>Ga0209233_1000023_pt1 | contig 738870 bp, 598 predicted proteins | sample AraplaCL_Cvi_mCL_FD_184269 | JGI IMG/M metagenome (GOLD analysis project Ga0209233, IMG submission 184269) | Arabidopsis root microbial communities from the University of North Carolina, USA - plate scrape CL_Cvi_mCL (SPAdes) (version 2) | ecosystem: Host-associated > Plants > Roots >...
GAGCTGGAACAAACCATTGCGGCGCTCTGGCAGGAACTGCTGGGTGTCGAGCGCGTAGGGCGGCACGACCACTTCTTCGAGCTGGGCGGCCACTCCTTGCTGGCGGTGCAGATGATCGCGCGCCTGCGTCAAGCGCTCGGTGTGGATCTGGCGTTGCGCGACGTATTTGCGCACACCTGTTTGTGCGATCTCGCGCAGCTCGCGGCCCAGGCGGCGCGCGTCGAACCTTCCCATATCCGGATGGCGGATCGCAGCAAGCCGCTGCCGTTGTCCTGGCCGCAACAGCGGTTATGGTTCATCACCCAGCTTGACCCAGCAGCAAGCGCGGCCTATCACGTGCCGGTCGGGCTGCGCATGCGCGGCCAACTGGATCGCGCCGCATTGTGCAGGGCGCTGGACAGCATCGTGGAACGCCACGACATGTTGCGCACCGTATTCGTATCGCACAATGGACAGCCGGCGCAGGTCATTGGCGAAGCAAAGGGATTCCCGCTGCAGGTGATCGACCTGCGCCAATACCCCGATATCGACGCCACGGCAAGGGAACTTGGTGCGGAGGAAGCCTGTGCGCCGTTTGACCTGTCGACCGGTCCGCTGTGGCGCGGACGCCTGCTGCAACTTGCCGATGACGATCACATCCTGCTGCTGACTCAGCACCACATCGTGTCGGATGGCTGGTCGATCGACGTGCTGATGCGTGAACTGCGCGCGTTGTACGTCGCTTACAGCACGGCGCAAGCCGACCCGCTGCCAGTCTTGCCGATCCAATATGCAGACTACGCCGCATGGCAGCGCGATGATAGCCAGCGCGCCATGCTCGCCACACAGGCGGCATACTGGAAAGCGCAACTGGACGGGGCGCCGACCTTGCTGAGCTTGCCCACCGACCGTCCGCGGCCGGCGGTGCAAAGCTATGCCGGCGAGCAGTTGACGTGGCCCCTGGCGCCGGATGCTGAGCAAGCCCTGCGCACGCTCAGCCAGCAGCATGGCACGACCTTGTTCATGACGGCGCTGGCTGCGTGGTCGATCGTGCTGTCGCGCTGGAGCGGGCAAGGTGAGGTAGTGATCGGAACGCCGGTAGCCAACCGCCAGCGCAGCGAGCTGGAACCGCTGATCGGTTTCTTCGTCAACACCTTGGCGTTGCGGATTCGACTGGACGACGCGCCGACGGTGGCGGCTCTGCTCGCGCGCATCAAACCACAACTGATCGAAGCCTATGCACACCAGGATCTGCCCTTCGAGCAACTGGTGGAAGCCTTGCAGCCGCCGCGCAGCTTGAGCCATAGCCCCGTATTCCAGGCCATGCTGGTGTTGAACAACGCGATCGGCGCCGTGCCGGACCTGCCTGGATTACGACTGGAAGTGCTGGAGCAGGAGCGCACGACGGCGCACTTCGATGTGACGCTGGCGCTGTACGAGGCCGAAGGACGTGTGGTCGGCAACCTGTCCTACGCGAGCGATCTGTTCGATCGCAGCACCGTCGAGCGAATGGCGCGACACTTCACACAGGTATTGCTCGGCATGTCGGCCGACAGCCAGCAAGCGGTCGATCGATTGCCGTTGCTGGATGATCGGGAATGCCAGCAGATCGTGGCGTTCAACGCGACAGCGCGGGCGTGGCCAGCTGCAGCGCTGGTTCACCAGTTGTTTGAACGGTGCGTCGAGCAGCAGCCTGAAGCGATCGCCCTGGTGGGGGAGGACGAACGGCTCAGCTATCGCAGCTTGAACCAGCGTGCCAATCGACTGGCGCACACGCTGATCGAGTACGGCATCCGTCCTGACGATCGCGTCGCCATCTGTGTGGAACGCAGCGTTGCGATGGTGGTGGGCCTGCTGGGCATTCTCAAAGCGGGTGGCGCTTACGTGCCGGTCGACCCGGGTTATCCGCTGGAACGCGTCAGCTACATGCTGACCGATAGCGAGCCGCGGCTGCTGCTGACCAGCCATGATGTGCGAGACCGTCTTCCGGCCATCGACATGCCATTGCTGTGGCTGGATGATTCGGCTTTCCTGACGGCGCAGCCCGATCACAACCCCGATCCGCACATGCTGGGTTTGCGGCCCGAGCACTTGGCCTATGTGATCTACACCTCCGGTTCGACCGGCCAGCCCAAGGGTGCGATGAACCAGCACGATGGCGTGGTCAATCGCCTGCTGTGGGCGCAACAGCAATTCGCGTTGGATGCGAGCGATCGGGTGTTGCAGAAAACACCCTATGCTTTCGATGTATCCGTGTGGGAATTCTTCCTGCCGTTGCTGACCGGCGCGCAACTGGTACTGGCGCGGCCGGGCGGGCATCAGTCGCCGGCGTATCTCGCGCAACGGATCGCCAGCGCCGGCATCACCATTGCGCACTTCGTGCCATCCATGCTGCAGGTGTTTCTGGATCATGGCGATCTGTCGAACTGCCAGTGCATGCGCCATGTGCTGTGCAGTGGCGAAGCCTTGCCACCTGCCTTGCAGAACCGCTTTTTGCAGCAGCTGCCGGGCGTGGCGCTGCACAATCTTTATGGCCCTACCGAGGCGGCAGTCGACGTTGCCTATTGGCGGTGCAACGCGCCCGGCCCGATGGTGCCAATTGGCCGGCCTATCGCCAATACCCAACTCCACGTGCTGGATGCGCACATGCAACCGGTGCCGATCGGCGTTGCAGGCGAGCTGTATATCGGCGGCGTGCAAGTAGGGCGCGGCTATCTGCACCGCCCGTTGCTGACCGAAGAGCGCTTTGTCGCCAATCCGTTCGGCGCCGGCCGCCTGTACCGGACCGGCGATCTGGGGCGCTGGCGTGCGGACGGCGCCATCGAGTATCTGGGCCGCAACGATTTCCAGGTGAAGCTGCGCGGCCTTCGCATCGAGCTTGGCGAGATCGAGGCTGCGCTACGGGAGCAGGCCACCATTGGCGATGCCGTGGTGACGGTTCGGGAAGACGTACCCGGCGACCAGCGGCTGGTTGCCTACATTACTGTGCGTGACGGGCAATCGTTGTCGGTGGCTGCATTACGCGAGGCGCTGTCGAAGCGCCTGCCCGAATACATGCTGCCCAGCGCTTTCGTGCAGTTGGCGCAGCTGCCGCTGACACCGAATGGCAAACTGGATCGGCACGCGCTGCCGGTGCCGGACCACCACGCAGTGATAAGCCGCGATTACATCGCGCCGCAGGGCGAACTGGAGCAAACCATCGCGGCGGTCTGGCAGGAATTGCTGGGCCTTGGGCGGGTAGGGCGCCACGATCATTTCTTCGAATTGGGCGGCCATTCCTTGCTTGCCATGCAAATGATCGCGCGATTGCGCGACCACGGCTGGCCGGCCAATGTAAAACTGGTCTTTGCTTCACCGGCCTTGTCGGCGCTGGCGGCTGCCATGGCCGGTAGCGCAGCACAGCCAGGCGAGGAGCCGCCCATTCCGCCCAATCGCATTCTTGCCAATAGTGCCGCTATCACGCCGGCCATGTTGCCGCTGGCCGAACTGAGCCAGGCGGCGATCGACCGCATCGCCGCCGCGACACCGGGCGGCGCCGCCAACATCCAGGACATCTATCCGCTGTCGCCGCTGCAGGAAGGCATGCTGTTCCACCATCTCATGGAAACCGAGGGCGACGCCTATCTGTTGCGCACCGTGCTCGCCTTCCAGCAGCGAGAGCGGCTGGATGCGTTTCTAGATGCCTTGCAACGCGTCATCGATCGCCATGACAGCTTGCGCAGCGCCGTGCATTGGCAGGGACTGGCCCAGCGGGTGCAAGTGGTACACCGGCGGACCACGCTCATGGTAGAAGAACTGGCATTGTCTGGCGCGCAGGATAGCGAAGCCGAACTGCTCGCTTATACGGATCCGCGCCGCATGCGTCTGGATCTTTCCTGTGCGCCGCTGCTGCGCGCCTTTGTCGCAAGCAATCGGCACAATGGCGAATGCTTGCTCGCTTTGCTGCACCATCACGTCGCCATCGATCATGTGACGCTGCAGATCATGCTGCAGGAAATCCAGGCCATCTTGCAGCAGCAACCCGAACGCTTGCCGCCTCCGGTGCCTTACCGCAACTTTATCGCCCAGGTGCTGAGGGTTCCGCCGTCCGTGCACGAAGCGTACTTTCGCGAACGGCTGGGCGATATCGATGAGCCGACCTGTCTGTTCGGCGTGATGAATGTGCATGCCGATGGCCATAGGGTGCACGAGGGGCGCCGCAAGCTGCAGCAAGGACTCAGCTTGCGTTTGCGCGAAGCCGCGCGCAAGCATGGCGTGAGCGCCGCCGTGCTGTTCCATGTGGCGTGGGCCCGTGTGCTCTCGTGTTGCACGGGACAGGACGATGTCGTGTTCGGCACCGTGCTGGCTGGACGTTCCCAAGGCGCCGAAGCCAGCGACCGCATGCTCGGCTTGTTCATCAATACCTTGCCATTGCGCGTCGCAGTGGCCAATCGTAGCGTGCGGCAAGTGGTTGCGGAGACCTATCGTCACCTGAGCGCGCTGCTGACGCACGAGCAGGCACCGCTTGCCCTGGCGCAACGCTGCAGCGGCGTCGCCCCGAGCCTGCCCTTGTTTAATTCGCTGTTGAACTATCGTCATGGTGCCGCGGCAGCGCCTGCGAATGCCGAATCGTGGCGGGGCGTGCGAACCGTGCATGCGCAAGAGCGCAATAATTATCCGGTGACGATCTCCGTGGACGATCAGGTCGATGGCTTTGGCCTGGTGGCGCACTGCGCGGGCGATATCGATCCGGACCGGTTGCTCGGTTATATGTGCGAAGTCATGCACGGGCTTGCCGATGCCTTGCACGCGTACGACGAACGGCCGCTGCGCACGCTGGGTATCCTGGGTGCCGCCGAGCGCTGCCAAGTGGTTGACGACTTCAACGCCAGGCATGCGGTGTATCCGGCCGAAACCCCGTTTCACCGGCTGTTCGAGCAGCAGGTGCTGGCCACGCCGGATGCGATCGCACTGCTGTACAACGGCGAATCCCTGCGTTATGACGAATTGAATCACCAAGCCAACCGGGTGGCGCATGCGCTGATCGCCCGTGGCGTCAAACCAGGCGACCGGGTGGCGCTTGGCGTGGAACGCAGCCCGGCGATGGTGGTCGGCATCCTGGGCATCCTGAAGGCGGGCGCCGGCTACGTGCCGCTGGACCCCAGCTATCCGGCCGCGCGCCTGGCTTATCTGCTGGAGGACAGCGCGCCGACACTGCTGGTTTCGCAGGCGTCGCTGCAGGCGAAATGGCCTGGCAATGTGCCGGTGTTGCGTGTGGACGACCCATCCGTGCTTGCCGCGCAGCCAGTGCATGACCCGCAGGTCGATGGCCTTGCCGCCGGGCATGTGGCCTATGTGATTTATACCTCGGGCTCGACCGGCACACCGAAGGGCGTCATGGTCTCGCACCGTTCGCTGTCGAACTACGTGTGGCATGCCGTGCGCGAATACCTCGGCGAATCCATCGCCGGTTCGGTGGCCAGCTCGCCGCTGAGTTTCGATGCGACGGTGACAACACTGTTGCCGCCGTTGCTAATAGGCAAGCCGGTGGCCCTGCTGGTGGACGACGAACGCAGCTTGCTGCAATTGTCAGCACGCTTGTTTGCGGCAGGGCCCGGATGGCTGTTCAAGCTTACGCCTGCACATCTGGATGCCTTGTCTCATCTTGGCGAGGCCGCCGCCGTGGATGCATCCGGCATGACCGGCACGGCGGCGCATCGCATTGTGGTCGGTGGCGAGCAACTTAGCCTGGCGAGCTTGCGCCGCTGGAAGTGCAAGCTCCTGCCGTCGGCTATCTTCGTCAACGAATACGGCCCGACCGAGGCGACGGTCGGTTGCAGCGTGTGGCAAGTAACGGACGCCACCGTGCTCGATACGTTGGACGGCGTGGCCGCGCCGATCGGCAGTGCAATCGCCAACACCCGCATGTATCTGCTCGACCGGCATGGCGAACCGGTACCGATCGGTGTCATGGGCGAAATCCACATCGGTGGCCCTGGCGTGGCGCACGGCTATTGGAATCGCCCGCGGTTGACCGCCGAGCGTTTTCTGCCCGATTCATTTTTCAGCCAGGATGGTGCTGGCGATCCATGGACACGCATGTACAAGACCGGCGACATGGGCCGCTGGTTGCCGAACGGCGAAATCGAATACCTGGGCCGCAACGATTTCCAAGTGAAGATTCGCGGTTTCCGCATTGAGTTGGGCGAAATCGAAGCGATACTGCTAAAGCAGGCCAACGTGCGTGATGCGGTAGTGATTGCACGCGAGGAAGCGCCGGGTGACAAACGCCTGGTCGCGTACTTGACATCGCAGGATGGGCGCAGCTTGTCGGCCGTCATGTTGCGCGACGCCCTGGCGAAGGAACTGACCGACTACATGTTGCCAAGCGCCTTCGTGCAACTGGAGCAGTTACCGCTGACCTCGAATGGCAAGCTGGACCGGCACGCCTTACCAGTGCCTGATCAGCATGCGGTAGTGACGCGTGCCTACGAAGCGCCGCAAGGCGAACTGGAACAAGCCATCGCGATGCTCTGGCAGGAACTGCTTGGTCTTGACCGGGTAGGGCGGCATGATCACTTTTTTGAACTGGGCGGTCACTCGCTGATGATCATCACGATGATCGCGCGCCTGCGTGATTACGGTTGGCCAGTGAACGTGAAGATGGTCTTCGCCTCGCCTGCCGTATCAACCCTGGCCGCCGATATCGCCGCCAACCTGGCGCAAGAAGGCAACGAGCTGCCTATTCCACCCAATCGCATTTCCTCGCTTAGCACCGTCATCACACCAACCATGTTGCCGCTGGTCGAGCTGAATCAGGCGGCGATCGATCGCATCGTCGCCGGCACGCCGGGCGGCGCGCCCAACATCCAGGACATCTACCCGTTGTCGCCACTGCAGGAAGGCATGCTGTTCCATCACCTGCTGGACGTGGATGGCGACATGTATCTGTTGCGCACGGTGCTTGCCTTCGACCGGCGCGAACGACTGGATGCGTTTCTCGACGCGATGCAGCAGGTCATCGAACGCCATGACGTGTTGCGTAGCGCCATCCACTGGGAGGGATTGCCTCGGTCCATTCAAGCGGTATTGCGGAAGGTCGAACTTCCCATGGAAGCACTGCAGATGCCTGGCTTGAAAGACGCCGAAACGGAACTGCTCGAAGCGACCGACCCACGCCGCATTCGTCTCGATCTGTCGTGTGCGCCCTTGCTGCGCGCCTTTGTCGCGCCTAACCCGAACAACGGCGAGTGGCTGCTGGCGTTGCTGCATCACCACGCCATCTGTGATCACGTGACCTTGGAAATCGTGGCCCAGGAGATCCGCGCCATTTTGCAGTCCCGCTACGACCGCTTGCCGCAGCCTGGGCTTTACCGCAACTTTATCGCCCGCGCACTGCGTTTGCCGGCGTCCGTGCACGAAGCTTACTTCCGCGAACAATTGGGCGACGTAGAGGAACCGACCTGCCTGTTCGGCATCACGAACGTGCATGACGATGGCCGCGCCGTGCGGGAAATGCACGCCAGCGTGGATGATGCCTTGGCCTTGCGCATACGCGAGTGCGCGCGCCGGCATGGCGTCAGCACCGCGGTGCTGTTTCACGTTGCCTGGGCACAGGTGTTGGCGCATTGCACCGGACAGGACGACGTGGTGTTCGGCACCGTGCTGGCCGGGCGCTCCCAAGGTGCCGAAGCCGCCGACCGCCTGCTCGGGATGTTTATCAATACCTTGCCTTTGCGCGTCGCCTTGGCCGATCGCAGTGTGCGGCAAGTGCTTGCGGAAACCTATCGCCAACTGAGCGCGCTGCTGGCGCACGAACAGGCGCCGCTCGCCTTGGCGCAACGCTGCAGTGGCGTTGCGGTCGACCTACCGTTGTTCAACTCACTGCTGAATTACCGGCATAGCCGCCTCGAGCCGTTCGCTGAAGATGGACCGTGGCAGGGCGTGCGAACCGTGACTACGCCGGAGCGCACCAACTATCCCGTAACCTTGTCCGTAGACGATCTTGGCGACTGTTTTGGCCTGGTCGCGCAATGCATTAGCGATATCGATCCGGCGCGCTTGATCAACTACATGAGCATCGTCATGTACGGACTGGTCGATGCCTTGGAGGCGGACGGCGAACGGCCGATGCATGCAGTGAGCATGCTCGGCGCGGACGAACGCCGCCTAGTAGTAGAAACATTCAATGCCATGGCAGTGCCCTATCCCAATAGCCTTATCCATGGCGTGTTTGAAGCACAGGTCGCCCAGCGGCCTGCCGCCACTGCGCTGATATGCGGCCAGCAGCGACTCAGCTATGACGAACTGAACCGACGCGCCAACCAGGTGGCCCATCAATTGATGGCATGGGGCGTTGGCGCCGACGATCGTGTGGTCGTCTGTACGGAGCGTGGACCGCACAGGATTGTCGGCATGCTGGGCGCTATGAAGGCGGGAGCCGCTTACGTGCCGCTGGATCCCGAATATCCCGCCGAACGATTGGCTTTCATGCTGCAAGACAGCGCGCCGGTTGCTGTGCTGACGCAGACAAACCTGGTCGAATGCCTGCCGTCGCACGCCGTAGCTACCCTTCTGCTCGACCGTAGTAGTGCGCTCGCCGCCATGCCCACGCACAACCCCGATCGCGCGGGGCTTGATCCCCATCATCTTGCTTACGTGATTTACACCTCAGGCTCGACCGGACGCCCCAAGGGCGTAATGAATCACCATGCCGGCCTGTGCAATCTTGTTTCAGCTCTGAGCGAAACCTTCGGCATCACGCCGGTGAGCGGCGTTTTGCAAGTGACCAGCTGCAGCTTTGATCCGAGCATCCTGGAGATGATGCTTGCGTTGTGCACGGGCGCATCGTTGCACATACCGGTACATGGCAGCTCGGTGGTCGGCGCGGACCTGCAGGCATTACTGACTGCAGGCGGCATCACACATGCGAATTTTACGCCCGTGGTGCTGGCAAGCCTGCCAGTGTGCAAGGCGTTGGGGGACCTTCACACCATCATCGTCGGCGGCGATGTGTTGCCTCCCGCGTTAGCCGATGCCTGGGGCGGCAACTATCGCTTGTTCAATGCATACGGACCGACCGAGACTGCTGTCTGCGCCAGCGTGCACCGCTGTCTTACCGGCGATCTCAAGCTGCCGATCGGGCGCCCGATTGCGAACATGCGCATGTATGTTCTGGATCGGCATGGTGCGCCGGTGCCTGTGGGGATAACGGGCGAAATCCATATCGGCGGCGTGGGGGTGGCGCGCGGGTATCTTCATCGCGCAGATTTGAGCGCCGAACGTTTTCTGCGTGATCCGTTCGTCAACGATCCTTGCGCTAGGATGTACAAAAGTGGCGACGTCGGCCGCTGGTTGCCAAACGGAGAGATCGAATTCCTGGGCCGCAATGATTGGCAAATCAAGCTACGCGGCTTCCGCATCGAGCTGGGCGAGATCGAGGCGAAGCTTCTGCAGCAAGCGAACGTTCGCGATGCAGTGGTGATGGCGCGTGAAGACATGCCAGGCGACAAGCGTCTGGTGGCCTATGTCATGTCTCATGATGGGCAACCCTTGTCGACGACTGCGTTGCGCGATGACTTGGCAAAACAGCTGGCTGACTACATGCTGCCAAGTGCTTTCGTGCAGTTGGCGCAATGGCCGCTGACACCCAATGGCAAACTGAACCGGCACGCCTTGCCTGCACCGAACCGGCACGCGCTGATTGCGCGCGAATACGAGCCGCCGCAAGGCGAGATGGAACAGGCTATCGTATCGATCTGGCAGGCGTTGCTGGGTTTGCAGCACGTCGGGCGGCACGATCATTTCTTCCACCTGGGTGGGCACTCGCTGCATGCGGTGCAATGTGTATCACAGCTGCGCCGTCGACTTGGCGTCGATGTGCCGCTGCGCATGTTGTTTTCCTATCCGACAGTGAGCGAGCTTGCTTCGGTGCTGGCACAACCCGCTGCTGAGGTCTCGCATGACATCACCGTCATCCGTCGCCAAGGTACGAAGCGCCCCCTGTTCCTGGTGCATACCGGTGGTGGCGAGGTCGCTTACGCGGCCGCGCTCGCCCCATGGCTGGATGCGGATCTGCCGCTATACGGATTTACCGCGGTGGGTCTGCTGGAAGGTGAAGCGCCACTGGAAACAGCGTGCGCCATGGCCGAGCGCTATGTGCATGCCATGCGCCGAGTGCAGCCGGAAGGACCCTATCGTTTGGCCGGCTATTCTGCGGGTGGAGTAGTGGCCTACGAGATGGCCTATCAGCTCGTGAACGCGGATGCCGAAGTAGAGTTCGTGGGATTGATCGATACGCTCAGCGATTACCGCCATACCGAACCTGAAGCGGTGATGGACCTGGACGAGACAGCCATGCTGCTTTGGCTGGTGCGCGCAGCCTCGGATGAGGTTAGCCGGCATGCGTCGTATCTGGCAGAGCAGGGCGACCAAAACGCACTGCTTATGCATGTGATCCGGCATCTCGATTATGTGCCGCGCGAGGTGGAGCCCGCCTACGTACGTCGCATGATGGCAGTGATGCGGGCGATGGGGCGCGCCGTCTACCGTTATCAACCGGGTACGCTGCCGGTTTCAGTGACGCTGTTTTCAGCCAGGGGCGAGCAACACAGCGATCCGGCGCTGGGCTGGGGACGCTGGATGCCGCCGGAACGGTTGCATGTCGTCGCCATCGACGGCAGCCACACATCGTTGATGGAGGAACCTCATGTGCGTGGACTGGGCAGGGCGCTTTCTGTCGCCGTTGCGGCGTCGGAGACATCACGGCTGCCGAAGGATGGCGCTGTTTTTATTCGATCCGCTGCCGCAGAGCCGTAGCAAAAAACTCGGTCGCGTGCCGTACGCGTGCCGGCACAAAACGGCGGGTTGGCCAGACAAGGCTCACGTCCCTGATCTCGGCGATGAATTCGTCGAGCACCGTGATCACGTCCGGATGCTGGAGTTCACCGGCAAGCGAGGCCTTGGTAAACAGTCCAATGCCGACACCGGCCAGGACTCCCGCGCGGATCGTCTCCACGCTGTTGGATGAAAGACTTCCGCGAACCCGTACGTTGAAGCGGCCTTCCGGGCCTACGAACGGCCAATGGCTTGACTCCGGCATGCCGCCGTAGATAAGGCAGTTGTGGTCAACGAGCTCGGCAGGCGTTTTCGGCATGCCATGTTGCTGGAAGTAGCGACGGGAACCGACGCATACGAGGGGCGTGCCGGCTACGCGCTTGACTACCGCGTCAGGTTCGTTGACGGCGCCGACGCGAATCGTCAAATCGATGCGGTCTTCCACCATGTCTCGCGCAGAGTCTGAAAGAAGCAGGTCTACCTGCATGCCAGGATGGCGCGACAACAGATCGGGTATGAGTGGAAGAACGTGAAGTCGGCCGAACGTGGCCGGCGCGGCGATCCTGATCGGCCCGGAGACATCAAGCGTGCTGCTGGTCAGCTCGCTATCGGCTTCATCCATCTCATCGACCAGCGGTTTCGTCCGGTCGTAATACCGCTGGCCCTGATCCGTCAGCGTCACGTTGCGCGTGCTTCGGTTGAATAGCACTACCCCAAGGCGCCGCTCCAGCGAACCGATGGCCTTGCTGATGGCCGATTGTGACTCGCCGGTTCGGCGTGCCGCTGCGGAAAAGCCTCCCGCTTCCACTACGGCAATGAAGGCATTCAATTCCTGAAACCGATCCATCGTATTCCTCCAGAGAATGAATCTTATGGGAAATGCGCTGATTATCCTTGCCGGCATCGTTAATTACGATCTTCATCTCGTTCACGACCAGACAGAAGGTTCCATGTCCACTCTCACAGGCAAGATTGCCGTCATCAGCGGCGGCACCACCGGCATTGGCTTGGCCATTGCCCAGCGTTTTGTTGCCGAAGGCGCTCATGTTTTCATCTTCGGCCGCCGGCAGGCACAGCTCGACGAAGCCGCCCGGCTGATCGGCCGCCATGTCACGGCCATCCAGGCGGACGCGGCGAGCCTGGATGACCTCGATCGCATTGCTGCCGCCGTAAACAAGGACCAGGGCTTGGTCGACATCATCGTGTCGAACGCGGGCTTCACGGAGCAGGCTGCGATCGACACGCTTACGCCCGAGCATTTCGACAAGACTTTCGACTTGATGGCCCGGGCTCCGGTCTTTCTGGTGCAGAAGCTGCTGCCGCTGATGAAACGTGGCGGCTCGATCATCCTGGTCGGTTCGGCGATGCACGGCATGGGTATTCCTGGCCATACCGCTTACGCAGCGAGCAAGGCGGCGCTGCGTTCCTATGCACGCACCTGGGCTGCGGAATTCAAGGATCGCGGCATTCGTGTCAACACGCTGAGCCCTGGGGTCACCGATACGCCGATTCTCGATTCGCAGACGGCGCCGCGCGATGAACTGGTGAAGATGTACCAGGCCATGATCCCGATCGGTCGTCTTGCCCGCGCTGAAGAAGTCGCCAGTGCCGCACTGTTCCTGGCCTCTGACCAGAGTAGCTACATGACGGGTGCGGATTTGATGAACGACGGCGGCGTCGGCCAGGTTTGACCGCCGCCCTGACCATTCATTGGAACGGGCTGCGTTGCTCCCTGGGTATTTCCGGCAGCCGGATTATCCAGTGGCGCAATGCGCGTGACTCGTCTACATTTTGACCCCTGTAAAGCCAGGCTCAAACTGGTTGCGCCGCGCGGGAAATCGGCCGTCATCCAGGCGCTCAAAGGCGATGTTTGTGCCCATCACAGCGGGGTGTGAATGGTATGGAACTGCCAGCCGGAACGTCCCTGAAACGTATCGTTCTTGCCTGCGATGGAACCTGGAATACCCCAGACCAGCGTGACAAGGAGGATCGCGAGGGGCTTTTCGCGTACGGCTGGCGGCAAATACGCGCCCTCTCGGCCGGGGGCAAGCTCGACAGCCGCCGCATCGGAAAACGCAAGCCCACCAATGTGGTCAAGCTGGTGCGGGCAGTCCTCCCGTGCGATCACGACGGAGTGCCTCAAATCTCGTTCTACGACAAAGGCGTGGGAACGAATTGGGGTATTTCAAAGTGGATCGAAGGCGCCACCGGTTATGGCATTTCCCGCAACATCATAGAGACCTATCAATTCTTGTGTCTCAACTATCAGCCCGGCGACGAAATATATATTTTCGGGTTCAGCCGCGGCGCATTCACGGCGCGCAGCCTGGTGGGGCTGCTTGCCAAGGTAGGCGTGCTGCCCAAAGCGCAGCTTTTCTATAGCCCGGAAGCGTATAAGCTCTATCGGACCCAGGCCGATGCCACCAGCTTTCGGGACGAGCACGGGTGCCTGGATGTCACGGTGCGCTTGCTCGGTGTCTTCGACACGGTGGGTGCCCTGGGCATTCCTGTGGCAGCTCTCAACGTTGTCACGCGTCACCTGCACCGGTTTCACGACGTTGGTCTTTCGCCGATCGTGGAGCATGCGTTCCACGCGCTCGCGCTGGACGAACGCCGCAAGCAGTTTGCGCCCACCTTGTGGCGCCCCGCGCAGGCTGTTCCGCGCAAACGGCTGGAGCAGGTCTGGTACGCCGGGGTTCACTCCAACATAGGAGGTGGTTACGATCCCGACGGTTTGGCCAACATTCCGCTTCATTCGATGAAGAATCGCGCGAAGTCGCTCGGCCTGGCGTTCGACGAAGATTTTCTCGCCAAGTACAAGCCCAATCCCGAAGGGACCATGCGCCAGTCCCGGAAAGGCGTCTATCGGCTGACGCGAAAGCTGTACCGCCCCGTGTTGCAGACCCTTCATGGCAACGAGCGTATACATGAAACGGTTCGACAGCGAGAGGCTCGTCTAAATCCAAGCTATAAGCCTCTCAATCCGGGTATCCGCCGTGAACGGGATCAGGGCCATGACTGAGAACTTTTATACGCGCGAAGGAGGGCGGTACTTCGCATTCGTCGAAGCGATCGATGCGCTGGACGACGAGGCGATGAAAAACCGCGAAGGCCTGCCCGAATACTGGCCCGACATCCTGAGCCTGCGTGATGCTGCTGATCTAAAACACCCTATGCACCGCATCTGGCTGGATTGTGTGCGGCGAGATTACTTTCTCAACCTCGAGTGGCTGCACGAGCCGTGCAGGCGAGACCAGCTCGAAGACGCCAACCGCAGGCGCCAGCGATTGCTCGACATGGACGTGGACCAATTTGCCGTGGTGTTGCTGCTCTTTAATTCGGAGGACGCTGCCGGAAACATTGAGCAGTTCCGGGAAGGGTCCTGGCATGACATTGCCTTGAACCCCTCCAGCGGATTGCCTGTCGTGGCGGCTCCGGACTTTGATCTTGTCGAAGCGCGGCCTTGCTACATCCAAGGTCATGAAGCCGCGCAAGCCAATCGCCATTTGCTCCAGAACGTTTTCAACCTGGATTTCCTTCCCGATGCGGATCTGGGCGGACGCGGAGGCACGCCATCGTGGCCCTACGGCGAACCTCCCTTGGAACACTTCGGCAAATATCTGCCAAACGTTGTGGGAGAGACACCATGACAACGAAGGCAACCCCAGCCCCATCGGACATTGCAACGACGGTCATGGCCACCGCCCATGCGTTGACGCTCCAGCTATTCAGCAAAACGGTCACGGAGATCAAGGGTATACGCGTGTTTGATGTGGGGCAGGGCGACTGTCTGGGCCTGCGCGATCAAAATGACGAGGTATTCGGCTACGTCGATTACGGCGGCAACGAATATCATCCGGACAACAAGAATCCCGGTTATACGGCGACCCGGCTTCCCGTGCAGCGTAGCTCGCAGTACGTTCCCGTCATCCTGACCCATTGGGACAAGGACCATTATTGGTCCGCGAACAAGAAAAACCCGGCTGCACAGCAATGCGAGTGGCTTGTTCCTCGGCAATGGGTGTCCCCGCAGGCAACCCGATTCGCGGCGAAGCTTGCCAATGCCAAATGCTGGCCGGAATCGTTAGGCAAGAAGCCGATATCGTTTGCCGTGGGCGCCGACTACGAGATCGACATCCGCAAGTGCGAGGCATTCCCGGCAAACACCGGCAGCGAGGACCGGAACCATTCCGGACTGGCGATCACGATCACCCGCAAGCCACCGGGCGAGACGGCCATGCACATGCTCTTGCCCGGTGACTGCGCCTTCGACCGCATTCCCAGCCTGCCCAGCATGCTCTCGCTATGCGCCATCGTCGCCTATCACCATGGCGCTTCGACCGACTGGAGTACCAGGACGGAGCAGGAGCTGGCCAAGGCGCATTCGTCGCACCACATGGCCTATTCGTACGGGACGCATGCTTACGGGCAAGCGAATCACTACGGCCATCCCCAGCGGTCGAACTATCGAAGCTGCCATCCGGATTGGGACCAGGGCGCGAGGACGACGGAAGAAGCCAGGGCGAAGGGGCGCGAGTCGGAAGATTTGGATTGGTAACGATGCACGGAACTCCGCCGGGGCTATCCGCGCCACGAAAGCCACCGACGTCACCTGCCCAGCCCGCGCGCCCCGCTTCGATCATGGGTGTTCCCTCGACATCGACGGCGGCGCATCGTGCGGATCGGCGCCCCACGCCTTGTTTGGTTCGGGCCCCATCGTAAGCACCAGCGTACCGCCGTTGGCGATGTCGGCGTGGCTGAACCACGGTTTGTCCCAGGGCTTGCCGTTGAGCGTGGCGGACTGGATGTAGATGTTCCTGGCCGAGTTGTTGCGCGCGACGATCTCCAACAGCTTGCCGTTGCCCATGTGCAGGCGCACGCGATCGAAAATGGGGCTGCCGAGGATGTAGTCGGGGCTGGACGGATCGACCGGATAGAAGCCCATCGCGCTGAGCACGTACCAGGATGACGTCGAGCCCTGGTCGTCCATGCCGGGGAAGCCGTAGCCGCTGGCGTCGCTGCCGTACAGTTCGGCAAGGATGCGGCGTACCAGCGCCTGCGTTTTCCAGGGTTGGCCACTCCATGCGTAGAGGTAGGCCGCCTGCTGGTCCGGCTGATTGCCTTGCACGTATTGCCCGATCAGGCCGGTGCAGTCGCGGCAGATGCCTTTGGCCTGGTAGGGCGTGGAAAAGAAGGCATCGAGCTTGGCGTTGAACGCGTCGCGCCCGCCGAGCAGGTCGATCAATCCTCGCACGTCGTGCGGCACCAGCCACAGCGTGGACCAGCCCGAGGCTTCCTTCATCATGAAGTTGTAGTAAGGCTCGCCCGGATCGAACGGCGAAATCCACTTGCCGTCCGCGGTGCGTCCGCGCATGAAGCCCACCGAGGGATCGAACACGTTGCGGTAATTGGCGGCGCGGCGCAGGAACATCTGCGCATCGTCCGTCTTGCCGAGCCGGCGGGCGACGTCGGCCAGCGCGTGGTCGTCCCAGGCGTATTCGAGCGTGGTGGCGACGCCGGCCTTGCCGCCGGCATAGGGCGGGCTGGGATTTCCCGGCGGGATAATGTCGGAAATCCAGCCGTTCTTCATGTACTCGGCCAGATAGCCGCGCGGCCCGTTGGGATCGGTGGCGTTTTTACGTAAATACGGATAGACGGCTGCGTAATCGAACGGAATGCCACGCTGCCACGCGCCGTCGTAGAGGAACACGGCATGGTCGCCGTGGAACGAGGTATCCATGTAGCCGCGTTCGCGGGCGCGGTCCAGTTCGGAATGCATGATGTCCTGCAAAACCTGCGGTTCGAGCAGCATCAGCAGCACGATCTGGTTGCGGCCGGTATCCCAGAACGGCACCGGGCCGTAGCGATTGTAACTGGCGACCTGGACGTGGCCGCTCGCATCGGTGAAGCGTTCGCCCTTGCGCGCAATCTGTCGCGGGCTGGCGAAAGCGTGGTACAGCGTGGAGTAGAACAGCATGCGCTGCTTGGCTGTGCCGCCGCTGACCTCCACACGGTCGAACAGCTTGGCCCATGCTGCGCGCGCCTGCTTGTGCAGGCGCTCGAAATTCCAGTCCGGGTCTTCGGCGCGCAACCGTTGTTCGGCTTCGTCGGCGCTGTGGCCGTGGGCGATCTTCACCAGCACCTGTTCGCCGGCTTGCGTGTCGAAGGTGACGTAGGCGCCCGCGTAGCTGCCCGACACGCTGCGCCGGCCGGCTTGCACGTCCTGGTCGCCGATGCCGAAGCCCGGATTGTCGTGATTGGCGCGGAAGGTACCGAAGCGGGCGAACGGCCGCGAGAATTCGGCGACGAACCAGGGGCCGTCATCCGCATGGCCGTCGGTGGCGACACCGCGAATGGTGCGGTCATCCACCACCTCCACCTCGCCGCCCGGGCGGCGCAGGTTGATGATGTCATTGGAGCGATGGCTGGCCGGAAAGGTGAAGCGCATCAGGCTGGTCCACTGCGTGGCTGTCAGTTCCACCCGCGTGTGGAACGTGGCGAGATCGACGGCGTAGTAGCCCGGCGACGCTTTTTCGCTGGCCTTGTCGTAATACGCCGGCGTGTAGTCCGGCGGCACGGTCCAATCGCCCACCACCGGCATGATCATCGGCTCGGCGCGGCCGCCATAGGTGGAGCCGCCGCCGCCGGTGAAACCGATCATCGTCGGGCGGGTGTAGGAGTAGGGCGTGGCGACGCCAGTGGGATAGCTGAGATCGACGTTGAGGTTGACCGGTGCCGTCTCGGTGGTGCTTTGCGGCAGGCTGGCACCGGGTGACGTCATGCCCGTATACAACGCTTCGCCTGGCGGTGGTGCGTTGCCGATCAGCGCCTGCTTGTCCAGCGGGGCGGTGCCGACCAGCGGGTTGGCTTCGTCGACGGGTTGCGGCGCGGGTTGGGAGGCGTTGTCGTTTTGCGCACGGCTTGCGCCGATACTGCCGAGCGCGAAGATGGCCAGTGCGATGATTGGAACGTTGTTCCGTTTGCGTATCGATGTGGCGCGACGGCGAAGACGTATAAGAAAGAATTTCATGTGTTCTCCGCAGAGGAGATGAAAATGCATAACGCTTGCGACAGAGCGCGTAGGTTGGCGGTGAGCGTATGCGAACCCCAACGTTGCCATGCAGATGGCGATGTTGGGGTTCACCCCGGAGCAAGTCCGGGGCTCACCGCCAACCTACATGTCGATCGTCAACCACCATCGCCAAACTTGTACGTAACGCCCATGTAGTACTGCCGCCCGGTATATTCGAGCTCATTCAGCCGCGTCGCGGTATCGCTGCCCAGATACGAGCGAGAGGTGGAACGCGTGAGGTTGATCACCGATGCGGTCACCATCAGGTGCTTGGTGATCTCGTAGTCGCCGTTGAGATCGATCTGGTTGTAAGGCTGCATGTATTCGGGCAGGCCGGCCATCAGCCCTTCCATGGTGCGGCCGGTCCAGTTGCTGGTGACGCGCAACAGCAGTCCGTTCTTCTCGTAGAACAGCGAAACGTTGGCCGCGTACTTGGCGCTGCCGATCAGCTCGGACTTGCCGACGTCGGTGTCGCCCAGCGTCACGGCGGTTTCGTTGGTCTTGTTGAGCGTGTAGTTGGCGATGTAGCCAAAGCCCATCGGGAAGGTGTGCTGGGTGTAGATTTCCACGCCCCGCGAGGTGCCCGAGCGGCCGTTGGCGTTGGTGCTGTACTGCATGAATTCCGTCGGCGTGCCATTGACGTCCACCATCGTGTTGTTGATGGTGACCGGCACGACGAAGTTCTTCACCTTCTTCTGGAACAAGTCCACGCCAACCACCGATTCAGGCGCGTAATACCACTCGCCGGCCAGGTCGAACTGGGTGGCGGTGAACGGCTTGAGGTTCTGGTTGGCGCCGCTGCCGTACCAGCCGGGCAGGGGAGCGCCGAATTGCTTGCGGTCGTTGTAGTAGGCCTGCGTGTTGTTGGTGAGGTTGCCCAACTCGGCCAGGTCACCGTAGTTGGCGCGGGCCATTGCCTGCGAACCGGCTGCGCGCAGCACGATGTCATGCGGCAGCGTCCATGCGATGTTGAAGCTGGGCAGCACCTTGTTGTACCGCTTGCTCATGGAGGCGTTGGTAAACGACTCCACCACCGATTGCTCGCGCGGCAGGTATTCGAAATCGCCCGGCGCGCACGGCCCGCCCGCAATGTTCACGCCGGTGGTCGGACAGATCAGGATGGCGCCCTGCGGCGAGTGGTAATACACCGCATTGTTGGTGGTGATCATGTCGGCCACGGTGAGATCCTGCAGCGTGCTCACGAAGCGCAGGCCGACGTTGCCGCGTAGCGTGCCGGTGTCGAAGTTGGCCTGCACGTAGGCCGCCGAGATCGATTCGCGGATGTAGGACCGATCTTCCGGATGCGGGTAGACCACCCGGTCGTACGTCTGGTTGAGGTAGTTGTAATAGGCCGGGAAGTTGATCGCCGGGAAGATGTTGTCGCTGAACGCGCGGGTGTTGCCGTTGAGCAGGTACGGCTCCAGGAAGTTCGGCGGCAGATTGCCGGCATTCGGGTCGCAGGTCTGGAACTGCTCGGTGGTGCCTTTGCAATACCAGCGAAGCTCGTTGTTCTGCTGGCTGGCGCGGTTGTCGCGGTACTTGAAGCCGAACTGCAGCGACTGCATCCAGTTGGAATCGAACGCCCAGGTGAAGTCGGCCTGGGCGAAGTTCTGCGAAGCCGTGGTATTGATGAAATTGGAGCCGGTGGAACCAAGGTCCACCTGTCCTTCACCTGCCAGCATGTTTTGCAGCGTATTGGGCGAGGCGGTAAGCGTGGGCTTGCCATTGAGCGTCCATTCGCTGATCTGGCTGCCATCCACCCATTGCCCGTTGACGAAGTTGCGCGGCTTGGCCGCCATGCCCAGCTCGATCGAAGGGCCGCCCGTGGCCCAGGAACGCCCGACGTTGAAAGTTGCGCTGAGGTTGCCTTCGCCTTCCCATTCGCCTTCGATGTTGAAGGATTGCGAGGTGGCCTTTTCGACGGAGTAGTTGCCGGTTATCCACGGCGTCTGCGAGGAACACACATCCACCGCCTGCCGCTGCGCGCCGGTCACCGGATTGGTCAGCGAGTTGCATGCCTGGCCGGCCGGCGGAAGCGCATAGTTGGCGCCGGTAACGATGGTGTGCGACGGATCGAACGTCAGCCCGCCGGGCGCGAGCAGGTTGCCCTGCTGGTCCGCATAGCTGCCGGTGGGCAGGCCCCATTCGGGAATCTCCACCGTGTTGGTGATCTGGTTCTGATCGCGCTCGAAGCGGAAGTAGTTGCCCGTCAGCAGGAAATTCTTGGTGGGCTTGAACTGCACGGTCACCTGCGCGCCCTTGGTTTTCAGATCCAATTGCGACTTGGTGGTGCTGAACTGCTGCGGCATCCAGTAGCCGGAATAACCGTTGCCGGCCTGGTCGGTCACGCCGCCGCCGGGCCATAGGTCGATATTGGGTTCGACCGAACTGCCGAACTGCTGGCCATGCACGTTGACCGGCGGCGAAGTACACGTTGCCAGCGAGGTGCAGTTGTTGTCCCACCAGTGCCAGCTCGAAGCCTGCGCATACTCGTCGGTATCCTGGCGTTCCTGGTAGGTGCCGGCGACCAATACGCCAAAGGTCTGGTCCTTGTTGCGCCACGACCACAAGGCCGAAGCCTGCGGCTTGAGCTTGGCGTTGTTGTCGGCGCCCGTGCCATTCACCGAGATGAAGCCGTCGTTGGCGGACATTTCCAGCGGACGGCGCGTGTGCAGATCCACCACGCCGCCGATGCCGCCTTCATCCAGGCGCGCTTCCTGGCTCTTGTAGAGCTTGATGTCGGAAAACATGTTCGACGGCAACAGCGTGTAATTGAATGAACGCGACAGCGAATCGGAGGTGTCGGCCGAAGCAACCGAATTGCCATTCAATTCGGTCAAGGTAAGTTCGGGCGCCAGGCCGCGGATGCTGACCGTCTTGCCTTCGCCGGCGCTGCGCGTGATGACCACGCCAGGCACGTGCGCAAGCGCATCGGCGATGTTCTTGGCCGGAAACTGGGCGATGTTCTGCGCGTTGATGACTTCGACAACGGCATTGGAGTCGCGCTTCTCCTGCATGTTCTCGTCGATCGACTGGCGGAAGCTCGAAACGACGACCGTCTGCAAGGTCGTGGGGTTGTTGGCGTTCCCGGTTTTTCCCTTGTTTTTCTTGTCCTTGTCGGCCTTGTCGGCATTGGTGTCATCGGACGCGGAGGCGGGCGCCGATGTGGACGGCGATGTTGTCGTTGCGGATGCAAGCGCTGGCGATGTCTGTGCGGCAAACGCCATGGCAGGCATTCCCAGGCCGCCACCCAGCGACAAGGTCGCCAAGGCGAGCGCGGCGTACAACGGTTTGCGTGTAAACACGTGCGGCAGGTAACTCATTTCTCTAATTCCCCTTCTATGGTGTGCGCGCTGTTGACGTCGGCGCGGTCATCCCCCGATTTGCATGAGGTGCTGCTGATGAGTGATGTCTGCTGTAGTTGCCTTCCTCCCTCTGTTTTCACTGGATCGATCCAAATATTTGGACGGCCGAACACGCGCCGACACGTCGGCGGTAAACGCCTAGCGCTGCGATTCAGGTGTTGCGGACGCCTCGTTGTTGCGTAGTTGCCAAAGCGGCAAACGGCCCATTGCACCGGCACAAACAGGCCAGGGTGAACGGGTCTGGAGGCAGATGGCGGCGGCTTGCGCGCACACAGATGTACACGGGCCTGTCACCACAATGCGGACGGCTACTGGTTTCATGCGGCAGTTCCACTCCCCACGACCTGTCAGGCGGGAAGCAGCGCTCGCGCGTCACCCCTGACGCGCGTGTTGCCAGCCACTCTCCACCTTTGCCAAGCCACCCAGATCGTTCGCGGCTGCGAGGCGATCTGAATAAGCCTATTATTTGGATCGATCTAATTCTTGTGCGACAAATTAATACGCTGAACGCGTGAGATGTCACGCTGCGTCGCAAAAAGGTCGGTCGAGACAGGTTGCGGGTTGAATGGCAGTCACGCTGTCGTCACGTGCATCGTGCTCGCGGTCTGCGAGTGGCGATGTTCTGGAAAGCGGTGCAGCCATTTTGAAGTGCATGCACAACCCGTAGAATCCTGCACAGCAGTCAGGGGTCATGACGTGTCAGAAGACAGTGGTGCTTATTCAAGCGCCACAAGGGGGCTTGCATTTCAGTGTGCAGGCGAATGACTGGGATGACATCCAGGCATCTCAAGGCCATGGGATTTCATCTCAGCTTATGTGCATGGAATTTCTACGGATTCAACAATGAGCAACATGGAAGGACACGTCATGCGACGGATGGTGGGGATACTTTTTCTGTCGCTGTTTTTGAACCTGGCCGGCATTGCGCAAGCGGGAAACACGCTGCCTGATGTGCCCACGCTCGTCAGCGTGCCGGGATCCGCGCCAACGCCACCGGCGGGCACGTTGCGCAACGTTGGCGGTTATCCATCGCAGATAGCCGGCCCGACCATCACGCCGCTTCCCGGCGGGAAGCTGCTGGTGTTCGGCTTCGACCCGATCAACTACGGCGTGCGTGATGAAGCAGAGCATCCGGCGGTTACCTTGCGCAATCGCTGGAGCCGATCCCACGGCTATGAGTTTCTCGTCAGCAGCGCCTGGGATGCGCTGGTGTGGCAACCCGCGCAGAAGGCTTGGGCGAAAATCCAACGGCCGCCGGATTGTTCTGGAGCGAGATATCTGCACACCGCCACGGCATTGCCGAATGGAAACGTGCTGATCGCCGGCGGCCTTTGCGATGTACCGGTATTCGGAAACACCGGCGGCCAGTCACCCGGATACACCAAGCTGTGGTTGTGGAACAGCACCACGGAAACCTGGGAAGCGGCGCCAGCGTTGAATGTGCCACGCATCTTTCATACCGCAACACTCATGCAGGATGGCAGCGTGCTATGGATTGGCGGCGAGAGTGATCCCGCCTTGTCGCCAGAGGGCACGCCCGTTCTGGACAGTGTGGAAACCTACGACGGCAAGTCGGTTGACCGTCTTCCTTCCTTGCACGTGGCGCGCGCCAGGCATACCGCCACGCTATTGGGAACGGGCGCGGTATTGGTGGCCGGAGGCATCGACCAGCAGGGCAACGCCATCAATTCGGTGGAGTTGTGGGATCCACGGTTGCGTGCCTGGTCGGTGCTACCGCCGTTGCAGACCGCCCGCTATGCACACACCGCAACGCTCCTTGACGATGGCAGGGTGATGGTCGCCGGCGGGATAGGTGCTGACGGCCGTGTCTTGGATTCGGTGGAGTTCTGGGACCCGGCTACAACACGTTGGTCGCTGGGCAGTCCATTGCCGCGCCCGGCACGCCATCAGGCCGTGATGAAGTTGCCGAATGGAAACGTCCTCTTGGTAGGCGGCGAAAGCCGCTTCACCGACGCTTCCATCGATTGGGCGCTGCTGTGGGACAAATTCAACGGCACGTGGCGTCCGGCCGGTATAGCCAAGCCGGAAGTGGCCGACGACCTGGCCTATGCGCCGACACTGGTTCCTTCCGACGACGGCAGCGTGCTGATTTTTGCCGCGCGCCACATTTTGCAGTGGCTGCCAGTTGCGAGCGTTGAGCCGTCTGGCCAACCCCGATGGCGCAGCGCCACCGCGATGGCTGCGCTCAACGATGGCGATGTCATGGTCATCGGCGAAACCGATAGCAACAAGTGGACCGCAAACATCTGGCATTCGCGCGACAACAGTTGGACGTTTGCCGGCGACCTGGCCTATCGCCTGGGAAACTACACACGCGCCGTGCGCTTGCCGACGGGGCAGGTGATGCATGTCGGCCTGGGTGGCTACGACGATGTGTTTTGCGAAATCAGCGACATCCAATACCGGCATTGGACGGACTGCGGCCATTTGTCGCTCAAGCATCGCTCCGACTCGCCGATCGGCCTGGAAACGCTGCCGAACGGGCGCACCGTACTGATCGCCAATGCCGCCGATGCATTTCTATACGACCCGAACACCAACCAATGGACTGCGGCCGATCTCGAATGGAGCAATCAGGACATGGCCTATGGCGCCCCCGTGCGCCCCAGGCATCCGTTGGCCCGACTGTGGGACGGTGCGCACGATGCATGGCTCGACGTGAGTGGCGCCGCCGCCCAATATTGGGGTGCTGCATCGGGCCACTACGCCTATAACGTGGTGATCGGCCGCGAGGTCAAGAACGTGCCGTCACGCGCCGCGCCGCCTGCGCTGCTGTGGGATGCGAACCAGCAGCAATGGGTTTACGCATTCCCTCCAGGCGCCAACAAGATGGGCAGCAAGGCGCAATCGCTGCCGGACGGCTGCGCGCTTTCCTGGTCGCCGCTGAATCTGTTCAACCCGGAGACGGGAGCGGTGACGGCGTTGAACGATCCGGGCATCGGCATTCAGGCATCCGAAGGCAGCATGCTGGTTCTTGCCGATGGCACGGCGGTGTTTGCAGGCATCGCCGATGGTGGCGTAGGCAGCGGTTTTTTCCATCGCAAGGTGAGCTGCGCCGGTTTCGCCGCAGAGCCGGAAAATCAGCTGCTGATGCCTGGCGTCTTTGTTCCGCAAGCGCATGCTCCCGGTTTCACCGCAGCAGTGCCTGTGCCACAAGCCAAGGCCATGCCGCCACGTTCGCGCGCATCGCTGCTGCGGGATTACCTGACAGCCAATCCATGGCCACTGCGCGTCATATTGGGCGTGCCGCTACTGTACGTGTTGCTGCGTTACCTGTTCCTGCCGGCAGTGCGCTACCTCGCCAGGCGCAACATCTCCCCGCGACGCAGGGCAAGCTTGACGCGCGAACTGCCACGCCCCTATGCGTGGGGTACGCGTATCGTCATTTATGGCTTGCTCGCGCTGGTTTGCTTTCCCGCATTGAAAGGTTTCCTGCATTTCCGGCACGGCCAGGCCATGGAAGAGTGCAAGCACGCCGCATCAGCGTGCGTTGATCCGCACACGGGCATTCTGCAAGGCATACCTGAGCTGGAACGTGCCTCACCCGATCATCCCCAACCAACCATACCTTGCCGCTTCGTGGGTATTTGGGCCTCGCGGCAAGGCAGCCTGACGTTTCGCATCACCTTGAACGATGACGGCACCTATTGGGTACAACCCAACGCCGCCTCCGGCCTCGTCGATTCAGCCGGAGACAGCGGCTACTGGATGGTGCAGGGCAGCCACATGGTCTGGCGGGATCGCGCACGGCCCGGACTCGGCCCGGACATCAACCCGATTCTTTCCGAAAGCGATGGTCGCTTTGTTTTGATGGAACGCAATGGCCGGCATACCCAATTCGAATGGATCAAGGATGTTGCGGGGAGCCGCTGCGAGAAACAGGATGAGAGGAGGGCGGCGCCATGAGTTCATCGACGCACCAGAAAAATCACATTGACTGGCGTGGCTGCTTTCAGCAGCCTGGTCGGCGCGGATGAGATGCGCGTCTTGCTGGGCATGAAAGGGGGGCTCGCAAGCCGAATATCGGGAGCGGGCCACGTGTCGCTCCCCAGTTAACCATGCCACCTTGCAATCGCACATAACAATGCATTTCTTTCAATGAGTTACATCATTCTCGAACAGAAGACGACGTGGTTATGCGGAATTTTTGGAGGAAGTGACATGGTTAGCAGGGAAAGAAACCGAGAAAACTGCTCGCACCTGCCAGGCAGGCCGATATGTTGATCACCGTTACGCTGTTGATCGCGGGGCGTTAGTGATCGACACTGCACTAGCGCTCCTGGTCTCGGTGCTCGCATCCCCGCAACGTGCGGCGCACGTTGCCGACACCCTATGACCGGCAGGCGTGAGGGCGTGGCCGCAAGTGGAGGATGCACCCGCGGCATTCCTTGGCCGCCGTCCCGAAAGAGCCGCTGCTGGCCGCTCGGTGAGAAAAGAGTGGCCATCCTTGGCCGCCTCTCCTTTCAACTTCAGAACTTCCAGTCGAGGCTGATGCGGGCGGACTGGTCGGTGGTGTGCTGGCCGAACTGTCCCTGGTAGCTGCCGTCCACCGAGACCTTGGGCGCGATGGTGAAGCTGAGGCCGGCGTTGACCACGCCTGCATTCTTCGCCACCGGCAGGCCGGCGATGGCGAAGCTGCCACCGCCGCTCTGGAAGAGCATCGTGTCCACGGGCAGGGTGTCGCCCCAGGCATGCTGCCAGCCGAGGCTGGCGTGGGCGTGCAGGCCGTGGGCCGGCGCGCCGAGATCGAACGTGGCGCGCAGGCCCAGCGTGCCGTAGCCCAGGGTGTTGTGCTGCGAGGCCACGTTCAGCGCCGCAGGTGTGCCGTGCTCCATGATCGTCGGAGTGTTCAGCCGCTCCACGGCCAGGTTCGCGAACGGCGCCAGCGTGGCTTGGCCCTGCACGAACGGCAGGCTGGCATCGGCATAGGCCTGCCCGGTGTGCGCATGGTAGCTGCTGACGGCAGTGCCCTTGAACTTGCCGAAGTCGATGAAGCGGTTCGTGTCCACCTTCTGCCAGCCGTAGACCGCGCCGCCCTGCCATTGCAGCGCGCCGGCCTGCAGGCTGCCATATACGCCCAGGTGCCGGTCGACGACGTGCGACGAGGAGCCTAGCGTGTTGATGCGTGCCGTGCCTTGCCCTGTGCCCATCACTGCACCGAGCCGAGCCATTCCGCCCACCGGCAGGTCGGCGCCGACCAGGAGGCCGCTGCCGTCGGCGGCAAGGCCAGACGCGTTGTCGCCGCCGTCATGGCTGCCCCAACGGCTCCACACGGCCGTCCAGGCGGTGACACCGCTGGCGTCGGTGACGTTCAGGCCGTTCGCGTTGTTCCCTTGGCCGGCGAGATGCGCGTTGATCGCATCGCGCACGTAATGGTCATTGTCGGCGACAGCAGTGCGGGTTGAGGCGTGGATCTCGCCACTCAATTGATCGAAGGCGTGACGGGCGATGGGCGCGTCCAGCACCACCAGTGCGTCGTAGACCGGGTTGCCGAAGTCCAGCGCATTCGCCGTCGTTGCAACGGCGGTCTGGTTGGGTGTCTGCACTACGCTGTTGAAGTTGATGTCGTTGCGCTGTAGCGCCAGCGTCACTACGTTCGTGGCATAGCTCAGTACGGGCGTAAGAAAGGCCAGGTTGACGCTAGTCGAGGCGAACCGGCCGCTAATGCCGCCGGCGGCGGTGAGCACGGTGTAGTCCGTGCGCGGCGCCCAGGTGCCAGTGTCGGCCAGCAGCAGGACCGTGCCTGCCAGGGCTGCCGTGCCGCCGACGTGCAGCAGGCTGGCTTGGGTGTTGGGCATGGCTTCCACCTTGAACACACCGGTGGCAGTCTGGGTGTAGTTACCCTGGATGTTGAGCATGCCGATGGAACCGCCCGCCCACACGGTGCCATCATTCTTGACGTTGCCGCCGACCGTGCCGTGGCCGCGCAGCGTGCCGCCGTCTGCAACGGTCACGTTGCCGCCGAGTACGGCCGAAGGCGTACCCTCGTCGCCCACTTCCAGCGTGCCGGCGTTGACGGTAGTGGAGCCTGTGAACGCACCGCTGTTGCTGTTCAGGACCAGCGTGCCGGCACCGGTCTTGGCGAAGCTGCCGGTCCCGCTGATCGCATGGCTGAAGGTACCGTCGTTGGCCTGGTTGAAGACCAGCGCTGCGTTGTCGGTGACGGCACCAGGCAGGCTGGTGCTATCGACCACCAGGGTACCGGCGCTGATCGTGGTGCGGCCGGTGTAAGTGTTGGCGCCTGTCAGCGTGAGCGTCCCGCTGCCCTTTTGCACCAGCGAGCCATTGCCGGAAACCACGCCCGCGAAGCTCACCGCATCGCTGCGCTCGAAAGCTAGCGAGCCGTTGTTCGCCACGTTGCCGGCGATCGCGCCCGCGGTACCGCCGTTGCCCAACTGCAAGATGCCGGCCGCGATCGTGGTGCCTCCGGAATACGTGTTGGTGCCGGTGAGGATCTCGGTGCCGCCGGTGAGGGTGAGTCCACCCGTGCCACCGATCACGCCACCGAAGCTGCCTGCCGCGTTCGTCACGGTCAGCGTCTGGCTACCGAGGGCAATGGCGCCATTGCCGTCGAGCGAGGCGATGGCGGCGCCGCTGGTGGTGCCGCCGATCTCCAGCATGCCGTTGGCGATCACATCCGCCGATGCAGCGATGCTGCCTGCGCCGCCAAGCACCAGCGTGCCGGTGTTGATGGTCGTGGCGCCGGTATAGGTGTTGACGCCGGTGAGGGTCAATATGCCGCCGCCGCTCTTGGTGAGCGCACCAGCGCCGGCGATCACACCGGAGACGGTTAGATTGGCATCGGTCTGCAGCGTGCCGCTGCCCGCAAGGCTGATGGATCGTGCGGTGGCGAATGCTGCTTTGTTCTCCAATGTTCCGCCGCTCAGCGCAATGGCGTTCGACGCTGCCCCCAGATTGGCGTCGCTCGATACCGACAGCGTGCCGCCGTTGACCGTGGTCGTGCCGGTGTAGGTATTGGCGCCGGCCAGCACCAGGGTGCCGAGGTCGGTCTTAGTGAGTCCCGCGCTGCCGGCAATGATGCTGTCGATCGTAGCCGTCATGCCGGCGCTGCTGCCATCTCCCACGCGGATCACCGGAGCGACGCCGCCGTTGGCTGCCAGGGTCAGCGTGTCGCCGCCCAGGGTGTAGCCATTCGTGGCGAACTGCAGGCCCGTTGCGCTCACGCTGCCGGCGCTGTCGTCCACGCTCACCGTGCCAGGCGTACCGCCGAAGACGGCAAAGCTCGGTTGTGGCGACATCGGGCCGTTCGGCACGGTACCGGTCGCATCCGTCCACACCTGCGAGCTGGTGGACCAGGTGCCACTGCCGCCACCCATCTGTGTGGACGTAGCCAGGCCATTCGCATTCCACGCGCTTACCGTGTACCCCGTGGTGTTCACGAGGTTGATCTGTTTCTGCCCTGTCAGGTTCTGCAGGAACAGCGTCTGGCCTGCCGGCGTGCTACCCAGGCTCAGGCCACCGTTCGTTTCCGCCAGCGTGCCGCCATAGCTGAAGACGGTGTACAAGCCCGGCCCCATGCCGCCCGCATCGGTGACGTTGAGCGTGGCGCCGTTGACGATGAGGTTGCCGCCCACGGTCACGCTGTCGCCCATGCCGGCGGTCTGGAAGACTGCGCCCGGCGCCCCGAAGGCGAAGTTCATCCGGCTGCCCTGCGCGGCGGTGAAGTCGCCGCCGACGGTGAGCGTGCCGATGGAATCGCCCGGTGTCACTATGCCGCCGGATTGCACGTCGACATTGCCGCCGATCGTGCCGTGGCCGCGCAGCGTGGCATTCGCATCCACCGTCACGTTGCCGCCCAGCGTGGCGCCGTTGCCGGCGACGCTGCCGACCACCAGCGTGCCAGCGGCCACCGTGGTGCTGCCGGCAAAGCCGTTGCTGTTGCCGTCCAACGCCAACGTGCCTGCACCGATCTTGGTCAGCATGCCGCTGCCGGAAATCGCGCCGCCGTAGGTGCCGTCGCTGGTCTGATCGAACACGACCCCCACCGGTACGCTGCCGGACGGCAGGAACGCGATGTTGCCGGTCAGCGCAGTCGCATCGCCCTCCAGCGTGCCACCGGTGATCGTCCAGTTCTCGCCGGTCGTTCCGTTGTTGGCGCCGGAGCCAGTCAGTGTCCACGTGCTGTTGCCGGTCTTCGCGAAGGCGTTGAAGCCGACGTACTGCGTGCCAGCGTAGCTGCCGGGCAGTGCGGCCACGATGTCGGAGGCGTTGAACGTGCCATTGCCGATCGCGCCGGCGCCCGTGCCGTCGCCGCCCAGCACCAGCGTGTCGCCGGCCTGTTGCAGGCCGGTCGTCACGTTGGTGCCGGCTTGCGTGCCGCTGGTCGATACCACGTTGCCGCTGAAGCTGTAGCCGTTCTCCAGCGTCAGGATGTTGCCACCGCCGGAAAGTTCAACGGCGTCGGCCTGCGCGCCGCTGCCGCCGTCGGCCTTGCCGCCGGCGATGAGGGTGTCGGTGGTGATGCTGGCATTGCCGGCACTGACGACGCCGCTGCCGCCAGCGCCACCTGTTCCGGACGTGCCCGCGGGGACGCCGTTGCCGCCGTTGCCGCCCAGGCCGCCGTTGCCGCCGATGACGCGGACATTGATCAGCACGAAGTCATTCCCCTGGACACCGTTGCCGCCACCGCCACCGTTGCCGCCACTGCCGCCACTGCCACCGCCGCCCAGGCCGCCGTTGCCACCCAGGCCGCCGTTGCCGCCGTTGCCGCCGGCGATCCCGCCGCCGCTGGCCAGCGTGAAGCCGCTGCCTTGGACGCCATTGCCGCCGCTGCCTCCGTCGCCACCGCTGCCGCCATTGCTGGTGTTGAAGCCCCAGGCTGCAAAACCGCCGTTGCCGCCGTTGCCGCCGGAGCCACCGCTGCCGCCGCTGATGCCGCCGTCGCCGGTCAGCGCAAAGCCGCTGCCTAGAACGCCGTTGCCGCCATGGCCGCCGCCGTTGCCGCCGCCGCCGTTGCCGCCGTTGCCGCTGGTCGAGAGGCCTCCTGTGCCACCGTTGCCGCCCGAACCGCCGTTACCGCCCAGAGCACCATCGCCCCCCCTGACGATGCCGTCATTGGCGAGCGTGAAGCCATTGTCGCCTTGGATGCCGTTGCCGCCGTCGCCGCCCAGACCGCCCTTGCCACCCACGCCGCCGTTGCCGCCAAAGCTGTCGCCGAAGCCACCGAGGCCGCCGCTGCCGCCGCTGCCGCCGTTGTTGCCGGCGCCGCCGGTGACGGTGCTTTGTGTCTGGATCGACAATGCGGTGTTGGCCATCCCGGTGGCGGCGGTGCCGCCACCGCCACCGGCTCCGCCATCGCCGCCAGTGCCGCCATCGCCGCCAGTAGCTGGACTGACATTGGAGGTGCCGGTGCTGCCGGCACTGCCCCGGCTGCCCGCGGCACCCATGGAGCCAACGACGGTGCCGGTGGCAGTGGCGTCGCCCACCTGCAAGGGGCTGCCGGCAATCATCCATGCCACACCGCTGCTGGTGCCGGTGTAGATCAGTGCGCCGCTGCCCTGCTGGGTCACCGTACCGGTACCCGTGATGTTGCCCGCAAAGGTGCTGGCGACGGTGTTGTCGAATACCAGCGCGGCGTTGTCGGTGATGTTGCCGGCGAGTGTGGCATCGCCGCCGCTGGCACCGGTGCCCACCTGCAGGGTGCCCGCGCTGATCGTCCATGGCGTGGCCGCCGTGCTGCTGCCGGTCAGCGTCCAGGTGCTGTTGCCGGTTTTCCCGAATGCGTTGAAGCCGACGTATTGCGTGCTCGCGTAAGTGGGCGACAGCGTGGCGAAGACTTGTCCCAGGTCGAAGCTTCCGTTGCCGGTCGCGCCGGTGCCCGTGCTGTCGCCGCCCAGCGCCAGCGTATCGCCGCCGTTGCTCGTGCCGCTGGCGCTGATCACGTTGCCGGTGAAGCTGTAGCCGTGCTCCAGCGTCAGGGTGTTGCCGCCGCCGGACAGATCGACGGCGTCGCCTTGCACCGGGGTCGCGTCGCCGCTGAGGCCGCCGCCTATGTGGCCTGCGCTGACAAGGGCGTCATTGCCGCTGGCCACCACGCCAACGCCAGCTGTTCCGCCGGATACGCCAAGGAACGGGTCCATGGCATAGTTGCCGCCGTTGCCGCCGGTGATATGGCCGCTGCCGGCATTGGACAGGGTCGAACCTGCGGCCAGCATAATGCCCGCCCCGCCATTGCCGCCTTCGCCGCGGCTCGTGGTGATCGTTGCATCTCCTCCCGAACCGCCTGAGCCTCCTGCCACGAGGCCGCTATTGCTGACGGCCGAACCGCCACCCACCGTCAAGCCCGTACCGCCGTCGCCACCGAAAGACACAGTGTGCGCCAGATTGATTCCTTGCCCAGCGCCCCCTTCGATCCTGCCCGCGTTGATCAGGGTCGAACCGCCACCTAGGCTGGCGCCACTGCCGCCGGAGCCACCAACTACGCTGATACCGACCTGTTGATTCAGGATCGCCAGATTTCCGCCGTCGCCGCCGCTCACCGCGCCATCGTTCACCACTCGGGAACCAGCGCCCAAGGCAAGGCCTGCGCCACCGTCGCCAGAGACCGTGGATTCTGTGGTCTGGGCTGTTGCACCACCCTTGCCGCCGGTGATCGTGGCGCCGGCATCATTGGTGACGGTAGCCGCGGCCGCCGAAAAAACGGCGGTGCCGCCCGCACCGCCACTGCCCCCTCCTTGAACGGTCACGCCCCCGCCGGGGAGGGGGGTTATCGTCGCACCTCCAAGGCCGCCTTCTCCGCCTCGCCCCCCCGCGATCAGCGCATAATTCGCCACGCTAGCCGAGTGGGCGAGCGAGATGCCAAGACCACCGGCACCACCTGCTGCGCCGGCGGAGCTCGACCCTATGACGGCACCACTGGAGGCGCCACCGGTGCCGCCGGCGCCACCTTGGACCTGGCCGTAGTTCGCGACGGCGATGGCATCGGCCACCAGGCCAGTGCCTCCAAGTCCGCCTGCACCGCCAGGGGGAACCACCAGGCCGCCGCCGCTTTGGCCACCAGTGCCACCGGCGCCGCCCAGCAGTGCTCCGTGGTTTTCCAGACTGTAACCACCTGTCTGCGAACCCGTCGCCTTGATGCCGGCGCCGCCGTTGCCGCCCCTGCCGCCCAATCCTCCCGCGCTGCCGCTTTCGCCGAGCCCGCCGGTTCCGCCTGCGCCGCCCTGAAACGTGGCGCGGATGAGTGCGCTGGTGTTGCTCAAATAGGCTGCAGTCCCGCCGTTGCCGCCATCGCCGCCATTGCCGCCATAGAAGCTCGATATGTTGCTGTTGCTGCCGCCGCCGGCTCCTCCCGCTCCGCCGCTGACTGCCCCTGTAAAGGTCTTCAGGCCCGATTGAAGGATGACCAAGCCATAACCGCCCTGGCCGCCGCCACCGCTGCCACCCGCGTTGCCTGCCGATGCCGACGTTCCTGTGCCGATGCCTGTGCCGCCGGCTCCGCCCATACCTCCTTGTCCGCCGATGAACGTGTTGGACAGCGTGGTACCGGCGAGCCCCATGGCAGTAAAGGCATTGGCACCGCCGCCACCACCGCCGCCACCGCCGCCGCCATAGGTCGTGCCTGAAGCCGACACGCCGTCGCCGCCATTGCCGCCGCCGCCACCGATGACCGTGGTGACGCCGTCCCCCGTGCTGCTGGTCGAACCGGTACCGGCAGCCCCGCCGGCGCCCCCGGCGTTTCCGGCGGAGCTGCTGCCGCCAGCGCCACCGGCGGCCCCCATTCCGCCGCCGCCGCCACCGTATCCGCCTCCTTGAACGGTCTGCGTGCTGACGGTGGAGACGACACCCGTGGCGCCGGCGCTTCCCGCCTGTCCCGCAACACTGCCTCCCGCACCACCCTTGGCGGGGGTCCCCGCAATAGCGCTGCCTGATGCCAGGGGTGCGGCGAGTGCGACGGCACAGGCCAGCACCAGCGCACGCTGGCGCAGTACGCCCGGCCCCGGGCCTGCCGCTCCGCCGCCGGACTCACCGCTGCGCGTGAGCTCCGAAGTGACTTGCAGAATGTGCAGCGCGCGGTTCCAGACGAGGCGGTAGATGCGGTTCATGGCGGACTCCCCCTGGAGTGCGACGAAATGGTGTTGGTGAAGGACGGTGCGACGGGTAGATCGCGTCAGACGATGCGCAGCTCTGCAGGCAGGTGCTGCGGGTCGTTCCAGAAGGCGTCGCCAGCGAAGCGCTGGAACAGGTCGGGCGGCAGCAGGGTCTTGCGCGGCTCGGCCTTCACCTGGCCGCGCACGGTGTGCAGGCCCGGCGTGCCGGTGCGGCGGTCGAACTCGGCCACGTCGTAGTCGACGTGCTGGAAGTCGTGCGGGAAGAGCGGCTCGCCGATGAAACCGTAAATGGCCTCCAGCGCCCGCGCCGGCTGGCTGGCGAGGGTTTCATAGCGCACCAGCAGCAGGCGGTTGGCCTGGGCGCCATAGCAGGCCTGCTTCAGGGCGTCGTAGGCAGCGCCCACCATGCCGTCGGCGCCGGCCACGCCATTGGCGCGGGTGTACACGGTGCCGCCCGGCGTGTAGTTGAAGATCGACGAAGGGCTGTAGAGGTTCTTCTGCACCAGCCGCTCGATGCTGTCGATGACCCAAGGCATCTCGCGCACGCAGGCGATGACCTTCGCCTCGGGAAACATATCGGCGATGACCGGCATGCGCGCGCACCAGGCGCGGCTGGTATCGAACACCACCTCGGCCGTTCCGTCGGCGTAGTACTCGTCGAACAGCGCGCGGAGGATGCGGCGGCGCCTAGCGTCATTGAGGAAGACGGCGAACTCGTTGCGCTCGCTCATCTCGCCCAGCAGCGCACCGAACATGCCGGCCAGCGGGCTGCTCATGCCGGCGTGGAAGCGCAGGTTCTGGCGCAGCAGGGCGGCCAACAGGGTCGAGCCCGAGCGCGGCAGGCCCGAGATGAAATGGATACGTTGCAACACTGGCTTGCCTCTCCCGGATGGCGCGCCCTTGGGCGCCGCTTTGCGAGCAGCGTCACGCTATTTGGGAGGGGAGGGCTTGGGTATCCCCGAAATCAGGGGTGCCGGATCAAGCCAGCGGGCATTCCAGAAGCAGGGCGGCACCCGCGCCGGGCGCCGCCTGGATGGCAAGCCGGCCGCCGAGACGGGCTGCACGGCTGCGCAGGCTGGCGAGGCCGGCGCCGTGCGAACGGTGATCGGCGGGATCAAAGCCGCGTCCGTCGTCGCGCACCTCGGCATGCAGATGCGCGCCCTCATGGCGCACGCAAAGTTCGACGCGGCAGGCGCCGCTGTGCTTGAGCACATTGGTCAGCGCCTCCTGCAGGAAGCGCAGCAGCTCCAGGCTGCGGGCGGGGCCCAGCTGCAGGCCGTCGAACCCGTCCAGTCGCCAGCAGGCGTCGATGCCGGCCAGTTCCAGGCGCTGATCCCAGCGGTGGCGCAGCGCCGCCAGCAGGCCGGCCAGATCCAGGTCCTGCGCCTGGGTGGTGGTGTCGATCACCAGGCGCAGGTCGTCGCGCAGTTCGCGCAGGGTGGCGGTGGCCGCGGCGGCCTCGGCCGAAGGCGTGCGTTCGAGCCGGGCGATGGCCGCGACCAGGCTTCCGCCGAAGCCGTCGTGCAGGTCTCGCACCAGGTTCAGGCGCTCGCCGCTGCGCGCGTTGGTCAAGGTGAGCGCGTGCTCGCGCTCCAGTGTCTGGCGCAGCTGCGCGGTGGCGGTGTCCACTTCGCGGCGCAGCTCCAGGTTGAAGCCCTCCGTGCGGCGCATGGCGGCGGCGAAGCGGTGGGCCAGCACGAAGCCCATGCCGATCAGGGTCAGGGGCGAGGCCAGCGCGGCTATGTAGCCGCTGGTGCGGATCAGTCCGTAGAACGCCAGCACGTCGTGGATGGACACGAACATCGGCAGCAGCATGCAGGCGGCGAGCACCCGCTGCTCGGTGCGGCCCTTGCGTACCGCGTAGACTGCGAACAGCAGGGTAGAACAATAGGAAAGGGTCACGCCGGCCACGCCGGGAACGCCGCGCCAGGCGCCGGCGCTGGCGGGGGAAAGCAGCGTCCACGCGACGATCGTCGCCAGCGACAGCCAGAGGCCGGCTTCCGTGCGCGGCCAGCGGCGCCCGCAGTAGCGCAGCAGAAAGGTCAGGAAGCTGATCAGTCCGGCGAAGTAGAACACCGAATTCCAAGCCTGGAAGGCATCAGTGCTGGTGAAGGGCCACGGGCTGGTGGCGACGTAGTTCCAGGCCCATGCCGACGACAGCAGGGTGCTTAGCGCGAACCAGCCGTAGGTGGTGTCGTGGCGGCGGAACAACCACAGCATCAGGAACAGTCCGCCCAGCACTAGGTTGACCGCCATGCTGAACAGACGCATCTGGTAGCGGGTGAAGCGGCCGGCGGCGAAGCGTTGCTGTAGCACGCCCGGGTCGCCCACCTCCACGGTGCCGAAGCCGGGCTGGTAGACCGACAGGCCCGAGACGCGCACCAGCAGGGTGTTCTCGCCCGCGCGCAGCAGCGGCTTGTCGAGCAAGAAGTACTGTGGCTGCGTCCAACTGCGCGAAAGCGGCTCGACCAGACCGTGGTCGCGGTGGAGCAGGCTGCCGTTGACGTAGACGGCATCGGCCAGGCACACGTAGTCCAGCAGCAACCCTGCCGGGGTGTCGGCATCCGCCTGGTTCCAGCGCAGGCGGTACCACACCACGCCGTCATGGTGCGGCCAGCGGCTGGTCCAGAAATCCATCAGCTTGACCGGCGTCCAGCCGGAGGCGGGCGGCGCCGCGGCATTCCAGTCCGAAGGCGCGGCCTCGGCGTGATCCAGCACTTGCACGGCGGGCGGTGGCGTCGGTCGGCCGGCCGCGCCGGTGGCGAACGCCAGCAACAGGCCCAGCACGGCAGCCCGGTGCGACCAGGGCTTCAACGCAACAGCCCCAGCGCCCTGGCCTCGAACACTGCCGCGGTGCGCGAGTTCACCGCCAGCTTGCGGTAGATGCTTTTGGTGTAGCCCTCGATGGTGAAGCGCGAAAGATCGGTGGCGCCGGCGATCTCCCGGTTGCTGAGGCCGCGGGCCACCAGATGCAGCACTTCCACCTCACGCTCGGACAAGGTATCGGCGGAGGCCCCAGGCGAGGCATCGGCTGCATTCGCCGCCGGTTTGGCGTTGGGCAGCAGGGTGAGGATGCGCCGGGCCACGAAAGGATCGATCGGCGCACCGCCGCGGCGGATGCTTTGCAGCGCGAGTTCCAGTTCGACGTCATCGCGCTCTTTCAGCAGATAGCCGATCGCGCCTGCCCGCAAGGCTGCAAGCACGGTCTCCTCGTCACCCCAGGCGGAGATCACCACGGTCGGCATGTCAGGGTGGTGGTCGTGCAACCATCGGATCAGGTCGACGCCGCTGCCGTCGGGCAGGCCGATATCGACCAGGGCGAGGCGCGGAACCTGCGCGGCGATCCGCGCCTTGGCCTCGGCGATACTACCGGCGGTACCGATGTCATGCTCGCCGCCGTGGCCCAGACCGGCAAGCAGGCGCGCGAGACGCTGCTGCGTCGTGGCGTCGTCCTCGACGATCAGCGCCGGATCGAGTTCGATTCCGTCGGTCGTTCCCATGCTCTGCATTCACCCCTGCGTGATGACGCCATTATGCGTGGATCAGGCTGCAGCTGCATGGGGCAGGGCGCGGTGTCCCCGGCGCTCAGTCGAGCGCGGCGAATACGTCGCGCGTGAGGTTCTCCGGCGCGTCGCCGGTGCAGACCACGTCGTCCTCGATGCGGATGACGCCGTACTGGCGGAACGCATCCACCTTGGCCCAGTCGACGTCGGCGGCGACCGGCTTGTCGCGTAGCTCGGTCAGCTGCATCTCGATGAAATAGTCGAACCTGAAAAACGAGCCTGGTCACGTTTGACGCCGACGGTCATCAGCTGAGCAACAACAGCTACTACCGCATTGGTCAGGCTTACCTGGTCAGCGGCATGTCCGACTATCCCAGCGGGTATGGGTCGCTCCTATCCGGCTGGCTGCAGTCGGGCAGGTGACGACGTACAACGCTGATGGACAGGTCACGGCACAAGCGCAATTCGGCCGGTGGGGTACCAACTGGACGTCGCTGGGCCTCCAGAACGACATGGGTACGCTGCCGGACGAGACCAGCTCGGCGCCCACCATCAGTAGCGACGATGCACTGACGCGTGGCGGCATCACGACCTATACCGGCTTCGACCACGACGACCACGCTGGCCCAAAAATTTTGTCGATTCGCTGGGCTGGCCCAAAAACTGTTGGCAGGATTGGCCCAGAGTTCTTGTCGTTTCGGCTCAAAAATCGTGGCGGTGACCAGAAGGTGACAAGGTTACGCGGAGTGACATGGTTAATTGGGTCGATGACACGGTTAACTGGGTGACGACACCAGGGCCGCGGCGGATGAGATGCTTGCAAAAACGGGTCGCACATAATTTTACATAATATACATTATGCGCAATGTTATAGCCGTGGTGGCTCTTGGCACGATCCTGGCTTGGTTGCTCCCCCGACCGCACGGAATGCGCACATGTCCAGCAAACGCCGTCGCTTGAACTGGCAGTACGACGACGAGAAACAGCAGTTCACTACACCATCAGGACGCACCGTGACCCTGCAGGAAATCGCACAACTCCTGCAGGACCAAGTGATATGCCACCACGACTTCCAAGGCGACTGGCTCGGCTGGCGTATGCGCGGCGACACACTCATACCACCGGGCGCGAGCAAACGAGGGCCGAAGATCAAGCCGCACAACGCGGCAGCCTTCGCGCGATGGGCTAGCGCTGACGAACGATCACATACGCACCCGAGCAACGCGCCGGCTGGCCGTCCGCGCCTATACCTTGCGTATACACGTTCCCGCTCCTAAGAATGACGTAGCCACCTTCGCACAACTCGCCGGACAACAACGGCTTAAGCACAGTTGCCGGCGAGGCCACAGCTAATTCCGAAGGCTCAACAAACAAATGTTCCCGTACGGGCGGCAACGACGGATCAGAACGATCCGAGGCATGCGCCAGCATGTACCGATACATCGGCACTGTCGCAAGCGTGCACAACACTGCCACCACGTAATAAACCCAGTGGGGCACAGAAGATTTCCCGGCCATGGCGTCCCTCCCCTAATTCCGGGTAAAGGATAAACCAAAGCGGTTTGGCGGGGAGGTGCATGCCCTGATGGGATGAGGATCAGCCATGCACGTGCCAGGAGGCACGTGTAGGTGGGCAGCGGCCATACCGACAGCAAAAAGGCGTGCCCGGAGGGGTAAACCCCTCCACCCCATCACCGCAATATTATGTCACGCGTTACATATTGGCATGCCGCCTGCCCAGCTCTTTCAGGATAACCCGAACACCCTCGGGATACGGCAACGCGATGTCCTCACGCAACGCATCCAACAACACTACATCGGAATAATCAGCAAGACGATGATAGCTGAACTGCTCAACCTGACGCGCATTCGCCTTGCGATAAATACGCATGCGCTCTGCAGCAGACATGGCCTTGCCGTTCCTTGGGGGACGGCCACGCTTACGGGCAAGCGGCATATCGATCGTTCCAGGGTCTTTTTCGTCACGCATTACGATATCTCCTAACGTGGAGAGATATTATCGTAACGAGTTACTAAACGCAAATGGCTATATGGAATATGTAACGAGTTACGATTTAAATAGCCAGCATCAGGAGCAGCGCTTTCCCCCAACCAAACCAAAGAACGGTTTGGCCGGTGAAAAGCTTCCCCAGGCACTGCCCAACGGGCAGTCGTCAAGCCAAAGACCTGCAAACGACAGATTGCAGCGCTAGACGCGGCTTTAACATTCTGCGATCGAGGAATGTTAAAAAAGCGGTTTGGCAAAGAGGTGTAAGGGAGGAAAGGAGGAGACAGCATGCGCACGTGCCAGGAGGCACGTGTAGAAGGTTAGCGGCCATACCGACAGCAAAGGAGCGTATCCGTAGGGGTTTCACCCCTACACCCCAATCCGGCCATTACAAGGTGTGCGCCGAAGGCTGAGGACGCTTAGCCAACTCAGGTGGCAGATAATCCTGACGCATGGACGACTCCTTATAACCCGAACCCGATCCAGGCGAGCCCGCATCCGCTACATGCTGTGATCCATCGGCAACAGGATCAGCAGCAGACGCTGCACGCGTATCAGGCGGCAAGTCCAGCGGCCAAGGAGTCACGACAACGGCCTGCGTACGCCACGCGAGTTTCACGCCGTAACGATGAACTTGCACAACCACACCCAAGTCGCGTAGCTGATCGAACGTAAGCCGATCCAGCACCGCCGCTTTGCTGCCCTGCTCTCGCCACTCCACCATACCGGACGGCAGTCCAGACGATAACGTGATAATCGCCGCCAAACGAGGACGCGCTTTGCCGCACAGATCAAACACGTACTTCACTTCAACAGGCATGCCTGACGTGTCGAACTTCTGGACCGATTCCGCAGCGTGATCGTCCTGCGCCGAAGAGAACAACGCAGACGGGTGATGAAACGTGTCAACAGATGCTTGCGACGAAGCACCCGGCAAAGGCTTCTGCTGCGCAGCCAAAGGTTGCTGCTTGATCATTCCACGACCACCCGTGTGATACATGTGCAGCAAGAAGACGATAGACGCCACCAGCAATATCGCGATAGGTATACCCAGACGCGCCAGCTTACGCCACACCGTTGCGCCACCGGCCTTATACACATCCTTGTTGCTGGACCCTTCCGCGTAACCGTGATACAGCGGAAAAATCTTGGGATCGTAGGCCAAAACACGCGTATCCACCTCCTGAAACTTGTCCGGCTCATAGGAGTGATACTGACGCAGGTTGTAGCGCCCATCGAGACCGAGCGCGGTCAGCTTCTGAAAAACGTTCTTGCGCTCAACGCGTGCACGCACCGACGAATGCAAACGACGATACCACTGCGACAACAGCACGCCATCCATGCCGTTCTGACTGCACAGCGCGAAAAACTGTTCGATTTTCGGCGCGATTGCATTGCGATCCGCGACGTAAAACTCATGCGCTTCGTCAATGACAAACAACGCATCCTTGAACTTCGCCGGTATCGACCACTGACCCAGCTCGTCTTTCTCCGCCGTGAAAAAGTCACGGCATTCTGCAGTGGGCACATCAATCAGCAACTCATCAACACGCTCACGAGGCATCTGCAGATACGCCGCAATGGCATCACGATTCAACCCGTTGAGCCTCGCGTACACACGACGCCCGGCCTGCAAGGCGGGCAAGATATGCGTTTTAACCGCATCGTAAGACTTACCCGCACGCGCCACGCCTTCGTTAAAAACGAGCATATATCACCACTGAAAGAGAGTAAGAAATTTACGCGTAAGCCGGAACACGTAGCCGAGACCAATCAGGCCGAACGCTGCCGGAAATTGAAGCTCACCCAGGAAGAAGCCCAGCGCAGACATCGTGGGAGACAAAATGCCCTGCAAGGAATAGTTCTGCAGCCAGGAGGGCGAACCGATAGCGCTAATCGCAGCAGAGACCAAGCTCAACACCACCGCGATCACGTACGTAACAAGGTCTTTAAGAAACGCCACGACCGCATCAAACACCGTGTTGATCGCACTCGCAAACCAGTTCGTCAGCTTGCTCAGCCAGCCCGTACCAGCACTGCCGCCAGACGGTTGATTTGTGCTGCCTAGGCCCGTACCCAACGACGTGGAACCGCCAGAAGACGATCCGCCCGTCACCAAGTTTTCGCACGTCTGCGTACCCGACGAATCATCGTTGACGCACACCGAACCACCCGTGCCCTGTTGCGTGCACACGTTGACACCATTCACGACGCTGCACGTAACGCTAGAGATAGTAGTCTGCGCGTGAACAGCGCGCGGCACCATGGCGGCGAACAACACCACAACAGCTACGAGCGCAAGTAAGCTAATAGAGCGCAATGCGGAATGCACAAAACGCCCCTACGGCAAGAACAATAAAACCCGCCAACTGCAGATACGACAACACACCAGGCTGACAAAAATAGTCAAATGTCTGGGCAGGAACGTACTTGCTCGCCGCCATCGTGTAGACAGGGCAAGAGCCGGACGCAGACAACGAGAAGAATCCCGTAACCGAAGACACAACCGCCGAACTGGATACAGATTGCTTAAAAGCAGCGTAAACGCTCGATGGTGTATCCGTGCTTGGCGTATACAAGTTGCCGATGTTGCCATCCGCGTTACCAACGTCGCACACGCCTGTATCGCACTTCGTGCTAGTCGAACTTGACGAAGCCGGGTTGTCCGTCGTGCCCGTCGTGGTGGTCGTGCCGGAGTAGCTGCCGGAACCGGTGCCACCAGTCCCGGTGCCGGAATCAGACCCAGACGTGGTGCCCGACGTATTGCTTGTGCTGTTGGTGGTCGACGTCGACCCAGACGTGTTTGTTTGAGACGTCGAATCCGTCGAATTGTTCGCCGAAGACGACGACGACGCGGGGTTACCACCATTCGGGTTATACGTCACGCACTTGCCCGAATTCTGATCGCAATACGTCTTAGAACCGTCGGCGTTACTCGTTTCAGATGGCGGCTTATAGGGTGTACTCGTTCCAGCCCCCGCACACGCCGAACCCGTTTCAACATACAGGCCCGAATTAGGGCCGCCGAAAAACATCGACAAACAGCAACCCTGGTACGACGCAACACCGTCTGCCGACGAGTAAAGAATGGATGAACCCATGGCGGGCATAAAGCCGCTAACGCACGGCGGAGAACAATACTCCCAAGAACCGTACCAACCGTTCAAAGCACTGCCATCTTTCGCCAACTCGTACGCCCATAGATCACTACTACCAGAAGGCCCAAGATCAGCCGCAGGACACGTATAGGTATGACCATTGCCCGCGCTCTGAGCAACAGCGGCCTGGCACTGCGCCAACGCTTGAGATTGCGTATACGGTGCGCTACACGCAAGCGCAGGAAAAGCATGCAATCCAAGCAGCAGACATGCTAGGCGAACAAACCACCGTGCAGTAGCACGGAACATATCGCGATTCATTGATCCAACCCCATGCACGTCACCCAGGCACAAAGCACGCCGAGAAAACCGAAAAACAAGAGAAAGATCACAGCTAAGCCTCCAAAAAATCTGCATCATCGTTAGGCGAGTCGTCTTCCGTATCGTCTTCGGCATCCGACTCATCGTGCGCATCATACGAAAGCCGGACACCTCGCTCACTGTCAAATCGGCTTGGACAATGAGGCTCCAACGAATTGGCCACAGGGACACCCGCGGAAGCTTGAACCGCTGCACGATCCCGGCGAGACCTAACAACGCCCGCGACAACGGCGACAGCAAACGCCGCAAACAGCACCGTAGCAATCACCGCACCGAACGAGACCACGCCACCCACGACAGGCTGAACGGCCACGCCTTGCGTGACGTTCGCCAACGGCTGCATGTTGCCGCCACCCGTTCCAATGCACTGGCCCTGCGAACCCATAGACGAGCCAGCACCGCAATTGCTCCCACCAGCAGCCATGACGAACCCCCACGCAAAAAGAGCAGGACGGCATACACCGCCCTGCCCCAAGTCCATCACTTGACCATGGTGGCCGCTTTCCGCGTGCCGAAGCGCGCGAAATTCACCGCAACGATAATCGCGCCGAACGCGATGATGCCGGCGACCACATCCGCCGTATCCAGGCCGGTGGCAAGATTCGCCAAGCCCGACAGCGCACCCGTGGTCTGCGCCGAAGCCGCACCAGCAGCACCGGCCAGAACCGCACCTACGCCAACCTTGCGGCGGACGTTCTTGAACCAACTACGCATACTCATTTCTCCCGATTGAACATGTTGATAGCCGATCCCACGCAACGAGCCACGACGTAAAAAAACATAACCGTGCCCCAGAAACCGCAGAACCACGTTGCAGCGTCAGTAGTCGACGGAACTTGATAAGCCGCCTGCACCGCCGGATACACAACGCCATATGACGCAGCATCAATGAGTACGTAGCCGGCACAGTTAACTCCCGTCGACGACGAGGACACCGGCCCCTGATCGACCAGCGCCCCGTTACTGTCCAGCCCGACGCACTCAGACATGCCGCACCATTCCTTACGTCCTGCGCACGCGCGCAGAAACGAAAACCAAAGAACACCACCACACACAACGCGCGCCGCGCACGGCTCCGGTCGCTACGCTCTCGGAGGCGAGCGCGGCGCGGCGAATAGAAACGGGAAGGCTCACAACGGGACCCTGCCCAGCGCCTTGCGCCAGACGAACGCAACCAAGCGCCACGTATCGCGCACACCGCGCGCAAGCACGACCACAAGCCAGATCCCGAACAGAATCCGCATCACCGCCTCCCGAGATACCGAAAGAACAGAAAAGCGCAAACACCGACCGCCACCAGCGCTATATCGCGGTACGACACACACGCATACATCGCTGGCTGGATAAGCTGTAAAACGGCTGCGTCCGCGCCAGACAACGAAAAGGGCGCCCCCAGCCGGCGATAAGGGATACACATCAACCAGGGGCGCCCTAACGCGATCACGCAGCCTTACCCGGCGCCACAGCCGTTACCGGTTTCACCGCACGGAGCTTCATGTAGCGCGACAGCTCCAAGTCACCGAAACGACCTAGCGAGAAACAACTAGGATCGATTTCGTAATCGCCCACCGGATAGACGGCGCCAGTACCGAGACCGATGCGAAACGGCAGGCCGTAGCCGTCTCCCTGGTCAAGCACGGCACGCTGCTCACGCAAAACCTGCTGGATGCCCGACTTGTCTCTGTAGGTACGCTCCACCACAACGGTATCTTTGATCATCACGCGGGACATAGTTCTTGCCTCACCATTTCATGTAATTGATTCGCTGCACCAAGAGTCTTAAAACGCGAGGGCAGCGATTCCCGCGTCACGTTTTCACGTAAAAACCGCTCGGCATCATCGCCGAGCGCACGCAAAATCAAACCAAGCGAAGGGCCGCACTGCGTACGCAACCACTTCACGCACGCGACTGCGGTAGCTTCGACCTTCGCTTTCACAACAGTTAGCTTGTTCGCAACGTCCTGTAGCGAGATGCGTTCGCACAACTCGTCAAGAAACGCATGCGCGCCACGGAAATAGCGAAGCGGATGCAGGAGCATGTCCAGAGGAAGACCACGACGAGCGCGCGGATTTTCCGCAGCATCTTCGCCGACGTGCTTACCGTAGAAACGTTGCTCAATCCTCAACCATGGCGAGGATTCGTCTTTGAGCTGCTTGCCTTTCTCGTAAATGCACAGTTCCTTGTGCCCTTTCTTACCCACGTACAACGTGCAACCCGTGCCGTTACCGTGATCGTCGAGAAAGCGCGTCTTGGGAGGACGCCCTGCACCTGCAAAAAGACCATCGCACGCACGCCGCGCTGTATCGCGAAGGTCAAGGCTTACACCGGCAAAATCATCAAGCGCAAGATCGCAGCGACTTACACGCGCGGCAAGAATTTCAAGCTGAAAATGCACATGCTCCCAGCGGCGAATCCAACGACAACCCTCACCGCTCAACTCCACCAACATCGTCCCCGCATTGCCGCCGAAGGCCACGCGGCCAACGAGCGCGCCCTCACGATCCAAGATGTAGCAAGAGTTTTCGTAACGGTAGAGCTTGCGCCCGGTCGGGCGCGAAACCTTCAACATCGCCTCGGAGCCGAAAATGAACTGCGCGATCCAGTCCGTGCTCGTTATCGAGCACTCCTCAAGGCGGGCCATCGGGAAGGTGACCGTAAGATAGTCGATCCCGAGGGCAAATCCGGTCACCCTACCCTTTTGGCCCCTGTTAGCGTCGGGGCCAAGACCGGCTGAGGACCTTTTCCCCGGTCCAGGCGGGGAAATCGATTTCTGTAACGCGTGACATTTATCCGAGAACTGGAACGCCTCGGCAGGACGGCGGCGCGTCATACCCACCTCCGGTGCCCGATGAACCACACGGCACCACCGCCAAGCAGGCGATTAAGGAACACGCCCACGCGCGCACGAAGCGCACTGTCGTAATAGACCGACCAGACCCACAAATCCCCATCCACAAAATGGACAACGATCTGCGAGCGATACAGCCGACGCTTCACAGCAGGCCCCGCATAACCTGCATCGCGGTCTCAGCATGACGCCCGGCACGGCGCTCAGCGTCCTGCGCAGCAGGTTCATCGCCCAACGTGCGGAAGATAGATGCGAAACGCAGCTCGGTTTCGCACAACTCAGCACAACGGCTTACGGCTTCGAACTGGAAGCGCGTCATAGAGAAACACCCTGCTTGACGCACTGCTCAAGGACCAAGCGCGCAACGCCCACTACGTTTTCCGATTCCTCACAGGTATACGTGTTCAACTCAGCAACACCCAAGGCGAACAGCACCACCTCAGCTTGTTCAGACGTCAGGGTCAGAATCACTTCGGCAGTAAGGATGCGATTAGCCATCACCGGACCCCTGCGAGAAGCGGCGCCATGCGAACGCCTTGGAGAAACGCCCTCGCCCACTGCTCATGCCGGGGCATCACAGAGGTCACGACATAGCCAGGAGAAACGACGGCACCATGCACGCGAGCATGGGCAATCAAAAAAACGGGGTGCGCAGGATCGTTAGAACGAAACTCAACGCGAAGCGGAGCGGGTACGTGCATTGGATTCCCCATAACGTCAAGACTCTTGACGCGCGGGCACAGTAAAGTACCTTGACGCTACCTCCGTCAAGGGTCCTTACGGTGAATAATTCCAATCAATTGCTCGATCTCTATAGCCGCAAGCTATCGCTGGAAACGAACCAGGCCATCGCAGACAAGCTAGGCGTAAAGCGCCCAACAGTCAGCATGTGGAAAAGCGAGACCTCGCACCCGAACGCAGCAGCGATAGAGGCCATGTGCAAGGCCACAGGAGAGCCAATCGCGAAATGGCTACCCCTAATCGAAGCGGAGCGATGCAGAACCCCAGACGACCGCAAGGTGTGGCTTCGACTTGCGCAAGCAGCTGCAGCAATGGCAACGATCTTCATCACGGCGAAACACGGGGTAGACGCGCACACCATCGCAGCATTCGTGTTTTCACCTGTATACATTATGCGCAATTGCGCAGGTTCCTTGCCCAGATGTTGCGCGCTTGTTGTCGCAGTCCCGTGTTGAGCGCACGCGACGATGGCCCGCCTACGTAGTTCTGAGGAACTGCCATCTAGATTTGCTCCACGGATCGTAACTAGCTGGCGGAAATCCTCCGTTCGCCGATACAGACAGTTGCCGGCACTCATTTGACCGTTTTCCTTCCTTGAAGTCTCGGTTTGGCCTTCGTGGTCGATACCGGGTTGTTGGCCGCGCGCTTAGAAGACGTCATCTGACTGCGCCAACGATTGAGCGTGGTTTCCATGGCGGCCACTTGGCCGGCATGATGGGCCGCCTGCTGCTCAGCTGTACGGACGGCAGCCCGCAGTTGCTCTTGCTGGGCGGTTAGTTGCGTGATGTGCTTGTTGTGCTCTCGCTGCTCCCGCTCGATTCGTTGTTGCAGCGCCTTGATCTCCTGGCGCGCATGATCCACTTGCTGATGGGTGCGGTCTTCTACAAGGCGTAGATGCTCGTGCGTGGCACTACGTTCGGCGCGCAACGAGGCCAATTCGGCGTCCTGTTGCTCAAGCTGATGCTGCAGACGATTGCGTTGTGCCAGGAGGTCAGCGCACTGAGCTTCCAACTGCTCGACGAGCGCCAGGCGTTCACTCGCTTGCACCTCAGCCTGAGCCAGCTTGGCAGTGTTTTCAGCGACATTGGCCTGGGCTTCAGCCAGGGCAATTTCCCACACTTTGCGCTCCTGGACGAGGGACGTCTGTTCGGCGAAAAGGGCGTTTTGCTCCTCGGTGAGCGCGGCGCGCGCATGGGTCTCAGCATGCGCGAGGGCGAGCCGCCACACCTCCGCGAACGCCTGCCCTGCTTCCGGCGGTACGTCAGGAAGCTTGATGACCTCCTGCAACCGTTGCGCCAACGTGCCGCGCCACGCGTCCAGCATGCGTGTCACCGTATTCGGCGAGCCGGTGCCGAGTGCCTGACGAATCTTCTCGACGGTTGGGTTTTCGCCGGCCGCGACGATCGCATCCGCCGCCTGATTGACCTGTTCTTGGGTGATGCCTCTAGGCACTTGTATGTCTCCTCGATCGGCGCCCTGCCCTGGCCTTAACGTACTCGCGATAAGTGATGATTATCGTGGCTAGACGCCCTATTTCATAATGTATATTACATATTATGAATGATAATTCCACCATTCCAACCCTCGCGCAACCCGCTTCCAGCCTGGCGCTGCCGATCCAGCTTGCGCAGCAAGCCGCTGACGCCGTGCGAGAGCTGCTGGCCGAAGCAGCGGCCGCCAACACCACGCGCAGCTACGGCAGCGCCTTGCGCTATTGGGCCGGATGGCATGCGGCACGGTATGGCATCGAACTAACGCTGCCGGTGCCTGAAGCCACGGTGCTGCAATTCGTGGTCGACCACGTCGTGCGCCGTTCTGCCGAAGGCGACTTGGCCTGGGAGTTACCGTCCGCTGTCGATCAGGCCCTAGTCGCTGCCGGCCTCAAGGCCAAGCCGGGACCGTGGACCTTAGCGACGGTCCGGCATCGTGTCGCCGTGCTATCCACCGCGCACCGGTTGAAACACGTGACCAATCCGTGCGAACAACCGGCGGTCCGCACGGTGTTGAGCCGGGCGGGCCGCGCGGCAGTCAAGCGCGGCGAGCGGCCACGCAAGAAGACCGCGATCACCCTGGCGGAGCTGGAGGCCATGTTGGCGACGTGCGACGACAGCGTCGAAGGCATCCGTGACCGAGCCCTGCTCTGCTTTGCGTTTGCCAGCGGCGGGCGGCGACGCAGCGAGGTCGCCGCCGCGGATCTGCGCGACCTGCGGCGCATCGGCCCACAGGGTTTCATCTATCGCTTGGAACACAGCAAGACCCAGCAGGCCGGCGTCACCGCCTCATCGACACCGGACAAGCCCATTCTCGATCGCGCCGCGCAGGCCTTGGAAGCGTGGCTGGTCGCGGCCTGCCTCACGGAAGGGGCGATATTTCGGCGATTATGGAAGCATCGGGTCGGGCCTGCCCTCTCGCCGGCCGCGGTGGGCGAGATTGTGCAGCGACGCGCTCGTTTGGCGGGCCTGGAGGGGGACTTTGGTGGGCACAGCCTGCGGTCCGGCTTCGTCACCGAGGCCAGCCGGCAGGGCGTGGCGCTGCCGGCAATCATGGCGCTGACCGAGCACCGCGCGGTGTCTAGCGTGATGGGGTACTACCAAGCCGGAGGGATCGCGGATAATCCCGCCGCGTACTTGCTTGATTCTCCAAAGAGCAGCGGGTAACGGGGCGTTGGCCGAGCGCACGCTAGCGAGCGAGCCGTGGTCTTAGGCATTGCGACGCCCATTGGGCATAGTCATTCAAGGAGGGGCATTTTCTGTGGCCACGACGTCAAAGATCGAATGGACCGAGCAGACGTGGAATCCGATTACGGGCTGCACCAAGCTATCGGCTGGCTGCAAGCATTGTTATGCCGAGACGCTCGCCCGACGTCTGCAGGCCATGGGCACTCCCGGCTACGAGAACGGCTTCGCATTGACCTTGATGCCGCAACGCCTTGAGGAGCCGCTGCGCCGCAAGAAGCCCACGATTTATTTTGTCAATTCCATGTCAGACCTTTTCCATGAGAAGGTCCCCGACGACTATATCGAGCGTATCGTGGATGTCATGGCCCGGACACCACATCACTCCTATCAAGTACTGACTAAGCGCGCCGCTCGAATGGCACGCTTCTTTAAAAGCCGCGCAGTACCTGACAACGTTTGGCTAGGCGTCTCGGTCGAAAATCGAAGGCACGGGCTACCTCGAATCGATCACTTGCGTGGCATCCGTGCGCGCATTCGGTTTTTGTCTGTTGAGCCCCTATTGGAGGATGTGGGGATGCTCAATCTCACGGACATTCACTGGGTGATCGTCGGCGGCGAGTCAGGCCCAAAGGCGCGCCCTATGGCTCCCGCATGGGCCGAGTCCGTGCGCGTCCAGTGCAAGAAGCAGAAGGTCGCCTTCTTCTTCAAGCAATGGGGTGGCTGGGGGGCGGACGGAATGCGGCGCGCAAAGTCCAAGAATGGTCGCCTTCTGAACGGTCGCACTTGGGATGAAATGCCTGCTACGCTGCATTCTTGGGGGTAATCAGGAGGATGGCCTGTCATGACAAAAGGGGGCTACGGGTGGTCGCTCGATGGAGCACTGCCCGTTATCGAGGACCATAGCCGCGCCAAGCACGACGTGCTACGAGCGTATCTGATCAACTACCTGCGCATTCTTGCGCAACACCCCCGCAGTGAGGGGATTCGCGTCACTCTTGTTGATGGCTTTGCTGGCGGCGGCCGATACCGCACGGAATCGGGTGACGAAGTGAGTGGCTCGCCTCTGGTGCTCTTGGAGGCACTTCAAGAGGCGCGCGCCCTGGTTTCTGCGGATCGGAAGCAACGCGGTATCCGTACGCCCTACGTGATTGACGCGCATGTCCACTTGGTCGAACAGAATCGATCAACGTGCGCGTTTCTCCGAAAGGTGATGGCAGACAGCCCGCTGGCGAGCGCATCAGATACGCGAGTCACGATTCATGGGGATGATTTTCATCAAGCACTCCCGGGCATTTTAAAGGACATTCAGGACCGGCAGCGGCGCAACGGGCGCAGCGTTTTCATCCTTGATCAGTACGGCTGGAGTCAGGTCAATCTCGACGCCGTCAAGCAGATTTTTGCGGAACTACCCTACGCAGAGGTGTTTCTCACTTGGATGATCGATAATCTGATCAACTTTCTGTCCGAACAGATGATCGACAAACTCAATCCGGCGTTACAGCGCACCGGGCTGGGACAAGCGATTACCGCGGAACAATTGCTGGCCATCAAGCAGACGGATACAGGGGTTGATGGCGACCTCACCTGGCGGCGCGCTATCCAGACCCTGATGACAGGTCAAATCCGTGCAAGCTCCGGTGCAGCCTTTAGCACACCTTTCTACATCGTTCCTCGCAATAGCCGCCGTGGTTATTGGCTCTTGCATTTGGCTCGTCATTGGCGGGCGAACGAAGAAATGAAGCGCATCCACTGGGAGAGCAACAATCTCCATCACCCGGGCGGGGCTGGCTTCAATATGCTGGGGTATTTGGGCAACCATGGTCAGCTCGCTTTTGATAACCGATTCGACGAGCATGCCCGTCAGGCCACACGAGATGCTTTGCGCCATGACATACCTCAGCGGATAGGTCAGTTACATAGCCCAATACGCTTCGGGGACTTAGTTCAACTGACCGCAAACGAAACCCCTGCGCGACTCGATCAGCTCCAGGAGGCGGTATTTTCGCTTTCGCGTGAGCGCCAGTTGATTGTCACCACGCAATCGGGCGCCACGCGTCGCGGGGCCCATAGCATTGCTAGCGAAGATCTCATCGAGCTGCCCACCCAGCTATGGCTTTTGCCGAACTAGGCGAGGCACGCATGTTCTTTCACATCGACGAGTCGGGAAATACCGGCAATAACCTGTTTGATGCGCATCAGCCTCGGCTGAGTTACGGACTATTGTCGAGCAGGACAAATGTTGACGTCCTTGGTCAGGCGCTGCATCGCAAGATGCTTAAGCTGGTCGACCAGCCCACTCTCCACGCCAATCTTCTAGGCGTGGACCGCTTGACACGCATTGCCCCTCTACTGATTGAACTTCAAAAGAAGATGAAGTTCGACTTCGACTATTACTTCATCGATAAGCCCGCTTTCGCACTGACTCTCTTGTTCGACGCGATTTTCGATGCAGGTTTGAACGAAGCCGTTAAGTGGGAGACCTATTGGACGCCATTTCGCTTTCTGGTTATCCGTGACCTGGGAACCCTGGTCGACGAGGATCTACTGAAGGAAGGATGGCGCCTGTGCACCCACAAGCGCATTAATACGCAGGAAGATTCCATCGTCACGCTTCTCAACGAACTCAAGGGGCGTGTGCTCGCCTCGAAACTCGATCCGCGATCAAAAGAGATTCAGATTGACGCGTTTTCATATGGTATCGCTCACCCACTTGACCTTGATTTTGGCACCGGCGATGACAAAATAATCTCGCCCAATGCAGTGGGCTTTCAGTTTGTCGTGGCTGCTATGGCCCGACGCCTTCGCAACAAAGGCCTTAAGGACGCAACGTCCATTGTTGTTGACCAGCAGACGCAGTTCAATCGCGCGCAAATTCAAACTCACGACCATCAGAAATCAATCGCGGATGGCATAGGGCGAGGTTCGGCTAAAGATCGAAAGTATGTCTTGGGTCATCCGCTTTTTCGGCACATGGGACCTGACGAAGTGCTGCAGAAGGGAATGCCTCATGCGAACATTAAAGTGAGCACTAGCGGCAACAGCATTGGATTGCAGATCGTAGACGTGTATCTGTGGATCACGAATCGTTTGCTCGCCGGCGCCGACCTCTCCCCGGAACTGGAGTTCTTGGGGAGCCTATTCTTGAGGCGGGCTCTGAGAGACGGTATTTCGCTTGAGGGAATGGCTCATCGTTTCGAAGACTTCATGAGCCACCTGCCCACCTTTGAAGAGTTGACACCCGAGCAGAAAGCTGCGGCTCAGCATGCAGTGGAAGAGCATCGCGCCAAAGTGAAGACACTAGGTCTTTGAAGCGCTCTTGTAATAGCGCTCTGCCCAAAGCTGGAAATTTCCAGGTACCACCCCGATACTGACACCGTGACGGAAGTGCCAGGGGGAGCACATGTCTACGAGAGGGGATTACTTCGACCAGTGGAGTCACCACGAATGGGAGCATTTGGTCGCAGCAAAGCAGGACTTTGTCGTCCACGTCGATAAGCAGCTCGATATTGACTGGGAGACTAGTGTCAACTATGACCAAATAGAGAAGGCCAACAGCGCTTTCAACTCTTCTGCCAAGCACGAAATCCTGACGCGCGGAGCTATTCTGGAAGCAACGCCTTGCAGCGAATTGCCTCGCGCCATCCAAATTCAGTTCAAGCGACTCGTTGGAGAGGCGTATTGCTGCTGCTTCGAGTTTGACTATGACCGTGCCAGGAAGGTGCTTAAAGCGGCAGAGCAGTTCATCCAGGCACGCAGCGAAGAGCGCGCTCGGAGCTGGTATCTGACAGCCAGTGGCTGCAGTGCCGGCATCCTCGCGATTGTTCTATGCATCGCCTGGGCCGCCCGATCATTCCTTACTGAGCTAATCGGACTCACGGCGTTCTGGGTCGGAGTATCCGTTCTGACCGGTGGAATTGGCGCCCTGCTCTCAGTCATAACTCGTGCGGGCCGGCTGCAAATTGACTGCTCGGCAGGCCGCGCCCTGCACAACCTGGAGGGTTCCTCACGCATAGTTGCAGGGGCCATATCCGGTGGTCTGGCGGGGCTCGCCGTGCTGTCTGGGATACTATTCCAGTCGATTAGCGAGTCTCACTTGATGGCAGTAGTGATCCTCGTTGCCACATCTGCAGGCTATACGGAGAGGATGGCTCCATCGATCATCTCAAGCTTCGATCTTTCGGGAAAAGAGAGCCGGACTGAGCAAAAGGCAAATAAGGACGAGAGTAGAAGCAAATGAAAAGACGAGCCTTGATCATTGGTGCACCGGGCGATGGTGTACGAAATACATACCTTTCAGGAGTTGAGATCGATGTTAGCGAATACAGGCGCTACCTCATGTCGCCTCTTGGCGGCGCATGGAGAGCTGACGAGATCGTTACCTTGGATAGTCCATCGGAAGCTCGCCTGATCACTGAGATCGAACGCCTAGCCGAGGCTGATTATTCATTTACAACTTTCTCAGGGCACGGATTCCATGAGTCCAACAAAAATTCCACCCACGTCGAAATACAACCTCACAAATACTTCGACGCCGCCCTTCTTCGAGACGGCGCCCCAAAGCATACACTTGTGTTGGATTGTTGTAGAGCGGTTGAAACGCTAACACTTCTTGAAGCATCCATGGACTCACTAGTCAAGAAGGCGCAAAAACTGGACCCCTCGGATTGCAGGCGTTATTTCGATGAACGAATTTCTCAGTGCGCCAAAGGCCTTGTGGAGTTGAATGCCTGCTCTATCGGCGAGTCTGCGCTAGATCTTCAGGGGCGTGGCGGCCTTTACTCGAGCAGCTTGATAAGAGGCGCCATCGAATGGGAATTGCATCAGGTGGTCGATACTGCCAAGAAGTATCGGATCTTTTCTGTATCTCTCGCCCACTCCAATGCCGAAAAGGCCGTAAGAAGCCATAGTCGAAATCGCCAGAATCCCCTGATTGATCAACCTCGGAGCGAGAAACAATTTCCCTTCGGAATTATTGCTTGAGTCAAAGTGCTGCTGAGCAGTTGGTGTTGGCGAACCGTTGACATCAAATGCCTCAGCCCACTTTCGTTCGATATGCAATCACGGTACCGCCAGCCTTCAACCCATCCAGATAGTCCGCCCATGCCCGCATCATGCGCTTGCGCTCATCCAGGTATCGGGCGGTATGGGTGTCGAGAGACCTTGCCTCCCACCCATACTGCGCCCCAATCGCTAGCGCAAAGACTTGCAATTCTTTCCCTGCTTCCAACTATGGACTCGGAGGTGCGCACATGCCCGTTTGGGGGCAAAGTCGGGCGCCGGTCCTACCCCCGATAACACGGGTTTATCACACCGTGTCGACCAAAAATCGCTATTTTAATACGGTGTACGTAGTGAATTTTACGCTTGTTCCGACCCATGGTACGTCCACCGCACTGGCACGATAAGCGGAGCAACTAACGCCCCCTGTTGAGCGTGCCAGGCCAGTTGCGGTGCTTCCTAGAAACGCCAGCTCACCTGCCCCCTGACGCCGGCGTCCACTGTATGCGCGGCGATCTGGGCATCGTAGGAGACACCCAGTTTCACGCGCTTGTTCACGGTGAGATCGATCCCCGCGTTCACCGCCACGGCGTTGCGGGCAATCGGCAAGCCTTGTACGGCGAATGCGCTGGCATCTGCAAAAGCCAGCGACGTGCCTGCTTTCAAATCACCTGACACGTGACGCCATCCAAGCGAAGCGTGCGCAGTGAATGAATCGCCCTGGAAAACGAAGTGCGTGGCGCCGCGCGTGCCTAGCGTCGTATAGGTGACCGCATGCCGGTTGCCCTGCACGGCCAGTGCCATGAGGCTGTCGCGCTCCTGGAACGAATCGTTCGCCAGCTTCACGTACGCCACTTGCGCGAACGGCTCGACGATCGCCTGCTTGAAGGAAAAGCGATAGGCCGCGTTGCCGTAGAACTCCGCCGTGCGTGCTGCGGTGCTGCTGCGCGCATTGTCGGAAAAATCGGCCGTCGTCACGCGGCGATTTGCCGTGATGCCGTGCCGGGTGTAATCGCCACCGGCGCTCAACGCCAGCGCGCCGAGCGAGGTGCCTGCATACAGGCCGACATGGACATCGTCGCTGGACAACGACGAGCCGCGCTGCGGTATGCCGAGCGAGGTTTTCGTATAACCGCCGACGACGCCGATGCGGCTGCTTTCTCCCACTGGCACATCCGCGCCAGCCAGAAAGCCACCTGTGGTGCGGGACAACGCCGCGTTGTTGCTGGTGCCGTCCTCGTGGCCCCATGAGCCGATGGATTGTCCCCACCAGGTGAGGCCGTTCGATTGGACTTTGACCGACTGGGTGGGTGCCGCGCCGATGCCGTATGCATCCAGATTCGCCTGTGCGAGGCGGGTGGTCACGGCATCGCGCACGATGCGCGAATTTTCCAGGTACGTGCTTTGCGCGCTGGCGTAGATTTCGCCGCTCAATTGATCGGCAGCGTCACGCAGTTGCGCATCGCCTTGCAAATTGGCCAGCACGACGAACGGCGCACTGTAGGACGGCATGTTCTGTACAGCAGTCAGCACCGCCATTTGATTGGGCGTGTGGGCTGCTGTCGCAAACAAAGGTAGCGGCGGCGGTTGCGGTACAACCGGTGGTGCAGGAAATGGAGAGGGTGTCGGTGTCGGCGTCGTTGATGGTGAAGGTGTCGGCGCCGGAGAAGGCGTGGACGTATCCGCATACGACACATCCAGATACACGTGATTGCCGTCATACACCGTCACCACTTTCAACAGCGGGCTCAAGCCTGTATCACCGACGATCGTGTAATTGCCGCTGAGTCCACCGTTGGCAGTAAGCAAGGTGTAGCGCCGGGTGCCCTGAAAGGCGGCGATCGACGTCGCCGATGGCACCAGGTCGATGATGGCACCGGGCTGCAGGATGCCGCTGCCACCCACCAGGATCTGGCTGGATACACCGGCCTGCCCCACATTCCATCGCGCTACGTACGTGGCGCCGGCCGCCTGGTTGTAACGGCCGTTGACGCTGAGGATTTGATACGTACCGTTGGCGATGCCCGGCGCCACCGTGCCCGCCACCATCAGATCGCCACGTATAAGGCCGTTGCCGGTCAACATGCCCGCATCGAGCACCGAGCCGACGGCGCCCTGCAAGTGGAGCGTGGCCTGCGCGCTGACACGGGTGAGGCCGCTGTAGGCATTGTCGCCGGCCAGTGTTTCCTCGCCGCCGTCGATGGTGAGCCCTGCACCGGTGCCGCCACCCAGGCCGCCATCGACCAGTTGACCGCTGAAGGTGCCGCTGGCTTGCGTCAACACCAGCGTATTGCCCCCCAGGTAACCCGTGCCGCTACCGGAAAGCGACTTGATGCTGACGTTGCCGGCGGCGCGCGACATGTCGAACGTGCCGTCGGCTTGCATGCCGGCCGACGTACTGATGTCGATCGGGCCAGCAAGCCCCAGCCAACCGCCCTGCTCGACCACGGTGTTGCCGGTGTAAGTATTGGCGCCACTCAAGTTGGCCATGCCGCCATTGGTCACCGTGAAGGCACCGCTGCCGGAGATCACGCCGGCAAGCCCGAGTGGACCCATCGCCTGCGTCACCGTCAAATCGGTGGTGAGCGGCGCATCGGTCACATAGAACGGCGTGTAGGCAGTGACCTGGTTTTCGAGGTCGTACATCACCGCGTTGTTCAAGAAGAACGACATGCCGTACAACGCCGTGCCCGAAGGAATCACCGACGCCGCGTTGCCCGTGCCCACCACATGGGTGGGATCGCCCTTGCCGTCGTCCGCGGTGGTCAGGGAAACCGACTTTGCGCCAGGTGCCGCACCGGTTGCGGTCAGCGTCAATCCGGCGCTTTCGTTGCCGTTGGCGTTGACGTGCCCGGCGGCGTTTTCAGCGGCGGTCAATCCGTTGTCGTTGAGATAAACCCCGGACGTGCCCGAGTCGAGCACCGTCTGCAACTTGGCCGTATACGCACCGTTGTTCAACCTATAGGTGAAGTACGTGTCGAACTGCTGCGCGGCATGCGCGCCGGACACGCCGAACGAACCTTGATACGTGCCCTGTTGCGTGCCGGCCACCCACGGCACCACGCTGAGAAACTGCGCGCGCAACGCCGGCGTAAGACCGAGAATGAAACAAGCCTGCCCGCAACTGCCGGGTGCGCCGGCCTTGCCGTTCGCTTCCACGATGTAGCCGGTAGTGGTGAGCATGCCCGGCAGCCCGCCGTTGTCGCCGGCATACAGAAAATTGCCGGCGCCGAACGTGCCATAGAAATGGCCATGCTCCGGCGCCGCACCCTGGTCGAGCGCCTGTTGCCAGCTGAGATCCTGGTACATCGTCACCGGCTGGCCCGACGGGTTCATGCCCGTTGCAACAGGCACGCCCTGGATGTCGCCACCTGGCACGTTCGGTGCGAAGTGGTTGGCGGTCATCACCCAATCGAGCGCCGCGGCAACCGGCAAGCCTTGCGACGGCGCCGCGCTGAATACCTGCTTGCCCGTGTTCGCGTTGTAGAACTGAACGCTGGAGGCCGTCGTGTTCTGCTGCCAATAACCGGTGGTGCCGTCGCCGTAATTGAACACGTACTGCGAACCCGTCGCCGATGCATTCCAGTCGGGGAACCACGGCACCGCGCCACCACCGCTGCCGACGGCAATGTTGAAGGAATCGGAGCCGGTGTCGAACCGGTATTCCTGCCGCGTGCCGCCGTTGAGGCCGACGTTGATGCCGAGGCGATAGTCAGGCGCGCTGCCGCCATTTGGCAGCTGGATGAGATCCAGCGGAATGTCGGTAGCCGATGCGCGGCCGTGCATCAGCACGCACGCCAAGGCGCACCATAGCGGCGAGTAGTTCAACTTTTTCATGCGTTCCCCTGTGACGTAATGGCACTAACTTGAGCGTGTATCTCGCGCTCGCCAGGGTGCGTCCCCTCCCCTGCGAAGTAGGGGAGGGTTAGGGTGGGGTGCGAGCGCAGCGAGCAAAACCACACGCCGCGGTCATGTGCTTCTTGCTGGCCGAAATCACAGAAAAATTCAGCTACACGCTAAAGCACAAGCGGCCCCACCCCAGCCCTCCCCTACTGTCGCAGGGGAGGGAGAAGATCACGGCAAGCCGTGGAACCATGACGCTTAATCCCTAGGCGCGCGTCGCGCGCTTATTTCGCCAACGCCGCAATCTCCGCGTCGCTCAACGCCCTGGAATAAAAACGGAAATCCTGGATACGTCCATCGAAAGACGAATGGCCAGCGTCCCAACCGAGCAGCCTTTTCTGGTCGAGCAACTGACGCGGTGACAACACGAAGGAATCGTCTTGGCCCGCGAGCCGGCCGTCGATGTAGATCTTGCCCGTGCCGCCGCGCAAGGTCACCGCAACGTGTACCCAGCGACGGAACGGCAGTGCCTGATCGGCCTCGACCGCTTGCTCGTCGTTGACGCCCGAGCCGGTGATGGCGAAGCGCAGTCTGCCCCCGCTGCGGCCTGCCAGCGGAGCAAGAAACATGCAGGCGCCGCCATCCAGTCCGATGAACAACAAGCAGGTGTTCCAATGCAACGGCGCATTGGCAAACGTCCACATCGACACCGTGAAATCGGCAACGTCGGTAATCATCCCGGCCGGAAGCTCCACATAGGATTGCTTGCCGTCGAGCTTGAGCGAGGCGCTTCCCGGTGTGCGACCTTCGCCCCAGCTTGCACCGTTCATCAGTGCGCCATCGCCGCGAACCCACTCGCCATCGCTGGTGGTGACCCAACCCACGGCCGTGCTGCCGCTGCCGTCGGCAAGATCCATCGAGCAGCGCAATTCGCCCGGAACCGCCACGCGCACTGCGCGCGACACGAGGCTTGCGCTGTTGCTGGCCTGGATCTGATAGAACCAAACGCCTTGCGCGGGCATATCGCTGAACGTGCGCGTTTCGCTCGCTGCGACGGAACCGATGACTTTGAACGGACCGTTCGCGCTGCTGCCGCGCTTGACCAGATAGGACCCCGTACCCTTGCCGCCCCACCACGAAAGCGTCACCTTGCCTTCGCTGCAAAATGCCGACACGCCGAATGGCGCACGCAATGGTCCGGCATAATCATCCAGCCGGCTCCACAGCGTGGTGTACGGCATGTCGTCGCTGCCGCCATCGGGGTTTCTGAACTCGGTGTTGTGCGCCATTTGCGAAATGTAAGGCGCGTCGATGCCCATGCGGTTGACGTAATGGTTGTAGATGGTTTCCCAACAACCACGCAACGAAGGGCCGGACTGGTTGGCCGCGGCGGTGAACATGCCCAGCGGGCTCGACTGGCGTGCAAACGGCATCACGTATTGCTTGCCATTCTTGTCCAGCACATTGGACTTTGCCACGTATTCCGCGCCGGCCAGGAAACGGTTGTTGAACGCCGAATAGAGATCGTCGCCCTGCTTCCACGCCATTTCGAGGAAGTCGCCGCCCAGCGACATGCCGAGGGTGGAGTGGCCCTGGTCGCGACCGCTTTCCTGCCACTGGCCCATGTAACCCGGATGCATGAAGTACACGCTATGCATCGCCATGCCATTGCCGAACTGCGTGTGCACGTCACCGTGATTGTTGCCGGTGTAGTAGTCGATCGCCTGCCGGTACAGGTCGATGTCATCGCAGAACACGCCAATGGCCAACGTACCGCAGAGCGCGGCATAGTCCCAGTTGGCGAAGCTCCATAGACCGCCGTCGGTCAGGTGTCCGCGCAGCCCCTGGGAAATCGGCGCCACGAATACATTGCGAAGCATGTCCTGGAAGCGCGCCACGCCCGCCGCCGACCAGCCGCTGTAGGTACGCATGATTTCCGCAGCATTGGCAAATTGGCGACCTGACATGCCGCACATCAAGTAGAACGTGTGATCGTCGTGCGCGGTGGAACCTGGCGGAACAGTCCCAATGAACTTCAAGGTTGATGACCACGCATCGAGCGTTTCCACGGCCGATCTGGCGTAGGCCTCGTCACCGGAAATCTTCCAGCGCAAGGCGCAGCAGAATGACCGCTGGGTATCCCTGTACAAGGCCCACTTCGTGCCGTCCTGGCGATAGCAGGCAGGCTGGGGATTGGGCTTGGCCGTCAAGGACGTGTCTCCGGAGGCGCACAGCGTCTGCCACCACTTGGTCCACGGCTGTTCGCCGTTCTTGATCTTGTTGCGGATGCGCGTGAAATCGTCCTCATTCGCCAGCAACCCCGGGTGCGTGAAGCGCCCCGTGATCAAGGGACTGCCCGCCGGCGAGGAATGGGAGGGAGGCAAGCTCCTGGCCCTGCTTTCGCCAACACCAAGCCCGAGCAGCAACGCGCCCGCGCCGAGGCCTGCGATGAAGCGCCGACGCGAACTGTCCTCGATGCTGTCGAACGCAGTCGCATCATCTTGCGGGTAGAACAGGGGGTAGTTCGTCTGCTTCATACAATGTGCACCTTGATGGCCATCGGTTCGCTACCGATGGCTGGATGGAAGACATGCAACGGAAATGGATGGGATCGATACAGCAAATTCTTGAACGATGCGCCTCGCATCATTCGATGGGAACCGTTATCCATGGACCACATGACACTTTTGCATCACAGATATCTCGCGACGACGACCACTGAAAAATGATCGCGAGCGCTCAAAATTTGGCGCATGATGCTCAAAGCGTCAGCCGTTGTGCATGTTCCACTAGGACAACTCAATGTCATTTTGGGTCGCGCGATCATTCTTGAGAACCAGCATGTGTTTTCACGTGCGCTGCGCAGTGAATCGCCCCTCATGAAAATTTGGATGCTTCGTATATCCGAATCGATATCGGTAGTTGGGCGAATCGGCCACAGAAGTGCGATGTGAATCGCAAATTGACCGCTTCATGCGCCGCGGCTTTGCGTGCCAACACAAAACACTCACATTTCGCCACGAAATTGCTGCTGCGCAACTTCAATTTTCGCAAATGTCTCTTGCGTTCTTCGCAATGCCACACCTGACAGCGAGCGATAGAGTGCTGCGCCAGGAATGAGGTGGCACGTACGGCAAGGGCGTTGATGGAATGCATCAACGCTTTCGCGAAAACCGAAACCTGTCAGACAACAAGCACGCTTTTCTTGCAAGAAATCAGACATTCGTCATTCCAGCGAAAGCTTGGATGACGAGGTGAGAGTCTCCGGCGACCGAAAGTCGCCGGCGTCGCAGTAGTCAAACCAAGTGCCGCTCAAGAAAAAACACGTTTTTGTCACGCAACAACGGCGCGATGCATCGCCTTCCTGCAGTGATGCGCTGATGGACCAGCGGCGGCGATACACCGCAACGAATCCAACATGCAAAACCTGGAGGGGATCATGAAGACACGCTTGCAGCGGGCCATCGCCCGTGGATTGATGTGCAGCACGCTGGCCGCGCTTTCGCTATCGCCCATGGCGACGCTTGCGCAAGGCACACCGTCCTACACCTGGAACAACGTGCGCATCGTCGCCGGCGGTTACGTCGACGGCATCATCGCGCATCCGAAACAGCAAGGCCTGTTCTACGCGCGCACCGACGTGGGCGGCGCGTACCGCTACAACGCCACCACCGCGCAATGGGTGCCGTTGACGGACTGGGTGTCGCCGGCCGATGCCAATTGGACCGGCATCGAAAGCGTGGCGATCGATCCGAACAACCCGAACATGCTTTATCTGGTTGGCGGTTTGTACACGCAATCGTGGGGCAGCAATGGCGCGATACTGGTGTCGTCCGACCAGGGCGCGCATTTCACCGCGCATCCGCTCAACTTCAAGGTTGGCGGCAATATGGACGGACGCAACGTGGGCGAGCGTTTGCAGGTGGATCCGAACAAGGGATCGATCCTTTTCTACGGCACGCGCAACGATGCCGATCAAGCGAGCACCAACGGCTTGTGGACCAGCACCGATAGCGGCAGCACGTGGAATCGCGTGAGCAGCTTCACTGCGCTATCCAGCGACGGCACCGGCGCGGGTGTGGCGTTCATCGCGTTCTATCAGCCATCGAGCGGTGCAGGCTCGCCGACCAAGACCATCTTTGCCGGCGTATCCACCAGCACGGCGACATCGTCGCTGTACAAGAGCACGGATGGCGGCGCAACGTGGGCGCCAGTGTCCGGTGGCCCCGCCGCGGGCATGATGCCGCAGCGCGGGCTGATCGGTCCTGATGGCAATCTCTACATGACCTATGGCAATGCCATTGGTCCCAATGGGATGACTGCAGGCCAGGTGTGGAAGTACAGCATTGGCCTCAACACCTGGCAGAACATCACGCCGACCGATCCGTACAACTATCCGTCCGGTTACAGCGGCCTGGCGCTCGATCCGGAAAAGCCCGGCACGCTGGTGGTGATGACGATGGATCACTGGTGGCCCACCGACACCATGTACCGCAGCACCAATGGCGGTTCGACCTGGACGGACGTCGGTGCGAATGCGGTGCGCGATTCGAGCGTGTCGCCATGGATCGTGCAGCCTGGGCAGACGCAAGCAGGTTTTGGCAACTGGGGTGAAGTGGCGATCGATCCCTTCAATTCGGCGCATGCCATGTACGGTACGGGCGGCGGCATCTGGGCCACTTCCGATCTCACCTCCGCCGATGCCGGACAAGCCACGCACTGGAGCGTCGGCGCCAGCGGCATCGAAGAAACGGCGGTGATCACGTTGCTGTCGCCCACCGCCGGCCCGCCCTTGATCAGCGGGCTCGGCGACGTGTGCGGTTTCGTGCACACCAGCCTGACGACGGTACCGCAGTCGCAACCCAACAACCCCACTTGTGGCGACAGCATCGGCACCGGGCTGGACTTTGCCAAGAGCTCGCCGTCGACGATCGTGCGCATTCTTCAGCACGGCAACAGCACGCTCACCTCATACGGTTCGATCTCCTACGACGGCGGTTCCACCTGGACGGGCTTCCCCAACCAGGCCGGCTCCACCAACGGCGGCGGCACAGTGGCGATTTCCGCCGATGGCAACACCATCGTGTGGGCGCCGAGCGATGTCGCGCCGGCCGTATCGACCGATCATGGCAACACGTGGAAAACCCTGACCTACCCCACCAGCAGCGGCAGCGCGAACCTGCCCACCGGTGCGCAGGTATTGTCGGATGGCTACAACGGCAATCTGTTCTATGCATGGAACCAGGCCACCGGCACGTTCTTCAGCAGTTCGGATAAAGGCATGACCTGGTATGCATCGACCACATCCGGCTTGCCGGTGCTGCCATCGTGGCAGAGCAGCCAGGCATCGACGGTAACCGGCGTGCAAGGCGATATCTGGCTGGCAACGCCCAACGGCCTGTATCGCAGCCAGAGCTCCGGCTGGAGCTGGAGCCAGGTCGATGCATCGACCGTCACTGCTGCAACGTCGATCGGTTTCGGCAAGGCGGCACCCGGCAAGTACTACCCGGCGATCTACCTCTCCGGCACGGTGAACGGCGTGACCGGCCTGTTCCGCTCCACCGACACCGGCGCAAGCTGGGTGCAAATCAACGATGCGCAACATCAATGGGGTGGCGTCACGCACGTGATTGGCGATCCCCGCACGTTCGGTACGGTATATCTGGGTACCAGTGCCGCGCGCGGCGTCATTTACGGCACTTCGTCGAACTAATGGAGGCATTGAGTTCCCTCCCCTGCTTGCGGGGGAGGGATACATGGGCTCTGCTCTTTATATACAGGAAGTGTCGAGTTCAACCGAGCCGAGCGCCCTTCTCCTTCGCATCGTCGATACGCTACAGGACCTCAGCGCGGTGCCGGCTATCGCTTCCAACACTGGCAATGGTCACCTCTGTTGAAACCCTACTCAAGCAGCTCGCCATAGTTGACGGTCAATTCTTCTTTGTTCTGTTGTCGCTTGCGTAAGCTATCTCTTAATAACTAGTGGCGGCGCGCCAGCATTTGTGACGCCATGCCGCTGCGTCAATGTGTTGGATTTTTCGTCGAATATCCACTGGCTCAGCCGTCGTGCAGGCTCGGATTGCTCGGCCGGGCCCACGTCTTGGTCAAGTTGACGAAGAATCACCGCCGCGTCAGCCGCCCTGGCCTTGCCGTAAGTAGCCAAGGCCATCTTTAGAATCTGGTCACGTTTCGCATGCGACGTTTCAAAAGCTGATCGTGCGTAATACGCGTAACAGTTGGACTCCATCTTTCCGTCGCCCCTCGCTCTAAATTTGGAAGCCGCTTCCAGATAGAGTTGATCACCTACTTCGTATTCTCCCCGCTTCATGGCGATAAGGCCGGTTGTGGCAAGGACAACAGGGTCGATATACGCGCTTGCAGTTCTCGTCAGCCGATGGAGATAGCTTTCAGCGAGATGAAGCTCGCCAGAGCTTGCTAACAAGTAAGCAAGATTTGCCAGCAGCGTGGCGTCTCGCGGGTCTGCGATGAGGCCCCGTTGAGCAAGATTGATCCCTTGAGAGTACTTCTTCTGAACCGCGTAAAGCGTAGTAAGGAACTGAAGTGGCCTACTGGAAAACGGTTCCTCGCCGTGCCACGAAAGTGCGTGTTGCTCGGCTTGATCGGTGTTCAAAGCCTCCCAGGCAAGAAGCGTTTGCGCCTCTGAGGCGCTTAGCGCAACTCTTCTTTGTTCCGGCTGATTTAGGTCGATAGCGAGCAACTTCTGATCTGTCACGGCCTGAGCGATGACGTTATCGTTAGGGGAGCGAAGCGCGACGCGAAAGAGATCTCGGGCTCTCCTCAAGTTACCGTTGGCTAGTTCAATGCCTCCAATGGCACCAGCCAGCTCCGACAGATCGGCGTACCTGGCACCCTTTTCATGGATTAGACGTTGCCCTTTGGCTGCAAAGCGCGGCGGCATCCCCGCGATATCGGCCAACGCAATCTCGGACGCCATGAGCCATGGGTCACCAGGTGTGCGTGCATGTCGCTGGACAAGTAAATGTGCTTCGTCTGCTCTCCGTGCATGAACGTAAAATCGCGCCAAAGTCCTGATAGCTATTCTGCTATTTGGTGACAGGCTAAGTGCTGCTCGTAGTGATCGTTCTGCCTTCCTCGGATTGCCCGCAGAAAGTTGAAATTGCGCCATGTCCAATAGAATGAGTGGATTTGCCGGGTTCACTCTTAAAGTTTGTCGGAGAACGGCCATCTCCCGTTGCGTGGTCGGATTGCAGATCTCAAAACTCTGGGATGAGAGCTCTGCTTCGCGCTCCCCAAGCACTGATGAGATGATCACCTGCTGTGCTGGAGTAATTGAACTGTTGCGCTGTACAGCCTCATGAGCCACCGCGGAAATTTGATCTCTGAGCCTGGGGTCTATCGAGAAGGCCAAGACATCCCCCAGATGGCCAGTCGTAGGATTTTTTCTCCATTCGAAGATCGATTGCGCCAGATTTTCAGCATCTAGTTCAAACGAGTGGGAGGTGCTTCTGATCGAGAAGGATGCTTCAGCCAAATCGAGCGTCGAGGCCGTTCGTCTCCATCGAGGAATCAACCTTCTTGTCGGCAGCGAGCTGGTCATACAGTGCCTTTACGCTCTTCGAGGCTTACACGTTCTGCTATGCGAAGAAATTTCTGATGATATCGATCAATTCCAACAACGCCCTGCAACCTGGCACGGCGATCGCCACGTTTGGAAGGATCTGGTGCTGTGAGCTCCGTAATCGTGGAGATTAACTCCTCGCGTGAGCATGCGGGAAGCTCAGGAACAACATGCAGCGCAATCGCTTTTGCTTGAGCTTGCTTGAGCACATCTATGAGCTGCTCGTCAAAAGCGCCTCGGTACACGGCAGGACGGAACGAATCTGGGATTTCATTGACGAGAAGCGGGTTCATCGCTACGCCGGAAAACAAGAAGACGGCAAGGCTCCCCAATAGGTACGCGTCTCCAGCTTCTCGTTCGTCGTTCCACTGCGCAGATTTATACCCATACCATTTCTCCGGTGGGGCATATGTTTGATCGCCCGGCCAGATCATGGCATCGAACGGTCCGTTCATACCTTTTCTCACGCACCGTCCAAGGTCGCCCAACTTCATCATTTCGGCTTTGCCGAGTAACTCCCCAACCAATATGACGTTCGACGGCTTTACATCAAGATGGGCGACTCCTCTTCGATGAAGTTGATCCAGGGCAAGCGCAACGTCCCGGAGCACCCGAAGCCGCCAGGACTTACGGGGAGCAGATGTCAGGTCAAAATGACGCCGTAGGTCACCCTTGCCGACTTCGAAAACGAGGCAACAGATTTTCTTTGTCTGATCCCCGTGATCTTCCGGAAGTACTAGATCTTCATAGTCCAGTAGGCGCACTATTCTCGACATGCCTTGTGAGCTGCAGAATTCCATCAGCTCCTTTTCCCAAAGCACATGGCCGGTGAGCTGATTTAGGGCGGAAATAAAATCGGCCTCAATATAGGCGCGCCGAAAATCGAGGGCTTTGATGAAAGCCTTGTCTTCCCCGCGCGTAGCGAAGTAGCAAGTCCCGAAATTGCCGCCGGACTCACCATTCTTCTTTATGAAACGCTCACCAATTTTCCAGCCGGATGAGAGAGTTACACCCTCCAGCTTATCCGCAGGCGTGGCAACAGCAAGCATAAAAGCTCCCCCAAGAGCACTTAAGTAATTGGTTCTAAAAGTAGAGTCGCACTGGCCCCTCTCTTTCGCCACCTTCTTGTTGCCAATTTGAATCATTTTGGCTGTGGAAACAAGGGCCGAATCTGGGAGGCAGAGTCTGAGGTTTCCCCACGTTTTTCATCGTAGCCCGAGGTCCTGTTGCTGCTGAGTGCACTGGCCTCGTTTGCGAGTTGGGTCACGGGAATGATCCCGACGCGATGGGCATGAGTGCATGGCTTGCTCCGCATAGCGCAAAACCAAATCTGGGGTCAGGTGCACTTTCCGGAATAGCCCACTCTGACCCCAGATTTCTTAGCGGGAATCGAAGCGATCCTAGCGACCCTCGGCGAGAGCTGCGCAATCGGCGCGACGCCGCCCTCCTCGCCGGACTACCGGTTTGTCAGTCTGGAAACGATCGCGCGGATTCGTGCTTGGCAAGAGGTTTCCGGAATTACGGACGGTATGGTGACCTACTACACTCACAGATCGACAGCAGGCACTAATGCTATGGCCGATATGAGCGTGGAGGCTGTAACCAAGAAAATACACTTAGGGCGCTTTCTGTGGAATGAAGAATTCCTCTTCTGCGTGAGGTGCAATTTATTGAGATGTTGTTGACGTGGTGGTTGATTGACCACTTGTTTCCAGACAATTCTCGGCGAGCTTCTGTGCATCGCTGCTATCTTTCGAAGCACTGGCAGCATTAAGGCAGTTTGTGTAGGCCACCGTAGAAGCAGTACGGGCCTCTGTAGAGGCGGTAAGACGTGCCGCTTCAGTGAGGTTTTGGGCGGCAACACCAGTGGAAAAGATCTTACCTACAACCAGTCCAGCGGTCGCTCCGCTGTCAGATGCATTGCCTTTAAACCGGCCGTAGACCGACAAGGCGTCTCCCTTCTTGAGCAACCCGGCAGCCTGCGCGGCCGCTGCACGCTTATTATCGGAATCTTGCTGGGCCTGTGCGAGGTCTGTCGCCTTGATCTGACTGACCTGAGCTTCAATGGCCTTGTTCTGTGCCGTAGCGGTAGCCAAGGCCGTTTGCGCTGTGGAAAGTGCGGTTTGTGTTTGGGTGGTGTCAGAGCCTGTAGCTTTTAGCGCGTTCAATTGGGCCGTAGCTTGATCCACCTGCTTCTGAAGGTCATCCGTAGATTTTTTCGAATCGGTAAGCGTCTTTATTTGGCTTTGAATGGTTGCCACTTTATTGAGGGCTTGGACGTACTCATCGATTTTCGCTTTATTGGCATCTGTGAGCTCCTGGCTGTCATCACCTGACGCAAAGGCGGCCGCTATTGGTTGAACATTTCCAGTCTGGCCACCAAAGCTCCCATCCTTGTTTTTGGTAGTTACAGCCACCGGAACGTAGGCAGCATCTAACATATCCATGCCTACGCTCATTGTTACCCCCGATGCGCTGGCCGGATTTGACGTCACCGATAGGCCCACGGTTGTGCGAGATGAATAGATGAGCGCCGACTGTGGAAGTGAGGCGCAAGCAGTCAATTGAAATACACAAACGGTTATTGCTGTTCCACGAACGTTCATGGCCCTCTCCATCGATAAGTTACATGTGTAATTCGCAGATGCGGTTCCAACTGATGCGGGCTTCTTGCAATTGTTGCCGGATGATGTCGTAGTCCTCCTTATGTTCAACGACTAAGATAAGTTGGCAACGTCTTGGATCGGCACTTATTACAAGAACTTGTTTCGTCCAGCCTATGGATAGCCCGCCGGTCGTAGGTATTAGTCCAAACCCTGACGTTTCTGTGACAAGTAAAGGTGCATTAGGAGTTGGTGCGATCTGAAGTACGCCGAATCGATACGAACTAAAGACGAGATCGCCATTAGTAACTTGAATTCGAGTGCAAGCCGCTAATTCAACGCTCAGGGTGAGGACAGCAATGCTTGCTAGGCGCAGAGCACCTTGCCATGCATGAGCGCGCAACTGTTCGCTTCGCGCCATTACGCACGAACGCACCCTTCCTCGCGAACGCAAATTATTTCCCCCCCAACAGCCTGCACAGCACTCTTAGCACACGAATTGATATGGCGATGTGAAGGCCCGCGTTATCTCTTGGCTATAAGGATCAATGACTATCGTTCCCAAAACCTTTACTTTATGCTGACTGCGTCATCTGCGGTCTTGCGCCCATCGCTGACCACGTATCAATACGGCCTAGTCTTGCTTCTTTGTAACGCGACCCTGTCGCGCAATCAATGTCGAAATTGCTCAGGTCGCTGCGTACTTCGCGAATCAGCGAATCAGGGGGCAGAGTGCACTTCCTCAAAAAACCCTCTAACTCCGAATTTCCCTGGCTCTAAACTGATCTAACGCAGATCGTTCCAGCGGGTTGTATATCGAGCTGACAGCATCCCTCAGTGCCCCATGAAGTACCTAGGTGTAGGCTAATCCGGCGCAGGGCGATCAGCCAACCACTGGGACGCAAGGGTTTCGACGGCGAGGGTGAAGGCGTCTGGCACTATCATGCTGGCACAAACAGGAGGGGGCATGTGGCGATGGGTATTGACATTAACGTGGCTGAGTCTTTCGGGGCTCGCGCGTGCTGAAGATTTACTCTGCAAAGGCAACACCTGGATCGATGGCCAACGGGCCGATGAAAGCCGCATTCTGAGGGTGGATTTTCAGCAGCTGATCGTTTCGATCAACACTACCTCAAGCGGGGTGGCCGAGGGCACCATCCACAGCGGCGATACCGCCTATGTCGGCTTGTTGCGTTCTGCCCACGGCACGCTTTACAGCCTCAACCTCGATCGTTACTCCGGCGAGGTTTTTCTGATCCCCATGCCACCATCCGGGCATCTGGAACCCGGTGCGCGCATCCAGGCCGAGTTTGCCGGCGTGTGCAATCGTGCACAGCCCAAATTCTGAGCCTGACCACTGTGCCCGACAACACTATGGACTTTAAAACGGCCTAGTTGATCGTGGATCGCATAAGCGAAGCGTTGTTGGCCGAACGCAGGGGGTGGGGACGCATCCCCCCAAGTTTTGTCGCGCTCCACCACGGCCAGGGAAAGCATGACCCGGCCTTCATGGTGACGAGTTAGGAGAACCTGGATCCCCGTCAACTCAGCCTGCTCCATCATCCACTACATGGAGATGGGTGCGGACATTTGTGAGGGACCGCATCACCTCCTCGATTTGTCCGCACTGGGGCTCGAAGTCATGCCGCGCTGATCGTTAATGCTGCGAATGGCTGATGGCGTAACCGACCACCGTCGAGAACGGTGCCACCCAGATCGTGCTGGAATGAGCCTTGAGGTAGGCAAGGAGCTGGGCATGGGCTTCTGCAGACACGGAGAGGTAATCCCCGCCCACCCCGTGGAAGCCGAACACGATCATTCCGCCCTTGCGCTCGGCATCCTGCACTGCGGCGATCAAATCGGCGCCGGTTGCGTTCGAGGGGAAAAAATGGGCCGGCACATCCATCGGATCGAGCGGGCGCTCTGATGGGTCTGCGGAACGGGTGTAGCGCACCAGTCCGCTGGCGCGCAGCGCCGGAAGATAATCGACACCTCCGGCCAGGTGCTGGCCACAGGGTGTGGCATAGCTGTGCTGTAGCTTGCCGTCGATCGCCGTCAGCATCGTGTTCATCGTGCGTATCTCTGCCAGCATCGTGTCGACATCGTAGGCTTCGCTGGTATCGATCTTTTTCGCGGGCGGATAGTTGGCCTGTGGGCAGGCATGGCGAATGGTGTGGTTGCCGAGTTCGTGGCCTTCGGCTGCGGCAGACCGCCAGCGTGCAATCTGCTCCGGGGTGATCTTGCTGCCGATCAGGAAGAATGTCCCCTTGAGGCCGGCGGCATCGAGCGCCGGAATCGCAATGTCGAGCTGCGAGACGAGCGTGTCGTCATAGGTCAGCGCCACGGCCACCTTCTTACCGTCGGGCCAGGGCCCGGCCACAGCTTGGGTAGCCATCATGGCGATTGCCAACAAAACCAATGCGGTTTTCATTCCTATCCTCACATTACGCTGCTAATTGTGCTGCAGGGCCACTGTAACCATCACGAGCTGCAGGGAGCTCATCGGGAGAGCTGCTTGTTGATTGCTCGCTTGCGGCTGCCGCGCTTCGCCGGTGTTTTCGGTGAATTAGGTTATACATGCGCCAGCCGCTGGCGCAAGAAGAGTGCCTCAACAAATGGAGTTGATGCGCTTCGATATCACTCGCCCAACACGTAGATGACATCCGAAGCCAGTTGGGACGTAGGCATCACCCCTCTACTCCGAATTTCCGCAGACTTATCCCGCTCCCCCGCCCTCCTCCTCATTTCCAACCCCCGCCTCCGTCAACAAAGCCTCATAGAGATCTAGCCGCCCCTTGATGCGCGCACCCCACCAGGCGGCGAGATACATCATCAACAGCATCCACAGCAAGACACTACCAACCAGGTGGACGTGGTCGAGCAAATCCTTCCAGTTTCCGAATGACCAGTCCTTCAGTTGCAAATACATCAAGGCGAGCAAGGGCAATATGCCGATTTTTTCCATGCCCCCGCTCAGCAGCGCGTGCCGGTAGGTGAGCGTTGCCTTGCGATCACGCACATAGCGCAGGCGTTGGGTGATTTCTGCTGCAGGGTAGGCCCGCAGCGCCGTCACGATGTTCCGATACGGAACATAGATGTCGTCGAGGTCCCGGGCGAAGTCCTTGTATTGACGCTTATAAGCATGCCATGCCCGGTAGCTAAGGCGGATGCAGAGCAGCACTACGCAAACCCATTGCAGCACCACGCCGTACTGCAAAATGCGAAGGCCCATTGCATTGCGCAGCACGACATAGGCCATGATGGCCACCGCACCGGCAGCAACCACGCCAATCATGGCGTAGCGCTCGAACCAGGTCATGGCCGCATCGTCGGTATCTTGCACGTGTTCGACGATGCATTCTTCCAGCCATGCAAAGCTAAAGGGTGGCCGCATGGCCAGCCTCCCGTGCAGTCTTTTCCATGCCTGTGGTTTGTCGTGCCGCGCAGGCTGCAAACAAACGGCTTGCCCGCATCATGCCATCCATATGCCCCCGTCCCCCTATCTCGGCTGTTGCTGGACTCTCTGCGTTGATGCTATCGCGCACACGTCTAGCCAGCCATCGCCTACGTGACTTGCTCGCTCATTTTGTTACGCTCGGCTCGTCACCAGCGCCGTCTGTTCGCGGGCTACGCCGATGACCTTTGCAGCAATGCAGAGAGAAAGCGCGGATCGCATGGGCTGCAACCCACACGACCCGCTACCACAACCAACTGACTTGGAGTTGATCATGGGTGTCATGGATCATACGGCACGTGCGTGCCCTTCAAAACCCTTCTGGCTCATCAACCAGCCTCAGCTGCCATCGGACCCTGAGCAGGCCAGGCGGCACCGGCAGCTTATGAGCGTTGCCGGCACGTCGCTGGCCATGTGCGTCATTCGACATCTCCTGCGATGCCACGAAAGCGCTCACCGGGCGCGGCGGGCCGAGCGGCCGGTAGATGTCGACATAGGGCCGCTCAGCCCCACGCAAGTGGAAGGCCTGCGTGCAGCCTTGTACTTTCTTCGCCGCCATGGCGAAGGATTGCTGCAAGCGGAGCGGGATGGATAGGCCATTCGCGTACGCATGATCCCTCTTCGCGGCACACCACGTGGAGACCGGTGTGCCGCAGTTGGGTCACGAAGTTCGACCGACGTGGGACAGCTCCATCACAAGCAGCCGCCGCGGAAGACGGGCTGGAAATCGACGGCCGCGGTCTCACCGAAACAGCGCAAGGGCCATCCGATCAGCGACGGCAACGGCCACCAGTGCGCCGCGCTGAGCACCGATCATGGGGCGCGCTATGAAAAAAAGCATAGCGCGCCAGTATTCACAGACGCCTTCGAACCGCACGCGCGGTGTACGCCTTATTTTTGATCGGCCCCAAGCTTTTCGCTCAAGCCACCATTGAACGGCGACGCATCACTGGTGACCAGGCAGTTGTAATCCTTGCCCTCGTTAAGAACCAGGATGGATGATTTCGCCGACTTGAAATCGGTGCCGATCGAGAACAACACATAATTGTTGGGAAGTGCAGAAGGACGGAACGCGCCGAATGCGTACTGCCCCGCAATGCCCAGCGGCGACAGCTTGATCGTTAGCATTACCGGCTTTGTAGCCTGCGGAGACGGCAACATCGACGACGCGCTCATGATCATCGTTTGCGCATCGATCGAATAGCGCGTGCTGACAGTTATACCCAGATACCGGGAATCCGGTGACGACACCTGCTTGCGGCAGGCAGCGATATCTTCCGGCTTATTGTCGGGCTGCCCGGTTTGCAGCGTCGCGAACACGTGGGTCAGCTTGACCTTTGCCGTGCCAGTGACTGGAACTGCAAAAGCAGCACCCGCATAAGACATGGCAGTCAACGACAACGCGCCGCACGCCAGCAAATAACCTAAATTTTGCAATTGAAAGCGCATGTGAGTTCTTTCCTTGTTGAAGTGATACATCTGATGGCCTTTATTTCGATAACATTCGAGTAATCAAAAGCACAACACACCAGCAATCTCATTCGTCCATTCAACCTGCTCGCACCCGGTCGAATAACCCAATGCGCTTTCCCCCATGCGACTCACGAAAAAGCCTATGGACACGGACAAAACGGGTGCACACTCCACCGTCAATCGAGCTACCGCCCGATTGCTGACAAAAACACGATAAAACGCACCGGCACGCAGCGAGAGCTAGCCAACCAATAAAAACACCAAAAGGACGCCGGAAACCCCAACAGCCATGACGTAACAGAGCGAATTGGCCATTCTAGGCCGACTCAAATGAATTCCTGAATTCCCCGATAGCTGTTTGAAGCTATCACGCAACCATGTGGAAATGGCGTGAAAATCCGGCGAGCCCAACCGGACTGCTCACCTCGTTCCGGATGGTGCGGTCGCAAGCGGACGCAGTGACGAAAACGGCACCTTTCCGTGCGTGATCACGGCAGCGCTGATTCAATCGTACCTTGACGGTTGACAGAATCCCTGCAAAAAATGCCCAAGTTTTCTCCAGTGTTATTTTTCAGGGCGAATCGGCGTGATTCCAGGCTTTACTGCCTATCAGCGCACTCCAATTGCTCCAAAATCAAATCCCCTTGACGAAACCCAGCTCGGAGCGCCCGGTGGCAAGTGCATGGGCAGTCCCCGTTTCCGCCCCGACACTGGCGTTACGCTTAGGCAGTACGTCTATGAGCTCGCCCTGCCCATGCTGGCTTTGTTGATCGTGCGCACGGCCTACGAACGGCGCATGACGAGCTTTGCGGATCTCAATAGATGAGATGCGGTGGGCAAGTCTGCTACGCCGTCCGCCACGGCGTGGTCACTATCTTCCTGCGAGCAACTCATCCAGCTGCGCAAACTGTTCGGGCAGGCCTTCCGCCGAACCGGCTAGGGCTTCCTCGAGGGCCGCTGTCGTGGGATAGCGTTCGTGGAAGGTGACCAGGGTCTTGCCGTCATTTTCTTCGAACGTCACCGTGGTCACTGCACCTTCATCGCTTTCTTCGTTCGTCCATACGATGCGCTTGTTCGGCGTTACTTCTCCGTACGTGCCGAAGAACGCCATCGGTTGATCGAAGGCCGGATGGCGGAACACGAGGCGATACGTGCCCCCGGTGCGAACATCCACATCGCACGAGACCAGCGACATGCCCGCAGACTTCGGAACCCACCACTGCTTGAACAATTCGGGGTTGCTCCATGCTTCGAACACGATGTGCGCGGGGGCGTTGAACGTTCGCGTCACGACCAGTTCAAGGTCGGACTTGCGTTGCACCTTGGTGCGGTTCATGGCGGCGGAGCTACCTTCTTTTTCGTTGAGCATCTGCCTTCTCCTTGCGTTTCAAGTGTTCGACGATCTCGTCCAGCGCATCGAAGCGTGCGCTCCAGAGTTGGCGGTGCCGTTCGATCCAGGCGGCCTCTTCTTCCAGCCGGCGCTGCCCGAGCCTGCAGATGCGTGCGCGCCCGATCTTTTCCGTGGTCACCAGCCCCGCCTGCTCCAGCACGCTGACGTGCTTCTTCATGCCCGTGAGGGTCATGTCAAACCGTTGGGCAAGATCGGTAATGGAGGCGTCTGAACCCCCGAGCTGCTCCAGCACACCGCGTCGGGTGACGTCGGAGAGCGCGGCAAACGTTGCGTCGAGGCGGGCTTGATAGTGAACCATATGGTTCACTGTACGACGGTCACTGGTGATTTACAAGCGGATGGTTCCACGGGCGTACATCGCAGGTAGCTCGCCGGAAGGCCGTGAACCGGATTATCAATGCGAATTAACGCCTGCAGCACTTGCCGGCGCCTTCGCCGCGGCCGCAGCACGCTTTGCAGTATCGGCCGGACACCAGCTCTTGAGGCGTTTGCCGGCCTGATAAAGATCGATGCACTCGCGCATTTGGGCCTGGAAAATAATATCGGGCGTGTTGATCGGGCAGCCCTGCGACAGGCCCTTGCCCTGGGCGTACTCATCGATGCAGGTTGAAAGCGGTACCGGCCTGGCTGGCGTGCCGCCACCAGCCAGTGCCGCTGGTGGCAGATTGAGGCGCTCGTCGGTGTCCTTCGGATCGGGCGGGAGCGGCGGTGCGCCACACAGCAGGTTGGTGGCCGTGCTGGGCTTTTCCGGATCGCACATGGTCTTGGCTATTTCCTTGATCACATTGTCGATATGCCTGCCCGCCGCGCCGCCAAGGGTTTCGTTCGGCGGCGGAAAATACTTGTTGAAGCGCGTCGGCTGGTAATGCATGAAGTCGGTGTGCTCCATGATCTGGCGCTCGTCCTTCGGCCTGATCGCCTTTACCTCGGATGAGGTATTGGCCGAGTACTGGATGTGTTCGGGCGGCAGGCGGAGCGAGCCGCTGGCAGAAAATAGTTGGCTGGCGTCCGGTTTGTTTTCAGATGTGGTCGGCGCTGGCGTTGGTTTTGTGGCCGGCGCGCCGATCACCTGCTTATGCGGCTTTTCAGTTGACTTGGATTTCGCCGGTGGCGCCGGTACCAGCGTCACCAGGACAGGTACCGCAGCCAACGGCGGTGATTTCGGTGGCGTGGCCACGCCGATCAAACGCACACTCAGCGGCCGGCCCCGATCCTCCGAGGGCGGTCGCATCGCGTTCCATAGCATCAAGGCGAATAGCGCGTGCAGGACCAGCACTATGGCCAGCACCAGCCCCCTCCCCCACGGATTCAAGGACTGTGTGGACCACGGCGCATGATTTTTGTACCTAGCAATCTGGCGACGCGCAGCGTCCTGCGCATGGATTTGATCGCGATTCTGTCTGGAAGCTTCGATAACCCGGTCTCATTCAGGCTGATTGCTCGCGCAACACTTACGCCACCATCCATGGCGTGTATTGCAGCAGACCCGGTAGACCTGCCGCGTTGACCGAGGTTCCTCGAAATAAACGATCGCAACGAAAACAGCGCCTATCAGGCCAGGTCTGCGCCACTCATCGGGCCGTTCGTTTTAATTTGCGATCATTCGCTTGCGCCAGCTTGTCCAGCCCATCACAAGTGACAAAGTCGCCACGACAAGTGGTGGCAAAGCGTGCCCGTATTCGCCATGGATGATGACGGTTGCGAGAGCGGCAACCATCACTGTGCCGCCAAGCGCCGCACCGAACAGTCGACTGGGCATCCGGATGAGCAATACGGCAGCCATGAGTTCCAGCGAGCCGGTCACGAAGTGGAACCAACGCGGATAGCCCCATTTCAGGTATTCCTCGTAGATAGATCCCGGGGCGACGATATTGCTGAGTGAGCCCACGACGAAGAAAGCGACAAGCGCGAAGAGTAAAACCTGGTGCCAGGAGATTTTAGACATTTGTCCAACCTCAGGATGAGTTTGTCGGCAACCAGATGCGACTTTCAGCGTAGATGGCGAAAGCCGCATCCGTGGCGGATCAGTGGGCCTACGCTGCAATGGCCTTCTGGGCCGCCGCAAACACTTCGCGAGCGGAGGTTGCGCCCGGGATGTGCTCCGTGCCTTCCACTCCGATGTCCATCCCTCCGGCGTTGACGGCCTCGTACATGGCTTCGGCGGGGCCAGACTGCCCCTTCGGAATGCCGAACTGCTCAAATGCATCCGCCCAATCGGCACGCGGCGTGGCAACGGCTTTAACGTCACGCTTCATCACTTCGCCCAATTGTGTCGCGACTTCATCTGCGCTCACCATTGAACCGAGTTCGATGATCCGATGCCCCGGCCAAGCCGGTCCGCTCAAGAGCGTTGCGATCTCGGCACCGAGGTCGTTAGTCGCGACCATGGCCGATTTCCGATTTGTCGGGTTGTAGAAGACGGGCAGCGTCCCGCCCTGGGCGACGTGCAAGCCGTAAAGGAAGTTTTCGAAAAAACCGCCGGCACGTACATAGGCGATCGGCAATGCCAGGTCGCGAAACCCCTGCTCCAGAAGCGACAAAGCCGTGATCAGTCCCATCCCGCCGGTTCTGTTCGCGCCCATCGACGACAGCGCGACGACGCGCGGCGCCGGCACGTTGGTGAGCGCCTCGAGATAGTTCGCGATGACGCTCTTGGCTTCCTTGAAATCCGGCGAGGGGGCCCAGATCGGCGGCAACATGACAAACGCGCCATCGACGTCCTTGAGCGCACGCTTGATGGAGGCTGCGTCGTTCCAGTCGCCTTCAACCAGTTCGACACCTTGATCAGTCCAGCCGGACGCCTTCGCGCGGTCGCGAACCAGCGCACGCACCTTCTTGCCTTGCGCGAGTAGATGAGCTGCCGCTGCGCCGCCGACTTTTCCCGTAATTCCCATCACTAAAAACACGTGTGTTCTCCTTCATCAGTTCGATGGCCTACGGTACCCCCTGCGCTACTATTCGAATACGAGGCACATTCGGAACGGGCTGTACAGATGAACTTAACAATCGCTCGAACCCACCTGGATGGGCTTGTCATGTTCTTGACTGTCGCTGAGTGCCAAGGCTTCCGTGCGGCGGCGCGACGCCTTGGGATCACGCCGTCTGCGGTCAGCCAGGGGATACGCAGCCTGGAGGAACGGGTTGGCGCGCCCCTCTTTTCCCGTACGACACGAAGCGTCCGGTTGACCGAAGCGGGCGAACGCCTGCTTGCCCACGCGCGTCCGGCCGTCGACATGCTCACGGCAGGGCTGGACGCTGCCAGCGGCTTGGGCGGCGAGATTACAGGCCGACTGCGCATCAATGTGCCCAGGCCAATTTTGCCGCTACTGGTGAATCGCTTGCTTCCCGACTTTCTCGACGCTCACCCGAACGTTGAACTCGAACTGATGGGCGAAGATCGTCCGATCGACATCGTCGAAGAAGGTTTCGACGCGGGGATACGTCTCGGAAACTTCGTTCAGATCGACATGGTCGCGGTGTGGCTGACGCCACCCGAGCGTTTCGTGGTCGTCGGCTCCCCGGCGTTGTTTCGAAAGCATGGCCAGCCGGCGTCTCCGAATGATCTGCAGAACTTCCGTTGCATCCTGCTCCGACAGTCCGAGCGAGTCCTCGATCATTGGCAATTTGTCGTGGATGGCGAGCGCATCACGGTGGGGGTAGAAGGGCCTCTGGTGATCAATGACATCGAGGCCTGCATTCACTCAGCACTGAGAGGTGTTGGGCTGTTCCAGTTGCCGCATTCGCTCGTGATGTCGCATCTTGAAAGCGGAAATCTGCAGACCGTGCTCGACCCTTATTGTGAAGAGGTTCCCGGTCTTTCCCTTTACTATCCAAGCCGAAGTCAGTCATTGCCAAAACTTCGCGCCTTTGTCGATTTCGCCACCCAGCGAATGCGAAGAGCATTCAGGCCAGGCGATTACCTGCTGAAACCTGCATCATGATCTGGCCGTCAATCGACGTGTGGCACACGGAACTTCCAAGCTCCTTCTGTTGATCCTCACCTGGATGAAAGGCGATAGCGAATGGAAGGTCGCTTCGTAGATTGTTCTGCCCGCCCCATCAGCACTTGCACGCAAGTTCGCAGAGCCCGTTATCGGCCGCAAGCGAATCGTTGCTGCGACAAGTTGGCCTAACTCTAATGACACTAACTTAAGCGTGTATCTCGATGCGTGTAGTGATGTGCTCCCTCCCCTGCGAAGTAGGGGAGGGTTGGGGTGGTGTGCGAGCGCAGCGAGCGGCAAGAGCCCGACGTTGCCACATGGCGTCTTGTTACCAGAAGCCATGGCGACATTCGGTTGCACGCTAAAGCACAAGCAACCCCACCCCAGCCCTCCCCTGCTGTCGCAGGGGAGGGGCAAATCGCGGCAAGCCATGGAGCAATGACGCTTAAGTTAGTGCCATTGGGCCTAACTCTGCCTCAAACCCGCATCTCGAAACTTTTCAAGGCTCAAGCCTTGACCCTGAAGTTCGCCAGAGCATGCAATTCCTCGAAGGCTTGTTCGACATAAACATGCAAGTCGATCGATCCACTCGCGAACCACGCAGCTACCGCGTGTCCCAGCGCCGCCATGCCCACCTGGGCCGCCAGACCGGCTGCCCTGTCGGGTACGCCCCGTTGGCGGAAAGCGGTAGTGAGGGCTGACATGACCGCGCGGGTTTTGGTTTGCGCGCGCTCTTGCAAGGCGGGGTTGTCAGCGATGATGCGCTGGCGTGGCGCGGTGAAGGGCCGGTTCCTGATGAAAAGCGGTTCGACTTCGGGAAACGCGTGGAACAGTGCTTCCAGCGGTCCAAGATCTGGCGGCGCAGCCAGCACGGCGCGCGTGAGTGCGCTGATGAATTCGTCTTCACCACCGAAGAGCACTTCCCGCTTATCCGGAAAATGGCGAAAGAACGTGCGCTGCGTGACACCGGCCTCAGCCGCTATATCCGCCGCAGTGGTGTCTTCGTAGCCGCGTGTTTCATAAAGCTTCAATGCCGCGTCTTGCAGGCGGCGGCGGATTTTCTCGGCATCTCTAGGCATTCGTCACCCATCGTATTGTCACAAGCTGACTTTACGCGTATCGTCAGCATATGACGATACGTTAGCGCTGTGTCCTCGTCCCCCGCAACTGCTGCGGGGAGCCGTCGCGCGCCCGCTTTTGACCAACCCGTTGTGGAGAACCGTTATGCCGAGTTCCGAACACCTACAGATGAAGGCACTTCAAGTTCAACGATATGGCGCGCCGGCCGAGGTACTGGCCCTGGCCGAGGCTCCCATCCCCGTGCCGCACGCCGGCCAGGTGCGTATTCGCGTGCATGCCTGCGCTTTTAATCCGGCAGACTGGGCCGTCTGCCAAGGCTTTTTTCCGCTCCCGCCTCCTCTCGGCATCGGCTTTGATGTTTCCGGGGTCATTGATGCCGTCGGCGAAGGCACCACCGGTGTGAGCGTGGGTGACCATGTCTTTGGTGTCCCCGACTATCGTGGCTACCCCACCGCCGGGGCTTCCGAATTCGCCGTCCTGAAGGTTTGGGTTCCCGTCCCGAACGGTCTGAGCCTCGAGCATGCGGCCTGCCTTCCCATGGCTGTCGAGACGGCCACCCGGAGCATCGATCTTCTTGGTCTATCGAAGGGCCAGACCATCATGGTCAATGGCGGAGGGACGATGACGGGCTTCGCGGCTGTGCAGATCGCCCTGCTGCGCGGGGCACACGTGATCGCTAGCGCGGGTGAAACGTATGCCGATCGCTTGCGCGCACTGGGCGCGCGCGTGACCTCTTACGGTGATGGGATGGTCGAGCGGGTCCGCGAGCTTGCGGGTGGCGCGACCGATTTCGCACTGCACACAGCCCGGGTCGATGGCGTGCTGCCCGACCTCATCAAGATCGTGGACGGTGATCCGCAGCGCGTCATGAGCTTCAGCGACTTCGACAAAGACGGTTTGGGCGTACGCACAACAGGGCGAGAAAAGAACGGGGTCCATCGCTACGATGTGCTCGGCACGTATGCGCAACTCGCCGCCGAAGGGCGCTTCACTATTCCCATTGCGCGCACCTTCACCTGGGAGAACTGGCAGGACGCCATGGCCATCAGCATGGCCGGACGCGCACACGGGAAACTCGTGTTGCTTATAGATGAGAAAGCAACAAGAAAACGCTAGCCGGCCCAGGGCTCAACAAACTCAGTTCGCTCCACCGCCCTTCTCCTCATTTCCAGCCCCTGCATCAGGAATCCAGGGCAGAGTGCAATGGCACTAAATGAAGCGTGTATCCCGACGCTTGTAGTGATGTGTGCCCTCCCCTGCTTGCAGGGTGGGTTGGGGTGGGGTGCGAGCGTAGCGAGCGGCAAGAGCCTGACGTTGCCACATGGCTTCATCAGTGTTGCCTTAAGTTCGGAGCATTGCCCCAGCCCTCCCCTCGGATCAAGTCCGGTGCACTTTCCAAAAAACGATCCCGGATTTCTTTTGTCCTGGCTATTTGTGCAGCGGACTGTATTGATGTAGCTGACCCATGGCGAGCAGAAGATCACCACGCGCCGATCGCCCACGCGGAATATGGGCCGCCTTGTTGTTTTAGAGCGTCCACCCCTCACGATACTCGCGATGCAGAAACGCGTTGGCATCCGGCAGGTTGGTGATGCGCATGTTCGCCGCGTCGTACTCGATCCTGCCACCCGCGCGAAGGGACACGATGCCCAGCAGCATGACCTCCGTGAGCCGTGCGGCGTACGAGAACGGCGACGACGCTTCCGCCCTTCCCTTGCAGGCCTCCACCCAGTTCATCTCGTGCGAGGTCTTGATGCGCGCGAACCGTTGGGGCGGCGTGCCCACCGAATCCTGCAGCGACTGCGGCAGCAGGCGCGGGTTTGCGCCGTAGGTCTCGTGGATCAGCTTGCCCTTGTCCCCCACGTACAGGACGCCGCCGTCCTTGCTCATCTGTCCGGCTCCCAACGCTTCCAGCCCCGGCGGCAGCAATGCGCCGTCATACCAGGTGAGCTTCACCGGCGGTCTGCTGCCATTTGCGGGGAAGTCGTAATACGTCATCGTCGCCATGGGATACGACGCCTTGTTGAATGGCGTCGAGACGGTCTCCACGGACGTCGGAAAGCCCAGGTCCAGCGACCAGAACGGGGAATCGATCAGGTGCGCTCCCATGTCGCCGATGGCGCCCACGCCCCAATCCACCCAGCCGCGCCAGTTGAACGGGTGATACACGGGGTGGTAGTCGACGACGGGACCGGGGCCAAGGAAGAGATCCCATGCCAACCCTTCCGGCTTCGGATAATGGCCGGCCATGGCATTGGCGAGCCGATCCATCACCGCGTCCTCGTTCCAGTTCGCGTCGTCCGGCCGCGGCCTGGCTTGCGGGCGCGGAATGCCCTGCGGCCAGTAGGCAAGCGGGCGATTCGTCCAGACGTGGACTTCGCGAACATCGCCGATCGCCCCAGCCGCGATGTACTCGTTGATCAGCCGCGCATCGTCGGTCGAGTGCCCCTGGTTTCCCATCTGCGTGACGAGCCTGGGATTGTTCTTCGCTTTCCTGGACAGTTCGCGGGCTTCGTAAATCGACCAGGTCAGTGGCTTCTGCAGATACACGTGCTTGCCATGGCTCATCGCCGCGCTGGCGATCACCGCATGCAGGTGATCCGGCGTGGCAATGACCACCGCGTCGATGTCTTTTTGCTGTTCGAGCATCCGGCGGTAGTCGGTGTAGCGCCTGATCGAATTGAACTTGCTGGAAAGCAGCTTTGTCTGCGCGATATCGTCCTGCAGCTCCTGGCGTTCTTTGGCGGTCTGCGCCTTGTCGAGGCGTGCCTGCGTTTTTCCCAGGCCGTCGACCATTCCGCGAAAGGACTTCTCCGTGTAGTGCCAGTCCACATCGCACAGGGCGACGATGTTCTCGCCGGCCAGGGCGCGCATGTTATGCATGCCCATGCCACCGACACCGATACCGGCGATGTTCAATCGATCGCTGGGCGGCGTATGGCCGGGCCCGCCCAGCACGTGGCGAGGCACGATCATCAGCCCGGTCGCGGCGATGGCTGCGCCCGTAAGGAATTCGCGGCGCGAGATCTTGCCGCTCGCCTCCGTATCCGTGGAGGTCCCCGCCGCGCAGGGGCTCTGCTTCTCTTCCGCGATTTTCGATTCATCCGTCATGCGCACTGCATCCCCGGCGTGGATATCGATATCCGATGCGCGGCATTCTGGCTGCTACGGGATCAGGGGATCAAGGTGAACGGTTGGGGACCGCCTTGCCGCTAATCCGCTTAGTCGAATTGAAAGCCGCGATGGCCTTGTCGAGGGTTGCGCACCCGTTGGACGATCTCGCTCAGTTGCGCGCGATCGGATTCGACAACAAAGTCTACCGCCGAAGATTGGCAGAAGATATCGATCGGCTGTTCGAAACCATCCAGTCGCTGATGAACGCGGACGCTCCCTAGCCGACTCCAACAGGAAACGCATGACGGGTGCCGGATCGCGCTCATCGACAACCCCGGCGCCGACGCCATGGCGAGGCAAAAAAGCCATGGCGCTTTTGCCGCATAAACCCCGGCCAGCTATGGCGCATTTGCCACAGCCTGCACCAGGCCCCGCCAGCAAATCCCTGTTTATGCGTGCGATTTTTTCGCACCGCCGCTGGCACAGGCCTTGCTCGCCACTCCCCGTTGGGCAAGCGACGAGCCGATGAAACGTGGCGAGCAAACGCGCGCAACGAAACGCCAGATCACTGAATACCTGAACCGGCATCCCGCCGCGGCGGATACCGCGCGAGGCATCCAGCGCTGGTGGTTGATGGCGGCGGAAATCGACGAGACGGTGATCAACCAGGCGCTCGATGAGTTGCAGCGCGAAGGACTGGTCACGCGGAACGTGCTTGCCGACGGCACGATCGTGTTCTCCGCGGTCCATCGCGGCGATGCCAGGGGTACACGCAAGGGCTGAGCTTGAACGTATCAACCATCGCACACACACCCACGCAGGCAAGGAGCATCCATGTCCGAAACCATCAACTGGAATCTGGCCGTCAACGTCGGCAACGGGCCGCAATTGAACGGCGCCGACACGCTCACCGTCGATGGCTACGACAAGCTCAAGGTGGTCGTGCCAACCGGCGGCACCGAATCGGTCAACGCGGGGCCGGGCAACTGGACCAGCGTGTCGCTGCTCATGATCAGCCCGTCCAAGGCCGATGCGCAGCTCAACTACCAGGCCGCCGGCAGCGCCACCACGGTGCCGCTCGACGGTACGCACCTGCTGATCGGCAAGGGCGCGGTGTCTCTGCTCGGCACCGGCGCGGCGCAACTGAAGTTCACCAACAACACCGCTGCCGATGTGTCGATCGACATCATCGTCGGGCGCAGCGCGAGCTGAGGCTCGCCGCCATCCCACGGCCACTAGGGGACAACGATGCCAGTTGCACTTACCTACCCCGGCGTATACGTCGAGGAACTGACCAGCGACGTCCACACCATTACCGGTGTGGCCACCTCGATCACCGCCTTCATGGGCCGCACCCTGCGCGGCCCGACCGATCGGGCGGTGCTGTTGCAAAGCTATGCGGACTTCATCCGCGTCTATGGCGGGCTGTCGCTGGACAGCACCGTGAGCTACGCGGTGCAGCAGTTCTTTCTCAATGGCGGCAGCCAGGCGGTGATCGTCCGCTTGCACAACGGTGCACAGCTGGCCAAGAACAATCTGCTCGGCCCGGTGAAATTGCAGGCGGCGAACGAGGGCACCTGGGGCGGCCAGTTGTGCGTGCGCGTGGATTACGCGACGAAGGATCCCACCAACACCAAGCTCTTCAACCTGTTCGTGAAGGACATGGGCAGCGGCGTCACGGAGAGCTTTCGCAATCTGTCGGTGGACAGCACCGACTCGCGTTTCGTGACCACGGTGCTGAAGCAGGAGTCGCAATTGATACGCGTGGATCCCACCAGCCCGCTCACGGGTCGCCCCCCAGCCAATGCACCGGTGCTGCCGGGCAAGGATCCATTCTCCGATCCGGCCTATTACACGGCGTTCAACAGCGGTGGCGACGATGGCTCCCCCATCATCGACAACACCGTGCAGACCAACCTTGGCCTGCTGGACAAGGTGGATATCTTCAACCTGCTGTGCATTCCGCCGCTCACGCGCGACACCGACGTGGGCGTCGATACGTGGAACAACGCCATAAGCTATGCGCGCGGCCGCCGTGCCGTGGTGCTGGTGGATGCGCCCACCACCTGGAACACGATCGGCAACGCGGTAAGCGGCGTGGACGATGCCAGCTTCCCCACCCGGCAGGACAACGCGGCCGTCTATTTCCCGCGCCTGCTGATTCCCGATCCCCTGATGGAGAACCGCCTGCAGGCGTTTGCGCCCTGTGGCGTCATGGCTGGCGTCATCGCGCGCACCGATACCGATCGCGGCGTGTGGAAGGCGCCGGCTGGCATCGACGCCACCCTGATCAACGTGTCGGCGCTGACGCTCAATGGCGACGATCCTGCCACCATCACCGATCCGGACAACGGCCAGGTCAATCCGCTGGGCGTCAATTGCCTGCGCAATTTTCCAGTGATCGGACGCGTTGCCTGGGGGGCGCGCACCCTGCGCGGCGCCGATGCGCTGGCCGATCAGTGGAAGTACCTGCCGGTGCGGCGGCTGGCTTATTACATCGAGGAAAGCCTGTACCGCGGCACGCAATGGGTGGTGTTCGAGCCGAACGACGAACCGCTGTGGGCGCAGATCCGCCTGAACGTCGGCGACTTCATGCAGACGCTGTTCCGCCAGGGCGCGTTCCAGGGACAGACCCCAAGCGAGGCCTACTTCGTCAAATGCAACAGCGAAACGACGACGCCCACCGACATCAGCAATGGCGTGGTGAACATTCTCGTGGGCTTTGCGCCATTGGAGCCGGCTGAGTTCGTGGTGATCCAGATCCAGCAAATCACGGCGACGCAATCCTAGGAGACCGGCATGGCCCAGTTCACCGTCAATCCCACCCGTTTCGATCCCTACAAGAACTTCAAATTCCGCCTGAAGTGGGACGGCCGCTATGTGGCCGGCGTCTCCAAGTGCAGCGCGCTCAAGCGCACCACCGAGGTGATCGAACACCGCGAAGGCGGCGATCCTTCCTCGCCGCGCAAGTCGCCCGGGCGCTCCAAGTACGAGGCCATCACGCTTGAGCGCGGCGTCACGCACGACATCGCCTTCGAGCAATGGGCGAACAAAGTGTGGGAACTGCATGCCGGCCTTGGCAAGGAAGTGTCGCTCAAGGATTTCCGCAAGAACCTCATCCTGGAGGTCTACAACGAAGCGGGGCAACTGGCCATCACCTACAGGATCTACCGCGCATGGGTTTCCGAGTTCCAGGCCCTTCCCGACCTGGACGCCAATGCAAACGCCATCGCCATCCAGCACATCAAGCTGGAGAACGAAGGCTGGGAACGCGATCTGGAGGTGAGCGAGCCGACCGAACCCAGTTTCGCCATTCCGACATAAGCACACCGCGCCATGGACGCATCCACCCTCATCTCGGCCTGGGAACTGGCACTGGCATATGCACCGGCCGCACGCATGGCCGCGGTCGTGACGGCCGGCGGCAATACCTCCGCCTGGTCGATCGACATCGACCAGCGCGAGCGTGAAGCATTGCGGCTGCACCGGGCCATTGCCGGCGACACGCTCGACGCCCAAGCCAGCTGCGCACACTGCGGCGAGCGCATGGATATCGGCCTTCCCCTCTCGATGTTGAACGCCGAGGCGGCCAGCGACCCTTGTGTTGAACATGGGGACTGGCGCATTGCGCTGCGCGTGCCTAGCACGCAAGACGTATGCGAGGCGCTTGCGCAATCCGACAGCGAAACGGCGCTTTTCCGGGCCTGCATCACGGCTGCGCACCAGGCCGGCGAAGCACGCTCGCCTGACGAACTGCCCGGTGACGTGCGCCGGCTTTGCGAAGAACGTCTCGATCAACTGGCGCCGCTGGCCAATCTCGCGCTGGCCTTGCGTTGTCCGGCCTGCGGGCACATGGACACGCTACCGCTGGACATCGGCGCATACGTATTCGAACGCCTCGGCTATTGGGCCGAGGACCAGCTGGAAGAAGTCGCGCAACTGTGCCGGGCTTACGGCTGGGAAGAACGCCACGTACTCGCGATGAGTCCGTGGCGCCGCCGCTTCTATCTCGAGCGCGCGGAGGTGGCATGAGCTTCATCCAGGGGGTGCTGCAACGCGCGCGCGGCGAAGCCGGACGCATCCGGCCACGCCGCGACATACCGTCGCCTGGCTTGTCCGAAACAGTGGCGGAACACGCGTACACACACAGCGAACGCGGCGTCGATTCCGCCCCGCCCGACCCGGCGCCGCCACTGCCCCTGCATGTCGCCGGCGATCCCGCTTCGCCGCCGCCCGCGTCTGCGCCATATGCCATGCATCCATCGCCGCTGCCGGCGCACACCGCGGCCAGGCAGCAAGACGCCATCGCCGAGCCTCACCAGCTTGCAACGCCGTCGCGCCGGAGCGATCGCGCGCAACGCCGTCATGAACCTGTGGCGAGCGACGCCATTACAGCAACGCTCAGCCGCAATGAAGCACGCCCGCCCCACGCGGCCCGAAGCGACGCGCCTGCGCGCAACGCGTCCACCAGCGTCGCCGCGCACGATGCTTCGCCGCTGGCAGCGCCGCCAAGCATCGACATCCATATCGGCCGGATCGAAATCAGCGCCCCGGCGCCTTCGCTCGCCACGCGCGTGGCGGCGAGCAGCAAGCCGGCCGCGCAGGCGCCGCTGACCTTGGCCGAATACCTCGCGGCAAGGAACCGGCAGCGATGAGCACCGCACTGGCCGTCGCCGCCGTGACGCAGGCGCTGAAGAACCTGCTGGCCGATGGCGTGCTCGACGATCACGTATCGGGCAACGTCGGCGACGTCATCATCACCGCGCTGCCGCCCGATCGCATCCTGCTCGACGGCGCCAATGCGAAAAGCCAGCTCAACCTGTTCCTCTACCAGGTCTCGGAAAACGCCGCCTGGCGGAACATGGGCATGCCGTCGGCCAATGCCGCGGGCGAGCGCATCAACAACCAGCCGCTGGCCCTCGACCTGCACTACCTGCTGACGGCGTACGGCGTGAAGGAACTGCACACCGAGATCCTGCTCGGCTACGGCATGCAGGTTCTGCATGAAACGCCGGTGCTTTCGCGCAGCGGCTTGCGCGAAGCACTCGCCGGCGTGCAGGCCGAAGTGCCGCCTGATATTCCGCCGCAGCTCAAGCCGATTGCCGATTCCAACCTGGCCGACCAGTTCGAGCTGGTGAAGCTCACGCCGGAAGTCCTCAGCACCGAGGAAATCTCCCGCTTGTGGACCGCGTTCGGCGCGAAATATCGCACCAGCGCGGCCTATGTTGCTTCGTGCGTGCTGATCCAGCCGACCAGGCCGATCAAAGCGAGTAAACCGGTCGCGCGGGCGAACCTGCTGGTCGTGCCGCTCAAGCGTCCGCGCATCGACGACGTGCAGCCCTCGATCGCGGCGGTCGGCCAGACGCTCACACTGACCGGCTCTCAGCTATGGCAGCCTGGCACCACCACGGTGCAGGTATCCAACGTGTCGATCGCGCCCGATCCGGGCGCCACCAGCCAGCAATTGCAGGTCACCCTCCCGGCCACGCTCACCGCCGGCGTGAACACGGTGAGCGTGGTGCAGAGCATCGACTTCGGTTCCAACAGCGTGCGTCCCGGTCCGCAGTCGAACACGCTGGCCTTCATGTTGATTCCCACACTCACCAACGTGCCCGCCACGGTGGCCTTGGGTGCAACGCTCACGCTGGGCGTATCGCCGCCGGTCGGTTTCGATCAGGACGTGGTGGTGCTGCTCGACGACGATGCATTGCCGGTCCCGCCGCGCCCTGCGCCCCCCGGCCACCCGGCCACCACCAGCAGCATTTCGGTCACCGTCGCCGGCGTGAAGTCGGGCAACAAGCTGGTGCGCATCCGCGTCGACGGCGCGGAATCGGCGCTGTCGCCCGCGCAAGGCCCCTACACCCAGCCGACGGTCAACGTGTCATGAACGCACTCGCCCAGTCGATCCCGGTCGCCACCGGCTTTGCCGCCGAACTGCAATGGCTGAAGGCGAAGCTGCGCAACGAGGCGTCCGCGCCGCTACCGGATCGCGCATCGCCCTCGCCGCTGGATGACCTGAGCGAGCGCCTGGGCCTGTCGTCGTTCGCGCGCGCCACACTGCTGCTTGCCTGCGCACCGGATCTGGACAGCGAAGTGGCGCAATCGCTCGCCGCGCGCGATCCGCGCCATCCATGGCCGACGCTGGCGCTGGCTTTCGACTTGTTCGGGCAGGATGACGTTGCCGCGCTGGCGCCGGATGCGCCGCTGCGCATGCTGAGTCTGCTGCAACTTGGCGACGAAGGCGCGCTGAGCTCGCGCCCCCTGTACGCCGATGAGCGCGTGGTGTTCGCGCTGCAAGGCATCGATACGCTCGATCGATGGCTGGCCGCATGGCTGTTGCCGGTGCCTGGCCAGGCATCGGCAAAGCCGGCTGCATCGCAGATCGCGCACGAGCTCGCGCGCGCGCTGGCCGATGAGAACGACCCGCTGGTCGTGCTGGCCGGCGCCAGCGCGGAAGAACGCTACGTGCACGTGCTCGACGCCGCCGCCTTGCTGCACGCGCAGGCCTTGCGCTTTGCCGTGCCCGACATGACGCAGCACGAGCCCGATCCGCTTGAATTCATGCGCCGCTGGCGACGCGAGGCGGCGCTGGCGCCGCGCATCCTGCTGATGGAAGGCGACGAATGGCCGGCACGCTGGTTGCGCGCGCTGGAACAGATCAGCACCTGCGTGGTGGCCGCCGACACACCCCCTGCCCTCGGCACGCGCCGTTCAAGCACGCTGCTGCGCCTGCCCGGCGACGACCTCGCGACGCGCTTCGCGCGCTGGCGTGCCAGCCATCCGCAACTTGCCGAAGACGCCGCCTGGCGACTCGCTGCCGAATATCGCCACGCACCCGAGCGCCTGAGCATGCCGGTCTCCGATGAAGCGCACGCGCACCAGGCCTGTCGCGCACTCACGCATGCCGGCATGGCGGGCCTCGGCGAACGCATCGAGACGCAGGTGGGCTGGGACGATCTGGTGCTGCCGCACGAACAGACCACGCAGCTGCACGATCTGGCCGCGCACGCCGCAGCGCGCGTGATAGTCGGCGAAGCATGGGGTTTCGCGCGCCGCGCCGGACGCGGCAACGGCATCGCCGCGCTGTTTTCCGGACCGCCGGGCACCGGCAAGACGCTCGCCGCGCGCATCGTGGCGCAAGCCATCGGCCAGGATCTGTACCGCGTGGATCTGTCGCGCCTGGTCAGCAAATACATCGGCGAGACCGAAAAGAACCTGGCCCGCGTATTCGATGCGGCCGACGCCGGCGGCGCGGTGCTGCTGTTCGACGAAGCCGATGCGCTGTTCGGCAAGCGCTCGGAAGTGAAGGACAGCCACGATCGCTACGCCAATCTGGAAATCGCCTACCTGCTGCAGCGCGTGGAGGCGTTCAACGGTTTGGCGATCCTCACCAGCAATCTCGACCAGGCGCTGGATGCGGCGTTCCTGCGCCGCCTGGGCTTCGTAGTGCGCTTTCCGTTTCCCACCGAAGCGGCGCGGCGCGACATCTGGGCACGCGTCTTTCCCGCGGCCACGCCGGTGGAGCACTACGATCCCGCGCGCCTGGCGCGCATGCCGCTGGCCGGCGGCCACATTGCCAGCATCGCCTGGTCCGCCGCCTGCCGCGCAGCCAGCGCCGGCGAAGCGGTCAAGCTCGAACACCTGGCCGCGGCGGCGCGCGCCGAGTGCCTGAAACTGGAAAAGCCATGGCAGGAAAGCTGGCTGCATGGAGGTGTGCGATGAAGGTACGCATCCATGTCGATTGCCTGTGCGTCAGCGGCATGGACGAACGCACGGTGCGCCGCGCGCTTGCGCAACTTGGCGACGAACTTGCCGCGCGCATGCCGGCCTGTGATTGGCAAGCGGCGCATGTCCCGCGCCTGCAGCTGAAACTGCAAGGCAACAGCTCCGCCCAGCTCACCCGTGCCCTCGCCGACGCTTTGCTGCGGAGCGCCTCATGCGCAACTCCATAAATCGCCCTCAAGCAAAGCAGGCATCCCGGGCCAATGCAGGCTGGGATGAAATCTCAGCCTACAACCTGTCGCAGAAGAGGGAGCAGTCATCGCGAGATCTGATCCCCTCCCCTGCGTGCAGGGGAGGGTTAGGGTGGGGTGCGAGCGCAGCGAGCGGCGGGATGCATGCATCGGCGTGCATTCGCTTCGTGGCGAAATGCAACTGCGCGCTAAAGCCCAAGCAACCCCACCCCAACCCTCCCCTGCTGTCGCAGGGGAGGGAGCCGTTCACGGCCAACGTGAAGTCATGTCGCCGTAAGACGAGCCGCGCGCCACTCATAGAGGTGCCCGTATGAGCCGGCGCAGCTTCGTTCCCCGTCGTCCGCAGGCACTACGCATCGCGCGCAAGGCGCACGATGGCGAACACGGCAAGTGTCCTTATTGCCAGGAGAAGCTGCGCGTCTCGCAACCGGGCGATGCGCTGGAACACGAAGCCGATCGCGCCGCCGATGCGGTGATCAGCCGTGCCGCGCCCGCCGCGTTGAGCCCTGCCGGCAACGTATTCCAGCGTGACGCGCTGGACGATGCGGCCAAACCGCCTGAGGAAGCGGCCAAGTCGCACACACTGGGCGCCGGCATGGGCAAGGTAGCCGAGGCGGCCGCGCAAACACCTGCCGGCAAGCAAGCGCTCAAAAAGGCTGAAAAAGAAGGCAAAAAGATCCTCTCCGATCCGGGTGCGGCGGCGGCTGCCGGCGTGGTCGTCGCCGGTATTGGCGCGGGCGCGGGCGCCGGCCTTGCCGCCACCCACCAGAAGCTGCCCATGCAGCCGCCGCCGATTCCGCTTGGCGATGGCTACAAACTTGGCGTGCACCTGGATGGCCGGGTGGATAAACCCAGCGGCGTCGGCGTGACCTTCGGCGGCAACTTGCCCGGCGAACCGAAGCAACCCAAAGACAAGAAGAACGAGCGGGATTACGGTGCCGAGGCCAAGGCCATTCGAGCATCGCTCGACATGTTCAAGCCCAAGCCGCCCGGCACCCACTTGGCGCCCGGCGCGCTCGCACCGTTGGCCGAACCGGGCTCGCCCGTGCATCAGCCGGCACCGGCGCCGGAGCCGCCACGCAAGAAGGAAACGCCCGCGGCGCCATTGCAACGCAAGGCGCGCGGCGCCGCCATCACGAGCGAACCGGTGCTTGATGCGCTGGACGAAAACGGCGATGCATTGGATGCGCACACGCAGCACTTCATGGAACAACGCTTCGGCCGCGATTTCTCCGCCGTGCGCATCCACACCGGCCCGCGCGGCGCGAAAGCCGCCGACGCCTTGAACGCGCGCGCCTTCACCTATGGCGAACACGTGAGCTTCGCCAGCGGCGAATACCATCCGGGCACCGAATCCGGACGCCGCCTGCTGGCGCATGAGCTAGCGCACGTGGCGCAACAAGGCGCCGCGCCGTTGCATCCGGGCGCCACGGCGGCAACGCTGCGCCATCCGGACATGGCGCCGGCGATGCCGCTGATCAGCAGCGCGGTGGCGCCTAACCTGGCGCGTGCGGCCAAGCCGCCCAAGGGGGCGGTCACGATCAACCTGGGCAGCGCCAACGAACTGAACAATCTCACGTTCAAGGTATGGCCGGAGGAATCGAAGGATCCCGACGTAAAGGGGCTCAAGGCCTTCAATGTCGATGCGCTGGTACTGCCGGCAACCAAGGGGCCGAATGCCTTGGCGGTATACCAGACCTACGCCGCGGGCCATGCGCTGTCGTCGACCGTGCGCGTTCCCGATACGCAGGCATCGCTTTGGCAGGAGCGTGCCGTCACCGATCAATTGAAGAGCCGCTGGCTGGATATGCGCGGTTGGCCGACCGGCCAGAAGGCCGACGCATACTGGAAGGATGCCGGCGGCGACGACACGTTTCCGCAGGTTGGCGGCAAGGCTTGCCAGATGGATCACATCGTCGAGCTGCAGCTCAACGGCAACAACACCAACGAAAACATCCAGACCCTCGATGCCGACAAGAACCAGGCATCCGGCCGCACGCTTTGGGCCGAGATGTCGGGGCTGGCCCGCGCGATCAACGACAACACAGGCCTGGACACCGCCGGCGCGGTGCAGATCCGCATGAACTTTACCCGCGTGGAAATGCAGGGCAAGCCGGAAAAATTGCCCACTGCCTGCAACGGCAAACCGAAGAACAGTTGCCTGGCGGTGGAAAGCTGCTCCGACAAGGTCAAGCTCAAGAAGGAAGATATACGCAAGGACGGCAATGAGCCCTACGAGCTGCGTACCGATGGCGGCCACGAAACGGAACTGCGCGTTCCGCTTGGTTTCGGCAAGCAGGCCTCGATGGGACCGGTGCCGCTGGAAGATGCGGACAACAAGGCGGCAGCCACCCTGATCCCCGGCTTTCTGCTCAAGACGCTCCGGCACACGAGCAAGGGCAAGCCGGACTACGTCGACGCCGCCATCGATACCGAAACCAGGACCCGGCTGCCGCTGGCCTTCAACGCCGCCACCGGCGGCAAAGGCGGCAAATCCGGCAAGGGCAAACCGACACCGGTCGAACTGGTGGTGCAAGGACCCAAGCACACCCTCAAGCTCGCCAACAACAAGGTACGCATCCCTTTCTATTACCCCTATCTCTCGCCCGGTGAAATCACCCAGCTCACGCCCACGGCCGAAGGCGTCGATTTCGCCGGCACCATCACACCGACCGTGCCGTTTCTCGGCAAGCTCGATATCGCGTACGAGAAAGGCGTGCTGTCGGTGACCAAGGGGCTCGATCCCAAGAGCATCAAGCCACCGCTCAGTGGCGCCAAGATCACCAAGGCGGACATCGGGCTCGACCTTGCACCGGAACTGAAAGCCAAAGGCGAACTCGGCTTCGAATACGCCCCCAGCGGCAAGAAGCTGCTGGATGCCTCGCTGAGCGCCTCGGCCGACACCAACGGCCTGAAAGTCGCGGGCGACATCCATGCCTATCTGCCCGGCGTGGACAGTGCGGACGGCCACATCGAATACAGCACCAACGGCGGCTGGTCCGGCGGCGCGAAGGCCACCGCTACCGACCTCAAGAAAAAATTCAAATACATCACCGGCGGCGAAGTCAGCATCGGGCTGAAGGGCGACAAGCGCGGCGGCGTGAGCGTGGATACCGAAGGCAAGGTCGATCTGGATCTGCCGCACACCAAGGGCGTGTCGGCCACGCTGAAGAACAAGGGTGGCCGCTGGCTGTTCCATGGCAAGGGCACGTTCGACGTGCCGCGCCTGAAGCCGGTGGACATCGACATCGAGTACGACGGCACGACCCTCTCCGGCGAAGCGCGCAACATCGGCTTCCAGTACAAGGGCTTCGACGCATCCATCGACATCAAGTACCGCGACGAGAAATTCTCCGGTTCCGGCAAGCTGGCCTTCGAAAAAGGACGCGCCAAGGGCACGTTGCAGATCGAGCTGTTGCCCAACGAACACTTCACCGGCAAAGGCAACGTCACCATCCAGATCAAGGAAGGCGTCGAAGCCAGCGCAGGCGTGGAGCTGGACGAAAAGGAAAAACTGCACGTCGCAGGCAAGCTCGCCTTCACCAAGCCGATCAAGCTGTTCGACAGCTTCGGCGGCAATGCCACCATCTTCAAGGCGGGCGTGAGCATTCCCATTCCCGGCGCAAGCATCGGCCCGATCGGCGTCAAGGCCCGCATCGAGGGCGAGCTGAGCGCCGGTTACCAGATCGGCCCTGGTGAAATCCGCAATGCCGCGGCCGAGGCGCATTTCGATCCACTGGAAGAAAACGCCAACTTCGAATTCGAGATCGGCGGCCAGTTGTGGATCGGCGCGTCGGCACACATCACCGGCGCGGTGACCGGCTCGATCGTGCTCGATGCGGTCATCGCCGAAGTGTCGGGCGGGCTCACCATCAGCGCCACCGCCAGCCTCAATGGCGAAGTGCTGTCGAACGTCAAGTTCACCTACAGCAAGGATCGTTATGCCTTGACCGCGGACTTTGCCGCATCGCTGGCGCTTGCCATCCGCCTGGCGCTGGAAGCCTCGGTGCGCGCGCAGGCCGGCATCAAGCCGTTCGAAGTCGACACGGAAAAACGATGGACCCTCGCCGCCAGGGAATTCAACACCGGCCTGAAACTCGGCATCGCGGTCAAGAAGCCGCTCTCGTACAGCTCGGACAAGGGACTGGAAGTGCCCAGTCCTTCGGACATCGAAGTCACCAAGCCCGACCTGGATGCCAGCCGCCTGCTCAAGGATGTATTCGGCGCCGCCGACGGCAAGGAAAAACCCGCATGAGCAACCTCTTCCCGCGCGTGCTCAAGGCAGGCGTCGTGCTGGTCGATCCGACCAACGGCACCGTGCTGCGCGTGATCAGCATGCAGTACAACCCCGATTCGGTCTCGCGCACCTTGCAGGTGCAGGGTGTCGGCGAAGGCGGCGAGCGCTCGGAGGCCTTGCGCCTGAAAGGGCCGGCGATCGAGACGTTCAAGCTCGACGCCGAGCTGGACGCCACCGACCAGCTCGAATTCCCGGACAAGAACCCCAACGCCATGCAGTTCGGCCTGCATCCGCAGATCGCGGCGCTGGAGTCGCTGATCAATCCCACCGCTGCCGACCTGATCAACCAGAACACGCTGGCGCAGGCCGGCACGCTGGAAGTGGCGCCGAGCGAATCGCCGCTGACCTTGTTCGTGTGGAGCGCGCAGCGCGTGGTGCCGGTGCGCGTGACCGAATTCAGCGTCACCGAAGAAGCGTTCGATGCCTCGCTCAATCCCATTCGCGCCAAGCTCAGCCTGAGCATGCGCACCTTGTCGGTGGACGATCTGCCGTTCACCCATCGCGGCAGTTCGATCTTCCTGAGCTACCTGCGCGCCAAGGAGCGCCTGTCGAGCAAGGCGCCCTCGCCCGCCCTCTCCACGCTGGGCATCGGAGGCATTCCATGAGCTCCACCGACGACGCACTGAAGACGCTCGAATCGATCCTGCAGGGCGCCGCCGCGGGGTCGCAGGCGTTTGCGCCCAACAGCCGCTACTACGGCATACCGTCCACCACGATGCGCCTGCCGGACGGCCGCGAAGTCAGCTTTCTCACGCGCCGCTTCGTGCCGCCGCCGGAACGCTTCATGCCGTTGCAGCGGCACACCGTGGTGCAGGGCGATCGGCTGGACAGCATCGCCACTGCCTACTTCAACGATCCGCTGCTGTATTGGCGCATCTGCGACGCCAACCGCGCCATGCGCCCCAGCGAACTGACCGATACCGTGGGACGCGTACTGCGCATCACGCTGCCGGAAAACGTACCTGCACCGATGGGAGGCGCGTGATGCTCAATGGCGGCATCCATCTTTCGCTGCTGATCGGTCCGGCCATACCCTCGCCGGCGCCGCAGGAGCTGGTGGATGCGCTCGACGCCGTGCAGGTGACCAGTTCCTCGCAGCTGGGCGGCTTCCAGCTGAGCTTCAAGATCGGCAAGCGCTCCAGCGTGCTGACCACCTTGCTGCCGACGGGCTTTTTCGATCCGATCGTCACGCGCGTGATCCTGGTCGTGACGGTCAACGGCCAGGCCAGCGTGATCATGGACGGCGTGATCACGCGCCAGGAAATCTCGCCGAGCAACGAAGTGGGCAAGTCCATGCTCACCATCACCGGCGAAGACCTCAGCCGCATGATGGACCTGGTGGAAATGCCGTTCATGCGTTATCCGGCCATGCCGATCATCGCGCGCATCTATCTGATCCTGGCCAAGTACGCCGTGCTCGGCATGGTGCCGGTGGCGATTCCGCCGGTGATTCCGGATATTTCCAATCCGCTGGAGGAAATGCCCAGCCAGACCGGCACGGACCTGGCCTACGTCAAGCAGCTCGCCGAGCAATGCGGCTACGTGTTCTATGTGGAACCGGGGCCGACGCCCGGCAACAGCATTGCGTATTTCGGCCCGGACATCCGCATTCCCGATCCGCAACCGGCGCTGACGGTGAACATGGATGCCGCCACCAACGTCGAATCGCTGAGCTTCAGCCTCGACGGCACGATGAAGAAGATCACGGTGATCACCGTGTTCGATCCGATCACCAAGAAGATTCCCATTCCGATTCCGGTACCCAACATCAGCATCCTGCGCCCGCCGATGGGCACGCGCCTGCCGCCGCCGGCGAAAGTGGAATTCGCCGAAGGCATGGCGGCGCTGTCGCTGGCCGACGCCGCCAACCGCGCGCTGGGCATCATGTTCAAGGCCACCGATTCGGTGACCGGCTCCGGCACGCTGGACGTGCTGCGCTACGGCCGCGTACTGCGCTCGCGCATGATGGTCGGCGTGCGCGGCGCCGGCATCGCCTACGACGGCCTGTACTACGTCAATTCCGTCACACATTCGCTCAAGCGCGGCGAATACAAGCAGAACTTCAGCCTCTCACGCGACGGTTTGGTCGCCAACGTCTCGGCGGTGTCTCCATGACCACATCCACCACCAGTGCGCAGGCGCGCACGTTCTACGGCAAGTACCGCGGCACCGTGATCAACAACATCGATCCGATGATGCGCGGGCGCCTGTTGCTCGAAGTGCCCGACGTCACCGGCCTCACGCCCAGCAGCTGGGCCGAGCCCTGCGTGCCGCTGGCCGGTCCCACCGGCCTGCCGATGGGCGTGTACATGGTGCCGCCGATCGGCGCCGGCGTGTGGGTGGAATTCGAACAGGGCGATCCGTCCAAGCCGATCTGGGTGGGCTGCCGCTGGGGACTGCCCACCGACATTCCGCCGCTCGCCTTCGCCGGCATTCCCGCCTCGCCCAACATCTGCCTGCAGACCATGGGCCAGCAGATGCTGATGCTGAGCGATGCGCCGCCTTCGCCGGCCACGGGCGGCATCGTGCTGAAGAGCCTCACCGGCGCCACGCTGGTGGTGAACGACGCCGGCATCTTCATCCAGAACGGCAAGGGTGCGTCGATCACGCTGGTGGGCCCTGCCGTGGACATCAATCTCGGCGCGCTCACCGTGATGTAGCGAGGAGCCATGCATGCCCGGTCCCATTCTTCATCTTGGCGCCACCGTGATGTGCTCGCACGGCGGGCAGGCCACGCCCACCGCGCCGGTGCCGCGCGTGCTGGTGAGCGGGCAGCCGGTGGCCACCATCGCCGCGCCGTATGCGGTGGCGGGTTGTCCGTTCGCGCCGCCCAATCCTGGTCCCTGCGTCACCGGGCAATGGGTGGTGGGTGCCGTGCGCGTCATGGCGCTGGGGCAACCGCTGGCCCTGCTCAGCGGCGTGTCGATTTGCGCGCCGAGTGGCACGCCGCTGGTGCCGGTGGTCGCGCAGACACGCGCGCTGGCGACATGAGGCGGCCGACGTGAATCTTCTGTATCCCTACCAGTTCGATCATCGCGGGCGTACCGGCGCTGCCGACGACGACGCGCACCTGCGCGACCTGATCGAACAGGTGCTGTTCACCGCGCCGGGCGAGCGCGTGATGCTGCCCGATTTCGGCAGCGGCGTGGCGCAACTGGTGTTCGCGCCCAACGCGCTGGAACTGGCCAGCGCCACGCAGGTGCTGATCCAGAGCACGCTGCAGCGCTGGCTGGGCAACCTGATCGCGGTGGATTCGGTCAACGTGCAGGCGCTCGACGACACGCTCGCCATCACCATCGGTTTCCGCTCGGTGCAGACCGGCCAATGGCAATTGCAGACCTTCCAGCATGCGGTGGGAGGTGCCTCGTGATCTACGCCTGCTGCGACCTGCAACGCCGCGAAGCGGTGATCGACGATGCGGTGCTCAACGGCATCGATTATCTGGAAGTGATCGATCACGATCTGCCGGACAACGATCCACTGCGGCAGCGGACCTTGCTGGTGCATTGCTTCAAGCCGCTGCCGGCCAATTTGTCGGCAGACAACGTGCAGCTGCTGGGCGGCGAACGTATTGCGAACGTGCAGGTGCTGTGGGCGGCGGTCGCTTCGCCGGCACCCACAGCGCTCACGGCGCCGGGCGCGCCGGATACCGCGGCGGCCGAAGCCGCCACGCTGGCCATCGTCAAGCAGCTCGGCGACGGCACGCGTACGCTGGTGGTGCGCACGGCGGTAGCCGGCGATTTTTCCACCTATACCTTGCGCCTGGTGGCGTCGGGCAGCAGCGACCTGCCGCCAGCCAACTTCGATCCGCGCCTGCGCCAGATCGATTTCGCCTTCAAGGTGCAATGTCCTTCGGATTTCGATTGCGCGCCTGCCCATGCATGTTCGCCCGAACTGCAGGAAGCGCCCGACATCGATTACCTGGCCAAGGACTATCCCAGCTTCCGCCGGCTGTTGCTCGACCGCATGTCGCAACTGATCCCGGCGTGGTCGCAGACCAGCGAAGCCGACTACGGCATGGCGGTGGCCGAACTGCTCGCCTACGCATGCGACCAGCTCAGCTACCAGCAGGACGCCGTGGCGACCGAAGCCTACCTGGGCACCGCGCGCCGCCGCGTCTCCATGCGCAGGCATGCGGTGCTGGTGGACTATCCCATGCACGACGGTTGCAATGCGCGCGCCTGGGTGCAGTTGCAACTTTCCGCGACCAGCGTCGACTTGCCGCTGGCCGGCACGCAATTCCTCAGTCGTTGCGCGTCGTTCGATCCGGAGATCGCACCCGGCAAGCCGCTGGCGGATGCCATGCTGCTCAAGCCGCTGGTCTTCGAAGCCCTGCTCGATCCGCGCTTCGCGCCCGCTTACCGGCAAACGCTCTACGCCGCGCACAATCAGATGCGCTTCTATACCTGGAGCGACAAATCCTGCTGTCTCTCCAAAGGCGCCACCGAAGCGACGCTGCAGGGCAACTTTCCGAACCTTCAGCCCGGCGATGCGCTGCTGTTCGAAGAGCGCGTGGGACCGCTGACGGGCGAAGCCGGCGACGCCGATCCCACGCACCGGCACATCGTGCGCCTGACCCGGGTGGAAGCAAACGGCAAGGATCCGCTTACCGGCCAGGCGATCACCGAAATCTACTGGGCACAGGCCGATGCCCTGCCCTTTGCCCTGTGCGTGTGCGGTGACACCGATGCCGAACACGGTTCGCAATACCTCGACGACATCAGTGTGGCGCGCGGCAATCTGGTGCTGGTCGATCACGGGCAGACGATCAGCGCGGCCGACGACACCGCGCTAGGCAACGTGCCGCAGGCGGCGATCTACGACGCGCCCGCGTGCTGCGGCGATCGCTGCGCGCCCCAGACACCGCTTGCGGTGCCGCCGCGTTACCGCCCCGTGCTGGCCAAGTCGCCGCTCACGCAGGCGGCCGGCCGTTTCGTGCAGCTGGCCGGCGGCGGCACCGGCACGCAACCGCAGCCGTTCGATCCGTTCGGCCCCGCCGCCGGCGTGATCGACGCCGACATGGCCGATGTGCTGCCGCAGATTCACCTGGAAAGCAGCCTGCGCGGGAACAGCTTGCATTGGCAATCGCAGCGCAGTCTGCTCAACAGCGACGGCAACGCCAACCTGTTCGTCGTCGAAGTGGACGACCACGGCCGCGCCGCCCTGCGCTTCGGCGACAACACGCATGGCATGCGTCCTGACAGCGGCACGGCGTTCACGGCGATCTATCGCATCGGCAACGGCACGGCGGGCAACGTCGGCGCAGAAAGCATCGCGCACGTAGTGGGCAGCAGCGGCGCGATCGCCGCCGTACGCAATCCCTGCGCGGCTGCAGGCGGCGTCGACGCCGAGGATGCAGCCACCGTGCGGCGGCGTGCGCCGCAGGCGTTTCGCACGCAGCAACGCGCGGTGACGCTCGACGACTATGCCGCCGTCGCCGCGCGCGGCAGCGCGGTGCAGCGCGCAACTGCCTCCATGCGCTGGACCGGCAGCTGGAACACGGTGTTCATCACGGTCGATCCCGCCGCTGGCGCCGACAGCGCCGCGGTGAAGGCCGCCGTGCCCGCGCAGGTGGATCCGTACCGCATGGCGGGCGTCGACCTGGACGTGAGCGATCCCCGCTACGTGTCGCTGGAAATCGCCCTGCACGTGTGCGTGAAAAACGAGTACTTCCGCAGCGACGTCAAGCAGCAGTTGCTGCAGGCCTTCAGCAACCGGCGCCTGCCCGACGGGCGCGTGGGGCTGTTCCATCCGGACAACTACAGCTTCGGGCAGAGCGTCTATCTCAGCCGCATCTATGACGCCGCCCACAGCGTGCAGGGCGTGGCGGCCGTGCAGGTGCTTACCTTCCAGCGCCGGGGCACCCAGGACGGCAGCTATCTCCTGAGCGGCAAGCTACCCATCGGTCCGTTCGAAATCGCCCGCCTGGACAACGATCCGAACTACCCCGAGCGCGGCGTGCTGCGGCTGGACATCCACGGAGGCAAATGATGGCCGAACAAGACGCCTGCGGCTGCTGCGCCGGCCTGACCGCCGAAACACCCACGGCCGTGGGCAACGCACCGGGATTGCCGGCGGTGGGCTATCGCATCGGCACGCAGCCCGGCTTCCGGGCCAGTCTGCTTGCGCGGCTTTCCAGCACCGACTATCCATCGCTCGCACCGCTTACGGCGCGCGAAAACGACGACTGGACCATCGCGCTGTGCGACGCTTTCGCCTGCGCCGCCGACGTGCTGACGTTCTACCAGGAACGCGTCGCCAACGAATCGTATCTGCGCACCGCCACCGAACGCCGCTCGGTGATCGAGCTGGCGCACCTGATCGGCTACAAGCCGGCACCCGGCGTCGCCGCGAGCACGGCGCTGGCCTTCACGCTGGAACCGGCGCCGGGACAACCCGCGCTGGCCGCGCAACCGGTCACCATTCCGGCCGGCACGCGCGTGCAGAGCATTCCCGATCCCGGCCAGACGGCGCAGACCTTCGAAACCAGCAAGGACGTGCCCGCGCGCGTGGCATGGAACGCGATGCCGGCGCAGACCGCGCTGTGGCCGCCGTTTGCCGATGGCGTCACCGACCTGTACGTGGCCGGCACCGGCCTGCAGATCCAGCCCGGCGATGCGATCGCGCTGGTGAGCGCGCAGCGCATGGGCGGCGACGGCGCCGGGCTGTGGGATGTGCGCTGGCTCGACCGCGTGGAAGAAGACAGTGCGCGCAACATCACGCGCCTGGTGTGGACCGCCGGCTTGTCGCCGGGCTGGAACACGCAGGCCACGGGTTGGCACGTGTACGTGTTTCGCCAGCGCGCCGCGCTGTTCGGCGCCAATGCGCCCGATGCCAATCTGGTCTACAACGACACCAACGCAAGCTTGTTTACCGGAAAACCCTCCGGCGCCCAGTGGATAGGCTTCGACGTCAGCACCAGCGAGCCGGTCGACCTGGACGCGCTCTACCCCAAGGCGACCAACGGCGGATGGTTCGTGCTGTATCACGAAACCTGGAAGTCGTTTGATCCGATCGTGAAAGCAGCCATGCAGGTGCATTCGGCCAAGTCCTTCCACGGCGGCACCGGCACGCTGGAACAGATCGCCGGAGGCTACGTGCCGCAGCTCGGCCTGTATCGCATCGACGCGGCTTCGCAGCTGTCGCGCAGCGGCTTCGGCCTGTCCGCCAGGATCACGCGCCTGAATCCGGATGTCATCGACGGTCTCGATCAGTACCCGCGCCGCGACACCATCGTGCTGCTGCAAAGCGATGAACTGATCCCCGCGCCGCGGCCGTTGCGCTATCCGGTGTTCGGCAGCACCGTGGTGCTCGACGTCAGCGAACCGGCGCTTGCGCCCGGCCGGAAAATCGCCGTCACCGGCAAACGCCAGCGCGTTGCCCTGCCGCGCGACACCCGCAACATCAGCTTCCCCGATGAGCTCACGCGCCAGCCGCTGGCCGGCGAAAGCTTCCGCATGGCGGGCGCGCCGCTGCAGCAGATTGGCGCCAATCAGTGGCAGGCGCTGACGCCGGCGGATCTTCCGGGCAGCGCGTCGAACACGACGTGGCTGTGGCCGCTGCTCGACCACGACGACACCCAGGTGCGCATGCAGGCGCCCGCCGGCGCCTTGCTGCTGATCGATGCGTTGAAGGACGACGAAGCGCTCAGCGAAGTGGTGACGCTCGACGACGGCGCCGACGCGGTCACGGCGACCGCCACGCTCACCACCCTGCAATGGCAAACGCCACTGGCCAACTGCTACGACCGGCGCAACTTTGCCGTCAACGCCAACGTCGCCGACGCCACGCATGGCGAAACGGTCAGCGAGATCGCCGGCAGCGGCAACGCCAGCCTGGCCAACCAGGCTTTCCAGTTGCGCCAGTCGCCGCTCACCTATGTATCCAGCACCGCCGCCGAGGGTGCTTCCTCCACGCTGCAGGTACGCGTCAACAACCTGCTGTGGCAGGAACAGCCTGCGTTGTATGCCGAGCCACCCAAGGCGCACGTGTATGAGACCAGCCAGGACGACAACAGCGTCACCACGCTGCAGTTCGGCGACGGCGTCGAAGGCGCGCGCCTGCCTACGGGCCAGAACAATATCCGCCTGCAATACCGCAAGGGACTGGGCACGGGCGGCAACCTGCGCGCGGGCCAGCTGACCTCGCTGCTGACGCGGCCGCTGGGCGTGAAGGCGGTGGTCAACGCCAACGACGCCGCCGGCGGACAGGATCCCGAAGTGCTGGAAGCGGCGCGCATGAATGCGCCGTTGCGCATCCTTACGCTCGATCGCGCGGTTTCGGCCAACGACTACAGCAACTACGCGCGTGCCTTCGCCGGCATCGCCAAGGCGCATGCGCTGTGGATCGACAGCGGCACGGCGCGCGGCATCTACCTGAGCGTGGCGGGCGCGGGCGGCAGCGCCATTCCGGCCGGCAGCGACACGCAGGCCAACCTGATACAGAGCCTGAGGAACCATGGCGATCCGCTGATTCCGATCGCGGTGCAGAGTTATGCGAAGGCCACCTTCACGCTGAAAGTGGCCATCCTGTGCGCCGGCGATGCCGACCCGAAGATCGTGACGGCAGCGGTCGACGCGGCGCTGCGTGCCGCCTATTCGTTCGACGCGCGCGATTTCGGCCAGGCCGTGACCATCGACGAAGTGTACGCGGTGATCCAGGCGGTCGACGGCGTGCTCGCCGCCGATATCCAGCAGTTGTATCGCGTCGACAGCGGACCGCTCGCACCGCAGCCGGCGCCGCAACTGGCGCCCGCCATGCCGGCGCTGCAAAGCGACGGCACAGTGAGCGCGGCGGGCATTCTCACGCTCGATCCCAAGGCCATCGACATCGGGGAAATGACATGAGCCTGTCCGCGCCAGAGTTGGCTTCGCTGCTGCCGGCCATCCTGCGGATCAGGGATGTTGCGCAGGGACAGTTCTCGCTGGGCGTACTGAACGCCGACGATCGCCATGCCTATGCCGAATTCGTTGCGCTGATCGACGCGGGCACGCCGCTCACCGATGCGCAGCAGGCGGCCTACCAGCAACTGCAGCAGCAGGCCATGGCAGGCCCTTTGGTCAGCCTGGTCGCCGTGCTGGCCGAGCAGATCGCCGCCCTGCAGGAGAACGTCGAGCAGCTTTATGACGACCAGTTCATCGAAACCTGCGCCGACTGGGTGGTGCCGTACATCGGCGATTTGATCGGCTATGACATGCTGCACGGCGTGGCGCCGAAGATCGCCAGCCCGCGAGCGGAAGTGGCGCACACCATCGCCTATCGGCGCCGGAAGGGCACGGCAGCCCTGCTGGAGCAGCTTGCGCGCGACGTCACCGGCTGGAACGCCACGGCGGTGGAGTTTTTCCAGCGCATCATCCTGACGCAATACATGAATCACCGGCGCCCGTTCTGCACCGCCGCGCCGGACCTGCGCCGCTGGGAACCGCTGGAGCGCATGGGCAGCGCGTTCGATTCGGTAATGCATACCATCGAGGTGCGGCGCATCCGCAGCCAGCGCGGCCGCTACAACATTCCCAACGTCGGCATCTTTCTGTGGAGCATCAACGCTTATCCGCTGCACGGCTCCCCGGCCGTCGCGGTGGACGCGCGGCGCTTGCGCTTTCATCCGCTGGGCATCGACCAGCCGCTGTACACCAACCCGCGCCAGCGCGCCGATTTCGCAGGATTGTCCACGCCGCTGGACGTGCCCGTGCCCATCAGCCGGCGCGTACTGGACGCCTACAAGGGCGACTACTACACCGCCGCACAGGACACGCCGCTGAGCATGGCCCTGTACCAGGTCAGCGGCGGCGCGCGCAGCCTGGTGGGTGCGGACCAGGTATGCATCTGCAATTTGCAGGACCATGCCGGCAGCTGGGCGCATCTGCCCACCGTCAACGGCATGTACGCCATCGACCCGGTGCTGGGGCGCATTGCGACGCCGCCGGACCTGCCGGCGGGAACGCGTATCGAAGTGGATTTCATGTACGGCTTCAGCGCCGACATGGGCGGTGGCGAATACGATCGCAGCGCGGAGACGACCGATGCGCAGCCTCCGCCGCACCTCGTCTACGTTCCCTCCGACCATCCCACCCTGCAGGCCGCCATCGATACGCTCGGCGCCGATGGCGGCGTGGTGGTGATCAGCGACGACGGCCGCTACGAGGAAACCCTGAGCATCACCGTGCCGGCGCGGAAAAGCATCGTCGTGCGCGCGGACAATCACCGGCGCCCCACCGTTGTGTTGCAAGCCGCTTCCACGCTGGCCGGCGGCGCGGACTCGCGCATCGAGCTCAATGGACTGCTGCTGGCCGGCACCGCGCTGCAGGTGCCCGCCATTGCCGGCAACGCGCTTGCCGAACTGGCCATTCGCCATTGCACGCTGGTGCCTGGACTGGCGCTGGCGCCGGACGCGACGCCACTGCATCCGGACGACCCCAGCCTGCTGGTGGCGATCGGCGACATGGCGGTGACGATCGAGCGCTCCATCCTGGGCGGCGTGCGCATGCATGCGCAGAGCACGCTGTCGGCCACCGACAGCATCATCGACGCCACTTCCATGGAGGGAGTGGCCTATGCCAATGAAGACACCACCGTTTCCGGCGGCGCACTCACGCTGAGCCAATGCACGGTGATCGGGCGGGTGCGCGCGCAAACACTGGCGCTGGTGAGCAACAGCATCCTGCTGGCCGACCAGGCCAGCCTGCCCGCCGCCGAGCAATGGCCGGCCGCCATCCTGGCCGAGCGCCTGCAGGAAGGCTGCATCCGTTTCAGCTACCTGCCACCCAGCGTGCGCGTGCCGCGCCGTTACCAGTGCCTGCCCGAATCGGCCGACACGGTGGATGACGGCACGCCGCACTTCACTACCTTGCGTTACGGCTTTCCTGCGTATGCGCAACTGGCGCCCTCATCCGGCACGCGCCTGCTGATGGGCGCGGACAACGAATGCCAGCCCGGCGCCTTCAACTTTGTCTACGCGCAACAGCGCGAAACCAACCTGCGCGTGCGGCTGGCCGAATACCTGCGCATCGGGCTGGAAGCCGGTGTTTTCTACGAAAGCTGACCTGATGGCGGCAATGGAGGAGCGAACATGAGTGGGGATTACAGCCGGTACGACTTCAACCCTGTGCACAATTTTCAGGGCGTGCTGCTGCAACAGGGGCGACCGCTTACCGATGGCGACTGGAACGAACTGGTGGCGGAAACCTTCCGCCTGGCGCAGGCCACGACATTGGATACCTTCGGCGGCGCGGCGGTGGTGCCCACGACCACGCCCGATGCATTCGCCCTGGCATGGAACGGCGGCACACTCACCATCGGCCGCGGACGCATCTACGTCGACGGCCTGCTGGCCGAAAACCATGGCGCCGCGCCGGTGGATTGGGACAGCGCGCTGGCGGAAAGCTTTGGCACGCAGCCGGTCGCGTACGACAGCCAGCCGCACTACCCCGATCCGCCCGCCCTGCCCGATGCCGGCAAGCACCTGGTGTACGTGGACGTGTGGAAGCGCGAGGTGAACCAGTACGAAGCGCCGCACATCGTGGAAAAGGCGATCGGCGTGGACAGCACCACGCGTACGCAGGTGATCTGGCAGGTAAAGATCCTGCCGTTCGCCAACAACGCGGGCGACCCGCTTACCTGCAGCTCCGATCCGGCCACCATTCCGGGCTGGGACGATCTCATCGCGCCATCGTCCGGACGCCTGAGCACGCAGGTGGCGCAATACGGCAGCAGCGATCCTTGCATCATTCCGCCCACCGGCGGCTACACCGGCCTGGAGAACCAGCTCTACCGCGTGGAAATCCACGATGGCGGCGCGCCCGGCACGGCGACCTTCAAATGGTCGCGCGACAACGCATCAGTCGAAGCCCGCGTGCTGAGCTTCACCAACGCCACCAGCTTCGTGGTCGACAGCGTCGGCAAGGACGAAATGCTGCGCTTCAACCCCGGCGACTGGATCGAACTCACCGACAACCGGCTGGAGCTCAATGGCCAGCCCGGGGTGATGCTGAAGATCCAGACCAACGGCGTGGACGACGGCACGCGCACCATCACGGTGGAAAACATCATCGACCCGTCGGTTTTTCCGCTGGGCACGCCCGATCCCCTGCGCCGCACGCGCATCCGCCGGTGGGACCAGAAAGGCCAGGTATTGCGCACCGACACGTCGCCACCCAGCACCTACGCGGACCTGACCGGCGGCACCGGCGTGATCGCCGTGCCAGCCGCCAACACCGTCAGCATCGCGCTGGAAAACGGCATTGCCGTGACGTTCGACGTCGCCGCCGCGGGCGGCACGTTCAAGAGCGGCGACTATTGGATGTTCGCCGCACGCGCGATCGACGCCAGCATCGAAACCCTGGCCGAAGCGCCGCCACGCGGCATCCATCATCACTACGCCAGGCTGGGTTTCATCACCGTGCCCGGCGGCACCACCGACTGCCGCCAGTCCTGGCCACCGGCCAGCACCGACAGCTGCGCCTGCACGATCTGCGTCAGCCCTGCGGCCCATGCGCAAGGCAAACCCAGCCTGCAGACGGCCATCGACATCGTCATCAAGCAAGGCGGCGGCACGGTGTGCATGGAGGCCGGCGAATACGATCTCGCGCAGCCCTTGATCGTTTTGCGCGCCAGCGGCTTGACGCTGCGCGGCCAGCGTTCGGCGACGCAGTTGGTCGCCGCGCAGGGAACCGCCGTGATGGTGGTGGGGAGCGATGACGTCAGCCTGGAAAGCTTCGCCGTCAGCGCCAGGCCGGCCGAAGGAAATGCCAGCAGCAACATGGGCATCATCCTGTACCAGAGCAGGCAGGTGGACCTGGCCGATCTTGGCATCAGCGCGGTGAACGAAGCGGGCGCGCTTGCGCCGGGCACCAGCTTCGCCGCCGTTGCCTGCGCCGGCGTGCTCGACGAAATAAACGTCCGCGACAACCATTTCACCACGCCATTCGGCATCGTCAGCGCGCGGTTCAGCGGCAATAATGCGGCGGCCGGTGGCAGCAACGACGTGGCCAATATGCGCGGCGGCATGTCCCTGGGTGCGGCGGGTATTCGCCGCCTGGCGGTGGATCGCAATACGTTCCAATGCGGCGATTCGGCGATGGCGATCCAGTTTGCCGAGGAAAGCCTGGCACTGGTGCGCGTGCATGAAAACCGGATCGCCGGCAGCGCCAACCGCGGCGTTTCGCTGACCGGCCCCACGCTCAGCGCATCGAGCATCGAGATAAGCGCCAACTACATCGCCAACGGCGGCCTTGCCGTGCAGGTGGAAGGTTGCGCGCAATCGGCCGTCGTCGTGCGCGACAACACGCTGATCGGCATCGACAACAACCACGCCGAAGCGCAAGCCGTCAGCCTTGCCAACCTGCTTTCTGCCGCGGTGCTGGACAACTGTTTCGAGCGCATCGGCCAGGCCTCCACGCAGGCCAGCACCAGCAGCATCCTGCTGCAGCAATGTCCGGTCGCCACCATCAGCCGCAACCAGCTGCTGGACGTTGGCCCAAGCAAGCCGACCGAGGGACGCTCGGCCGCCATCAGCGTATGGCAGGACAGCGGCACGGTTGCGATCGGCGCCAACGTGATGCGGCAGAGCGCGCTGGCCGCAAGCAATCGCGCGTTCCCCTGGTATGGCATCTACATGCCAGGCGCCGCGCAAGCAGGCGCGGTGGTGGCACCAGTCGCTGTCGCTAGCGCCAAGGCAAGCAAGACTTCGCGCAGCGCCAAGACAAGCCCCGCCGCCGTCGCCAATGCAGCGCCAGCAGTCGCCACAGGCAACAACATCGCCAACGCAACGGCAAATGCCGCGACCGCGACTGCCAACGCGGCCGGCGCCGCCGCCATCGCCAGCGCAGTAAATGCTACGACAGTCATTGACGTGTCCAACAACTTCATCGAAGCGCAAGCCGGCGCGCGCGCCGCGCTGATCCAGGGCGCGCTCAGCTGCAGCTATTGCAACAACCAGTCCGCGTTGCCCGTGTCGAAGCAGCGCGTGCCGAGCGCCGACGTTCAGATCGATGCAAATACGGTGATCATGGGCCATAACCGGGTGATGGGCTCGCGCCTTTCCGCCGAACTCGGGCAAGCCGGCAGCACCGTCGCGGCAACCGTGCTTGGCAACATCACCCGTGGAGAAATCCTTCTCAATGGCCAGCCGCTGAGCGGCACGCCGTGGAATACGCTGAACATCCATGCATGACGGTACGGTGCATTCTGCCGCACCAGTTCACGCAAATTGAATTCGCACTGGCGTAACTTCCAGCGGATTGCGCCGGCTACCGGGGAGTTAAGGAGGCTCTGATTAATTCAGCATAGGCCGCAGCGGCCTATGCTGAATTAATCAGAGCCTCCTTGAGCTGGCAAGCATCTGCGATTCAGGCACGCACGACTCGATGTCATCGGGAACGGGGATTCGTCATGCGACCATCGGACTGGGGAAATCGCCAACGCCACGGTGCGGCCGTGCCATGCCACGCCGACGGCGACAAGCTCATCGGTCAATCGCCGGCCTTTCTCCAGACCGTGGAGCTGATCCGCAAATCCGCGCAATGCGACGCGACAGTACTGATCGAAGGCGAAACCGGCACCGGCAAGGAATTGGCCGCGCGCGCCATCCATTACATGAGCGCGCGCAAGGATGCTCCCTTCATCCCCGTCAACTGCGGCGCCATTCCGGAAAGCCTGCTGGAAAGCGAGCTATATGGCCACGAACGCGGCGCGTTCACCGATGCGCGCGACGCGTCGACAGGACTCATCGAACAGGCCCACGGCGGATCGCTGCTGCTCGATGAGATCGAGGCGATGAGCGCGCGCACGCAGATCGTGCTGCTGCGGTTCCTGCAGGATCATCGCTACCGCCTGGTCGGCGGCAAGGTCAACCGCCAGGCCAATGTGCGGGTGATCGCCTCCAGCAATGCCGACGTCGAATCGCTCACCCAGAGCGGCGCTTTTCGCAGCGACCTGTATTTCCGTCTGAACGTGCTGGCGATACGCCTGCCCAGCTTGCGCGAACGGCCGGGCGACGCCGTGCTGCTGGCGCGCGAATTCTGCCGCCGTCTCAGCCAACGCTACGGCCTGCCGGAAAAACCGTTGCACAGCGACACCATCCGGTTCCTGGAAAGCTACCACTGGCCAGGAAACGTCCGCGAACTGGAAAACATGATGCATCGCGAATACCTCTTCAGCGACAGCCCGACGATCCAGGTCACCCATCCGTGTCGTCATGGCATACGACAAACCACCGTTGCATGCGCGCAAGAACAGGATTTCAAAACCGCCAAGGCCGCCGCCGTCACCCAGTTCGAACGATCCTATCTCACCGACATCCTGACCCGCGCCGGCGGCAACATCAGCGCCGCCGCTCGCATGGCCGGCAAGGAACGCAGCGCGTTCTGCCGCCTGTTGAAAAAGCACTGGCTGTCGCACGCGATGCACTTGTGATGGGTTGCCTCCCCATCACCAAATGCGGTGCGAAAGGGGTTTACGCACGATCACCCTGTCACGATGCGGGTATTGCTACTGGCTGGGTAGACGGTGGATGGTCCGTCCAGGACAGTCAGGCTCAGTTCCCGTGGAAGATCAACAGGTAGGTTTTCATTACCTCTAAGGTAATTGAGCAGAGACAGACCATTTCGCATAGTGACAGCAACTCGGGCGCCCTCCTCGAGCCTTTGCCATCCATCTGCGAGATTTAAGTCATGTCCAACTTTCCCGTTCACACGTTGAAATCTGCTCCTGAAGCGTCCAAAACCGCGCTGGAAGGCCTGCAGTCAGCCTTTGGCTTCATTCCCAACATCGCTGGCGCGATGTCGACCTCGCCGGTTTTGATCAACAGTCTTGTAGCCCTCTTTCACCAGGTTCATGGGGAAGGCAAGAGCTTTTCTGAACCGCAAATCGAAACGGTGCTTCTCACCGATGCCGTCACGAATGGATGCACGTGGGCGGTCGCCTTCCACACATTCCTGGCACTGAAGAAAGGTGTGGCGCCATCCGAGGTTCAAGCCATCCGCGATGGTGACCTGCCGCAAGACGCCAAGCTATCGGCCCTGTCCAGGCTCGCCAAAACGCTGATCGAGAAGCGCGGCTGTCTCAGTTCGCACGATAAGAAAGTGTTCTTGCAAGCTGGCTTTTGCCCAGATCAGCTCCTCGAGGCCGTGGCCATTGTGGCCGCATCGACTGTCACCAATTACACCGGAAGTGTCACACAGCCACCCCTGGAGTCGGAATTCCAGCCGTATGCCTGGACGGCCTATTGATTCATTGAAAGCCAGTAGTCAAGGTATCGCCTCGACGATGTGCCAGTCTGCCTTGGCCGATGGCCCTGTGCTCTGCGAACACACAGAACCGCTGCAGTCGACGCTGAATTAACCAGAGCATCCCTAGGCCTGTTTATGACGACATAGGTAAGCACAATCATGAACCCAGCGCCCCATGGAAACACCCCCCATGCTTTAGCTCAGAACGAGCTTGGCACTCTGCTGCGCTACTGGCGAAGCGCTCGCGGGAAAAGTCAGCTCGATGTTTCTATCGATACCGGCATTTCACAGCGGCATATCAGTTTCATCGAGAGTGGACGCAGCTCACCCAGCCGCCAGGCGCTGGCTGACATTGCACAAGCGCTGGACATCCCACTCAGGGAGCGGAACACGTTGCTGCAAGCGGCAGGTTATGCAGCCATATATTCAGACAGTCCGCTGGAGGCCGTGGAGATGCAAGGCATATATAAAGCACTCCAGCGCATGTTAAGCCAACACGCCCCCTTCCCTGCCATCGTGATGGACAGATACTGGAATATCCTGCTGGCCAATGATGACGCACCACGCTTCTTTGGTTGCTTCATCGATATGTCATTGCATCCCAAACCGCGCAACATGCTTCACCTCATTTTCGATCCGAATGGAATGCGTCCGTTCGTCGCCAACTGGGATAAGACCGCCCAGAGTCTGATTCAACGCGTTAACCGCGAATCGGTGGGGCGCGTCGTCGACGAAAAGACGAGCGAGTTGCTGCGCGCACTCTATGCATACCCCGACGTCAAGCCAGAGTGGCAGCCCCCCAATGGTGAAGACACAGCGCCTCGCTTGCCGATCATCCCCTTGAGCTTTGTAAAAGACGGCTCAGTGATGAACTATTTCTCGATGATCACTACCGTGGGCACGCCGCAAACGGTCAGCGCGCAGGAACTGCGTATCGAGTGCATGTTTCCTTCGGACGATGCCACGGAAATGAAGCACATGCAGATGCTTGCGTATTGATCATCAAGAAGCGTAGCCGGTCTCGGCGACGTAGCAATGGCGGGTGATGCGTTTGGTGCCGCGTCAGTCGGTGCGGTTGGAGACATGCCGGCAAGAACAGAGAGACACAGCACCAACTTAATGACTTGGTAGCGCTCACCTTTTCATTGACGAGGCGCAAGAATGTCGTCAAGGAGCGCGGCAGTCCCAGGCACTCGTTCGAGGTGCGGGTATCGCGGACCACCGCTCCACGCCACCGACAATGCTTGCGTCGTTACGCCTTGCACGACCTGCAGGTCGACCTTGCCGCTGTCGCGCGCGGCAATGACGGCGGCTTTCAACGCCGCTGCATCGTAGGGAGCGCCGTTGACCGACTGCACCTTCGCCCCTGTCACGATGCCCGCATGCCAAGCAGGCCCGTCCCACGTGACGGCTCTGACCGTACCCTCCTTGTCGAGAGTCATCCCCAATGAAAAGCGCAGGTCGATCGTCCCACTGCGCTGTTCGGTCGCCAGCTGTCGCGGAGACGGTTGGTCCGTCCAGCTCAACCTATAGCCACCGCGCGCAATGCCATCGAGATCGGCGGTGGCAGCGACGCTGTCCACGCGGGCGCGCAGGAACCTCTCCCAGTCGTAGGGAAGTACAGCGTTGAGGCCGGCGACGAGATCTTCGAACGTATAGGGTGCCGCCACCAAGCTGCCGTCGCGGACACCGAAAAAGCTGCGCGCGAAGTCGTCCAGCGACTTGCGGCCGCTGCTGCGCTCGCGGATCAGCGTATCGATGTCCAGCCAGACCAATTCCCCCTGTGCGTAAGCGTCGATCACTCCCAACTGCCAATCCGGCCAGGATTGGCGCCGTCCTTCCGGCCATAGGTTGGCGTTGCCGTGCTGAATGAGAACCTCGTCGGACGCATCTTGAAGCGTGCGCCACTGCATTCCCGGGCGCGCCGAAAAGTCCGACGCTACTCTCTCCCACGATGCCACGGCTTCCGGAAGGGTCGTGATACCCGATCGAGCGTCGAGCACATCGTTCCAATAGACCGTCAGACCTTCGAAGACCCACAGCAGCGATTCCTGGGGCGGCGTGTTGAAGTTGGCTGCCCACATGGGCGCAGGCACGCGAAATAGGCCGTTCCAGGAATGCACATATCCGTGGAAGGGAACGCCCCATCGGCTGGAGTAACGCTCTCGGTTGCTGAAGAAGTCTGCCGGCAATTGGTTCTCGCCGGATTGACGTTGCTCGAAGTAGCTCGGGCCGAAGTCGTTCGACAGCCATACCACCAGGTCGTAATGGCCGAAATGCCGGCCGCCGAACAATTTATAGGCCTGTGCCACCTCGCGCCGATATCGGTCGATGGCCTCATTCGGTACCACGAGCCCCGCCTCCGTGTCGGCGGCGATATCCAGGCGCACCGGGACAGGGATCTCGCTGAGCGTGTATTGCTTCAACCAGCGCGCGGCCATGACTGGCGAATCCACAAGTGTATCGAGCGATGTGGGTGCGAATCGCACGACATCGCCCGAACGTTGGGCGCCGCCGAGCGACGAGGCGAACTGCCAATTTGCGGGTAGCGTTACGGTAGGAACGATCCTGATGCGGCGTGCGTAGTAACCGGCCGGATATAGCACGTGGCTTTGCCACTGCAGGTCGAGCATCGTCGGGGTTGCGAGGACCGGGCCGACGCGTTGCTCCGAAGGAACGAGAAACTGGAAGCTGAGATCGACCTCTCTGACACCCGCGGGCACGTCGACGTGAAACGCGGCGGGTTCCGCGGCGTCGCGTTGCCACTTCAGCGCAGTGCCAGCGGCCCTGACCGCCAAGCCGGCGAGTTGATCGAGAGCGTTGGGGGGCACCGGGTCACCCGGAATCCATTGCGGAAACAGGAGCGTCAAGCGCCGACCGCCTTGCACCGGGACCGTTTCATGGATCCGGTGAATACCCCGCGCAATGTCAGTCGCGTCAATCTCGAGGCGGATCACACCCGGATAGGCGACATCGCGGGGTGCTGCGATCGCTGGCGGCGGTGTGACGGCCTTGGGTAGCGGCCAGACATCGGGCGATGTGCTCGCGACTGCCAGCCCTGGCAGTCCAAGCACGATCAGAAAACTAATCGCCAGTGCTTTGATCATATCGAATCCCTTTGGCGTTCAAGATCAGCCCGGCTTAGAACCGGATATCGAACGAATCTCGCTTTCGATGATGCGGGTGACGTGAATCACGGGGTTCATCCGGATACTCCAAGGAAAGAGAGGTTCCATTGAAGGACGAGCGGATCATGCATGCTAGAGAGGTTGCGCCCAACCGTGCTACGGGTGCGCCAGATGGTCTGGTTCTGCCAGTTTTTGGGGCCGGTGATAACGGTAGTTTTTCCATTCGGTCTGGTCGTGTCATGTATGCCTGGTCGGGGTTGCCCAAGTATGTAGTTCGACTTACCTTAAGAGAAGCATGCACTTTTTGGTAAGTATCAAATATGGCGACGCCCCCTGAAATATGCGATACCGGCTGCGGGCTCAACGCCACCCTCCGCATCATCTCGGGCAAGTGGAAAACACTGATCCTTTTTTTCCTGCGCAACGGCCCGAAGCGTTACGGCCAGATCAAGCGCTTGATCGATGGCTGGCTTCAGCGACAAGGTGCTGATCCAGCATTGAAGTATCTGGAGGCCGATCGCGTGCTGGCACGGACCGACCACAAGGAGGTGCCGCCGCGCATGGACTACTCGCTGTCCCCGCTCGGTCGCAGCCTGGCGGAGGCCATCATCCCGCTGTGCACCTGGGGCACTGGGAACGCGGCGGAAATGGCAAGCACCTTCGCCAAGCGCGACGCCTTGCCCTAAGGTCCGATCCACCTGCGCGAACTCGTAGCCATCAGCGATGTCCCGCGAGCGAAGCGTTGATCGCATTGAGTGAACCCATGTCCCACCTGCAAGCTCGAACGGATGCCTACCAGATGCCCGAGTCACCCTCCAGGCTGATCAGTTTCGTGATCGGATGGGTGCCCTGCACACTAGCCAGCTGCATTGGCGCCCTGGCCGTCATCCACGACGCTCCACGGCAGGCACTGTTCGACTTGCTGCTATGGCTCGCATACGGCGTGGCCGCATGCCCCTTTGCGTGGATCTTGCGCTCTGCCTGGCGCGCCAACGTGCGCTTCGTCGTGGCCGTGCCACTGCTGTTGCTTACCAGCTTCCTGCTGGCGATGCTGGTTTCGCTTCCGCAATATGACTTGGCAACCAGACTTGGCCTGATACGGCCTACTCCACTATGGCCTGCCCTGCTCATTCGCATGCAAGGCTGCTGGTTCCTGCTGATCATCTTCGCAGCGCTTTATTGGGTGGCCGGCTACAGCATCCTGGCCATGAAACGGCGAGAGCGCGAAGAACAAGCCGTGGCACTTGCCCGGGATGCCGAACTCGTTGCACTTCGTTATCAATTGCAACCTCACTTCCTGTTCAACGCGCTTAATGCCATATCCACGCTCGTCGTCGAACGACATACGGATCAGGCGGCCCGAATGATTGCTCGTCTTGGTGACTTCCTGCGGCTTACCTTGATCGGTGATGGGAGACACGAAGTTTCACTGGCGGAAGAATTGAATGCCACAGCGTCCTATCTGGACATCGAGCGCGCGCGATTGGGTGATCGCCTATCGATCACCATGCAGGTAGGACCAGAAGTCATGCTGTGCCGCGTCCCATGGCTTTTCATGCAGCCCCTGCTCGAAAACGCCATTCGGCATGGAGTAGCCATGCGGCCGGAAGGCGGCCGTATCGACGTCGATGCATCGCGCGATGGCGATCATCTCTGTGTACGGGTGCGAAGCGATGGCGCATGGCGCGAAGGTGCTTCATCGTCACCCGGTGGCCCAGGCATTGGCCTGGGCAATGTCCAAGCAAGACTCTCCAAGCTCTATGGCGATACTGATGCATTGGCGATCGAACAGGGCCAGGAAGATGTCATCGTCACCGTCCGAATCCCCTTTGTCGCCCATCCTTACGCCGAGACACATTGATGCGTGTTTTAGTGGTTGATGACGAGCCTCTGGCGCGCCGCGGGATTATCGCCCGCCTCGCTCGAGAGGAGGACATGACCGTGGTGGGCGAAGCGGCAGACGGCGCGAGCGCCGTATCGGCCATGAAGGAGCTCAAGCCCGACTTGGTTTTTATCGACATCGCCATGCCAGCGCTTGACGGCTTGTCAGCGGTGGCGATGCTCCCGCCGGAACGTCGCCCCATCGTGATCTTCGTCAGCGCGTTTGATCAGTTTGCCATCCAGGCGTTCCAAGTACGCGCGCTGGACTACTTGCTCAAACCCATCGATGACGATCGATTTGCCGAATCCGTCGCTCGGGCTAAAGAGACATGGCTCGTCCACGCCGATAGGCGCGCCACGCCGGCACAACCTTCGAGGCTCACCGTTCGGATCGGCACCCGGGAGGAGGTAGTCAACATGGCCGATGTGGACTGGATCGAGGCCGACGGTGATTACGCAACGCTCCACCTTGGCCCACGGAAGCTTTTGCTGCGCGAAGCCTTGCACAAGCTGGCTTCGCGTCTCGATCCAGACCAATTCGTACGTATCCATCGCTCCGCCATCGTGCGTGTTTCGCGCGTCGCACAGGTACAGGCACTGACCAATCGGGATGCCATGATTCGGCTCACCGACGGCACGGCGTTACGGGTCAGCCGAACCTACACGCAAGCCCTACGGCAAGCGCTAATCCAGTCTGGCTCAAGCTAAACGTGACCATCCAGCCGCGTTCGCAGCACGGGTGGCCGCAACCTCTCTAGGCATACCCGGTCAGTTCGCCCTCCAATGGGACTCCTCTTTCCTTGGAGTACCCGGATGATTCCGATGGTTCGCTTCATGAGCACCCTGGCCTTTGCCTCGATCGCCTCCGCCAATGCCTTGGCGGCTTCCACCACCGTCGAAGACACCCAAGACGTCGATCATGTCATGCACGCCTTCCATGAGGCGGTGGTCCATCACGATGGCGAACGGCTGTCGGCGCTCTTTTTTCCCCAGGCCAATCTCTTCCTGAATGCCCTGAGCGATGATCGACTGGCGGCAGCTCGAGTCAAATCACCAAATGCCCCGAAAGTGCGCGTCAGCTCCCCCGCGGAATTTGCCCATTACGTGAGTACGACGAAGTCAGCCCTGGACCCCGTGCACAGCCACCTTCAGGTACTCAGCGACGGCATCGTCGCTACGATCTACTTTGACTTCGTTTTCAATGTCGACGGCAAAGCCACCAATGTCGGCAATGAAACGTGGCAACTGGTCAAGGGAGAAAAAGGTTGGCGTATCGCAGCTCTTACCTATTCATCACGGATTCCAGGCGCACAGCACGCCACATCACCGTAAATGGCCAAGCCGTCTTTTGGCGATGCCTTGGTTCAGCATGAGCAGAGCCCGCAGGCGTCCCCATTGCAGATGCAAGCTGGCCGCTTTTCGCGTGCCTGTCGCAAACCAGCGCAATCATTCACAAACCATCCAAGCGATGGACGCTCGCACGAGCAAACTCATTCCCGGAAAGATTCTCGTGAAAAAACGTTTTGTGTACCTGGCGCTGCCCTTAAGCCTGACGGTAGCGACGCCCAGCTTTGCTTCATCGTCCTCGCCGCTCAAAATTCCATTGGTCGCCGGCGCCTGGGAAGCCAACGGCAATGCCAGCTTTCTCGCAAAGGAGGCTTTTCCAAACGGCATTCTCCAAGTGACGTCCGAAAGCGAGAGGGGCTATGTTGCGTTGAAGGACGGGCACAGGATTTCCAAGGGGTCGTGGAAGGGCTCATTCGCACGGGGCATGGTGATCTTGCTGCAACCATGATGGCCGTTGCGCCGGCTACTGATAGCGATAAGTAATGGCGTAGCAGGAAAGTCGGGATTACGCGGATTCCCTTCCTTCGGAAAAGGCCGGAATCGATCGTAGCGGCTCGCACGCCAACGAAAGCGCCTTCAACGCCCGGCATAGGCGGCAAGTTCGCCCGGCGTTCCGCGTGGAAACGCTTCCCTGAGATAGTCCAGGAACGCCGATACGCGCGCGCCGAGCAGCCGGCGCGTGGGGTAAAGCGCCCAGAGTGCGATCTCGGGCCCCGGCACATCGCCCCAGTGCACCAGCGTGCCGGCGGCCAGGTCCGGGCTGACCAGCGATAGTGGAAGGCGTGCGGCGCCGACGCCCATACGAACTGCATCGCGAATCATGTGGAGCGAGGACAGGCTGAGAATGGGCTTGGCCAGCACGGTCGACGGCCCCGAAGGGGTTGTTACCGGCCAGGCTTCGGTTTGTTTGGTGGCTTCGCGGGTGACGACCGGGACAGGCTTGCCGTCGCCAGGAGGCGGCAGGCTGGGACTTGCAACAACCACCGACCGATCACGCAGGAAGATACGTCCGACAAGATTTGCATCGGGCTGCGGATTGACGCGGATGACCAGGTCGTAGGCTTCTTCAATCATGTCCACGGCGCGATCTTCCGCCGTGATCTCCAGCCGCACCTCCGGATACCGGAGCGCAAAACCCGCCGCCAGTTTTCCCATCGCAGTCTGCGAAAAAAGCAGCGGCGCGCTGATCCGCAATCGGCCGCGCACCGTGCGGCCGCCCGAGGCGATCGCCGTGGCCGTCTCTTCCAGCTCGGTCAGCAACAGGCCGGTTCGTTCGAACAGTGCACGCCCCTCTTCCGTGAGCTTGAGGGATCGCGCACCTCGTTCAAACAAACGCATATCAAGGCTGGCCTCCAGCTCGGCCACGCGCCGGGACAAGGTGGCCTTCGGGCGGCCGGCTTCGCGCGCGGCCTTGCCGAAGCCGCCGTGACGGGCCACCAGGTTGAAATCGGCCAGTGCGAGCAGGTCCATATGTTCCACCTATGAGACAGTGGGTCTAATTCTAGCGGCTATCCACATAAAATTGGATCAATAACATACCGGGTGTGTTCTCAACCCACCCGGAGTAAATCCCATGACTATCCTCGTTACTGGTGCCACCGGCCGCGTCGGCCGCCAGGTCGTCGACCAACTCGTCAAGCGCGGCGCCCCGGTGCGCGTGCTCACCCGCGATCCGTCGAAGGTCGAATTCCCTGCCGGCGTCGAGGTGGTTCAAGGCGACCTGCTCGACATCGGCTCCCTGCGCGCCGCGTTCGATGGCATCAGCAGCTTGTTCCTGCTCAATGCCGTCACCGGCGATGAATTCACCCAGGCGATCCTTACCCTCAACACGGCCCGCGAGGCAGGGGTCAAGCGAGTGGTCTATCTCTCGGTGATCCACGCAGATCGCTTCGTAAACGTGCCGCACTTCGCGGTGAAGTTCGGCGCCGAGCGGATGCTTCAACAAATGGGTTTCAGCGCGACGGTCCTGCGCCCAAGCTACTTCATCGACAACGACCAAACGATCAAGGACGTGGTGCTCAACCACGGTGTCTACCCGATGCCGATCGGCAGCAAGGGACTGGCAATGGTCGATACGCGCGACATCGCCGAAGTCGCCGCCATCGAGCTGCTGCGCCGCGATCAAGCGCCCGCCACCCTGCCGAGCGAAACGATCAACCTGGTCGGCCCTGACACGCTGACGGGTCCGGAGGTGGCGGCCATCTGGTCGGATGCATTGGGACGTCCCGTGGTATACGGCGGCGATGATCCGACGGGGTTCGAACAGAATCTGGCCGGCGTCATGCCGAAGTGGATGGCCTATGAGATGCGCCTGATGGCCGAGCGTTTCGTCAGCGACGGCATGCTGCCCGAAGCGGGCGACGTCGAGCGCCTGGTCAAGATACTTGGCCGTCCGCTGCATTCCTATCGCGGCTTTGTTGATGAAATCACGGCGGTGACCGTCTGAAGACGGTCGCTCCTTTCAACGGAGTGCAGCAAGCACAGTTGTACCGCGTCTCTTTTGCCTTACGGTATCCGATTGGATGAGGAGGCCAGCCAGAGTGCCACGTTCTTTACGTATTGGAGCATCGATTTCCGGGCGTCCAGGGAATGTTGCAATCCATCTCCCGGGGGTTCGCTGACAAAGCTCGGCGAACCCTTTGAGGGATCCCAGTTGTAATCGGCAAAGTGATGGAACGTCGATTGTGCAATCGCCGGCCCGGCATGTTCCGAAGGCTCGAACGCAACCGCAAGGTTGAAGGGCCGACCGCTGGATTTGCTTTTTCCCCGGGCGATCACCCGTGCCGAATCGTCATGCTCCGGCGTACCGACCGCACCTTCATGAGGATGCGAAGGGAGGAACCGGATCATCCCGGTTGGAGAGTCGGGATCCATCAGTACAGGATGCAATGGAAGGCACGGTTCGATGACTTGAAAGTCTCCGTTGGCGCCTGAGTGATAGTTGGGCCATAGGATGCTGGTGGTGACGGTGTCATCGATTCGATGCCGTGACGGATCGGGATCCTTGTTCCGGGAATGAAAAAAGTGTGCGGCGCCGACACCGCCGAGCGTACAAACCGAACTCCCCAGGTCCATGTGATCGCGCGCCACCAACATGCCGCCGCCGCGCTGACGGAATCGGCCGATCCCCGCGCAATCGGCAGCGGTAAGTCCATTGCCCGTGTCAACGGCAAACAGCCACAGCTGATCGAACGTCAAAGTGCCCAGCCGGGACAACACCGTGTCGGGTTCACCGAGCGTTTCGCGGTCGCGCGCGACTACTTCGAACAAGGGAGCGCCATGCTCGTCCCGCAGGCCTGCCAGATAGTCACGAAGAAGGCTGAAACGCCCGATGTGCCAGTCGTCTTCCTCGTAGGGAATCGTGGTTTGCAGAAGAACTCGATAGGTTTGCCGCATGATCGTCTCCCAAGCATTCCCATATATAGCGTAGACGCTTCATCTTGGCCATGGCCTTCGAGAAGCTGTAGGTCCAGGTGAGAACCCACTGTGTTCCAAAGAAGAACCACTGTTGTCGACAGCGGCTTGTTTTTTTATCGGGACCGATTGCTCACATCGTTGTTGCTGTTCGATCAACACAGTAGTCCGTTGGCAGCGGCTACTTCATCCACAAGACGTTGAGTAACATGGCGCTATCGGCCGCCCGGCGACAAAACTCCCATGCTCGGCCTGGGCGAAATACGGTACATTTTTTTGTTGCTCGGAATTTCCGGGATGCTTGGCTCGTTTGGCAAACCGGTTTACATTCGATGTCGAGTCGACAGGGGTTGACGAACAGATCAGCAACAACGGGCCGCCGTGAACGACATCAATGTCATCTTTCATCGACTCCGTGCGCGCTTGCAGGGCATTGCGTACAGCATGCTGGGCTCCGTCGCAGATGCCGAGGACGTGGTTCAGGATGTCTGGCTCCGGTGGCACAAAGCAGAGCTGTCACTTATCAACAATGCCGAAGCGTGGCTTGTGGCGGCCACGACACGGGTGTCGATCGATCACCTTCGCGCGCTGAAATCGCGCCGCGAGCACTATGTCGGCATTTGGCTTCCCGAACCCGTTCTAACCGAAAGTCCGGCGACGCCCGAACAGATACAGGAACGCTACAGCGACGTCTCAGTCGCGCTTCTCTCGATGCTCGAACGCCTCTCGCCGGACGCGCGCGCCGCTTTCCTGTTGCGCGAGATCTTCGACGTGAGCTATTCGGATATCGCCGAAGCGATCGACAAGAACGAGGATGCCGTTCGCCAGATAGTGCATCGAGCAAAATCCCAGCTCCGTGACGGGCAGCCGCGGTATGCGGTATCGCGTGAATCACATAACCGCCTTGTGGAACGATTCTCCCAGGCGTTGGCGCTAGGCGAGTTCAAACTGATGAAGTCACTGCTTGCCGGCAATGCCGAACTGCTGGGCGACGGCGGCGGAAAAGTACTGAGCTTCCCCGAGCCGCTGCTCGGGGGGCAGCGTATCGCCCAGCTCTTCTATGCTTCCAACTTGCGCTACAAGGGCACGTTGCGCATGGAGCGGGCATCTATCAATGGCGAGCTCAGCCTGCTGCGTTATTTCCACGATGCGCTTGAATCGGTTCTGGCGATCGAGACAGATGGGGAACATATCGTCCGTGTTCTCGTCCAACGCAATCCGGAGAAGCTCGCGCGCATCGCATCCGTACTGGGCGTGCCGTTGTTCATTCCGCTCTGATGCATCCTGCAAGCTGAAGCTCCGAGTTTAAGGAAATCGGATGACCTGCATTCCGAAATGTAAGGTGCGGGCGATACGGCGTAGGTTGGCGGTGAGGCGCAGCCGAACCCCAACGTTGCCATGTACATTCCGCCGTTGGGGTTCGGCTGCGCCTCACCGCCAACCTACGAGAGCTCGCTTCCGCGGAGGCCAGGCTGAAATCCCGGCACCAGGACCGAAGGAAAGCTGGGACGTCATCCCAGCCTTCTTGTTTCGGTCGGCTCTAGCTTTTGATGAACTGCAGGATATCCGCATTGAGGACATCCGCATGGACCGTCAACATGCCATGCGGAAATCCCGGGTAGATTTTCAGCGTCGCGTTCTGGAGGAGCTTGGCGGACAACACGCCGGCATCCTGGTAGGGCACCACCTGGTCATCGTCGCCATGCAAGACGAGCGCGGGCTGCTTTATCTTTTTCAGGTCTTCGGTGAAATCCGTTTCCGAGAAGGCCTTGATGCAATCGTAGTGAGCCTTTGCACCACCCATCATGCCCTGCCGCCACCAGTTGCGGATAATGCCCTCGGACACCTTGGCGCCTGGACGATTGAATCCATAGAACGGCCCAGTGGGAATATCGAGGAAGAACTGGGCCCGGTTGGCCGCCAGTTGCTTCCTGAAACCATCGAATACTTCGATAGGCGTGCCGCCGGGATTGTTGGCGCTCTTCACCATGACTGGCGGCACTGCGCCAACCAGGACGATCTTGGCCGTTCTCGCCGCGCCGTAACGAGCGACATAGGCGACCACCTCGCCGCCGCCCGTGGAGTGCCCGATATGGATGGCATTGCGCAGATCGAGCGCCTCGGTCAGGGCCGCCAGGTCCGCGGCATAGTGATCCATGTCGTTTCCGTCGGCCGTCTGCGTGGAACGCCCGTGACCACGGCGATCATGCGCGATGACCCGATAGCCATTGGCCATGAAGAACAGCATCTGGGCGTCCCAGTCATCCGACGACAAGGGCCAACCATGGCTGAAGACAATGGGCTGCCCTTCGCCCCAGTCTTTGTAGAAGATTTCGACGCCATCCTTCGTGACGATCTTGCTGCTCTGCTGCCGCCCTCCTCCGGTCGAATGAACCGGCTTGCCGGGCGCCGCGGCATGCGCCGCACTTTTTGATGCAAGCAAGGGCGCAGCCACCGACGCAGCCGCTACCGCACTGACTCCAGCCATTACCTTGCGACGCGACTCGTTGACCTGGTCAACGGTATCTTTGCTATTCATGACAACCCCTTTGGTCAGGATGATGCGAAATCTTGTTTCGCACGCAGAACGTCAGCCGTCAAGCACGACGACCACGCGGAGGCACATATCAATGCACGGGCGTCAGAAGCGGAGCACCAACGTCCTTGATCAGAAAAACCACGAATTTGGCGGGCTTGGTCCGGCTGGCATTACGGCCAACGGTGTGGATATCGTCAGGGCCTTCGTAGAAAGTTTGGCCTGCCGTCAGCGTGACCGGCTTGCCGCCATTTACGCCCATGACGATGGAGCCTTCCAGTACGTAGACATATGCATGTGCGTTGTGGCGATGCACGGGATCCACGGCGCCAGGCGGATACGTCACGGTAATCATCTGGACTTCCTTTCCAGGATAATCACTGAGTGCTTTGGTCATAAGCGGCGCGAGGACTGCGGAACGTGGCACCTGCTGCGCACTGGCAATACCCGCCGCCAGCAGAAACAGCGAGGCGAGAACTTTAAAAGTGCTCATGGCTATTCCCTCAGATCAGGTCAGGACAATCCGGCTTTATCCAAGCCGAATGCTTTGTCATACGCGCCCGGCTGGGGACGAAAGGCGACGTTGATGCGGTTCCACGCGTTGATCGCCATCACCAGGTAAGTCAGGTCCGTCAGCTCCTGTTCCGAAAACTGCGCACGAACGCGCTGGTAGACGTCATCGGGAACGCCCTGCTCCGGCAACTGCGTGAGGATTTCCGCCCACGCCAGTGCTGCACGCTCACGTGGAGCGAACAGCGTGGACTCGCGCCAGGCAGGAAGATGGTAGATGCGAAGCGCTCTCTCCCCGCGCATCGTCGCTTCTTTCACGTGCATATCAAGACAGAACGTGCAGCCATTGATCTGCGATGCCCGAATGTTCACCAGATCGTGGATCGATTCCTTGATGGACGAGTGCTTGAGGGCATTGCTGAACTCGATGAACTTCTTGAACAGCTCGTGGGATTGCTTCTGGTAATCGATGCGCTGACTCATGTCCTATCCTCGTTGTGTTGGCGTCGGCCGACCGGTTCGTGTCGGCGACTGTTTGCGATGGCTCGCGGCCCTTCGAGAGACTAGGTATGGCTGGCAGAAACCAGTAGATCCGTGCAGGGCCTCACGATGTTGCATGCAAGGCATCAATGCGAATGGCGCTTACTCAAGCGCACTTCTATAAATAGCACTCAAGCGAAGCGGGGATCCGGATCATCGCGACAAACGGTTCCCTCCCCTGCGAAGTAGGGGAGGGTTAGGGTGGGGTGCGAGCGAAGCGAGCGGCAGGAGCCGAACATGGCGTCGATGCATTTTCTCAGGAAATTCAGCGGTACGCTAAAGCACAAGCAACCCCACCCCAGCCCTCCCCTACTTCGCAGGGGAGGGAGCACATCTTCGCAAGCGTCGGCTTACCAGTGCGCGCCCCAATACTCGGATTGACTGAGCCAGGCACCGAAGCCCATGGGGCAGACACGTGCGCCGTTGCCAGGCAACAACGAATCATCGTCGAGCACGGCGCCAAAGTAAGGAGCGAGCGCGTCCGTTACCACGTCGTAAGGTGCTTCCACTTCGGCCAGGAAGCGCTGGATGAGTTCAGAAAGTCGTTCCCGTTCCGGACCGGCCATTTCGATCACGACGTTCCGTGGCGGCCGAATGGCAAGCTCGGCCATGGCGACCGCCACGTCGGCGGAGGCGACGGGCTGAATATAGGCCGGTGACAGTCGAAGCGCCTGGTCATACACGCTCTGCTCGACGATTTGCAGAAGAAACTCGAAGAACTGCGTCGCGTGGACGATGGTGAAAGGTATGCCGGAGGCGCGTATGGCCCGCTCCTGCCACGCCTTGCCTCGAAAATACGGGCTATCGCCGAGGCGATGCGTGCCGACCACCGATATCGCGACATGATGCTTGACGCCAACCTTGGCCTCGGCATCAAGCAGATTTTCGATGGCCGCCCTGAAGAAATCGAACGACTCGGATCCTTCAAGCGCCGGCCAATTGCTCGCATCGATCACGACGTCCGCATCGACCATGGATTCGGCAAGCCCCGCACCCGTGATGATGTCCACGCCCGTTGCGCGCGATGCAGGCACGACATCGTGGCCGCCGGCCCGAAGCCTGCGGACGACATGCCTTCCCAACAGCCCGGTGCCACCCACCACAACGATTTTCATGGTCTGCTCAGCCATCTATGCCGGCACGGGATGCTAGGCCACGCGATCTGGCCTCAATAGATGCGGCCACGGACATATCGCGTTGCCGGTGATGAACCAATGGCCGCCTGCCGGTGATTCTCCCGATCGATGTCACAAACGGCGCACCTCATACGACTAGGGGATAGGGAGCGATCAACGCGGGCCCTCCACGCGTTCCATCCATTGTCCCGGGCAGACATCCATGAGGTACCTCGCATATGACCCTCAACCTTCATGACAAGCTTCAAAGCGACGTCGCCGATGCCCTCGCGACCAGCTTTACAGCCAGTTATGCCGGTGTCGTCGCATTTATTGCCGTGGCTACCGAAGGCAGCTTCGCGCGTGCCGCGGACCGCCTTGGCATCGGCCGGTCCGCGGTCAGCCGCAGCGTGCAGAAGCTGGAGGCACAGCTCAACGCCAGGCTGTTCCTGCGTACGACACGGAGCACGTCACTGACTCGCGAGGGCGAGTTGTTCTACGAGAACTGCCATCCCGGCGTCCAACGCATCGTGCAGGCACTCGAAGACATGCGCGAGCTGCGCGAAGGCCCGCCGAGAGGACATCTGCGCATCAGCGCCTCCGTCGGTTTCGGACGCCAGATCATCGCGCCGCTTCTGGCCGGCTTTCGCGTGCTTTACCCCGATATCACCATCGATCTTCTGCTCGATGACCGAATCGTCGACTTCAGTTCCGACCGTGTCGACGTCGCCTTTCGCGATGGTCATCTGGAGGACAGCCAGATCGTGGCCAAACGCCTGATTCCCATGCAGATGCTGGTCTGCGCGTCGCCCGCGTACGTCCAGCGGCACGGCTTGCCCAAGGGCGTGGATGAACTCGCCCTGCACACCTGCATCAATTTCCGCACGGCCTCCGGCCGCATCGCCGAGTGGGAGTTCAGGCTCGCGGGGCAAAAGCATACGTTCGTGCCCTCTTCCATCTATACGTTCAACGACGCCGGGCTGGTACTCCAAAGCGTCCTCGACGGCGCGGGGATTGCACAGTTGGCGGGCTACCAGGTCAGCGAGCATTTGCGCGAAGGACGATTGCTGGCTTGTCTGGCTCCCTACGCGCCCGATGATCGTGGGCACTACGTTTGCTATCTCAGCAGGCGACATTTGCCGGCGCGGATACGGTCATTCGTCGACTACGTGACCGAGGCCGTTCGTGCCATGGACCTGCAATATGTAACGGGCCTTTCATCCAGTGAACCTCACGCTGCCGGTGGCGGCAGTTCGCTTCCACGCGGCCTGCTACACATCGCGCCCTCCCGCCTCCAGAACCGCATGGATTGATGCATTTCAGGCAACACGGTGAGGCCGTCGAGGCACCTACCGAATGCGCTGCGCCGAAACCTAACATGGGTGCGAAGCGCATCTTCCTGACTTACAGCCGTGACTTCACTGCAACCACCGCCTACTTCGTTGCTCGACAAGTATCAGGGCCAGGATTTCCTTCCCCTGTACACGGCGACGGTGCGGGCCACGGGCGGTGAAACACGGCACGCTCGTGCCTCGGGCGTCGTCGTCTCCGACGACGGCAGCCTTAATCTCGAACTGAGATTGCCCGCGGAGCTGGATGGCCCGGGAGGCGGCACCAATCCGGAACAGCTATTCGCGGCCAGTTATGCGGCGTGCTTTCACGGCGCGCTGAACCTGCTCGCGTCCCGGGCGAAAGTATCCATTGCTGATGCCTCAGTGACCGCCTCCATCACGTTCGGCAGAGACCCGGTCGATGGCCTGTTCTCGCTGGTTGCAGATATTCGCATCAGCCTGCCCGGCGTGGACCGCGGCGTGGCCGAGGAACTGGTTCGGAACACGGAGCGCATTTGCCCCTACACGAAGATGGCCAAGGGCGGCATCGAATGTGTCGTCTTGCTTGATCCCTGATACCCATGGTCGAGCAGGGTGCCATGAAGCACGCCAGACCTCATGGCCGTCATTCCCGCGAAAGCGGGAATCCATTTTGCTCTGATGCAAAAAGCGAAGATGGATTCCCGCTTTCGCGGGAATGACGGCCAAGGGGTTACGTTCGGGCCGCATGCCTGCACCAAGCGCTTCTGCCATTGGTGCCAAGTGATCACCACCATGATTCGTCGTGCATGCCTACCGACGGAGGCGTGCACTGCCTAGTCTCGGCATCGCCTTGTTGATCTCGCCCGTCTCGGCCGGCAAGGCAGACCTCAATGATGAACTTCGCCCTATCCGTGGAACCGTCCTGACCGGTTTCAACACCGCGATCAGCAGGAGACAAACATGAACGTACAGAGCATCCCTCACCCCGTTGCATCCGCGTCGACAGAGTTGGTGCCGTCGCGTTACGCGCTGCGAGTCGGCAACATCGACGTATTGGTGATCAGCGACGGCGTGCTGCCGCTGCCCTTTGAGACGATGTCCACCAATGTCGACCCCGCCATGCGCGCAGCCTGGCTCGACAACCTGTTCCTGCCGGACAAGTTTGATTGGGCGGTGAATGTGGTCGTGGTGCGTAGCGGCGACCGAACCATTCTCGTCGACTCCGGGCTGGGAAATCAGTTCGAAGGCTTTCCGCGAGCCGGCCAGTTGACAATGCGCCTCGAAGCCGCCGGCATCGGCCTTGGCGCCATTACCGATGTGGTATTGACCCACCTGCGCATGGATCACATTGGCGGACTGCTCGTCGATGGCGTGAAAGAACAGCTGCGCCCGGACGTGCGCATTCACGTGGCCGCCACAGAAGTGAAGTTCTGGGCGGCGCCCGATTTCTCCCGCACCGCCATGCCATCGCCGATACCCGACGTACTGCGCGCAACCGCGCAGCGGTTCCTGAGCGAGTACCGCAGCCACTTGCGTACATTCGACGAGCAGCACGAGGTGGCACCAGGCGTGGTGGCCAGCCGTACCGGTGGCCACACTCCAGGACATAGCGTGGTGCGCTTGAAGTCCGGTGGCGAGCGGCTGACGTTCGCGGGCGACGCCATCTTCCCCGTTTCATTCGATCATCCCGAATGGCACAACGGCTTCGAACACGATCCCGAGGAATCGACCAAGGTGCGTATCAAGCTGTTCCGCGAGCTTGCCGCGAACGGCGAACTGTTAGTGGCCACTCACCTTTCGTTTCCGTCCGTCGGCCGGGTAGCCATCGACGGCGACGCCTTCCGCTTTGTGCCGGCCTACTGGGATTACTGAGCGTATATTTTGCTAGGGCCAATGGCACTAACTTAAGCGTGTGCCCCGACGCTCGCAATGATGCGCCCCCTCCCCTGCTTCGCAGGGGAGGGAGCAGATCACGGCAAGCCGTGGAGAAATGACACTTCGAACGGAGAAGCATCTTATGAAAATCGTCATCATCGGCGGAACCGGCCTGATCGGTTCAAAGACGGCAGAACGCATCCGTAAGCAAGGACACGAGGTCATTGCCGCCTCACCAAGTACCGGAGTCAATACCATCACCGGCGAAGGCTTGGCGGAGACACTCAAGCATGCCGAGGTGGTCATCGACCTCGCCAACTCGCCATCCTTCGAAGACAAGGCCGTGCTCGAATTCTTCCAGACATCCGGCAAAAACCTGATGGCCGCGGAAAAGGCGGCTCGCGTGAAGCACCACGTCGCCCTTTCCATCGTCGGGACGGACCGGTTGCCGGACAGCGGCTATCTTCGGGCCAAAGTCGCGCAGGAAAAGATCATTCGGGAATCCGGCATTCCCTATACCATCGTGCGCTCCACGCAATTCATGGAATTCCTCGGCGGTATCGCCCAGGCCGCCATGGCCGATGGAACGGCGCGCTTGCCGACGGGGTACCTGCAGCCGATCGCATCCGATGACGTCGCCGATTTCGTGGCAGAGGCGGCTCTTGCCGCGCCGACCAATGCCATCATCGAAATCGCCGGCCCCGAGCGTGCGCGCCTCTGCGATTTTGTCGCACGCTACCTCAAGGCAAGCGGAGATCCCCGCACTGTCGTCGCCGATCCGAATGCGCACTATTTCGGAACCAAACTGGAGGACGGCTCGCTTGTCTCCGACAACAACCCCCGCATCGGCCGCGTCGACTTCGATCGCTGGTTCGCGGCAACTTCCAGAAAATAATCGTTGCGTGATGCTCGATTGGCTTTGCTGTTTTTTTGCCGATTGGATCTTTCTCGCCGAAGCCGATGTTATGAGGATGCGGCGTCGCGACTGCTTATGAAGCAATGCGTTTGTGATTGCAATGTGAGGATTGCCGCTGCGTCGCTGCCCATGTCTTCAACCCTGTCCTGCACGGCAAGGATGATTGTTATCGCAGGACGGAAGTCCTGGGCATCCGGCTGACGCCTGGACATCACCTTCACAACGCATTCACCACGCAACCAGCGATGGAACGCCGGCTCCCCCACAAGTACTCAAGAACGTTTCGCGCATCCGCCCGTCCGGGCGGCTTGCCACTTGCTGCATACGCCCCAGCCGAACCGCCCTCAGCAACACACGTGCAAGCCACCAAAAGGAGAACTGGTCATGAGTAAGCGCGTATTCCAGAGAGGCACCCGCAGCTTTTATTTGCTCGGAAGAGTCATCGCCGTCGCAGCGTTGGCTGTGCTTTTGTCGGCAGCCTGCGTTCAACCACCGTGGTTCGCAACCTGGTATGCGGCCCCGCAGAACTACAACATCCTTTTCCCTGGTGTCACCGTTCCGCCGATGACCATCTCGAACCAGTCGATTCGCCAGATCGTCCACACATCGCATGGCGGCAGCCTGATCCGCGTCAAGCTTTCCAATTTGTTCGGAACCGCACCTGTCACCTTCGCCGAAGCCCGGATTGCACGCAGCACGGGCAACGGCGGCATCGATCCCGCCACTGATCGCACACTCCGGTTCGGCGGCAGAGGCGCCGTTACGCTCGCGGCCGGCGAAGAACGATGGAGCGACCCGGTCTATTTGCAGGTGCCAACGCAATCGGACCTGGCGATTAGCCTGTACGTGCCGTTGAACACGCCCGTCGTCACCACCCACACGATAGGCATGCAAACCAATTACCTGTCGCCGGGCAACCAGGCGGGCGCCACGGTGATGGGCAACGCAGCGACAACGACCATGTACTTCTGGCTCAGCGAGGTCGACGCATCGACAGCCGATGCACCAGGTGACGTCACCGACCAAGCGGCACATCCGTACAAGGTGGTCGTGGCGTTCGGCGACTCGATCACCGACGGATACGGTTCGACCACCGATGCCAACCGCCGCTGGCCCAACGATCTCGATAATCGCGTGCAGGGCGCCGCTAAAGACCTGGGCCGAGTGAGCGTGGTCAACGCCGCCATCGCCGGCAACCGCTGGATCTACGACGGTGTCGGCCCTGCCGGTGTGACGCGATTCGCCCACGACGTTGCCGGTGTTTCGGGCGCGACTCACGTCATGATCCTGCTAGGCATCAACGACATCGGCCTCGGCGTACTCGTTCCACAGCAAAACGTTTCCGCCGACCAGATCATTGCGGCCATGAAGGCAACCATCGCCCAGGCCAAAGCCAACGGGATCAAGATTTACCTGGGCACCATAACCCCTTACAAGGGCGCCTCGTATTACGACGACGCCGGGGAAATGAAGCGCGAGGCCGTCAACGCCTTCGTGCGCTCGGCGAACGGCGCCGATGGCGTACTCGATTTCGACCAGGTCGTGCGGGATCCGTCCAACCCCACCGCTCTATTGCCCGCTTACGATAGTGGCGATCATTTGCATCCCAATGACATTGGATACCAGGCGATGGCCAACTCCATCGATCTAGGCGTACTCCAAAACTGAGACTCGACAGCAACAAACGAGCAATGATGGAGGGCGGCGCCGGTTTCCGCGGCGACCGCCCTGCACGGCGACGAACATTGGCCGCCGCAGTGCCCTCGCCCATGAGGCCTGCTGGCGCCTGCATCGCTGTATGGGCTCGCAATCCCTGGTAGGTTGGCGGTGAGGCGAAGCCGAACCCCAACATCGCCATCTGCATGGCAACGTTGAGGTTCGCATGCCCTCACCACCAACCTGATGGCGGGGTCGCTACGGAAGCACCGGCAACGTCGGCAGGCTCCAGCTCTGGTTGTATCCCGTGCATTCCTGCACCGTGAGCTGTGCACCGAAGGCTCCCTGCGTCAGGCAATAGCCGGTGAGGTTGTTTATCAACAAATCGCGGCCACCGCCGAAAGACCAGGTTTGCGTGGCGCTACCGTTGCATTGATCCACCACCACCTGACCGGCTGGCGAATCAGGGTTGACCACGTCCAGGCAAAGATTGCTCTGCAGCCGCATGGTGCCGTCGGACCCAAGCACCCAGGCTTGTGACGCGGTGTTGTTGCAGCTCTTGGTGGTGACCGCTGCACCCACGCTGTATCCGTTCCCCGCGGTTGCGCATATGTTGCCGTCCGCTATCGGGCCGCGCAGCGAATTGCCCTGCCCGTTCCACTGTTCGTCGCGGTATACGCCGCTGAAGCTGGCGCACGTCGTCGCCGTACCGGTCTCGGAGATGGTGCCCGTGTACTGGCCACCGTTGCCGCTTGGCGCGCTGAAAGTGGCATCTGTGTAAGGCTGGTTGTAGCAGCTTGCGTTGGGCGAGTTCGCTTCAAGGTATTTTGTGCGGCTCACCATGCCGCCCGGCGAAATACTGGTGGCGTCAGTCAGGATGCTGCCCAGCGTGACGGACTGGTTGGTGAAGAGGTTGGTCACCGTGACGCCCAGCCACTGACCGCCTTCATAGGCGAGATGGAACTGATAATTGGTCCCCTGCTCCCAGTTGTAAGGCATGGTGCAAGTGACGCCCGCGTTTTGACCGCCCGTGGTGACGCACGTTACGCCGGCGCCGGCCTGGTACTGCATTGCGCCCCGCACCGAGAATACGAAGGATGGGCCGCCGTTCGCTCTATTCTCCATACCGACATAGCCGCCGTTGCTACTCCCAACCAGGCGGAACCAGTTGGCCCAGCGAATATTCGCGCGACTTCCTGGGTAGACCACCACGGTGATGTCGTAGTCCACCGAAGTCAGCCCGGCAACCGAGGCATCCCATTGATACTTGGCATACGTACCGGGTACCTCGCCAGCGTGTGCAACGATTGGAAACAGCAAAAGCCATAGCAGTGAATACAAGCTCTTTGTCGCCTTCATGATTGCCTCCGTTGGTTGCCCCTGTTGATGACGCTCGTTGCTTGCGCAAGCAGTCCTTTGCCCGAGGAGACACGCGGAATCGGGTGCAACGCGAGCCACCCGGGGGCTTCACTGGTGTAGAACGTCCGCACGGTCGTCCTGGCACGGCCATTCAAGGCTGCCAGGAACGACACAAAAAGCGGCGAAGATAGGATCAGGCAATACCACCGCACAGGCGCGGCGCATTAACGCGGACAGTGTCATGGCGCGTCCCCTCAGGTCCCTTGCGCACGCCTATTTACGCTCGCCCATGTCAAGGATTTGGATACATGGTCGAGCTCGCTCGCCAGGCTGCGCGCGCGTGCCAAGTTGGAACACAACCCTTCACGTACCCACTAAAACCAACACCATTGGCCCGACAGCCCTTGGTCCACGGCCGTCGCGAAGGACTAATGCTGCGTCTCTGGCAGCGTCGAATCATCAACAAACCCGCTTATCGCCGCCCCTCGGCTTGCGCGATAACGTGTCCAACAAACGGATTCCAGCCCTTGCTGGCCAACGCGGCCCAGGCGGTCGCGCCCAGATGGGGGTGGTGGTAATAGAAGAAATCGTCGTACGTCGAGAGTGGGCCGATGGCGAACGAGGTGGCGATACGCTGCTGCGGTGTGGCGTACAGCATGCCGTTGTCGCTGCGCTGGGCAAGGATCGCCGACCAAAGGCTGTCCGGCACAGGCTTGCCGCTCGCTTGCAACGCGGCAGCTACCTGACCGGTGCCTTCGGTCCACATGCCATCCGGTTGCCGCCTGAAACCGTAGCCTTCGCCGCTGCGATGGTTTGCGTTGACGAAGGTCCATACCGAAGCCCACGCGGGCGGGTGCGACTGGAACGCGAGTAACGGCCAGATTTCCTGGTCCAGCCCGGATTTGTCGCGCGCGATCGTCTTGCCGTCGTCCTCGGTGCCCACATAGAAGCGATGTTGTCGTTCGTCCCACATCGCCGCGACAAAGGCGCTGGCGATTTTCGCTTGATTCGCCAGCACGGTATCGGCACGCTCCCGGTTGGCCCAGGTTGCTGCGGCATAGATGTCGATATCGTGCTCGGTCGACTTCCAGTGTTGAACGATTTGCTTGCGGTCATATCCAAACACGCCGCCTTCGTAGCCTGCTGGTGAGGCGGAGTTGGCGGTGTGCGCGGCGATCCACTTCAGTTGGGACACCGCGCCATCAAGGTAGCGCGCTTGATGCGTGTGGTCGTAGACGGTCAGCAACAGCAATGCAGCCCAGGCCAGGTTGCCGGACGACGTGCCCGCTTGATAGGGATCCTGGCTCCAATAACTGCCACGCGGTTGCCAATAGCCGGACAATGCGACCTTGTTGTCGACCACCGCGCCGCTCTTGTACGCATTGCGCAGACGCCCATCCTTGTAGGTGACATCGCTTGCCTGCGCCAGCAGCAAGGCATCCGCGATACGCCTCGCCTGCTCGGGTTCGCCGCATGCGCTGAGCGCGATGCCGGCCAACGCGTTGTCATAGACGAAGCCTACGTTTTCCAGGGCGCGCGTGGCGGGATCATCCCCATGCATGTCCGGGTAGCTGGGCAGGATCATGGGGCCATCGCCGGGGATGGACGCTGCAGCCTGCTTCAAGGCGCTGCAGGTTTCCTGTGCCAATTGGTTGCGCAATGCATCGTTGGCCGTGGCCTGCCTGGTAGCCATGACGCCGAGTGCGATGCCGAGAGCGGAGAGCATGAGGCACTGCTTCAACATTTGTTTCCTTGCCTTCGGTGGATGATGTCAAATCGATGCAGGTTGACGATCAATGCTGGTCAATGACGATTCGCCCTGAAATAGCACTAGCGAAAGCTAGGGCATTTTTGCATGAATAGCAGGCAAGGACGTAGAGCCACCTCAGGACCTTGATTGCCGGTCAGTCGCCAACTCAGATACCGGCGCGCCTCGATCAGGCGATCAACGTTTCGAGTGCCCGTCCAAACAGTTCCGGTTGCCCGCGGTAGAACTCATTGACAGCCGCCTTCTCGATCAACGTACGGCGCAGCGACAGGCGCAGTGCATCGTCGTTGATCAACCGCAAGGCGGCTTTCACATACTCATCGTTCGATTTGGCAACCAGCCAATCGGGTACGCCGATGCGCGTGAACAATGCTTCATCGATATGTTCCAGCACTTCGGGGCCGGTCTTGCACACGCCCACCAGTCCCAGCGCGGTGACGTCGACGATGCCGTTGGTGTTGCCGAACGGGAACGGGTTCAGGTACAGGTCGCAGCCATTGATCAGTTCCATGTACGCCGCATACGGCATGATCGGATGCACGAGGGCGTCCGGGAGGTAGCGCAGGATGAAGTCGCGCGCCTCCAGGTAGACCAGTCCTCGCGCCGCGCCCATAAAGAAGTGGAAATTCACCGACCTGCCCGCTTCGCGGCGGATGCGCACCAGCGCCTCGATAAAGCCGGGGTTCAATTTCATCGTGGTGGCTGCAATGGCGACATTGACCACGTCCGGGTGTTCTCGCAACTGCGGTTTATACGTACTGCTTTGCGCGGAGGGCACGAACGGCATGGCTGCCTTGGGCACCGGCAACAGTTTTTCGCTGAAGCAGGCCGGGTCGCCGACCCAGTCCTCGGGCAGCACGAAGTAATCGATCACGGGCGACATGGAGGTGGCCGGGTGGCCGTAGGAGACCACCTGCACCGGAGCCAGGCGCAGGTTGGTCAGGTAGATGCTGTGCGGAAACATGCCGAACGCGGGGTAGTAGACGATATCCGGCCGTAGCGCCTGCGCCTTGGCGCGCACGAAGGAAACGGTTTCGCCCACCACTTCGACGTACTCGTCGAAGACAGCCTTGCCCAGCTCATCGACCTGACCGGCATGGCCGATGCCGACCACGCGGAAGCGTTCGCGCGCGGCCTTGATCGATGCCGAATGCGTGCGATAGATCGAATGCGAACCGGAGAACCATTCCAGTATCACCAGCATCAGCGGTTTTTCGCCCGGTGCACGCACCCGAGGCGAACCTTCCACATCCTTGAAGCCCTGCTCCACCAGTTTCTTGCGGACCAGCCGATTGATCGGCGCCTTGATCGCATGCCGCTTGGGCGTGTCGGCATAGCTGCAATGCATGTAGACGTCGTGCAGCACGCCGATCGGAAGGACGTTGAGGTCCTCGATCTCATCCAGCTTGGGCGGCAGCCATTGCAGCAACACTTCGCGTTTGTCGTGCGCGGCGGCGGTGCCCAGGAAGCGCGGCGAGAGCAAGGCGCAGGCAAGCGCCGTGGCGAGATGGCGATCGCTCTGCCACAGCGCTTCCATGTTCATGGGAATCTCGGAGTTCGGCGTATACAGCAGGCAGAACTTGGCCAGGTCGCGATTGTTGACTTCCACCGCCCTGGCGTTGGGCCCCTTGATGTTGAGTGCGCGCAGGATGTGATCGGCGTTCCGGAATGAGCTGGCCGCAAACAGCGTGGCGATCCAGCGATGGAAATACAGCATCTGCCGATAGCCATCGAAAGAGAGGCTGAAAGCGGGGTCGCTGAACAAGGCCGACAGCGCCGAGCAGATGCGGTTGATGATGTGCGGGTCCTGGTCGGTGCCCATCATGCTGGCGGTGGGTTGCGCGTGGAAACCCACGTCGAGCCCGCCGTAGTTGCGATCGAGCATGCTCAGCAAGGCGACGAATTCGCGCGCCGCGGCTTCATGCTTGCGCGCATAGCAGACGGATTCGAAGCGTCCGAGCGAAAAGACCGGTTCCGCGGTGGAGGATGGGTCGCTTGCGACGGGTGCTTCGTTAGTACTCATGTGAGAACGCTTCCCTTGTTTTGTCCGGATAGCCGTTGCGCTGGGGCCATGCTCCGAAGTTAAGCCAAACCGAAGCGCGTAGGTTGGTGGTGAGCGTATGCGAACCCCAACGTTGCCATGCAGATGGCGATGTTGGGGTTCACCCCGGATCAAGTCCGGGGCTCACCGCCAACCTACGCGGCGTCGCGCCATGACCTTGAGTGTCAGTGCCATTGGCCTCAACCACCCGCGTGCCCCGGCGCCATCTGAGAACAACCCATCACCGGCAAAGCTTTCACATAATCGGGTACGCGCACGGCGCCCTGCACACAGTACAACGCCTGGCCCGGCAGCTCGCCGCTTTGCGCCACGTCCATCAACACAGGCGATACGTCGGTCTGCGTCACCGTGATCCACGGCGGCGGCAGCAAACCGATCATGTGCTGGGCTGCATAGAGCGCGCCGCGCCATTTGACGTCGTCAAACGGCGGCTGCGGTTGTGTCACGCGCGGGACGATCAGCACGTAATCGCCCGCCGTCGGCCCCGACAAGGCGAGCGTGCCGGGCGCTCCGCCGGGCACGAGCGTCAGGGTTTCGCCGGGCAGCACGCCCGATAGCGTGGCCTGCGAAATGTTCAGGCTGCCGTCGCTGTTCAAACTGACATTCGACACCGTCACCGGCCGGCGCGTGATGGTGCCTGCCGTGCTGACATAGGTGATGCCGTAGTCGCTCAAGCGATCCCCGGCACCGCTGCTCAAGCCAACGTTGCTGCCGTCGACCACCAGCAGCGAACCGTTCGCGCCGAGCGCTTGCGAACTGTTGTACGCCTGGAACAGGTTCGTGAGGCTGTCGCTTCCCACCAGACCGGTGACGTTGGTCACGGCCACGGTGCTTGTCGTCGTGCCGTCGTACATCTTCGTGTCGGTCGACGCCGTCACCGTTACCGCCTTCGGCGTGATCGTGCCGGTGGCGTCGACATAACTGATCACATAATCGCTGAGCGCGCTGCCCACGCCGCTGGTCATATTGGCGTGGCTGCTGTCGACCAGCAGCGTGGAGCCGTTGGCGCCCAGCACATGCGCGTTGTTGTACGACTGCGTGAGGCCCGTCAACTGGTCGCCACTTACCAAACCGGTGATGTTGGTCACCGTCCTGTTGCTGGCCGTGGTGCCGTCGAACACCTTGGTGTCGCTCGACGCGGTTACCGTCACCGACGCCGGCGTAATGGTACCTGCCGTGTTGACGTAGGTGATTGCGTAGTCGCCCAGCACGCTGCCGTAGCTGCCATTCACGCTCGCCCCGCTGTGGTTCACCACCAGCAGCGAGCCATCGTTACCCAGCGCGTGGGTGCTGTTGTACGTCTGGAACAGGCCGGACAAGTTGTCGCCCGTCAGCAGGCCGGTGATGTTGGTGACCGCCACGTTGCTGGCCGTGGTGCCGTCGTACACCTTGGTATCGGTCGATGCCGTCACCGTCACTGCCTTGGGCGTGATGATGCCGTCGGTACCCGCGAGCGTGTTGCTGCTCAGGTAGTAGTTGTTGGCGTCGGCGCCGCTCAAGGCGATGTTGTTGACCGTGTAAGCGAGGTTGTTGCCCGCGTGCGATGTGTTGAACGCGCCAACGCCCCCGACGTCGACGATGTCGCCGGACAGCTCGCCCGAAAGGCCGAGATTAAGGCCGGTGATGTTCGTGGTGCCGTCATACACCTTCGATACGCCATTGGCCTGCGGCGTCAGCGCAACGCGCTCCACCGCCTGGTTGCCGACGTAGGTCGCCTGCAGGAAGTTGTTGCCCACGATGCTCGTGTTCGAGCCCGTCAATCCGTAGTTGCCTGCAGCAAGGAAGCCCGCGCCGCTCAGCACCGCGCCGGTGGGCGTCACGGTAAAGGTGACGCTGCCGCCGGCACTGTCGTTGTACGTGAAAGTGTTTCCGTTGTGGCTGGTCTGCGTGAGCGTGTGGATGACGTTGCCGCTATCCATGTACTGCGCGCTGGTGATGGCGTAGCCGGGCGTGGTGCCGTAGCTGTTGTTCATGTTCTGGATGTGCACCAGCAGGTCTTGCGCGGGCACGATCTGGTAGTTGCCGTTGACGTAGCTGATGTTGTAGTTGCTGGAGGTATAGCCCGACGCCACCAGCACGCCGTTGTAGGTGCCGGCCGCCTCGTCCACGCCGACACCCGTGCGCGTGATCGAGAGCGTACCGCCCAGCATGCTGGCGTTGTCGCCGCCGACGAAGCCGGTGAAGCTCACGCCGTTGTAACCGGCCGTGTCGCTCTGCGTGACGATCTTGGCGTCGTTGTTCGCCGTAACGATGAGGTTGGCGGCGCTGATCACGGCGCTGGCCGAGGGTGGCGATGCAAGGGTGTAGTCACTGGCCAGTCCCGCCACCTCGTTGCCGGCGCCCACGCCGCTGCCGTTGCCGCTGGCCGCGCCGCTGAAACCGGACAGGCTGCCCGTGCCGCTTGCCACTACGTTGCGCGTGCCGGCGTTCGGATTGTCGAAGGCCAGGTTGAAGCCGCTGACGCCCGCGGCGGTATCGTTGCCGACGAGGCCGCCGGGCGCCAGGCTCACAGTGGAGGTCGTGCTAGTGGTGCCGTCGTAGGTCTTGCCCACGGCATTGATGACCGTGGCCAGTTGCTTGGGCGTGATCGTGCCCCGCGTGCTGGCGTAGCTGATGGCGTAGTCGCCCAGCACGCTGCCATGGCTGCCGCTCACGCTTGCTCCACTGCCGTTCACAACCAGCAGCGAGCCATTGGCGCCCTGCGCGTGGGCACTGTTGTACGTCTGCGACAGGCCGCCCAGGCTGTCGCCCGTCAGCAGGCCGGTGATGTTGGTCACCGCCGCACTGCTGGCCGTGGTGCCGTCGTAGGCCTTGGTGTCCGTCGACGCGGTCACCAGTACGGTCTTGGGCGTGATCGTGCCCGCCGTGTTGACGTAGCTGATCGTGTAGTCGCTCAGCAGGCTGCTGTGGTTGCCGCTTACGCCCACGCCGCTGCCATTGACCATCAGCAGCGAGCCATTGGTGCCTTGCACGTGCGTACTGTTGTACGTCTGGAACAGGCCGGTCAGGTTGTCGCCCGCGAGCACGCCCGTGACGTTGGTCACCGCCACGCTGCTCGCCGTGGTGCCGTCGTACACCTTGGTGCCCGTCGACGCCGTCACCGTCACCGCTTTCGGCGTGATGGTGCCACCGCCGTTGGGATTGCTGATGATCGGGCTCGCCATGGAGACGTTCCACGATTTGCCGCTGAAGCTCGCATTCAAGCTCAGCGAACCGGCCTGCACGGTCACGGTAAGGTTGTTGCCCACGTGAGTGCTGTTGAACACCGCACCGGTGATGTTCAAGCTGCTGGTGTTGATCGCCACCGAGGTGCAACCACCGGCCCCGCCGATGGAACCCAGCACGCTCGACGAACCGATGTTCAGCACGCTCAAGGCGTTGTTGCTGCCGTCATAAGTCTTGTTGGCCGTAAAGACGCCCGAAAGATTGGGCTGCGTGCGCACGTCGAAATTGCGCGTGCCTGCCGTCACATTGGTGACGTTGCCGAGATTCGCGTTGTAGGCCAGGTAATCGGTGGGTCCGGTGGCGCCGACCACCGCGGTGCTCAACTGCGCGACGTTGTCGTTACCGGTGTAGGCCGTGAACGTGCCCGCGTTGGGCAGAATGATCTGCGCGCCGTTGGTGGTCAGCACGTCGCCGGCCGTATCCGTGCCAGAAGGAAGCCCGGATACGCCTTGCGAACCGGCCACCAGCGTCACGTTGCCGCCGCTGGAAAGATTGGCGCTCAAGGTGAGATTGCCGGTGGTGTTCGCAGTGACCGAACCACTGCCCTTCACGCCCGCCAAGGTGATGTTGCCGCTGCCTGCGATATTCGTGAGGCTGGCGGTGATGTTGGCCGCGGCGAAGGTGGTGCCGTTGGCCATCACGACATTCGCCGTTCCGCTGCCGACATTCAACGAGCCGCTGATATTGATCGCGCCGTTGCTGACGGTCGTCGTGCCCGTGTAGTTGCTCGCGCCCGACAGTGTCAACGTGCCCGGACCCACCTGCGTGAGATTGCCAGGGCCGCTGATGTTGTTCGAAAGGTTCGGCGAGCCCGTCACGTTGATGACGGCGGTGCTACCCGCATTGAGCGCCACGCTGCTGTTGGCGCTCACGCTCAGGTTGGCGCCGGTCAGGGTGCTGGTGCTGGTATTGAAGTTCAGGGTGCCGCCGACACCGCCCGCACCGCCAGGGGATCCATTCGCGCCCGCGCCGCCCGCCACGCCGGCCGCTCCGCCTGCTCCACCGGCAGCTTGGCCGTTACCGCCCGCGCCGCCTCCGCCGTAGCTTGTCCCTGGAGAGCCCGCCACACCGTTGCCATACCCGTGCAGGCCCGAGCCACTGCCACCAGCGCCACCACCGCTTCCCGTTGTCAGAGCGATGTTGCCCGTCGTAACGAGGGACTGGCCGTTGATCGATATATTGCCGCCCGCACCGCCAGCGCCGCCCACGCCCCCTGACTGGACGCCTTGGTGGTAACCGGTGCCGGCTGCACCGCCGCCGCCACCGCCACCGCCCGCTCCGCCAATGAGGGCGATCCCTGCGTTTCCTGCGGAAAGGCCTGCTCCTATAACCACCGCGCCACCCGCGCCGCCGGCGCCGCCCGCGCCACCCGGGATGGCGTTGCCGCACAGGCCGCATTCACCGCCGCCGCCACCACCGCCAGCGCCACCCATTCCGCCCGTAAGTGTGGTGCCTCCGGTGGTGGTGATCCCGCCGTACACCAACACCGCACCACCGGCTCCGCCGGCTCCGCCTGGCGGATTTACGCTTTGCATGCTGGGCCGGGTAAACCCGACCCCGCCAGCACCGCCGGTCAACGCGACATTGGCCGCAGCGATCGACGAGCCGGCCGCCACGATGACGGATCCGCCAGCCGTGCCATTCACGCTGGTGCTGGTTCCGTTGGTACCGGCACCGCCGGTCGCCGCCACGTTGCCGCCGAGATTGATCGAACGATCGATGGTGAAGTTGCCGACGACGTTGGCGGTGAAATTGCCTGTACCGGTAATGCCAGCGGTATTCGTCACGACCGTGCCGAGATTGAGTGCGGCGTCCGATCGATTGATCAGCAGATTGCTGTTGTCAGTGACGGCTCCTAAACCCAAGGTGCCGCTGGTCCCGTTGTTGCCGACCTGCAGCGTGCCCGCCGTGATGGCGGTGGTACCGGCATAAGTGTTGTTGCCGGTCAGGACGGTGGTGCCCGTGCCCGCCTGGGTCAGGTTGCCCGTACCGCCGATCACCGCGCCCACCGTGGTGGTGCCGCTGAGGTTGAACACCAGGTTGGCGTTGTCGGTGACGTTGCTTGCCGTACCCAGGCTGCCCGTGGTGCCCCCGTTGCCTATCTGCAAGGTGCCTGCAGTGATCGTGGTATTGCCGCTGTAGCTGTTGTTGGCCGCGAGCACGGCGGTGCCGGTGCCGGCCTGGGTCAGGTTGCCGGTGCCGCTGATTGCACCGGCCACCGTCGTAGTGCCGCTGACGTTGAACGTGAGATTGCCGCTATCGATGACATTGCCGGTGCCCAGGCTGCCCGATGCACCGCCATTGCCAATCTGCAGCGTGCCATAGGTGATGTTGGTGGTGCCGGTATAGGTGTTGTTGGCGGTGAGTATCGTCGTGCTTGGGTCGCACTGCGCGAAGCCGCATTGCACGATCGTCAGGTTGCCGCTGCCGCTGAGCAAGCCGGCTTCCGTCACCGTCAGACCCGGCGCGACGGTGATGGTGGCATTGCCGGTCAACGCCGTCGTGGTGCTGCCCAGGGTGGTGGTGTAGTAAGTCGTCGTGGTGCCATTGTTCAAGCTCCACAGATAACCGCCGCCCAAGGTGATGTTAGTGTTGGTCGAGGTCAGCTCGCCGCCCACCGCGGCCGTGGCATTGGCGACCACCACGCCGTTGATTTGCAGCGTGGGCGTACCCGCGTACGAAGTGTTCTGGGTATTGAAGACCGGGAACGGCGTGAACGATGTGTTGGAATTCGTTTTCGTAACGATCACATCGAACGTATTGCCAGCCAGATTGGTGCCGGTCGGAATATTGAATGTCGCGGCGGTACCGGCAACTTCGTCTGCCAGCGCGGCATAGGTGCCGGTGAAGCCGGCCACGTTGGTCAGGTTCTGCGTGGTGCCCAGATACACGTTTTCCAACGTGCCGCTACCGCTGATGGTATTGGCGATCGTGGTGTTGTCCGACCGGTCGAAGGTCAGGTTGGCGCCATCAGCCACATTGCCCGTACCGAGGCTGCCCGTGGTGCCGCCATTGCCGATCTGCAGCGTGCCCGTCGTGATGGTGGTCGTGCCGCTGTAAGCGTTGTTGGCTGCCAGAACGGTCGTGCCCGTGCCCTTCTGGATCAGGTTGCCGCTGCCGACGATCGACGCGTTGACGAGGGTCGTGCCGCTGGTATTGAACGACAGGTTGCCGTTGTCGGTGACGGTGGTCGCCGTGCCCAGGCTGCCCGCAACGCCACCGTTGCCTACTTGCAGCGTACCCGTGCTGATCGTGGTGCTGCCGCTGTAGCTGTTATTGGCCGCGAGCACGGTGGTGCCCGTGCCCGCTTGCGTCAGGTTACCGGTACCGCTGATCGAGCCGTTGACCGTGGTCGCGCCGGTGGTGTTGAACCGCAGGTTGGCATTGTCGGTGACGTTGCCCGTACCCAGGCTGCCCGCGGCGCCGCCATTGCCCACCTGCAGCGTGCCGCCGCTGATCGTCGTCGTGCCGGTGTAGGTGTTGTTGGCCGCGAGGATGGTGGTGCCCGTGCCCACCTGGGACAGGTTGCCCGTGCCACTGATGACACCCGGGGCCGTAGTGGTGCCGCTGAGATTGAAGACCAGGTCGGCGTTGTCGACGACAGCGCCGGTGCCGAGACTGCCGGTGGTGCCCCCATTGCCCACTTGCAGCGTGCCGCTGCTGATCCGCGTGGTGCCGCTGTAATTGTTGTTGCCGGTCAGCACCATGGTGCCGGGACCGGTTAGGTTCATGCCGCTGTTTGCGGCACTCGGCGCATTGATCAACGTTCCGCTGACCAGCAGCTGAGTGCCGCTTGCGATATTGAAGTTCGTGCCGCCCGACTGATCGAGGGTGACGCCCAACGCCGAGATCGTCGAGTTCGCGCTGACCGTGACGTTCTGCGTGAGATACCAGGCGCCGAAGGTAACAGCGCTTCCCGTCAACGGCCCTGGGTTTGCGAGCGTTCCCCCATTCAGCGTCAACCGTCCCAGCGTGTCTACCGTGCTGTTGCTGCTGGTGGTCAGTACCGAGCCGCTGTTGAGAATGATCGTGGCGCTCTGCGCAGTACCTTCCAGCCCATTGTTGTTGGCACCGGCCACGAGCGTGCCACCGTTGTTGACGGTGATGGTCGTGCCGTTGCCCAGTGCGCCATATGTCGTGCTGCCGCCGTCGCCGATCAGCGTGCCGGCGTTGATCGTGACACTGCCGCTGAAGTTGTTGTTGATGGAGGTATTGCCGCCGCCAATATCCACTGCGCCGATGCCATTCTGCGTCAGCGTGCCGTTTCCGCTCAGGCATCCCAGAATGGCCGAGTTGCCCGACGAGTTGAATACGAGGTTGGCCGTGTCGGTGACGTTGCCCGTACCCAGGCTGCCGGTACTGCCGCCATTGCCTACTTGCAGCGTACCGGCGCTGATGTTGGTCGTGCCGCTGTAGTTGTTGTTGGCCGCAAGGATGGTGGTACCCGTGCCCACCTGCGACAGGTTGCCCGTGCCGCTGATCGCGCCACCGACCGTGGTAGTGGTGCTGAGGTTATAGGTGAGATTGCCGTTGTCGACGATGTTGCCGGAGCCAAGGCTGCCCGTCGTGCCGCCGCTGCCGACTTGCACCGTGCCATTGCTGACCGTGGTAACGCCGGTGTACGTGTTGTTGGCGGTGAAGATGACGGTGCTGGCGTTGCACTGCGATATGCCGCACGACTCCTGAATCGTCAGGTTGCCGCTGCCGCTGAGCGCGCCGCTCTGCGTCACCGTCAAACCCGGCGCCACGGTGATGTTCGAATTGCCGCCCAGCACGTAGCTGTTGGCGTCCGTCAGCGTGTTGAAGCCGGTGGTCGTGGTGCCGTCGAACAGGCTCCACAGATAGCCGCCGCCCAGCGTGATATTGGTGTTGTACGAGGTCAGCGTGCCGCCGACGGCCATGCTGCCGTTGCTCACCACCAGGCCGTTGATCTCAAGGATCGGCGTGCCGGTGTAGGTGTTATTGAAGACCTTGTACGGCGTGAACGAGCTGTTGGGATTGGTTGCCGTGATGATGGTGTTGAAAGTGTTGGCGGACAGATCCGTCCCATTGGGCAGGCTGAGGCCGGCCACGGCGGCGTTCACCTCGTTCGTGCTCACGGCATAGGTGCCGGTGAAGCCGGTGACGTTGCTCAGGGTTTGCGTCGTTCCCAGATACGCGTTTCCTACCGTGCCGCTGCCGGTAAGCGGGTTGGCGACGGTCGTGCTGCGCGACAGGTTGTACATCAGCGTGCCGTTGTCGGCGATGGCGCCCGTACCAAGGCTGCCGGCGCTGCCGCCGTTGCCCACCTGCAGCGTGCCCGCCGTGAGGGTGGTGGTACCGCTGTAGGTGTTGTTGGCGGCAAGGATGGTGGTGCCGGTACCCGCCTGCGTCAGGTTGCCGGTGCCGGTGATGGTCGCGCTGACCGTCGCGTTGCCGCTGAGGTTGTACGTCAGCGTGCCGTTGTCGGTAACGGTGGCCGCCGTGCCCAGGCTGCCATTGCTGCCGCCATTACCCACTTGCAACGTGCCTGCCGCGATCGTGGTGTTGCCGCTGTAAGTATTGTTGCCGGCCAGGACAGCGGTGCCGGTGCCTTGCTGGATCAGGCTGCCGACGCCGATGATGGAGCCGCTGACCGTGGTCGTGCCGCTGGTATTGAAGGCCAGCGTGGAATTGGCATAACCCAGATTCACATTGGTGGCGCCCAGGCTGCCCGACGCGCCGCCATTGCCGATCTGCAAGGTGGTGTAGCCGACATAGGTGTATGCGTTGGTGCTATAGGTGTTGTTGCCCGACAGGATCACTGTCGGCGCGGCGCATCCGATGGTGCACACCGGTCCGTTGCCGGGCCATTGGATGGCGATCTGATTGGGGGTGCCACTCAGCACGCCGCTTTCGGTGACGGTCAGGCCCGGCGCCACGGCAATCCATGAATTACCGCTCAGCACGAAGTTGCTGCTGCTTGTCAGTGTGGTGAAGTTGGTGGTCGTGACGCCGTTGAACAGTTGCCACAGATAACCGCCACCCAGCGTGATGTTGGTACCGGACGAAGTCAGCGTGCCCCCGAGCGCCGCGGTGGCATTGGTCACCGTAAAGCCGTCGATCTGCATCGTGGGCGTGCCGATGTAGGCCGTGCTCTGCGGATTGAAGACCGGGAACGGCGTGAACGCGGTGTTCGCGTTCGCGCTGCCGGACAGCACCACGTTCACCGTATTCCTGGATATGTTCGCGTTGGTGGGCACGTTGAACGTTGCGGCCGACGCGCTGTTCTCGTCCGCCAGCACCGTGTACGTTCCAGTGAAACCGCTCACGTTCGACAAGGTCTGGACGCTTCCCAGAAACACGTTCTGCAGCGTGCCGGTACCGCTGAGCGCACCGGCTATCGTCGTGTTGCCCGACAGGTTGAACGTGAGGTTCGCGTTGTCGGTGATGTTGCCCGTACCCAGGCTGCCCGCCGTAGTCCCGTTGCCGACCTGCAGCGTACCGGCGGTGATGTTGGTGGTGCCGCTGTACGTATTGTTGGCGGCCAGGATGGTGGTGCCGGCGCCGGCCTGCGTCAGATTGCCGGTGCCGGCAATCGCCGCGTTCACGGTCGTCACGGTGTTGAGGTTGAACGTGAGATTGGCGTTGTTGGTGACGGTAGCCGCCGTGCCCAGGCTGCCGGTCGTACCGCCGCTGCCGATCTGCAGCGTGCCTGCGCTGATCGTGGTGCTGCCGGCATAGGTGTTGTTGGCCGTCAGCACGGTGGTGCCGGTGCCCACCTGACTCAGGTTGCCGCTGCCGCTGATCACCGGCGTGATCGTCGTGGTGCCGGCGGTGTTGACGATGAGGTCGCCGTTGTCGGTGATCGCGCCGGAACCAAGGTTGCCCGTCGCACCTCCATTGCCGACTTGCAACGTCGTTCCCGCGTTGATCGTGGTGCCGCCGCTGTACGTATTGTTGGCCGTCAGGATGACGGTGCCCGTGCCGGCCTGCGTCAGTCTGCCTCCGCCCGAGATCAGATTGGCGACCGTGGCGGGACTGCTGAGGTTGAACACCAGTGCCGCGCTGTCGACGACATTGCCTGCGCCCAGGCTGCCGGCGGTGCCGCCGTTGCCTACCTGCAGCGTGCCGGCACTGATGGTGGTGGTGCCAGCGTAAGTGTTGTTGGCGGCGAGGATGACGGTGCCCGCCCCTGCCTTCGTCAGGTTGCCCGTGCCCGCAATCACCGTGTTGAGCGTGGTCGTGCCGCCAAGGTTGAAGGTGAGGTTGGCGTTGTCGGTAACGGTGGCTGCCGTGCCCAGGCTGCCGGTCGTACCGCCGTTGCCGATCTGCAACGTGCCCGCGCTGATCGTGGTGCTGCCGGCATAGGTGTTGTTGGCCGTCAGCACGGTGGTGCCCGTGCCCGCCTGGCTCAGGTTGCCGCTGCCGCTGATCACTGGCGTGATCGTTGTTGTGCCCGTGGTGTTGAATACCAGGTTACCGTTGTCGGCAATCGCGCCCGTACCCAGGTTGCCCGTCGCGCCGCCGTTGCCGATCTGCAGCGTCGTGCCTGCATTGATCGTGGTGCCGCCGCTGTACGTATTGTTGGCCGTCAGGATCAGCGTGCCCGCACCCGTCTGGGTCAGGCTGCCCGTACCGGTGATCAGCGTGTTGATTGTCGCGGGGGTGCTGACGTTGAAGACCAAGGCGCTGTTGTCGGTCACCGTGCCGGAGCCCAGCTTGCCTGCCGCACCACCGTTACCTACCTGCAGCGTGCCTGCGCTGATGGTGGTAATGCCGCTGTAGGTGTTGTTGGCCGTCAGGATGGCGGTGCCCGTGCCCGCCTGGGTCAGGCTGCCCGTGCCGCTGATCAATCCGCTGACGGTGGTGGTACCGCTGATGTTGAACGTGAGGTTGGCGCTGTCGGTGACGTTGCCCGTGCCCAGGGTGCCGGTGGTGCCGCCATTGCCCACTTGCAGCGTGCCGCCGTTGATCGCCGTGAGGCCGCTGTACGTATTGTTGGCCGCGAGTATCGTCGTGCCCGTGCCCGCCTGGGTAAGGCCGCCGCTTCCCGAGATCACGCCGGCAACGAGCGCGGTGCCCGTCACGTTGAACACCAGGCCGCCGGCGACGTTGTACGCACCCGTCAACGACACGTTGCCGGCCTGGAAGATCAGCGTACCGGTGGTGCCGGTGACCGACACGCCAGCCTGGTCGGTAATGTTGTTCTTGGCCACCAGCTGGATGGACGTCGAATTCAACTGCGCCGACAGATCCGCCATGCCGATGGTGATGTTGGACGTGACGTCGCTGCTGCACGACACATCCGTCCAGTTCACCGGGAAAGGATTGGAAGTGCCATTGCCGATCACGATGTTGTACGGATCGAGCAGCAAGGTACCCTGCGTGCCGCGCGGTGCACGCGTGGTGACGTTGCCGCGGAAATGCACCGCGCCTTCACTGGAGGTTTCCACCCAGCCGCCGTTGCCGCCGAGCATGCCGCCGCGGCCCAGGATGGCGCCGTCGAAATCGGTTTCTTCATCCGACCACAGCACCACCGTGCCGCCGTTGCCATTGCCCGTCGCGGAAGCATCGATGGTGCTGTCGGCATCCACCGTGGTGGTCAACGCACGCGTCAGCGCACCTTCGCCATGCGGGCCGCCACCGACCAGCGCGATGCCGCCACCCGTATTGCCGCTTACGTTGATGGCACTACCCTGCAGATTGACGTGCGGGCCGGTGACGGTGACGGCACCGCCCTGCTCGCCTGCGTTGGCGCCGGACGCATCGACGGTCGCGTTGACCAGCGCCACCGTGCCGCTGTCGCCTTGCGCCGCATCGCCGCCGTCGATGACGATTTTCCCGTTCTTGCTGCCGATCGAGCGCGCATCGAGCACGCCGCTCAGGTTCATCACGTTCGACTGCAGCATGCCGGCGCCGCGCGCCGTCAGCAGCACCTGGCCGCCATCGGCTTCGATCAGGCCCTGGTTCTTGATCAACGCGCCCAACGTGGCGGCGTTCACGTTGACGGTCATCGAACCGGCGTTGTCCAGGCTCAAGGTAACGCTGTCGCCCGAGGCCAGCGCCACCGTTCCCGACGTCGCACTGATGGTGCCGCTGTTGATCACCTGATTGCCGGCCAGTACGACGAAGCCGCCGTTCACCGCTTTCAGTTGACCCTGGTTGATCACCTGCCCGCTTGCGCCACCGGCATTGCGGCTGAAGGTGTAGCTGTCATGGCCCTGCATGAACGCCGAAACGTTGATCGGCAAGGTGCTGGCAAACAGACTGCCGACGTTGACCTGCGCGCTCTTGCCGAACAGCACGCCGTTCGGGTTGATCAGAAAGACCTGGCCATTCGCCTTGAGGTTGCCGTAGATCTGCGAGGGGTTGTTGCCCAGCACAGTGTTCAACGCCACCGCGCTGCTGGATGGCTGGTTGAATACCACCGTGTTGCCGGCGCCGATGCTGAAGCTGTTCCAGTTGATCGCCAGCCGCGAGCTGTTCTGCTGCACCGTCATGGTATTGCCGGCGCTGCCGATATGGCCCTGGCCGCCCACGATGCTGCCGCCGGTCGGCAGGCTTTGCGCATGCACGGCGCCACCCATCAACATGGCGAGTGCCACGCCGAGCGGTCGCATGGCAGGCAGGTGTCGCGATGCCGCGCCCGTTGCGCCCGCCTTCATGCGGCTGTGCGCGATCTCCGGCGCGGCAACCAGGCAGCCCAGACTCTTGTTGAAAACGTGGCGATACAGTTTCGCGTTCATGGGAGCAGCCCTCGCTCGTTACAGCTCGAATACGGAGATCAAACGATCACGACACCTTCACGGCGCGCCGCAGGCTGGCGCCAGAAAGAGTCGTTTTCGAAGCGGATGTAGAGATCAGGTGGCAATACGCTTTCGCGTGTCGTCGGCGCGACCACCGGTTTCACGTCATGCAGGCCCTGCAAACCGGCCTTTTCGTCGAAGGCCACGGGCTCGAAGGTGACGCGCTGGAAATCGTGCTGGAAGCCGTCTTCCCCGATGAAACGGTAGACGGCTTCCATGGCCCTGGCCGGTTCCTGCACCAGCGTTTCGTACTGCAACAGCATCAGCCTGCCCGGCGCGAATTCGCCGAAATAGCCATCCCTGAGCGCATTGAAGGCGTAGCCCACCGAGCCGGTGCCGGCGGCGATGGCCTCGACGCGCGTGTACGCGGTGGTGTTTGCCGCGTTCTGAAACACCCTGGAAGCGCGCAAGGCGTTCGCGCGGAAGACGCGCTCGAAGCTGTCGATGATCCATGGCATGTGACGCACGCATGCGATCACTTTGAAATCCGGATACAGGCGGTTGAGCAGCGGCATGCGTCCGCACCATGCGCGGCTGGTGTCGAACACGACGTCGCGCGGGGTGTTTGCGTAATAGCCCTCGACGATGCCGCGCAGCACGTTCCAGCGGCGCTCGTCGTCGATGAACTCCGCGAACTCGCCGGCGCTCATTTCGGCCACCATCGCATCCAGCATGCCCGACAGCGGGCTGCTCATATGGGCATGCACGCGCGGGTTCTGCCGCAACAGCGCCGCCAGCAAGGTGCTGCCGGAGCGTGGCAATCCCGATAGGAAACACAGCTTTCTCAAACGTCATCCCCTTCGCCGAGCGGTTCGGCGTCAAACGATGCAAAGGCTCAGAAGAACACCTGCGCCTGGAACCAGAGCCAGTTGCGGTGATCGCGCGTAGCCGTATCCGGCTCGCCACCCGGGTCGCGCAGCGCCCACATCAGCTTGAGGTTGTAGCGATTGCGACGCAGCAGTTCCGCACCGATGCCGGTGCTGCCCAGGTGCCGTTGCCGCGCGCCCTGGTAGCCCGGCCACAGCGTGTGGTTCACCTTCAGCCAGCCGTTGTCGCGAAACAGCGAGAGCGTGAGGTTGTCACCTCCCAAAAACGCCACCGCAAACGAATCGTGCAATTCAAGCGTCGCGACCGCACCCTCATCGCCGACCGCTTCGCCTACCGGATAACCGCGCACGCCGGCAGGGCCGCCCAGCGTGAATTTCTCGACCGAATCGAGATTGGTATTGCTCCACTGCCCTTGCACGGCGCCATACACGCTCAGCCGGTGCGTGTCGTGCATCAGGTAACTCACCGTCTGGTCGCGCGAAACGGTGAAGCCAAGCTTGGTGAAATGGCCGGCGGCACTCGGCGTATTGGCAGGACGCGGTCCACTGCCATAGGCAACCAGTCCGCGCGTGAGCAACGCGCCATATTGCGTCACCCCGCCGCCCCACAACGTATCGATGGCATCGCCATTCGCACTGAGCGTCACGGTGGTGTCGCGGGTGTGGAACGTCTGCTGCAGCACGCTGTCGGACAGCCATTTGACGCCATAGCTGGCGCGCAACCATAGATGTCTGTAGGGCGTCAGCACGATGGGATACGCCACATAGGCGTTGAACTCGTTGCCGCCACCGTAGGCGTCGGTCACATTGAACGGCGCGCCGAGCCGATACAACAGATGCGTGTAGTTGGCGCCCACGCGCCAGCCGTCGTAGCCGATCGGCAGGCTGTAATCCACCACGCCGTTGAAGGCGCCGCGGCCACGCGTGCCGCCCAGCCCCCAGCGATCCGACAAGGCCACATCGGCAGTAAGCAGATCGCCGATGCCCAGCGGATTGTTCCAGCGCAGATCGCCGGTTTCGCGAATGCGGCCGGTGTATTCATTGCCGTAATCATCCACGCCCAGCACACCGGTGACGCTTGGTCCGGGCACGGCATCCAGCGTGACATTGCTGCCGCCCACCATCGAACCGGGCGACAACGTGCCCGACGCGCTCGCAACGCCCGGCAGGCCGGATATCAGCCCCACCGCGCGGTCCGCGCGTGCGCGCGTCAGTGTGGCATCGGTGCAACCGTCGCTTTGCCCGCACAAGCCATCCTGCCCATAACGCTGTATGCGCGCCGGGTCGTAGCCTCCCGAATGGTTTACGTGGACCTGATCGAGTTTGCCTTCCAGCACCTCGATGGTGACCACGCCGTCATCCACGGTCTGGCGCGGAACATAAGCGACCGCGACGAAGTAACCCTGCTGGCGGTAGTAACGCGTGACCGCATCGGCCAGTGCCTGGAGTTGCGCCAGCGTGGCGGACGTTCCCTCCACGCTACCGATCTGGGCGATCGCCTTGCGCAAGCTGGCGTCATCGATATGCGTGTTGCCGTGGAAACGAATGGTTTGGACACGCACCGCAGACGTCGATTCGGGCTGCGGTGCACCAGGCGCAGCCGGCGCGATAACGCCCTGGTTCTGGCCCTGTGCCGGCGCAGGCACCGCGGGTGCCGTCTGCTGCAACAACTGTCCGGCGTTGGGCCGCGAGGTTTGCGCATAGATGGGCGCGGCCGCGACCACCCAGGCAATCGCAACGGCCACCGGCTTGATGGGATAGGTGCGCGGTACGGCCCGCTTGCGTCTTCCATCCCCTTCTGGATGCATCGAACTCATGCTCAAAACCCCTGCGTAAGACGTGGGCAAATTAACGACCGACCCGACACCAGGACATCAGAACAGTCCTAGGGAGACGGTTTTTTTTCGGCGCTTATCCATGGATGCCTGATCCAACGCGCCTGAAACCAGACATGGGTTAGTGGACGGGAGGCGCATCAAACACGCTCCTGCGTCCGCGCAGCAGCGGCGGCTTAAGACGCAGCGTTCGTTGTGTGCTCGCGGAACGGCTAAAGCAGCGAACGAGCAACCAGCCAGGCGCTAAGTCATGCGCTGATGTCGGTCATCGAGACCGGGCGGGCGAGTGGGCGGAGATGAAAAGTAGTGGTTTGATCGCGGATAGCCAAACATGCCTGAAATCCCTCATTTCACGGCTGGAACAACTTCCCCTGATTCCCTAAGTGCGCCCCTGCAGGGCGACGAACAGCAAAAACCGCGCCGCTACTTCTTAAAAAGCTTTTCTTTTTCAGTACGTACGATTGTGATTCCCGCGTGAACTATAACCCCGTCGATTGTTATTGGTACGTGAAATCTTACGAGGCGCTCACATGGTTATTTTGTGATCAACGAACCGGGGGCGGCCAAAATTTTTCAGGACGCGGACAGGGCACTTATAGCCCGCGCGTACGCATGTATTCGAACAACTGGCTATCGCTATCAATACAAAGTTTGCGCATGGCGTCGCGCTTCTGCTGGCTGATCGTCTTGACGCTACGGGACGTCGCCCTGGCTATTTCCGTCACCGTCATGCCGCGCGTCAGCATGCGCATGATTTCGACTTCCCGCATCGACAGCAGGCAATTGCCCGCATCTTCATGGACGCCATGCATCCCCGGCTTTGCATCAAGCTCGGCCAATCCTTGGCGCAAATGGTCACTTACGTAAGTGCGCCCCATGCGAACCATTTGGATCGCCAGTATCAACTCCTTGACCATGGCGGTCTTTTCAACCACCGCGTTGGCGCCGGTTTTAAGCATGCCTTTTATCAACGCCGGATTGTGCGACATGGTAAGAATCAAGATCGCCAACCGCGGATAACGCTCGCGTAGCTGGCCAATCATCCCAAGACCATCTATCGACTCCTCCTCGACCGGCATGGAGAAATCGGTGATGACCAGATCGCAGGAATGGCTTGCCAACGACGCAAACAGGGCAGCGCCACTGTGCACTTCGCCGACCAACTGGCAATCGGCGCACTGGTTTTCCAGCAAGGTACGGAGACCCGCCAAGACGACGGGATGATCATCCGCTATGACAACACGCATAAGCCCCTCCGCTTTGCGGCAGGCGCGCAAACCCTTTTTGGCAAGACGGCCAGTCTTCCCGGCGCCACGCGACACATCCTGCGGGCCTTCCAGACATCATGACGACGGCGATACTTGATCAGTGTTGCCTTAAGCAATGGTCGACGTTCACGACCGCCAACACCATGTCCTTATCCGACACCCTGCAGTTCCAATTCGCCATGCGATTCGAGCGACCTGCAAGCGGCGTTCAGCAAGGTCGCCCCTTGCTCATGGCAACGGCTCAACCGAAAGCCGTCAGATCCCGCGGAATGACGCCCGCACGCTCACAGAACGAGAGATACCGCTGCAAGCCGGTCTTCCAGTTCTCGATGGCCAGGACTTGGCCTTCCTCGCCGAGCAAGATCAGGTCGCCGACCATGATGTTCAGCACCAGCACGTACCCTTCCCTGCTTACGGCTTCCGGCGTATGCAAGGATGCGGCGGTTTCAAAAACCACGCTGCCTGGGCCGGCGATCCAGTCGTGCTCCTTGTATTTCCATCGACCCTCGATCGTGTACACGATCGCAGTGCCTGAATGGTGATGCCGCGGCAGCACCAGGCCCGCGGGCACCTTCATGAGAACGATCGTCTCGCCTCGAATCGGGTCCAGCTTGAAGTACTTGAGGAAGACATCGTTCGCGTACGGAGCGAAAGGCACCCACGGAAGGGCCTCATCGTCGATGACCGAGGTCTGGACATACTCGTGATACATGGACCACCTCCGCTGGCGAGCATCGCGACCGTCGACTAGAATCCGCCCGGCCAGGGACGCGAGGCCGATTCCGCTCTCCTTGACCGGATTGCCCCCCGAACGTCCATGGTCGGCAGGGACACAGCATCGCGCGATATCCCGCAACGACATCTGCCAGTCAGTTTTTGACATTCGCCGCCCTACGGCCGGCTTGAGGAATAAGGATGAACGCAGCGCGCAAGGTTCCGGTCCGATACCTGGTCCTGTTGCGCGACTGGCTGCGGAAGCAGGACGTTGATACGGACGCCCTGTTGCGCATGGCAGGCATCGACGCGGCGAAGTTCGATCGGCGCGATGCCATGCTGGAGCCGATGGAGATGGAGGCGTTCATCGCTAGCGCGCGACGACTCACCGGCCGCACCGATCTTGGCTTCGAACTGGGTCGCTTGATCAAGATGACGTCCCACGACCTGTTGGGATACGGCATGCTCAGCTGCCGCAACCTTGACGAAGTCCTGCGGCTGGTGGCGCGCCACTACCACCTGATGACCGAAACCTTCTCGCTGCGCTATCGGCGCAGCCCGACCGGGGTCGGCGAGGCGATTTATACGCCGGCCATGGCGATGCCACTCGAGATGCTGTACTTCTACCTGGAGACGCTGGCCGTCGCGCATGAGAACCAGCTGCGCCTCATGCTGCCGGAGGGCTCCAGAGAAACCTACGACATCTACATATCGATGCCTCCGCCGCCCCATCTGGCGCGATACCTTGGGCTGGCGCCGGCGCGATTCCACTTCGACGGCAATGCCCTGCCCGAAGTGCGGGTGGTCATGACCACCTCCATGCTCGATTACCCGCTCCCGTTCGCCGACGTCCATGTGGTGGAGGATGTCGACAGACGATGCGCCGACCTGGCGCCTCGTCCCCGCGGCACCGATGTCGACTGGGTGGAATACCTGCGCATGATGTTTCTGCGGTTGGAGGGCGAACCACCGACGCTGGAAAGCATCGCCCGGAGCAACCGGGTATCTCCACGCACCATAGATCGCCACCTGCGGCGCGAGAACATGAGCTTCCGCGAGCTCCTGCATCAGGTTCGCTTCGAACGAGCCCGCGACCTGCTTCAGAATTCGCCGGTCACTGTGACACAGATCGCGCAACGCCTCGGATTCAGCGACGCCGCAAACTTCAGTCGCGCCTTTCGACGCGCCATGGGCATTTCGCCCGCAGAGTACCGGCAGCGTGCAATGAAGAAGGTATTTGACTAGACCCCACGTGAAAGTTTCTGCCCGGTAACGGAAAGCCTTGACAGGCCACGTTCGCCGGGGCGACGGTTTTCGGTGAGTCCACGCTTAACCCCAATGGCGCTAACTTGAGCGTGTGCCTCGACGCTTGCAGGGATGCGCCCCCTCCCCTGCGAAGTAGGGGAGGGTTGGGGTTGAGGTATCCCCGCGTTTTTCAGTCGAACGTCCTCAATAAATCAACGAGATAGCTCGCAGTAAACCTGAGGATCACGCTGACTCCGTTCCAAAGCGAGTCGTCATTCCGGCGAAAGCCGGAATCCATGCTTCGGATTGGCGATGGATTCCGGCTTTCGCCGGAATGACGACTCGCGCTGAAATAACACCGGCGAAAACTTCGGCTTTTTTATCGGAATAGCCGGCAAAAGAACGTGGGGATACCTCAGGGGTTGGGGTGGGGTGCGAGCGTAGCGAGCGGCAAGATCACAACGTTGCTACATAGCCTCTTGTCATCAGAAGTCATAGCGACATTCGGCTGCACGCTAAAGCACAAGCAACCCCACCCCCGCCCTCCCCTACTGTCGCAGGGGAGGGAGCAGATCACGGCAAGCCATGGAGCCATGACGCTTAAGTTAGTGCCATTGTGCTCAACCCGTCACCACATCCAGCCGCTCACTTGCCGCCAGTAACATCGAGAAACGTGCCAGTAATAAAAGAAGCATCCGCGCTTGCCAGCCACAGGATCGCGCGCGCCACCTCTTCCGGCTGGCCGCCTCTTCCCATCGGGATCGAATCCTTGACACGGTCGACGCGCCCGGGCTCTCCGCCGCTGGCATGCATGTCGGTGTAGATGTGGCCCGGACGAACGCAGTTGACGCGTATGCCTTCCCGCGCGACTTCCTTGGCGAAACCGGTGGTGAAGGTCTCAAGGGCGCCCTTCGACGCGGCGTAGTCGACATATTCGTTTGGGCTGCCCAGCCGCGCCGAGGCCGATGAAATGTTGATGACGGCGCCACCTTGGCCGTTGTGGCGATAAGACATGCGCTTCGCCGCCTGCTGTGCACAGAGGATGGGGCCGACGGCGTTGACCGCGAAGATGCGCTGCATCCGTTCGAATGAAAGATCTTCCAGCCGGGATTGCTGCGCAAGTATCGCGGCGTTGTTCACCAGCACGTCGATGCGGCCGAACTCGCGGTCGATCGCGGCGAATAGCCGGGCGACCTGCTCCGGATCGGCACTGTCTGCGCGCACGGGCAACGCACGCCGCCCGGCAGCTTCCACATCAGCCGCCACCGCGTGGGCGGCCGATTCGTTGGAGACGAAGCTGATCGCGACATCGTAGCCTTGTGCGGCGGCAAGCCGCGCAGTCGCCGCGCCTACGCCACGGCTTCCACCAGTGATCAGGATGACCGGCGCCTGGGAAACGGTATTCATTGAGCGAACCTTCTTGGGGTGGGGAGTCTGTCAAGCAGCGGCAGGCATGATTGCAGGCCTACGGGACCGGCGCTGGCAATAACAACGTCACAGGGTTTCGTGATGGCGGCTGTGCATGAACTACTCCTGTGTCGATATTCGACATAGCATGATCCTTCGTAGGTTGGCGGTGAGGCAACGCCGAACCCCGACATCGCCCTCGGCATGGCAACGTTGGGGTTTGCATACGCTCGCCACCAACCTACGCGCCTTAAGTTCAACGACTGTCGCTTTCCATCAAGCCCCACACGAAGGCCAGCAACGTCATGGAAGCTATCGTCACCCACATGCCGATTGCCGCGATGGATGGCACTCCAGCCAGCCAATCCCTCCAGCCAACATCAAGCAGCGGCACGCTGCTCATGCAGAGCCAGCATGCTGCAGCCCCCATCAGCACACCTGTCCATAACGGCCAGGCGATCCGGCGCCGGCGCGGCGGCAAGCGCTGCATCACGCGTTCGCTAAACCCGTCGTCGGCAACTGGTCCGTAAAATTCCCGGCGCAGCAGCGCTTCAAGCGTGTCGTCGTGCGAAGCGTTCATGAGATTTCCTCCGTACCGGCATTGCGCCAATCCGCCAGCCATGTCTTCAATTTTGCCTTGCCGCGTGTCGCGTGGGTTTTCACGGTGCCGAGCGGCATCGCCAGCACGTAGGCGGCCTCTTCGTGGCTGAGGCCCATCTGTACGCAATGCAGCAGTACCACTTGCTCGGCTGCGGACAAACGTTGCATCGCGCGCGCCAGGTCGAGCCGTAGATCATTTGCGTGCACCGGCGCCAGCAGCTGTTCCAGTACCTCCTCGTCGACACTGTCGTGCCGTACGGAAGTTCGGCGCGCCTGCAGGAAACAGGTATACGCAATGCGATACAGCCAGCTGGAAAAGCGTGCCTCGCCGCGGAATTGATCCAGGTTTCGCCAGGCCTGCATAAAGGTTTCCTGCGCCAGGTCATCCGCCGCAATCCCGTCACCGTGCAACAGCCGCCGCAGTTGCGCACGCACCATGCCCTGGTGCCGACGCACCAGGTGCTCGAATGCACGACGATCCCCGTCCAGCTGTACGCGTGCCACCAGGGCCTGGTCGATGCGCGCCTCGGCGGCGCTGTCAGCCACGCACATCTTCCCGCCGGTTCAACCACCAACTGGCGAGATAACCCAAGCCCGTCATCAACGGCAACAGCCCGATGCCCCATAAGCGGTTGATGCCCAGGCCGTTATCGAACTGCCCTGGCAACGACAGAAACATCGCCATCAGGCCGAGGCCCACGCCGATCAGCACCAGCGCCCTGCGCCGTTCGCAATAAACCGCACGCGGTTCCAGCAACAGTTCCGGCGTCAGGCTTACGCCTTTGTCGGCCAGCTGCAGCAGGGTGTTGTAACGCACCTGTGTCCGCTGGTAGGTGTAGCGCAGCACGATCAGGATGATGAGCACGGGGGAAGACATCACGATGAGGGGAATCAGAAAATCCATGGTCTTGCTCCAGATGGTGTAATAAGCCAAAAAGCTTTAGTAACAGATGATGGGATGAAGCGCTTATCGTTTTTGGAGTTCAGTTTTTTGCGCCTTCGGCCGCCAGCAAGTCGGCAATCTGCTCGGCCAGCAACCAGTGTTGCGATGGCCCTTCATTGCTGGTCATGGCTACGGCCGCACCGGTTTCCCAAACCATCTCCAGGTCCGACGTCGTGCCCTCGATGCCGCCTTGATGGCCACGGATGTGGCGGCCGTGCGAGAGCCGGTCGTCGATTCCGGCGCCGATGGCACCGGGCCCGGCCGGTATTTCGCCAGCGAACATCTCTGCCAGCGTGGTGGACTTCACCAGCTTGCCTTCGTGCAAGGCGCTGCCGAAGCGCAGCAGATCGGCATTGGTGGAATAACCGCCACCTGCGGGACTGCCCTTGTAGACGCCCTGCAGCCAGTTGGCCTTCCACGTCCGGGAGAACACCCCATCGTCGTGGTAATAGCCGACCGCAAGCCCGGGCACAATCTCGTCCTCGCTGTCGAAGCCGCTGGACGCCATCTGCGCGGGTCGAAAGACGTGGTGCTGGATATAGTCGAAGTAAGCTTCGCCGGAGACGTTCTCGATGATGCGCCCAAGCAGGATGTAGCCGGCATTGCTGTAGCTCAAACCGTTGCCCGGCTCGCCCACTTTGGGCTGGCGGGCGATCAGCCCTAGATAATCGGCCGGATTGACGAAGCGTTTGGCGTGCTCGAAATAGTCCGGCACCATGAAATCCCCCAGGCCTGCGGTATGGTGCAGGAGTTCCCACACGGTGATCTTCTTCGCCGTCGCCTGGTCGGGATATTCCGGAACCCATTTCGCCAGCGTGTCGTTCCACGACAGCTTGCCAGCTTCGACCAGTTGCGCGATGGCGACTGCGGTGAACATCTTGCCGACCGATGCGATATGGAACCTGGTCTGATGATCGACCGGCACGTCGAAGCTGCGTTCGGCCAGGCCACGGCATTCGTCGAATATGGTCTCGCCGCCATCGAAAACGCTCACGCAGCCGGAGAAATCGGATACGCGCACCAGCCGGTCCAGTACGGCGTGTATCTGTTTTCCCAACTCCGCATGCGAGACCGCCCCCTTGGGCCAGTCGGCAAAAAACGGATTATCCATCGGCACCAGCACCGCCTGCGCCAGCCGGTCCGGATGCGCTGGATCGGCCGCCAGCCAGAACAAGGCGGCCTGCGCGTTGCGACGTGCCTTGACGGCCACTTCCAGCAGCCCCGGCTGGTGCGGGTCGGTGCGCACGTCGAACACTTCCAGCCCGCCGCCGTCGCGTGTCGCCGAAGCCAGGTCCGTGACAAACGCCGTTTTGTCGTCGGAGGCGATGGATGGCGACAAGACACCAGGCGCCCATTGGGTGATCCGTACCGGGCTGTCTTCATTGGCGTGACGGATCAGCTCGCCGGCGAGATGGCCCACCGGCGTATCGGGCAGCCGTGTGCTTGTGGCTGCAGCCGCCATGCACGGCATTGCGGCGCAAAACAGCGACAAAGATGCGCACAAGGGCACGAGCCGCAGCGCGCGGGTCGTGGCCTGGACGACGAAAGTGCAGTCAATCATGGAGGTTGCTCCCTGCGGGTTACCGGCCGAGATGGCGGTGTTAATCCCTTAGATGCAGCAACCTCACTGATTGGATTCAGTTGGCCTGGGTTTTACAAAGGACGCATGCCTGGCCATCCAGCCATCGCTCATTCGATCGCATGGCGCCCGTAACCAAACACGCGAGTGACGACCCATTGGCTGCCGCGCTGCCGCCACAGGATCTAAAACTGGGCTTCTCCAAGACACTTTCCTGACGCGATCCAGCAGGACTTCTGGTTGCCTCGCTCGATGGCGCCGTAGTCCTTGATGGGAAAGACTTGCAAGCTGCCGGGAATAAGTCGGCGTTCCTTGCGTCGTCACCCCGGCGAACGCCGGGGCCCAGTGGCCTCAGCTCGGGATGTTTATACAGGTCAGGCGGAAAGCCGCTGGGTCCCGTCCATCGCCGCAGCGACGGTTGATTCAATGCTTGAGTTCGCCGGGCGAGTTTGCATGACAACGTTAGGGTTCGCTTGCGCTCACGTACTGATGTCGATGAGTCAAGCCTTTTCAGCTCGTTAACGCGTCTCGTGCGCCTTCCCATAGTCCTGATGGAGAAAATTCGCCACGGGATAGCAGGACGGAGGACTGGCATTGCTGAGCACGATGATGGTTTCACCGGTGTGCGGATAGGTGCGCACGTCGGTGCAGATGCCAGCTGCGCTGCCGCCATGCCCCCAGCGAAAGTCACGCTCTGGAATATCCGGGCCGTAATCGGTCGCAAAGAAGCCCAGGCCCATGAATTGCCGATAGGTCTTCGTTGCTTGTGCAAACAACGCCGGCGGAATGAGTTTGCCGGATTGCAAGGCTTGAACGAAGCGATACATGTCGCCGACCGTGGATGCCTCGCCGCCCGCTGGAAAACCGCGCAAGGTTTCGCATTCGAACACCAGCTTGCCACCGACGGCGGTATACCCCACGGCGAGGCCCGGATCTATGGTCGTGCAATCGATAAATCCGGTGTGGATCATCCCGGCCGGCTCGAAGACGTGACGGCGCACATAGGTCTGGAAGTCCTCGCCGGAAACGACTTCCACCATGCGACCCAGGACGACGAACCCGAAATTGCTGTAGACCTGTTTTGTGCCCGGCGGGAAGGACGGCGGCTGGTGGCTTTCCTGAGCGACCATGTCGGCAACGCTGTGTACGCGTGCGCGGTTGGCCGCATTCTCATTGCCCAACAACGCATCGTCACCCGCACCGCTGGTGTGAGTCAGCAACTGGCGGACCGTAACCGTGCTGGCGAAGCTGCGATTGGAATAATCCTTCAGTACATCGCCAACGCGTGTATCCAGCGAAAGCCGCCCGGCTGCAATTTGCTGCAATACCGCCACACTGGTGAACATCTTGCCGGCCGAGGCAAGGTTGAAGCGCGTATCCAGCGTGTTTGGGGCGCCGTTCTTGGCATCACGCTTCCCGTAGGCCTTCTCGAACAACACGTGCCCATTCCTGGCAACCAGGACGACACCCGAGAACTTGTCTGCTTCGGTCAACCTGGAAGCAAAGTTGTCGAGCCTTGCCAAGGCGGGATCTTTCCAATCCGTTGGTCCGTTATCGGGCCGGGCAAAGACAGGCGCTACCAACCCTGCCAGAACAACCGCAAGACAACGAACTAAACGGATCGAGTTCGATCGCATATGTCATGGCTCCAAAAATTTGCCGTTGAACCAGCGCTTTCTCGGCATTTGTGATGTATGAACCCAATGGGATCAGTGCGGTAGAGCGCGCCGTCCAGTGTGCCTGCGTGAGTGCCAGGCTTCAGATCCGCACCCCGTGCAGGCAAACCGATGACGGCGCAGGCTGCCCACACAATCCAAAGAGTGATTGCTCGAAAGCTTGCGAAGCGTAGTGCTATGCGTTTCATGTCGTCACTCCTGGGTAAGAAACAGGCGCAAGGATCTATTGCGGCCATTCTTGACGGCCACAGGTCGATCAAAAACGAGCTGTTGGTCATACCCCTGGTAGAAGGTCCATCAGGGCGAACCGGCTGTGAGAGTCGTATTGCAGGGCGCTCACCAGGGTTCCTTGCGCGTCGACCACCAGCAATACCGTTTCCGTGCCGTGCTGGCGCTTGACGAGGTAGTCATCCGAACCGAACTTGGTGACCCCTTTGAACGTGAAGGATTCGACCGGCCCGAGCGCAGCAAGAAACGTCTCTCTGGCGGTCTTGTTATGGGTGCGCACCCAGGCCAGGCCATCGCTCATGCCTGTGCCGCTGTCAGGATCGCTCAGGAACAGCCTCAGCGCCTTTTCACTGCCAGGAAATGGCTTCTGCGCTTTGATGCGGTTGGCGAGCGCATCATTGATCCGGTCGGCAGCGGCGTGGCCGATACGCGGCTGGTCGAGGATGACGCGTCCATTTTGATTGGCGACAAGTCGCAAGGCGCGCCCATGCGAGTCCATGACGAAGTGCACGGTGGGTGCGATGCTCTTCTCGCCGGGGAGCAGGTTTACGCCAAGAGGATTCTCGCCCTGTACGGCAAAGTCAGCCTTGCCGATGGGAACGATATGGAAGGGTTTCGGGATGCCGATCTCTCCGCTGACGCTGACCTGGAGACCATTGCCAGCACGTGTCACGGTAATGAGCGACAGAGCACTGTTCTGGTAGAAGCCTGCATAGCGGTCCAGCGTATCGCTGCTCGGCACGACGGAGGCAGTCGTACTTCCATGCCCGTAATCGGGCGGCGTTACCTGCGCGGCAAAAGCCGCCATGCCCAGTGCAACGGATACCAGCAACGCCGTCGACGCGCGCGCCCACTTCCGGGGCTTGCGCAGCATGCGACGGATTCGCAGTTCCAGGAACGATGCCGAATCGGACATCGCCGGCACCACGCCGATGTGGCTCGATTGGCGCTGGCCCACTCGGATCAAGGTTTCGCAATACGCACCGATGTCATGCCCCATCAGCAGGACGCGGGCGTCGCAGTCCATCTCGATGGCGCGGCGCAGGCGGTGGAATTGCCACCACAGCAGCGGGTTCCAAGGCATCAGCGTCAGCAGCGCCAGGGCGAGCGCGAGAAGCTGCGGGTCGTGTGCGTCCAGATGCGAGCGCTCATGGGCGATGGTGCATCGTTGCTGCTCCTCGCTTGCTTGCAGCAACCACGCAGGTACGACGACGCGCGAGCGTATCAGGCCGACAACGGCCGGCCCCGCGTCGGGCGCGACGAGGACATGCTCACCATGCAGCTGTCCTTCGTTCCAGCCGCGCTTTCGCCGATGTAACAGCGCGGAACCCGTGGCGAGGATCAGCGCCATGAGCGCCGAGGCTCCTAGCCAGATCCCGCGCGCCAACGTGTCGATGTGATCGGATGTCGCGTAGGGCTGCCCTTCATCGAGGTCAAGCAGCACTGGCGGCATCGGTATCGATGTCGTGTCGCGCAGGGCAATCGGCGCCGACGTCAACGCCATGCCGGATTTGAGGGCATCGGGAAGCTGGATCGATGCAGTAGCGATCACCGTCGGCAACACCAGCGAGCTGGCCATTGCGAGCATCCACACCCATCGCGCTGCAGCTTGACCCACCTTTACCGCGCGTTCGGCGGCCAGCGCCGCTGCGCTTAACGTGAGCGCGACCATAACGGCATACATCATCCAGTCAATCATCACGGCTTTTCCTTGCCGGAGTGCTCGTCCAGCAGCCGCCGTATGCGGCGTATCTGCTCGGCATTTAGCTTCTGCTCCGATACCAGGTGCGAAAAGAGCAACTCCGCCGAGCCCTTGAACAATTTATCGGTCAGATGCTGCACGGCATTCTTGCGTGCGGCCTGCTGCTTGATACTGGCGAAATAGCGATGCCCGCGCCCTTCCTCCTCATGTCCGACGTAGCCCTTACCTTCGAGGGTGCGCAACACGGTGAGCACCGTCGTATAGGCAAGCTCGTCGCTCAAGCGTTCGCGTACTTCGGCGACCAGCGACGGCCCATGGTCCCACAGCACCTGCATGACATCCGCCTCGCGGTCGGTGAGGAAAATCTTCATCGGGTTTGCTTGCCCCACGTCTACTATGGGCGTAGTAGATACTTGGGGCTTTCATCTTGTCAACTATGCGCATAGTTATTACAAACGTCGGCGCAGCGGCAGACTTGGCCCTACGGTTATGCAGCGAGCGGCGGTGTCGTTGCAGCGAGCGGCCCGCGCTTCACTGTGACACTGATGCACAATCCATGTTGGGCCGGGAGTGAAGACATGGACGGTGGCCGGGATGCAGGAACCCTTGCCGGCTGGCTGCGATCTCCGCTTGCGGATGAAAAATCAATACCGGCAAATCGAGGGAAATCATGCGATTCCAGTTCAATCGAAAGAAAGATGCGCTGAGGCTTTTTGCCGCCATGGTCGTGGCTGTTCTCGCCAGCGGAAGCGCCACGGCGGCCTCAGCACAAGGCTTAAAAAACATTCCGCTTACGGCCAGTCAAAATCCCTCGGGTGTGAACCGCCCGGTTTCGCAGGCGGTGTGGGCCGGTGACACGCTGTATGTGAGTGGATGGCTCGACCCTGACTTGAAGACGCACACCGATACCGCGTCCCAGACCGCGGGTATTCTCAAGGACATTCAAACGTTCTTGAAGACGCAGCATTTGACGATGGGCGACGTGGCGATGGTGCGCGTGTATCTCGCGGCTGATCCGAAGAAAGGCGACCAGATGGACATCGAGGGATTCAGGGCTGGGCTCCGTCCGTTCTTTGGGACTAAAGATCAACCCAACAAGCCGGCGTGCACTACCTTGCAGGTGGTTCTGCCTGCGGGTCGCCGCGGTGCGCTGGTGGAGATCGACGTGGTTGCTGTGCGGTTGAAGTAGCGGCTGATTTTCTTTTACGGGTCGGCACGATTTGCTGCTGCCATGATGCGCCCCCTCCCCTGCGACAGTAGGGGAGGGTTGGGGTGGGGTTGCTCGTGCTTTAGCGAGCAGCCGAATGTTGCCATGATTTCTCGCCACAGGAACATCGCGGCCATGTGTGCTTCCTACGCTCGCTTCGCTCGCACCCCACCCTAACCCTCCCCTACTTCGCAGGGAAGGGAACCGTCTGTCGCGATGATCGCTTGAGTGCAAATTCAATTGTTGCAGCAAGCGGCCACTCCACCGCAACAAACGGCATATGTATGACGCGCCCACGCACCTACACTCATATCCACGACATCACGCAAGTTTGATGCTCGAATCGGAAGCGGAGCACTATGCGCGTCACATCCACGAAGTGTCGGTCGTTATCTGCCGTAATCACTGCTGCCGTGATTTTCCAGTCGGCCGCAGCAAGGGCTCAGCACGCCGCGGATAATCCTGTTTCCGCCGCCGATGATGCTTACGGGTTGACGCTTGGCCTGGAGTCGGTGGGCATCTACAGCCCGGGTCTGGTGCGCGGATTCAATCCTCAAGCAGCCGGCAATGTTCGGATCGACGGCCTTTACTTCGATCAACAAGGGGCGTTGTCCGATCGTGTTATCGAGGGTTCGAGCATCAAGGCGGGCGTGAGCGAAATCGGCTATCCCTTTCCCGCACCTACCGGCATCGTGGATTACGACCTCCGCCATGCCACAGGCGATGTACCCAGGGGAACGATCATTGCAAATGTCGGCCCCTACGAGGCGCGCGGCGTCAGTGTCGACGGCAGCCTGCCCTTGATGGGCAGCGAGCTGGTACTTCCGATCGGGGTGAGCAAGCAAGTCAGTACGCAGACGACGTCTTATGGCCCCTACCCTGGCTACACGTCGAATGTAACCAGCATAGGTGCGACACCCCTGTGGTCGCCGAACGACAAGATCATCGTACGCGCGATGGTTGACTGGCAGAAAACGAGTGACGCGAAGACGTTTCCACTGTTCTTCACGGCAGGTGATTTCCTGCCGCCCGTCCTTTCCAACAAGTACTTTGGCCAGAACTGGGCGCAAGGGCGCAATCTGGCGACGAATCTGGGCGGCATCGTGTCTGCGCAGTTGAGCAAGGCGTGGCTGCTGAAGGCCGGTGTATTTCGCTCGACCAACGACTATCCCGTCAGCTTCGCGGATCTGTACACCGACATCCAGCCGAATGGCCGGTCCCAGCATCTGGTGGTGGGATATCCAGACCAGGACACGTCTTCCAACTCCGGCGAGGTGCGCCTGTCGGGTGCATCCACAAGAGGCGATTGGCGTCAGCAGCTGACCTTCATGGCTCGCGGCCGGGACACCCATGCACGCTACGGCGGGGAAGATGTCGTCGACGAAGGCCAGGCCGTCATCGGCACGCTGGTCCAGTTGCCGGAACCGAGCTTCCAGTATTCGACGCGCACCCATGATCGTACGAAGCTGTGGAGCGTGGGCTCGGCCTATCACGTGGATTGGCGCCAACGCGCCGAATTCGAGCTTGGCGTTCAAGACGAACACTATCGTGAAACGGTCGTCGCGCCGGGGGAGCCGGATTCCAACGTATCTGCGCATGCTCCCCGCGTTTACAGCAATGCCGCCTTGTCGCTCGCGCGCGCATGGACGCTCTATGCCGGATACACCCAGGGCCTGGAGGATTCCGGCGCCGCACCCACGTCCGCCAGGAACAGCGGAGCGGTGCTTCCCGCCTCCAAGACGTGGCAAGTCGATTCGGGCATACGTTATGTCGTAACCCCCAAGTTCAAGATCATCGCGGGCGTGTTCGAACTTCAGAAGCCGTATTTCAACCTGGATACGAACAACGTCGACCGGGAGCTCGGTGCCCAGCGCGCCAAAGGCGTGGAACTCTCGATTGCGGGCGAGCTGTTCGACTACTTGCAGCTCAATATTGGCGTTCTTGACGGCAAGGTCAGCATCACGGGGCCGAACCTGGCCGCCGAGAAGGTGGGTCTCGTCGCCGTCGGCCAGCCGCTTCTGACATACGTGGCCAACGTCAATTACGTGCTTCCGTGGTTGCCGGCCTCATCGCTGGATGTGTCAGCCACCCATTTCGGGACCGCGCCCGCGAGCATCGACAACGGTATTTATGCACCTGCCGTGACGCGGGTGAATCTCGGCGGGCGTTACCAGTTTACCGCCTTCGGCAGGAAAAGCAGCCTTCGTGTGCAGATCCAGAACATTCTGGCGACCAAGGAGTGGACGACCCAATACACGCCCGGCTTCTTCCAATGGCCGTCGCCACGAACTGTGTTTGCTTACCTCACCACAGACCTTCAATGACTTGCTTGTTGAGTTCTCACCCGCACGGTGTCTAATCCGTGCGTTTTCTCACTCAAACGTAGCCAGGAGCTATTTATGAAAAACCTCAATTCCGCTTTGCTTGCCATATGCCTGGTTCTCGGGGCTGGCAGTGTTTTTGCCCAGGACAATGGGATGACCAAGGACACTGCGCAGACTCACGATGGCATGAAGAAGAACGCCATGGGCCACGACACGATGAAGATGGATACGATGCCCAAGGGCCATATGGCAAAAGGCACGATGCCCAAGGGCGGGCCTATGATGAAAAAGGACAGTGCGAACCAGAACGCCATGCCGAACGATGGCGCGCGGCACTAGCAGGTCGGCTTCCTGTCGCCTCACTCGGAGCACGTAGGTTGGGGTGAGCGCAAGCGAACCCCAACACCGCCATCTTCAGCATGGCAACGTTGGGGTTCGCTTGCGCTCACCGCCAACCTACGTTCGGCTACAGCTCCTGGAGACGTTCCTGTATCCGCTTGCGATAGCGGCGACTCAACCGTAGGCGTGCCGTGGAATCCAAGACGACTTCATATTCGCCATTGTCCTGCAACTCCAACCCACGGACCCGATCCAGGTTGACGATAATGGAGCGATGAATGCGCGCGAATGAGCCCGAGTCCAGATCCTGCTCCAGTTCCTGCAGCGTGCGCCGCAATATGTGCGTTGTAGTGCCCACATGGATGCAGGCGTAATAGCTTGCCGCTTCGATCCAATCGATGTCCGACACGTTGAGGAACAAGGTCTGGTTTCGGCTTTTGACCGCGATCCGGCTGATCGCGCGGCGTTGCGCTGGCGCATAGTGCGCGAGCTTTTCCTTGGCACGCACCAGGGCGCGATGGAAGCGGGCATCGTCGAAGGGTTTCAGGAGATAATCCAGCGCACCCGCCTCGAACGCGCGTAACGCATAAGCGTCATAGGCGGTCACGAAGATCACGGTGTCGGGCATGTCCGCACCCAGCAGCTCGAGCACGTCGAACCCATCGCACTCGGGCATTTGTACGTCGAGAAACACGAGGTCGGGCCTGGAGCGCCTGATCTCCTTGATCGCCTCCTGCCCTGATTCGCATTCGATCACCGATGCGATGTCCGGATCGTTGCGCAACAGGATGGTCAGGTTCCGCCGCGCCAGGGCCTCGTCGTCGACGACCAGCACGCGAATCGATGGGGATTGCTCGTCAGGCGATGTCATTTACGCCTCCAGGAACGGCAGCGTCACAACCACTTCCACGCCGCCGGTGTCGACAGGCCTCAGCAGCAGTTCGGATCGATCGCCATACAGAATCTGCAAGCGGGTGCGCAGATTGCCCAGGCCGACCCCAGCGGATGTCGCCCCCCTATCCTCCTGGAGCCATGGGCCATCGTTGTAAACCGTCAGGCGCAATGTGTCATCGTAACGTGTACCCGCGACGCGGATGTCGCCACCGGCAACGCGCTTGGAAACGCCGTGCTTGATGGCGTTTTCCACGAGCGGCTGCAGCAGGAGATTCGGCACCTGTGCATCCCTCAGCCCGGCAGGGATGTCCATAGTCACACGAAGGCGATCGCCGAACCGCACCTGTTGGATATCGAGATAGCGCTGCAGATATTCGATTTCCTCCGTTAGGGTTACCTGCGTGCGATGGGAGTCTTCCGACGCACGGCGCATGAACTCGCTCAAGCCCACGATCATGCCGACCGCTTCGTCGTTGCGCTGGTCGCGTACCAGGCCCACGATCGAATTGAGCGTGTTGAACATGAAATGCGGGTCCATCTGGCGACGCAGCGCGGCGAGTTGAGCGCGCGACAGCTCCTCGTTGAGCCGGGCGGTCTCGGCCAGCTGCCGCTCGATGTTCCTACGCGAGTCCACCACATAGGTGACGCTGGCGATCAGGGCATAGGCGATCACGAACGTCAGGATCTGGAATGTGAGCGACGTGTACCAGGTACTTACGAAGACTGGTGGCGGGCTATAGTGCCAGGGGTTGAAAATGACCCGAAGCATTGCCGACCACGCCGCAGCCGCCGTGCTGACGAAGGCAAAGGCCAGCAGGTGTGCGATCGCCGCTTTCAAGAGCTCACCGCGAACAATTGGCCGCCTTCGCGCAAGTTCGACGATGAACGGCGTTGCCAACACCCATGGCAACCAGGATACGAACGCGACAACGAACGGTAAGAGCCACGGCCTTCCCGTTCCCATCGCATGCATAAGGAACATGGTCTGGCTTGCATCGAACAGCGCGCCCGCACACCAGATCGCCGCGATCCAGGTCCAGCGGGTCGGGGGCGTGTTCGGGCGGGTGTCGGTCATGGTCATCACGCTACCTCAAACTCATCGCGAAAATCAGCGGCTGCAGCGAGCGGCCGGCCAGGCGCAGCGAGCGGCCTGGCATGCTGGAGATGAGTATCCAGGCCGTTCGTCACGCAGCGCCGTGTTTCGATCACGGCTATTATCCTTGACCGTCGAACCTCCTTTTGACCGGCAAAAGCTCCCAATAAGTTCTTCGATCCGTTATGGCTGATGCAATCCCGGCGATGGTGGCCACAGCCACGACCATGCATTGAGAGGAGACCCTGGTGAACGTATGGTTCGGTATTGGCAAGGCTATCGTGGTGGCGGCCTTTTTCGGCGTCTGCGATGTCATGTGGGTTCGCGTGGTAGGCATTCGCTCGCCCTGGCTTGGGCTATTCTCCATGTTCTACTTCATGGGCATCGCCAAGTCGGCGGAACCGCAACTGCTGTTTCGCATGCCTTCTGCCCTGCGCACCGTCGGCCCCGACCTCGCCCGGCAAGATCGCCAGGATCGATGGGGCATCCGGCGCTTTGGCGCGCTTCTTCGAAACACACCGCTTCGCTATCTCAATAGCGCCGTCTATCGAACAGGCCGCGAACAAAGTTTCTCGGCGTTGAGCCGACGGCTGGAGTCGGCGGAGGCCATCCACTTTTGGGCGGCCGTGCTGTTTACACCCTATATCGTGTACATCTTGTCTCGCGGCCTTTTAGCGGAGGCGGGTTTGTTCGTGCTGATCCAATTGGCGTTCAATCTCTATCCCATCCTGCACCTTCGCCTCGTACGCGCCCGATTGAGTCGGTTTCAAGCTCGTCCGGGCGGCCAGAAAACAGCTGACTGAGCGGCCGATCTGCAGATAGTTACGGATGGCAATCAAACGGCTGGCACGGCGGATGCGGCTGCTTGCGTGCTTCGGCGCTGCGCCATTGCGGATGGTCGTAGGGAATGTAGCTGGCCCAATACCATGGAAAGCAGATATTCCCCAGGGTGGCCTGCATCAAGTAAGGAAAGATGGATTCCGCGTTGGAACTGTTGCTCAGCAGCAGCAGGCAATCGCGTGAGCGCTGCTCGCACACCAGCACGTTATTGGTGCCATCGTCGTGCCCTTCCTTGAACCAGATCGGGCCTTGCGGTGATCGATACGTGCCTACGCCAAGCGCATAGCTGAGTGCGATGGCGTCGTTGTCCGTGGTATCCGGCATCACCATGGGCGGAAACTGTTGCACGCTGTGGATGCAGATCTCCGGTTTGAGCCAGGCTTCGTGCGTGGCAGGTTTCAGGCCATCGCCGCGCACCATGGCCGCAGCCAGCTGTGCATAGTCGTGAAGCGTGGTGTCCATGGAGCCTGCCGCACGCACGTCGCTGCGATGCTTGTGCCCCAGCGGCCTGCCTGTTTCGTCGTAACCTTGGGCGACGTTGGAGGCAAAATCGTCGCGCCAGGTCATGGACGTGCGCGGCATGTCGAAGCGTTCGAACAGATGCTTGCGCATGTAATCGCTCACGTCCAGCTGCAGGCCCTGTTCGATCGCGAACTGCATCAGGTTGATGCCTTCCCCCGAATAGCTGTACCGCGTACCGGGCTCGAAATAGATCTGCAGCTTGCCTTGCGGATCGTAATCCTTGCCGGGCGGCCAGTAACGGTAATTGGCAAAACCGGCGCGGTGGCTCAGCAGAATGCGCGGCGTGATCATGCGCCAGCGCGGATCGCCAACGAGATCGGCGTACTTGGGATAATCCGGCAGCGGCTTGGGCAGGTATTTCCCGATCGGCCGATCCAGCTGGACGCTTCCATCATCCACCATCATCATCACGCTGTAGGCAAATGCAGCCTTGGTCAGCGAGGCGGCGTACATTACCGTATCGGTTTGCAATGGCAGATGATGTTCGACATCGCGCTCGCCATACGCCTTGAGGTAAGTCACGCGGCCGTTTTCGATCAGCGCCACGCCGAGCCCCGGTACGTGCGCCGCTTTCATCAATGCTTCGACGCGGCGGTCCAGTGCCTGTCCTCGCAATCGCTGATCGGCCGCATTCGCGCATTGGCAGGCGAACAAGGCGACGATAAGCAGCATCCCCATACGCATAAGCGCACTCCGTTCCGTTGAGCTACCCCACCCCATGCATCCCGCCAACGGATCGGTTCCATGCGGGAGCGATCCGTAGCGGCTTCGGCCGTTGCTTCGGCACGATAAAGCGCACGGCCGTGCTCGTCCAGCCGTAGCGCGCGCCGCGGAATCCGCTTCCATACCCTCCCGCACAAGCGCCAGGAATCGTACGCTCGCCATAAAGACACGACGCTCATCGTTCCCATCACCGAATTGCCGCAGGCATCTCAGTGCGTGAGACGTAGAAATGCTCAAATCGTTGGTCGTTTTTTCTCAGAGATACCGATGAAGGCGTTAACTGGCTCCGCTCCCCTCTATGTCATTACCGCGCTTGCCTTTGGCATCGGCGCCAATGCACAGGGCGCCCCCCACACTTCCCGCACCGTGTTTGGCGGAACACTCCACGCCAGTGGGCCTCGCGGGGTCTACGCCGACATCCAATTCCAGCCGCATCGCCTGACCGCGCGCGTGCATGAAGCCCACATGTGCGTGCTTCATGCGCATCTCGTGCACGGCGATCCGCATGTCAGCCGCTACGCCATCGAGCCGCCGCAGGGTGGGCGCTTCTGCGATGAGCTGGTCGATGGGGAAATCGTGATCCGTCCCCATTCGCCGAATGAAGTGATCGCCGAGTTTCGCTCTGCACGCATGGATTGGTCGGGACGCTTTCATCGCCGCCGTTGACCGCGCATAAACGATCATGCATCGCCGCAGGCGTTCCGTCGGACCAATGGGGCGGCGCGACAATCCTTGCGGTCTATGCATGCTCCTTCCCTCGCAATGGGTTATTCGGGTGGCAACATGCGAAGCGCGTGACGCTTGCGCCCTTCCCATTCGACTGTATTGACGAACGAGCAGGCTGGATTTCAACAGGCTTCCCGGCTGAAGACTACGCGCAAGCCAATGATCACGCAGCACGGAAGTGCGGTGCTCGCCAGATTATGTTTTTTGCCACATGCGTTTGCTAAAGCTGAAAAAGTGGCCGCCTTGCACTTCTTCACCGGTTTGCCTTTGTGCCATCGTCGATATGTTTGCACGACACGGCAAGAGCACCGGGAGGGAATATGCGGAAGAAGACAAACGTGCTGCATCGCGGCATACAGAGCCTTAGCGCCTTGCTCTTGTTTGCGTCGCTAAGCGGCGCATTGCCAGCACAAGACGCAGCGCTCGTGCTGCAGCGCGACGGGCGAACCATTTCGCTGGAACCCTACGCCCCGAACATCCTGCGCATAACGATCAGCACCGACCGGGCGGCCGCCACGGCCGCGCCCGGATACGGCTTCGTGGCGAAGCCATCGGCACAGGGCTGGAGCCACTCGCAAGACGCCGCGGGCGAAGATGTTTTCCGCTCGCCCAAGATGGTGGTGCGCGTAGCGCCGGAGCATCTTGCAAAGGATCAGCTCCCCCAGCGGATGCCGCTGGATGCGCTGAACAATCAGCTGCGCGAAAAATACTTCGGCGGCTCCAACAACGAGCAAGGCCCGCACGACGACGCCGTGCTCGTCACCAACGCCGCCGGCAAGGCCCTGCTGCATATGCGCACGTGGACGATGGCGCCGGAGCGGCCGGATGTGGCGCAGGCGGACGCGGGCGCCAAGGGCTACCACGTCGAAGCGACGTTCGATTCGCCCGCCAACGAGCATTACTACGGCCTCGGGCAGCAGCAGAAAGGCTGGATGGACTTGCGCGATCACGAGATCCGCTGTTGGCATGACTACGGCGCGCTCGGCGGCGAAAACGTCTGCGTGCCGTTCACGGTGTCCAGCCTTGGCTACGGCCTGGTCTGGGATAACCCTTCGAAAACCACCATAGACCTCGGTTTCAACGATCGTAACGTGTGGTCGTCGGAAGTGGGCAACCGGGTTTCGTATTTCGTCATTGCCGGTGACGACAGCGACGATATCTACACGGGCTATCGCTTGCTGACGGGCGTGACGCAGATGTTGCCCCGGAACGTCTACGGCTACATCCAAAGCAAGGCGATCTACCCGACGCAGCAACAAGTGCTGGACGTGGCTGACGAATACCACCGAAAGAATCTGCCGCTGGGCGTGATGGTGGTGGATTTCCTCAACATGACCAAGCAGGGCAACCTGGACCTGGACCCCGCGCGCTGGCCCGATCCGGCCGCGATGAACCGCCAGTTGCACGCGATGGGCGTGGACACGCTGCTGAGCGTATGGCCGCATTTCTCCAAGGGCTCGCTGTTCTACGACATGCTGGCGCGCAAGGGCTGGCTGGTGCATACGCGCGACGGCGCGCCGGATCCCGGCTGGTTCAAGGCGGTGATCGGGCCGAACATCGACACCACCAACCCGGAAGCGGCGAAGTGGTTCTGGGAACAGATCCGCGACCGCTACATAAAGCCATACGGCTTCGATTACCTGTGGCTGGATGAAACGGAACCGGATATCGACCCGGCCAAGGACGTGTTCTGGGTGGGCTCGGGCACACGGTATTACAACGTGTATCCGCTGTTCCATACCGCTTCGGTCTACGAGGGATTCCGCCGCGATTTCGGCGACAGCCGCAGGGTGATGATCCTGGCGCGCGCGGCCTATCTTGGCGCGCAACGCAACGGCACCGTGTTCTGGTCCAGCGATATCTACTCGACCTGGGACATGCTCAAGCGCTCGATTCCCGCAGGGCTCAATTTCACCGCGACGGGCATGCCGTATTGGGATACCGACATCGCCGGATTCTTTTCGCCGGTGATTCCCGCCGATTATCACGCGGCGCATAAACCGTTGATCGACGGCTCCGACGTGCGCGGCACCATCGGCAACTACGAGGATTACCCCGAGCTGTTCGTACGCTGGTTCGAATGGGGCACGTTCCAGCCGGTGATGCGCGCGCACGGCGAACGCGATCACAACGAAATCTGGTCCTATGGCAAACAGGCCGAACCGATCCTGACCAAATACCTGAAGCTACGCTACCAGCTGCTGCCCTACACCTACTCGCTGGCCTACCGCAGCTACCAGACCGGCGCGCCGTACATGCGCGCGCTGTTCATGGATTTCCCGGCAGATGCGAAGGTGGCGAACATTTCCGACGAATACATGTACGGGCCGGCCTTCCTGGTGGCGCCCGTTACGGAGCAAGGCGCCACCCATCGCAGCGTGTACCTGCCGGCCGGTTGCGACTGGTACAACTACTGGACCGGCCAGCGTTTCCACGGCGGCCAGACGATCGACGTGGATGCCCCCATCGATACCCTGCCGCTGTTCGTCAAGGCAGGAAGCATCGTGCCGCTGGGCTCGGATGACGGCAACGCGCAGAACCAGCAAAAGATCGTTTCAGTGAAGGTGTACGCAGGCGCGGATGGCAGCTTCACCCTCTTCCAGGACGATGGAAAAACCTACGCTTACGAGCGGGGCAAATACAGCGTTACCAAGCTGACATGGGATGACGCCGCCCATCAGCTGAAGCACGAGGGAGCGCCAGCCTGGAGCGGATCGGATGCCGCCGTGGTGAAGGTGGTGGGTGGCAGTGGGCGGGAGCCTTGATGCACGGCACCTCATGAAAGCCGGGATTTCATCCCAGCCTATGCGACGACGCGGCGAGAGCGTGGTGGAGAAACCCACCACGCCCGTTGCCTGATAGGTGACAGCTCAGAATCCAATGGCCGAAATACGCGTCGCCCAATTGCTCAATGCGCCGCGCGTGCCGCCGCATTGAAAAAATGGCGGCGTCAGATATTCGCTTAGCGTGCAGGTCTGGGCGATGTACTCGGATGCGATCCAGATCGTATTGCCATCGACAGACGCCGCACCGTAGTCGCCCCAGCGCGGCCGGCCACCACCGAGGTACGGAATGCCGGTAAAGCCGTCCCACGGCCCTGCACCCGGCGCTGCAATATGCACCTCGCCGGCGCCGATCTTCGCATCCAGGCCGGCATAGCCGGCGCTTGGATAGTCATTGGGGCCAACCACGGTGAAAGCGATCACGCCGCGTCCGCTTTGCGTGACGGCCGCCGCACCGTAAGTGAGGTTCGCATCGGGCAAGGCCAGTGTGTCGTTGGCAAAGATGTGCCCGGAATCCGGGTTGATCACGAAATAATTGATGCCCGAACCATGGCTGCCGTCGCTCAGCAGGACGTCGGTATCCAGCGTGCCCCACAGCTTGCCATTGGCGTAGCTCACTTGCTGCATGCGCGAATCGTTCACCGCCAGGTCGCGCGGCGTGGAGTAAACGAAATTCGGGTAGCCGAGATAAGTCGGCGCGCAGCCGGTCAGGGCAAAGCAGTCACGCAAGGGTGTGCTGCCTGCTTTCTGATGGGCCAGACTGCTGGGCACGGCGTATGGCTGCACGGTCAGCGGCGAGACGTTGAGCGTCAGGTTCGTGGGTGCGGTGTCGATGGCCTGCGTGTTCGACACGGACCACAGCCAGATGGTGTTGGACGTACCCGAGTCGTAAAACACGGCATCCGAACTCAGCAGGTATTCGGTTCCGCCATGTGTGCCGGCATACTTGCCGCCGGACGAGACAGCCGGCCACACCGTAAATGCAGGTGCCGGAATGCTCGGATCGCCACCATTGAACAGCACCACGTTGGGTGACGCCGCGCCCGATGCCAGGGCCTGCTTGGAGATGGCGTAGATCTGCGCGCCGTAAAAGCCGTCGCCGAACAGCGAGAATTCGTTGGTGGTCAGGAAGATGGCGTTGGCATCCGCGCCAATGTGCGGATAGTCGCCCAGGCAAAACCCCAGCGCGCAGCCGTGATCAGGCGTGCCTTGCGTGCCATTGTTCTGCGCCGGCAACCGATAGATGTTCCACGCACCGGTAGGATCGGAGGTCTGGCTGACTGCGATGTCCAGATGGTTGATGCCGGCCAGTGACGACGTCGTGCCGATGCGATCGAGCGTCAACACGAGCTGGAACCAGCGCTGCGTGGCTACATCGTAGTAGCAGGACGGGTCGGTGATTTCGGGCCCGTACGCACCTGTGCTGCGGTTGATGGCCGCCGGGTAGCCGTAGAACGTGTTGAGATCGACCGGCCCGACCAGCTTGTTGCCCTTGTTGTCATAGATCGCCAATACATCGTTGACGCTTTCCACGACGAATCCGTTGCCGGCGCACAAGCCTTGATCGGGCGGCTCCACCGAAAACTGGTTGCCGCCGTTGGCGTAACGCTGGTCGTGGAAGTTGAGGCCGTCGATGCCGCCGAGAAGTTCGGGATGCGATTTGGCGCGCGTGGCGTTTCCCATCCTGTTGCTGCCGGCGTGCCCGTGGGCAATGCTGCGGTTCACCACCTGCTTCGACCCAAGGTCGAGGCCGCTGCCTGAATCGGTATCCCCGCCAGCCATGGCCGGATCCAGTTCCAGGCTTGCCAGCGGTGCGCCCCCGAGGGGCGTGGTGACTGGTACGGTAGTGCCTCCCCGTTGCAGCTTGAGCGTGACAGGTGTCGTTCCCAAGGCACAGGTAGCAAACGCCATCATCGCTACTGCGATGAGTAGTCGAGTCTTCATAGCTCTGGTCTCCCGTTATTGCGTTAGGTGACCGCGCCCCCTGGAGCGCTGATATCGGCCGCACCGATATGCGTTCGCGCAAGTACGCATATATGGCATATGCGCGTGGCTACGATACGCGCTTTCGCAATAAATTGCGCCGCCGTTCGCGGGACTGGGACAAGTGGTTAATTTCAAAGGCTGTTTTTCTTCTTCCAGAGCTTGACACTCTCCCCTTGCCGGCGAGTAACCTGACCCGGCCTGGCAGCGAAGTCATGAAATAAGGTGGCCAGGTCCGCCATGCTTTGCAGAGGTGCCCATCGTGACTACGGAACGTGTTGCTGCCGCCGAGATGGATACGCCTGCATCCGTGTTGCCGGAGGAGCCATCCAGCCGGCTGGTCTATCGGCATACGCTGCCCATCCGGATCATGCACTGGATCAATGTCATCGCACTGTCGCTGATGTTGTTCAGCGGCTTGCAGATCTTCAATGCGCACCCGAGCCTTTATTGGGGCGATCGATCCGACGCAGGCAAGGAACTGCTGACATTGGGTGCCCAGCGGGATGCGGCAGGAAACCTTGTCGGCACCACCCGGATCGGTCGCCACGTATTCACCACGACCGGGGTGCTGGGTGTATCCAACGGCATCGATGGCACACCCACCGTTCGCGGCTTTCCTTCCTGGCTCACGGTGCCCGGCCCTGCCTGGCTCGCGATGGGAAGGCGCTGGCATTTTTTCTTCGCCTGGGTGTTCGTGCTCAACGGGCTCTGCTACGTGGGCTATTCCCTCGCGCGGCGGCACCTGCAGCGCGACCTGTGGCCTACGCGCGGCGATTGGCGCGGCATCGGCCGTTCGATCGTCGACCACATTCGCTTCAGGCATCCGCATGGTGAAGCGGCACTGCGCTACAACATCCTGCAGCGGCTCGCCTACCTGGTCGTGATCTTCGTGTTCGGCGTCGGCATCGTGCTGATGGGCCTGGCCATGTCGCCGCGCTTGGATGCGGTGCTCTCGCCCCTGGTCGAGGCCGTTGGCGGCCGACAATCGGCGCGAACCATCCATTTCATCATTGCGTGGGCCTTCGTGGCCTTCGTGCTGATCCACGTGTTCGAGGTGCTTATCAGCGGCGTAGTCAATCAGCTGCGCGGCATGATTACCGGTTACTACAAAGTCGACGCAGACAAGGTTGATCCTGGCAAGGGCGATACCGCTGAACCCGACCAGCCGGTCGCTGTGGAGGAGCATTCCCATGACTGATCGCCGATCATTCCTGCGCATGGTCATCATGGGCACGGCCAGCCTGATCGTTGCTGGCTGTGACCGCATCTCCCAAAGCAGTTGGGGCCCGAAGGTGCTGGGCAAGGCCGAAGGGCTGAATCGCCGCGTGCAGGCTTTGCTGGCGCCATCCAGCGCGATGGCGAAGGAATACACCGAAGCCGACATCTCCCCGGTATTTCGGCCCAATGGCACCACCCTGCCCAACACGCCGGCGTATCAGGCGCTGCTGGCAAACCAGTTCCGCGACTACCGGCTGCAGGTGGACGGCCTGGTCAGCCGCCCGGCCATGCTGTCGATCGACGACCTGAAAAAACTCGACACGCGCACGCAGATCACCCGGCACGATTGCGTGGAAGGCTGGAGCGTGATCGGCAAGTGGCAAGGCACCCTGCTCTCCGCGGTGCTCGACCACGTCGGGGTGGATCCGCAGGCGCGCTTCGTCGTTTTCCACTGCTTCGACGAGATGGACGTGGATACGCCTTATTACGAGAGCGTGGATATCGACGAGGCAAGGCATCCGCAAACGCTGCTGGCCTTCGCCCTCAACGACAAGCCGTTGCCGGTGCCCAATGGTGCGCCCTTGCGCCTGCGCGTGGGCCGGCAACTTGGCTACAAGCAAGCGAAATACCTGCGCCGCATCGAAGTGGTCAAATCCTTCGATGCGATCGGCGACGGCAAGGGCGGCTACTGGGAAGACCAGGGTTACGAGTGGTACGCCGGTATCTGAGCGGGCGCGGGTAATCCATCGGCGGGGCCTTGTGCGTGAGCTTATTATTTGCCGGAACTTGCATCGCCATGCAGTGACGTCATGCAGTGACGTCATGCCGCCGCGTCGACTCCGTTAACAAGACGCCGCGCCAAGCGTGTCTGCCTCAGTTGCGAGAGCCACCATTCGAGTGCGCGCCCCATGTGGTCATTTCGCCACGCCACATAAAGCACATTGGGTTCGCGTGCATCGGCGACGCGCTTTTCCACAAGCTTTCCATTTTTCAATAGCGACTGCACGCGTCGACGCGGCAACCAACCAATACCGAGTTCATCGCAATGCGCTCGGATCTTGGCCTGCATGCTTGGTACTGCGAGTATCTGCTGACCGGCCAGCCAACCGTATCCGCGGTTCTCGATGGAGCGCGAAGTATCGGCCACCACCACTGCGCGATGAGGTAGCAATTGCTCTTGCTGCAACGGCTCACGCGCTTTGGCCAATGGGTGCCACGGTGATATGGCGAATACCCATTCCATCACGCCCAATTCGAACCAGCGTAATTTTGGAATGGCCGGCGGGGCATTGGTGGCACGCGAATGTTCGCTTCGGCATCCTGCCTACGCAGTCGCATGCGCTCACCGCCAACCTACGCACCGCAGCACGCACACTCGACAAGAATCCCCCTCTCCCCCGTCGTTGATAAAGGACGAAGAGAGGGCGCCGGGCAGCGGCGCGATGGACTATATCGGCTTGAGTTGGCGCCATTGTGCTTACGGCTGCTTTGCATAGTTTGACGGAAAAAGAGCGCGCAACGCCTCTTCATCCAGTTCTTGCACAAACGATTCGCCCTTGCCAATGTCACGCGCCTGCGCCACCGCGGGTCGCGCATTGATGCGTTCGAACCACTGCTTGATGTGCGGATAGGGGCTCAGTGGCTGCTCGACACCGGGAAAGACGAAGGCTGCGCGATCGATCCATCCCCAGGCGGACATGTCGGCAATGGTGTACTCCTCGCCTACGATGTACTGGCGGCCCTTGAGGTGCTCGTCAAGCACTTCGTAATGCCGCTCTGCCTCGCGGCGATAGCGATTGACCGCGTAAGCCGGCTTCTCGGGCGCCATGCGTTGAAAGTGGACCGCTTGCCCGGAAAAGGGGCCGAGTCCCGTACCGATGAACGCCAGCCATGAAAGGAGTTCGGGCCGGTCGTGGGCGGCACCGAGAAACCGCCCTGTTTTCTCGGCAAGGTAGATCAGTATGGCGGTGGAATCGAAAACGCGCGTCGATACACCGTTCGGGCCGTCCGTGTCGATGATCGCCGGCACCTTCCCATTGGGATTGACGCTGCGAAACGCAGGCGAATGCTGCTGCCCGCGACGCGTTTCGACTTTGACCAAGGTAAAAGGAAGGCCACTTTCGGCGAGGAACAGGGCGACCTTTGCCGGATTGGGCGTGGGATGGTAGTAGAACAGGATCATCGAAAGCCTCTCGTGAGTCAGCGACACAATGTGGAATGGGCAAAAGGCGAAGGACTGCTTTCGCGGCCACGCGACGATCTCTCGCATCCGTGCAATGGGCGTGACGACAGGCGACGGGTTGACGCTCGATCACTCGATGGCCGCCACGAGCCCGTCGCGCACCCACGTCGCCAGCCATTCCCCCGCTGCGGCGGCGCCGCGATGCGCACCAAGCACGTGCGCGAGGTGGTCGCAGAGTTCGGCAAACGAAGCGCCGTTCGTCACATACATGAACGCGCGCATCTCGAACGCATCAATGGTTTGAAAACGGCAACGATGCCCTTCTCGCCACACGCGGATAGCCGCCATATCGGCAAAGTACTCCACGGCGGGGGGCACCTTATCGGCAGCCATCGCGGACCACAGCGCGCCGCAATTGCTGCGTACATCAAATAGCCGCAGCGTGGGTACGAAGCGGATCCTGGCGTGGTCCCAGTCAATCTCCCCGGCCATGGCTTCGACGGTCATTGCGGTGCCATCCGGGCCATCGAATGCACGACGCAACGACCAATCCAGCAACGCCAATTCCCCAACTTCAGGGCTATCGGGGTGGAGCGTATCCAGCACCGCTGTGAAGTGCGCGCCGTAGTCGCTGATGGTCCAACTGTCCGGCGGGTGGGTATCGATGTAGCGGTGCACAGCATGATGAAAGGCATCGTCGCCCAGCCACGCCCACGTACGTTCGAAGGTTTCACGCATGCACTCTGCCAGTTGCGCACGATAGGCGTGATGGTAAACCGCCAGGCCCGGCGAAGCATGCTCCGGAACGAACTGGTGCAGGATGTTGGGGCCGTCCACCAAAAAGGCGCGAAACTGCCGCTGCATGTCCAGGAGGCTCATACGGGACACGCCTCCGATTGCCGCGCGGCGAAGGCGACCGACCGTGCGATGTCCAGCTCTTCGAGCAATTCATGCAAGGGAGGAATGTTGTCGTCGCGCTCGATCATGCTCGCAACCGGGCCAAATCGCTCACACGCCGCGCGATAGACCGACCACACCGCGTTGGGCACGGGCTGATCGTGCGTATCGATAAGGCGATGCGTTCCCTGGCTGTGGCCGGCCAAATGCATCTGCCTGACGCAATCTGTGGGAATGGCCGATAGATAGCGCAAAGGATCGAAGCCCTGGTTGACGCCATTGACGTAAATATTGTTGACATCCAGCAGGAGGTAACACCCTGCCCGCTTGCACAATTCAGCCAGGAATGCGGGCTCGTCGTAGTCGGCTTGCAAATAGCCAAGGTATGTGGAGGGGTTTTCCAGAAGCAGCGGACGCCCTAGGAAATCCTGCACCTGGCTGACGTTCGCGCAGACGACATCCATTGCCTCCTCGGTATACGGGAGTGGAAGCAGATCGTGCGAGTTGAATCCCTCCACGCCTGTCCAGCACAAGTGATCGGAAACCCAAAGCGGCTCGATGCGTTCGGCCAGCACCTTCAATTGCCGTAGATAATCGACTTTCAGACCGTCGGCCGAACCAATCGATAAGGAAACGCCATGCATCGCGACGGGATATTGCGCGCGCATGGCGTCCAGAACCGCTAGCGGCTTTCCTCCCTGTACCATGAAATTCTCGGAAATCACCTCGACAAAATCGACCGGGATGTGGCTGTCGAGAAACGCCTGGTAATGCATCGGGCGCAAACCCAGGCCGAATCCTTCGAAGGCGGGCAAATCGTGCGTACGCATAGTGAATTCCCAAAAGAGAGAGCCCGACTGTAGGGCGCAGCCGGGCTCTGGCGATCACTTGGACGGGGCGGTCAAGCTGCCACCGGCCGCCTCGCATGCGCTGGCCGTCATGTCCTTGAAACCCTGGCCCTTGCAGGAATTCTGGCCTTTACAAGCGTGATCGCCCGATTTGCAATCGGACTGCCCTTTACATGCGTTGACGCCGTAGCATGCCTGCAGCTTGTCGCCTGCTGCCGGTGATGCATGGGCCGGGCTCACCTGTGTGAGGCTGGCAAAGGCAATGAATGCGGCGGCGGCAGCGAGACTGGTACCACTGGAGAGCTTGATCATGGAACAACTCCTATTAGGAAAACATGGATGCCGTGATGGCATGGGGGAGTTCGTCGTGGTTTCCGGGAAAGTTACAGAACAGCCTCACATCGGATGCATGTCGGCACGAGCACCATGGGTCTCTTTTTCTTGTTGCCGTTTGCTGCGCCACACCATGGGCGCGAACGGCAACGTCCCGTGTGCCATTCGTCATGTAACGATCGGCCTGCGGCGCACGAACCTTCATGAAGGCCCCTCTCTTTTTGAGGCAGAAAAACGGTGATGTTCGCGGAGGTACGATGAAACGCCGACGTTTTCTGCAGTGGGCCGGCGGCCTTGCGCTCGCCGCCTCTTCACGCGCACGCGCTTTTGCGCCATCCGACGAGAACCCGCAAGACATTTACGACAGGGTGAAGCAATCGACCGACCTTCGCTTCGTTCTCGCCGGCGGAACCATCAGCGTCGCTGTCGCGGGAACGGCCTCCTCGCTGGACACACACCGGATAGACATGTGGATACGCCGAAGCGCCGCGGCCATCGCCGCCTACTTCGGACACTTTTCCGTGGCGCGTTGGGATTTGCTCGTCACGCTCAACGACGGCGAACGGATTGGTCCGGCCACGACATGGGGACATCCCAGTTCCGTTACACATATCGCGCTGGGCCGAAACGTCAGCGACGGCGCCTTGCGCGATGACTGGGTGATGGTGCACGAAATGACTCACCTGGCGCTCCCCACGGTCCCTCGGCGCAACGTGTGGTTCATGGAGGGCAACGCGACCTACGTGGAACCCATTGCCCGCGCGCAAGTAGGGCAACTCACGCCGCAAGAAGTATGGCGCTGGGCCGTCGAGGACATGCCCAAGGGGCAGCCACGCGATGGCGATGAAGGGCTTGATCATACGCATACCTGGGGCCGCACGTACTGGGGCGGCGCCATGTACTGGCTGCTCGCTGAAATAGCGATCTATAAGAACTCCAAGAGCCGGTATCGACTGCAGGACGCCCTGCGGGCGATCAACCGCGCCAGTGGTGGCAACACGGCCTTTTGGAGTGTGGAGCAAGCGATCCACACCGGTGATGCGGCCGTAGGCAGCGATGCCATGGCCTCCCTGTACGACGCGCTCAAGGACCGACCCGTGCTCGTCGATCTCCAAGGCGCACTGCAACAACTAGGCATATCCGAAAAGGAAGGAATCATCCGTTTTGACGATAGCGCGCCGTTAGCGGCACTTCGTCGATCGGTGACCTCCCCCGAGGCCGTTGGATAAGTCCCTAGCCCGACAATCCCGCCATTGCACCGAAACGGCTAAACGAGGCCGCGTTGGGAAATCTTGCGAAACACGCTCGGGCAGCCTGCTCCCCATGCACCGGAACGCCTCGAAAAGTTCCGCGCCCTTGTAACCAAGACGCAGACCTGGGCGAAGTAAAGAACGTTCCACCCGGCCGTACCGTGGGGATTGTAAAGCCTCGCATTCCCGCGTCTTGATGGCTGCGCCAACGTAACCTTTCCCTCCCGTTGCGTCGGCGCAGCCATTTTTTTTCCTGCGCGGCTAAAACATAGCTAAATGACATGGATCAACTCGCCTTCGACGAGCCCATGCTGAGATATCCCTCATGCTCTCCTTTCCGGATTCGCACCAAACACCGGAAAGGGGAGCGCGATCATGCACTGGAAGACGTGGTACGCGGCCCGCTGGGCCGGCGACCGCTAGCGATACGTGATCAGGGGGGCCGGATGTACATCGATGACTATTTGCGTCTCCTGTTACAGGAGATGAGGGAGAATTCGACCTATTCCACATCCCATAACGCGTGGGTGATTTCCGGCTTGAATGCCCAGATCGCCTTCTTTGAACACGTGGATCAGCTGCCGCCCGAGCTCGCTTGCGTACAAGACGTGCTGGAGGAAGGCGAACGCCGGGGCTTGTGGAAAATCGATCTGGTCCCCGAATCGGGAACCGATATCGTCGCGATGAAGTAGCAACGTCATGCCGATGGCGACGTTGGGTTTGGCATCGCCTCATCACCCGCTACGCACTCCGATCGTGGCGGGTGCGGGATACGTGCTCTGGGATGCGCTGAATTGATCAGAGCATGCTTAGGTAAATGACATCAGCCTATGGATCGCTTTCCACTATGGATTTCAGTACCGGCAACGTCGTCCACCAATAAAACTCGACATGCTTCAGGCCGGACTCCGGGCCGATCTCCCATCCCCTGCCGCGACGACGTGGCGACGGAGGCACTTCTTGCTTCACCGTAAGCACCGTCTCGTTTCCATGCGCCTCGAGAAGCAGCGTGATCGTCGAGTAGGACTGTGGCTGATCCGGCAACCCGGAGATGCGTGACCAGTAGGTATATTGCAGCAATGAGGGAGGCTCGATGCGTAGCACCCGTCCTTTGTCGCGATAGCGCCTGTCGCCGATCATGGCTTCGATCTCGATCGAACTACCGACCGCCCAGTCGGTCCTGAAATCGGCCATACGCCATTTCTCTCCCGCCCGCGGATCCACCAGGGCCTTCCAGACGGCTTCCCGTCTCGTTGCGATGACGATCGACTGCACGACTGTATTCGGTGACATGGCGACTCGTATGGTAGTGGTGCGGGCAGGCTTGATGATGGTCACCGACAGTCCTTGCTCCGCCGGCGGGGGCGGCGACTCCACCAGCAGCGGATGATCATGGCGTGATCCCAGCCCCGGCATGGCCCTGTGGCTTGGACCATCGCCGGATCTCAATGCGATGATCCTTGCCGTCATCGACCAGGGCGATGCCCTGCTCCATCTGCAGCTTGCCATCGAGGCTAACTTGGTCGTCCGCCGCAAGGCCCTCTTCCTGCTGGACGGCAATGTGGTAATCCGTTTCGCGAAACCTATAGTTCATCGTGAACGAGCGCCACGCCGAAGGTAGTACGGGCTTTATGTGCAGGCGTTCGCCTTCCAGTTGCAAGCCAAGCAGCGACTCCACGATCAGCCGGTACATCCAGCCCGCCGATCCGGTATACCAGCTCCAGCCACCGCGTCCGACATGCGGCGCGACGCCGTAGACGTCGGCGGCTACCACGTAGGGTTCGATCTTGTAGACATCCATGGCTTCGGCGGTCAGGCAGTGGTTGATCGGATTGATCATCCGCAGCAGTTCCCATGCGCGCGCGCTGTCACCCAACTTGGCAAACGCCATCGCCGCCCAGATTGCGGCGTGGGTGTACTGGCCCCCGTTCTCCCGCACGCCAGGCACATAGCCCTTGATATAGCCTGGGTCGAGCGAGGACGTATCGAATGGAGGCTCGAGCAGCTGCACCAATCCGACGTCCCGGCGCACCAGGTGCCGATCCAGCGAATCCATCGCCTGGTGCTGGCGTTGCGCATCGCCCGCGCCGGACAGCACCGACCAGCTTTGCGCAATGGAATCGATCTGGCACTCATCGTTGGTGGCCGAACCCAATGGCGTGCCATCGTCGAAGTACGCGCGCCGGTACCAGGCGCCGTCCCAGCCATGTTGCTCGATGTTGGCGCGCAGCGTGGCCGCCTCGGCCTCGCAGCGCGTGGCGAATGCCTCGTCGCCATGCAGGCGCGCCAGCGGCGCGAACTGGCGCAACACGTCGCAGAGGAAGAAGCCAAGCCAGACGCTCTCGCCCTTTCCATGCTCGCCGACTCGGTTCATGCCATCGTTCCAGTCCCCGCTGCCCATCAGCGGAAGCCCGTGACTACCCCGCGGCATGCTGCGTTCGATGGCGCGCACGCAGTGCTGGTAGAGCGTTTCCTGCAGCGCCGAATGGGCAGGCAGGTCGTAATAGGATTCTTCATCGAGCCCGACCTGGCGCCCCTCGAGGTAGCCCGCCATCTCATCGAGCACGCCATGATCGCCCGTGGTGAGCACGTAGCGGCTGGCGGCCAGCGGCAGCCATAGATAGTCATCCGAGCAACGCGTGCGTACGCCACGATCCACTGGCGGGTGCCACCAATGCTGCACGTCGCCGTCGATGAACTGGTGCGCGGCACACAGCAGCAGATGTTGGCGTGCGCTGTATGGCGAGGCATGCATCATCGCCATGGAATCCTGCAGTTGATCGCGAAACCCGTAGGCTCCCCCTGATTGGTAATAGCCGGCGCGCGCCAGGAAGCGGCAGGCGAGGACCTGATACATCAACCAGCCATTGGCAAGAACATTGATCGCCGGGTCGGGGGTCTGCACTTGCACCTTGCCGAGTGTCCAGCGCCAGTGGATACGCACCGCCTCCAACGTATTGGCGGCGGTACCGCGGCCGCGGAATCGCTGCACCATGGTGCTTGCCGCCTTGGTATCACTGGCCATGCCGAGGCGGAAGATGATTTCCTGTTCATCGCCATCGTCAAGATCGAAGCCGACCTGCATGGCGCCACAAGGGTCCAGGCCCGCGCCGACCCGGCCCGACAAACGCGCCTGCGACATGGCTGCCGGCGCCCGCAAGTTGTTATTGCGCCCCAGGAATTCGCTGCGATCGCAGCTGACGGTGCGGGCGGGGTTGTCGACGTCGAAGAAGGCCACTCTGGCCGGAAAATCCGTGTTGTAGGCGTTGCGTGCAAACAATGCGCCGGTCACCGGATCGGATTCGGTCACGACATGCATCGCCGTCTGGCTGCGCAGCTCGCCCAACACCCATTCGACATAGCCCGTGGCGGAAAGGCGGCGTGCGCGTCCGGATACGTTGCGCACCTTGAGCACCGACAGCTTGACGGCCGAATCCAGCGAAACGTAAACCCACAACTCGGTGCTCACGCCCTCTTCCGTGTGTTCAAACACCGAGTAACCGAAGCCGTGACGCGTCACGTAAGCGCCTTCGCCGCAGCGTGGCAGCGGCGTGGGCGACCAGTAGTGGCCCGTTTCCTCGTCACGCAAGTACATGGCCTCGCCGCAACTGTCGGTCACCGGATCGTTCTGCCAGGGCGTCAGCCGGAACTCATGCGCGTTCTCGCCCCAGGTATAGGCGCTGCCGCTTTCGGATACCACGGTGCCGAACTGCGCATTCGCCAATACGTTGACCCAGGGGGCCGGCGTCACCTGCCCTGCCTTGAGCGCAATGACGTACTCGGTGCCATCCGCGCTGAATCCGCCATAGGGATTGCGCAGCAAAAGCGGCGGCACCGGCGGTTCGGCCGCGACATTGGCGGAGTCCGCGGCGAATAGAAGCCGGGCCGCCGTTGGCGTGAACAGTACCGGCGAGGCCCTCACCCGCCGGCGGTTGACCTGCTCGGCCAGGCTGCCGCGGCTATCGTCGATGATCAGGCGCGCGGCAGCCTGCACCAGGATGCGATCCTCATGGGAAATCTGCTGCGCAGGCCGCACGAAGATGCCGCTCGGTCGATCCAGCAGGCTTGCCTCCACGCCGGATGCGATCAGGCCCATGATCAGGTCTTGCAGCTGCTGTCGATAGCCGGCGTGATCCTCGTTCCATATCACCAGATCGACCGCCAGGCCTTTCAGCCGCCAGTACGCATGGGCCTGCACCAGCTGACGCACCAGATCGATATTGGCCAGTTCCGCGATGTGCAGCAGCACGATGGGCAAGTCGCCGGAAATGGCTTGGCCCCACAGGCCCGATTGACCGCGCCGATTCGCCAGCAGAATGCTGGCGTCGGCGCGCAGCGAAGCATTTGCGTAGATGATGGACGTGGCCATGCGCTCATACAGCTGCGCGTCGGCCAGGCCTGCATTCAATTGGCGCAGCAGCACCTGGCTATGGGTCCAGGCCAGGTCGAACACGCGGTCGGCCAGGTGCCGATCGCGGTACTTTTCCATGAGATGCATGCAGGCATCGCGGCTGTCGCCAATGCCGGTGACCAGGTCGATCAGGGCCGATTGCTCGGGCTGCAGCGTAATCCGGCAGCGGATGGCGACGATCGGGTCGAGCACCGAGCCCTCGCTATCGGAAAGGCGGCGGTAGGCATCGGTGGCGTCGTCCATGACCTGGGGCGAAGCGACGCTACGGCCACGGCCGATGAAGCGGGCGCGATCGGTTTCGTAAGAGATCTCGTCGATATCGGCTTCATGCACGGCCAGCAGATGGCACATCCATGGCGCCTGCTCCTGGCTTGAGCGCGGGCGCCGCGTGCAGACGATGGCCTGCAGCGCACGCACCAATTCGGTCTGCACGAACAAATTGCTGAAGGCCGGATGCACTGCATCAGCCATCGGCGGCGCCAATACCACCTCGGCATAGCTGGTGATTTCGATGACTCGCTTCGTGCGTCCGCGATTGGTGATGCGGATGCGGCGCAGCTCGATATCGTCTTCGGGCGATACCACGATTTCGGTATGCGCAACGAAATCGCGTTCGCGCACGCGGAACTCCGCACGTGCATCGGAGAAGATCGCCTCGTAGGACTCGGGCTTCTTCAAGGTGGGCTGGTAAGCGCAGGACCAGAAGTCGCCGCTGGCGACATCGCGCAGATAACAGAACATGCCCCAGTTGTCGGAGCTGATGTCCTCCCGCCATCGCGTCACCGCCATGTCGCGGCGCCGGCTGTAACCGCCGCCGGCGCTGCTCACCATGACGTGGTAGCGCCCGTTGGAAAGCAACTGCACGGCGGGTTCTGCCCGGTTGGGTTCGGCGAACACGCGCAACGGGGGTTCGGGCGCCAGCGCAGGCGCTTCCAGCGAGGCGAAACCGGTGACGTGCTGCGATGCCGACGCTGTCCGGGGTACGCGCTCCTGCAGCAGCAGCAGCGTGGCCTGAAAGCCGGACTCGGCTTCGAAGCGCTTTTGCATCAGGTGCCGCCGCAACACATAGCTGAGCGCCAGCAGGCTCATGCCCTGGTGATGCGCCATGAATGAATAGATCACCGCTGAACTCTGTCCGCGCGGCAGGCGCGCGGGCGTGTAATCAATCGCTTCATACAGGCCGAAGCGTCCCTCCAGCCCCTCGTCCGCAAGACGCTGCAGGTTCGCGCAGGCGGCCTCGGGCGCCACCATCAGCGCCAGGGCCGACGCATAGGGCGCAACGACCAGCTCCTCGCCCAGGCCGCGCTTAAGGCCAAGGCCCGGCACGCCAAAGGCGCGATATTGGTAGTTGAAATGGATATCGCGCGCGTTATACCCGCACTCGGAAATGCCCCAGGGGATGTTCAGCTGATTGCCGTACTCGATCTGCCGATCGACGGCGGCGCGGCAAGTCTGGTGCAGCAGCGTGCCTTCATAGCTTGGCATCACCAGCAACGGCATCAGGTACTCGAACATCGAGCCTGTCCATGACAGCAGCACCGGCTCGCCGCCCACGCTCGTCAACAAGCGGCCGAGCGTGAACCAGCTTTCCTGCGGCAGTTTCTGCTGGGAGATCGCCACGAAATTCGTGAGCCTCGCCTCCGATGCCAGAAGATCATAGAAACCCGTGTCGAGCCGGCGCTCATCCACGTTGTAACCGATGGACAGCAGGTTGCGGTGGGTGTCGTAGAGAAATCCGTACTCCATCCCGGCCAATTCGCCAGCCTGCTGGGCCAGCCGGGTAAGCGCAATGATCAGCTCGATCGCCCGTCGCTTCGCCGCTGCGTCCAACGCCGGCGTATCGGCGGCATGCTCTCCATCGAGATGGATCTGGGCCACTTGCCGGAGTGTCGGAATACCTTTCGCCGCCCCCTTCTCTGGCGCGTCGGGGATTCCGGCAAATGCGGCCACATAATCCGCGGCGTCGTGGCATTGCACCCGCAGCAGTTGCAGCCAGAACTCGACATCGCCACCTGCAGCCGCCCCCAGCCCCATGGCACACCTCTCGGCGTGGTCGCACACCTTCTGCATGCGATGGATGGCGATCGCCAGCGTTTCCGGGGGCGTGGCGATGGCGGCATCCAGTTCGGTCATGATGCCTACCAAAGCGTCCACGTTTTCAGGGTGCTCTACCGCCGCCGCTTCAAGCAGAAGGTCCAGGGTGTCATGCAGGCCTTCGAACATGCGCTCGTCGAAGATCGGATCGTCCGGCAATGCGAGCAAGCCGGGACGAAGGGTCAGCAGATGCCCTGCCAGATTGCCACTGTCCACAGTGGATACGTATCGAGGCCGCAGCGCTTGCAACGATCGCGTGTCGTACCAGTTATAGAAGTGCCCCCGATATCGCTCCATCCCCTGCATGGTCTGCAGCGCGGCGGCGGTGCGGTCTACCAAGCGTGCAGCGGTGATGTAGCCAAGATCGTAGGCCGCGAGGTTGCCCAGCAGCGCCAATCCCATATTGGTCGGGGACGTGCGGTGCGCAATTACGGCCTCTGGCTGCTCCTGCATGTTGTCGGGCGGAAGCCAGTTTTCCTGCGGCCCGACGTGCGCCTCGAAGAATGCCCAGGTCCTGCGCGACAAACGGCGCAGGAACCGCCGCTCACCCGGCGCAGGAACGAAAACGCCGAATAGCGGTGGCTTGCTGATCCGCCACGCCACGACCGGCGATACGAACCAAAGCAGCAAGAGCGGTCCGGCAATCGCCAATGCACCGGGTCGCCGCCATCCCAGCGCCGCCAGGGTCACGCCGGCCAGGAGCGGTCCGATCCACATCGACCTCAGCAGTTTCACCAGATCACTGGCGGCGACACGACCGGCTTCGCTTGATGGAGCCCATTGCAAGAGCCGCCGCCGGCTGACGGCGACGCGCCAGAGCGTTCGCACCATCGCATCCAGGCTGTAGAACGCTTCGTGCGGCAGCCATGCCAACGCCAATAGCGCGCGAGCGAAATGCTGGCCCGTGGCATGCAAGGCACCATGCAAGTGCTGGTCGAACACGACGCCGCGCTGCTTCCGGAACAGGTCCAGCAGCGAAGCGAGCACCGTCGGCACGAGCACGACGGCCAGAACGGCGCAGGTCCACAAGGCGACTCCCGACACATCCATCCAACCGAGCAGAAGCAGCCCGAGCAGCGATGGCGGCACCAGGCTGCGACGGAGGTTGTCGATGATCTTCCAGTGCGACAGTGCGGAAAGCGGATTGCGTTCGCGGCGCTTGCCCTGCAAAGGAACCCACGGCAGAAGCCATGGCAGCAACTGCCAGTCGCCACGTATCCAGCGACGCCGGCGTTTTACGTCGGCATCGTAGCTGGAGGGGTATTCCTCGTAGAGCTGAATATCGCTGATCAGGCCGGAGCGGGCGTAACAGCCTTCAAGCAGGTCATGGCTCAGGATGCTGTTGTCAGGAAAGCGGCCGGCGGTCGCCTGCTCGAAGGCGTCGACATCGTAGATACCCTTGCCGATGAAGGAGCCTTCGCGGAAAAGGTCCTGATATATGTCCGATACCGTTCGCGTGTAAGGATCAACGCCGGCGTCGCTGCCAAAAATGCGTGCATACGACGAACGCGCCGCACTCGGCAGGCTGATGCCGACGCGTGGCTGCAGAATGGCGTAGCCAGAGACGATGCGGCGCTTGCCGGGATCATAGACAGCGCGATTGAGCGGATGTGCCATCGCGCCGATAAATAGCCGCGCAGAATCGCGCGGAAGCTGCGTATCGGTGTCCAAGGTGATGACGTATTTGATCGCTGGCAGGATTTCCGTGCGTCCGACGATCAGCAGGAACCGCTCCCGTCCGGCACCGCGCAGCAAGGCATTGAGCTCGGCCAGCTTGCCTCGCTTGCGCTCGAAGCCCATCCATATCTTGTCGGCCGCATTCCAGCAGCGTGGCCGATGAAACAGGAAGAACCGGTCCGCGGACGCACTGGCATACACCGCATTGAGCGCATCGATCCGTTGTTTGGCGAAACGCAGCAACGAGGCGTCCTGTTCCAGCGTTTCGGTCGGCGCATCCATGAAATCCGTTAGCAGGCAGAAATGAACACGCTCATCGCGATTGGCGAGAAAGCGCACTTCGAGACCTTCGACCAGTTCGTCGATATCCCGCGAGCTGGAGAACAACGAAGGAACCACCACCAGCGTTCGCGCCTGCTCAGGAACGCCCTCGCTAAAATCCATGCGCGGCAACATCTGAGGCATCACAACGATAGTCGCCAGCCAATTCACCAGGCCGATAGCCAATTGGCTGGCCGCCAATACCGTGGGAACGGCAATCAGCACGGCCAGCCATCCGTGCATGCCGTTGCGCCCGACGTCGAGCATCAGCGGGCGTGCAAGCAGCAGCGTAAGCAGCGCGATCAGGCCGAGATAAATTTCCAGAGGAGCCGCCAGCGCGAGCTGCTGAAGCCGCTGTGCAAAGGGTTTGCGGGCAGCAATGTTCCGCTCCAGTATGGCCGCCCCCTTGTCCACCAGATAGAAGCCGACGTGCGATTGCGCGCCCCCCTGGTCAAGGCCGTTACGCGCCAACTCGACCGCCGCGAGCGCTACCTCCGTTTCGGGACGACCGCTATATTTCGAGAGGGCTTCGACCGCATGCCGATAGCGGTCGCGCGTATCGAAATCCATGGCGGGATAGATGCCTGCGGGATCATCGCGCAGCGCTTTTTCGACCGAACTGGTAGTTTCGACAAACTCGCGCCAGTTCATGGCCGACAGCATGCGCAAGCTGCCGATGCTGTTGCCGACGGACACCTGGTCCGCTGCTTGCTGCTGCGCCTCCAGTTGCACCAGGTGTTCAACGCTCAGCCCCGACTCCGAAAGCCGCTGCTCGATCCATGTGAGCGGCAACGTCAACGCCGAGCCCTGCCCTTGTAATCGACGCGTCAATTCGGCGACGAACGAGCTGGCCATCGGCGGATCGGAACGTGCCATGTCGGCTACCGCAAGCACGACATTCTTGGGGTCGCGTTCGGCGATATCCGTCATGATGTTTGCCCACTCATCTGCCAGATTGCGATCTCGGCAATGGGTCATGATGCGTATCGCAACGCGGCGAAGATTGTCGATCAATGCCAACCGGAGCATGATCGGGATGGCCCACAACTCGCCCAGCGTGAGGGCGGCCACCGTCTGATAGGAAATCACGAAGCGTCGCAGGCCTTCGCTATCCACTCTGCCGTCGCAGTGTGAGATGGTTTCCAATGCGATGTCGTAGACACGCGGAAGCCTGGCCGAAGGGCCGCCGCGAAGGTGTGGAAGTTCTCGGCTGTAGCCTTTTGGAAAGTGCTTCTGAGCGATCCGGATCTGCTCTTCGATCAAATAGAAATTGTCGAGCAGCCACTCGCCTGCCGGCGTGATGCGCAGCCCGCCCTGCAGGGAGCGCGTAAGCATTTCATAGGCGCTCGAAAGGATGGCTTCGCTGTCGGCCAGCCGTGCCAACAAGGCATTGGTCCTGAAGCGACCGTTTGGATGATGCCGGCTCGCCAGTGCCGCTCCGTACAGCTCCATTTGTTCAGCGCCGTACAGCTCCGAACGTAATGCGGGCTCCCGCAATCGGTGGGTTCGGTGCGTCATGAACCCTTTGCGGAGTGTCGCCTTGAGGCGATGAAAGCTCCGAAGAACCAGGCGACTTCTTATATTCAAGCGCATGACCATCTGGTTGCGGTTAGGCGACTATGGCAGCTTTGTCGAACTGAAACCTGACCACGCTCGGCTTTCTTTTTTTCCGGCACTGTTTTACGCCCACCGTCGAGGCAGCGCACCGTTCAATACTTGGTAGCCGCTTCGATAGGCTGCATGACGGTGTCGATCATATGAACCACGCCGTTGCTGGATGCAATATCCATCCAGATCAGGTTGGCATCGTCAATTCTGATCTTGTCGCCTTCCTTGGTGACGAAGGCCGATTGTCCTTGCAGCATTTTCGGGCGCGACATGGTGCCAACGTCGGCGGCAGACGCATATCTGGCCAAGATGTGATATCTGAGCACGCAGAGCAGCTCGGCTCTATTCTCAGGCTCCAGCCACGCCTGAAACGTTCCCTTCGAAAGCTTGCGAAATGCTGCATCATTGGGAGCGAAGATCGTGTAAGGACCCGAGACGCTCAGCATGAGCGTAAGCCCGGCGACGTCCAGCGCTTTACACAACAGGGTCAAGCAACCGACGGATTCGACCGACTCCATCAGATTGCGACTCGGAACGCCGTTGACATCGGCACTCATGCCCCCTCCTCCCCGCAGGACGTGCTCAGCCCCGCCGCGGACGTAACCGCACCCCGAATACGATCGGGTAGTACTCAGGGAGCGTTAGAGAAGGTACCGCTGGACTGAGGCTCATACCGAGACAGCGGGTCACGCCCCCGGCACGCCACCAGCATGCGCTTACAGTTGTTAGCGGAGAGTAATAGATTCTTCCGCCCCGCCGGCACGCGCATGGGTCAACCTATGTCACGGACAAAATCAGTACCGAACAATGCGCACCAAGTTTGCTCTGATTTGATCCGTCGCAGGCCCCGGCGGCCCTGCATGTCCGCATGGCTTCGGACCATCGCCTCGACAGACCGCCTATCGCCGCTGTGCTCTGCGAGCACGCAGGACGGCTTTGGCCTACGCCGAATTAATCAGAGCATCCTCGAAAGCGTGGCGTCCTTGGCATATTTCCTTTTGCTTCTACACATTTTCTGCACATATTCCGGCTCATCGTAACGGCGCGGCGTCTGCCCGGGGGAGCCCATTGTGAGTGTCATAAATCCCAGTTCGGGATATAGGCCGCCGCGTACATTTTGAACGCTAGCATTCGGGAGCTTTTTGGTACCCATCGGTATCAAGAAACGGCTACCGGGTTCCTTTCATTATGACCTGCAAAGGAGTTCAGCTATGCAACAGAATGATGACGTCGTTTCCAGTTGGCTCAATGGCACGGACAGCATCGGCGGCCTGGATAATCCGGCCGGCCCGCTCTATGTGGATGGCGCCACCGAGAAAAGGATGACCAGCGAGGCGGGCGCGCAAATCATGCAGACCCTGTTGAAGACCACGCAGTCCTGCGCTTCCGGCTGCGCCTGCTGCTGATTTTCCACGCATGCCGACACAGCCTGTGTATCGGCTTTTTCCAATGACCCGCATAAGGAGTTTTCAGCTATGCAACAGCATGACGATGTTGTTTCCGGTTGGCTCAGTGGCTCCGACAACTTCGGTGGTCTGGATAATCCGGCCGGCCCGCTTTACCTCGACAGCGCCACCGAGGAAAAGATGACCAGCCAGGTAGGCGCGGCGATTTTCACCACCCAGAAGACCTCACAGTCCTGCGCGTCCGGCTGTATTTGTTGCTGATTTCCAGCAAGGCCAACGTACAGACCGATGCGGCCGTGCGTTGGCCTTTCCCCATACCAATCGTGTGTTCGCAACAAGGCGATTGAAACGCATGATGGCCGACACCCCTGCACCCGACGCCTTCGCTCCCATCATCGATCACTTCAGCGGCTGCACGCGGACTGCATTGGCGCAGCGCCTGGCAGCCCTGCCTGGGCTCGATGCCGGCGAAGCATCCCTGATCGTCACGGCCGCCGACGAAGCGCTGCGTTTCAACGCACGCCTCAAGCTAAATCGCGTGCTATTGCTGGAATTGCACGCAGCCAATCGGTGCGGCCAACTTACCGCGGAAAGCGATGCGGAGCGTCACCGGCAATTTGTCGAATACGCGCAGCAAGCCGACTTCGCCGAACATCTGGATCAACGATATCCCTCGCTGCACCGGCGCCTGCAGCAATCGCTCGACCAGCAAGCCAGGGCGATCGAAACACTCGCCGCACGCCTGGCCGCCGACCGCGCCCTGTTGACGCGCTTCTTCGGCCGCCCTGCCGGGCGCCTCACCGCGCTGAAAATGGGCCAAGGCGATCTGCACGCCGGCGGCCAGGCCGTCGCGCGGCTGTCGCTGGAGGCAGGTGAGATCATGTACAAACCGCGTTCGCTGCGCATCGACCTGGCGCTCGATGCTTTTTTGCAACGCGTATTCGGCGATGCCGTCGAACGCATCCGCGTGCCGGAGGTGATCGACCGGGGCGATTACGGTTGGGCCGCTTTCGTGCAGCATCGCTATTGCGAGGGCGATGACGAGCTGCGCGCGTTCTATCTGCGGCTTGGCCATTGGCTGGCGGTGTTGCGCCTGCTTGGCGGCACCGACATTCATCACGAAAACCTGATTGCTGCCGGCCCCGTGCCGGTGGTGATCGACGCCGAGAGCCTGTTCGCCGTCATCCCGAAACCCGCCGCTTCCGGATGCGGGCAAGCGCACGACGCCGCGCAAGCCTTGATTGCAGGATCGGTCCTGCGCACGGGCATTGTGCCGTTTCGCTCGTCGGATACCGGGTTCGACGGCGCCGATCTGTCGGCGGCCGGCGCGCTGCCGAACCAGCAACCGAAGATACAGATTCCGATCATCGTCGATGCGGGTACGACCGAGGCGCGGCTGAAGCTTGTGGACACCGACATCGTCCATTCGCAGAACCATCCCAGCGCCCTGCCCCAGGTTTCCACGTACTGGAACCAGATCAGCGAAGGATTCCTTGCCGCTTCGACCATGTTGCGCAGCTTCGATGCCAACGGCGTGCTTGAAACCTGGCTGCTCGACTTTCAAGCTTGCCCCGTGCGCGACCTTCGCCTTCCCACGCAGACGTATGCGGAGATCGGCCGCATGCTGTGGCATCCGGCCTCGCTGCATGACGAGGCCAAGGCGATCGAGCGCGCCCATGATCTGTTCTCCCGCAATGCCGCCATCACCTCGGTAAGCGTGTCCACGCCCGAGGAAATAAGCGGCGCGGTCAACGATCTGCTGCATGGGGATATTCCGGTGTTCGTTGCCCCGCTGGCACGCACGCGGATCGACGCCGCCGTGGCGGATTGGCGTGCCATGCGCATCGACCTGGAAGAACTGACCATTCGCAGCGCCCTGGTCACCACCGAACTCAACCGGCTGGGCAATCTGCCCGACGCGGCCAGCGACGGCCGCCTTTGCCGCGCGCAGGCGCCCCATGCCGAGCATCTGGAAACGCGCCGGCGCAAGTTGGCCGCCGATGCACTGAAACGCCTGCTGCAGTTGGCCGTATCCGGCGCCGATGGCTCGGTCACCTGGATTACGCCGGAGACCACCAGCGAAGGCTGGTTTATCCAACCGCTGCAGGGCGATCTCTATTTCGGCCTCGGCGGCGTCGCGGTGGCGCTCGCAGGCTATTTGCGTGAAGTCGAAACCGGCCGCGCAAGCCCGGTGCCCGGTACCGAAGATGCATTGAACGGCGCCCTGCATACCCTGATGGCGCTCGAAGCCATCGAAAAGCCAAGGAACCTTGGCGGTTTCGCCGGCTACGGTGCGCAAATCTGGACGTGGCTGACATTGCGCGACTTGCTGCGGCGTCCGGCGTTGATCGCGCGCGCCGTTGCCAGCGCCCAAGCACTGGAAAGCAGGGGCTTCCATGCCGACGACGGTTTCGACGTCATCGATGGCGCGGCCGGCGTCATCGTGCCATTGCTGGGCCTGGCCGATGCCACCGGCGATGCACGCTGGCTGGCGTTGGCGGCATGCGCCGCGCGGCATCTTGAAACTACCGCGGTCGTCGATGCACTCGGCGCGTGCTGGATGACGCGGTTCGAGCAACCCATCGGCGGCTTCTCGCACGGCGCCACCGGCATCGGCTGGGCGCTGGCGCGAATGGCTTCATCCGAAGCCGGCAGCGAAGCCGATCGCGCTCGTTGGAGTGCGCTGGCCGATGCTGCGTTCGCGTTCGAAGATTCACTTTACGAGGAAAGCTGCGGCAACTGGATCGACAAGCGTTATCCCGAGCTCAATAAAAGCCACGACACCTGGTGCAACGGCAGTGTCGGCATCGGCCTGGCCGCAGCGGACCTGTATGCGCGCAGCGGCGATGAACGGCACCTGCGCCGGTTGCGGCGCGCCATGGCCGCCGCACGCGGCAAGTGGGGCATCAGCCATACGTTGTGCCACGGAGATTTTTCGCTATGGGAACTGCACATGCGCGCCGCTGCGCTGGACTCCGTTGCGGGTGCGGAAGATCTGACCGAGTCGGCAGCGCAGGTGATTTCGTCGATCGAAGAACATGGCGGCATCATCACCGGCAGGGCACGGGCTGCGTTTACGCCGGGCCTGATGAATGGGCTTGCCGGTGCGGTGCATGGCTTGAACCGGTTGCATCTGGATTGCAGCTTGCCCTCGCCGTTGCTGCTGGAGGTAATGCCTTGGCACGGCGGCAGCAAGCACGCTTGGCTTAAGCTTCGCGCCGATGCCGTTTCGTAGGTTGGGATGAAATACCAGCTTTCTTGGACATTCCGATGCTGGGATTCCATCCCAGCCTACTATTCGCGGTGACCTTCTCCCTCCCCTACGTGTAGTAGGGGAGGGTTGGGGTGGGGTGAAGCAACCTCGCGACGGGTTTCGTAGGCTGAATACCCTCACCACCCCACCGTAATCGTCGCCACCGTCGGATTGCTCCCGATCAGCGAAGAACTAAAACCACGCACATCGTCATACGGAAAACCATAAGTAAGCCCATTGATGCTATGCGCATGCCAGAACGCGGCATACGAATTGGTCGGTGCGCTGTTGTAGAAATCCGCCGACGTATTCCACGCAGCCGCGTTCTCCGCCACATGGCGGTTCAACGCGGCATCCACCTGCGCCTGGATCTGCAGCTGCTTGGCCGTCGGCACCCCAGGGGCGGCATTGCTGGCGTCGTTGAACACGCCATTGCCCAGCAACACTTCCTGTGTGGTCGGCACGTTGTTGATGTAATACGTGCCCTGCCCGTCGGTGAACACGAACTGGTTGCCGACCACGTTGCCGGTGAAGGTGCCCTGCGCATCGGTGAATACCAGCGACTGGCTGCGGTACTGGTTCCAGATGGCTTGGATGTAGCTGTCCAGATAATTGGCCTGCGTGCCGCCCGCGCCGAAACTGCCGTGCGCCGGCGCCACGATGCGGTACGGCGCCTGCACCTGGGCCAGCGATTGGAACGCTTGCGGCACTTGCGCCACGAACTCCTGGAACAGCGCGGCGCGGGTTTCCGTTTCGCCCACGGTCTGGTCGTAGCCGCTGGGGTCCTGCAGTTCCAGGCGGATCGGCATGCCGAATTGATCGACGCGCGTGGTGTTGCCGTAGAAGTTGGTGGCGTTGATGTTCACTTCCACGAAATCGAAGGTCACGTTGATGTTGGGATCGCTGGGGTTGTCGATGTTCGGGCCGGTGTAGCCGTACACCGGATTGCCGACAGCCTGGATGTACATCGGGCTGGCTACGCTCAGGTAGATGCGCGCCGAAAGAATCTGCGGCACGGTGAACGACTTGCACTGCGAAAACGGAATCGAATAGTCGGCGTAGCTCTGTCCGTTCTTGCTCAGCGCGCCGTTGTCGCCCGGCGCCATCGGAATGAGATCACCGGCGCAATCGACGTGCACGAAGGTGCCGGGATGGGCCGGGTCCTGGCCGACCATGGTCCAGTAGATCTGGCTGTCGGCGTACGCGCCGTTGGTCCCGTTGACCAGGTCGAAGGTGGTGCCGGCAGCTGGAAACACCGGGCCTGATGGCGACGGTGTCGGCGTCGGTGTGGGTGTCGGCGATGCGTACGCCAAGGTCTGCGTAGGCGTATTGACCGCCGATCCGTCGCTCTGGCCGATGGTGAACCAGTAGCTCACCTGTTCGCCGTTGGTAAGGCCGGAAACCTGGTAAGTGTTGTCGGTGCCGCTGTTGCCCATGCGGACATTGAGCTGGCTGCCGCCGGCAAGGGTGTAATGGAGATCGGCCCATGCACCGCCGTCGGCATAGAATTGCACGACCCCGCCCGCTTCGTCGGTGGCGCCATAACTCGATGCAGGTGTTGGGGTTGGAGTCGGTGTGGGCGTTGGCGTTGGCGAACCGCCGCAACTGCCTTGCGAGGTCCAAGGCTGGCCGCTGCCGGCGCCGCCGTTGTTGGTGGCCGGGTCGTTTCCCTGCGTCCACCAGTTGGCTATGTAGTTGATGCCGTTCTCGCTGGCAACGTTGCCTTGCGTATAGACGGCCGAAGCACTCCAAGCTGCCGCGCAAGTCGTTTGCGCATGCACCGGCCGCAATGGCATGGCCGTCAACGCGGTGGTGGAGAGCGCTGCGCAGATGGTGCTGCCCAGCGAACCCAATGCCAGCGTGGGCCACGTTGTCGACGCGTTTCTGTTTTGCATGGACTGTCTCCTTTGCGATGGGTGAAATCACTGCCAAGCGTTGGGAATGGGCGATTTCACGGCATGCTTTTGATGCAGCCGCGTGGGGACAGTCGCCGTCTTATTTTCTGGTTGTCGTGGCGCCAATGCCGAAAGTACAAGCGCTGTCAAATGAAAATACAAGCGCTGTCATTTTTCCGTGACGGCGGTCATGCTGGAGCGCGCAAACAGGTAGGGCCGGGATGAAGCCCCAGCATTCGGATGTTGCGGGCAAAGCTGGGATTTCATCCCAGCCCATGGCCGTCATTCCTGCGAAAGCGGAGGCCCTTTTCAGCTTCGGATGCTGGTCAATCCATCTTCGCTTTTTGCATGAGAGCAAATGGATTGACCAGCTTCCGCTGTTGAAGAACGCCTCCGCTTTCGCGGGAATGACGGCGGAGTTATATGTCTCAGCGCACGCCGCGCACCGGCACGATCGCCCAGGCGCTCAGCGCAACAAGCATCGCGGCCACTACGAACAGCGCCGCATAGCTTCCATCACTCGCCAGCAAGATGGCCGGCGCCACGGCGGGCATCAGCGATTGCGGCATGACGTTGGCGATGTTGAAGATGCCAAGGTTCCCCGCCGCATGCGTTTCGCGTTGCGGCAATACGTCGGTCACCAGCGCCAGATCGGTGGCCAGGTACACGCCCTGCGCAATGCCGCCGATCGCCATGCCGGCAAGAAACCACGTGTACGACGCGGCGAAGGCAATCATCAGCAAGGCCAGGGCATAGAGCAGCGCGGCGCCGGAGACGAAAGCCTTGCGCCGCCCGACGGCGTCGGACAGGCCGCCGCCCACCGCGCTGAAAATGCCCACCATGCAGAACTGCACCAGGGTGGAAAGGAAAATCCGGCGCGGCACCTCGGCCGGCGCGCAACCCAATTGATGGATCAGGTAAAGCCCCTGGTACGTCATCAGCACGGCAATGCCGGCGTAGAGCAGGAAGCGGCTGCTCCATGCCCACGCAAAATCGGGGAAGCGCAGCGGATTGATCCAGTAGCTGCCGAGGAATTCGCGCCAGCCGTAACGCGGTTGCTGCGCCGTGGCCAGCCGGTTATCGGGCAGCAGCCAGACCAAAATGAATGCGCAGGCCAGCGCAATGGCGCCCGGCACCAGGAACATGGCCAGCGTGGAATCGGCCAGCGCCTGCATCAGGAACGTGCCGCCGATCATGCCCACCGGCAGGCTGACGCCCACGATGCCGGAAACCGTGCCGCGCTGCACCGCCGGCACCTGGTCGGCAAAGATCGCCGCCAAGGCGGCCAGCTCCGCGTTGTAGGCCAGTTGCGTGATGCACCAGCCCAGCAGCAGTTGCGGCACCGACACCGCCGTCGCGATCACCGCCAACCCCGCCACCCCGCCCAGGGCGCCAACGATCAGCCAAGGCCGGCGCATGCCGAACCGCGACATGGTGCGATCCGACAAACGGCCGAAGAACGGATTGCCGAACAACGCCATCAGCGCGCCCACGCCGACCACCAGGGACAGGCTGCCGGTCGCATGCGCCGGATCGAGTTCGTGCACGCGCATCGTCAAACCGGTCAGGATCGGCGGCAGCAGCGCCATCCACAGGCCCATGTAAGCCATGCCGTAGAGCGCGATGAAGGGGACGCCGACCTGGCGCACAGGCGAGCCGGCAACGCCGCCCGCCCCTTCCATCGCCGCTTCAGCTGTGTCGTCCATCACTGCGTTCGCATCCCGTGAGCCCGCATGCCCAACGATGGCCAGGAGCGAATCCTACGGCTTTTTGGGTTTGGTGGTGGAAGCGCGCTGTTGCATCTGATACGGCACGCGCGCATGCAGGCGCATGGCGGGGTCGCGGATGGACTGCAGCACGCTTTCGGCGGCCAGGCAGGCGATCTCGCGGCAGGGTTGGCGCACTGTCGTCAGGCCGGGCGAGATCAGTTGCGACACCGGCGTGTCGTCGAAGCCGCATACCGACAAATCGTCGGGGATGGCCAGCCCGCGTTCGTAAGCCTCGCGTATCACACCGCAGGCCATGTCGTCGTTTGCCGCAAAGATCGCGGTGGGCGCACGCCGCCGCTTGAGCAGCGTGCCGGCGGCGGCCACGCCGGATGCGAAGGTGAAATCCCCCTCCACCACCAGGGATTCGTCGTACGCGATGCCGGCCTTGCGCAAGGCATCGCGATAGCCGCTGAGCCGCCAGGTACGCGCGCCGTGCCCCTGCAGGCCGGCGACGTGGGCAATGCGCCGGTGGCCGAGCGCAATCAGGTGTTCGACAACGTCCGCCGCCGCCTTGCGCTCGTCGAAGCCGATGTCGATGCGCGACTCGCGCAACTTGGAGGAGATGGTGGAATAACGGATGTCCAGCTCGTCCAGGCGCTGCAGCAGCTTGGTGTTGTTCGCATGCGGCGGCACCAGCACCAGGGCGTCCGGGCGGTGCGTGGCCACGAAGCCGTCGATCTGCGCGGCCAGGTCGTCCGCCGCGTCGAACGGATGCAGCACCGCGTTGTACGGCGTGCCCTTGCATGCCTGCAGCACGCCCACGATCAGCTCCATGATGTAGCTGGAATTGGCGGTGGGGTTGTCGTAGACCAGGGCGACCAGGTACGAGCGGTTTCCCGCCAGGCCGCGCGCCGCCGAGTTGGGCACGTAGTTGAGCGCGCGGATCGAGGCTTCGATGCGTGCGCGCAGCTTGGGGCGCACGCTCGTATGGCCGTTGAGGACGCGGGACACCGTCTTGGTGGACACGCCGGCATGCGCCGCGACGTCTTCGATTCTCGCAGGCATGTAGCCCCATCATGAATGACTTGCAGTGGCCCATGCTAACCCAAGCGGCGGGCGCACCACTACCTGGATTTCACCCTTTTCGGCCCAAAGTACCAGCGCTGGTATTTTCGTATTGACAGCGCTTGTACATTTTTAATAGCGTGCGTCGCGGGCAGAAACCCGCATGCTGCAATGCGCAACGCAAGGGGAATAGGCAATGCTTCGAACTTAAGGATGTGCTGGATTTCGGTAGTGCCGGCGAAGGCCGGGAAAACCACGAGCATCCTTAAGTTCGGAGCATTGAATATAAAGAGGCGCCTCCACGAGGGACGCCGCGATGCGCCTTGCAGCAACGTCGCCGCCTTGCTTCCGGGGATCGCCAAGGGCGCACGGCGGCGGGTGTTCACTGCACATCGGGGAGATTTAAGGAATGAACAAGCCATCCACGCATTCGCCTGCGCGTAGCGCCAACCAGCCGTGCCGGCTGTCTTTCGCCATCGTGATGGCGCTGTTCGCCGCGGGACAACTGCACGCCCAGGCCGAACAAGCTGCGCCGCCGCCGAACGACCAAGCCGCACCGGCCACGAAGCCGGACGCGAAGGCTGCGGGCAAGAAAAAAGACAACGCCACCCAGACCAACGAGAAAGAGGCCAAGCTGCTCAGCGGCCTCACCGTCAACGGCTTCTCCAACAGCTTGAACCGCGCGCAGGAAATCAAGCGCTACGCCGATACGGTGGTGGATGCGATCTCGGCGCAGGACGCCGGCTCCCTGCCCGACACCTCGGTGACCGAAGCGCTGAAGCGCGTGCCCGGCGTGGCGGTAAGCGCCTTCGGCGTCGCGGCCGATCCGGATCACTTCTCCATCCAGGGTTCCGACATCAGCCTGCAGGGCCTGCCGTACACCAGCACGCTGTTCAATGGCCGTGAGGTGTTTTCCGCCGGCGGCGGCCAGGGCTTGAACTTCTTCACCGTGTCGCCGGAATTGATCGGCTCGGTGGTGGTGAGCAAGAACCAGACCGCCGACATGATCGAAGGCGGCATCGCCGGTTCCATCGATTTGAATACGCGCAAGCCGTTCGACAGCAAGAAAGATACGCAGGCCTCCATCACCCTCGGCAGCTATTGGGGCAGCCTGGACAAGAAAGGCACGCCGCAGATCGCCGGCCTGTTCAGCCACAACTGGAACACCGAGATCGGCCGCTTCGGCGTACTGGCCAACGTGGCCTACGACCGCATCAAGCAGCAGGACAATGCGATCTCGCTGGTCGATTTCCAGCGGCGTTGCGATGGCTGCTCGCTGCCCAACGGCAGAACCGACAGCTATCCCGGCCTGGCGCCTGGCCAATATGCCTATGTTCCCGTGGGCGCCGACCTGCGCGTGCAGAACGAAAGCAGCACGCGCTTCGGCCACGTGCTGGCCGCGCAATGGGAAAGCCCGGACAAGGCCTGGCAGGCCACCCTGGAATGGGACCGCGCATCGGATACCGAAACCACCTACGAGCACACCCTGCAAGCGTCGACGGACGGTTGCGCCTTTGGCCAATCGCTTGCCGGTTGCGCCGTGCCGGTGGCTGGCGCCACGCCCACTTACGACGCCAACGGCGTGTTGCAGTCGGGCATCATCGGCGGCGCGCCAGGTTCGTCCAGCTTCCTGCCCATCACCTACGGTGGCACGCAGACGCAGTTCGACACCACTGCGTACAGGAACCGCTACGTCACCAACGATTACAGCTTCAACCTGAAGTGGAACGTCAACGACCGGCTGCACCTGAGCGCCGACGTGCAGGACACCAAGTCTACCTTCAACAATTTCTACTACTACATCCGCGAGATGACGCAGGCCGACTGGAACATCGCCCTGCACGGCAACAACGTGCCCAGCGTAAGCCTGCTGTCGCCCAATCCCAACGAAACCACGGCCCAGTACTACAGCAACCCCAACAACGCCTATTGGGCGGCGGCGCAGGATCACTTCGCCAACTCCTGGGGCAACCAGCGCACGCTGCGCCTGGATGGCACGTTCGACGTGGACGAAAGTTTCCTGGACAACCTGCAGTTCGGCGTGCGCCACTCCGACCAGCGCGAAACGGTGCAGAACTCGGCGTACAACTACGAGGGCATCAGCTCGCCTTACGGGCAGAACGCGGTGACCGCTGCCGACACGCCCGGCGCATCGTCGCTGTATAACCTCAACCTGCCGGGTTTCAGCGGCAGCAATTTCGGTGGCATTACCGCGCCCTACTTCAACCTGAATCCGCTCACGCAGTTCCAGCAGGCCGCCGCCATCATCCGGCAGATCAACCGGCAGGCGATGGCCATGAACCCGCCGGGTAGCGTCGGTCCGTATTACACGCTCGCCGAGCGCACCCAGTACGTCAGCGGCGATACCTTCGTGCCCGGCACGTACTACTTGCCGCAGGAAGTGGCCTCCAACCAGGAGAAGACCAACGCTTCCTATGTGCGCCTGAATTTCGGCAACGACAACACCGACGTGCTCAGCGGCCTGCAGATCAGCGGCAACGTGGGCCTGCGTTACGTGCGTACCCAGGATGATGCTTCCGGCTATCTGATCCTGCCGAACCAGGCGGCGGTGCTCAACGGCGTGAGCATCGCGCAGTACTGCCTCAACCAGACCAAGGGTGGCGCCACGCCATCGCCGGGCACGTTCTGCGCGCTGACGCCGGCGCAGCAACAGCAGTACATGACGTTCGCCAACGGTGCGTACACGCCGATTACCGCGCGCAATTCCTATGGCAACTGGCTGCCCAGTTTCAACCTTGCCATCGGCTGGCGCGACGACCTGATCACCCGCTTTGCGTTCTCCAAGTCGGTATACCGCCCGACGCTCAACCAATTGCAGGCAGGGCAATCGGTGAGCGGCCTGCTGCCCTACGGCACCAATGGCAGCACCGTGCCGACGGTGGGCAATGGTTACAGCGGCAGCAATCCGTACCTCACACCGATCATTGCGCACAACTTCGACATTACGCAGGAATGGTATTTCGGCCACGCCGGCTCGATATCCGCCATGTTGTTCTACAAACAGTTGAACAACACCATCCAGACCATCACCAGCGTGGTCGACACCACCGTGACGAACAACGGCGTGAGCTATCCGGAGCAGTACACCGTGGGCCTGGCCAACTTGAACAAGGGCGGCAGCGTGCGCGGCGCGGAGCTGGCCTATCAGCAGAAATACGACTTCCTGCCCGGCTGGCTGTCCGGTTTCGGCACACAGGCGAACTACACCTACATCAAGCCGCAGAACCTGAGTTACGGCTCCGCCAACTTCTGCCCCAGCGGCTACGCGCCGGCCACGCAGTGCGTGAACCAGCTCAAGCTGCCACCGTACGAACTGTCCCGCAATACTTACAACTTCACCCTGTACTACGAAAAAGGCCCGCTGTCCGCGCGCCTTGCCTACAACTGGCGCTCGAAGTACCTGATTACCGGCTACGAGGCGGATTATCCCTTCCTGCCGGTGATGGCCGATTCGCAGGGCCAGCTGGATGCGTCCATCATCTACGCGCTCACCGATCACGTGAAGCTATCGCTGCAGGCGGCCAACATTTTGAATTCGACCTTCCGGACGCGGGAAATCATCAACACCGATGGGTTGAGCGTGCCCAAGGGCTTCTTCCGCGACGACACGCGCTACAACCTCAGCGTGCGGGCAGATTTTTGAGGTGTTACGAAGCGTAGGTTGGCGATGAACGCATGCGAACCCCAACGTTGCCATGCAGATGGCGATGTTGGGGTTCGGCGTTGCCTCACCGCCAACCTACAGATGTGGCAGTAACGGAGCAAGCGCTCCTCCTGCGCACGAACCTTCCGGCGCGTGGCTTACGTCCCATTGCCGGTACGGTATTCCCATTCCGGCCGAGCGCACTACAATGCGCGCCCTTTTCTTTTTTGATACTGGGCGAAGCAAACTTGGACATCGTCGTCAACGAGGAACTCAAGGCCTATATCGACCCGCTGACGCCGGAGGAGCACGAATCGCTGGAGCGCAGCCTTCTTGCCGAAGGCTGCCGCGATGCGCTCGTGCTGTGGGGCAACGTATTGGTGGATGGCCACAACCGCTATGGCATTTGCCAGAAGCACGGCCTGCCGTTCCAGACGGTTCAGAACCCGCGCTTCCAGTCGATCGAAGATGTGCATCTGTGGATGATCGACCAGCACCTGGGCCGGCGCAGCGTGTCGGATTTTCAGCGCGGCGTGCTGGCGTTGCGCAAGCGCGAGATCCTGGCGCAACGATCCGTCGCCCAGGCCTCGACAGCTGCCGCGCCCGACACCGAGCCCGCCGAGGAGACAGTACCTGCGAGCGAACCACCCGCCGCCGAGCGGCCACCCAGCCGGGAAGCGCTCGCACGCCAGGCCAAGCTCAGCGGCAACCAAGTGGCCCTGATCGAAAAGATCCAGAAACAAGCGGCACCTGAAGTCGTTGCGGCCGTGCGCTCCGGCATCATCTCCATCAACGCCGCCGCAGCGGTATCGAGCCTTCCGGAAGAAGAACAGCGCGAAGCTGCCCTGGCGGGAAGCAAGGAATTGAAGGAAGTGGCCAAGCGCGTGCGCGATGCCAAGCGCAAACCGCGGGAAGCGCCCGCCAAAGAGCCGCATACGTCTTCGCCGGAGAGCGGCACCGATGACGCCGCCGAAGAGGTGGTGCGGCTGCGCAGGCAGGTTGCCGTGCTTCAGGAGGAAAACGCGGCGCTGCGCAAGGAGCTGGCGGATTTGCGGGCGCTGTCAGCCTGAGTTGGTGCTGCGGTGGCAATGAATTGGCCGCTTCTCGCCCGGGTAATACCGCCATGCATTTTTCCGCCTGACGTCATTCCGGCCTTCGCCGAGGCGCTTTACAACAGCGAAGCTGGCCAATGGCGATTCGCTCTGCAATAACACTGGCGAAAACTTCGGCTTGACGTGAACCTTTAGTTCGAAGCATTGGTAATACCGCCTACCGAACAGCTCTCAACCACTCAAGCACCCGCCGCTCCCACGCTTCTGCCAGCCTGGTATTCCATACGAAGGTCGCCACGCTTCCCGCCGGCAACGTGTAGTCGAAACGCATCTTGCCCTGCGCAACCGAAATGGGTCGCGCATCCGTATGGCTGTTCACCACCACCAGCACGATCGACCCGTCGGAAGCATTCTGGAAGGCCACATTGGCGATGCCGCCGTCGGTCTTGGTGGATTCCACGCGCACGGCGCCGGGTAGGACGAAGCGGCTGAAGTGCGCCAGTGCGTAGTATTCGTCGTTGCGGCTGATGGCGCCGGTGCGCGAGTTGATGATGACCACGCCCTTGCAGGCGTCGCAACCGCCGAAATGCGGGCCGTGGTGTTCGTCGAGCGCCAGGTTCCAGTAGATGACGCCGCGCGCCCACTGGCGGATGCCGGTCACCAGCAGTTCCCGGGTAAACCACAGCAGTTCGCCGTTTGCGCTCGATGCCCAGTCGCCGCCGGAGCATTCGGTGATGTAGGCATCCTTTTGGGGAAACGCTCGATGCACGCGGCCTTGCGCGTACTGGCTGCCTTCATAGCAATGCCAGGCAACGCCATCGACATAGCGCGCGACGTCCGGGTCCGCCAGCATGCTCAAGGGTTGTTCGGGCTGGTCCCAGTTGTGATCCCATTCCAGGATCTGGGTTTTCTGGCTACGGCTTGCCAGTTTGGGCCCAAGATATTGGGCGATGATGCGCGCCCGGGTGGCCTCGGGCAATTCCATGCCGGGGTACGTGATGGGCACAAAACCGGGTTCGTTCTGCAAGGTCACCGCGAAAATCGGGATGCCGTAACCAAGGCTCGTATCGAGATACTTGACGAGATAATCCGCATACGCACTTTCGTATTGCGGCAGCAATTCGCCGCCAATCAGGTTCTGGCTGGTCTTCATCCACGCCGGCGCGCTCCATGGCGATGCGACAATTTTCATCTCCGGATTGATGGAAAGGATCTCGCGCACCGTCGGTATCACGTCGTGCAGGATGGGCGTGACGTTGAAGTGCTGCAGCTGCGGATCGACCTGGCCGAAGGGAACGTCATCCAGGGTATACGGCTTCAGCGAGAAGTCCGAAGCGCCGATGGTCAGCCGCATCATGTTGAAGCCAAGATTCGGCGGCGGCCCATACAACTCGTGCAACAAGGCCCTGCGCTGAAAGAAGTTGAGCTTGCGCTGGATCAGCCATGCCGACGAGTCCGTTATCGCCGCGCCGAAACCGACCATGGTCTGAAAGCGCTTCTGCGGATCGACGACCACATCGGCAGGCAACGAACCGCGCGCGGTCATGGCGACATCGGGCTGCTGCGCAAGCTTCAGCCGGCGATCGGCCGTGCTCACCCACACCTGGACCGTCGGCATGACCGGTCGCACTGAAACAACAAGCTTGGGTTTTGCCCTGGGGTATGTGAAGCGCGGCGCATAAAGGGCGACCAGCGTAAGCAGGCTGAGCAACGCGGCAGCGGCGATGAACGTGCGATGGGAACCCGGCCAGCGTTCAGTCATGGCACGTCATTCGCCCATGGCTCGCGTTGCGCTTCATTGGGGTCATGCAGCTTCCTGGCTTCCTGCGAAAAAGGGCGAAGTGCTTTTCTACATGGGAAACGCGCAGGGGGCCAGCGCCGTTTCCGGGAAGAGCTTCCGCGATCACCCTCTCGAATGTTCTGGCTGGGCAGCGCGCCACCGATGAGCGCGGCCACGCAGACACCTCCGCCTGTCCCCGTCAGGCCGCCTTTCGTCCCCGAATCAGGCCCATCCGGCCCATGCGGCTAGCCGAATGGCCGCCAGCCAGCGAATATCAGTCCAACCATCTGGGGGCATGACCTTGCACAGCCGCGACCTGCTCAAACCGCCGACAGCCGTTCCCGGCCAGCGCGCGAACGCCACGCCGGTGCTCGTCATCGCGTTGCTCTTCGGCGTTGCTCACCTATTGACCAACGGACAGTACGGCTTCCATCGGGATGAACTGCAATTTCTGAGCGATGCCCAGCACATGGACTGGGGCTTTGTGCCCTACCCGCCGCTGACCGCTGGCTTGGAACATCTAGGGCTGAAGATGTTTGGCCTGTCGCTCATGGGGCTGCGGCTGTTCTCGGTGCTGGCGCAAACCCTGGTGATCCTGGTCGGCGGCCTGATGGCTCGCGACCTCGGCGGCGGCCGCACGGCGCAAGTCTTTACGGCGATCGCCGTGGGGCTGTCGCCGGCGCCGATGGCGGTTGCGACCGAATTCCAATACACCTCCTTCGATCTGCTGTGGTGGGTGCTTATCGCCTGGAGCACCGTCCGTTTGCTGCGCGACGATGAGCCGCGCTGGTGGCTGGCCATTGGCCTGTTTGCCGGGCTTGGTCTGCAGACCAAGTATTCGATCGCCTTCGAGCTTGCCGGTGTGCTGGCAGGCGTGCTGCTTACCGATGCACGGCGCTATGTCACAAATGGCTGGTTCTGGGCCGGCGGCGGGGTCGCGCTGCTCCTGTTTGCGCCGAACCTGATATGGCTCATCAGGCACGATTTTATTTCCTACCATTTCCTGCAATCCATCCACGCGCGCGACGTCAACGAAGGGCGCGCGGACGGCTTCCTGCGCGATCAGTTCCTCATCAATGCCAACCTGTTCGCGGCGCCGGTGTGGCTTGCAGGTTTGTACGGGTACGCCGCCGATCGCCGCTATCGCATGCTTGCCTGGATGTATGCGGTACCGCTGCTGTTGTTCCTGTTTGCGCAGGGGCGTTTCTATTACACCAGCGGCTTGTACCCCATGCTGCTGGCCATGGGCTCCGTTCTGGGAGAGCGATGGTTGCGGACCATGCGCCCCGCATGGCGAGTCGGAGTGGCCGCCGTGCTGTTCACCGGGGTTTCCGCCATTGGCCTGTACGCGGCGCTTTGCATCGTGCCGCTCGCATCAAGCGGCCCACTGAGGGACTTTGCGCTTCGGCATAACAACGACCTGTGCGAAGAAATCGGCTGGAATGAACTTGTCGCTAAGATTGCTGCCATTCGTGATGCTTTGCCAGCCGACCAGCAGGCCCATCTGGGCATTGTGGTGGGAAACTACGGCGAATACGGCGCCATTGCCCTGCTCGGGCAGACATATCACCTGCCCACGCCGATTACCGCCGTCAATTCCGGATGGCTACGCGGCTATCCGCAAACGCCGCCCAGCACCGTGATCGTGCTGGGCAGCTCGCACGAGCGTGCCGATGAGCTTTTCACCGATTGCCGCCTTGCGGGCCATTCGGCTAACCGGTGGGGCGTAGTCAATGAAGAGAGCCGGGATCATCCGGATATCTTTGTATGCGGTCCTGCGCGCAGGCCGTGGAGTGAGCTTTGGAGGCGCGGGCCTGAATTTGGGTGATGTATGAGGTGGTAGATGCTCAGAGCGAGTCATCACTCGGTTTCTGCCACAAGAAGTATCAAGTTCCACCGACGATTCCACCACGGCAGGACAGCCCAACTCACCCACCCCGCGTCGCCACCACCGGCGGCACATGCGAAGCACGCAGCGCGGGGCCCAGCACGGCGAGTTGGCCGATGGCCCACAGCGCCAGCGCGCCGACCAGAAAATAGATGCCGGGCAGTCGTGGCAATTCGTAGTGCATCATCAGGAACACGTTGATGCCATAAGCCAGCAGCATGCCCAGCACGATGCCGAAGCTCACCAGCAGGAAGTTTTCGGTCTGGAAGTAGCGCAGGATGTCGCTGCGGGTGGCGCCCAGTGCGCGGCGCACGCCGATGCTGCGGCGGCGCTGGCCGACCCAGAAGCTCGCCAGGCCGACGATGCCCAGCGTGGTCACCGTGAGCAAGGCCACGATCACGCCCACCAGGATGCCGGCCATGGCACGGTCGTCGGCGAAGAACTTCTCGCGCAGTTCGTCGTAGGTGCGCTGCTGGGTCACCACGCGTTTCGGGTCGGCTTTTTTCAGCGCGGCCACGGCAGCCTTGAGCACGGTCTCGCGGTCCTGCGGGCGCGTGCGGATCACGTAGCTCCAGTCCTTGCCGGCGCCCATGAAGATCGGCAGGATGAATGAATAATGCGCCGTAGCGTCGTTATAGGGATTGCCGCGCGCCAGGTCGGCGAGCACGCCGACCACCTGCACGCCCAACTGATCGGTGAGGTAGATCGTCTTGCCCAGCGGATTCTGCCCGGGCCACAGGCGATCAGCCAACGCCTGCGTGATCACCGTGACCGCGGGCAGGCCTTTCGTGTCGCCCCTGGCCAAGCCCTTGACCACCACGTCCGCATTGACAAATTCGTCGGGCGACAGGTATCGCCCCGCCACCAGCCGCGCGCCCATGGTCTGCGGCAGGTCTTCGCCGAAGTAGCTGCCGGCAGTGACGGTACGCTCGCGCTGGGCCGGATCGAGTTTGAGGTTGGAGTTCGACCCGCGGCCTTCCATCGGCAAGAAGTTGGTCAACGCCACCGCCTGCACGCCAGGCACCTGTCGCAATACGGCAAGATCTTCCCTCGCCCGTGCATAGATATCGGGCGTGGGCGCGATCTCCGCCAGCTGTATCTGTACCAGCGCATGTTCGTCGATGCCGCTGCTCATGTGCATGTGCTGCAGCCGGTGGCCGATCATGAACACCGCGTTGCATACGATCGCGCAGGTCAGCGCGATCTGCAGGATCAGCAGCCAGGAGGTGGTTTGGTGCCGCCGCAACGTGGAAAGTATCGGTCGCAGTTCCATCGTGGTGCCCTCAATGGCTTTTCAGTTGCAGTGCGGGCGCAACCTGGCACGCACGCCAGGCCGGCAGCAGGCCGGCGAGCAGGCTCGCACCCAACGCCAGCAGGAAGGTGGTCAACAACATGGCGGGGTCGAGATGCGCCAGCGCGGCGTAATCGGCAGGCCGGTGCCGCACCATCCACAGACCGAGCAAGGCCAGCACCAGGCCGCATGCCCCGCCCAGCAAGCCGACCACACCCGACTCCACCAGCAGCTGCGCAAACAGCGCACGCCGCGAAGCACCCAGCGCGCGGCGCACGCCAAGCTCCGCGCCGCGGCGCAGGAACTTCGCCAGCATCAGGCCTACCGTGTTGATCAGGCAAACCAGCAGAAAGGCGAACGCCAGGCCGGTTTGCACACGCACGTCGTCAGGCACTACTTGCTGGTAATCCAGCCATTGCATCAGGTTGCGCAGGCGCACGTTCGGCGCCTTGGCGAAACGGCCCAGTGCTTTCTGCTGTTCCGAATAATGGACGAGGAATTGCTCGTAGTCGGCGGCCTTGGCCGGCGTATCCAACTGCACCCAATATTGCAGCCACACACAACTCGGCGATGGATAGATACGCCCCACGCCGCCGGTGCCGTTGCCCCAGCAATCGCTGGAGCCTTCGTGCTGCAGATGCAGGTCCAACGCCGACTGCAACGGGATGAACACCTGCTCGGCATAGCCGTAGGAGCCGGTATTGAGATCATAGAAATGCGGGCTGGGCACCCAGTCGCCGAGCACACCCACCACGCGGAACAGGCTGTCGGCCATGCGCAGGGTATGCCCCACGCTGTTGGCGCCGCCGAACAGGCGCTGGTTGAGTTCGCTGCTGATCACCACGTCGCGCGCCTTTGCTTCGTCGTCAGCGGCGTTCCAGCCATGGCCATAACGGAATGGCGCGCCGAACATCGCGAAGAAATCCGCGGTGGTGTAGCGCGCTTCCACGTAGAAGGGATCGGTCACGGCGGAATCCGGCTCCACCGGCACGGTGCCGCCGGTCATCAGGGCCTGGCGATCCGCCCGCTTGGCGTGCAGCAGGTTGAGGCCATCGATCAAGGTGAGCTGGTCGGGCGGCTCCTTGCCCGGCATGGAGCCGCTGTTGTCGCGCGGATCGAGCTGCGGGTAATACAACGTGTCGCTGCCGCCCGGCACCGGGTCCACGGAAAGCACATGCAGCACGGTGAGCGTGGTCATCGAAGTACCGATGCCCAGCGCGATCGCCAGCACCATCAGCGCGGTAAGTGCCTTGTTGCGCCGAAGTCCGCGCAAGGCAAGATCGATGTAGTAGCCGAACATTCGCTTTCTTCCCTTTCCGCTTCTGACAAGCAGGAGCGTGGTCCGGCGGCTGGCGGCTTGCAGCTGATTTGGGGTGAGTGGAGACGTTGGCGTGGTGACGGGGTGTTAGCGGTAGTGCTCCGAACTTGATGCCCGCGGATCGTCATTCCGGCGAACGCCGAGGCGCTTCACAACAGCGAAGCTGGTCAATCCAGTTTGAATATGTCGTGCGAAGCACACGAAATCCTTATGTCGTGTGCTTCGCACATCGTTCTTCACTGGATTCCGGCGTTCGCCGGAATGACGAGATTGGATTCCTGGCGATTAAGTTCGGACCATCGGCATTAGCGGCAACCGCATTACCGACCCATGCGGGCAAACAGCGCATCACGATACCGCCGGCTGAGCCGCAGAACGCGCCCATTGTGCAAATGGATTTCATAGTCGCCCTTGAACAGCGGCGTAAGCGATCCGATGCAAGCCAGGTTCACCGCCGTCGACTTGTGGATCCGCACAAAGCGCTGCTCCCCCAATTGCGACAGCAGATCCTGCAGCGTCCTGCGCAACAGGTAGCTGCGCGCCGCCGTGTGCACGTGAACGTAGTTGTCGTCGGCCGCCAGCCATTCGATGGAGGCGGCATCGATCAACTGCAGCCGCTCGCCATCCGGCACCAGCAAGCGCTCGCAGGAGGCCGTTCGCGCCCGCCCCATGGCGACCGCCGCAGCACCGGACTCATGGGCACGCAGCCGCTCCCTCACGCGTTGCATGCTGCGCGCGAATCGGCCCTGGTCGTAAGGCTTGAGCAAGTAATCGATCGCATTGAGGTCGAACGCCTTTACCGCGTGCTCATCAAAGGCGGTCACAAACACGGTCAGCGGTGCGCGCGATGGTTCGAGCTGGGCGGCTACCTGTAATCCCGACAACGCAGGCATTTGGATATCAAGAAAAGCCACGTCCGGGCGGAGCTGTTCGATACATTGCGCCGCGGACAATCCATCCTCGACTGATCCAACGACTGTCACGTCCGGCTGCTCCACCAGCCAGCGTTCGAGCTTCTCGCGGGCCGGCGCCTCGTCGTCGGCGATCACGACGCGGATCATGGCATGGCATCCTTCAGTGGTATCAGGACGCGCGCGGCAACACCGTCGCCTTCGTTGCGCACGCCCAGGGACGCCGCGCCGCCGTAGATAATGCTCAACCGCTCCCGGCAGTTGCGCAGCCCTACCCCGTCACGATGCTCCGGCGATAGCCTGGAGCCGGAATTGCCAACGACCATTTCCAGCGCATCCGCTTCGCGCCGGGCGCTGATGGTGATGAGAACCGGCGTTACCGCACGCTCAACGCCATGCTTGAACACGTTTTCCAGCAAAGGCTGCAGCACCAATGCGGGCACGGGAACGTGCAGCAGTGCCTGATCGGCCTGCCAGCGCAGCGTCACGCGATCACGAAACCGCTCCTGCATGATCTGCGCATAAAGCTCAAGCGTGCGAAGTTCATCAGCAAGCGGTGTCATCTCGTTCTCCGCTGACCGAAGACTGACGCGCAGCAGATCGCCTAGCGCCGCAACCAGGCGGTCGGCCCGCGCCACGTCGGTATGCATCAGGGCCGAGACAGTATTGAGTGCATTGAACAGAAAATGCGGCCGCAGCTGGCCTTGCAGTTGCGCGAGCTGCGCCTCCGCCAGCGCCTTCTGCGTTTGCAATAAATGGTGTCGCTGGACTTGCCACTGCCCGTAAGAATCGATACCAAACAGGATGCCGAGCCATAACCCCGCAAAAATCGTCAGCTTGATGCTCTCGTATAGAAAGACGAAACCCCAGCCTGGGTGCTCATAGACGCGGCCCACCGCAGCGTACACGCCGTGTCGTATGGGATAAACCATCGCAATCCACGTAATGAAAACCAGCGGCAGCCAGCGCAGATAACGACCGAACCAAAGCAAGGGCTTGTCCAGGCACGGCGCATAACGCTCGCGAACCCTGACTGCAAGCAACATCCATCCGGTCGAGATCAGCGCAGAACTCCCCTCCCACAGAACCGGCTCCCACCATCGCGTGTGCGGATTATGGAGCTCATTCTCGATGGAGACGCTGATCATGAGCAGCCAGAACACCGCCCACAACGCCCACAGCGCGCCCAAAGTACTCGGAGGGAACATCGCGCCGTAGCCGGTGTGGTCGTCTGCCCGCGGGTGGCGAGATAACACGTTCATGGCGAGCGAGTGTAGCCGCACCCGCGGCGACGGACGACATCTGTGTGGCAAGCGGGACTTGGGCGGGGCAAAGCGAGGAAACTAGCGCATCCGGTTCATGGGCCGGTGGTCTTCCGTCAAATGGACCACCGTGGGATAGGCTTGCGACAGCTGGGGATAGTATTTCGCTACGATCGGCAGCCAATACTTGGATTGATCAGCGATACGGATACGGAAAGTCGGCATGCCTCCTGGCCTGTAGTAACTATTCAAGGTAAGCAACAGGTCGCCGACATAATTGATTTTTCCGGGCTCGATGGTGAAAGGCATGCGATACGACGTCGACGCGCCTGCCACCGATCCCAACTCCAGATCGGTCCAGCTGTACTCCCCTGCCGGAAGCTCGATGACGATGAGGTTGTTCCGCTGCGGAAGGTTGAGCGTCGTCGCCGCCGACAGGCCATGAACCTTGTCGACTTTGATGCTGGCATACGGGTACGCCACGCCTCCCACCGACCACACCAGCACGTTGGCGACCATGACGCCGGTTCCCGCGGGCAACGCGGCGGTGTCCTTCATGATCGGATTTGTCGAGCAGCTGGCGAGCAACATGGCCAGCGGCAAGAGCCACAGCTTGCGTAATGACATATTTTTTCCCCTGCATGAACCGGTTGCCTGCGATATCTTTCGCATCCAGCGCAAAAGCTTGGCGCGTGCGATCTAACGCCACGATTCGTGCTTGGTTGCGCAGGCACATATTGGGCGAGATTGTGGAATTTCGCGATCCGGTGATGGGCGGTGCCGTACCTGCCATAGTGACGAAAGCAGGTATTTACTTAACATTCGGAAGATAGGCTCCCCTTTTCGCCTACGGTCCCGATACGAGAACTCTGCACAACGTCTCTCCGTTTCGTCGCGCAAGACCGGCCTTTCCGCGACTCTTTGCGTCACACCCAAACCGCTCAATCAATGTCCATATGATCAAGGCGGCAATTACTTCAATGATCGCTGTACTAAAGAGCCTGATCATCTTTTCACCGCCAGAATTGACCAGGCCTGCGAGGAACGCTGACCGGCATTGATCCATCTTACGGATTTGTTAGCGTTCTGCCGAATCACGAGCTGCATATGCGCTCGAATAGCTCTGAATTTCTTGCACGCAGCACCGCCGAGCGAGTGAGCTGCAGCAGAGGGAACTTGAGAGAATTGCCGCCAGTCCAAGTGAACGACTCACCTTGCTCATCGACCTGCACACCCCAATAGGATTGTGTAAACCAATGATCTCGCTCTTTCTCTAGACCGAGTGCGTGCTGCCTCAACTCAAGATAGTGAACTGCAAAGAGCTTGGTCTTGGTGGGGATAAGTTGGAAGTCGATGCCAGGCTTGCCGGTACCGTGCTGCATTCGAGGCTTAGAGTAATCGGCGCGCGTGTAATCGAACCACGACGTATTGACCAAGACTCTTGCCGACGTGAGCGTGAGTACGTTTGCGATTTTGCATCGAAAACCGCCGATGAGCGCATCACCGTGCTCTGACAAGTGAGCTAGTTCGTCGCCATCGATGCCGACACGAGCGGCCTGGAGCAGTGAATTCACGACTGATGCGGCTTCTGCGATTGAATAGGCCATGGAGGCACCCTTCTTTTTGGCGCTAACGAAACTGAAGAAAAACCTCAGTCGATCTTGCTTCAATAGTCCCGAGCGAACAAGAGGTCCACTCTGTAGCGACTGCAATCTACCGAGATATTCGCTGTGCCGGCAATGTCCACGTCTGTTTGGTCTCCGCCTGTCACGGTGTTGCCACATCCCCCACTGTCTCAGGAAGACAGATGAATGTGTCGCAGCTGCCGGCTACCGTTGTCGCTGGTCCACACCATCGTAAATGGCGCCCGAAGCTCAGTAGAGGGCTTGTCCTTCGGGCCTACCGAGCCAACACGTACGCCCATTACGACCGCAGTGCTACCGAAGCTTTGGACGTTCACGTCTTCGGCGCGGAGCTTGATCACCGCATCCGAATTGAACAGCGCCTCAAACGCCGCGGGCTTTAGGACGTGAACCGAAGGTGCCGACGGACTGATCTCGGTGAACCCGGCAGCAGGGATGTAGCGAAGGACACCAGCCAGATCCCGTGCAGTCATCCGCGCGTAGAGGTCAACGGCGGCAGAAGCGACATCGACATCAGCGGCCGCCCTGTCCGCCGCCGCGGCCGACACGACGCCGGCGTCGCGCCGAGAAATGGCCGCGTTCATTTGGCGACCTCGAAACCAGCGGCCTTGAGCGCGGCCGCAGCCACGTCGTGATCTTGCTGCGCGGTGCCGCCGGAGATGCCGATGCCGCCGACCACGCGACCATCCAGCACGATGGGAACACCGCCGCCCACAGCCATGACACGCGGATGGTTGGCCAGCGGAGCCGTGGCCGGCTGGGCGACGATCTGGTTCCAGACCATCGTGTCCAGACCGAAGGATGCTGCAGTCCAGGCCTTGTCGATGGCCACCTCGGCGGCCAGGAAGGGCGTGGCATCGGCGCGCTCGAAGGCGATCAAGTGACCGCCTTCATCCGTGACCGCAATGGCCAGGCTCAGGCCGATCTTGGTGGCCGCATCGCGCGCGGCAATGGCCAACGCCAGCGCGCTGTCGCGGGTTATGGAAGCCTTGGTTTGGACTTGGATAGCGTTGCTCTGGGACATGACGAGTTTCCTTGAAATGAAGTTGACGAAGGGGTGAAAGAATCGAAGTGGTGCGCTGGGGTGCTCGTTCGAGCTGCGCTTGAAATCAAAAGCCTTCGAGCACGATCTTGCCCACGGCCTTGCCGCTTCCGATCAGCGCGTGCGCGCGGGTCAGGTTTTCTGCGTTGATGCGACCGAAGACGGCGTTGGCGGTCGTCTTGACGTGGCCGGCGTCGACCAGCTCAGCCACGCGCCCCAGCAGCACGCCCTGCTCTTGCATGTCGGGCGTCTCGAACATGGAGCGCGTGAACATCAGCTCCCAGTGCAGCGACAGCGACTTGCTCTTGAGCGCGATCGGATCCAGCCCTTCCATGTCGTCGATGACGGCCAGCGCGCCCTGCGGCTTCAGGCTCTGGATGATCTCTTGGTAGTGCGTGCCGGTCTGCGTGAGCGAGGCCACGTAGTCGACGTGCTCGATACCGGCCGAGCGCAACGCCTGTGACAGCGGCTGGGAGTGATCGATGACCGCGTGCGCGCCCAGCTCCAGGCACCATTCCCGCGACTCCCGGCGCGACGCCGTGGCGATCACGCGCAGCTTGGTCAGCTGCCGAGCCAGCTGGATCAGGATCGAGCCCACGCCGCCGGCGCCGCCCACGACCATCAGCGTCTGGCCTTCGCCACCGCCTTGGGCCATGCGCAGCCGATCGAACAGCAACTCCCACGCGGTGATGGCGGTCAGCGGCAGCGCCGCGGCTTGCGCATCCGAAAGCGATTGGGGCGCCTTGGAAACGATGCGCGCGTCCACCGTATGCAGCTCGCTGTTGGCACCCGGGCGCTTGATCGAGCCGGCGTACCAGACGCGGTCGCCGACCGCAAAGCCGCTGGTCTGCGCGCCAACCGCCTCGACCACGCCGACGGCATCCCAGCCGAGCACCTTGACCTCGCCGGCGGCCGGCGCGCTGCCGGCGCGGACCTTGGTGTCGACCGGATTGACCGAGACGGCGTGCACGCGCACGAGCAGATCATGCGGACCGGGCAGCGGCGCGGGCAGCTCCACGTCCTCGAGCGCCGTGGGCGCGTTGATGGGCAGGTTCTTGCGATAACCAACAGCTTTCATGGCGCTCTTTCCTTCCAGGGCTTAAGTGATGTCGATGGAAGGCAATGTAGGTAACATCCCTAAAATTGATAAGACGGTCTTCCGATGTTTCACTTTCAAACCAGAATTGAAAATGTGGGTGACCTTCAAGTGCTGCTGCTCACGGTCAGCCAAGGGTCGTTGACTGCGGCCGCGCGAGCACTCGGCATCACGCCGGCGGCCGCGAGCGCAACGCTCAAGCGGCTCGAGGCACAGCTGGGAACGCGGCTTTTTGAACGCTCCACACGTGCCATGCGGCTCACGCCGCCAGGTCAAATCCTTCTGGAGTACGCCCAGCGCGCGTTCGAGCTGCTTGCAGAGGGGGAATCCCAGCTAGATGCCGAACGCGGCGCACTGGTGGGCACCGTGCGTGTCTCGGCACCGTCGGACCTTGCTCGAACCGTGCTAATGCCGATGTTTGATGAGTTCCTGCAACTTCACCCTGGGGTGAAACTGGCGCTCAATGTGGGCGATCGCGTGCTCGACGTGCTGCGAGACGAAGTGGACCTGGCTATCCGGTACGGCCAGTTAAGCGACTCGCGCCTTGTCGCCCGTCCACTTTCGCTTGCACACCCTGTCCTCAGCGCTTCCCCCAACTATTTGCGTCGGCACGGTACGCCGCGTGCGCCCACAGACCTGGTGGACCACAACTGCATCGCATTCATGCGCGGTGGGCGAGCGTTCAATGCCTGGCGCTTCGGTCAGAACGGCCAATGGACCACGGTAAGGATCAGTGGCGACCGCGTCGTGGATGACGCCTCCCTGGCCCGCGAATGGGCCGTTGCGGGAGCCGGAATCATCTTCATGACGGAGATCGAACAACGGCGCGATCTGCAAAGCGGCAGCCTGGTGCGGCTACTGACCGAATGGGAGACAGATCCGTATCCCTTGCATGCACTCTTACCCAGTGGGCGCTTCGTTCCCAATCGGGTTCGTGCGCTCGTGGACTTCATCGCCGGACGCTTTGCTGCACTCGGGTCGTCAAACGCCGGGCACTGAAGAAGACGCCCGACAGCTCAAAATTAATAAGGCAGCGCCTTTGTCGGCTCCAGACTTTGCGCGCATCGCTGGGTCGCGCCGAAATCGCCAGACTTGTACTTGCTCCTCTGCCTCACGCCTGCTTTGCCTCGAAAACTGCCATAACAAAACGTGGACTATCTCAACAAATGAAAAGCATCGATCGAGATGTCAACTAGAAATGGCACCGCCAGGGCGACGCACATTGCTACCCAAAGCCGCGTTCGCCTTGGAACAAGCGCCAAAACTAGGAATGCTATTGAGCAGGTGTACGCGCCCATTGCCCTAGACTGATCTGGCTCGGTCCACGGCTTGGAGTAAAGCAGATAGGCTCCCGCAAAACAGGCGATCGCTAACCGCAACGGCCAACTTAGATTCCACTCTCGCGCTAATCTCATCCACCCCTCTCAAGCGTTCAAGCTATTGTTCCTGAGTCTGACGTCCGGTTACATCTGCACACCCTTGCCGAAAACCCCTCCAAAAGCCGGCGAATTCAATTTAGAACTTTATCTGTCCCACGCCCGGCTAACAATCCGGCGCAAAGGCGGACGTCAATCGCCAGACCTCATAAATTTCCATTATGTCAGCGATACCCGCAATTCAAAATCGGAAGCGGAACTACGCAGACGTTTTCCTCCTGCTTCGTTTTGGCCTATTAGCCGGAATGCGCACCTCGGTATCCATCGGCCGCAATAGGCGCCCGTCCTGCGAACGAAGCTCCAATTCCCGGACAGGACGGCCGTTCTTCTTGTCCACCAGCGAAACGTGGGGTTCTCCCCGTTCGAAAAAGAAAGCGTCGCCCCACTGTCTTAGCGCGACCAGCAACGGGAACAACCCGAGCCCTTTTTCAGTCAGTACGTATTCCTGATAAGGGCTGCCATCGGCGGCCGGCACCATCTCGAGAATGCCGTGCGTCACCAGATGGCGCAGACGGGAGGAAAGAATGTTTTTGGCGAGCCCCAGGTTTTTTTGAAATTCTCCAAACCGGCGCAGCCCATCGAATGCGTCGCGGACGATGAGCAATGACCATCCGTCGCCGATGGCATCGAGCGGCCGTGCAACGCCGCACATGGAATTTTCGTGTGAAGTTCGCTTGACCATTCTTGCGTCTTGCCGAGGTGAAAGGCTCCGGGTACTGCAGCTTCCTGCGTATCGCTTACTTGCTCGCTGCTCGTTCAGCGTGGTTGCAAAGTAAAACCGACCCTGCTAAAAAGCAACAAGTTTCAACATGCAACCACAGGTTGGCCAGCACCGATGCGCCTGGCCGGCTGTCTCCATGCCAACCATCCCAAAGAGGGAACCCATGATCCAGGCCAATGAAGCTTTCGATGGCACGTTTCCATATAAGCCACGATTCAACGAAGCTGCGGGCTTCCGCATGCACTACGTAGACGTCGGCCCGGCGGATGCACCGGTGATTCTCTGCCTGCACGGCGAGCCCACGTGGGGTTACTTGTTCCGGCACCTCATCGGAAACTTGATGGGGCGTTACCGAATGATCGTTCCTGATCACATGGGATTCGGGAAGAGCGAGACCCCACAAAATCGTTCCTATTGGCTGCAGGACCATATCGATAATCTGGAACGCTTCGTATTGTCCCTCGATCTGCGGGACATCACGTTGGTGGTGCACGACTTTGGCGGCCCTGTCGGCATGGGCCTTGCCACCAGGCACCCGGACCGTATCGGCCGAGTCATTGCCGTGAATGGTCCAACACCGTTCGGACAGGCAAGCCTGATGGAGCGGCTGCTGGCAAATGCCGCGGAGGCCCCCTGGTTCCAGTGGATACGCCACGCCCAATCGCAAGGACGCCTTGAGACGGTTCTTGGCGAACTCGGTTTCAACATACTCAGCACGTTGAAACTCAACGGATTCGAAAACACAGGCGTGATCAACGATACGTGGCTGCGTGCCTATGGCTCGCCCTTTACCCATCCCTCGGATTGCCTTGGCGCCATCGGATGGGCGAAAGGATTCGCGATCGGCGAACATCGTTTTGAAATGCCGGATGCCGTTGCGAAGCGCGACATTCAATCCAAGCCGGCGCTCGCCATCTGGGGAATGGCTGATCGCACGCTAGGCGGCGATCATTTTCTGCCACTGTTCGAAGAGCTGTTCCCCGCCGCCGCCGTGCACAAGCTGCCCGGTGTCGGCCATTACAGCTTCGAGGATGCGCCGCAGACCATCGCGACGATCATCAACGACTTTCTCGTGCAGACGGAACTGCCGCTGGCGTAGAGACAACACTGATTGCGATTATCCAGCGAAGATGAAGGCCGCCCCGATGATTGCGCCTACCAACAATAGCCATGCCCCAACTAGTTGCCAGTACATAACGAAAGACGTCGCTGTTGTTAGAGGGTGCCTTTTCTGAGCGAGCGTGCGGCGGGTCAGCACGTAGACATAGATGCCGAGAATTGCGACAGCGCCGCTCACTGCCAGCGAGCCCGAACCGTGCCCAGCGCGGACCAGGATGAGCCATAAAGTCACGCCGGCCAACGTGAGGATTCGCCCCACAAAACCGTAATTCCATAATGTACCCCGGGCGGAGGGAGGTATGTTTGCCGCAATCTCCCCACGGCGCACCACAATGGCGTCGAGCTCCTGCTCGCTCTCTCCGCGCTCGATTAACTCAAGACGCAGCGCTTGTTCCGCCCAGTCGGTTCGGCCATCGACCGACCACATATCTTTGAGCGTATCGGTATCAACCTCTGCAAGTCGCTTTCTTGCGGCAACCATCGTACTTGCGCCGTCCGTCATGTTGCCTCCTGTCGCTTGGCGCGTTTTCAAAATGGTCGCTTGGCGCGTTTTCAAAATGCTTGCTTCATTGCCACGCAAAGACCCGTTCCAGCAACGGGCCGACAATGACTTGTTTCATAGCTTTGGCGTAACTCTTGCCACCAAAACTAATGCTGCCCATCCGGGATGCACCAGGCCGAACTCTCGGCGATTCCGCCCTTGAATTTCCGCTGTTTTACCTGCACAGCTGCCCCGACCGAACCGTAGGAAGACGCTTCATTTACAGCCAGGCCACAGTGCTGTATGCCGTCTCGAAATACCGCGTGGGCGATATATCGCCTGCCACTCTTCGGAATAAAAGTGCCAATGGCGGGGCATACTCCGTCCGCATCTCCGACGTCGATGGAAATGGTGATGGGTTCATCCCCCACCACGTTGATCCATTTCGGCGGCCCTGCCACACCACCGGAGACCCACACCCGCCCGGAGCAGGTTTGCGCATTGCGATAAACATGGGTGGCCAGGGTGTATCCCGGCTCTCCCCCCATATATAGCTGGGCCGTGTTAGCGCTTGCCGGCGGCGGCTTGTACTGGGGAACGCAGGATGTCAAAAGCATTGCGGCGCAACTCGCCCCAACGGACAGCGCTAGCTTCATTGCATTGCCTCCCCTGATGCAGGCGCCAGATTAGCGCAAAAAAGTAACGCAAAGAACGGATCGCGTCGCGATACGTGCAGCCGCTCTTTTCCAGGCAGATGCGAAGCAGCGCGCATCGCATGCTGATCCATATGAAGAACCCGTGCGCGACCTATATCTGCGTTTCCGCATCTGTGCCCACCTCCCCACCCGCCAAGCCCGGCCCTTTCGGCCTTGATGCGCCACCGCTTGACACCGGTGTCAATTACGGTACACCCTGATGACAGTTCCAATGCCGGGGGTGGGCAGGACGTGGCAATTGACCATTCGGATCGAGTGGCGGGGATAACGGCGTTGCCGTTTCTGGCGGCCGATATTGGCGGCACGCATGCGCGTGTTGCGCTGATGCGTGCTGCGCCCGGCGATGCCCGCAACGTCGAAACGATCGCCTACCGCGTCTTCACCTGCGCGCAGTTCCCGATGCTGTCGGAACTGTTGCAGGCCTTTGTCGTCGCTGAGGGGCGGGTCCCGGTGAAGCGCTGCGTGCTCGCGTGCGCAGGCCAGATCATGGGCGACGAGGTCGTGAACGATAACCTCGCCTGGCCCATCCACCTCACGCAGCTGCGCCACGCGCTGGGCCTGGACGAGGTTGCCGTGCTGAATGATTTCGAGGCGCTGGCATACGCGCTCCATGGCTCGCTCGCCGACGACGGTCGCCACCTTTGTGGTCCGAACACGCATGCCAGTGGCACGACCTTGGTGATCGGACCGGGTACCGGCCTTGGCGCGGCGGCGCACGTTCCTGGTCCGGACGGCGGCTTGGTGTTGACGACCGAAGCCGGCCAGACGGATTACGCACCCAATTCGGTGCGCGAACGCGAAGTGCTCGCGCACCTGGCGCCGAATGGCGGCTACGTGGCGTTTGAACACGTCGTGTCGGGACCCGGCTTGCTGACCCTCTACACCACCCTGTGCGCGCTGCATGGGGAGACGCCGAAGCTGGCGACGCCCGAAGCCGTGACGACGGCAGCCGTTGCCTGCAGCGATGCGCGCGCGGTGGAAGCGGTGGATATTTTATGTGCCTCGCTAGGCAGCTTTACCGGCAATCTCGCGATGACGTTCATGGCCACTGGCGGCGTGTATCTGGCCGGCGGTTTCCTGTCTTCCATCTTCGACTTGCTCAAGCGCAGCGCGTTCGAGGAGCGATTCCTGCACGGACGCAGCGCGCGCGCCGTGCTGTCGCAGGTGCCAGTGTGGGTCACGGAGCACGGGCGCCATGGCGTGCAAGGCGCCGCGCAGTGGTATCTCCGGCGCGGCATGTCGGGAGCGCCGCGGCCAGCCATGGCAGGCGGTGTGGGCGCATGAGCCACCTCGCGACATCAACATTTTCCCGTTGCATGGCGATCGCATGCATGGTGGCCGCATGCGCAGCCCATGCAGCGCCTGTTGTTCCCGAATGGTCGCTGCTGCCGCAGCCGGCAACGGCCAGCCCTGCTGGATCGGGCGAGGTCGATATTGCCGATGGTGCGATGGTTTCGGCACGCGGCGCGGAACGCCAGCAAGTGCAGTCCATCGCCGAGCGGTTCGTGCGGCGCGTGGCCGACACCAACGGCTTGAACCTGCGCGTGGCCACGACGAACGCTGCGTATCCTGCGATCACGTTCGACGTGAACCCAAAGGCCGATATCGCAGACGAGGCCGGCTACCGCATCACGGCGCATGACGGCGGCATCCTCGTCGCCGCCCGCACGCCGCGCGGTGCGTTTTACGGCAGCGTCACCCTGTGGCAGTTGCTGACGCCGCCCGGCTGGACGCGTGGCGCGCCTGTCGCCGTGGCCGATGGCGTTATCGAGGATCACCCGCGTTTTGCATGGCGTGCATTGCTGCTCGACTCCGGGCGGCATTACCAGAGCGTGGCCGACATCAAGAAGCTGATCGATTGGATGTCGCTGCACAAGTTGAACGTGTTGCTCTGGCATGTAACCGAAGACCAGGGCTGGCGGCTTGAGATCCCCAAGTATCCCGAGCTCACCAAAACCGGCGCATGCCGCAAGGCGGTGGGCCTCGACAGCGAACTCACCGGTTCTGCCGCCCTGCCCTATTGCGGGTTTTATAGCGAAGCCCAAGCACGCGAGATCGTGCGTTATGCCGCCGAGCGCTACGTGGACGTGGTGCCGGAAATCGATCTGCCCGGCCATTCGCAGGCCGCCATCGCCGCCTATCCGTGGCTGGGCGTCACGGGCAAGCGTCCACCCGTGTGGACCGACTGGGGCGTCAGCCCATGGCTGCTCAAGCCCGATGAAAAGACCTTGCAGTTCGTCGACGACGTGCTCGACGAAGTGATGCGGCTGTTCCCCTCGCGCTACATCTCCATCGGCGGCGACGAGGCCGACAAGCAGCAATGGAACGCATCGCCGGATGTACGCGCGCAGATGCACAAGCTGGGCCTGGCGAACATGGATCAGTTGCAGGGCTGGTTCACGAATCAGGTCGCCACGTATCTCGTGCAGCACGGGCGCAGGCCGGTTGGCTGGGACGACGAGCTGGTCGCCGGCGCGACGCTGCCGGCCTCCGAAGTGGTGATGTCCTGGCACGGCGACGACAACGAACGCGTGGCGCTCGCTGCCATCAGGCAAGGCCACGACGTGGTCATGACACCGCAGGAATCACTGTACTTCGACCACTATCAATCCGACCTGCCCGACGAATGGGCAGGACCGCCGCCCGCAGCGACGTTGCGGCAAGCCTATGACACGGTCGTCATCCCGAACGGTGCGAACACGGCCGAAGCGCAACACATCATTGGCGTGCAGGCGGGCCTGTGGACCGAGCAGATGCTGAGCTTTGCGCACGACCAGCATGCGGTGTTCCCGCGCATCGCGGCCACGTCGGAGCTTGGCTGGTCACCATCAAGTGCGCACGACTGGAACGGATTTCTGCAACGCATGCCGGCCGAACTGGCGCGCTATCGTGCGCTCGGCATCGACTATGCCGACAGTGCGTTCGCACCGGCCTTCAAGGTGACCGCGGCGGCCAACGGCGCGTTCCAGATAGCGCTGTCCAATCAGGTGGCATCCGGAACGATTCGCTACACGACGGATGGCTCCGAACCGGACAATCACTCTGCGCCGTATACGCAGCCGCTTACGTTGCCGGGCAAGACAAGCTTGCGCGCCGCAACGTTTGCAGCAGACGGCTTTGAACTCTCCGCACCACGCACGCAGGTGCTGGACGCAGGCACCTTGCTGAGCCGCGATGGCGGCGCGCTTGCAAGCTGTTCCAGCCAGCCGGCTTCGCGCCTGGATGGCAGCAGGCCGGCGCAAGGCCAGCGACCGGTCTATGCCGTTGACATCGGCAACATGTGCTGGCTGTGGCCGCAGGCGCCGCTGCATGGCGTCAAGCATGTCGAGCTGACGGTCGCGCGCATCACGTGGCGCTTTGGTGATGAGGCCAAAGATGCGGCAGTGCGCCACAAGGCCAGCGTGGCCGGCGAATTCGAGATCCACGCCGATTCCTGCACCGGGCCGCTGCTGGCCAGCTTGCCGCTGGCGAGCGCGCTGCAGGCGAAAGGGCAAACCCGTCTTGAAGCAAACCTTGCTGCGCCGGTGGGGGCCGGCGTTCGCGACCTGTGCGTCTTTGCTACAGGCGATCCACGCGATGGCCAGTGGGCGTTGGCGCGCATGGCGTTTTCGAAATAAGCGGTATGCGGGACGGACGTCCCGCTCAGCAGCACCAAGCAAGTGGCTTTGGCTTGGGAGGCCAAGGCCGGGGACATCGAGAAATTGCATGACGACGGCGTGCGCACCCGCAGGCACCGCCGGGCTACACGCGTTTTGGAATTCCACGGAGCACCTGAGGTTCGACAGGCAACACCAACGAGGTTAAAGGCCCATGTCCACCGTATTTCGCAAGCATCCATTGTCGTTCGCCGTCACCATGTCGCTGTTCGCCGTCGTGTCGACGACGAGTGCAGCGGCGACATCCGCCGATGCGCAAGCAGAGGGCCAGGCAACGCAGGCCAGCACAGCGCAAACCGCATCGGCATCGCCCGGCGCCAAGAAGACCGACGCCAAGAAGGCCACCGGCAAGGACACAGACAAGAATGCCGTCACGCTGTCGACCGTAACGGTTTCCGGCGTACGTGCATCGCAGCAGCGCGCCATCGACCTGAAACGTGACGCTTCAAACATCCAGGACAGCATCACGGCGGAAAATATCGGCGCGCTGCCCGACACCACGATTACCGACTCCTTGCAGCGCGTTACCGGCGTGCAGATCAACCGCGATGCCGGCGTGGGTACCTCGGTGGACGTGCGCGGCCTGCCCCAGGTCGGCACCATGTTGAACGGCGAAGTGTTCATCACGGCGGACCAGATCGATTCGCAGCAGCCCGACTTCACCATGTTGCCGTCCACGCTGTTCCACGGCGTGGACGTGGTCAAATCGTCCACCGCCAACGAGACCGACGGCGGCATCAGCGGCGCCATCGACCTGCATACCTATCGCCCCTGGGATCTTCCCAGCGGATTCACCTATAGCTATTCGGCCGATGCGGAACGCGGCTCCACCACGCGCCATCTGGGGCCGGAGGCGAACGGACTGGTTTCATACAACGATCATGGCCGCTGGGGCCTGCTGATCGCCGCGGATTTCTCCAACACCACGCGGATGAATGCAACCGAAGGCCTGGACCAGTACGGCGTCGTGCTCAATGGCGAGAACGCCGTCAGCGCGGGCGGCTACAACGGCTTCCTGACGCCCTGGAACGGTGCGCCCATCCCGTCGAAGATCGTGCAGAACGCCGACGGCAGCGTGGACGTGAATGGCGACGGCAAATCCAACGGCGTGTTCATGGGCAGCCAGGACATCGGCCTCAACGACATTACCACCCAGCGCAAGCGCAAATCCGGCAATGCCTCGTTCCAGGCGGACCTTGGCAACGGCTTCACCGTCACCAGCGACTACTTCTATTCGCAACAGCGCGAATACGATCGCAACGTCGGCATCCAGTTCAACTCCACCAACTGGCAGGGCGCCACCTACGTGCCGCTGCAATCGCGCAATACCGGCAGCCCTGCCCTCGGTTCCTACGGTACGCCGGAGCCGGGCTGGGAAGGCTCGCAGATCTACACCACGCAGGTGTACGAGAAATGGCCGGGCGATGTGGAATCGTATTCGCAGATCATCCAGAAAAGCTCGGTGGCGAAGAACCTCAACCTGCAGCTGGACTACGACGACGGCGGCCCGTTCACCGGAAGCGTGCGCGGCATCCACGACACGGCATCGCAGTCGAACCAGGAAACCGACCTCAACATTTCCGACTCCGATGGCGCGCTGTGGCCCAACGTGCTGATGCCCGGCGTGCCCGACAGCGCGGTGCCGCCCGGTACCTTCGTGTATCCGGCGCAATTGGGCGGCAACCGTGTGTTCAACGCCAATGGCGTGCCGCAGAACACGGTTCCGATCATCGCGAACTTCGCCGGCCGCTATATCACGGTCAACATGCCTTCTTCACTGGCCGCCGATTTCGCCAACCCCAACGGCTGGACGATGAAGACGCTGGAATCCTCCGGCGACTACGACCGCAAGGTGGCGCTGAACGCACTGCGCTTCGACGGGCAATATGATTTCCAGGACGGCTTCAAGCTCGAATTCGGCGTGCGCAACAGCATCCGCACCGCCAGCAACAACGGCTGGACCTTGGAAACGCCGGTCTATGCGGGCATGGGCGCAAGCGACCCGAATGGATGCCTGGTGCGCTATGTGGGTGCCGACGTGGTCTTGAATAGCGGCGCCTGCACGGCCGGCAACGCGCAGGGTTACTACCGCGCCGGACCGCTGTCCGCGATATCGATGCCCAATACCGCCGCGCCGCTATCAGGCAACTGGAAGGAGTACACCAACCTGCTCGGCTCGGGCATCAACTTCTGGGCGGTCGATCCCAATGCCTTGATCAATCCCATTGCGTATTGGAAATCGCTTTACCCCGATACCGTCCAGGTGGCCGAGCCGGGAACCACCTGGGCCGTGCGGCTGAAGGAGTTGTCGGGTTACGTGCAGGGCGATTTCAACGGCACCCTCGGCAACATGCCGTACAGCGGCAACGTGGGTGTGCGCCTGATCCACACCAATCTCGGCGTAACCCAGTATTTGAGCGGTGCGCCGGGGGCGTACGGCGACGAGCCGGTCAGTGCCGGTACCTCCGGCACCAAACGCAGTTACCAGGATGTATTGCCGTCGATGAACTTCTCGCTGGACCTGACCGACGCGCTGAAGCTGCGACTGGCCTATTCCAAGAACATGATGCCGCTCGACCTCAGCACCTGGGGCGGCGGCCTGCAGTTGAATTACTCGCTGGCGGAAACGCCGCAAGGGCCGATCTTCCGCGTCGCCAACGGCACCTCGACCGGCAACCCGAACCTCAACCCATGGCGCTCCACCAACTATGGCGCATCGCTGGAGTACTACATCAACCCCACCAGCATGCTGAGCCTGGCGCTGTTCCGCATCAACGTGGAAAGCTTCATCAAGAACGGCAGCGTGACCAACTGCACACTGCCGGACGAGGACGGCGTGGTTCGCGATCATTGCATCGTGATCACCGAACCCGTGCAGGGCACGGGCAACAGCATCCAGGGCGCGGAGTTCGATTACCGCCAAGGCTTCACCTTTCTGCCGGGCTTCCTGTCCAAGACCGGCGTGGAGGTGAACGCCACGTATGCACCCAGCAACTCGGGCGAACGGGACCTGGCCGGCAACAAGATTCCCTTCCAGGACAACTCCACCAAGTCCGGCAACTTGATCCTGTGGTATCAGGACGACCACTTCCAGGCGCGCCTGGCGTACAACTACCGTTCGCAGCGCGCGGTGATGGACAGCGTGGGCGGCATCACGGGCATGGAGATGTACGAGGCGCCGCAGAAGTATCTGGATGCATCGATCTCCTACAAGTTCAACAAGTATGTGGAAGTGTTCCTCGACGGCACCAATCTCACCAACGAGTATCAGCGTTACTACCTGGTGTGGTCCGACCAGCCTGGGCACTCGACGTTTTCGGAGCGGATGTTCATGTTGGGGGTGCGGGGGCAGTGGTAACCGCTAGAGAGCTTGACGATGGCAGCATCGTTTCACGGCTGGCAATGATCCGCTCCCTCCCCTACGTGTAGTAGGGGAGGGTTTGGGGTTAAGCAACCTCGCGATGAATTCAAATCATGCCGCAAGCTCGGACAACCCCACCCCAGCCCTCCCCTACTTCGCAGGGGAGGGAGCGCATCACGGCAAGCACAAGGAATAGCGTGCCGCTCTCATGGACTTCACCGACGCCCCTTCGCACCTCATCACAACAAGGCAAGCATGCAAGACTCCAGCGCGCCCCAGCCCGTTCGCGACAACGCCACGTTCCACCGCTCCATCGGCCTGTTCTCCGGAACCGCGATCAACATGACGCAGATGTGCGGCATCGGGCCGTTCATCACCATTCCCATCATGGTTGCCGCGATGGGCGGTCCGCAGGCGGTGATCGGCTGGATTGCCGGCGCCATCCTGGCCATGGCCGATGGCTTGGTGTGGGCCGAACTCGGCGCGGCCATGCCCGGTTCCGGCGGAACCTATGTCTACCTGCGCGAAGCGTTCCAGTACCGCACCGGCAAGCTGATGCCGTTCCTTTTCATATGGACGATGCTGCTGGCGATTCCCTTGCTGATGTCCACCGGCATCATCGGCATGGTGGAGTATCTGGGGTTTTTCTTTCCCAACCTCGGCTGGTGGCCGGTGCATCTCGTCAGCCTGGCGGCGACTGCCATCGTTACCTGGCTGTTGTACCGGCGCATCGAATCGGTTCGCGCGATCACCATCGGCTTGTGGATCATCATGCTGGTCTCCGTCATCGGCGTGGCGGCGGCGGGCTTCTCGCACTTCAATGCCGCCTTCGCGTTTGCCTATCCGGCGGGCGCGTTCGGCAGCCGTTTCTTCATGGGGCTGGGCGCGGGATTGATCATCGGCATTTACGATTACCTGGGCTACAACACCACCGCCTACATCGGCGACGAGTTGCGCAATCCGGCGCGGACGATGCCCGGTTCGATCATCGTGTCGGTGATCGCGATGATGGTGGTGTACCTGCTGCTCAACGTCAGCGTGCTTGGCGTGGCGCCGTGGCAGGAAATCGCCCAGTCTAAGTCGGTGGCCTCGCTGGTGGTTGAGCGCAGTTGGGGGCATGCGGCCGCGGCTGTCATGACCATTCTCATCATCGTTACTGCGTTCGCCTCGGTGTTCACCGGTCTGCTGGGCGGATCGCGCGTACCCTTTCAGGCCGCGCAAGACAAGGTGTTCCTGTCCGTGTTCGCACAGCTGCACGCGAAGCACGGCTTTCCGCACGTGGCCTTGCTCACCATGGGCGTAGTGACGGCCATCGGCACGTTCTTCGACCTGACCGAAGTGATCAACATGCTGCTGGCAGCGAGCATCATCGTGCAATCCATTGCGCAGATCGCCGCGCTGGTCGTATTGCGCAAGCGCCAGCCCCAGTTGGAACGCCCCTACAAGCAATGGCTTTACCCGGTGCCGTGCGTGATTGCGCTGCTGGGCTGGATCTATGTGTACGTATCCGCCTCGACCTTGTCGTTGATCCTGTCCGGTGTATGGATCATCGCCGGCCTTGTGGTGTTTGCGACCTGGGCCAGGCTCAACCGCTCCTGGCCGTTCGCGCCCGTTGAAATACGCGAAACCTATCTCGAGAAACAGTGACGCCATGCAAACTCCAGCCAAGCACGCGTTTTGGACGATGGCCGCGATTGCCTTGTCGGCCACCCTGCCCGCTCATGCGCAGAAGGCCTACGCGCCCACGCAAGTCATCGCCGATGCCGGTTCCACTACCGCCATCGCTCATTGGCAGATGCAGGACAGCGCGAAGGCGCAGCAAGGCGGCGCGGACATTTCCGCGGCAGGTTTCTCCACCGAGGGCTGGTATCCGGTGAGTGGGCGAGCAACCGTCATGGCCGGATTGTTGGAAAACAATACCTACAAGAACGACGTGTTCTACAGCGACAACCTGCGCGCGGTGCAGGTGCCGGATTCCAGCGGCAACCTGTTCGTGACGCCGTGGTGGTATCGCACCGAATTCACGCTGCCGAACAACCCGGCGGGACGGCATACGCTGCTGCGTACCAACGGCATGATCGCGAGCGCCGACCTGTGGATAAACGGGCATCTGATCGTCGATGTCGCCGGCGCCTATCCCGTGCACGCGTTCGACGTGACGCGCTGGGTGCACGCGGGCACCAATATTCTTGCTATGCGCGTGCATCCGGCCGATCCAAGAACGAGCCTGTCGATCGGCTGGGTAGACTGGAACCCTACGCCGCCGGACAACAACATGGGCCCTTGGCGCGGCGCGGACATCGTGCAGACCGGACCGGTCGCCTTGCGCTTTCCACAGGTTTCCTCGACCTTGCCGCTGCCCGATCTTTCCCGCGCCACGCTGGATGTGAAAGTGGAAGCGAAGAACCTCGACGCCGCAGCACACGATGCGACCATCAGCGGCAGCGTGGCCGGCGTTCCGGTACAACAAACCATCCACCTCGCGCCCGGACAAACGCAAATCGTTGCTTTCTCGCCCAGGACAACGCCGGGCCTCGCGCTGGACCATCCGAAAATCTGGTGGCCCGTGGGCATGGGCGAGCATCCGCTGTATCGACTTGAATTGACCGCCGCGGTCGATGGCGCCACCTCCGACCGTACATCGGCGACGTTCGGCATCCGCAGCGTCACCTCCAACCTGACCAAGCAGGGTTATCGCCAGTTCTTCATCAACGGCAAACCGGTGCTGATCCGCGGCGGCGGCTGGGCGCCGGACATGTTCCTGCGCGACGATCCCAAGCGCATGGAGGCCGAGTTCAACTACGTGCTCAACCTCGGCCTCAATGCCATCCGCAGCGAAGGCAAGCTGGAAAACCAGCTTTTCTACGATCTTGCCGACCGCAACGGCATCCTGATCCTGCCGGGCTGGGAGTGCTGCGACAAATGGGAATCGGCCGCCAAGACCGGCGGTGCGCCCTGGGATGCGGCCGACATGAAGGTGGCCGAAGCGTCCATGGCCAGCGAGGCGCGCCTGCTGCGCAATCATCCGTCCGTGATCGGCTTCCTGATCGGCAGCGATAATCCACCGCCGCCGCCCATCGCGAAAATGTACGTCGACACATTGCGTGCTGCCGACTGGTCGCTGCCGATCATCTCGGCCGCGGTTCCCAAGGGCACGGCCGAAGCCGGCCCTTCCGGCCTGAAGATGGATGGCCCCTACGACTGGATACCGCCTTCCTATTGGTACGCCGACAAGCTTGGCGGCGCGTTCGGCTTCGATTCGGAAGTCAGCGCCGGTGCGGATATTCCGCGCCTGGAAGACCTCCAGCGCATGCTGTCGCCGCAGGAACAGGAAGCGCTGTGGAAATACCCGGACGCGCGCCAGTTCCATGCCTCCGCGGACTGGTCGACCTTCGCCGTGCTGACGCCGTTCGACCAAGCACTGGCCCGGCGCTACGGCGCGCCCACCAGCCTTGCCGACTATGTCGCCAAGGCGCAGCTCGACAATTACGACAACGTACGCGCGCAGTTCGAAGCGTTCAGCGCTCACATGGATGCCGACAAGCCCGCGACCGGCGTCATCTACTGGATGCTCAACAACGCATGGCCCTCGTTGCATTGGCATCTGTACGACTACTTCATGAATCCCGCCGGCGCCTATTTCGGCGCCAAGAAAGCCAATGAGCCGGTGCACATCCAGTATGCCTACGATTCCCATGGCATCGTGCTGGTAAACCACACGCTCGACGATGTGCATGGCCTGCAGGCGAACATCCGCGTGCGCAACCTGGACGGCAGCGTGCGTTACGAAAAGCACCTGCAGGATATCGACCTGGCAGGAAACCACACGCGGTCCTTGCTGACGCTACCGGCCATCGCCGGCCTGTCTTCCGCGTACTTCATCGAACTCGACCTTGCCGCTGCCGACGGCAAGCCGGTCAGCCGCAACGTCTACTGGCTGTCCACGCGGGCGGACGTGCTCGATTGGGCGCATTCGAACTGGTACCTCACCCCGCTGACGCAGTATGCGGACCTGACCGCGCTGAAGTCCTTGCCGGCCGCGACGAGCGACGTCCACGCAAGCATGCGGCGCGAAGGCAACGACGAGTTCATCACGGTCACCTTGTCGGTGCCCGCAACGTCCAAGACCGTGGCGCTGTTCCAGCACGTATCGATCCGGCGCGGCGCGCACGGCGAGCTTGCACTGCCGATACGGTGGAATGACAATGACGTCACGCTTTGGCCCGGTGAATCGATGATGTTGACCGCGCGCTATGCATCGCAGGGAACCGCCGTACCCGTCGTCGAAGTAAGCGGCTGGAACGTTCCCGCCCAAAGCGTTCCGGCCACCGCCACGGGAACAGATCATTGAAGACGCAAAGGCTTCCATGTCACGCGTGACCATCAACGACGTCGCCCGCGCGTCAGACACCTCGAAAAAGACCGTATCGCGCGTGCTCAACAACGAGCCGAACGTGCGCGACTCGGTTCGGGAGCGCGTGCTGGCCGCCGTGGCGAAACTCAACTATCGGCCGCTCACCTCGGCGCGCAGCCTGGCGACCAACCGCTCCTTCATGATCGGCCTGCTCTACGACAACTTGTCGCCCAGCTACATCATGGAAGTGCAGGCCGGCGTGCTGGAAGCGTGCGACGCGAAGCAATACAGCATGATGGTGCGGCCGCTGGTCTCCACGGCGCCGGATTTCGTTGAGCGCGTCGAGGGCATTCTTTCGCGGCACCAGCCCGATGGGCTGATCCTCACGCCGCCGATCACCGACCATTCGAAACTGCTCGATCACCTGCGCAAGAGCGGGCTGCCGTTTGCCTCGATCGCCCCGCGCCAAGCCAAGGGCTGCATCGGCGTGATACTGCGCGAACGCGAAGCGGCCGCGGCGATGGTGGAGCATCTTGTTTCGCTGGGCCATCGCCGCATCGCCCACATCCTTGGCGATCCCAAGCACGGCGCCGGCATCTGGCGCCTCGCCGGTTATCGCGATGGCTTGAAGCGCGCGGGCTTGAAGGAAAACCCTGCATACATGGTGCAGGGCCGGTTCTCCTTCGACTCCGGCGTGGCCGCCGCACGCAAGCTGCTCGCGCTGAAACAGCGTCCCACTGCCATCTTCGCGGCCGACGACGACATGGCCGTCGGCGCGATCTGGGCGGCTGCGGAAGCCGGCGTGTCGGTGCCCGAAGAGATATCCATCTGCGGCTTCGACGACACCACCATCGCCACACAGGTGTGGCCGCCGCTGACCACCGTCCATCAACCCGTGCGTGAAATGGGCAAGCTCGCCACCGAGGAACTGCTGCTTCGCGTGCTGGGCAAGGGAGAAGCCCGCATGGTCGAAGTCGGCTACGAAATGCGCATGCGCGCATCGACCGCGCCCGCGCCCTGATCGAGAGGAAACTGTCCACATGCCTGCCACGCCGCGGAAATTCCATTTCATCTCCGGGCTGCCGCGCGCCGGCACCACGCTGCTGGCCGCCATCCTCAACCAGAACCCGCGCTTTCGCGCCGGCATGACCAGCCCGCTTGCGGACATCATGGGCGTGGTAATGGCCGAAGCGAGCAGCAAGAACGATTTTTCGTTCGATGTTTCCGACGCGCAGCGCGTCGCGCTGTTGCGCGGGCTGGTCGAGAATTTCTATTCGGTCGAAGCCGGCGCCGAGGTGGTATTCGACACCAGCCGGCTGTGGTGCAGCCGCATGCCCTTGCTCGACACGTTGTTTCCTGGCGTAAAAGTCATTGCGTGCGTGCGCCAGCTCGCGTGGGTGCTGGACAGCATGGAGCGGCTGGTGCAGCGGCAGCCGGTCAGCGTCAGCAAGGTGTTCCGCTTCGACACCAACACCACCGTGTACTCGCGCGTGGAGGCGTTGACCGATCCGCGCGGCATGGTGGGCTTCGCCTACCAGGCCACCAAGGATGCGTTCTATGGCCAGCATGCGCAAAACCATCTCTTGATGCTCACCTACGAAACCCTGGTGCGCGACCCGGCCACGGCGATGCGCGCGGTGTATCAATTCCTCGGCGAGCCTTGGTTCGAGCACGACTTCGATCACATCCAATACAACGCGGACGAATTTGACGCACGCGTCGGCATGCCTGGCCTGCATTCCGTCCGGCCGAAGGTGGAGGCGATCGAACGCCAGCCCATCCTGCCGCGCGAGATCTTTGGGCGCTTCGCGAACGAGGCGTTCTGGATGGATCCGAAGAACAACGTCAATCAGGTGCGGATCGTGTAGTTGGAGAAATCCTGGCGGCTTGCATGTGGGGTCAGAGACAATGGCACTAGCTTGAGCGTGTATCTCGACGCTTGCAGTGATGTGCCCCCTCCCCTGCGAAGTAGGGGAGGGTTGGGGCGGGGTGCGAGCGCAGCGAGCGGCAAGAGCCCGACATTGCCGCATTGCTGCTTGTTATCAGAAGCCATAGCAATATTCGGCTTCACGCTAAAGCACAAGCAACCCCACCCCAGCCCCTGAGGTATCCCCACGTTCTTTTGCCGGCTATTCCGATAAAAAAGCCGAAGTTTTCGCCGGAATGACGACTCGCTTTGGAACGGAGTCAGCGTGATCCTCAGGTTTACTGCGAGCTATCTCGTTGATTTATTGAGGACGTTCGACTGAAAAACGCGGGGATACCTCAACCCCAGCCCGCCCCTACTGTCGCAGGGGAGGGAGCAAATCGAGGCAAGCCATGGAGCAATGACGCTTAAGTGAGTGCCGTTAGGGTTAGAGATGGAGTGTTTGTTTGTCGGTTAACCCGAGCGCTTGGAGATTCGTCGTTCCGGCGAAGGCCGGGATGACGGTGTACCAAGCATAAGGAGCGTTTCAACATTTCGACGGAGTTGTTGCACGGCCTTTCAGGGCTGCGCACCCGCCCGTATCACCGCCTCATTGATCACCCGCACTTTGCTCTCATCCATCTTTTCAACTTTGCGATCGTAAGTGAAAAAGCCATTGTGCTCGCCCTCGACATCGGTGATCTGCGTGTACACGCTGCCGGACATCCCTTTCGGCACGCCTTTGTCGCGCAGTACGGCGGTATTGGCCACGTAGCCCGCGGTAAGCGCGGTGCGATCCTTCACTGCGCCGTACGGGTTGATCGGCGTGTTCGGCCACATATGGCCGGGGATATTCAAGGTCAGGCCGCCATGTTCGCCATCGATGGCGGCGCGCTGTGCATCGGGGCTGGGCAAGCCCGGGCCTTGGTAGTCATGCACGTCGTAGACATCACCCGCATGCGGGTCGCCTTTGGTATCGCAGCAGTTGGCGCCGCTGCGTGCATCGACCAGGCGCGAAGGGTCGAGTTGCTTGATCTGCGCGGCCAGTTCCGCCGCGGCGGGAATGCTCCATTGGCCCCAGCCTTCGTTGAACGGAATCCAGCCGATGATCGAGGTTTCGCCCTTGAGTTGTTCGACGATGGCCGAGACGTTCGCGCGGAAGTTGGCCTTGTCGGCCTCGCTGAGCTTGTCGTTGCGGTCGGTCGGCACGGCCGGCATGTCCTGCCACACCATCAGGCCGATGCGGTCGGCCCAGTAATACCAACGCGCCGGCTCCACCTTGATGTGCTTGCGGATGGTGTTGAAGCCCAGGTCCTTGGTTTTCTGTATGTCGAACTTCAGCGCCGCATCGGTGGGCGCGGTGTAGATGCCGTCTGGCCAGTAACCCTGGTCTAAGGTGGCCAGCAGGAAGGTGGGCTTGCCGTTGAGCACGATGCGATTGCGTCCATCGACTTTCTCGACGGCGATGGTGCGCAAGCCGGCATAGCTGGTCACTTCGTCGCGTTGATCGCCCTGCGTGAGCGTGGCCTTGAAGCTGTACAGGAACGGATCCTGCGGGCTCCACACATGCGGCTGCGCGATGGCCAGATGCAGCGGCTGGCCAGCCGGCCCGCTCGCCTCGCCCACCGGCTTGCCGTCTGCGTAGGCAACGACGTGCAGCGTGGCATTCGCGCTTGAGCCGTGCAATTTGGATATAACAGTGAAAGCATCCAGGCTGCGCGCCGGTGTGAACACCAGTTGCGCCAGGCTGGTGGCCGGCACGGGTTCCAGCCATACGGATTGCCAGATGCCCGAGGCTGCCGTGTAGAAAATGCCTTCCGGTTTCAGCCGCTGCTTGCCGACCATCACGTTGGCGCCGTCCACTGGCGCATGCACGGCAACGATGATCTCCTGCGGACCTTGCGGGCGAAGCGCCGAAGTGATGTCCGCGCTGAAAGACGTATAGCCGCCCGAATGCTGCGCCACCTGCGTACCGTTGACGTACACCGCGGCGTCGCAATCCACTGCGCCGAAATTCAGGCGCACATGCTGGCCGCGCGCAGTGAAGGCCGGCGGGATGTTCACCAGCCGGCGGTAGAACATGAAGTCCGCATGCTTCTGCACGCCCGAGAGCACCGACTCGATCGGATACGGCACCAGCACACGATCCTTCAGCGTGTGGCCGAACGGCGGCGCGCCCTGCCCGTCGCTCGGCGCGTATTGCCACAGCCCGTTGAGGCTCAGCCATTGCGGATGTTCCAGCGATGGGCGCGCCAGTTGCGGGCGCGGATAATCGGGCAACGCGTTGCTGGGTGACACCTCAGTTGTCCACGGTGTCGCCAGCGGCGCCACGCTGCCGCTCCACACCGTGGCTTGCTCCGGCGCCGCCATCGTCGTGGATGCAAAGCCCATCGCCACGAGCATGCTCATCCAGGCGACTGCGTCGCGTAGTTTGAAGTTGTTTGTCATCCGCCCTTCCCTTTTGGTTTTGTTTTCAGCAGTGGCAGGCACTGCCGCTCGGTAGCATGGCTAATTGTCAGACAAATGTCGTAGCCCGATCGTCATCCCTCGCAGCACGTAGGTTGATGGTGAGCGTATGCGAACCCTGAGGTATCCCCACGTTTTTGTCCGCTATTCCGGCAAAAGCTGAAGTTTTCGCCAATGCTATTCAGAGCGAGTCGTCATTCCGGCGAAAGCCGGAATGACGACTCGCTGTGGAATGGAATCGACGTGATCTCCAGCTTTTTGCAATGCAACGAGCATCCTGCCGCCGAGCGGATTACAGTTGTACGCAGGCATTGATGCTGAACCGCCGGATACACAGGCCGACACGTCATCGCCTTTTTTTGGATGGTAAATTTAGATCGATATAAATAGCAATTTTTCGGCATGCCGTGGCGAGCACGACGCGGCATGGGGTGAGATGTTTTGCCGCGCGCAGGGTTATGGCGCGGATGCAGGAGACAAGCAGTCGGGCATGCGGGGCGGATTCCGCCCTGCAACGGGGAGCCTGTGCCGATGTTTGGGGATATAGCCGTCTAGACGGCTCCATGCGTGCAGGTTTCCAGGCCGGATGACCGCCCACGATCCGGCCATGGACAGGTGGGGAAGTCGTCGCCCCATCTTCTTCGTGGGCATCCGAGAGGAGCGCTTTCGATCATGCATTTCGCAGCCATACGCAAACGCGTTCAGACCCTGCTGGCGGTTGCCAGCCTGACGACGATCACCGTCGTCTTCCCTTTGACAGCCGCACCAACGTACCCGGCCAATCCGCATACCGACGGTCCCACTGCCGTCGCGCGCGCGCGGGTGGCGGCGGATGTCCTGATGAGTTCCTACGATCCCGGCAAGGCCTGGTTTCCTTCCAGCTGGTGGAATTCGGCCGTCGCCCTGCAGACCATCGGCGACTACATGCAACGCACCGGCGATCGCCGCTATCTGGGCCAACTGGACAACACCTTCGAAAAGGACAAGGGCGTGTTTCCCGCCGGGGTATTGTCGGGCGATCCGCTGCTGGGCAACTTCACCAGCCGCGCCATCGACGACTCCGAATGGTGGGGCCTGACCTGGGTCGAAGCATATGACCTGACCGGCAACCCGAAGTACCTGGACATGGCCGTCACCATCGCCAACTACGTGTATGGCTATTGGGACACCAGCACCTGCGGCGGCGGCGTGTGGTGGGATGCCGAGCGCACCTACAAGAACGCCGTCACCAACGGGTTATGGATCCGGCTTACCGCCGAATTGCACAACCGCATTCCCGGCGATACGCAGTGGCTGGCGCGATCCAGCACCGCCTGGGCGTGGTTCCAGGGCAGCGGCATGATCAACGCCAACGGCCTGGTCAACGACGGCCTCACCAACGCCTGTACCAACAACGGCCAGACCGTGTGGACGTATAACCAGGGCATGGCGATCGGCGCCGGGCTGGAATTGTGGCGTGCTACCGGAAACCCGCAGATCCTGGCGAGCGTGCGGCGCCTGGCCGACGCCGCGATCGGCCCGAACGCGCTGGTGAGCAACGGCATCCTCACCGAAAGCTGCGATGCCACCGACCAGACCTGCGACGACAACGGCAAGCAGTTCAAGGGCATCTTCATGCGCTACTGGACCGACCTTGTCGACACCACCCACGATCCGCGCTACGCAACGTTTCTTGAGCAGCAAGCCGAAAGCATCTGGAACAACGACCGCGACGCCGCCGGCCGGCTCGGCACGCGTTGGTCCGGCGCTACCGACAACGATCATCCCAACGTGTTCGACTGGCGCACCCAGGCCAGCGCGCTGAGCGCCCTGATCGGCGACGTACCGGCCTTGACGCCGTGGGAATCGCTGGCCGCGACCCTGTCGCCGGCGCAACCGGTGGTGATGCCGCCTGCATCGGGAAATACGTCCATCGCGGTCGATCTCGGCGTTTCGGCAACCGGCTTCTTCCCGCTGCAGGCACACGCCACCATCGATACGCCCGCCAGCTGGAGCGCCACACCGCAAACCGCACGCGTACGCCTGCAGCCGCACGGCATCGCGAACCCGGTCAGCAGCAACGTTCCGCTGACGGTAACGGTGCCGAGTTCCGCCGCGGATGGGCATTACATGGTGACTGCCAACGTGGCCGCGGCGGGGATGAATTTCACGACCCAGGCCGACGTGCTGATTGCGCACACGATCGATTTCGACACCGGCACCGTCGATGAAACCCCGTGGCTGTTCGATCCGGATGGCTCGCAGAGCAACGGCGTGCAGAACCGCTTCGCCGACGGCAGCGCCCACTTCACCTATCGGTTCCCCTTCCCGGCCGATACCACGTCGGCGCAGGTCACCCTCACCATCGACAACGAATTCCTGGTGCAAGTCAGCACCGACAACACGAACTGGACGACCGTACTGCAAGAGACCCAGCCTGTCACCGATGGCTCCAACAAGGCCGCCCGCACCATCGACCTGACGCCGTATCTCGGCGCCGCCGCCAATGGCGCCAGGCCGGTATACCTGAAAGTGTCGGATGCCTTCCCCAACGATGGCTGGGGTGGGCGTGTGTATCACGTCACGGCGAATATCGTGGAGTAAGCCGTATGCGCTCTCTCTGGGCGCGCGACACGTAGGTGGGTGGTGAGCATATGCGAACCCCAACGTTGCCATGCAGATGGCGGTGTTGGGGTTCGGCGTCGCCTCACCGCCAACCTACGAGTCGCTTGCCAGGCCACTTCAATAATCGCGGATATCCAGCGCAATAAAACAACGCGCGCTGTATCCCTTGTCCGTCGACGGCCAATGCAACTTCCCCAGCAGGCGATCTCCACCCGGCCACGGCTCGTTATCCAGCAACGCTTCCGCGACCACCGAACCATCCTCTTCGCGGCGATGGAACAGGCGAATCCAGTGCAATTGACCGCTCAGCGATTCGTTGCGCAAGGCTTCCTGCAAGGCTGGCAACCAGCCTTCGGGTGCAGCGATATCGCTACGGCTGAACGCGAAGGGGCCAACGAACACATCCCAGCTGCGCGCACCAAGCTCCCAGCTTTGCAATTGGATGCGCCGATCATCCGTGACGTACCAGCACGCGGCCAGCAGCACGTAGAGCACATTTTTTTCGAACGCGCCCAGCGCATCGCGCAGACCGGCGGCACCTTGCCCGTTACCGGCAAAGCTTTCCTCGATATGGCGTTCTTCACTGATCACCACGTCCACATCCAACCGCCCCGGCGCACCGGCCCCACCTTCATGCCAACTGGCGCGCACGGCCGGAAAATCGCCATCGGTCACCAGCCAATCCTCGTCCACTTCGAGTTCTACGTCGTGGTGCTCGAAGAGGTGAAGCAACTCGGTCTGCAAGGTATTGGAACTGGTCATGGTGAATCCCTGGCGGCAGGTGGTGCGAATTGAAAAGAAGTCACTATACCAAGCTCGCGTGATCGTCCCGCTACCCGGTGTCGGCATGGCGATGCTGGGATTGTCATCTCAGCCTATGGTTGCGTCCGTTGTCACACATAGTCCCGGCGCCTGGTGATTTGAATGGCCACGCCGATCAACGCGGCCGCAATCGCCAGCATGCACGCCAGCAGCGCCCAAGGCGGCGCGCCCACCAGCAACGCGGTGTGGACATCGAAATACCGCATTCTCACCCCGCTCATGATGTGGTGGATATTCAACGGATAGCGGTTCAACGGAGAAAAGAGCACTGCCATGGGGTAGAAGATCGTGAAGACGAACGTAACGGTCAGCGCCGTGTATTCGCTGCGGAACAGCGTCGCCGCCAGCAAGGCCACCGCGAAGAACACGGCGCCGCCAGCGAACCACAACAAGCCGAAGCACGCCATCTGTGCCGGGGGATAGCGCAGCTGCGCCAGCGATGAGCACACAGTCAGCAATACCAACGGCAGCACGGACAAGGTCGCCACCTGCACCAAGCCGAGCAATGCCTGCGCCGATACCAGGCGCGCGCGGCTCACCGGCAAGGCCAAGGTGAATCCCACGGTTCGCTGCAGGCATTCGCGCTGCAAACCGCCCAGCGCAAGCAGCATGACCATGATGACGAACAAGCCGCGCGCCGTTCCTGCGTACACCAGCGAATAGATGTAGCCCACGTAGGGATCGCCGCCAAAACGCCCGCCAGGCATGATCACTTTCATCAGGCTGCCGCGGCAAAATACGCCGAACACGCAGATCGCCGCCAACAGCGCGGCGCTGATGAGAAACCGCCCGCGGCTCTCGCGCCAGGCCTTGAACAGCAACGGAGCCATGGTGTTCATGGAAAATCCCTGCCGGCCACAATGGCGCCGGCTGCTCCTATCAGGCTCAGCGCCACCAGCGCGTACAGGCCCAAGGCCAGCCAAGGCAACGGGGCAAACAGTGCGGCCAGCGATACCTCATGCTGGGAAACCATAAGCTGCGCGCCATGCATGGTCTCGACCAGATCGAGTGCCGGATGGTGCGCAAGCGGCGGCAGGTCGGCGAGGATCGAACAAGCCAGCAACCCCGCTACCGATGCAATCGCCGGTGAGTACGCGCCGGGCAAAACCACTGAGAAGAACAGTGTCATCGCGAAGATCACCATGCCGGCGCCGGCCCACAACACGCTGAACTGGAGCGCAGCCGCGAAGGAATACGTTTCTCCGACGACCGGCGACAAAAGCGGAATCAGCAACGCAGGCAGCAACGCCAAAACCGCAACCTGCAAACACCCTGTGGCGGCCCTGACCGCAGTGAGACGCCAACGGCCTACCGGCAACGACAAGGTAAAACCGGCCGTACCCTGCGCACGCTCCTGCAGCACACCACCGAGCCCGAGCACGATCACCAGCAGAATGAAAAGATCCAGCACGTTCGCTTTATAAACCGCGCTCCAAATGTAGTGCGGGTAGCTGATCGGTTCATCGGCATGCGTCCGCACGCGCTGTTGCAGCAGCACCGCAACCGCGCACATCCACAGCAAGGCGGCGGCGCTGATGGCGAAGCGCACGCCGCTCTCGCGCCACATCTTGTACCAAAGCATCAGGATGCTTCCTTGACCAGGTCGAGAAAGACATCGCGCAAATGCACCGGCGCCACCTGCACAGGGGCGCCAAGCGACTGCGCATAGGCGACGATGTCTTCGACATGGGCGCTGACGAGCAGCCTCACCTGTCGTCCCACGATGCGGGTGCGCACCACGCCAGCAAGCTCGAAGGCAGGTGGCGGTGCGTCATCGGCGAAATCCATCGTGACATGACGATAATGCTTGCGAATATCACTGAGGAGCGTGTCCATCACCAGTTGGCCGCGGTCAATCATCAGCACCCGTTCGGCGACCTGCTCCACCTCGCTCAATTGATGCGAGGAAAAGAAAACGCTGGTGCCGGCATCACGTACCTCGCGCAAGGTTTGCAGCAGCTCCTCGATCGACACCGGATCGAGCCCTTCGGAAGGCTCATCCAGCACGATCAGTTCGGGCTGCCGCGCCAACGCCAGCAGCAAGGCCAGTTTGGTGCGCATGCCCTTGGAAATGGCCTTGACCTTGCGCCCGGGCGGTAACTGGTATTCCTTCAGCAAGCGCGCTTCGATGGCCGGCCGCCAATCCGGATAGAAAGAACGGGTGAAGCGAATCAGCTCGCCCACGGTCATGTAACCGTACAAGCCCTTGTCTTCGCCGACGTAGGCGATACGCCGGCGAATCGCCACGCTCTGCGCAGGATCGGCGACGTCGTAGCCTACGACGCGGCCCGTGCCGGCGGTGGGGCGAATCATGCCCAGCAGCATCTTGAGCGTGGTGCTTTTGCCGGCGCCGTTGCGCCCAAGGAATCCGGTGATGCGCTGACGCTCCACCGTCAGGCTCAACTCGCGCACGGCTTCCAGCTTGCCGTAATGCTTGGTGAGGCCGTGGGTTTCTATGACCGGTTCGTGAGCCATGTATCTGCCATCCTTTTGCATCCGATCATTTACGACTCGGCTATTGAACAGTTTTCACATGGTGCGCAGCGGATGATCCGTGGTGAAAAATGGCGATCAAAATACGCTCGCGCTGGTAAGGCTTTTGAATCATGTACAGGCCCATCACCGCCATGAGCGAGGCGGCGCTCAGCTTGAACAGGGCACTGCGCATTCCGCGCAGCGTGAACGCACTTGCCAATTCGTAGGAGGTTCTTTCCCTGATGGCGAAAAGCGTGCAGCCAAGCACCCAATGCCATGCGGCGCGGCGCGATCTCACATAGGCAATCTCGTTGAGCATGGCCGCGGCCCAGTCTTTGCGATGCGGCGGCATGATCCACGTTGCGAACCTGACAGCGATGGCCAAGCCTGTGACGCGTTGGTCGTGGCCGGCCATCAGGCGCGCCCTGGCGATAACGGCCGCCATTTCGCATCGCGTGGCTGTGCGTGCTCGGTGGCATACGCCGCCCCTTTGGCGGTGAGGCGATACAGCTTTCGGGGTGGGCGGCCTTGGTGCGGCGACGGTTCCCATTTGGATTCGAGCATGCCGCGATCGCTCAAGCGCATGAGGATGGGATAGAGCGTTCCCGAAGGAAGGCCCGTCTGCTCGGACAGGTCGTACCCGTGTTGCCAGTGCGTGCGCTGTGAAAGCAGCGCATTCAGAAGCTGCATGGTTTGCGACGAGGGTGTTCTGGATCGCGTCATGCAAAAAGTCTACATATGTCGCCATATCATTGCAAACGCCGGTGATGACAGGCGCCAAGGCTGGGATGTGACGCTGGCGGGCGGCAATGCACCCTCTGCGACACCGGAAACCATTGCCCAGGTGAAGGCCGGGGTCCGGTGACTTTCCATCTGATCGGGACTTACATCTCAGAACAAAAGGCGCTGGGTTCCGGCTTTCGCCGGGGGCGGCGAATCGGGGGAACGCACGGAGCCCACGGGAAGCCTGCAAAGCCGGCCTCCATTCAAGTGCCCCGCCCAACGGCCGATAGCCCCTCAAACGCATCGGCTGGCACGCCCGATGCATGGAAGCGGCTATGAAGAACACTAACTTCCTCCTCGACGCCGAGCACAAGGCTCCGAGCAATGTGATTCCGCTTTGGCCCGCCGGGACCAGCTCGCGCGGACTGGGCACGCGTTCGTATCGCTCGGCGACCATTCACGCGCATGCCATCGAAACCAACGCCGTGGAACAGGAGGCGCCGGAACAGCGCCTGGCACGCCGCGTTGAGCGTGTGCTGTGCGCCCTGCTCTATCACGCAGCGTTGCAGCCGGGTGACAGCCGTAGCGTGAAAGCCTTTGCCGTTGAAAAACGCGTCAGTCGATTGGTGCCGCAGAATCAATTGACGGCCATCGCGCGCGCCGCCGTCACCCTCAATCATTCAACCGCCGACCTCACGCGCCTGGCCGCGGTGGCGATCGCCTTCGAACTTCAGGCGCAGTCCCGGTGGCGGAACCGGTTGCTGCGCCTGTTCTCGGCCGAGCGCCGGCAAGTGCATGCCGACACCTCGGCCATTGCGCAATTGCTGGCCTGGGATCTGGACGCGTTGAAAGTCCGGCCGATCGACGCGTTCGCCAAGGTTCTTTAAGGCAACACTGATCAAGTATCGCCATCGTCATGATGTCTGGAAGGCCCGCAGGATGTGTCGCGTGGCGCCGGGAAGACTGGCTGTCTTGCCAAGCCGCGCGGCGCAGCCTGCGGGCCTTCCAGACACCACCCCATCACTTTGAATTCAATATGTTGGGGCCAGCCCTGTCTGTCCGCATGCCTTCGGTCCGCCGTCTCGACAGACGGCCAGTCTGCCTTCCTCGCTCCTCAAAGCCGGGCACATCCATGTGCCCTCCCCGCGTGCGCCGACGGCCCTGTGGCCTGCGAACAGACAGGGCTGGTGACGACGGCGATACTTGATCAGTGTTGCCTTAAGCCCAATGGCACTAACTTTAGCGTGCACGCCTCGCTCGCCAGGATGCGTCCCCTCCCCTGCGAAGTAGGGGAGGGCTAGGGTGGGGTGCGAGCGCAGCGAGCGGAACCAGACGTCGCCGCCATGTGTGTCTTGCTATCAGAAGTCATGGCGACATTCGGCTGCACGCTAAAGCACAAGCAACCCCACCCCAGCCCTCCCCTACTGTCGCAGGGGAGGGGGCGTATCACGACAAGCGTCGAGACACGCGCTTAAGTTAGCGCCATTGGCCTTAAGCCCGCCTGCGGGAAAAAACGCATCCCTGCGAATCCCCCATCCTGCTCAGTTGCCGTTCTGCAGCGGCGTGGCGATAAAGCCATGCCGTTGGCCGGCGGCGTCCCGATAATCGCCCGACACCGCGCCAAAGTTGTTGATGGTGGTGATGAAGGTCGAGGCCGCACCCGGCATGTCCAGGGTCTGGAATTGCCCGTTGGTTTCGATGAACGAGTGGATCGCGCCGTGTGCGTCCCAGTAGTAGCCGGCGATCTGGCCGACGTTGTTGATGGCGAAGGCCACCGTGCTGAGCGCGCCGGGAACGTCCAGCGTGGTGATTTTGCCCTTTACGTCGCGATAGAAGCCGTGCGGCGCGGGTGCGGCCGGATTGGTGTCCCAATAGCCCACGGATTCGCCCGAATCGTTCAGGCCCAGCGGATACGTATCCACCGCGCCAGGCACGTCGATCGGCAGGTCGCTGTCGCGGCCCACGCGCAGCACGCCATGGAAGACCTTGTCGGCATCCCAGTACACGCCCAGGATCGTGCCGAATTTATTGATGCCGTCGACATTGGAATTGAGATGGCCGGGGAAATCCTCCTTTTCCAGATGATGTCCGCGCAGCACGAAACCGTGTTGCAGGCCCGCCGCATCGGCATAGGCGCCGTAGGTGACGCCCCAATCGTTGGGGCCGCCCGCCGCGCTGAAATACGTGCCCAGCGCACGCGGATCAAGCCGCTGGAAACGGCCGTGGCGATACACCATGGCATGCGCCGTACCGCCATTGAGCGCGTACTGCCCGGCCAGTTCGCCGAAATCGTTGATGCCCCAGAAAATCGTTTGCGATGAGCCCGGGTAGTCGAGCGTCTGGTAGCGGTAGGTTGGCTGGTCCGCGTTCGCCGTGGCGCCGCCTGCCACGGCTGTGCCAAACAAACTTGCGAAGATCAGGGCCAGGCCGGTGGCGGCCCTTGTGGTTCGCTGCTTCGTAGCGCGATGATTCGACATGATTTCTATCCTGTTTGGATGCGACGAGTGATGGCCCTTCCTGGTTTTCCTGCCGGTCCTGATGACGCCATCTCCTCCTACAGCGCAAACGGCGCGCGAATCCCGACATCGCCGATGCCGTGCATTTGCGAGGAACCACCATGCGCATGAACGCCGAAGCCGAGATCACCGAAGTTCTTTCCCGTGCGGCCGGCGGCGACAGCGCTGCGTTCGAGGCGTTGATCCCACGCATCTACGATCGCCTGCATCAGCTGGCGCGCCGCCAGCGCGCGCGCGAAGCCGGGCATACGCTGCAAACCACGGCGCTGGTGCACGAGGCCTACCTGCAGCTGATCGCCCGCGAAGGTCCGCCGCTCAACGATCGCGTGCACCTGTACGCGTACATGAGCCAGGTGATGCGGCACATCCTGATCGACCACGCGCGCCGCAAGAAGGCGCAGAAACGGCAGGCCCCGGACATCACCGCGCCGGAGGCAAGCCCCGACATCCTCGACGTGCTGGCCATCGACGAAGCGCTGAAGCAACTTGCCGCCACCGACGAGCGCCTGGGACGCGTGGCGGAACTGCGGCTGTTTGCCGATCTGTCGAACGCCGATATTGCCGCGGCTTTCGGCGTCACCGCCCGAACGATCGAGCGCGACTGGTTCAAGGCGCGCACCTTCCTGGCCGCCTGCCTGATGCCAGACGCCTAGACGATGTCGGCCAGGCCTTGCTGCCTGCGCTAGAACAACAAGAGCATAAGAGCCGCTACTGCCGATGAGCACCGCCCTTTTCCAGCGCTGGCACGAGATCGAGCCGCTGATCGACCAGCTGTTCGAAGTGCCCGCCGCCGAACGTGACGCCTGGCTGCGCGCGCATTGCGCGGACGCCACGCTGCGCGTGCTGGTGCAGCAGGCGCTTGAGCATGCGCAAAGCATGGATTCCCTCGAACGCGGCGTGGAGCAATGGCTGCCCTCCCTGCTCGAGCAGCCACCGGACGAATTGCCCGACATACCGGGTTATCGCGTGCTGCGCTTCGTCGGCGCCGGCGGCATGGCCAGCGTGTTCGAGGCGCAGCGCGAACTGCCGGGCGGTCCGCAGCGCGTTGCGCTCAAGCTGCTGCGCATCAACGTCCACGATGGCGACGAACGCCGGCGTTTTCTGCGCGAGCAACGCATCCTGGCGCGCTTGCAGCACCCACACATTGCCCAATTGCTGGATGCCGGCTTCTCGCCGGCCGGCACGCCGTTCCTCGCGCTTGAATTCATCGACGGCGAGGACGTCGTCGCGCACTGCGCCCGGCGCAACCTGCCCGTGCGCGAACGCCTCGCGCTGTTCATCGACATGTGCGCGGCGGTCGAGCATGCCCACCACAGCCTGATCGTGCATCGCGACCTCAAGCCGAGCAACGTGCTGGTCGGTGCGGACGGTAACCTGAAGCTGGTCGATTTCGGCATCGCCAAGCTGCTGACCGGCGAAGGCGAACACACCCGCACCGAATCGCGGCGCCTGACCCGCTCCTACGCCGCACCGGAGCAATTCGCAGGTGACGTCGCGACCACCGCCATCGACGTATACGCGCTTGGCGTGCTGCTGGCGGAGCTGCTGAGCGAGCAAAAGCCGGCGCGCAACCACGCCAGCGCCGATGCGAACGCACCCGTTTTCGACGACGAACGGTTGCGGCGAAAACTGGGCGTGGACCTTTACGCCATCGTGCGCGAAGCCACGCAACCGGACCCTGCGCGCCGCTATCCCAGCGTGGAAGCCCTGGGCACCGACGTGCGGCGCTATCTCGACGGCATGCCATTGCGCGCGCGCGCCGATACGCTGGCTTACCGTGCCTTCACGTTTGCCAGGCGTCATGCACTGGCGGTCTGCATCGGCATCACAGTGGCCGTGTTGCTCACCAGCGCCACGGTGGTGGGTTTGCATGAGGCACACCTGGCACGCCGCGCCGCCGCCGAGGCGCGCGCGCAGACCACGGCGGCCAAAGACGAAGCGCGCCGCGCCGACGCGCTCAAGACGTTTCTGGAAGGCTTGTTCGACAGCTCCACGCACGGTACGGAAACCAACGAAACGGCGGAAGAACTGCTCGCCCGGGGACGCGAGCGGGCCGAACGGGATTTTGCTTCGCAGCCGGCCTTGCGCGCCGAGATCCTTGCCCTGGTCGGCGACCTGGAACGCCGCAGCGGCCACCCTGCACGCGCGCGACAACCATTGGAAGAAGCCGCGGCCTTGGCGCAGACCCAATTTGGCGCCACCGACCCGCGCACCCTGCATATCGAGTATCTGCTGGCGAAAGAGGCCGACGAACTGGGCCGCGTGCGCGAGGCGACGGCGCGCCTGCAAAAAGCCATCGCTGCATTCGATGCCGGAACAGACCGCGACTCACCCGAAGAAGTGCAGGCGCTGGCATGGCTGGCCGGGCTCAAGGAACGCAGCGGCGATTCGGATGAGGCCATCGGCATCGGCGAAAAGGATCTCGCGCTGGCGCGGCGCATCCTGTCCACCGACAGCCCCGCCTTGACCGAAACGGTGATGAACCTGGGTTGGATCTACATGGATGCCGGCCGCCCTGATCGCGCAGAATCCTTGTTGCGGGAAGCACTGGCGCGCGAGCAGCGCGAACTTGGGCCGCGCCATGCCGACGTCGCCGATGCCATGGCCATCCTTACCACTGCGCTGATGGAGCTGGGCCGCTACGGCGAGGGCGAGCAACTGATGCGCAACGCGCTCGATATCGATGCCAGCGCGTATGCGCATCCCAACGCCCATACCGCCTGGCATCTCAACAATCTGGCCGTGGTGCTGCAGCGTGAGGACAAGCTCGACCAGGCCGAGGCGTTTTACCGCAAGTCGTTGGCGATGGACCAGGCCCTTGCCCCCTCCTCCGACTTGAACTTTGCAGCGAGCACAGCCAACATCGGCAGGCTTCGTTTCCAGCAGGGCGACTACGCGCAGGCAGAGACCATTCTGCGTGACGCCATCCACCGCAAGCAGCAACTGCTGGGTGCCGACTACGCCGACAACGGCCGCAGCTACGACCGCGCAAGCCTGGCCGAAGTGCTGATCGCACGCGGCCATCTCGATGACGCCGACGGCGAAATCAAGAATGCACTGGCCGAAGCACGACAACGCCATCCACAAGCACATCCCGACACCGCCTTCGCCCTCACGGCGCAGGCCGAACTGCTGATGGCCCGCAACGATCCCCGGCACGCCGCACTAGCCGCCGCCCAAGCCGTCGCCATGTACGACAGCCTGAACGACCAGCATGCGGTGAAAGCGATCCGCGCCGGCCTGGTGTATGGCGCGATCCTGCAGACACTCGGCCGCAACGCCGAAGCTGCACAGCAGATGCAAGGCGCGCTGGCCGCCGCCCATGACATCACGCCCCAGGCATCGGCGCTGATCGCGCTCGCCGAGGCGCAGCTTGCTCGCGTCGATACCGCCCTCGGCCATCAGGCGGCAGCCGAACGACTGCGTGCCGATGCCAGGCTTCTGCTCAACGCCATTCCCCATGGCGATGCCGACCGCGATGCGGCGATGCGCCTGCTTGCCGACACGCAAACGGCGGCGCTCCATTGATAAGCTCGTGACCCCATGGCCGCCATTCCCGCGAAAGCGGAGGCGCTCTTCAACAGCGGAAGCTGGTCAATCCATTTGCGCTGATGCAAAAAAGCCAAGATGGATTGACCAGCATTAGCCGTTGATAAGCGGCTCCGCTTTCGCTGGAATGAAACCCCAGCACCGGCATGCCGATAAAAGCTGACTTCATCCCAGCCTACGTCCCCCAATGGAGATTGCGCCCCATGATCGACATCACACGCCGCACCTTCGTCATCTCGAGCATGGGATTGCTCGGCTCCAGCCTGCTGCCGCGCTTCGTGTGGGCCGGCAACGGCAAGGCGATGGCCGCGCAACCGCCCTGGGCGCTGCCGCCGCAAAGCGAAGCAGCCATGGCGCCACGCGAGCAGTTGCGGTTCGATGCCGGCTGGCAGTTTGCCTTCGGCAACGGCGACAACCCCAGCAGGGATTTCGGCTTCGGCTACGGCCAGGGCGACTTCTCCAAGACGGGCACCTTCAAGATCGCCACCGCCGACTTCGATGCCCACGGCTGGCGCACGCTGAATCTGCCGCATGACTGGGCGGTCGAACTGCCCTTCATGCACGACGATACGGGCCCCGACGACAGCCGCATGACGTCGCATGGCTACAAACCGCTGGGGCGGCGCTACCCCGCCACCAGCGTCGGCTGGTACCGTCGTACGTTTGACATTCCCGCGAGCGATCGCGGACGGCGCATCTGGATCGAGTTCGACGGCGCGATGCGCGACGTCATGCTGTTCGTCAACGGCTGCTACATCGGCCGCCACGACGACGGCTATACCTCGTTCCGCTTCGACCTTACCGAGTTCCTGAATTACGGCGGCAAGAATGTCATCGCCCTGCGCGTCGATGCCAGTTTCGGCGACGGCTGGTTCTACGAAGGCGCCGGCATCTATCGCCACGTGTGGCTGACCAAGCTGGACCCCGTGCACCTGGGCAAATGGGAAAGCGTGGTGCGCCCGACCGTGAAGGGCGATGCGGCCTTGCTCGATCTTTCCACCCTCATCGAGAACGAGCACGCACACGCGGTGAATGCCGCGCTGGAGTGGACCATCCTCGATGCCGCCGGCCGCACGGTTGCGCAGGCAACGTCGGCAGCGCAGGCCATCGCACCGAATGCAGCAATGCCCTATCAGGCTACGGCGACCATCAGCCATCCTGCGCTGTGGTCGCCGGACGCGCCGCAGCTTTACACGGCGCTCGTCAAGGTGCTGGTTGACGGCAGCGTACGCGATGCCGAGCGGGTTCCCTTTGGTGTCCGCACGGCCGTGTTCGATCCCGACCACGGCTTCTTCTTGAACGGCAAGCCGCTCAAGATCCAGGGCACCTGCAATCACCAGGATCACGCCGGCGTGGGCGCCGCCCTGCCCGACCGCCTGCAGACGTTCCGCATCTCCGTGCTGCAAAGCATGGGCTGCAACGCGGTGCGCACCTCGCACAACATGCCCACGCCGGAATGGGTGGAAGCCTGCGACCGCATGGGCATGCTGATGATGTGCGAAACGCGCCAGATGAGTTCCAATCCAAGCGGCCTGCAGCAACTCGAAACCATGGTGAAGCGTTATCGCAATTCGCCCTCGATCATCATCTGGTCGATCGGCAACGAGGAATGGAAACTGCAACAGGGCGAGATGGCGCCCCAAGGCAAGCGCATCGCCACCGCCATGGTGGAACGCTGCCACCAGCTCGACCCCACCCGCGTCGTGTCCGCGGCGGTCAACGGCGACAACGAGCAAGGCGTCTCCGATGCGCTCGACATCGTCGGCTTCAACTACCACACCGACTTTCCCGACAGCTTCCACAAAAAGCATCCCAAGCGCCCGGTGTTCGGCTCGGAAACCTCCAGCGCCATTGCCACCCGCGGCGAATACACCAGCGACAAGAGCAAGAACACCGTCAACAGCTACGACGGCGTGGTGGATTGGGGCCAGACGCCTGAGCAATGGTGGACCTTCTACGACACCCGCGAATGGCTGGCCGGCGGCTTCGCCTGGACCGGCTTCGATTACCGCGGCGAACCGACGCCATATGGCTGGCCGTCGATCAATTCGCAATTCGGCATCGTCGATATGTGCGGCTTTCCCAAGGATTATTTTTACTACTACAAAGCCTGGTGGCGAAAGGAGCCCAGCCTCCACGTGTTTCCACACTGGAATTGGCACGGCAAGGAAGGCCAGGAGATTTCAGTATGGGTCTACACCAACCTGGATGAAGTCGAACTGCTGCTCAACGGCAACAGTCTCGGCAGCAAGAAAGTGCCGCGCCTTGGGCACGTGGAGTGGAAGGTGGCCTACGCACCCGGCGTGATCGAGGCACGCGGCCGCCGCAATGGCCAAACCGTGCTGGTGGAGAAACGCGAAACCACCGGCCCGGCGCAGCAAATCCGCTTGAGTGCCGACCGCACGGAGATCACCGCGGACGGCCAGGACGTCGCCATCATCACCGTCGAAGCCCTGGATGAACAAGGCCGGCTGATGCCGACGGCCAACAACAAGCTGGCGTTTCGCATCTCAGGAAACGGCCAGCTTATCGGCGTCGGCAACGGCAATCCCAATTGCCTGGAGAGCGACAAGGAACCCAAGCGATCGCTGTTCAACGGCCTGGCGCAGGTTCTCATTCAATCGACGGAGGAAGCCGGGCAAGTGCATATCGAAGCGGTCGAGGAAGGTTCGGCCGGGCAACCGTTGCGTTCTGCTTCGTTGGTGATTGCGACCAGGAAGTAACGATGACGGCGCAGCTTCATACTTGCCACGATACGCCCCCTCCCCTACGTGCAGTAGGGGAGGGCTGGGGTGGGGTGAAGCAAGCTCACGACAAGTTCAAATCGTGCTGCAAGCTCGAACAACCCCACCCTGCCCTCCCCTACTTCGCAGGGGAGGGAGCTATATGTCGCGCAACTGAGACATAGCGCTAATCAGGTGCTTCGCAGCGGAGGGAACGGTTTGCCGCAACGATCAAGATGACCGCTACGCTTGAGTGCAATTTATCGAGAACTCAGCAAATACACTGAGCTTTCCTGCGGGGCATTACCCGCCAGCTACCGATAACGCGAATCGATCGAGGAAAGAAGCAGCTTCATTTCCGAGCGGATATAGCCATTTGCCTGCTCATGCTGTTTCGCCGTCAGCTCCTGGTGCACGGGAATTTCCTGCAACAGAACGCCATGGACATCGTAGATGTAGACCGTCGCCTTGTATCCCACCTTCGGCGGCGTAGAACCGCCCAGGCTGGATGTACCGCCATCCCACGTAAACGTGCTGGGCACGATGACGGTATGAATCTGAAAGCCGAGCCGATAAGGCTTGCCAGCGTCTCCGTTCGACGTACGGCCGCCAGCCTTGAAAAAGGCATCGTCGGCGTCGACCAGATGAAGGGAAACGTCCCTATCCGCAGACCATTCGGAAAAGACCTTGTTGACCGTCGTGCAACTCAGGTCATCGGAGGTGCAAGCCATATAGGCGGAAAACTGGGCACTTCCGTTTTCACTGAACAAGGGAATGGCCTTCAACGATTGCTGTTCGCCCTTGTTCAAGACCGTGGGCGTTCCGGCGCATCCAAAAAGAACCAGTCCCAACGGCATCGACGCTATCGCCGTCAATAGAAGTGATCGCATGAATGTTCCTTATGGTTAGTGGTCACCCCGAAGCCGACATTACCTATCAACCGGTAGGTGCCGCAACAGCGCGTCCAGCGCGGTAAACCACCGCAGCCCTCATTCGACACCCTTATCCTCACAACGATATAGTGTCTGGAGAGCAATACCTCACTGGGGAATAGCCATGCGACGTGTGATAGCGGTTGCCGTAGCCATGTCCATCTATGCAGGCGCCACGTGCGCCGCGACAAGGGACCTCACCCCCATCGTTTTGCCGAAGCCCGCCGCTCCAGGAAAGGCGACGCAGCCGTTCGTCCAGGTCAACGCATCCGTGGTTGCGCTGACGCATGTCCGCGTCATCGACGGCACCAGCGCGCCCGCGCGCACTGACCAAACCGTCCTGATCGAGAACGGCAGGATTGCTGCCGTGGGCGCCGACGGCATATCGATTCCTGCCGACGCCAAACGCATCGACTTGTCCGGGCACACCGTATTTCCTGGCCTGGTCGGTATGCACAATCACCTTTTCTACATAGCGCGCCCTAACCTCGACGCACAACTGCACAGCGAACCACCGCTGATCGTGCCGGAAATGGCGTTCTCTGCGCCCCGGCTTTATCTCGCCAACGGCGTCACTACCCTGCGCACTACCGGCAGCGTGGAGCCGTACACCGATCTCAACCTCAAGCGGGCCATCGACCAGGGCGAGCTGCCCGGACCGCACATGGACGTAACCGGCCCTTACCTGGAAGGCTCGCATTCGCCCTTCATCCAGATGCATCCCATCCGCGATCCGGAAGATACGAAGGAAACCGTGGCGTTCTGGGCGAAACAAGGCGTGACCTCGTTCAAGGCCTACATGAACATCACGCGCGCCGAACTGAAGGCTGCGGTAGACGAAGCGCACAGCCTTGGATTGAAGATCACCGGACACCTGTGCGCGGTCACTTACCGCGAAGCCGCGGGGCTTGGCATCGACGATCTGGAGCACGGCTTTTTCGTCAACACCGAAGACGACCCAGGAAAGGCGCCGGATAAATGCACCGCATCCGACGGCCTGGACACGCTCGAGGCGATGGACCCGGATGGCGGCGAAGCAAAAAACCTGATCCACGATCTGGTTGCGCACCACGTGGCGATCACCTCGACGCTGCCGGTGTTCGAACAGATGGTGCCGCACCACTCGCCACTCTGGCCGCAGGCCATGGCCACGCTGAGCCCACAAGCCAGACACGATTACCTGCTATTGCGTGCGCATACGGACTCACTGCCGCCAGACCAGGCAAAGAAGCGCGCCATTACGTTCCAGCATGGCATGGCAATGGAACGCGAATTCGCCGCCGCAGGCGGTTTGCTGCTGGCCGGCCCCGATCCGACCGGCAACGGTGGCGTGGTCCCCGGCTTTGGCGACCTGCGCGAAGTACAGCTGCTGGTCGAGGAAGGCTTCACCCCCGAGCAGGCGATCCACATCGCCAGCTACAACGGCGCACTCTACCTTGGACTGCAGGACCGCATCGGCTCGATCGCCGCAGGCAAGGACGCCGACCTGGTGGTGGTGAAAGGCGATCCTTCCCAGCACATCGACGACATCGAGAACGTCGAAACCGTGTTCAAGGATGGCGTGGGCTATGACACGCAGGCGCTGCTGAAATCGGTGCAGGGGCGCTATGGTGAATATTGATAGGCGGTAGCCAACAAGCAGGTAGGCAACGTCTATCAGCATAATCTCGTCTATTTAAGAAAGCAGGCAATACGATCAAAACCATCGACGTACTCGGGATCGATACGCCTTGAATTCTGCCGGAAATATTTCTGACAAGGCTTGCTCCTCCGCCCGAATCTGAAATCGATCGAGGTAGATTGCAAAACATGCGACGCATATCAGGCCCAGGAGGCTTGCGAGATACAAAGCCAACGCCAAGAGCTGCATGAGTCGTCCAAGATACATTGGATTTCTGCTCCATCGATATGCTCCAGACTGTACGATGACAGCTGCGGCGCCAGGAGTCATTGGATTGACCGTTGTTCCTCGTTTGGAAAAAGTCTTTTTGCACTTACGTCAATGGCCGTTCCAAGCAATGCCAATCCTAGCGCACTGTACGAAACATAATGGTTGGCAGGCCAGACCGGCCTGATACCTCCTGACGTTGTGATTGTGGCAACCGTAATCGTCACGGCCAGGAGAGGCGGCGGAATTCGCATCGCTTAGTCCTCATGGAATTATTTCCGCGTCTAGCAGAGCGTGGTGAGACTTGAGCTTTCATGCTGACAGGCGCTAGGTGTGTAAACCCGCCCCAGGCCTGGGATCTTCCTTGCGAGCCGGAGCGCTCTTCCTTGCTTCGACAAATGAGATGGCGCCATACGCAAGTACGCTGCCGTATGCCAAATATGCCCCATATCGAATTGACGCACCAAGGCCTAATGACCAAGGCAAAACCAGCCAAGAAATCCCTGCGAGACTTAAGGCACTCAGGCCGACCTCTGCCCAATGGGCTTTTCGGCCCCACGATCTTCGCCCTTTCATTACGCCCCAGAGCTGTATCGCCATTGGCCAAAAGAACAAGAGCAGCGCCGCTATCGAAAACAAGCTCGGCCACTCGTAGGCATTGCTGGCGGATATTGCAGCCGGTGGCGAGGTATCCCCAAGCTTCTGCGAACATTGAGTCAGAGGCAAAAAGAAGCTCATGGCGAGCACCAATGATGAAATCCGTTTGAGAAAGAGCTTCATGATTTTTCCGGTCATTTCCCACGCAACCAGGTATCAAAGAACCCGAGCACCCGCTGCCTATAATCAGCCCCCACATACCCATATAGGTCAACATGCCTGGCGCCATGCACCACCCATAGCTGCTTGGGCGCTTTCGCTGCCTGGAACATCGCGTAGGACTCGGCAATCGTTGTGTCCCGATCATGATCGCCCACGATCAACAACTTGGGCATCGACAGTTGCCCAATGTGATCGATCGGGTGCAACTGGTCGGGATAGATACCCAGATGCGCGTGCAAGGTCATCAGCAAGACGGGAGCCAGCCACGGCCCCAAAGGCCCCAGGTGGATGGCCAACCGGTCTTCCGTTGCCTGCCGGATCGTCGGGTAGACCTGTTCCAATATCACCGCATCGGCATCGACATCAGGCTCGGCAAGAATCGTGGCGGCGCCGCCCATGGACGTGCCGATGATGCCCACGCGCTCCCCCGGAAGCCTTTGATGGATATAGCGCAGCGATGCCTTCACGTCTTCCGCTTCGCGATAACCGAACGTAATCGCCTCGCCGGGGCTTTCGCCTGCGGCCTGGAAGTCGATCAACAGCACCGCATAACCGGCCGCATGCAGGAATCGAGCGCGATTGACCATGGCTCGCCGATCTGCGCGAACGCCATGTAGCAATAGAACAGCGCCCTGCCCCTTGGTACCGGCAACAAGCCAGGCATGGACCGGATGGCCGGCTGCATCGGTGAAAACGACCGTTTGCGCAGGGAGATCAGAAGGCGGGGCGCCGACAATACTCTGGGCAGGATTGATGAGAGAGGAACCGGCGACCCACAAGCCGATAAGCCCAAGCGATGCCATCAGCGCCGCGAGAAAAAGCCAGTTGAAAATTCGCACCCTGCGCATAGTCCATCCCCTGAATGTGGCCGCTGCTTTCGTGCTTCTGCTGTGCTCTCGTAGGAGCTTATCAGGACACAACCCGCCCCGCCCTTGCCTTCCGACCGCGCGCCTTCGCCTTCCTCAAATAAGCACAGAACATATCGCCGATCGCCATCGCAAGCGCATCGACCTCGGCGTAGGATCGGTTTTGACCGGAGACCGCCTTGCCCATCGAGGACATGACGGTGCCGATCAAGTCCGCCGCGAATGCGCGTTCCCGCGCCGGCGTATCTGGCAACGCTTCCTTCATGAAGTTCAGCATGAGCTGGCGGCCTTCTTCGGCATGGCTGCGTGCCTCGGGTGCTTCCCGGTACAGCGGTGCGGCGTCTTCCAGGGCACTGCGGAACGCCGCCTCGTCGCATTCGGAGCGGAAGAACGCTGCTACCGCAGTCTTGAGCCGGGCGGGCGGTTGCATGCTTGCATCGCCAAGAATGTGCCTGAGGCGATCCATGGTTTGATCCCATTCTTCGGCTTGCAGCCGAAACAGGATCGCTTCCTTGTTTGGAAAGTATTGATACAGCGATCCCACGCTGATGCCGGCCGTTTCCGCAACGCGGGCCGCCGTGAAGCGACGTGCGCCATCACGCACCAGAACGCGACTGACGGCTTCGAGAATGGCGGCGACGAGCTGCGCGGAGCGCGCTTGTTTCGGTTGCTTTCTCGCAGAAATGACGGGTTGCTTGCTTCTGGCCATCTATGCTCCGGGAATGCGAATAGTAAACGCGAATGTTTATTCGTATTCTAATTTTAGCGACAGGTTATCCGATCTCGAAGGCAGACATCCCATGACAAGCCCCACACCCACACAGCCGGCACGGAAGTCTGTGCTGCTCATCGGCGCTTCCCGCGGACTCGGCTACGCCATGGCCGAAGAGTTCCTGAAACGGGACTGGCACGTGATGGGCACGGTTCGTGGTCCAGCGCAAACGCGATTGCATGCGCTGGCACAGCGCAACCCCGGGCGCGTCGACATCGAGCATGTCGATATCACCATGCCGGACCAGATCGCCACGCTTCGTTCCCGGCTTGCCGATAGGACTTTCGATTTGTTGTTCGTGAATGCAGGCGTGACCAACAACCCGACTGAAACGATCGGCGACGTCTCGACCGAGGAATTCATCCGCGTGATGGTGACCAATGCGCTAAGCCCGATGCGTGTGCTGGAAGCGCTACATGACCGCGTTGCCGAAGGCGGCGTCATCGGGGTGATGTCCTCCGGCCAGGGCAGCGTCGCCAACAACACGCATGGCATGCGGGAAGTGTATCGAGGCAGCAAGGCCGCGCTGAACACATTCATGCGCAGTTTCGCGGCGCGGCACAACACAGATAGGCATGCCATGGTGCTGATGGCGCCCGGTTGGGTGCGCACCGAGATGGGCGGCGCGGGTGCGCCGTTGAGCATCGAGGACAGCATTCCGAACGTGGTCAACACATTGCTTGCGGTGCGTGGCAATGCGGGCTTGCAATATCTGGATTATCTGGGGCGGACGGTGCCGTGGTAGATCGCGTTCGCGCGCGTGATCCTTCCCGCGGGATTCGCCCCTCACCCCAACCCTCTCCCCGCTGCAGAGGGAGCTGTTTCCCGCGTGCATGACATTGCACGCAAACATCAACCGATACCACCCAGCCTTGCTACCTCGCCAAGGCCGCACGCACCTCTTGCATGAAACGCCTCGATTCCTCGGGCGTGGCAAGATTCGAACCGATCTGCTGCAGCACCTTGTCGAGATCGTCGGAGGCGGCAAAGGCTTCGTCGCAGATCAGGCTGGCGATGGGGCCGAGGTAGGTCAGGGTTACTTTTTCGACGATCTCGCGGCGTGCCGCGGCATCGGTGATCGGCGCTGGGGCGGGGGCGGCGGCGGGCGCAACACGTTGGCGCATGCCGGCGTCGCTTTCGAACCCGCCGAGCAGCCATTGCAAGGCGGCCTCGCCAAGCGGTGTGCGGGCACTGGACGTATCCACCCTGCCCGGCTGGAACCGGGCGCGGGCGGCCGATACGTTGGCCAGCTGCTTTACGGCTTCGTCGCTGCGGTAACGGCTGAAGGTGACTTCGTCCACGTGGCCGTTGCGCAAGAGGATCATCGACGAATGATTGCTTTCGGTGGCGATGAAGAAATGACCGGACATCTTCTTCTGCACGAGCTTTTGCAGCTCGCGCAGCACTTCGATCAACGGCCGGAATTCGCTAACCATGTTCGTTTCCTGCGTGCGGCTCAGCGTTTGCCAAGTCGTTCCATAGCCAATCGAACACTATTGGACAGGCGTGCAATGGCCTTGGCCAAGGTGCCGATTTCGTCCTTGAGTTTCACTTCTTCGATCACGTTGTTCATCTTGCCCATGCTCAAGGCGTCCGCCACCTCGGTCAGGCGCTTGATCGGCCGCAGCACGCGGCTCTGGATCAATACATATTGCAAGCCCAGCAGCAGCAGGCACATCACCAGGCCGATCAGACTGATCCAGATCGTCTGGCTAATGATAGCGCTGTCGATGTCGCTGTTTGGATACGCGGCCACCAGGGTAAAGCCCCAGTCGGGCACGTCGCGCTTTTGCACCGTCCAGTCGGCGGGCTGTTCCTGGATGATCTTGTTGATGAAGGCCGGATCGGAAGAGGCCCCCACGTCGGAGTGGAAGCGGAGCTTGCCCTTGCTGTCGAGCATGGCGATAAAGCCCGAATCCAGCACGCGGCTATTGCTGATGACTTTGCTGAGCGCGTCCAGGTCGGTCTTGTAGCCCACGTACCAGATGCCGATCGGCTTGGGATTGTTGCCGTCGTAGATCGGCTCGTAACCGGTCACATACGGCGAACCGAGAATGTCCACCACGCCGTAGAAGGCCAGCCCCTTGCGGATCTCGCCAATCACCTGCCCATGCGGATCGAGGATGGTGCCCACGGCGCGCTCGCCGTTGTCTTTCTTTACGTTGGTGGACACGCGCACGAAATCGTCGCCGGCGGCCGAGAACAGCGTGGCCGTGCCGCCCATGATGGCCGTTACGCTGTCCACGATCTGGAACTGGTTGCCCTGCGGCTTGCCGCCGAACAGCAAGTCATTGGCCTGGCGGCCGTCCACGGTGATGGGTCGCCCCACGCCGGGCGCACCCTGCTCATCGGTTTCCTGGCGAAGCAGATGCATGGAGCTGCGCACGCGATCGAGCATGATCGAATGCGTGACGCTGAAAATGCTGAGCAGACCGCGGCTCTGGTTTTCGATGGCGTTTTGCGCCTGCACGCGCACGCGGCTGGCTTCGATCCAGGCCAACGCAATGACCGTTGCAATAACCGCGGTCAGGCCCAACGCCAACACGGGCAGCAACAGGCGGGCCCGCAATGAATCTTTGAACATCCTACTTCCCCTGAAATGACAACCGGCACCACGGGCCGGTTAATCGCCTAACGGGCCTTGCAGCCCAGTGCATCGAAAACAATGTGCGCCTTCCGGCAGCCTCTTTCTCCCCATCGGCCATGGGAAGAACATCTGAAGCTTTTGTCCCACGCTAAGGATGTTGGAACGGAAGGGACATGAGCATATCAGACGAGGACAAAAGCAAGTTATTTCAGGACAGTTACATGTGAGACGCAGCTAACAGCTGCACAACACGTCAGTCCTTACGCATCCGCATCCCCGGCCGCCCTTCACCGCCCCCGGTCATCCGGCCGCAGCTTCAACACTGCCATTTTTTCCGCTATCTCCTGATGCTCGCGCGGCAGGCAGCCCCACATCACCACGTGATCGAACACGACAAGCGTTTTTCCGGGCGACAAGCGGACGACCTGCCGGCTTGCGATATTCAGCATCAGGCGATAACGGCGGAATCTCGGGTCGCCATCGGGCTGGTCCGGAAAATCCTTCAGCAGGATGTGCGGCTGTTCGTCCGCCAGCACCAGGGCCGGTTCCTGGTAGTAGTCGATGGACACGCCGGGGGTAAAGCTCATCGACTCGGCTGCGCCTTCGATATGGAATCGCGGGACCAGTTGGTTCAGCGGAATCAGCAGGCTGTTGGCCAGGCTGCGCCGGTGCTCGACCCGCTCGCCGGAAAAGTAGATGTAGGTGGGGTTCAACCCGTCTTGTTGCTCGGCCACGTTCAAGGCGATGAGCACGATGTCCTTTCCCTGCCGGTAGTACACACCAGGCTGCGCCTGGTCCGGCATGCATGCGTGGCTCAGCTCGTCGACGGAAACCGGGTTGAACTTCATGGCCGCATCATAAGGGCACTTCTACAAATTGCACTCAGGCGAAGCAGGCATCGGACCATCGCGACAAACGGTTCCCTCCCCTGCTTGCAGGGGAGGGTCAGGGAGGGGTGCGAGCGTAGCGAGCGGCGGGAGCTAAACATGGCTTCCGTACCTTTCTTCAAGACATTCAGCCGTACGCTAAAGCCCAGGCAACGCCATCCCGACCCTCCCCTACTGACGCAGGGGAGGGAGCGCATCATGGCGAGTATCAAGTTGTACCGACTTGTCACGCTGTTTATGGAAGTGCCCATGGGGGAAGTGCGCTCACTCGATAACCGGCCACTCGTAGCGGGCAACGGTTGTCCTGGCCGCTGCGGGCGGCGAAGCGTGCTGCTTGCGCAAGCGCTTGGCGGCTTCCATGGCGGCGTCGGCCTTGTTCAGAAGCGCCTGGGGGTTGTTGCAGCCGGGTTCGGCGACGGTGACGCCGACGCTCGCGCCGTCATAGTCGATCAATGCCGCATCCAGTTTGAAACGCCCGCGCGTGGCGCTTTCCAGGCGCTGCGCCAGCGCGGCGGCGGCCTGGTTGGCGCGTGCGCGCTGCTCCGCCGCCAGCACCACGAATTCAGCGCTGCCGATGCGCGCCGCCATGTCGCCCTCGCGCAACATGCGCTGCAAGCGCTTGGCCACGGCCTGCAGGAATTGATCGCCGGCCTCGTGACCATGCCGGTCATTGATCGGCTTGAAGTCGTCCAGGCTGATAAAGGCCACGATCAGCGCACGGTCATCCGCAGCATCGGCCACGCGCCGCTGCATGTCCTCCAGCAAGGCGCGCCGGTTAGGCAATTGCGTGACGACATCGGTCAGCGCCATCGCCGCCAGCGTGCGGTTGGCCTGCTGCAGCGCTGCGGACATCCGCTCCCGGTCCACCTGCTGGCTGATCAATTGGGCGAACAGCGCCAGTACGTGCGCAGCCGTTTCGGCCAGCGGCTTGCGCTCGTTGCTGGCCGCGCAAAGGGTGCCGAACAGCTCGCCGCCCTTGTCGCGCACCGGCGCGCTGGCGTAGCTGACGATGCCCAGCGAGGTGGCCATGGCGCAATCGGCCCACTGGCGCCTGGCATCGTCCGTGTAGAACCTGCCCTCTTCCAGTGCACGCTTGCTGAGCGTGCCCACCCAGGGCGTCGACAGCCCTTCCGGAACGGTCAGGCGATGGGTATTGCGGGCGTACATGACATGCAGCATGCCCTCCTGCTCGTCCAGCCGTGTCAGGTAGGTGGATTCCATGCCGGTGGCCGATTGCAGCAATTCCAGCAGCGGCCGCGCCAGCGACTCCAGCGTGTGCGCATGCGCGATGGTGGCGGCCAAGGCGCCAAACAGGCTGGATGGAACGGATGTGCGCATGACCTGGTTCATATGACCGGCATATCGGCCGGCCGCGGCCCGGCCTGAAGCCCGCCTGGTTCTCCGCGGCTCGGACACGCCGTCGCGGCAGGCGGGCGATTGTCCCGGAACCTTCATATTCAAGTAGTTCAATACGCGCGGTGCCACGGGCTCGGCCTTCGGCATGGGGGAATTCGCTGCAGCGGGCCTGATGTCAGTCCTGTGTCGTTGTATCCATCTCAGGAGTCTTTACATGTTCAGTCTTCGCACCTTACGAAAAGCATGGCTGCCAGCGTCGATCGCCATCGTCATGGGCTTCGCCGTGGTCGCCTCCGCCCAGGTCGATTCGCCCTTGGGCCAGCAGGATGAGGCGCATGTCCAGTGGCCCGGCGCATGGCGCTCGCCGCAGGACGCGCTGCCCACGGCTACGCCGATCAAGCACCTGGTGGTGATCTTCGGCGAGAACCGTTCGTTCGATCACTACTTCGGCACCTATCCGGTGGCGGCGAATCCGCCCGGCGAACCCGCGTTCAAGGCCAAGCCCTGGACGCCACAGGTGGACGGCCTGACGCCCGACTTGCTCACGCAAAACCCCAACGCGCTCAACCCTGGCAACGGCGTCAATGCGGTCAATCCGTTCCGCCTCGATCGCACCCAAGCCAACACCGAAGGCCAGAACCACAGCTACACGCCGGAACAGCTGGCGTATGACAACGGCAAGGCCGACCTCTTTCCCAAATACACCGGCAACAACACCGTCAGCAGCACCGGCACCTTCGGCACGCATGGCCTGGTGATGGGCTACTTCGACGGCAATACCGTCACCGCGATGTGGAACTACGCGCAGCACTTTGCCATGGACGACAACGCGTATACCGATACGTTCGGCCCGTCGACACCGGGCGCGATCGCCGTGGTATCAGGTACCAACAACGGCGCCAAGGTGGTGCTGGGTTCGGCCTCGGCCATTCCCGATGGCCAGGGCGGCCTGAGCCTGATCGGCGATACCGATCCGGCGTATGACATGTGCTCGTCGACGTCCAGCACGGTGATGATGAGTTCGAAGAACATCGGCGACCTGCTCAACGCCCGCCACATCAGCTGGGGCGGCTTCATGGGCGGTTTCGATCTAGCCGCGGTCAATGCCAACGGCACCACCGGTTGCGCGCGCAGCACGTATTCGAGCGTGCTCGGCGCCACCAAGACCGACTACATCCCGCATCACAACTGGTTCCAGTATTACGCCTCCACCGCCAACCCCACGCATGCGCGCCCGACCTCGGTGGCGGAAATCGGCTATACCGACGACAAGGACGGCGGCGCCACGCCAGTGCACCACGAATACGACGTGCAGGATTTCTTCAAGGCGGTGGAATCGGGCAATTATCCCTCGGTGAGCTACCTCAAGGCCCCCGCCGTGGGCGATGCGCACCCGGGCAATTCCGATCCGCTCGATGAGCAGGCCTTCATCGTGAAGGTGCTGAACTTCCTGCAGCGCCAGCCGGACTGGAAGAACACCGCCGTGATCATCACCTACGACGACTCCGACGGCTGGTACGACCATCGCTACGCCGCGCCGACCACCTCGTCGTTCGACAGCACCACGCCGGAAGGTTCGGTGGTAGGTGCGGACCAGCTCAACGGCCCGGGCATCTGCAACAGCCCTGGTGCCAAGCAGGGCGTAGGCGTGAACGGCGGCAAGGTCAACGGCCGCTGCGGCCCCGGCACGCGCGTGCCGTTCCTGGTGATCTCGCCGTATGCACGCGAGAACTACGTCGACGACACCCGCATCACGCAGGCCTCGGTGGTGCGCTTCATCGAAGACAACTGGCTGCATGGCGAGCGCATCGGGCAAGGTTCCAACGATGCCACCACCGGCAGCATCATGGGCATGTTCGACTTCCACCGCCACGTCGGCGATGAGCATGCGCGCACCTTGTTCCTTGATCCGGATCAAGGCACGCCGATTCACAAGCCGTGGCGTTCTTGATGCCGGAAAAAGACCGGTAGATGACAAGAAGCGCGTTGTTCGTGGTGATCGCCCCCTCCCCTGCGATAGCAGGGGAGGGTTGGGGTGGGGTTGCGCATGCTTTAGCGTGCAGGCGAATGCCGCCATGACGTCTGACCGCAAGAAGCACAGGGCGGTGATGTCGGATTTTGCAGCGCGTAGGCAGGATGAAATCCCGGCTTTGCTTTGCATGACGATGCTGGGATTTCATCCCAGCCTACGATCGCATCCAGCCTCCTCTCACCAACAAGCATCCTGCCAACCAACACCATGCAGCCAAAGCGCAGCCGCCTACTGAAACTCGCCCTGTGCGCCATCGGCGCACTCAGTTGCGCCGCCAGCTATGCCTTCATCGAACACGCTTCGCCTGCCGATACCAGCGGCATCAACCCGCACCCGGTGCATTTGATGCTCCCGCCCAGCGCACCGCTGAGCGCCGTTGCGCAGCTCGGCAAATCATTGTTCTTCGACCCGATGCTGTCGGGCTCTGGCAAGCAATCCTGCGCCTCCTGCCACGATCCCAAGCACGGCTACAACCCACCCAATGCACTCACCGTGCAGCCTGGCGGCGCGCATATGAAAGAGGCCGGTTTCCGGCCACCGCTGTCGCTTGCGTATCTGTATCGGCAGATGCCTTTCAGCATCGGGCCGGATGCCGCCGATACCGACGTGCCCATCAACCTCAACAACGTCGCGGCGTCCGCACGCAACGATCCACGTGCACGCAAATCGGCCGGTGTTGCACCGGCTACCGTTGCCATGGTGCCGCAAGGTGGTTTGTTCTGGGACGGCCGCGCCGATTCGCTGCAACGCCAGGCCATCATCCCCATGCTCAATCCGGTGGAAATGGCCAACACCAGCATCGATGAAGTGGCCCGCAAACTGGCGAACAGCAAATACCGCCAATCGTTCGCGCAACTGTTCGGCCCCGGCATCCTGCGTGATCCACCGCAACTGGTCGACGAAGCGATGTTCGCGATCGGCCGCTTCGAAATGGAAGACAGCTCCTTCCACCCCTTCACCAGCAAGTACGACGCCTGGCTGCAAGGCGAAGCCCGGCTGACGCCGCAGGAAGTGCGCGGCCTCACGCTGTTCAACGATCCGAAGAAAGGCAATTGCGCCGCGTGCCACATCAGCCAGCCCAGCCGCGACGGCCTGCCGCCGCTGTTTACCGATACGCAATACGAAGCGCTGGGCGTACCGCGCAATCCCGATCTGGCGCTCAACAAGGATCCACACTTTTTCGATCTGGGCCTGTGCGGCCCGTTCCGCAAGGATCTGGCCAGTCAAGCCCAATACTGCGGCATGTTCCTCACCCCTACCCTGCGCAACGTCGACCGCCGCGCGGTGTTTTTCCACAACGGTGTTTATCACACCCTTGCGCAGGTGCTGGATTTCTACAATTTACGCAGCGTGGCGCCAGAAAAGATCTATCCGCGGGATAGCAGCGGAAAACCGGCGTTGTATAACGACATCCCGGCGGCGTATCAGAAGAATGTAGATATCACCGACGCACCGTTCGATCGCCACGCCGGCGATGCGCCTGCGCTGACGCCGCAGGATATCCAGGACATCATCGCGTTCCTGCATACGCTGGATGATGGCTATACGCCATCCATGCACAAGCGAACCCTGTAGGCTGGGATGAACTGTCCTCAAGCATCCATTTAATGGCCGCCTCAGTTATTCATGACAATACGTCGACCAGATTTTTCTGCTTCGGCCGATATTGCAGCGCGCCACAAGCACGCCGAGAACGGTTTCACCCAATACCAGCCTGTTTTCCGCGCGAAACTTGTTGACTGCAGTACGGCCAAAGGGTAAAACCTTATTGCCTATGCGGATGATTAGGTTGCTGTAGTAGATGGACTGGCGCGTTCTTCCAACGGGGAAAGAAGACGCGTCATCATGAGGCTTAGCCCTCCCGTCGTTAGGACCACTGTCGCTCATAGGGCTTGGTAGGAACGGTATTTACATGAACCGCTGTTCCCTCGCTGAAGGTACATCGAGCTGCGCCTGGGCTGTGGTCGCCCGTGCCTGTGCCGCCAAGGGACAGTGCAAATCCATTTCCGTACGCGATCAGGCCAAGAAAAGCGCGCTTCGCGCCCGTGGCAAATGCATTGCCGGCTATTCGCCGCCGCCATCGGCCGCCTGAAAATCCCTTTTTGTCGATTGATATCGACCTGACGACTCGCCTGCCGGTCTGCTGATCGTGTTTTCGATCGCAGGTGGCGTGCCAGCGGCTTGCAGCGCAGGCCGCGGTCGTTGCGTCGTACTCACACACATAGGCCGAACGCTGCGGGGGGAGAGCCCGTCGGACGGTCGCATCCTTGAAGTCGGAGAACCGAATGAAAACGGCTGGTTTAAAGCGTAAGAATTTGGCGGTCGCCATCTCGATCATTGCTGCTTTCGCAGCGACGCCGAGCCTGGCGACCGAGGTACACGGTCACTTGCAGCAGGACAATTCAGGGCAGCCGGTCGCCAATGCGCGAGTGTCGCTGGATGGCACCGCCTACACCGCCACCGCGGACAAAGCCGGCAATTTCGTTTTCGCCAACGTACCGGCAGGCAGCTATACCGTTTCGGTGTCGCAAGCGGGTTTCGCCACCGCGCATGCGCCGTTGACGGTCGGCAGCAGTGGTACCGCCACGGTCGACGTAAGCTTGAAGAAGGTAGCGGAGCTCAAGGGCCTGATCGTGGCGGCCAATCGCTACGATGCCTCCTCCATGCAGATGGATGCGCCCAACAGCATCAATGTGCTGTCGGCAGCGAGCCTGCAGCACACCGCCGTGCACAACGTGGCCGAAGCGCTGGGCCTGGTGCCCGGCGTGAATGTCACCAATACCGGCTCGGGCTATTTTTCCGGCATCGATGGCGCGGCGCGCGGCGAAGGCGTTTACGCCGCGGTGCGCGGCCTGCCGGCCGATTACGACGTCAACATGATCAACGGCGTCGACGTGGCGCAAGGCATGCCGTACAGCCGCAGCGTGCAATTGAGCCTGCTGCCGCCATCCGGCCTGCAGACCATCGTGATGAACAAGACCTCCACCGCGGACATGGATGGCGACGCCATCGGCGGCACGGTGGATTTTCGTACGCCCACGGCGTACGACTTCGCCAAGGACACCAGCGGCAGCGTCTCGGTCAGCGGACGCATGGAAAGCCGTGCGCGCGATTACGGCGACAGCGGCCTGGGCGGTGGCGCCGCCGCCGATTTCCAGACCAAGTTCGGCAGCGAAAAACAGTTCGGCGTGTATGCCAGCGCGTATTACGACTACCGAACCTATGTGAACAGCGAAGAAGCTGCCGCCACCAGCGCCTATAACGACGGATCGTGGGAGTTCGCGCATAGCACGGCCGATGGCAAGAATGCACCGGGCTACGAGCCGGGCAGCAATCTCAGCAGCACCGGCATGAACGTGGGCGTGGTGCCTGGCTATGAGCGCCGCTACGGCGGCAATTTCTCGTTCGACTGGAAAGTGGACGAAACGCTCAGCACCTATTTGCGCATGACGTACGCCTACGCGCAGACCACGGAAGACACCTCGTTCACGCAGCTGCTTCCCAAGAACGTCACCTACCAGCCGACCGGCACCAGCGGCGTGTACGCGCCAAACATCGGCCGCATCGCCAGCCGCTATTGGTATGAAACCAACCCGGAAGTGGCGGACCTGGCCACCTTCCAGGCCGGTGCCGACAAGACCATCGGCGGCTGGACCATCTCGCCGAACCTGTTCTACAGCTTCGGCGACAACGACCGCCCGAATCACGTGGAAATCGACGGCCGCGAGGACAAGTATTCGCAGACCAACTTTGCCTATAGCGGCAGCACGTTGATGAGCTATGGCGCGGGCAGCTTTCCCTATCCGCAACTGACGCCGGCACTGCTGGCGCAGGTCAACGATATTCCCTCGCTGTACGCCAACGATTACGGCGAAGTCACCAAGATCTATTCCGGCCAGCGCAAGGGCGGTGCCAAGATCGACGCGCGCTACGACTTTACCGACGGCAGCCTGTCCTCGATCCAGTTCGGCGCCAAGTTCAGCGAGAGCGTGCGCAATTTCAGCAATCGCGACTGGTCGACTTCCGGCATCAACGATGGCGTGACCACGCTGGGCGACCTGGGTATCTTCAACGGCACCTGGAATGCGATTTTCCCGGGACAGTACAGCTGGAAATCGCCCAAGGTCAGCGAGTCGGGCGTCGCCAACCTGATCCAGCAGTACCTGGTGGACAGCGACCTGGATACCTGCGGCGACAGTCTCTACGCCAACAACTACAACTGCGACACCCTGCGCGGCCGCGAGGAAGTCAGCGCCGTCTACGCCAAGGCCACGTTCAACATCGGCAACCTGGAAATCATTCCCGGCTTGCGTTTTGAACACACCGGCATCCAGAACACTTATTGGGTGGTGCCGCAAGACAGTTCGGGCAACGAAATACTCGGCTATTTCCAGAGCAACCACTCGGTCTTCAACGAACCGTTGCCGAGCCTGTTCGTGAATTACCGCCCCACGGACGGCAGCATCTATCGCGTGGCGTTGTGGCAAAGCTATACACGCCCTTCCCTTTACCAGCTGGGCAGCAGTTCGTCGATCAGCACCTCCGACGGCATCACCACCATCACGCGCGGCAATCCCGACCTGAAAGCGATCGAGGCCACAAACCTCGACTTTTCCGGCCAGTGGAGCAACGACAGCGGCGGCTATGCGTCGGTGGCGGGCTTCTACAAGCATTTGAGCCACTACATCTACGATGCCGGCGGCGGCCAGGCCAACTCCAATACCAACGGCACCGGCACGGTGTTCTACAAGACCCCCGAAAACGGCGGTAACGGCCGCGTTTACGGCGTGGAGCTGGATACGCACCAGAAATTCAAGTTCCTGCCCTCGCCGTTCGACGGTCTCGGCGTCGGCTTCAACGCCACGCGCCAGAACACCAAGGTGAATCTGGGCGTACCCGGCTTCCAGAACGAAGTCATGCAAAGTGCGCCCAACCTCATGGCGAACGCGGAAGTGTTCTACGAGAAGTACGGCTTTTCGCTCAACCTGAGCTATCACTACACCAGCGCATGGCTGGCGAACTACGACTTCCTCAACCAGGGTGCGCAGTGGGACGACTTGTGGATACGCCCGATCAAGCGCCTGGACCTGCACGCCGGCTACGCCTTCAACAACGGCTTGCAGGTGGATTTTTCCATTTCCAACCTGGCCAACAACTACAGTTATTGGGCGCACATCGGGAAGCGTAATCTGACCATCTCCGACATTGTCGATACGGGGATGACCTCGTTGCTGACTGTGAAGTACAACTTTTGATGCGATCGGCAGTTTGCCTCATGGGCCACGCAACGCCACGCCCTTCCCTGCTTGCAGGGAAGGGTTGGGGGCAATGCTGGGGACTTGCGTGGCGTAGGTTGGCGGTGAGCGCATGCGAACCCCAACGGCGGAATATGCATGGCAGCGTTGGGGTTCGGCTGCGCCTCACCGCCAACCTGCAGTACCGCGCTATGACCAAGCCTTGCGCGTACCCAAGGATGGTGGCTTGAGCCCATGAAACGCCGCCAATTCATCCACTTCACCCTGTTGTCCGCGCTGGCGCTGGATTGCCGCCTGCTTGCCGCGGATGCTGCGCCGGCGCCCGGCATCGCCACGCCGCTCCCGGACGGCAAGCCGCACCGCTTCGCCTTGCACGACCACGATTTCATGCTGGACGGCGAGCGCTTCCAGATCCGCAGCGGCGAGATGCATCCCGCGCGCATTCCCAGGTCGCATTGGCAGCACCGCATCCGCATGGCCAAGGCGATGGGCCTCAACACCATCGCGCTCTACATCATGTGGAACGATCTGGAGCGCGAGCCGGGCGTGTTCGACTTCACCACGGGCAACCGCGATTTCGCCGCTTTCATCACGCTATGCCAGCAGGAAGGCATGTGGGTGTATCTGCGTCCCGGCCCGTATATATGCGGCGAATGGGACATGGGCGGCCTGCCGCCTTATCTATTGCGCGACCGGAACATCAAATTGCGTGACCGGCACGATCCGGATTACATGGCCGCCGTGCAGCGCTATATCGCCGCCATTGCACCGAAGATTGCGCCATTGATGGCCGCTGCCGGCGGTCCGATCCTGATGCTGCAAGTGGAAAACGAGTATTCCTCGTTTGCGGCCGACGTCGGCTATCTGGAAGCGATTCGCGATGTATGGAAAGCGCACGGCATCGATGGGCCGTTCTCCATTTCCGACGTACTGCCCGATCTCAAGCGCCGGCACGCGTATCTGCCCGGCGCCGTGCTCGGCTTGGATGGCGCCGAACCGCCACAGCTGCGCGAAGGCCAGCACTTTGCGCCGCATGCGCCGGCCTGGGTGGGCGAGGCGTATCCGGGCTGGCTCACGCATTGGGGCGAACACGATCTGGCGCACAAGGATTGCGCCGAGGCGCTGCGCAAGATCATGGCCGGCGGCTATTCCTTCAATTTGTATGTGGTGCATGGCGGCACCAACTTCGGCCTGACCGCCGGCGCCAATGCGGATGATGACGGCTCCAACTTCCAGCCGGTGATCACCAGTTACGACTACGGCGCGCCGATCGACGAACGCGGTGATGCGACACCTGCGTATTACGTCTTGCGCGAGATCATCGGCGGCGCCAGCGCGGGTGCGTTATCGCCCCTGCCGCCGCCCTGCCCCAAGGGCTCGTTTGCCGAGGTCACGCCGATAGTGTTCGCCTCGCTATGGGACAACCTGCCAACCACGCCGGTGCCCACGCATGCACCGGCTGGCAACGAACAATTGCTGCGGCAGAACCAGGGCCTGGTGGTGTATCGCAAAACGCTCGAACGCGGTCGTCGGCTGCACATCGACGGCGTGCGCGATTACGCGGTGGTGCATGTTGACCAGATGGAGCGCGGCAGCATTTCGCGCGTGCACGATCCGCGGCTGCATTCGTCGCCGGAGCTGCCGCTGGCGCATGCTGGCGACAGCGGCGAGATGACGCTGGATATCCTCGTCGACAGCTTCGGGCACATCAATTTCGGCCCGCAGCTGGGCGACCGCAAAGGACTGGTCGGCAGCGTGCGCCTGGATGGCAAACCGATCTACGACTGGCAGGTGTACGGGCTGCCGCTGGACGACGCCTTTATCGCGAACCTGAAACCCCTCATCACCTCGCCTGATCGCCCCGGCCTGTTCTTCCAGGCCAGCCTGCGTGTGCAGAAACTGGGCGACGCATATGTGGACATGCGCGCATGGACCAAGGGCTACGTATGGGTCAACGGCCACCTGCTGGGACGCTACTGGCACATCGGCCCGCAGCAGTGCCTGTACTGCCCCGCCGAATGGCTGGCTGCAGGTGACAACCGCATCCTGATCCTGGATCTGCATCAGACGCACGCTGCGCCGGTACGCTGCGCAGACAACCTGGCGGGCACGGCATGATGAATTCGTTCGGGCACTCTTCGCGAACCAGCACGGCACCCATCGCCACCGACCACGGCGATCCGGCACTGACGATGGCGGCATCTGAAAACGGCGCCTTGCCCAACGCAGCCCCGCCGCGCGTGATGGGTTTCTGGGGCGGCCTTTCGGCCAACCTGCTGAACATGATCGGCGTCGGGCCGTTCATCACCATTCCGCTGGCGTTGTCGGCCCTGGCCGGGCCGATGGTGCTGGTCGGCTGGCTGGCCGGTGCCCTGCTGTGCCTGTGCGATGGCATGGTGTGGGCGGAGCTGGGCTCGACCATTCCCGAATCCGGCGGCCCTTACCATTACCTGCGCAGCGCCTACGGCAGCGAACGGCTTGGACGTCTATTCGGCTTTCTCTATCTCTGGCAAACCGTGCTCACCGCACCCTTGTCGATCGGCTCCGCCGCGGTCGGCTTTGCGCAATACCTGGCGTTTCTGGTTCCTGGCCTGGGCCATCACGGCCAAATGCTCGCGGCGGCCGTGCTGTGCCTGGTCAATACCGCGCTGCTGTATCGCCGGGTGGATTCGGTGCAACGCCTTTCGCTGCTGGTGAGCGTGGTGGTGATCGGCGCATGCGTGTGGATCGTGCTGAGCGGCCTGCTGCATTTCGACGTGCATCTGGCCGCCCGTTTCCTGCACGCGGGCGGCGATTCCAAGCACGGCTTTTGGCTCGGCCTGGGCGCCGTCAGCCTGATCGCGGTGTACGACTACGGCGGCTACAACAACGTGTGCATGCTGGGCGGCGAGATCAAGCGGCCGCGGCGCACGATTCCGCTGGCCGTGCTGGTGTCCATTCCCATCGTGGCCCTGCTCTACATGGGCCTGAACATCGCGGTGCTCGGCGTGCTGCCCTGGCAGCAGGCCGCGCAATCCAAGGCGGTTGTGGCTGATTTCATGCAATCGATCTACGGCCGCACCGGCAGCATCACCGCAGTGCTGCTGATTCTTTTGGCCAGCTGGGGGTCGGCACTGGTGGTGCTGCTTGGCTATTCGCGCGTGCCGTATGCCGCGGCGGCATCCGGCCAGTTCTTCCGCGCGTTTGCGCGCCTGCATCCGCGCGGCGGATTCCCCACCGTGTCGCTGCTGTTCACCGGGGCAGCCTCGGCCCTGGCGTGCACCTTGTCGCTGGACGATCTGATCGCGTCGTTGATGGTGATCCAGATCATGTTCCAGTACATGGCGCAGTGCCTGGCCATCGTGTTGCTGCGCCGGCGCGGCCGGCACAGCGCGGACACGTTCCGCATGCCGCTGTATCCCTTGCCGGTGCTGATCAGCGTGCTCGGCTGGCTGTACATCGTGTGCACCAGCCCAGGGCGGCACATCCTGGCCGGCGTGGCGACCATGGTGGGCGGCACGCTCATTTACGCGATCGATGCATGGAGAAAGAAGGCATGGCCTTTTCAGAGCCCATGAAACGCTGGGAAGTAGCAGTGGTGGGCGAGATATACGCGGACCACGTGTTCAGCGGTTTCCAGCGCTGGCCCGCACCCGGCGAGGAAGTGCACGCCGAGCATTACCGGCGCGAACTCGGCGGCGGCGCTGTCAACACCGCCTGCGCGCTGGCGCGCTTGCAGCATCGCGTGCGCCTGATCGGGCTGATCGGCGAAACCGATCGCGCCTGGTTTGAAACGCGCCTGCATGGCTTTGGCGTGTCGGCCGACGGTTTGCGCGCCGATCCGCTGGGCACCGGCGTAACGGTGAGCGTATCCACCACACAGGACCGCTCGTTCTATACCTACCTGGGCGCCAACCGCCGCCTGGCCGAGGTGCTGGACGATGCATCCGTGCAGGCCGAACTGATCGCTGCGCGCCATGTGCATTTCGCCATGCCGCTGTCGGCGGAACTGGCCAGGCGCCTGTTTCCGCTGCTGCGTAGGGCCGGATGCACCACCTCGCTGGACGTCGGCTTCAGCCCGGACTGGCTGGGCGACCCGGCCAATGCCTGGACCTGCCGTGCAGTCGATTACTTTTTTCCGAACCAGACCGAAGCGCGCCGGTTGAGCGGCGACGACAGCGCCGAAGCCTTCCGCGACTGGATCGTGTCCATGGCCATGCCCCATGGCGTGATCAAGCTGGGCGCAGCCGGCGCCGCCGCCGTGGTCAACGGCCAGCTGTTGCACGTGGCGCCCCCGCGCATCGCGGCGGTGGACACGACCGGCGCCGGCGATGCATTCGATGCCGGCTTCATCGATGGCGTATTGAACGGCGAGTCGACCGAAGACTGCCTGCGGCGCGCATGCATTTGCGGCGCCCTGTGCACGACGCAGGCCGGCGCGCTGGAAGGTTTACCCGATTCCCTGCAGTTACGGAGCATCTATGAGCAAACCTATGGAACGTAAGATCGCCCTGATCGGTGGCGGAGGTGTACGCGCACCGCTGGTGATCTTCGGTGTGGATGAAGCGACGGAAGCCTTGGGCGCCGCGGAAATGGTGCTGTACGATCCCGACCAGGAACGCCTGGCGGTGATGGTGGCGCTGGGCAAGGCGATCGTGGCCAAGTCCGGCGGTTCGCTGCGTTTGCGCGCGGCCAGCTCGGCCGAGGATGCGATCGAAGGCGCGCATTTCGTGCTCAACAGCATCCGCGTGGGCGGCATTGCCGGCCGCGCAGCCGACGAGAAAGCAGCCATCGAACAAGGTTATCCAGGCCAGGAAACCACCGGCCCGGCCGGTGTCGCCATGGCCTTGCGCACCGTGCCGGCAGCGCTGGAACAGGCTCGCCTGGTGGAACGGCTGAGCCCGGATGCCTGGCTGGTGAACTTCACCAATCCCGCCGGATTGATCACGCAGGCCGTCACTGACCACGCGCGCGTGAAGATGGTCGGCATCTGCGATACGCCCACCGAACTGTTCCACAACATCGCCAAGGCGCTGGGCGAACCGTTCGACAATGTGCAATGCGATTACGTCGGCCTCAATCACCTGGGCTGGGTGCGCGGCGTGCGCGTGCGCGGCGAAGAGGTAATGGACAAATTGCTCGCCAGCGACGACCTGCTGCGCCAGCTCTATCTTGCGCCGCTGTTCGATTTCAACATGATCCGCTCGCTGCGGCTGATCCCCACCGAATACCTGTTCTTCTACTACGAACGGCGGCGCGCCCTGCACAACCAGGTGCAGCAAGGCGGCAGCCGCGGCGCCGAAATCCAGCAGTTGAACCAGGTGTTGATCGACAACCTGAAAAGCCGCCTGCTGGCCGGCGACGGCGATGGCGCGGTGGCGACCTATGCGGCCTATCTCAACCAGCGTTCCGGTTCCTACATGAAACTGGAAGCGGAAGGCGGCTCGGCCTTCGATCCGGATGTGAGCCTGCAGGTCGATCCGTTTCGCGTGGCCACCGGCTACCACCGCATCGCCATCGACGTGATGAGCGCCCTTACCGGCGCCAAGCCGGCCACCATCGTGGTCAACACGCGCAACCGCGGCGCCCTGCCCGACCTGCCGCACGACGACATCGTGGAAACCGCCGCGCGCATCAGCCTGGATGCCATCGAACCGGAACCGATCGCGCCGCTGCCCGACGCGGTGCGCGGCCTGGTGCATGCAGTGAAAGCCTACGAACGCGCTGCGATCGAGGCTGCGCTCACCAATACCCGGCTGACCGCGCGCAAGGCGCTGCTGATCCATCCGGCCATCGGCGAATGGAGCCCAAGCAAGGCGCTGCTGCACAACATGTTCGGCGCGGTCGATGCGGATGGGGAATGCCTGTGCCACGGGCCGATGCATGGTCATCTGCGTGGATGAGGCTTGCGGGCTGGGAGATCATCCCAGCCCACGCGCGGCGGCGTGGTATTTCTTGCGGATCTCCGCCAGGTCGACGCGCGGCGGCGGCGTCTTCAGCTGCATGTCGCCCATCGCGTCGGCGACGATCTGCGCAATGGCCAGGTCACGGAACCACTTGTGATTGGCCGGTATCACGAACCACGGCGCCACCTTCGTGCTGGTGCGCGCCAGGGCCTCCTCATAGGCTTGGATGTAGTCCGGCCATAAGCTGCGTTCCTGGTAATCGCTCTCGCTGATCTTCCACTGCCGCGCCGGATCGTCCAGGCGGCGCTTGAAGCGCTCAAGCTGCTCCTCGGCGCTGATGTGCAGGTAGAACTTCAGGATGCGCGTGCCGTTTTCCGCCAGCATCTGCTCGAAATCGTTGATCAGCTCATAACGCCTCGCCCATACCTCACGCGGCACCAGCGCGTGGACGCGCACCACCAATACGTCTTCATAGTGCGAACGGTTGTAGATGACCACCTCGCCGCGGGCCGGGGTGTGTTGATGCACGCGCCAGAGAAAATCATGCGCGCGCTCTTCCGCGCTGGGCTGCTTGAAGCTGGCCACCCGCGTGCCCTGCGGATTCATGCCGGCAAAAAGATGCCGGATGACGCCGTCCTTGCCGGCGGCATCCAGCCCCTGCAGCACGATGAGCAGCGACTGGCCGGCATCCGCATAGAGCAGGTATTGCAACGCCCGTATGCGCGCCAGCGATTCGGCAATCACCGGCGCCGCCTTCTCGGACGACTCGTGCTTGCCTTTGCAGGCTGGATCGATGCGCGCCAGATGCAGCCTGGAACCCGGCTGCACGATGAATTCCTCGCGATACCCCATGTCAGTACTCCCGACCGGCCACGGCCTCGCACCATGCTCGAACGTCCGTGACGGGACGGCCAACGGCAATGCCCGCCGCCTGAAGCCCCGCCAGAACCTGCTGGATCACGTGCGACTGCACCTCGGCCAGCACGGTGAAATCGCTCACGGCGAAGTCCAGCTCATATGTCACCATGATGTCGTCAAACGCGCAGGCGTACGCCGAAGGCGTGGTATCCGCCGCGATGCCCTCGACCTTCTCCGTGGCCTGTTTCAGTATCCCGATCACCCGGCCCGGCGCCACCTCGTGATGAACACCCAGGCGCAGCGTGCCGATGTGCGGCATGCTGAGGCGGGAGTGGTTGGTGACGATCGCCTTGGCGACCAGGCTGTTGGGGATTACCACCAGGTCGTTGCAGCCGGTCCTGATGCGCGCCACGCGCCAGTTGATTTCGATGATCTGGCCTTCCACGCCATCTTTGGTGGCGATCCAGTCGCCGGCCGCAAAAGAGCGCTCGATATTGAGCGCCAGCCCGGAAAAAACATCCGCCAGCGTGCTTTGCAGCGCCAGGCCAAGCACGATGGCCAGGACGCCGGAGGTGGCCAGCACCGTGGAGATCGGCTGCTTGAACACCACGTCGACGATGCCGACGAAGGCCACCACGTAGATCAGCGCCGACGCCAGGTCGGCAAACAGTTGCCGCGCATGCGGCTGGTTGTCGTCCGGGAAAATGGTGCGCCGGAGGATCAGGTCGAGCAGGCTCTTCAACAACCAGGCGCCCAATATCCACCAGATGACTTTCGGCAGCTCGGGTGGCAGGCGCTGCTCGCCGGAGCCCTGGAAGAACAGGTAGTGCCCCAGCGGATTGCTGCGCCCGGGATAGACCGCGGTAAGCAGCAACAGGATGCCGCCTCCCCATAGAAGCTGGCGATACGGCCGTAGCCTTCGCGCGAAACCGCACAGCAGCAGCAGCGCCGCCATGGCCAGGCAGGCCACGTCGAAGCCACTGAAGATGACGGCGGGAAGAGCGTTCATGCACGCGGCCACAGGCGGTTCTGATGCGCCATAGTCGAACCGGGCGTGGGCTTCCTTCTTGACGATCGTCAAATCCGCGCGAGTAAGGCCGCAGGCTGCGTTGGAATCCCCGCATTGCCGATGCGCTGACGCGCAGACGCGCAATCACGACCTTGCCTTGGTTCGCCCGTTTTCTATAACCTCGCCCTAACAAGGCCCCAAGGAAGGTCACATGCAATCGTCTGGAACATTTCGCGGCATGCTCGTGCTCAACCGCCAGCCGCAGGAAACCGTGCATATCGGCGACGAGGTTACCGTTACCGTACTGAGTGTCGACGGCAACCAGGTTCGCCTCGGCATTCGCGCTCCCCTGCACATTGCCGTCCACCGCGAAGAAATCTACCGCCGCATCCAGGACAACAAGTGCGCTGCCGCGAAGGTGTCGTCGGCTTCTCCCCAGGTCGTCGTGCGGCGCTCGCGTTCCCGGCCTGCTGATTAGTTCCGATGCTGGGATTTCATCCCGGCCTACGGCGCTGAAGCGCCACAATAAATGGCGTATAGCGTCTCGATGATGCGCTCGGCCGGACCCGGTTCGAGCGCATACCAGATGGTTTGCGCTTCGCGCCGTGTACGCACCATGCCTTCCTCGCGCAGCTTGGCCAGATGCTGGGAAAGCGCCGATTGACTGAGATCGGGCAAGGCTTCATTGAGCTGCCCCACGGAAAGCTCCGCGCCTGCCAGCAGGCAGAGTACGCGCAGGCGTTGCGGATTGGCGAGCGCCTTCAGCAGTTGCGCGGCCTCTTCGGCCCGGTTGTGCATGGCCCTGGCGTTGCGTGCGACGTTTCTTTTCATCGATGCCTCACTGTTGTGCATTGCATAGCGCACGGTTGACTTTAGCGCATTCATCTAATTAAGATATTTCTAATGTAGCTAATTTTAATAAAATATCGACTTCCGAAGGCTCCACGCCAACAAGCGGGTTGACCTGCGTCAATGTCCTCCATGGCGATCCGCGCATGCTGAACGTGCGTCGTTTTTGCATCCGCAACACATCATCGAGGTGATCCGACATGTCGCGTATCGTGATTCTGGGGGCTGGCCTGGGCGGCATGGCGGCGGCTTATGACCTTAAAGCAGCGCTGGGAGCCAGCGCCGACATCACCGTCATCGGCGACGGCCCGTACTTCAACTTCACGCCCTCCAACCCGTGGGTGGCGGTCGGCTGGCGCACGCCCGAGCGGATTCGCGTGGCCGTGCGCGGGCCGTTGAACGAGCACGGTATCCATTACATCGAAGTGCCAGTACAGGCGATCCTGCCCGATGAAAATCGCCTGCGCCTGATCGATGGGCAGACGCTGGGGTACGACTACCTGATCATTGCCACCGGCCCCCGCCTGGCCTTCGACGAAGTGCCCGGCCTTGGCCCGGAAAACGGCTTCACCCAGTCGGTGTGCACCGGCCCGCATGCACAAGCGGCGTGGTCCGCCTACCAGGCGTTTCTGAAGCATCCTGGCCCGATCGTCGTCGGCGCGGTGCAAGGCGCAAGCTGCTTTGGCCCCGCCTACGAATTCGCGATGATCCTGGATGCCGACCTGCGCCGGCGCAAGCTGCGCGACCGCGCACCGATCACCTTCATTACGCCGGAGCCGTACGTCGGCCATATGGGGCTGGGCGGCGTCGGCGATTCCAAGGGCTTGCTGGAATCGGAGCTGCGCAAGCGGGACATCCGCTGGATCACCAATGCCAAGGTAACGGCCATCGAGGCCGGGCATATCAAGCTCGACGAGCTGGATACCCAAGCCGTGCTGCTGCAAGCGCACGCTTTGCCCTTCGCCTACGCCATGTTGATACCCGCCTTTACCGGCGTCGACGCGGTGCGCGCCGTGCCCGCCCTGGTCAATCCGCGCGGCTTCGTGCAGATCGACGCGTTCCAGCGCAATCCGATCTACCGCAACGTGTTCGCCGCCGGCGTGTGCGTGGCGATCCCGCCGGTGGAAAGCACGCCGGTGCCGACCGGCGCACCCAAGACCGGCTTCATGATCGAGTCGATGGTCAGTGCCATCGTGCAGAACATCCAGGCCGAGCTGGCCGGCGCCCCCGCCGACGCACGCGCCACCTGGAATGCGATCTGCCTGGCCGACATGGGCGAAACCGGCGCCGCGTTCGTGGCTTTGCCGCAGATTCCGCCGCGCAATGTCACTTGGGCCAAGACCGGCAAATGGGTGCACCTGGCGAAGATCGCCTTCGAGAAGTACTACCTGAAGAAGGTACGCACCGGAAACACGCATCCGGTGTTCGAGCGCTACGTGCTCAAGCTGTTGGAAATCGAGCTGTTGAAACCCAAGGCGCCGCACCACTGAAGCTTTCACTGCAACGGAGCAAAGATCATGAACATCGACCGCGTCGTTCTCGCTTTCGCCGGCAGCATGGTGCTGCTGAGCCTGGCATTGGGGTATTTCGTGTCGCCGTGGTGGTTGCTGCTCACGCTGTTCGTCGGCGCCAATCTGCTGCAGTCCGCCTTCACCGGTTTTTGTCCTCTGGCGAAGATCCTTGCGCACTTCGGTGTGAAGGGTGGCAGCGCGTTTCCTTCTTGAATCACAACGGCTGCCACGTGACGCGTCATGCGCAAAGACACCCTACAACGCACCCGGGCGCATAACGCCGCCCTGCTCTTGCTGGCCACCGTACTGAGCGCATGCGGCGACCGGCAGCCGCACCCGATGGCGCAAACCACCCCACCTGCAATGGCATCGCTGGTGGTGCATGCGCAGGTCGCCCCACAGGAACAGATCTGGGACGGCACGGTGGAAGCGATCCATTCCGCCGTGCTGTCCGCACAGACCAATGCGCGCGTGGAAGCATTGCCTTACGACGTCAACGACGTGGTGCCGGCCGGCGCGGTGCTGGTGCGTTTCAGCAACGTGGAGCAATCTTCCGCCACGCGGGCGGCCAGGGAACAGATCTCGGCGGCGCGGGCCGTCTATGCCAACGCGAAGATCAATTACGAGCGCATCGCTGCGATCGCCGCCAAGGGACTGGTCGCCAAGGCCAGCCTCGATGTCGCGCTCGCGCAGCGCGACAGCGCCTATGCAGCCTTGCTTGCCGCGCAGGCCAATTGGCGCAACGTCGGCATGCAGGAGGACTACACCGTGGTACGCGCGCCGTACGACGCCATCGTCACGCGCCGCTACGTGCAAGTGGGCGAGTCGGTGCAGGCCGGTCCGCCGGTGCCGCAACAGCTGATCGCCATCGCATCGCTGAAGGATTTGCGCGTCAACGTGCAGGTACCGCAGAGCGCGGTGGATGCCATCCGCCGCTATCGCTCGGCATTCGTGTTGCCGGCTGACAATGCCGCGCGTATCCCCGGCACCTCGGTCACCGTGTTTCCGTATGCCGATCCGGATACGCACAGCTTTTCCGTGCGCGTTGACATGTCGGGCGACCACACCGGCCTCTACCCTGGCATGACGGTGAAAGTGGCGTTCGCCACTGGCGAAGGGCGGCGCCTGCTGGTGCCGGCCAGCGCACTGGTCCAGCGCGGCGAACTGCAAGGCGTGTATGTGATCGACAACAACCAGGTCGCGCTGCAACAGGTGCGTACCGGCCACCGCTACGATGACCGTGTCGAGATACTCGCCGGCCTGGACGACGGCGAACGCATCGCCACCGACCCCGCCGCGGCCGGCCGCCAGCTGGTGGAGCTCCATCGCGGAGCCGCGCCATGAGTGCGCCGCTGGGCTTTTCCGGCCGCATCGCGCGCAGCTTTCTCATCTCACCGCTCACGCCGATCCTGGCCATCGCCGCGCTGCTGCTGGGCCTGGCGGCGATGATGATCACGCCGCGCGAAGAAGAACCGCAGATCGACGTGACCATGGCGAACGTGATGGTGCCCTTCCCCGGCGCCGACGTGCACGACGTGGAGAACCTGGTGGCGTTTCCGCTGGAGCAGAAGCTGTCGGAAATCGAAGGCATCAAGCACGTGTATTCGGTCAGCCGTCCTGGCATCGCCATCATCACGGTGGAATTCCAGGTTGGCGTACCGCGCCAGACGGCGATCGTGCGGCTGTACAACCAGGTGTTCCAGAACCAGGATTTCGTGCCGCGCGACTTGGGTGTGGGGCCGCCGCTGATCCGGCCGATGGGCATCGACGACGTGCCGGTGATGGCGTTGACGCTGTGGAGCGATCGCGCCGGCGAAACGCCTACCCAACTCGGTGAAGTGGCGCACACACTGGAAGCGGAACTCAAGCGCGTACCGGGCACGCGCGACGTCTACACCATCGGCGCGCCTGAACGCGCAGTGATGGTGGAGCTGGATGCCACCAAGCTCGCTTCCTACGGCATGGCGATCACCGACATTTCCGGCGCACTCCAGGCCGCGAACACGGTGAGGCAAGCGGGCGACCGCGTCAGCGCCGGCACCGATATGCCGGTGACGGCCGGCAGCTTTCTCGCCAATGCCGACGACGTGGCGAACCTGGTGATCGGCCTGAAGAACGGCCAGCCGGTGTTCCTCTCCGACGTCGCGCGCATCCATCAAGGCGCTGACCTGCCCAGCAGCTACGCATGGTTCGGCACGCCGCCCGGCAAGGGCGGCCCGGCCAGCGGTTCGGCGCCGGCCGTCACTATCGCCATCGCCAAGAAACCCGGCACCAATGCCGCCGACATCACCACCGCGATCGCGGCGCGCCTGGCATCCCTGCAAGGCGTGGCGATACCGGCGGGCGTGCATGTCGAGGTCACGCGCGACTACGGGCAGACCGCCACCGACAAGGCGAACCACCTTATTCACAAGCTGATTTTCGCCACCGTTTCGGTGGTGTTGCTGGTGCTGCTGGCGCTGGGCTGGCGCGAAGCCATCGTGGTGGGCAGCGCCGTGATCGTCACCTTGATGCTGACCTTGTTCGCTTCCTGGGCGATGGGTTTCACCATCAACCGCGTGTCGTTGTTCGCGCTGATCTTTTCCATCGGCATCCTGGTCGACGACGCCATTGTGGTGGTGGAAAACATCCACCGGCACATGGCCATGGGTGGCTCGCTGCGCGAGGCCATTCCGGAAGCGGTGGGCGAGGTAGGCGGCCCCACCATCCTGGCGACGTTCACGGTGATTGCCGCGCTGCTGCCGATGGCTTTCGTTTCCGGCCTGATGGGACCGTACATGCGGCCGATCCCGATCAACGCCTCGGCCGGCATGCTGCTGTCGCTGGCGGTGGCGTTGATCGTGACGCCGTGGCTTGCGTTCCGGCTGTTGCGGCATGTGCATCACTCCGCGGAAGCGACTCATGCAGCGGGCGGCAGCCGATTGCACCGCCTGTTTCATCGCCTGATGTTTCCCTTCATCGGTGGCGCGCGCGCGCCGCGCCGGCGTAAGCTGCTGTTCGCATCCATGGGCCTGCTGGTAATTGCAGCGGCCGGACTGGTCTTGGTGAAAGCGGTGGTGCTGAAGATGCTGCCGTTCGACAACAAATCCGAATTCCAGGTGGTGGTGGACATGCCCGCCGGCAGCACCCTGGAGCGCACCAATCGCGTGCTGGCCGAACTGGCGCAGGCCGTGTCGACCATTCCCGAAGTAAAGGACTGGCAAGGCTACGCCGGCACTGCCGCGCCCATCACCTTCAACGGCCTGGTGCGCCAGTATTACCTGCGCAGCGGCCCGCTGGTGGGCGACCTGCAAGTGAACCTGCTCGACAAGACGCTGCGCAGCCGGCAAAGCCACGCCATCGCGCTGGCGGCGCGGCCGATGCTGGCGAAGATCGGCGCGCGCTACGGCGCTGCGATAAAAGTGGTTGAAGTACCGCCCGGCCCACCGGTATTGGCGCCGATCGTGGCCGAAGTGTATGGCCCCGATGGCGACATGGTGCGCAAGGCAGCGCGACGCCTTAGGAAGATGTTTGCCAGCACGCCCGACATCGTAGACATCGACAGCAGCGTGGAAGCCGATGCGCCACGCAATGTCGTGACGGTGGATCGCCAGCGCGCGGCCAAGCTCGGCCTCAACCAGGCCGACATTGCGCAAGCGTTGCGCACCGCCCTGTCCGGCGACGACGCCACCTATCTGATGGATGGCCACGCCAAGTACGCCGTGCCGCTGCGCCTGCGTTTGCCGGCAGGCGACCAGGCATCGCTTGCGCAACTGTTGGCGCTGCGTATCCGCGCGCACGGCATGGCGCCGGCACCCGTGACAACGTTTGCACAACTGTTCGCACCGCACGCTCCGACATCGTACGGCGCGCTGGTGCCGCTGTCCGAAGTGGTGAGCGTACGCACGGACGAGCGTGAAAAGGCCATCTACCACAAGGACCTTCTGCCGTATGCCTACGTGGTCGGCGACGATGCCGGCGCCACCGACAGTCCGTTGTACGGCATGTTCAAGATGGTCGGCAGATTGCAAGACGAAAAAGTGCTGGGCCAGACCGTCGACCAGCACTTCATCGCGCAGCCGCAGGATACGAGCGGCCTGGCGATCAAATGGGACGGCGAATGGCAGATCACCTATGAAACCTTCCGCGACATGGGCCTGGCCTATTCGGTGGGCCTGGTGCTGATCTACCTGCTGGTCGTGGGCCAGTTCAAAAGCTATGTCGTGCCGCTGATCATCATGGCGCCGATTCCGCTGACCGTGATCGGCGTGATGCCCGGCCATGCACTGTTGGGCGCGCAATACACCGCCACCTCGATGATCGGCATGATCGCGCTGGCCGGCATCATCGTGCGCAATTCGATCCTGCTGATCGATTTCATCAACCAAGCGCTCGCCGCAGGGCGGCGGCTGGAAGAAGCCGTGATCGAAGCCGCCGCCGTGCGCGCAAAGCCGATCGTGCTGACCGGCGTTGCAGCGATGGCGGGCGGCTTCTTCATTCTCGACGACCCTATTTTTCAAGGACTGGCAGTGTCGCTGATCTTCGGCATCCTGGTGTCGACGATCCTGACGCTGCTGGTGATTCCGCTGCTGTATTACGCGTGGCTTTCGCGACAGGCGCAAACACTACGCGGCGCCTGAGGGAGCGATCATGTTCAAGCATCTGCTACTGGCCACCGACGGATCGGCGCACGCCGAATCGGCAGTGAAAACCGGCGTGCAACTGGCCCGGTCGCTGCACGCGGAAGTAACCGGCATGACCGTGCTCGCACCGCAACCCACGGCCATCCGCCAAACCGCCCATCCGCACGGCCATGTCGTCGCCAATGCGCATTTGCGTTTCGTGCAGATCGTCGCCAACACGCACGACGTGACGTGCGACACCCTGTACGTCACCGGCGAAGCACCACACGAGGAAATCATCCGCACCGCCGACCGCCTGCACTGCGACCTGATCGTGATGGGCGCGTTCGGGCACAAGGGCATCAAGGCGAAGCTGCTCGGCAGCGAAACGCAAAGGGTCCTGATTCACGGCCATTTGCCGGTACTGGTGTGCAAGTAGGCTGGGATGAAATCCCAGCATCAGGAACCACGACAAAGCTGGGATTTCATCCCTGCTCGCGACCTTCATCTCCAGAAGGATATTTCCGCCACGACCAAACAGGCACCCATGATGGAAGCCGAACGAACCGCCACCGAAGAACTTGCCGCGCTGGGCTCCAGCCGCGAGCGTGGCCTGTCGTCGGCAGAAGCGGCGATCCGGCTGAAACGCGACGGCGCCAACGAGATCGCACAAAAAAAGCAGCATCCGCTGTGGCTGCTGCTCAAGAAATTCTGGGGCATCTCGGCCTGGATGATCGAGCTGGTCGCCTTGCTTTCCCTGGTACTGAAGAAGTACGACGACGTATGGATGGCGCTGTTGCTGCTGGTCATCAATGCCTTGCTCAGCTTTCTGCAGGAGCAGCATGCCGCCGATGCCCTGGCGGCATTGCGGCAGCGACTCAACGTGCTGGCCAGGGTCTTGCGCGACGGCGTGTGGCGCCCGATTCCAGCCGCGGAAATCGTATGCGGCGACGTCGTGCGCGTGCGTGCCGGCGATTTCGTGCCGGCCGATCTGCGCATCATCGAAGGCGACGTGAAAGCGGATCAATCTGCGCTGACTGGCGAATCGCAAACCATCGAAAAGAGGCCCGACGACATGCTGTATTCCGGTTCGGTCGCCAGCCAGGGCGAAGCCAGCGGCGTCGTCACGGCAACGGGTGTTGGCACGCGTTTCGGCCGCACCGCCCAGCTGGTGGAAGATGCGCAGCCGCGCTTGCATGTCAACGATGTGATCGGGCGCGTGGTCAAGTGGCTGCTCATCATCGTGAGTTCCCTGGTGGCGCTTACGCTGGTCGTCGCCCTGCTGCGCGGCGTGCCGCTGGTGGAAACCCTGCCGGTGGCGCTGGTGGTGCTGATGAGCGCCATTCCGGTCGCGCTGCCGGTGATGTTCACGGTGAGCACGGCGCTGGGCTCGATGGAACTCGCGCACAAGGGCGTGCTGATCACGCGCCTTGGCGCGGTGGAAGACGCCGCCACCATGAACGTGTTGTGCGCCGACAAGACCGGCACGCTGACGCTCAACCGGCTCAGCCTGGTGGACGCGCTGCCGCAAGCCGGGTTTTCTGCCAATGACGTGATACGCATCGGCGCGCTCGCCTCCAATGCCGCCGACTACGACCCGATCGACTTGGCGTTTCTGCAGGCCGCCAGGGAGCGCAATTTGCTGACGTCCGATGCGCGCGTGCTTTCCTTCGTTCCGTTTTCCGCTGCCACGCGCTGCACGCAAGCCACCATCGAAACGCCAAACGGCCAGCTGAGATGTATCAAGGGTGCACTGCGTAGCGTGGCGCAAGCGGCCGGGCTCGATGCCGGCACGCTGGATACCTTGCGATCGGCCGCGCGCGAACAAGCCTTGAAAGGCATTCGCACGCTCGCTGTCGCGCGAGCGGACGATTCGGCGTCACCGAAGCTGGTCGGGCTTGCCTATCTGCACGATGCGCCGCGGGTGGATTCGCGCCACCTCATCGAGCAACTGCATGCACTTCATATCGACGTCAAGATGCTCACCGGCGATGCACGGCCGGTCGGGCAGGAAATTGCCCATGAACTGGGCCTGGGCGAGGTGCTGCGCGCGCCGGATCTTCGCGCGCTTTCCAGCGCGCGGGCGGCGGAGCTGATCACACACGCCGATGGTTTTGCCGAAGTTTTCCCCGAAGACAAATACCGCGTGGTGACCAGCCTGCAAGCGGCCGGCCGTGTGGTGGGCATGACCGGCGACGGCGTGAACGATGCGCCTGCGTTGAAACAGGCCGAAGTCGGTATCGCTGTCAGCGGCGCGACCGACGTCGCCAAAGCCGCTGCCAGCGCGGTGCTCACCACCGAAGGACTGGCCAATATCGTCGCGCTGGTGCAGACCGGCCGCGCTATTTACCAGCGCGTGCTCACCTGGATCGTCAACAAGGTCGCCGACACGATTCTCAAGGCCGGGTTGATCGTCGTGGCGTTTCTGGTCACCGGGCGTTTCGTGATTTCCGCGCTGGGCATGCTGCTGGTGGTGCTGCTTACCGACTTCGTCAAAGTGGCCTTGGCAACCGATCGCGTGGAAGCCTCGCGTACGCCGGAGACATGGAACATCGCCCCCTTGATCGGTGTGTCGGTAGTGCTTGGTCTGTTGATGCTGGTGGAGTCACTCGGCCTGCTGGCCTTCGGCTGGCATGCGTTTGCGCTGGTGCAGAAAGATGGCCGGCTACTCACCTTCACGTTCCAATTGCTACTGTTTTTCGCGCTTTTTTCGCTGCTTTCCATTCGAGAGCGCCGTGCCTTCCTGAGGTCTCGGCCGAGCATCACGCTGATGGCATCGCTCGCAGCGGGCGCACTCGTCGGCATCTTGGTCGGCTGTTTCGGATTGGGGCGCTTGCAAGCGCTGCCGTTATGGCAAAGCCTGTCGATGGCCAGCTGCATAGGGCTCTTGGTGCTAGGCCCCAATGATGCGATCAAGACCGAGCTGGTCCGGCGCGCACTTCAGAAAATGCACCCTCAACCCACGGAGGTCACCTGACATGGCCGCTCCGACATCTGCTCCACAAGAGTCTTTCATCCACGTGCTTTGTCCTGCATGTGGCAAGGTCAACCGCGTCCCTTCCGAGCGCCTGGCCGAGCTGGCCCGTTGCGGCCACTGCCATCGCCCCTTGTTTGCGGGCCATCCGGTGGAAGTGGATGAAGCTGCATTCCAGGCGCATGTGCGCCTAAACGATCTCCCGCTGCTGGTGGACATGTGGGCGCCCTGGTGCGGACCATGCCGGATGATGGCGCCGCACTTCGAGCGCGCCGCCACCCTGCTCGAACCGCACGTCCGCCTGCTGAAGCTCGACACCGACCAGGCGCAAGCCACCGCAAGCCACTATGGCATCCGCAGCATTCCTACGCTGTTGCTGATCCATCGCGGCAAGGTCATCGACCGTATCGCAGGCGCGCAGAACGCCGATGCTTTGGTCCGCTGGGTGCGGTCGCACTCGCTATGACCATCCTTTCCACCTGCAAGGAGAACGACCATGTATAAGCAATGGCCCGAAATGAGCAAGGACCTCTCGGAGATACTCAAGGAGGTGCGCGCGGGCACACCCGATACGATGAGCGCCTTCTCCGCACTCGCCAAGGCAGCGCTGGCGCCCAAGGCGCTGGATACGAAAACCAAGGAATTGCTTGCGCTAGGCATTTCCGTGGCCATTCGCTGCGACGCCTGCGTGGCCTTCCATGCGGAAGCGGCCGTGAAGCGCGGCGCCACGCGCGACGAAATCATGGAGACGATGGGCATGGCGATCTATATGGGAGCCGGCCCGAGCGTGATGTATGCGGCGCAAGCGGTGGAAGCGTATGACCAGTTTGCGGCCAGGCAAAAGGAGTCGCAGGCGTGAAGCCGTAGGTTGGCGGCGAGCCCCGGACTTGATCCGGGGCTCGCCGCCAACCTACGAACCTCGCCTGCCGTGGCGCAACTTGCCGTAACATCGGGCGACCCGAACACGGCCTTCGCGTCGAAAAGTCAACGAGGTGTGTAGATGCAGCGGCGTATTTCCTCAATCGGCATGGCCTGCATCACGTTGGTCGTGCGGAACATGCTCGGCGAAGGTGTCACTCTCCAGCGATGAGCCCCTTTGTGCATCGTGGCACACGCCACGCTTTCGTGCTGCTAGGATGCACGGCGAGCCTGGGCGCGACAATGTGCCAGGCAGCCACGCAGGATGTAGCCAGCGCCGCTGCGGCAGCCCGCATCGATACGCTGTCAACCGTGCACGTAAGCGTCAGCCGATTGACGATCGATCCACGCGACATACCCGCGGCACTTAGCGTTACCAGCGTTGCGCCGGCGAACGCCGGGCAACCCGGCGTAAATCTGTCCGAGGCGCTGGTTGGGGTACCCGGCGTGCTGGCACGCGACCGGCAGAACTATGCGCAGGACGAACAATTCTCGATCCGCGGATTCGGCGCACGCTCGACCTTCGGCGTGCGCAGCATCCGCTTGTTCGTCGACGGCATACCCGCCACCCTGCCGGATGGGCAAGGCCAGCTCTCCGATTTCGATCTGAGCATGGGCGGCCGGCTGGAGGTGTTGCGCGGTCCATTCTCGGTGCTTTACGGCAATGCGGCCGGCGGCGTGGTGCAGCTGTGGACCGCGCCAGGCACGGCCGCTGCGAAGACCACGCTGGGTATGTATGCCGGCAGCCATGATGCTTTCCGTTACAGCGCCGATACGCGTGGCATGCTGGGCGATGTGGATTACAACGTCGCCGTCGGGCAATTCCTCACCGGAGGCTATCGCCAGCACAGCCGCGTCAACCGGCAAACGGCCCACGCACGCTTTGGCATACCGCTGGGCGATCACCGCAAGCTGACCGTGGTGCTCGACCGCTTCGATCAGCCGCGCGCCGAAGACCCGATGGGGCTGACCCGCGCCCAGCTCGACGCCGATCCCCGGCAGGCCTCGCCGGCAGCACTGCAGTACGACACGCGCAAGAGCATTCTGCAGAACCAGCTTGGCCTGGTGTACGACCAGCAGCTCGGCCACGATGACCAGCTGCACGGCACGGTTTACGTCGGCCGGCGCGACATCACGCAGTACTTGTCCATTCCGAAGGCGGTGCAGGCCAATCCGCTGTATCCCGGCGGCGTGGTGGCGCCGGACACCAACTATGGCGGCCTGGATCTGCGCTGGACGCACGAGGGACAGCTGCTCGGCCGCGATACCGAATTCGTGCTTGGCGGCGGCGGCGATTGGCAATGGCAACGGCGCCTGGGCTACCAGAACTTCACGGGCAATATGCTGGGTGTGCAAGGCGCATTGCGCCGCGACGAAAACGATGATGTAGGCAATGTCGATGTGTACGCGCAATGGTATTGGTACGTCGCCGAGCAATGGTCGCTACTGCTGGGCCTGCGCCACGACGGCGTGCATTTCGACGAACACGATTTCTACATCACGCCGGCCAATCCGGATAACAGCGGGCATGTGGATTATTCGGCCACCACGCCCGTGCTCGGCGTGCTGTTCCATCCGCTGGATAACCTGCAGCTTTATGCAAGCTTCGGGCGCGGCTTCGAAACACCCACCTTCGACGAACTGGGCTATCGCAGCGATGGCCAGCCCGGTCTGGCCTTCAACCTCCCGGCCACGCGCAGCGACAACGAAGAAGCCGGTGTGAAGTGGCAACCCTTGCAGGCGCTGGATATCGAAATGGCCGCCTTCCGTGCCGACACCCGCAACGAACTGGCCGTCGACACCAGTGAGAACGGTCGTTCCACGTATCGCAACGTCGGCGCCGCACGGCGCCAGGGCGTGGAGTGGTCGATGAATGGCAGGTTCGCGCCGCAGTGGCGCATCGCCGCCGGCTTCACTCATCTGCAAGCCGTGTTCCGCAGCCGCTTCCTGGCCTGCGCCGGCACGCCGTGTGCGTCACCGAACGTGCCGGTGCCACATGGCGCACGCATTCCCGGCGTTCCCGGCGACTACGGTTCGCTGCGCCTTGAGCACGGCGGTGATCTTGGGTGGCAGGAAGGCATCACTTTCACGGGCGCGGGCAGCGTGGTGGCCAACGACACCAATACCGCGCATGCCGCTGGCTACGGCGTGGCCGGCATCGATGTTGCCTATGTGTTTGGACTCGGCGGGTCGAAGCAGCTTCGCGTAAGCGGCCGGGTCGACAATCTTGCAAACCGCCGCTACGTCGGTTCGGTGATCGTCAACGACAGCAACGGCCGCTATTTCGAGTCGGGGCCGGATCGCGCCTATATGCTCGGTGCGCAGGTGAGTTTTTGAGTTCGGATACTTTTGGGTCACCCCGGGCGTGATCTGGCGGACCTGCCTGCGAACAAAATGAAGCCGCGCAATGTTTGCGCGGCTTCTGAAAAAGAACGCAAGGCTCAGTGTTTGCCATGTCCTTTCGAATGGGCTTTGCCGTGCGCGGTCCCTGTTACGCCCTTGCCCTTGGCTTTGTCCTGCGCCACGTCACTCACGGCCGGACCGACCTTGCTATCGCCGGCGCGCGTAGTATTGGTCATCGCCGATACCATATCACCATGGCTGTCGCTGTTCATGCCCGCATGGCCCATGCCGCCATGGCCGTGGGATTGGGGTGCGGCAAACGCGCTGGTCGCCGCCAGGCACAGCACCAAAGCGGTAAGCATCTTGGTACGCATAACTCGTAAACCTCTTGCGTGGGAACCGCTCGATCGCGGTGTGAGCACGGTAAAACCACATTGCCAGCCAATCGCTGAACTGCACGGGATTTAGCTGAACATCGCCTATCGGCGAAAAAGCAGCGTCAGCCACGTGCAAGCCTGATGGATAATGAGCGTCTAAAGCGCTGCAAACAGCTGGTTTCGGCGGCCGCAGGCATTCGGGCGGCCTTATGCTAATGGCTTGAGGCGACACCAAAGGAACATCCATGCCGTGGCTCATTACCAAGTACCTGATTACTTCTGCCGTGGTTGTAATCGTCTCGGAAGTTGCAAAGCGCAGCGACCGTCTTGGCGCATTGCTCGCTTCGCTGCCGCTGGTGACGCTCCTGGCATTGACCTGGCTTTATATCGACAAGCAACCTGCCGAGAAGATCACCAACCACGCTTGGTACACGTTCTGGTATGTCGTGCCTACGCTGCCGATGTTCCTGGCCTTTCCACGCCTGTTTACCCGTTTCGGATTCTGGCCGGCGCTGGGGCTGAGCGCGCTGATCACCATCGTGTCGTTCGCGCTGTTTGCCCTGGCGGTGCGCCCGTTCGGCATCAAGCTGATGTAGCGCTGGCGGGGATAACGTCCCAGCCTACTCCGCCATTTCACCGAACAACTCGGAAACATGGTGACGCGCCTGCGCCAGCGCCTTGCGCCCTTTCGTCGTCAGCCGGTAATAGCGTCGCCGGGTCTTGCCCGGATGTTCCTCGCGCACTCGCAGATAACCGCGTTCCGTCAGCCGGTGCAGCATCGGGTATAGCGTTCCAGGGCCGATGCGATAGCCATGATGGTGCAACTCCTCGATCATCCACTGGCCATAGATTTCCTGCTGCTCGGCATGCAGCAGGATGTGAAACGGGATCAGCCCGGACAGCAATTCGGTAGCCATGTTTATCGTGGGATATCCAGATCCGATTATGATCGAGCGCTATGTGATAGCACTCCGCCCTCACCCATGGAAGCAGCATGAACCGACCAGCCATTCCCCGCACAGTCTGGATGCTTGGCTTCGTCAGTCTCTTCATGGACTTGTCATCCGAGCTGATCCACGCCCTGCTCCCGATCTTTCTGGTCACCACGCTGGGCATGAGTGTCATGGCGCTGGGTTTGCTCGAAGGCATCGCTGAAGCCTCGGCGCTGATCGTGAAGATTTTTTCGGGGCCGGTCAGCGACTGGCTGGGCAAGCGCAAGCTGCTGTTGCTGTTGGGCTATGGCCTGTCCGCCTTGACCAAGCCACTGTTTCCGCTGGCGGCATCCCCCGCGTGGGCGATTGTGGCCCGCCTGCTGGACCGTACCGGCAAAGGCATCCGCGGCGCACCGCGCGATGCGCTCATCGCAGATGTGGCTCCACCGGATATTCGCGGTGCATGCTTCGGCTTGCGGCAGTCGATGGATACCTATGGCGCGGTGGCCGGGCCGCTGGCTGCGGTATGCCTGATGCTCGTATTCGCCGACCACATCCGCACGGTGCTGTGGTTTGCGGTGATTCCCGCCATGATCGTGCTGGCCTTGATCGTCTTCGGCGTTCGCGAGCCGGCGCATGCCGAGTCGGCGCATCGTTTTCGAACGCCATTGCAGTGGCGTTCGCTGCGCGAATTGAAAGTCGGCTACTGGCAGGTGGTGGCAATCGGTGCCACGTTCGCGCTGGCGCGCTTCAGCGAAGCCTTTCTGGTGCTTCGCGCGCAACAGACCGGATTGAACATGGCGTGGGTTCCCGGCGTGATGGCGCTGATGAGCCTGACCTATGCGCTTTCCGCCTACCCCATCGGCAAGCTCTCCGACCGGCTGGACCGTCACGGGCTGCTTGCCGCCGGCCTGGTGCTGCTGGCCATCGCGGATCTTCTGCTGGGAACAAGTACTTCGTTGGTGGTCGTATTCGCGGGCGTTGCCGTGTGGGGCCTGCACATGGGATTCACGCAGGGGTTGCTGTCGGCGATGGTCGCCGATACCGCACCGCAGGCTTTGCGCGGCACGGCATTCGGCATTTTCAACCTGGCCAGCGGCCTTTGCATGCTGATCAGCAGTGCGCTCGCGGGTTGGTTGTGGGATCGGCATGGTGCATCCGCCACGTTTTTCGTGGGTGCCGCGCTTGCCGCGCTATCCCTGGCTGTGTACGGCGTGGTTCGATCGTTCAATGCGTACAACCGCAGGCTGGGATGAAATCCCGGCATCAGGCAATCCCAAAACAGTTGGGATTTTCATCCCAGCCTACATTGATGACGTTGCAAGGCATGTACATCGGTATTACGTTATCGAAATCCGATAATGGCTACGGATGAGTCAAGCTCATGAACATGGCACGCGTGTTCGATACCAAGGCCGGCGCCTGGACGGTGCTGATTCGACTGCTCGTGGGCCTGGTGGTGTTCTTCCCCGAGGGCATCCAGAAACTCATCTTCCCGGCGATTCTCGGCGCGGGACGCTTTGCCAGGATCGGCATTCCCTGGCCCGACGTGCTGGGTCCATTCGTCGGCGTGGTGGAAACCACCTGCGGCCTGCTGATCATCCTTGGCCTGCTCACGCGGCTTGCGGCGATTCCGCTGATCATCGTGATAATCGTAGCGATCGTCTCGACCAAGGTTCCCATGGTGGTTGGTCACGATGTCGGGATTTTCCACGTGGCCAAGCTGCCTCGCTACGGCTTCTGGAGCATGGCGCATGAAGCACGCAATGATTTCTGCATGCTGCTTGGGGCGATCTATTTGCTTATCGAGGGCGCTGGGCAATGGTCCTTCGATGCCCAGCTGGCGCGCCGATTTGCCAACCGCAGGCTCCACTTCTGAGAACGTCCATGTCGATCGATCGTCGTGAATTCCTGAAACTTGGCAGTGTCGCTGCCTTGGCAGGAAGTCTGCCGAGCTTGGCAAAAGCCGGCACGCAAACCGCCACCTCGACCGCCGTGCCAGCGGGCAACGCCGACTACACGCTGCACATCGCGCGCAGCCTGGTGGAGCTATCCCCGGATCACATCGTGTCCACTACCACCTACAACGGCCAATGTCCGGGGCCGCTGCTTCGCCTGAAAGAAGGGCAGCGTGTCGTGGTCGATGTCCACAACGACACGGATATGCCGGAGCAGTTGCACTGGCACGGACAATTCGTACCGGTGGACGTCGACGGCGCAGCAGAAGAAGGCACGCCTTACATTCCACCGCGCGGCATGCGCCGCCTGTCGTTCGTGCCGGGACCGTCGGGGTTTCGTTTCTATCACACGCATGTGGCCGCCGGCAGCGACCTGAGCATGGGGCAATACAGTGGCCAGGTGGGGCCGGTGTATATCGAGCCGCGCCGCGAGCCAGGCAACTATGATCGCGAAGTGTTTCTGGTGCTGAAGGAATTCGATCCCTTCTTCAGCAAGGGCGGCGACATGGCGATGGACTTCCTGCGCCCTGGCGATCGCGAGCATGCATTGGAAGAACGTGGCGAATCGGCGATGAAGGCGTCGCTGGCAAGCGGCAAGGCCAAGGGCTACGAAGTGGGCTATCAAGCCTTTGCCATCAACGGCCGCATGCTTGGAGCCGGCGAGCCGATTCGGGTGAAGCCCGGCGAGCGCGTGCTGTTCCACGTACTCAATGGAAGTGCCACGGAGATACGCAGCCTCGCCTTGCCCGGCCACAGCTTCAAGGTGGTGGCGCTGGACGGCAACCCCGTTCCCCACCCGGCCGACGTGCCGGTGCTGTGGATCGGCACCGCGGAGCGCGTCAGCGCCATCGTGGAGATGCAGCATCCAGGCACGTGGATACTGGGCGATCTCGACGACGATGACCGCGGCCACGGCATGGGCGTGGTGGTTGAATACGCCGGCCACCGCGGCAAGCCGCAATGGATCAAGCCGCAACCCTTCGGCTGGGATTACCGGCGCTTCGCGCTGCCGAACACCCAACCTGCCGAGCCCGACCACATCATCGAGATGACGTTCGCCAAGCAGAATGCCGCCGACCATGGTTTCAATCGATGGACCATCAATGACGTGGCTTTCGACATGAAGAACATGCGGCCGATGTTCAAGCTGCAACACGGCAAGCGCTACCGGCTGCGCATGCACAACGCCAGCGACGATATCCATCCGATGCACTTGCATCGACATAGCTTCGAGATCACGCGCCTTGCCGGGGAGCCTACCGCCGGGGTCATCAAGGATGTGGCGATGCTGGGCGGTTACCAGAGCATGGAGGTGGATTTCACCGCGGACCAGCGCGGCTTGTCGCTGTTTCATTGCCATATGCAGTTGCATATGGATTTTGGGTTCATGGCGTTGTTCGATTGCGCATGACGACGCCCTCTTTGCCGCCATCCCCGTCCAAACCAACACCTGCGCAAGGCACTCCCTGGGAAGTCGGCACCGCCTTCCTCAAACTCGGCCTGACCTCGTTCGGCGGCCCGATCGCCCACCTGGGCTATTTCCATCGCGAATTCGTCGTGCGCCGCCGCTGGCTGGACGAAGACCATTTCGCGCAACTGCTGGCGCTATGCCAGTTCCTGCCAGGGCCGGCCAGCAGCCAGCTCGGTTTTTCCATTGGCCTGTTACGCGCCGGCTGGCTTGGCGCCATCGCCGCCTTTATCGCTTTCACCCTGCCCTCCGCACTCCTGCTGTTTGCTTTCGGCGAGCTAAGCCACCTGCTCACCGGGCCGTGGGGACAAAGTGTTATCCATGGCTTGAAACTGGTCGCCGTGGCCGTCGTTGCGCAAGGCGTGCTGGCGATGGCACGCACGCTTGCACCGGACATGCCGCGTGCGCTGATGGCCGCGATCGCAGCCGGCCTGATTGCGATAAATCCCGCTTCGATCATGCAGCTCGCGGTGGTGGTTGGCGGTGCCGTACTCGGCCCCTGGCTATGCAAGACGGTCACCTCGCGGCAAGGCGAGACCTTTCCGCTGCACTACGCCCGCCGCACCGGCACGGTGCTGATCGCTACCTACGCTGCGCTGCTCTTGCTCGCCTTCACGCTTGCGCCCGAACTGCCGCCGTTGGCGCAAATCGCCGCTGCGTTCTATCGCACCGGCTCCCTGGTCTTTGGCGGCGGCCATGTCGTGCTGCCCTTGCTCAAGCAGGCCGTCGTCGCGCCCGGCTGGGTAAGCAACGATGCCTTCCTCGCCGGCTACGGCGCCGCGCAAGCCGTGCCCGGCCCGATGTTTACCGTGGCGGCGTTTCTCGGCGAACAATCCCAAGGCGGGCGCGGTGGCGCACCGGGTGCAACGATCAGCCTGCTGGCGATCTTCTTGCCTGGCCTGTTGCTGGTATCAGGTGTACTGCCGTTCTGGCGCACATTGGCGTCCCGTAACCAGGCGGCGCGCATGCTGGCCGGCGTGAATGCGGCGGTGGTCGGCTTGCTGTCCGCGGCCCTCTATAACCCGGTGTGGATCAGCGCCGTGCACGACGGCAAGGATTTCGCCATCGCCTTGGTGGCCTTTACGCTGCTGGTCGCGGCACGCTGGTCCGCGCTGTCAGTGGTGGCGTGGTGCGTGATCGCTTCGATGGCCCGGCTTTTCGTCGGCGTGTAGGCATTGGCGGTTTGTCCGCGAGCCCATGATCAGAATCGCCCTACATGGATGCCCCTTGCATTCCTTACGGTAAATCCTGAGAGCACAGCTTACGATTCACGAACGTTCCTCTGTCGATGAGATGCGCTCACGTCGTTGCCAAGGAGGGGTAATGAGCTTGAAAGCAATAGTGGCGATCGTGTCCGGGTTGCTGGCTGTGTCCGCCGGCGTGTACCTGTCGGGCTGGATGATTTTGGCGTTGCTAGGCCTGGAGTCGGTCCCGCTGCAATGGAACACTTGGTGGACGTATTACAAGGCCATGGACCTGCCGCAGGTCGCACCGTACGTCACCAAAATCAAACTTGCTGGCGCGACGGGCCTTGGCTTGCCGCTGGCGGCATGGCTGTTGTTGCTGGTGCTCATGTTCAAGCCGCGCGAGCGCGCCTTTCATGGCGACGCAGAATTCGCCACCGCAGGTCATCTGGCCAAACGCGGGTTTCTTACCCACAAGCCGGAAGAAAGCATTTTCCTGGGCATGCTCAGCAGCCGGCCTATCTGGCTCAATGGAACCCTGCATGCCATCGTGACAGCACCCACGCGCAGCGGTAAATCGACCTGCATTGCGATACCGATTCTTCTCACCTATGAAGGCTCGGTGGTGGTGCTGGACGTCAAAGGCGAGTTGTATCGCATCACCAGCGGCTACCGTGGCCTGGCACTGGGCCAAAGCGTCTACATCTGGTCGCCGTACGACGAGACTGGCCGCACGCATCGCTTCAATCCGTTTACCCCGCTTGCGCGCCTTGCGCCTGGCATACGCTGGGGGGAATTGCAGACCATCGCCGCCATCCTGTATCCGGACGCACCAGGGAAAGATCCGTTCTGGGTAAGCCAGGCGCGTGCTGCCTTTGTTGCGTTCGCCGCCTTCATGTTCGAACGCTGGGACGCACTGGTACAGGCGTCTCACGCGGGCAACAACAGCACGCTCGATCCCAATGCAGATCCCCGCTTTCCAAGCTTCGAACGCATCTATCGCATGACTTCCGGCGAAGGACGCCAGGGTGGTATCAAGCAGGTGATCGACGATGTGCTATCGCAGGCCAACCAGCAGCATTTCGCCCACGTAAGCGACCGGACCCGCACCGCCTTCGCCGGCCTGGCCAACCTGGCCGAAGAAACCTTCTCCTCGGTGATCGCTACCGTACAGGCGCCATTGCAGCCATTCCTCAGCCCGATCCTGGCCGCAGCCACCAATGCCACCGATTTCGACGTGCTGGAGCTGCGCCGGCGCAAGATGTCGGTGTACGTGGTGATTCCGCCGCAAAAGCTGGACGAAGCAAGCAAACTGCTGAACATCTTCTTCAGCAGCGCCATCGGCGGCAACCTGCGGCAGGACAAGACCACCGACCCTACCATCAAGCACCAGGTACTGATGCTGATGGACGAATTCACGTCAATGGGACGTCTCGACGTGTGGGCCAAGAACATCTCGGTGTCGGCCAGTTACGGCGTACGCAGCGTGGCCATCGTGCAAAGCCATTCGCAGTTGCGCGCGGTCTATGGTGCCGATGAAGCGCAAACCTTCAGCACCAACCACGCCGCCCATATTGTGTTCACTCCGCGCGAGCAGGAGGACGCCGAGGCCTACTCCCGCACGCTTGGCGACTGCACCGTGCGCCGCAGGCATCGCACAGTCAGCGGCGGGCATGCGTCGTACAGCTATACCGAAGAACGCCGGCCACTCATGCTGCCACAGGAGATCAAGGAACTGCCCAAGGATGACGAACTCATCTTCCTGGAAGGCTGCAAGCCCATTCGCGCGAAAAAGAAGTGGTACTTCAAGGACAGGCAGCTCAAGAAGCGATTGCTCGAACCCATGCCGTTGCCGCAACCCTCGCACGGAAAGCCATGATAGTTGTCGAATCCGTCGGAGGCATCGCGCTCGTAGCGCTGTATACCGTGGCCTGGGTGATGGTGGTGTTGCTCGCCCTTGAGCTGGCGCCAAGTCGCCGACCCGCTCCGATGCCGGCTAAAACTGGCAATGCCGATGATCGGCCGGATCGGAAGCGCACCCGCCAAGCATTCAGCGCCGAGGACGATGTCAACGGCGAAGGCGCGCGCCCATCGTCCCTGATTCCCTACTACCGCCACAAACCCGACCCGGATTACCTGCTGCAACTGAAATACGCGGTGGAAATCGCCAATGAGGAGACGATCCGCAAGTATGGGCCGTTGCCAACGGGTGGTTTGCCGGTGCGGAAGAAGGCGAAGCCGGATGTGTACCGAGACTTTTCTAAGGAAGAAGAGATGAAATCAAAATACATAGCCACCGCTGCCGCAATGACCATTGCAGGGACGTTAGCAGCATGCGACGACAATCGCGACGTTGTGGCAGTGAAAACGGAAATAAGCGCCACGGCGACCCCTGCCTTCGCAACATTACACAATGAAAACGAGCCTTCACCGGAATCGACATCCGGGACTCATGTGGCGAAACCTTCTACACAAACCGAACTCGCGCCATTTGTTGGACCTGGCATGCGTATACGTGACAAGACAAGAGGCGATATAAATAACGACGGCTTACCCGATGTTATTGCGGTTGTGGAATCCGCCGAAGATAAGAAAACGCCGCGATCTGTGGTCGTGCTAGTAAGCGACACAACGGGTGTCCTACACAAAATGGCGCAAAACGACAAAATCGTTCCCTGCTTCAACTGCGGAGGGATCTTCGGCGATCCTTTCAGCTATGTGCAGCTAAGCAATGGTGTCATTACGGTCGTCACGGAGGGTGGATCACGAGAGCATTGGTGGAACGAATATGTTTTCAAATATTCCCCATCATCAAAAAATGCGATGTTGATAAGCGTCAAACGCGGCATTTCAGACACCTCCACTGGAAGGAGGATAGAAATTAACTACACATCGAAGGATTTCGGATCGATCAAATTTGAAGATTTCGATCCTTCAACCCTCCCCGAAGCGAAGCTCCCATAAATACTAATGGCACTAACTTAAGCGTCATTGCTCCATGGCTTGCCGCGATTTGCTCCCTCCCCTGCGACAGCAGGGGAGGGCTGGGGCGGGGTTGCTTGTGCTTTAGCGTGCAGCCGAATGTCGCTATGGCTTCTGATAACAAGCAACAATGCGGCAACGTCGGGCTCTTGCCGCTCGCTGCGCTCGCACCCCACCCCAACCCTCCCCTACTTCGCAGGGGAGGGGGCAGATCACTGCAAGTGTCGAGATACACGCTTAAGTTAGTGCGATTGCCCTTAAATACCCGTTCGGAAGCTTGGCTTGGATCGCCATTAAATTTTCCTTTCCTTACAACACTGGAGTACCAACATGATCACGGACAAGGAAGCGCAGTTGCTCCTAGACGCCGCATCTTCCGGCATTGATTCGCCGGAAGAGCTTGCTAATTTCATGGCCCAAGTCACCCATGAATCCAATGGATTGAGATCGTTGAACGAAGTGTTCCGTTACACGAAAGGGATATCGCAAATCTCAGACAAAGTTCGGTCGGCTCTACGTCAAGGACCAGAAGCCCTTGAAACTGCAAGAGTCGAGGCCTTGAACGGAAAGCCAGAAAAGCTCGCCGAACTCATGTATGGCGGGCGCATGGGTAATGACCTGTCCGGCGATGCGTTTAAATATCACGGCCGTGGCTATATCCAATTGACCGGCAAGGATCAATACGAAGAAGCCGGGATTGCGCTTGGCGTGGATCTTCTGAAAGCACCCGAACTTGCGGCCAAGCCTGAATACGCCGGGAAAATTGCGATCTGGTACTGGAACAAGAATTTGCATGGAAAGCCGGCTGCAGAAGATGTCAAGCAAGCCACCCATGCGATTAATGGTGGTGAAAATGGGCTCGATGATCGTATAAAGCGCTTCAATGAATGGAAGCAGGTGCTGGTGCCAACAGTGGTGGAGGAACTGGCTAAAGGGAAGCTGGAGATTCCCGTCCAGCCGAGCGATCAGTTGCAACGGCATCAAGCAACGGCAGCACCTTCCATTCAGAAGCTGCAGGAAGAACTTAACGCCTTTGGCTACACGGACCTCCATGGACGAGCCCTTGCAACCGACGGCCATTACGGCAAGCGCACGCGTGAAGCCGTCGAAGCCTTCCAACGTGACCAAAATCTGGCAGTAGACGGCATAGCCGGCCCTAACACATTGGCTGCATTGCGCGAGACTGCACGAACGCCAGACATCGGCACCACCGCGCTAGACGCCATCTCCGAACAGCTCAACACCCCGCCCGCCTACCCAAACGACACCCACCAGCAACTGGCATTCCTGCAAGCGCAATTGCGCGAGATGCAGCGGCAGATGGAAGCCATGGACCGCCAGCGCACGGCCGAGCGAGAGAGAGACGATGTGCGCACCGCATCGAATGAACCAGCCCAGCATGCGCCGCACTACGCCTCCACCTCGCACACGGCGGAACGATTCGCTTACAGCGACCCACGCCACCCCGTGCATCCACTCTACGCAGATGTAAAGCAACGCCTGGAAGCCCAAGGCCACGCCCTCCCCGAAGACCGCCTGACGCAGATCACTGGCGAACTGCACATCCGGCATTTCCAGCCGAACTGGGAGGGCTACATTAAGGTACAAAACGACAAAGTGCTTGCCGGTGACTATCACCCTTGGGGTGGCCTCCTAACGCTTGACCTGAAGGAACCTGCCCCAGCGGCACAGGAAACCTTGCAGCAGGTCGACACCCACCAGCAAGCTCTGATGCAAGAGCAGGCGCTTCGTGCGCAACAGACGCAGAGCCTTGGGCAGGGGCATGCGTTGTCCCGGTGATAACGCGCGCCAGCTTTTACCTTTTACCCCTTCCGCCCAGGCCGCCAAAATCGATGCACAAGAAAAGGAATCAGCAGCGCAAGGCCAATCGACCAGTGCAGTATCGCAATAACGGGCAGTGCGTTGTCGCTCGGCGGGTAATACAGCAAGTAGCCGGTCAGCACGAGCACGACCAGCAGCAGGAACAGCAGCCCGCCGGTGATGCGATGGCGTTTGGCCTTCCATCCCCAGATGACGTGGCGGCCCCATAGCCAACCGAACATCCACAGCGCCAGGAAAGCGAACAGCCCGTGCAGCGAAAGCCACCAGTGTTCCAGCGGATGCGGCTCAGGCCCGAATGAGGTTTGCTGGACCATGAAGTAATGGAACACCAGCCACAGCGCTCCGGTCAGCCACAGGCCAAGGCTGATGACGTACAGGGTCAGGCGAATGGGATGAGTGAGGCGCATCGGTTCACGACTCGCAAGAGGCTGCCGTTGATGTGTTCGCGCCGATCGACGTCCAACCGGTTCCATCCAGCATGAAAGCGAGCGCCTGATAACGGTCGAGGATCGCTGCTGAGGCTGTCCCGGCAGCCATGACCACCTTGGTGAGCGCATCGGCATCCATGCAGCGGGGGGCCAACACCGTCACGAAGCGACCGGTATTGCAGTAGCGTCCGGTGCGCGGATCGATATGCGGGCTAACCAGGGCTTCATCCTGCAACGCCTGGCTGCCGGAACTGGCTACCGCGGCGCCTTCGACATCCAGTGCGGGAATGACGCCGTCCCGATACGGTGCAGCCAGGTACACACGTTCGGGTTCCGCGCCGCCCAGCCGCAAATCCCCTCCCGCTTCCACGCAGATACGCGAAGGACGATGCGATGCGATGCAGTCGAAGGCGCAGTCGACGGCATAGCCTTTCGCAATACCGCCCAGGTCCAGCCATAGCGGCTTGCGAAACGAAACCGTTCCATCCGGCGACAGCACGACATCTTGCCAATTCGCATCCGCGGCGGGCGGATCTCCCGGCAACGCGGGAAGCAGCCCGTCTCTCACCAGCGCCGGCGCAATGGTGGGATCGAACAAGCCTTCCGATGCATCGGCCAATTCCAGCGCACATCGCAGCACCGCGTGGGTGTGCGCGCTGACATGCACGGGATGACACGCAGCTTCGCGGTTCAACTGCGAAAGTTCGCTGCCGGCTTCGTGAAAACTCATCAAGCGGTGGATCTCGGCGACGCGATCGAATGCAGCGCTGATGACGTCGTTCGCCAGGACCTGCGGCAAGCCGTCGACCCGGATGCGCACGATCGTGCCCAGCAGCGGCTTGGCGCGCTCAATGAGGAGCGATGGCAATGGCATAGGTGGCCAACAGCCGGCGCACGCCATCCGTAATGTGCTTGGATGAAAGCGTCGCCCCGGAAATGTTCTGGATGTCCTTGGTCAGCGTAAGCGTGGCGCCGTTGCGCTTGCCTTGGAACTGCGCCAGCCATTGGGGGTTGCGCACCTGGTCACCGAACGCCTCGCGGTATTCCAGAATTTCGATGCTTTTCACCGCGCCGGTGTTGTCCAGCGCCACGGCAATGGGAATGAACTCGTGCTTGCCCACTACCTGGTCCGCGATGAACCAGCCGCCGGTCGATACCTTCCAGAGCTGGAGCTGGTGGTTGAGTACATCCGTGCCGCTGGCCTTCTCGATCGCATGCACCTGCTCATCGGTCAAGGTCAGCGGTTGCGAGGTGAAGGTGGCGCCGGGAAACATCAGCTGCTGCGCCTGCTCGACACTGAGATACACCTTGGCGTAGGCAGGCGTGGCAACGGCGACGATCGCAACAGCAGGCACCAACAGGAATTGCGCTTTCATGGTCGGTTTCCGTCAGAAGTAGTAGCCAAGTTTCAAGCGAACGCGCGTGTGCTCGAAATCGACGTCGGTGTCATAGCCGTTGACGATCATGCTGGGGTCCATGTAGTTGTGCGCGATCGGAAGCTGCTGCCACCACGTCAGCGTCGCAAAAAAATGCTGGCTCGCGTAATGAATGGTAGGGCCGGTATACACGGCGTTTCCCATCCACTGGCTGTGGTCGAACAGCGCGAAGCGGTTGATCTCCCGCTCGTTCTGCACTTCCCAGCCGACCGCCCAGTTGGACGTGAAGCGATACGACGCGCCAACCCCAAAATTCACGTCGGTTTCGATATTGGTATTGGGGCGATCGGTGCCGCTGCCTAGCGCGGCGCCCGGATCGCCGGGCAGCTCACGCACTTCCGGCGCCCATGTGGCATTACCGACCAGCACCAGGCGATCGTCGAGGAAGTTCTTCTGGAAGATGGCCTTCACCGTCAATTCCTGGAAGCGCGGACCGATCTCCGGCTCGAACAGGAAGGCGATGCCGACCGGATCCGTATACGGGCTGCGCACACGCCAGATCGCCTCGAACGCACCGGCGATGAACTTGGTGCTGTTGAAATGGCTGTACGGGCCGGGGAAATAGGCGGAATACGGCTCCGGTGACGTCGTCGTTCCGTCAGGGCCGTTGCGGTAGGCCTGCGTCCAGTCGTAGATCAGATAACCGGACAGCTGCAGCGAATCGGTGACACCGTAGGAATATTCGGTTTGCCCTTCCAGCAGATCAAACTGCCCGCTCGCCTTCCGGTGGCGCCAGGTTGCCCATTGCTCGAATTCCTGGCCGTTCTTCGGCAGCAGGTCGGTGGTGTAGAGAAAACCCAGCAGCGGCTCGTCGGCCTGGACCGTGCCGGTACCGAGCGCGGCGGCCGCCGCAAGCAGATAAGCCGGCAGTCTTCCCTTCAAAATGCGACGCATGACGCCCCTTGCCACCCCAAAGATGAGAGTGGATCGCATTCTCGTGGTTTTTCAGGATTGCGTCAATGAGAATCATTATTGATACGGGCGAGTTGGACGCCACGGAGCAGGAGTCCCATGGGTTTTCTTGCCGCGCTGCCGGCAAAACGAAGAATCACGTCAATTCATTTCAAAGCGCGTCGTCATTCCGGCGAAGGCCGGAGTGACGCCGCGCTTTAAAACAATACCGGCGCGCACTTTGATTTTTGTCGTGATAACAGGCAAAACCATCGGAGATACCAGGGTTGGCATCTACCTTGCGAACCGCTTCTCATCGCGATCTTTCTGCACATCCAGTGCAGGCACCTATCACGGTTCGCTGAAGCCCATGTGCAAGGTGATCTTGTCGCCCGCCTTCAAATTCGCTTCGGAAGACGGCGGGAAATGCACCTTCAGGTTCATGCCTTCGGACTCGACTTCGACGATGCCGGTACTTTTGTCGACCGATGTCACGGTGGCAGGCATGGCATGCATGCCCATCATGTGATGCATGGCCTTCATGCCGGACTTGCCGCCGTGCATGCCACCCATCGAACCCATGCTGGAGCTGGAACTGCTCGGCATGGTGTCTTGCGCAAGCGCGGCGCCACTGAAGGCAAGCGCGCCGAGCATCGGAACCAGGACTTTGGCAAGCGGGATTTTGACGAGCGTTTTCATCGTGATTCTCCCCAGAGCGTGGTTGACGGGAAACAGCGGCGGAATTATGCACCGGAAGGACAGGACATGCTCCTTTTCCCCGCGGATCGTCGCCATGCACACGCATTCTTCACGCGCACGCAACATTCGCAATCGGCTCAGTGTTCCTGCTGCCCGATCGCGCCCACTTCGCGCTGCAGCGACATGCGATCGAGCTTGTCGACCGGCAGCGCGAGCAGCAGCTCAACGCGTTGACGCAGCATCGCCCAAGCGGCCTTGAAAGCTTGTCGGCGCGCTTCCTCAGATTCGGTGACCGCAGCAGGATCTGGCACGCCCCAATGCGCAGTCACCGGTTGACCGGGCCATACGGGACAGACTTCGCCGGCTGCGTTATCGCAAACGGTGATGATGAAATCCATCTTCGGCGCGCTTGCACCCGCGAACTCATCCCAGCTCTTGCTGCGCAGCGGTTCGTCATAGCCGATCGCCTTCGCCATCTCAGCCGCAATCGGCTGCACCTTGCCGCTCGGGAAACTACCGGCGCTATAGGCGTGAAACCGGCCTTTGCCCATGACATTGAGCAACGCCTCGGCGATGATGCTGCGCGCGGAATTGCCGGTGCATAGAAAGAGCACGTTGTAGGTAGGGACATCCATCAGCAGCACCCTCCGGAAGCACTCGGGCCGCAGGTTTTCTTGGGCGATGAAACGGCAGGGCCGCAGCACGTGTTCGCCGATACATCGGCTTGCGCGGGCGCATGGGTGTAGGTGGTGGCTTCGCCCAGGGTGTGGAAGGTTTCCCAGCGCACACCCTGCGGGTCTTCGGCCCAGAATTTGTCGGAACGTGCGTAGCAGCACGTGGTGCCCTGCTCCGCCAACGCCACTGCATCGGCAGCGAGCAAGCGTTCGCCGATGGTGGCCAATTCCGTTTCATTGTCGGCCTGCATGCCCAGATGGTCGACACCGGCCGGACGGCCGCGCTGCGAGATGGCGAAATTCACGCGCGGATCGTCCAGCATCCATTTGGCGTAATCCGGTTTCACCACCGTGGGGGTGGCGCCGAACAATGTCGTGTAGAAGCGGATACTGTCGTCGAGATGTTCGACATTGACGTGAACGTGGAAGCGTTTCATCACTTTCTCCGAACAGGTTTGCAGGTGGATGCGGGTTTACAGGCTGCGCTGGACGAACCGGCACAGCAGTTCTCGGTAAGAAATGCAATCAGCGCGTTCATTTGTGCATAGTTGGCGCGGCACTGGATCACCCGGCCACGCCGCTCATCCAGCACCATGTCGGCACGGCGCAGGATATTGAGGTGATTGCTTAGCGTGGCGCCGGCCATGTCGGTGGCTTCGGCCAACTCGCCGACCGACATGCCTTCGTCGCCTGCCTCCACGAGCAGGCGGAAAAGCGTGAGGCGGCTCTCGTGGGCGAGCGCGTTGAAACAGTCGAGGGCAGTATTTGATTCCATATTTCCAGAATAATGGAAATATATTGCGCGTCAAGTGGGTGCTGCTGCAGCCCGTAGGCAGGATGAAATCCCAGCATGAACCGCGCCACGAAAGCCGGGATTTCATCCCAGCCACGACGGCAATTGATCCAAATCACATGCTCGGCCCGACAAGCCACGCACGATAAAGCACACATGGAACGTGCCGAGGTCAGCATGTACAAAAAAATCCGGCGGCGAATCATTGGCACGGCGTTGGCCTTCCTGTGCGGCCTGGCGTGGGTGGGCAACGCAGCGGCGAGCGAAGCGGGGATCCCCATCCTCGTGTATCACCGCTTTGCCGATACCGTGAACGATTCGATGACGGTGCGCGTCAGCACGCTGGAAAGCCAACTGCGTTTCCTGCAGGAGCACGGCTATCACATCGTGCCGCTGCGTGCGGCGGTCGATTGGTTGCGCGACCCGCACGCCGTGTTGCCGGAAAAGCCGGTGGTCATTACGGTGGACGACGGCCATCGCTCGGTGTTCGAGAAATTGCTGCCGATCGTGTTGCACGATCGTTTTCCGGTCACGCTGTTCATTTATCCATCGGCCATTTCCAACGCGTCGTACGCGCTCACCTGGGACCAGCTGCGCACGCTCAAGCAGACCGGATGGTTCGATATCCAGTCGCATACCTATTGGCACCCCAATTTCAACATCGAGCGCAAGCACCGCAGCGCGGCGGATTACCAGCAGTTCGTGCGCTGGCAACTGGACGCCTCGCGCCGCCGCATCGAATCCGAAACCGGCGCGCAGGTGGACATGCTTGCGTGGCCATTCGGCATCGTAGACGACCAACTGATGGCATGGGCCAGCCAGCAAGGCTACGTCGCGGCCTTTACGCTGCAGGCTCGCCAGGCCGACCGGCATGCGGCGTTGCTGGCGTTGCCGCGCTTCTTGATGGTGGATGCGTATGGACCGAACGCGCTCGCCCATCTCCTTGGCGAAACCTCGACGAGGAAGGCGCCATGAACGGTTCGACCCGGCCCATGCTGCACGCCTTGCTGGCGGCATTTGCCGCCGTTGCGCTGCTGGCAAGCCCGACTGCCATGGCCGTAAGCGGCGTCGTGATCGACCAGGCCACGCAGCAGCCCATCGCCGGCGCCATTGTCACGACATCGGCAGGCGTCATCCTTACCGACGAGCATGGGCAATTCGCGATTGATCAAACAGTAACCGATATCGCCGCGCGTGCGCCCGGCTATCTGCGCACCAGCATGAAGGTGTCCGGCGACGAGCCGATCACGCTCAAGCTGGAGCCGTTCCGGCCCAAGGCGGTTTATCTGTCGGTCTATGGCATCACCAGCACCACACTGCGCGGGCAAGCCATCGGCCTGGCCAAGAACACGGCGATCAATGCGCTCGTTATCGACGTCAAAGGCGATCGCGGGCTCACGCCCTATCGCAGCCCTGCACGCGAGGCGATCGGCGCCGCCGCCAAAGTGGGCGCGCACGCGCCATATCTCCAGGATTTTCCCGGGTTGATCGCCCAACTGCACGCGCAGCATCTGTATCTGATCGCGCGCATCGTGGTGTTCAAGGACGAACCGCTGGCCGAAGCGCATCCCGAATGGAGCGTGCCCACCGCGCAAGGCAAGCCATGGCGGGATCGCGAGGGGCTGCAGTGGATGGACCCGTTTTCGCGCGAGGTGTGGCAGCACAACCTCGACGTGGCCGAAGAGGCCGCGCGCATGGGCTTCGACGAAATCCAGTTCGACTACGTGCGCTTTCCCGACCAGGGCGGTTTGCGCTTTGCGCTGCCGAATACGCGCGACAACCGCACGGCGGCGATCACCGGCTTTCTGCAAGCGGCGCGCACCAGGCTTGCCCCGTACAACGTGTTCGTCGCGGCCGATATTTTCGGCTACGTCTGCTGGAACACCAATGACACGGCGATCGGCCAGCAGATCGAGCAGCTCGGCGCCGCGCTCGACTATATTTCGCCGATGCTTTATCCGTCCGGCTTCACCTGGAGCTTGCCCGGCGTGGCCAGTCCGGTGGCCGAACCGGGACAGATCGTCGCGCGTTCGCTCGCCGCAGCGATACGGCGAACCGGGCTGGCCGGCGTACGCTTTCGTCCATGGCTGCAAGCGTTTCGCGATTATGCGTTCGACCGCCGCGTGTTCGACGCCACGGCGATCCGCGCACAAACCGATGCGGCCGACGCCGCCGACACCGATGGGTGGATGTTATGGAATTCGCGCAACCAGTACGACGCCAACGACCTGCCCCGCCCTTGATCGGCCGGCTGGTGCTGACTGGCTTGATCGTGCTTGCAGCGGCCACCGCACCTGTCATGGCCGCCGCTCTCGATCCGGCGGCGGAACAGCAACTGCAACTGATCGTCAACGGCCAGATGGCTGCCCACCGTATCCCGGGCGCCGTCATCCTGATCGGCGACGCCGAGCATGTTTACTATCGCCAGGCCTTCGGCCAGCGCGCCATCGTGCCGCTGCCCGAGCCGATGACCATGGATACCGAATTTGATCTCGCCTCGCTCACCAAGGTGATCGCGACCACCACGGCGATCATGCAACTGGTGGAATCCGGCCGCCTCCACCTGGATGCGCCCGTCGCGTATTACTGGCCGGCTTTTGCCGCCAACGGCAAGCAGACGGTGACCGTGCGCCAGTTGCTCGCGCACACATCGGGGTTGCGGCCGGACTTGCGTGCCCTTCCGCATGAACCGGGCCGGCAAGCCGTGCTGCGCGCGATCGCGGCGGAGCCGCTGCTCAGCGCGCCAGGCACACAAGTCATCTACAGCGACCTCAACTTCATCGTGCTGGGTGAGCTGGTGCAACGCATAACGCATCAATCGCTGGAAGCCTACTGCCGTACGCATATCTTCAAACCGCTCGGCATGCAGGACACCAGCTTTCTGCCCAACGCACGATTGGCCGCGCTCAGTGCACCGACCACCGCGGATGCCGGCGGCATGCGGCGCGGGCGCGTCCACGATCCCACCGCCAGCCGGATGGGCGGCGTTTCCGGCCATGCCGGGCTCTTTTCCACCGCCGCCGATCTGGCCCGCTTCGCGCAGATGCTGCTCGACGATGGGCGCGCAGGCCGCCAACGCATCCTGCGGCCGGCAAGCATCGCTGCGCTGGCATCCGTGGCATCGCCGCTTGCGGATACCCCCTGGCGCGGCATCGGCTGGGAACTGGCCCCGCCGTTCGTTGCCAATCAGGACCGCCTGCCGCCGGTCGGCGCCATCGGCCATACCGGCTACACCGGTACGGGTTTGTGGATCGATCTGGTGACGCGGCAATTCGTGGTCATCCTCACCAACCGCGTGCATCCGGACGACAGCGGCGATGCGCGTCCATTGCGCGCGCAAGTGCTCGCGCTGCTGGCCAGCCGTACGGCGCCGATGAGCACGGCGGACATAGGCAGCCGCTTGCCATGGACACTGCCGACATTGCGGGATGCATCGCGCTTGCCCACTTCGACCGGCCCGGTGCAAACCGGCATCGACGTGCTGGAAGCCCAGCAGTTCGCACCACTCGCCGGCATGCGCATCGGTCTGATCACCAACCGCAGCGGTTTCGATGCACGAGGTCGGCGAACCGTCGACGTACTTGCGCGGGCGCCTGGCGTCACGCTTGCGGCGTTGTTCTCGCCGGAGCATGGATTGAATACCGACCTCGATGCGCCCGTGGGCGACACGCGCGATGCTGCCACCGGCCTCGTCGTGCACAGCCTGTACGGTACCAACCAGCACTTCCCCGGCGGTTCGCTCGACGGCCTGGACGCACTGGTGTTCGATATCCAGGATGCCGGCGTGCGCTTCTTCACCTACGAGACGACACTCGGCTATGCGCTCGAAGCCGCCGCGGCACGTCATATTCCCTTGTTCGTGCTGGACCGGCCGGACCCGCTCGGCGCGGATCGCTTCGGTGGCCCCGTGCTCGATCGCGAACACGAGTCGTTTACCGGCTATTTCCCGCTGCCATTGCAACCAGGCATGACGGTGGGTGAATTGGCCGATCTGTTCAATCGGGAAAAGCATCTCGGCGCGGATCTGCGCGTGATCCCCATGCAGGCTTATGCGCGCTCGATGCGCCTTGCAGATACCGGCTTGGGCTGGGTGCCGCTCTCGCCCAACTTGCGAACGCCTGCGCAGCTCGACCTGTATCCGGACGTCGCCTTGCTTGAAGGCGCGAATGTAAGCGTGGGGCGCGGCACGCCGCATCCCTTCGAATGGGTCGGTGCGCCATGGATCGATGCAACGAAGTGGGCCGACGCATTGAACGCGCTCGACCTTGGCGCGCACTTCGACGCGATCGATTTTGTCCCGACCGAATCGGCCTGGCACGGCCAGCTTTGCCATGGCGTGAGCATCCGGCTTGCTGCAAAGACCAGTCGCCCGGTCGCACGCCTCGGACTTGCGTTGCTGTCGACGCTGCATGCGCTTTATCCGGCGGATTTCGACCTGGCGGCAACGCATGGCTCGCTGGGCTCAGCGACGCTGTGGCAGGCGCTGGATGAGGGTGCGACGCTCGATAAACTGGAAGCGATCGAAGCTGCACAGGATGCGGACTTTGCACCGCTGCGGGAGCGCTATCTGCGCTATTGATGCTGACATGCCCAGATAGGCTGGGATGCAATCCCAGCATTCATGGCCCAACCGATGCCGGGATTGCATCCCAGCCTACAATTTCATCACGCACGGTGGAATCGCACCATCCGTGCAGTTCTTGACATAGATCAAGACGCCTGTTCACCAGCTGTCAACTATTGGCATTGCTGACATTGCTCAGTCACAGAAATGGATCGGGCAGAGGAATGCTTTAAAGGGCTACACCCCATGTTGGAAAGACAAGCAGCAGGTGATTTCATGAGCAACACACCACGCGAAGCGGCAGCTTCGCCTCCCAAGCTCGTATCCCTCTCGGCAATCCTCGAAATCCGTGCCAACGCGCTTGATGGCAAACGCGTCTCCATGGGAGAGCTTCTCACCCTGCTCGACGACCGTTCCATCTGGGCTCTGCTTCTTCTGCTTGCGCTACCCATGGCCATTCCCATTCCTGCGCCCGGCCTTTCGGTGCCATTCGGTGCATGCATGGTCTTGATCTCCGTCCAACTCGCACTGGGCCGCGATCACGCCTGGATTCCGGAAAGGCTTGGCCGCCGCTCCATGGAAGTTTCCGCCTTTACCAAAGTGGTTCGCAGCGTGCTTCCAACGTTACGGCGACTCGAAAAAATCGTTCGTCCCCGAAGGCGATGGCTGGCCGGCGACTGGATGCGCATCCCCGTCGGCGTCATCTGTCTGATCCTGGCCCTCATCATTACCTTGCCCATTCCTTTGGGCCACGTCGTTCCCGGCACCGCCATTGCGCTGTTCTCGCTAGGCATGATGGAGAGAGATGGCATCACTGTCTGGGCAGGCCTGGTGACGGCCCTGGCGGGGATCGCCCTGGTGATCCTGGCCTCACAAGGTGTCTACGCCGGTTTCGACCATTGGCTCAGGGCCTGAGGTCTTTTGAATCACGCCATACTTGAGTCGATGAAGGCAGCACGCCATCGAAGCTTGTGCAACGCCAGCGATGCTTATTTCTTTTTGAATCGTGCATAAATCTAAATTTCATTACTCCATGAAAATTCCACAATGTCTTCGTCACCGCGGAATCTGTACGCTCTAGCGGTCGTTTCCGCGCAATCATGACTTTCCCTTGTTGCAGCCTTCACCCATCTATCACGATAAAACGAGCCGCCGTCACCGAATGCTTCATGCGTTCTTGATCTTCGCGCTGAGATGCTTGTCCAGGCGCATCGTGTTGCGCTAAGCGAATACTAAGGAAAGCAGATGGCCCGGCAAGCAATGACCTTGATCGGTGGCGGCCTGGTTGGCGCGCTGCTCGCACAGCTCCTGGCCAGCCGTGGTTTTTCCGTTACCGTGTTCGAAAAACGCGCCGATCCGCGGCGCATCGGCTTCACGCGCGGTCGCACCATCAATCTGGCCATTGCCGAGCGAGGCTTGCAGGCCTTGCGCACGGCGGGGCTTGCCGATCAGGCATTGCAAAAATCGGTGATGATGCGCGGGCGCATGGTGCATCCGCATGATGCGCCGCCCGCACTGCAACGCTACGGGCTCGACGATAGCGAAGTGATCTGGTCGATTTCGCGCAGCGGGCTCAACGCGCTGCTGGTCGATGCCGCCGAAGCGGCCGGCGCCACGTTCCACTTCGAGCAGGCGCTGGTGGAAGCCGACATCGATGCGCAATCCATCACCCTGGTCGACGACGACGGCGTGCACCGCGGACACGATACCGGCGTGCTGATCGGTGCCGATGGCGCCGGTTCCGCCTTGCGCGCGGCAATGGACGTTTACCAGCCGCTCGGCATTCGCGTCGAGCCGCTGGGCCATGGCTACAAGGAACTGGAAATTCCGCCCACCGCCGGCGACCAGCGCTTTGCCATCGAACCGCACGCACTGCACATCTGGCCGCGCGGCGGCTACATGTCGATTGCGACGCCGAATATCGCCGGCAGTTTCAACGTCACCCTGTTCCTGCCCTTGCACGGCCCCCATCCCAGTTTCGATACGCTGCGCGACGCCGCCACCGCGGGCGCGTTTTTCGGCCGCGATTTCCCCGAGTTGCTGCCGCTGATGCCGCGCTTTGCCGAGGATTACGACGGCCATCCGGTCGGTCGTCTCGCTACGCTTTATCTCGATCGCTGGCACATCGACGGCCGCGCCGTCCTGGTCGGCGATGCGGCGCACGCCATCGCGCCATTCCACGGCCAGGGCATGAACTGCGGCTTTGAAGATGCCGTGGCCCTGGCCGACCTGCTGGCCAATAGCGGGCGCGACGTCGCCGGCGCCTTCGCGCAATTCCAGCGGGTGCGCAAACCGAACGCCGATGCCATCGCCGCCATGACGCTGGAAAATTACGTGGAAATGCGCGACTCGGTTGCCGATCCGCACTACCTGGCCAAGCTCGAACTGGCCGCACACTTGACGCAATGGGCGCCGCGGTACTTCATGTCGCGCTATCGCATGGTGACGTTCACGCTGCTGCCCTATGCCTATGCGTATGAGCGCGGCCGCGTGCAGAACCAGTTGCTGGAACGCTTGCTGCGTGATTTCGAAAGCCCGGGCCAGGTACCACAAGAAGTCGCCGTGACCACGTTGCAGCATGCGCTTGCGCCGCTGTCGCCGTTGCCGGACGCCGCGCCCGCGACGATCGGCAGCCCTGCCCATGCCATGCCCGAACTGTTTCCGTCGAACCTGGCCTACGAGATATAGCTTGCCCGCGCAGGGCGCATCTGCGTACGTCCGCATCCACGTGAGTGACGGCATGGATACATCGCTTTTCGAAAAGTCCGCATGGTCGCCCGCCACCAACTGGACGACGTACCTGCATACCAGCCCCTATGCCGGCGCGGCCGATTTCTCGCCGGTGGCCATGCGCCACGCGCAAGGCCCTGGCCTCGATCCGATATCGCTCGCCGATCTCTTGCGCAATGGCTTCGTCTATCCGCCGCACACCATCTACCGCGACGTCAAGAACGTGCAGACCGGCTTCAGCTTGCAGCAAGGAGCGCCGGACGAATTCCATTTTCATTTCGCCTATCAATCGGCCCAGGCTGCCGCGCGGCCGGCGCCGGGCGCGGTGAGCGATGAAGTCTTGCTGCGCACCTTCCACCAACTGCTGACCCAGGCCGTCCAACGATCCACCGCCGGCATGCGCTCGCCCTGGCTGCTGCAGAGCGGCGGCAAGGATTCCACTTCGCTCGCCATCGCCATCGCGGATGCGCGTCCGGACACTACCTGCATCACTTACCTCGGCGGCAAGGAAGAAGACGAAGTCGACTCGGCGCGTTTCGTGGCGCGCCAGCTGGGCCTTCGTCATGAAGCATGGGTGTGCGATCCGGGACGCGCCTACGACCGCTACCTCGCGCTGGCGCCGCGCATGCCGCTTTTGACGGCCGACTTTGCCACGCTCGCGTATGCCGACATCGTCACCGAGATCGCGCCGCATCGCGGCGACGGCATCATCGACGCGCTGGGCGCGGACCCTTATTTCGGCGTGCCGCTGCATCTGCGCGATCACCTGCTTTACTGGCTGGCCAGGAGCGCGCACATTCCAGGCGGCTTGCTCAGGCATCCGCTCGTTCGCCGCAGCTTCAAGCTGTGCTTTGCGCTCGGCACGTTGCAGATGCATGGGTTCGAGCGCTACTTCCCCGGTTCGCGCTTCAGCGACAGCGAAGTGGATGAGCTGTTCGGCGCCAAGGTGGCCGAATACTCGCGGCAACGCATGGACGCCTACCGCGACGACTTGCAGGCGGCCGAGTCTGCCGAGGCGGTGCGGCGCATCGTTTTGGTGGTAATGGAAGCAGCCGGCTTCGCCAAAGGCATGTACACCGCGCCGGCGGTGGGCTTGCGCATGGCCTATCCGTATTGCGACATGCCGCTGTGCAAGTGGATTTTCAGCAGCGTGCCGGATAACCGGCTGATAGGCCGCGGCGGCCAGAACAAGGTGCTGGTGCGCCGCTATATCGCGCAGCGCTTCAAATCCTTGCCCTATGTGCAATCCAAGGGCTCGTTCCGCTTCGACGTGCTGGGCCTGGCCAGGCAGCGGTTCGAGCAGGTCTACGCGTTTGCCCTGCAGGCGCACACGCTGCTGCCGGGCGCACCTGCATGGCTGGAGAAGCATCGCCATTGCTTGGACAACAAGTTCTTCGCATCCAAGTTCTACCTGCTCGCCGTCACGCTGCCGTGGCTGCTCAGACGCCTTGACCAACCCGCAGTGGCGGCGCCGGAAGCACCGCCGTCGGGTGCGGATTGCGTCGATGCGCTGGTTTCCGCCTTGTAGGCTAGGATGAAATCCCAGCCCATGTGTGGCCGTCATTCCCGCGAAAGCGGAGGCGCTCTCGCGGGAATGACGGCGATGGTGTTACGGCGGCAACACGCGTACGCGCGCTCATTCGAGCGTAAACCCCACCTTCACCGTGACTTGCCAATGCGCCACCTTGCCGCCTTCCACGTGTCCGCGGATGTCCTTCACCTCGAACCAGCGGATGTCGCGCACGGTCTTGGATGCCCGTTCGATGGCGCAGCGAATCGCTTCGTCGCTGCTGTTCCTGGAAGAGCCGGTAAGTTCAATCGACTTGTAGACGTGATCGGTCATGGCTGGGTCTCCATGGATGGCGGGCACTGGCCCATCCATCATGTACTCCCATCACGCACGCACCGGGTGAAGGAATCGTTGCCATCGCGCATGAAATAGCATTTCAGGCCAGCGGCTCGGCGTATTCGCTCGGGGAACAGCCGACCAGCTTCTTGAAGTCATTGATGAAATGTGACTGGTCGAAGTACCCCAGATCCTGCGCGAGGTCCGTCCATTCCGCTCGTGTTCCCGCAGCGATGCTTTCGAGCGCTTCGTATATGCGATAACGCTTGATCACCCAGCGCGGACTGGCACCGACGTATCGGTCGAACAATCGCTGCAGCGTCCTCTCTCCGACGCCACACCCAGCGACGAGGTGCTCTACGCGCGTCACGCTGCGATCCCTCGCGATCTGCTCGACGGCGTGCCGCGCGTCGTCCACGCGTGGATCTCTCGATGGAAGATACGCCGCAAGGAAGTTCGCCGCCGCCTGGACCATGCCGCTGTCGTCCCGGCACGCCAGCACCTCCTTCTCGACATCCACGGCGTTGGAGAACACTTCGGTAGCCAACATGGACGTGTTTGAGATGGCGGATACGGGCTTGCGTAAAAAAGGATAGAACGCACCCGGGTGAAACTTGATGCCCAAGATGCAGCCCTTGCCTTTCAGCTGCCGAACGAAGCGACTCAACTGTACGCCGTAGATGCGGGAGCGGCCCGGCGCGAAAACCAAGTGAACACTGGGATGCGGAAGTACCTCCCTGGTTTGCGGCACGTCCGATTCGAACTGCCAGTCTTCCAGCCAGAAATGGGCCACCCAGCCGGCAAGCTCGGCCGGCGGTGCATAGCGCCTGTGATGATAGGTACCCGGCGGCGGCGAATGCCGCAGGATCCCGCAACCCTGCCCGAATGCCATGCCGGATGCCGCGGTACCTTGCGTCGGCGGCCTTGTCTGAAGCTGTCGGGTTTTTCCAATCATTGGCCCATTCCCTCAGGGTAATGTCGACGCTGGCTCTGCGGCCGTTCATCACATCGCATTTCATCCTACTGCGGATCGAATCCGAGCCGCCGTCATTTTCGCCATTTTGCACGGAGCATCCCAACATGAAAGCAGCGCTAATCGTTTTCCTCTGCCTGACTTCCGCCATCGCCAGCACGGCGGCATCGGGCGCCGACATCAAGCCCGTGGATGCGGTTCGCCTGAAATTTGCAGCGTTCAACAAACACGATGCCGACACCATCGAAAAAATCTATGCGAGCGGCGCGACCCTGCATAGTCCGGACTACCCCAATTTGGCGGGCAACAAACAGATCGCCGATACTTATCGCAGATTATTCGACGCCATTCCCGACGCCAAAGACAACCTGGAAACGCTCGAGAGTTCGCCAGGCCACGTCTACGCGCAATTTACCCTTACGGGCCATTTGAAGGCTGCGCAGAACAAGCCGATAAGCGTGCGGATCATGTCGGTCTACGCGGTCAAGCACGGCCACATCGTCGAGGACTCCACGTACTACGATCGAAAAGCGCCTTAGATTGCAGGCTGGGGTGAAATCCCAGCATCCGGGCGTTGAGTGTCGCCCCACGGCATGCGGCTCACGCACCATCCATGAACACAGGCCGCCCTTGCGCATCCCAATGAAACGGCTTGATGTACGGCGCACGGCGTGGCGTGCATTTCCAATCCGGACCGCCGTTGGCGTGGAAGATGATCCAGTCCTTTCCGTCGGCGGTTTTGAAAAAGCCGTTGTGTCCGGGCGCGTAGACGCCGAGTTCGGCGGAGCTGGTCAGCACGGGCGTGGGCGATTTGTGCCATGACGCGGGATCGAGCAGGTTGGCGCCGGGATCGGCCTGCAGCAGGCCCAACGCATAGCCGTCGGACCAGCAGGCGCTGGCCGAATAGGTGAGGAACAGCGTGCCGCGCGGCCCTTGCAGGAATTCGGGCGCTTCCATGATCTTGCGGCCGCCCTGCATTTCCCAATCGTAGGTCGGATGCGCGATGTCCACCTGCGGTTCGCCCAGGCTCCATGGCGTGGACATCGGCGCAATGACCAGATCGCTGTGGTCGCCGACATACGCCGAATAGACGAAATACCGCTTGCCGGCGTGGTCGAACACGGTACCGTCGATGCCGTTGAAATGCGTGTGCAGCATGCCTTTGTCGCGCCACCGGCCCTGCGTGGGATCGGGCGAATCGTTTTCCAGCACGAACAGGTGGCGATGCGCGTCGTCGTTATGCGCCTTGTCGGCGCCGCTGTAATACAGGTACCACTTGCCATCCAGGTAGTGCAGCTCGGGCGCCCAGATCGCCGCGGAGTCAGCGCCCCTCTCCGGCGCACGCCACACCACGATCGGTTTGGCATCGGCCAGGCGGGCCATGTCGGTGGTCTTGCGCAGCGAGATGCGATCGCCTTCGGTGCTGGTGTAGTAGTAAACGCCGTTGCGCTGGGTCACCCATGGATCGGGCCCCGAGGGCAGCAGCGGCCCTTCCACCCGCTCGGTGGTACCGGCGTGGGCCAGGTTGAGTGCAGCAAGCGTGATGGCGGCGACCAGGATGTTGATTCGGATCATGGAGAAACTCACGAGCATCGCAGTGCAATCGTATTGTATGACGATTATGTCTGCGGTCCTGGACCCGGATGGAATCCAGGCTTATTACGGCATGAATTTCTTGAGCGTGTACTGCGCCGCCTCTTCGAACGAACGCGCGACAAGATCGATATGCGCGCCCTTGTCCGGCTGTACCGGTTCTTCCAGCAAGTTGGGCAGGATGACCACCACGATGGTGGCATGGGCAAACCGTTGCCGCAGTTCCTGCGTCACCGCGTCGGCCTGCTCCCATTCGCTGGCCACGTCGCCGACCACCACGTGCACCAGGGACACGGCGTTGGGCGTGGCTTCGGGATGGTTCTCGCGCTCGAACTCCTCCACGTCGCGCAGGGAGACGTGCCGCGCATCGATGTGCAATTCGCGCAGGACGCGCACCAATACTTCGGTCAGCAGATCGTCCTCGCGCACGCCGGTGTCGATGCAAAGCACGATCGATCCGGGCGCCACCGCCAGCGGCCCTTGCCAGCGGCCGCTGATCCGCTCGCGCTGCTGGCGCAGGTAATGCCCGATATTGTCGTTGTCCAGCACGGAGGTACGGCGGCGCCAGCGCGGTTGCACTGGCGAATCCCTGCCCAAGGTTTCGATCACCCGCACGACGGTGCTGCGTGCCCGGCGCAATTGATCCGGCGTGATCGCGCCTTGCCGCAGGTCCATCTGCGCAAGCTGGAACGCCGGCAGCAGCACCACGTCGCAATACCGGGCAAACGATTTCTGCCGCAGGAACTCGCGCGCGGCGGCGAGGATTTCCAGCGAATCGCCGGACAGTGCACGCTGGTAGAAGCGTTGCGGCATGGTCAGCGCCGGCGTATCGCCCAGCATGATTTCCAGCAGCGTAAGCGAGCGGACGTGCCGCCCCGCCACCACCAGGCACAAGGTCAAGGGCGTGGACAGCACCAGCCCCATCGGCCCCCATAGCCAGCTCCAGAAAATGGCCGCCACCACCACCGCCAGCGGCGACAGTCCGGTGGCGTGCCCGTAAAGCTGCGGCTCCACCAACTGGCTGACGATCACTTCCACCACCGCGAACAAGCCGATCGTCAGCACCATGAGCGACCAGCCGGGTGTGACCGCCGCCGCCAGCAACGCGGCCAGCAGCGCCGCCAGCCACACGCCCACATACGGCACGAAGCGCAGCACTGCGGTAAGCGCACCCCATAACAGCGCATTGGGCAGCCCGATCGCCGTCAGGCCCAGCCAGATCGCCAGCCCCACGCCGAAGTTGACCGAAAACTGCGAGGCGAAAAACCGCGACAGCCGCTGCGCGGCATCGTTGATCGCCACCGTGGTCGCGCGCAGGTCGGCACCGCCGAGCACGCGGATGAAACGATCGCGCAGGGATTCGTATTCAAGCAGGATGAACACCAGCACCACCAGCACGATGCCGGCCGTTTCCAGCGGGCTCCACAGCGAGGACAGCACGCTTTTTATCGCGTCCCACGGTCCGCTGCTCAGGGTCGGCAGTTCCTCCGGCGCAACATAGGCAGGCGCGGCGGGCGTTTGCGCCACTTCCCCGGCGCCTTCGCTCCTGGCACCCAGCGCATTGAACAACCGGCCGGCTTCGCCGCGCATCGCCTGCATGCGGCCGATGGTGGCGTCGTGCAGCAGTTGCAGCTTGGCGTGGATGGTCCGCTCGTACTGCGGAAGGCTGGCGGCCAGGTGCACGATCTGCGAGCCGATCACCGTCATCAAGCCGGTGGCGAGCAAGGCCAGCAGCAGCACCGCCACCAGCACGGCGTACGCATGGCCCAAGCCGATCCGCTGCAGCACGCGCACGAAGGGCGCCATCATCAGGGCCAGGATCATCGCCAGGATGATGGGCACCAGCACGTCCTTGCCGAAATACAGCAAGGCCAGCAGCACGCCCGTCGCGATCACGATCAAGGCGCGGTGGCTGGCGCGCGACAAGGGCATCGGCTCGGGTACGACAGGCATGGTGGACGAGGATTCCTGGTACGGCGTACGGCGCCGGCATGCTTGAAGTGTGGCAGACAACGGGGGCGTGCAAGCGTGCCCAAGAGCCCGGTCAGGCGGGGCCGGGCTTGTCCCCCGCCCCGCGCAGGTTGGCGATTTTCCCGAGCAGGCCAAACCAGAACGGCGCCCCGAACAGGGACGAGGATGCGGTGACGAGCCAGCCCGGGATCATGTACAGCACCAGCTCGGGCCGGCCGGACCAGTCGCCCCAGCCGATCGGCAGTTGGTCGAGCGCTGCGAACGCGTCGCCGGCATTACGCGCCGCCTCCGGCACCGGCATATGAAACACGCCGGTGGCTGCCATCTTCCACAGGTGCGTCAGCACGTGGCTCGCATCGATGTTGAAGGCGATGGCCAACGCCAGCGCAAACACGAACGCCCAGCACTGCGCGTGCCGTTTGTACGCACCGGAAACCCGCTCCATGCCCGCATCGAACCAGCGGGCGATCTCGGCTTCGAAACGGTCGACATCGCCGGCGGCGCGGTCGTACATGCTGCAAAGACAGCTGCGAACCTGTTCGTCGGCGATGCTTTCCAGCACCGGCCGCAGGTTGGCGAAGGCCACCTGGCCTTTCTGCAGCGAATCCAGCAAGGCGCGCGAAAAATTCAACGGCGCGATGTACGAGGGCGCCAGCTGCAAGGACAAGCTGCCGATGCTTTGCGCGCGCCCATTGCTGCGCGGATTGACCAGCGCGTGGTTGTAGATGTCCAGCACCAGCGAATGCCCGTTCAAGAGCTGGTCGATGCCCTTCAGCAGCGTGCGTGCGCGCAGCCGGAAGATCGACGCCAGGGCTTCCTGAAGACTGCTTGCCATCAGCGCGACCGAGCCGAAGCAGACGATCATGCCGAGGGCGACTTCAAGGACGATACTGCCGAACATGGCTTGCTCTCCGTGTTTTACAGCCTAATTGAGCCACGAACTTGTCGTTTGCAGGAGTCTGCTCCCTCCCCTGCGACAGTAAGGGAGGGAACGCATCATGGCGAGCGCAAGATACGCGCTCAAGTTGGCATCATCGATAACTCACGCACGCTCCCTGCCCCGCTGCGCTTCGCCACCGCTCCAGCGCGCCAGCATGTCGTCGATCAAGGCGGCACGTTGCTGGTTGAGGTAGAAATGGTCGCCTTGAAAGCCGCGGCAGGCAAATCCCGGCAATGCCCAGCGCCCCCAGCCGAGTATGCGCGAGGGAGTGATATGCGCATCGGCAGTGCCGGCGTAGGCCGTGATGGGCAAGCGCAGGCTGCTGTCTGTCGGCACCACGTAGCTGTCGATCAGGTTGAAGTCCGCGCGCAGCACCGATAGCACCATTTGCAGGTAATCGGGATAGCTGTAGATTTCCTTCGGCGTGCCGCCGAAACTTTCCAGCGTGCGCAGCAGTTCGGCGTCGCTCAGGGTGGCGCGCGAGCGGTCGCGCCGGCACAGCTGCGGCGCCGGGCAAGCCGATACGAACAGGCGTTGCGGCAACGGCAGGCGGCGCTCGTGCAATTGCCGCGCCACTTCAAACCCGATCACCCCGCCCAGGCTATGGCCGAAGAATGCGAACGGCAGATCGAGCGGCACCGCCTCGGCCAGCATCATGGCAAGCGTATCGAGCCGATAGAGCGGCGGTTCGGCGGCGCGTATTTCCCGGCCCGGAATCGCCGCCGCCCATACTTCCGTATACGGGGTGACGTGCTGGTGCCAGTCGCGGAACAGCGAGGGACCGCCACCGGCATGGTGGAAACAGATCAGACGGCGGCGCGCACCGGCGCTCGCACTGAAGCGCCGGAACCAGCGGCCTGCATCAGCCGCGTTCGCCCGCATGCTTACGGTCATAGTCCCCTTCGCCGATCGGTGGTGCACCGCGCACCTCAACAGGAGCCGGAATGTCTCCGGCTGATGTTCCCCCAGGCAGAGTCCCATTCTGCATCAAGTCGATGCGCGGCATAAGCCGGGAGGATGGCATGCCGTCAGAATCATCGATGCCGTGAAGGCCGCGTGAAAATGCGTTATCGAACGCGACGTAAGGGGCCGGGATATCCGGCCACGCGCTCATCGGCCGTAAACAACAACAGCTTCATGCGCCAGCCCCAAACATCGGCGCGATCTGCACCTCGCCGATCCGGTCAAATTCACTCGGCACGCTAAAAAACTTCGTTTACTCGACTTACTTTGGCACGGAGGCGCCAACGCTACAACACGATGGCTTCCCCGCGCCCCGGCATCTGGCAGGCCACCCCTTCCCCACCCAGCCGCTCCGCCATCGCGCGCATGCCGCGCTCGTATTCGCCGTGCACCAGCAACACGCGCTTGCGTTGGGAGCTGCCCAGCCAGTTCAGCAGCGTCGCCTGATCGGCGTGGGCGGAAAAGCCGTTGATGGTCCATACCTGCGCGCTCACGCGCACGTCTTCGTTGTAGATGCGCACCTGCCTGGCGCCGTCGACGAGGCGCCGCGCCAGGCTGCCTTCCGCCGCATAGCCGACCAGCACCACGCTGCTTCGCTCGCGCCACAGGTTGTGCCGCAAGTGATGCAGCACGCGTCCGCCCGTGCACATGCCGGAGCCGGCCAGGATGATCGCGCCGCTTTCGATGTGGTTGATGGCGATGGAATCGGCGGTGTCGCGGCAGAAATGCAGGTTCGGCATGCCGAAGGGATCCCCCTGCCGCAGTTGCTGCCGGAACGTCTCGCCGAAGCATTCCGGATGCCGGCGAAAAATCTCGGTGGCGGAGATCGCCATCGGCGAATCCATGAACACCGGCGTGTGCGCGGAGAGCACGCCCTGCTGCATGCCCTGGTGCAGGTAATACAGGATCTCCTGCGCGCGCTCCAGCGCGAAGGTGGGAATGATTACGTTGCCGCCCCGGCCGATCGTTTGCGTCACCGCGCGGTACAGCTCGTCCACGGAATCGGGCAGCGCGCGATGCGGGCGGTCGCCATAGGTGGTTTCCATCACCACATAGTCCGCCGGCGGCGCCGGTTGCGGATTGCGCAGGATCGGCCGGCCCGGATTGCCCAGATCGCCGGAGAAAACCACGCTGCACGGCCGGCCGCCGAGATCCAATTGCAACAGGATGGAAGCCGAACCCAGGATGTGCCCGGCATCGCGAAACGTGGCGCGGATGCCGTCGGCGATGACGATCTCGCGATCGTATGCCGCGGGCTCGGCAAAAAAATCCATCGCATGCAGCGCGTCGTCCAGGGTATACAGCGGCCCCGCGTTGGTTTCGCCGCGCCGGTGTCCACTGCGCTGCGCCCGTCGCGCATCCTCTTCCTGCAGGCCGGCGGCATCCAGCATCACGATGCGCGCCAGATCGCGCGTGGCGGCGGTTGCCACGATGCGGCCGCGAAACCCTTCCTTGACCAGCCTGGGAATGCGCCCGCAATGATCCAGGTGCGCATGCGTCAGCAGCAGCACGTCGATGCTGGCCGGATCGAAGCCGAACGGTTCGGCGTTCGCGCGGTCCTGCTCGCGGCCACCCTGGAACAGGCCGCAGTCGATCAGCAGGCGCAGGTCCCCGCATTCAAGCAGATGACATGAGCCGGTCACTTCCTTGGCCGCGCCGTGGCAGGTATAGGTGATGCTGCGTTTGCCCGACGCCTTGCTGCTGGCCGGTCGCGCTGCTGGGGTCGGAGAAAGCATGTGCGTGCTGTCGCCTTAAGCTTTCTTCGGCGTATACGACGAGCACCAGCCTTTGGCGTTCACAGCCTTGCCCGGAAACAGCTGGCAGGTGCCATAGCCAACGTCCGGCCCGCGATAGAACTGGCAATTGGCGCAGGTGCTGCCGGCCCGGTACAGCGCGTTGTGGGAGGCGCCGGCATCCTCGACATAGCTCATCGCCTTGGCCGTCGGGTCTGCATCGGTGAGATGCGGCAATTCCCCGGCGCGGACGAGCATCGACAGGCCGCCGACACAAGCGCCGCCCACGGCGACCGTGACCAGCTGCAGAAACCGGCGGCGCGATTCGGTCGTTGCATTGAACCGTGACATGGACCTTCTCCGTGCAATAAGGGGCAATTCCAATCTAGCGACTGCGCGGCCCACTCGGTTGATCCAAATCAAACGAAACATTTTCAGCATGAGCAAGCTTTCATCAGCTGCAGCTTTGTCCAATGCAAGGGCCAATCACGAAGGGGAAAAAACATGTTCGGCCAACGCACCTGTATACGCACATCCACGCGGCAGTTTCCGCTGGTCTTCATCCTGGGTTTTCTGGTGCTGCTGCTCGCACCGCTCACCAGCCACGCCGTGCCGTCATTCGCACGCCAGACGCATCAACCATGCACGGCCTGCCACGTCGGCGGATTCGGGCCGCAACTCACGCCGTTCGGGCGCCAGTTCAAACTGATGGGCTACACGCTCAGCGTGGGCAACGACACCAAGCTGCCGCTGTCGCTGATGGTGGTGGAAACCTATACGCATACCGCGAAGGCGCAAACCTCGCCGCCTGCAGACAACTTCAACGCCAACAACAACACGGAGCTGCAGCAGGCGTCGATCTTCGTGGCCGGCCGCCTGGCCGACAATCTCGGCATCCTTGCGCAAGGCACGTATTCGGAAAACGGCGGCCTGCTCGGCTGGGACAACAGCGACCTGCGCTACGCACGTTCGTTCACCGTGGCCGGGCGTCCGGCCATCTGGGGGCTGTCGCTCAACAACAATCCCAGCGTCACCGACGTATTCAACACCGCGCCGGCCTGGCAGTTCCCGTACATGGCACCGGACCTTGCCCCCGGCGCACCGGCCGCGCCGATCCTGATGGGCGGCCTTGCAGGGCAAGTGCTGGGCATCAACGCCTATACCCAGATCAACAACGCGCTGTATCTGGAGACCGGCATCTATCGCTCGCTGTCGCCCGCGTTCCTGCGCGACGTCAACGCCGACTTCAGCGGACGCCTGGCCGGCGTCTCGCCTTACGCGCGCCTGGCGTATACCTGGAACCTTCCCACCGGCAACATCGAGCTCGGCGGCTTCGTGCTTGCAGCGGCACGCGGCCAGGTGGGCGTGAACGCGCAAGGCAAGGCGGTGGCCATGGCCGGCCCGACCGACACATTCCACGACTACGGCATGGATGCCAGCTACCAGCTTTTGAATGGCAGCAAACATATCGTTACCGCCAACGCGCTGTATCTGACCGAACAGCAGCGATGGGATGCGACGTATCCGGCGGGCGGCTCGTCCAACCTGCACGACAATCTGCACGCGCTCAACGTCAACGCCAGCTACTGGTACGAGAACACCTGGGGCGTCACGCTCGGCGGCTTCGCCAACGACGGCAGCAAGGATGTGATCCTGTACGGCAACAACGGCAGCCCCAATACCGACGGCGGCATCCTGGAACTCAACTGGAATCCGTTCGGCAAATCCGACTCCTGGGCGCAACCCTATGCCAACCTGCGCCTTGGCCTGCAATACACCTGGTATACGCGCTTCAACGGGCTGGTCTACAACGTGGACGGCGCCGGACGGCGTGCGTCGGACAACAACACGCTGTACTTCTATGTATGGCTGGCGTTTTGACTTGCGTGCAATGCCATGCACGCCGTGAATAGCTTCCTCTCCCCCGTTATTGATCAAAGATGGGGGAGAGGGAACTGGCTCACCGCATTGAGTGGTTACCCCGTCTCGATAGCGCGTGACGGTGAGCGCACGCGAACCCAACGTTGCCATGCAGACCGCAATGTCGGGGTTCGCCCCGGATCAAGTCCAGGGCGTACCGCCATCCTGCAAGGGCCTCAGCTCACCGTCAGCTTGCGCCCGTGGCCGTTGTCTTTCTTGGGCAGTTCAAGCGTAAGTACACCATTTTCGTAATGCGCGCTCGCCTTGGTGTTGTCCACCTCGGTGGGCAGGCCGAACGAGCGGTAGACCTGGCCGTAATAACGCTCGGTACAGATTTCCCGGTCGTCTTCCTTCTTCTTGGTTTCGCGCTTGATCTCGGCGCTGATCGATACCTGGTTGCCTTCGATCGATACGTCGATGTCGTCCTTGCTGACGCCGGGTATTTCCGCCTTGACGGCGTAGCTGCGGTCGTTCTCGGTGACGTCGATGCGCAGTTCCGGCGTTTCCAGTTCGGACCAGCGCGGACGCAGGTGCAAGCTGTTGAAGAAATCATCGAACGGCGATTGCTCCAGACGGGAAAGTGTTTTGAATGGACTCCAGCGGGTAAGGTTGGTCATGGTGAATCATCCTCCGTACGGGTTCATGGGGGACCCACGCGCCCATGCCTGGGTCGTTGCTCAGCGTAGACGACTGGCGGCCTGGCGCAGTTGACCCAGGTCAATTCGGCCGATGGCTTTTTGCACGGCAAAGATCGCCTTTGTTGATGGCCATCAAGCGCCTTGCGTGCTGCCGGCCTAGGCTGAATCGGCGTCCTTGCAAAAAACGAATACGGGAGTGCCGCCATGTCGAGAAAAACCTGGGTGCTGGTCGCCGACGCCGCCAAGGCCCGCCTGTTCGAGCGGACGGGCAAAGAGGCAAGCCTGACCGAAATAGCGTGCTACACGCATCCCAACGGGCGCACGCCAGGCAACCATCCCATTCACGGGCGCCTGCCGCGCGCGCAGGAAAGCATGGACGCATCGCGCCATGCGATCGAGCCGAGAACCACGCTGAAGGACAAGCATGCCAAGGAGTTTGCCGATGCCTTGAGCGACGTCGTGCAGCACGGCCGCCTGCAGGAACGCTACGACGATCTGGTGCTGATCGCGCCGCCGCGCTTTCTCGGCGCACTGCACGCATGCATGGACGAGCAGACCCGCAAGCGCGTGGTGAGCGAAGTGGGCAATGATCTGCTGACGCTGTCCCCGGCGGAACTTCGCGGCCATCTTCCGGCATGATCCGGTGCGCCGAAGCACGGGTGAATGCATGACAGTGCCCCACTCGATCCATCGCGCCCTCGCTTCGTTCAGCGCATTGGCACTGCTCGCCGGCTTGATCGCGCGCTTCAGCGGCCATGGCGCCCTTTCCAGCGTGCTGTGGATCGCAGGCGCTCTTCCGGTAGCCGCCGCGCTGCTTGTTTCCATCATCGTCCAGCTGTGGCATCGCGACGCCGGCGTCGACGTGATCGCCCTGCTCGCCATCGCCGGCGCGATCGCCCTGGACGAAACACTCGCTGCGGCCATCATCGCACTCATGTTCGCGAGCGGCCGCGTGCTGGAGGACTACGCCGAAGGCCGCGCCAGGCGCGAAATGTCGGCGTTGCTCAGCCGCGCCCCGACGTCGGCAAACAAGTACCAGGGCGATCAACTGGTGCAAGTGCCCATCGCCAAGGTCCTGCCGGGCGACCGCCTGCTGGTCCGTGGTGGCGAGGTGGTGCCCGTGGATGGCCGGATCGAATCGCCGGTGGCGGTGCTGGACGAATCGGCGTTGACCGGGGAGTCGTTGCCGGCACGACGCGTCCAGGGCGAGACCGTGCGCAGCGGCGTGCTCAATGCAGCCGGGCCGTTCGATCTGCTGGCCACCACGTCGGCCGCCGACAGCAGCTTTGCCGGCATCGTTCGGCTGGTCGAGCGCGCGCAGCAAGCCAAAGCGCCCTCGGCGCGCATGGCCGACCGTTACGCGCTGCTGTTTCTGCCGCTGACGCTCGCGCTTGCGGCCGCGGCCTGGGCGCTATCGGGCGATCCGGTGCGTGCGCTGGCGGTGCTGGTGGTCGCCACGCCCTGCCCGCTCATTCTTGCCGTGCCGGTGGCACTGGTCTCCGGCATGTCGCGGTGCGCGTCGCGCGGCGTGCTGGTGAAGGGGGGCGGTGTGCTGGAGCAGCTTGCGCAAGGGGTGGTGCTCTTTTTTGACAAGACCGGCACGCTCACCGCCGGACATGCCCGCGTCACGGCCGTCGATGTCGCCGGCTCGGCCGATGCCGATAAGGTCGACGTCAACGGGATCGGCGCCGAGGAATGGCTGCGCATGGCGGCCTCGCTCGAACAGATGTCGCAGCACGTGCTGGCCGAAGCCATCGTCTCGTTTGCGCGGCAGCGCCAGCTTGTGCTGGCCAAGCCCACGGCGGTGCAGGAAGAACACGGCGCCGGCCTGGCCGGCATGGTCGAAGGACAGCAGGTCGCCGTGGGCAGTTATGCCTACGTCACCCGCCTGGCCGCAAGCGCGGACTGGGCGGAGCGGTTGCGCAAACGCATGCGCCACCAAGGCGCGACGGGCGTATTCGTGGCCGTGAACGGCACCATCGCCGGCGCCTTGCTGCTCGGCGACGAGATCCGGCTGGATACGCCGCGCGCCATCCGGCTGCTGCGTCGAACGGGCATACGACGCATCGTGATGCTGACGGGAGATCAGCGCGACATCGCCGAAACCATCGGCGAAGCGCTGGGCGTGGACGAGGTGATGGCCAACCAGGCGCCGGGCGACAAACTCGATGCCATCAAGACGGCCAAGCGCTCCGGCATCACCATCATGGTCGGCGACGGCATCAACGATGCGCCTGCACTGGCCGCGGCCGATGTAGGTGTTGCAATGGGTGCGCGCGGTGCGGCGGCGGCCTCGGAAGCGGCCGGCGTGGTGCTGCTGGTCGACCGCCTGGATCGTTTGGCCGAAGCGCTCGTCATCGCCCGCCGCACGAAGAGGATCGCCACCGAGAGCGTGCTGGCCGGCATGGGCCTGTCATTGCTTGCGATGGCATGCGCCGCGCTGGGTTATCTGCCGCCGGTGGCTGGCGCGATGTTGCAGGAAGGCATCGACGTGGCGGTGATCCTCAACGCGCTGCGGGCATTGCGCACCGGCCTGGCCGGCACATCGCAACGGCTCGATGCCGCCGAGAGCTCGCGCCTGGCGGCAGAGCATCACGAACTCGGCCCCGTGCTCGACCGCATTCGCGCCTGCGCCGATCGCCTACCCATGCTTGCGGAAGCGGCGCTGCACACCGAACTGGCCGAGCTCGATGGCTTGTTGAGAAGCAAGCTGTTTCCGCACGAACGCGACGATGAAACCGCCTTGTATCCGCGGCTTGAACGCATGCTGGGCGGCGACGATCCGCTGGCACCCCTGAGCCGGACGCATCGCGAGATTCTTCGCCTGGGGCACTTGTTTCAGCAGATGACGGAAGACCTTCCGCCAAGCCACGTACCAGCGGAAACCGTGCAGGACCTGCAGCGGGTGCTGTATGGGCTGGATGCGATCCTGCGGTTGCATTTTGCGCAGGAGGAAGAGATTTACCACGGCGTGACGGAGACCGGTGCCTAGGAGCAGGCGGCCGCGCCTTGCACGACGGTTGCCGGCTGTTGCGCACGGTGCAACAGCCACGGCAGCATCACCGCAAGCAAGTAGAACTTGGAAGCGAAGTATTTGTTGTCCAGATGCGCCCGGTGCGCGTCCAGCCAGGCCGGTGCGCCGGGCAACAGGCCCTGCGCGCTGGCATCGGCGGCGAACTGGCGCACGTCATCGAAACGCAGGCGCGCAAGCCCGCACACGTCGAAGCGGAAGCAGCCTTTCTTCTTGACGTACGGAAGGTTCAAGAACGAGCGTGCAATGTGCTTGCGCACCAGCACTTTGTTGGTGCCGTCCGACCCGACCAGATAATCCTCCGGCACCTCGCGCGCAAGCCATTGGCCCAGCCGCATGTCGCAATACGGATAGGCGAGCGGCACGGCCAGCGCGTGAGTGGTGTAGAGCCCTTTGCCGAAACTCGCCGCCTCCACGATCGCCGCGGCGATGCGCCGGCGCTCGGCCACCGTGCGGGCCGCCTCGATCGCGGGCAGGAACACGTTCAAGCGCCGCCGCGATTGCGCGGCCACGGGTTCGCCCAGCAGCGCATCGACTTCCTGGTCGCTGAAGCGCGAACCGGGGAAAAAACGCTCGAAGGCGCTCATCTGCAGAATGCTCAACGCGTAGCAGGCGTGAAAGCTGCGGCGCACGCCCCATAGACGAAACAGGCCGGCGGGAAGCTGCCATTGCTGCGCCAACATGCGGATCACCTGATGGCGCCAGTGCCCCGGCATGCCGAAATAGCCATCGGAGCCGAGCGCATCGATCACGCCATCGCCGCCATGGCCGCACACCTCGGTGACCAGGTCGACATACGACAGCATGGCGAAATCTGCCGTCAGCAAGGGGATGCGCGGCACACACGCCAGGTAGCGGTCGTACGCACGGCCGGGATCGCACACCAGCGTTTCGTGGCGCAGGCCCAGATGGCGGGCCACCCATTGCGCCGACGGCAGCTCGTTTTCCTCGCGTCCGCCGAGGTAGGTGATGCAGGTAACGTCCGGCCGCACGTCGGCCAGGGCGATGGCCAGTGAAGTCGAATCCTTGCCGCCGCTTTGCAGAAACCACGGCCGTTGCATGGACGCCGTCGTGCGCGTCACGGCGGCACACAGCAACTCGTGATAGGTCTGCACCAGCGCCTGGCCATCGGCGTGCGAGGGCCTGGCTGCGGGTGCCCATGCCTGCAGCGGCGCAGGCAGCGCCGGATCGTCGAAGCTGTCCACCACCGGATATCCCCCGGAAAAAGCCAGCTTGACGTTGTGATAAGCCGAGTGCGGCGGATAGACGAAACCATTGCGCAAAAGATCGGCCAGCGACACCGGATCGAGCGACGCGCGATCTTTCGCCAGCGCATCGAGCGCGGAAAAATCGACACCGCGCGGATCGGTGCGCATGCACAACGCGAGCGGCAGCGCAGCTTGCTCGCAAACCAGCGGATCGATGATCGAAGCCATGCATGTGTCCCCCGACATCAAGCGTTTTGCCAAGCATGGGTCCGGCGGCGCGCCACGCTGAGCAGGCGGCGCCGCAGGTGGCGCGCATAACCCACCGCGTGCGCGGCATACAGCTGGCCCCTGCTCAACAAGCCTTGCGCGTGCAAGGTGTTGCGCACATCCACCGCGGCGCGGTACATCGCGTGCAGGTCGCCGCTGAGTCCGTCCACGCCAAAGGGCGGCTTGTGCCAGGATGCCAGCACCTGGTCGAGCCGCGCGCAGCGATAGCCGGACAGCAGTATCTGCGCCCAGAGCAGGAAATCTTCGCCGCGCCGGCGGTTCTCGTCGAAGCGAAACGGCAGATCACGGCGCAGCATCACCGAAGCGGTCGGAAAGGAACGGCGCCACAAGGACAGGCGTGGCGGCGATACGCGGCATTGCACGGGATAATGCACGGCCGGCACAGCTGCGCCGCGCGGCTGCACGTTCATGTCGTGGGCGATCAGTGCAATGTGCGCATCGCCTTGCAAGGCCTGCAGTTGCAGTTGCAGTTTCAACGGATGCCAACTGTCGTCGGCATCCAGGAACGCCACCCACGGCTGCGAAGCATGCGCCCAGCCATGGTTGCGCGCCGCGGCCGGGCCGCGGTTCTCCGGTAGCGCCAGAACCTTGATCCAGGCTGGCGGATAATGACGCGCCAGGTCATTCAAGCGCGCCAGCGTGCCGTCGCCGCTACCGTCGTCGATCAGCAGCACTTCGGCGGGCCGGCATGTCTGGGCGGCCACCGAACGCACGGCCTGCTCGATGGTGTGTGCGCACCGAAAGCACGGTATGACCACGCTTACCGGCCCCAATGCATCCTGATATCGCTCGCCGATGTCGCGAATGGTCCGGTTTATCGAGGCCATGGTGTGGCCAGTCATTTCTGTGCTGTCCATATCAGCAGTAATTCTCATGCTCGCTTGGCATATCCGGGCGCAATGCCGGCCATACATTCCTGCATGCGATGCGGGGCATTGCATGCAGGGCATATCCCCCAGATACAGGCGGTACGAGCGACCTTATCCATATCGCTGTCGAGTTTCCGTGTAACCTGCGGGGAGGCTTGGCGGGGCCTTTCCAGTCAAGGAGTTAAGACCGTGGCGCGGAGCCTCGGCCATGTGCTTCGCATGAGAGGGAACGCATCATGGCGAGAGGTGCATCACCCTTGTGCTTGCGGTGACGCCTGCGACTGGGTACCGGCGAAATCCACCACCAGGGTCACGCGGCGGTTGGGTTCGCCCTCGTCGCCCGATTTGCCTTTCGCCACCTGGCGGTTGAGCGCCTTGCCGTAGCTGACCGCACGCACCTGGTCCGCCGACATGCCGCCGGTCTTCACCAGGTAATCGCGCACGGCATTGGCGCGTTCGCGTCCCAGCCTCATGTTGTAGGCCGGGCTGCCCGCGTTATCGGCAAAGCCTTCTACCGTGATCACTGCCTGCGGATAGTTCTTGGCCATGATCTTGGCGAAGTCGTCGAGCATGGGCTTGTCCTGATCGCGCAGCGTGGCGTCGTTGAAGGCGAAGTGCGATACCGAATCGACCTGGATGCGACCATTGAGCTGCGCAATCTTGGCGTCGTACTGCGCGAAGCGTTGTTGCATCTGCTGGGTGAGGCTGTCGATTTCCTGCTGCTGTTTCTGCTGATTGGCGCGCAGCTCGCTGATCGCCGAATCGAAATCGGCCTTTTTGACGTAACCCTGGCAGCCACCCAGCCCGACGGCCAGCGCGGCCAGGGATACGTAAGCAAGACGTTGATAGGAACGCATGGAACTACCTCCTCGATGACACGGATGAATACCGCCGCCCACTTCAAAAAGTGCCTGTTGCCGTGGCTTGATCCATGTCACCGAAGCGGTTTTCTCTGCATGGCGAATCTATGGATGCTTTGGCACGCCGCCTGTCGAGCACCAGACCGTTCTCCAGGAGCTGCCATCCTCGTTCTGCACGTGAACCTGCGCCACCTTGCCGGCTGCGACGCGGTATTCCGCCATCCTGCGGGCATGTGCGATGGCAGAGGCCCGATCTTCGTGCACGGCCAGACAGTGGGAGGCCGGCCTCGCGCAGATCAGCCATTGCTTGCGTTCGATCGATGCAAATTGAAGCAGAACGACATAGAAATCAGATACATCACCAGCAAACGCCATGGCTTTAACCTTTGCATCCACGACTTTGCAGTGTCATGTGTTGCCGTGACGTGAACTTGATCTGGATCAAGTTCAGCCAAATGAATTACACAGGCCGTTCACCCCGCCCCCTCCCGCGCTTGACCAGGATCAAGGCGCATCGCTGGACAGCGCGCGAGCATGCCGGCACGACCGATGGGGAGGCGTAGCGAACATGAGCCGCAAACTGATCATCTACTACAGCCGGACGAATGCCACCCGCACGCTGGCGGGAGAGCTCGTCAAGGAGCTCGGCGCCGACGTCGTGGCCATCCAGGAACGGCAACCGCGCACGGGTTTGAGCGGTTACATGCGCGCGCTATGGAATGCCTCCCGCGGCAGCTTGCCGCCGATCGAACCGTTATGTATCGACCCGTCCTGTTACGACCTGATCCTGCTCGGCACGCCGGTGTGGGCCGGGCGCGCCGCCTGTCCGATGCGGCGCTTCCTGTGCGACGTGGCGCACCAGTTGCCGCCGACGGCGTATTTCTGCACCTATGGCGGCCGCGGCTACGACACCGCTTTTGAGGACATGGGCCATCTGGATGGCCAATCGCCGGTGGCCACCCTGGCCGTGCGCCGCAGCGATCTTGCGCAAGGCCATTATGTGGTGCAGCTCAACCGCTTCCTGGCCAAGCTTGCGATGGCCGAACGCTGGCGCGAAGTGATCGCACCGGCGAGTCGTTCCTCGCTGCTGCGCGGCAACGCGTAAACACACGTAGGCCGGGATGAAGTCCCGGCGTTCGTATAGATGGCAAAGCTGGGATTTCATCCAGCCTACGGCTACCTGCGCGTCCGCCGCAACGAAAACCGCGCCGGCTTGCACAAGCCCAGCAAGGATGCGATGGCGAGTACGCCGTCCACGATCGATGACATCATCCATCTCATAGCGATACCTGCGGGATCCCCGTCACGGTCGCCGTACTGCACACGTCGATCAGTGCTTCGGCCACCATCTTGCTGATGTCGATCTGCGCGGTCTCGGACATGATGCTATTGCTGGTCACCACGTCGCACGCGTTCTCGCTGCGCAACGCCTCCAACGCGCCTTGCGCAAAGATGCCATGCACGGCGACGCACACCGGCTTCGCCGTGGTATGGGCGCGCAGGCTGCGCAAGGCCTGCAGCAGGGTTTGCCCGCTGGCGATGATGTCGTCGAGCAGCACCGGCGTATGGTCCTGCCAGCGCCCCCATTCCGGCAGATGCACGGTCACCTCGCGGTCGCCGCGCCGTTCTTTCTGCGCCATCACGCTCGGTGCGCACAGCAGGTTGGCGACGGCGTTCACCCACTGCCGGCTTTCCTCGTCGGGGCCGACGATCAACGGGCGTTCCACGTGCGAGGCGATCCATGCCGTCAGCTCCGCCGCGGCATGCACCAGGCGCGACGGCCGCGCATAGATCTGGCTCAGGCTGTGATAGCGGTGCAGGTGCGGATCGACCGTCACCAGTGCGTCGAACGTGTTGCCCAGCCATTCGCCCAGCAGCTTGGCCGACATGGCTTCGCCGGGATGGAAGCGCGCGTCCTGGCGCATATAGGCCAGATACGGCGCCACCAGCACCACGCGCCGTGCGCCCAGTTCGCGCAGCGTGGCAGCGGCCATGGTGAGCGGCCACAGTTTGGGATCGGGCCGGTCCAGCGTACATACCAGCACGGCCTGCTCGCCCTTGAGCGGGGTGTCCACGCTGATGCGTGTTTCGCCATCCGGAAAGCGGTGCAGAAACAATCCGGCGCGGCTGTAGCCGGTGTGCTGAATCAGCAACTCGGCAAACATTTCGTTGCCGGGCATGGCATACACCATGGTCATGAGAAAGCCTCCACGCCGACGATGCCGGGGTGCCGCGCTACGTATTCCATCGCGTAAGCGAGTTCGCCCGGACTTTGCGCGTGCAGCGTAAACAGCGCCTGCCCGGCGTCGACGGTATCGCCCAGATGCACGTCCAGCGTAAGCCCGGCCAGTGGCGAGGCCGGCGCGCCGGCCAGCTTGGCGGCGCGCGACAGGCGGCGGTTGTCGATGCACGTCACCTCGCCCGGATGCGAAGCCGGTATCGCTTGCTGATACGCCGCCCTGCCCGGCGTGCGCATGCCGCCTTGCGCGTTGCAGATCGCTTGAAAGCGCCGCCACGCGCGGCCGGAAACCAGGCATTCTGTCGCTACACCGAGCGCACGCCCGGCGGATGCGACGCCGCCCAGTTCCAGCACGGCAGCCGCGACGTTCAATGCATGCGCGCGCAAGTCGGCAGGCGCATGCGCTTCGTTGCGCAACACGGCCAGTACATCATGAGCCTCCAGCGCGGGCCCAACGCCGCGGCCGACCGGCTGCGTGCCGTCGCTGACCAGCACACGCAGTGTCAGGCCGAAGGCGGCGCCGACCTGCATCAGCAGTTGCGTCAGCGCTCGCGCTTCGGCCTGGTCGCGTACTTTCGCGGTAGGTCCTACCGGAATGTCGATCACGACGTGGGTGGAGCCGGCGGCGATTTTCTTCGACAGCACCGACGCCACCATCTGCCCTGCACTGTCGATATCCAGCGCACGTTCGATGTGAATCAGCAGATCATCCGCTGGCGCCAGATGCATCGCGCCGCCCCAGGCGATGCATCCGCCGCAGCTTTGCACCACCTGGCGCAATCGTGCTTCGTCCAGTTCCACCGGCGCCAGCATGGCCATGGTGTCGGCCGTGCCGGCCGGCGAGGTGATAGCGCGCGAGGATGTCTTGGGCACGGTCAATCCCAGCTCCGCCGCGATCGCCACCACGATGGGCGTGGTGCGATTGCCGGCCAGGCCGCCGATGCAATGCTTGTCCACCACCACCGGTTGCTGCCAATGCAATTGCCGGCCGGTTGTCACCATGGCATGCGTCAGGGCGATCACTTCACTCGGCGTGAGACGGTTGCTGCTGGCGGTGATGAATGCAGCCATTTCGATGCGGGAATAACGATGCGCCACGATGTCGCGCACGATCGACTCGAACGCGGCGGCATCGAGTTGCCTGCCGAAGATCTTCGCGCGCACGTGCGCCATCGAATCCACGTTCGGCGGATGCGCGATCACCACTCTTTCGCCCGGCACAGGCCGCAATGCCAGCCACGCCGATTCGGAAAGCCCGGCCTCGTCCGCCGCCAGCCAACCCGGCTGCACCAGGTTGAGCGTGGCCAGGATCTCGCGCTCGCCGATGCGCAACGACAGCCGCGAATGCGGCCCGAAACCTTCGCTGCGGCAGATCGGCGAATCCGCTTCCAGATACACCACGTGTTCGTAGCCCGAGTCGATGCCCAGACGGCGCCATGCGCTCGCTTCCAGGCGCGGCCTGGCGAAACCGGTGATCTTCTTCGACGACGTGAAAGACGTGGACATGCTGGGCAACCCTGCCAAGGTGGTGATGGCAGTCTGCATGGGTGCGCAGGGGCGGCAGTTGATATCCGTCAATCGTCCCGGCATGTCGCGTTCGCTTGATCTGCATCAATACGCGGCACGCAGCGTGGCGCGATGTTGGCGCCGCGGCCGGGGTGATTCGGAGCCGGTTGGCTCATGGTTCCATCCATGGACTACGCACGGATCCGGCGTGGTGCCGCACCTTCCGCTGTTCGCATCTCCCAACGGCGACGGCGGAAGGTTTTTTTGTCGTTGCCTCGATGCCATCGCGGCTACGGCGCTTGATGCATGTCAAGCCTCGATCCGGCCAGCGGCGTAGAACATTCCAAAACCCAGCCGCGGAAACTTCCCATGCCGAACCCACTGTCAATCGAACAACTGCAGCAGATGGATGCGTACTGGCGCGCGTCCAATTATCTCTCCGTGGGCCAGATCTACCTGCGCGGCAACCCGCTGCTGGAAGAACCGTTGCAACGCGAGCACATCAAGCCGCGCCTGCTGGGGCACTGGGGCACGACGCCGGGCTTGAACATGCTGTACGTGCACCTGAACCGGTTGATCACGCATCACGATCTCAACGTGCTGTTCATGACCGGCCCCGGCCATGGCGGCCCCGCGTTGCTTGCGCAAACCTATCTGGAAGGCTCGTATACCGAGCGCTATCCGGCGATCGAGCGCAACCGCAACGGCATGATGCGCCTGTTCCGGCAGTTCTCCTGGCCGTACGGCGTACCCAGCCACGTCGCGCCGGAAACGCCCGGTTCGATCCACGAAGGTGGCGAGCTGGGCTATTCGCTGGCGCACGCATTCGGCGCGGCGTTCGACAATCCCGACCTGATCGTGGCGTGCGTGGTGGGCGACGGCGAAGCGGAAACCGGCGCGCTGGCCACCAGCTGGCATTCCAACAAATTCCTCAATCCCGCACGCGATGGCGCGGTGCTCCCGATCCTGCACTTGAACGGCTTCAAGATAGCCAACCCCACCCTGCTCTCGCGCATCAGCCGCGAAGAGCTGATCGATCTGTTCCATGGCTATGGTTACGAGCCATGGTTTGTCGAAGGCGATGATCCGTTGGTTGTGCATCAACATTTGGCCGAGCAGCTCGATGGCATCCTCGGCAGCATCCGCACCATCCAGCATGCCGCGCGCAACGGCAAGGAAGTGACGCGCCCGCGCTGGCCAATGCTGATTTTCCGCACGCCGAAAGGCTGGACCGGGCCGAAAATCGTCGACGGCCTCCCGGTGGAAGGCACCTGGCGCGCGCATCAGGTGCCGCTGGCGCAATTCGACAAGCCTGAGCACGTGAGGCAGCTCGAAGCCTGGATGAAAAGCTACAAGCCCGAGGAACTGTTCGACGAGCACGGCCAGTTCCGCGACGAATACGCCGCACTGGCGCCCACCGGCCATCGCCGCATGGGTTCCAATCCGCACGCAAATGGCGGCGAACTGCTGCAACCGCTGCTGGTGCCGCATTTTCGCGAGCATGCCGTCGAGGTGCCGCAACCTGGCGCCGTCACCGCCGAAGCCACCCGCGTGCTCGGTGGATTTTTGCGCGAGGTGATGCGTCTCAACCTGGAGCAAGGCAATTTCCGCCTGTTCGGCCCGGACGAAACCGCATCCAACCGGCTCGATGCGGTATACGACGTGTCCGGCAAGACCTGGCTGGCCGGCATCGAGGCCAACGACAATCACCTGAGCTGCGACGGCCGCGTGATGGAAGTGCTCAGCGAGCACCTGTGCGAAGGCTGGCTGGAAGGCTATCTGCTCAGCGGCCGGCACGGCTTGTTCTCCTGCTACGAGGCCTTCATCCACATCGTCGATTCGATGTTCAACCAGCATGCGAAATGGCTGAAGGTCAGCCGCCATATTCCGTGGCGTGCGCCGGTGGCGTCGCTCAACTATCTGCTGACCTCGCACGTATGGCGGCAGGACCACAACGGGTTCTCGCACCAGGACCCGGGCTTCATCGATATCGTGGCGAACAAGAAGGCCGAGGTGGTGCGCATCTATCTGCCGCCGGACGCCAATTGCCTGCTGTCGGTGGCCGACCACTGCCTGCGCAGCCGCAACTACGTCAACCTGATCGTGGCCGGCAAGCAGCCCTCGTGGCAATGGCTGGACGCCGATGCGGCGGCCCGGCATTGCGCCGCCGGCGCCGGCATCTGGGACTGGGCCAGCAACGACGACGGCGATCCGGACGTGGTGATGGCCTGCGCCGGCGACGTGCCCACGCTGGAATGCCTGGCGGCGGTAACGCTATTGCGCAGTTATCTGCCGGATATCCGTATCCGCGTGGTGAACGTGGTGGACCTGATGGTGTTGCAGCCGCAGTCGGAACATCCGCATGGCCTGTCCGATCGCGACTTCAACGCATTGTTCACCTCGGGCAAGCCAGTGATCTTCGCCTTCCACGGCTATCCGTCGCTGATCCACAAACTGACCTATCGCCGCAGTTGCTCCGACCGCATCCACGTGCGCGGCTACAAGGACGAAGGCACCACCACCACGCCGTTCGACATGGTGGTGCTCAACAACCTCGACCGTTACCAGCTTGCGCTCGACGCCATCATGCGCATTCCGCGCTTCAGCGCGCACGTCCGCCATGCAATCGAACGTTATTGGGCGATCATGGAGCGGCACAAGCTGTACATCAGCGAACATGGCGAGGATATGCCGGAGGTGCAGGCGTGGCGCTGGCCGGCGCATGCGTTGGCGGGAAAGCCGGTTGTGCAGGTGTAGGTGGTTGATCCGTATTCGGACGAAAGGCCGAAGTTCACCCGAATGTTGTTTCGGAGCGTGTCGTCATTCCGGCGAAAGCCGGAATCCATCGCCACGCACTCAGTTGTATTGCGTCTGAAAGTCGGTAACCCGGCCATTGACGATGGTGATGATTTCCGTCTTGCCATCCTGCACGTATTGCCACTGCTCGCCGTGCGCCACCTGGTCGTCCGGCAGGCCGCCGTCCTGGCGGTGCAGGTACGTGCGCAGGGTGGGCGCCCCAAGCAATTGCTGCACGCGTGCGGCGGTGTCGCCCAGCGTCAGCACCTTGTCGTTCACGCGTAGCGAGGTGGCGGCCTGCGCGGCGAAGCTGGCGCAGACCAAGGCGAGCAATACATAACGTTTCATAATAAAAATCCTTTTCTATATGGAAAGGTGACTCTGATCGACAGCCGCCGTCAGCGGCGGCGATCGATCACGAAATCCGCGCGGCAGCCGCGGTCTACCCAGATGCCGTCGCGGTTCCAGCCCCAGCTGCGCCCTTCGCGGCAATCCGCGCCGGAAAGCCGGTTGACGATACGCACCGAATCATTCCGGTCCAGATGCGCACGACACAGCTGGCGGTTGCCGCCATGGCTTTCGCAACGCAGCTGTTGCGGTTGCGGCGCGCCCCAGCCGGGTGGTCGCCCCGGCCCCGGTCCGCCATAGGATGGTCCGCCATACGCCGGTCCGAACTGTCCACGGCAGCCTTTATCCACCCAGATGCCGCTGCGGTCGAAGCCCCAGGTCTGGCCGCGTATGCAGCGCGTCTTGGACATTTGCTGCATCAGCGCCGCATCGCGCCACGGCACCTGGCAGCGGGCGAAGCGGTTGTCGTTGCTGGCGCAATACACTTGCGGCGCCTGCTGCGCATGGGCCGGCGCGGTGGCGGTCAACCCACCCAGGCCCATCACCAGCGTAGCCGCCGCGCTTGCCAGGAATTTACCGATTGCGCTCATAAGCACTCCTTATTTTTGCTGCGCAAGATGTTTCGATGAGGACGATAGCCGCATCGGCCAGGCAAGTCATGGGCTGCCGGGAGCGCATGAAAGCGGCAGTTCATGTTGAGGCTGCTCGATTGGCGCAGATGGCTGTAACAACCCAAGAAGCACGTTGCCCGCGTTGCGCAGGCGGTGGTGAACGTATGCGAACCCCAGCAAACCCGCTGCATTGACCCTGCCCCCACACGCTTGAGTTAGTCATCAGCGCTAACAGAACGTTCTTTGCTTCCCGGCGCCATCGAACGCTGGGATTTCATCCCAGCCGACGAGCGCTCCCCGGCGTACATGACATTGCACGCAAGAGATGTGATCGCGAGGCAGGGCGGAAAAACACCCACACTTCCCCCACAGCCACTTCACCCACCCTAGATCGCGCGATGCGCATCGTCAGGCGACGCAAAGCTACCGGTCAAACACCGTGGTCAAAGCCACCGACGACCGCTCCAGGCCCGACATGCCGCTCCCGCGCGACGCATCCGCGGTGTACCGGGGCGGGCTGTTCGTGCTCGCGCTGTTTGCCTGCCTGTATGCCGCCAGGGAAGTGGCATTGCCGCTGGTGCTGGCCTTTTTCCTCAAATTGCTGCTGCAGCCGGCGATGAAGCTGTTGAAGCGCCTGCGGGTGCCGCGCCTGATTGCCGCGCTGCTGGCGGTGGCCTTGTTGCTCGGCGCCTTCTTCGGGCTGGCCGATCTGCTCAGTTCGCCTGCTGCGGAGTGGGCGCAACGCCTGCCGCAGGGCCTGCCGCGCCTGCAGCAGCGCGTGCGCATCATCAGCCAGCCGATAGACAAGCTGGGCAAATTGTTCAAGCACGCGCAGAGCGCGGTGGTCGGCGGCGGATCGCAACCGCTGCCTTCCGGCGGCATGGATTTCCAGCAGCTAGTGCTTTCCACCATGCACCATTTTGCCTCCGGCTTCGTGTGGACGATGCTGATGCTGTTTTTCCTGCTGCTCGCCGGCGATACCTTCCTGCGCCGCCTGGTGGAAGTGATGCCCACCTTCGGCGACAAGCGGCAGGTGATCGACATTGCGCAGCAGGTGGAAAGCGATATCTCCGTCTACCTGATCACCATCACCATCATGAACACCCTGGTGGGCATCGCCACCGGCGTGGGCATGTGGCTATTGGGCCTGCCCGATCCGCTGCTGTGGGCGGTGGCCGCCTTCATGCTCAATTACGTGCCGATCTTCGGCCCGCTCACCGGCATGGTGATGTTCCTGGCGGTGGGCATGCTGAGCCTGGACCCGCTGTGGAAGGCGTTCATGCCGATGGCGGTGTACATCTGTGTGCATGTGGCCGAGGGCGAAGCCATCACGCCCATGATTCTTGCGCGGCGCTTCACCCTCAATCCGGTGCTGGTGATGGCCTCCCTGTTGTTCTGGGACTGGATGTGGGGCATACCCGGCGCGGTGCTGGCGGTGCCGCTGCTGGCGATTTTCAAGATCGTTTGCGAACGCGTGCGGCCGTTGGCGGCGCTGGGGCATTTCATTCAAGGGGAACGGCGGCGGGTGTGGGAGCCGTGAGGGTGTCGATGCCATTTCAAAACCGCTCGCCATTCCGGCCTTCGCCGGAATGGCGAGCGTATTGAAACGGCATCAGTCATCACTTCAGCGTCAGCCCCGCCTCCAACGGCGTGTCATTCGACGCATCACCCACATACACCTTGAACACACCCGGATCGACCTTCCAACCGTGGTGGCCGACGTCGTAATACGCGAACGCCCGCCGATCCAGTTGCACGCTCACATGCTGCGTCTGCCCCGGCTGCAGGCGCACTTTGCGGAACGCCTTCAACTCGCGCGCCGGGCGCGGCACCGTGGCCGACGGATCGCCCACATACACCTGCGCCACCTCGGCGCCCTCGCGCTGGCCGGTGTTGGTGATGTCGAACGATACCTCGACCTGATCCGGCCCCAGCGTCTTCGTCGCCAGATTCGCGAAACGGAAGCGGGTGTACGACAGGCCGTAGCCGAACGGAAACAGCGGCTGCGTTTTATCCGGATGGCTGGTGTACCAGCGATAGCCGAGGAACACGCCATTGCCGTAAGTCACCGAAGGATTCGTGCCGACAGGATGCGGCGGCGCGTCGTACCAGTCGTGGCTGGGATTGTCGGCCCATTGCCGCTCGAAGCTGATCGGCAGCTTGCCTTCCGGCGAGTGTTCGCCGAACAGCACCTGCGCGATCGCCGTGCCGCCCTCCTGCCCGGGATACCAGTTCTGCAGCAGCGCCGGCACGCGGTCGAGCCAGCCTTCGGTGGCATAGGCGCCACCGGAGGTCACGGTAACCACCGTCTTGCGATTGATGTCGGCCACGGCTTCGATCAGCGCTTCCTGCCCCCATGGCAACTGGAACGTGCGGTCGTAGGCTTCGCTTTCGGAACTGGGATCGAAGCCGACCGCAACCACCGCCGCATCGGCCATGGCAGCCATTTTCTTCGCATCGGCAGAAATCAGATCGTCGATGGCGATCACGCCCAGGCCCATGCGGCTGTAATCGACGTCGGGCTTGTAATCGAGGCGGATCGTCACCGGCTGGTTGGCGTGCAGGCTCAAGGTGGCATACAGCGGCGCCTGCCCTTCGCGATGCGGCTGCGTGATGACCGGCTTGCCGTCGACGTAGAGCGTGTAGGTGTCTTCGCTGGCGGCCGCGGCAAGGAACAGGTACTTGCCGTCGTGCGTAGGCACGAAGCGGCCGCTCCAGCGAATGCTTTGCCGGTGCGTGGCGGGCGTGGTCCACAGCTCCGGCTTCCACAGGTCCACTTGCGGATCGACCGTGCTGTTGCTCGGCTTGCCCTGGAACGCGTCGTTGGCGAAGGTTTCCTTGAGCAGGCCGGGCTTGCCGTCCGGCGTGCTGAAACCGCCCTTCTTGAACACTTCCATCGCCGAAGGCAGGCCGCGGCTGTACAGCACGTTGACCTTGCCGCCCACCAGGTGCGTGATGCCGGTGAGCACGCTTTGCGCCTGGAAGGTATCGATATGCGAACTGCCGCCGGCGCTGCTGATGGCAGGGTCGGCGTTCGGGCCGATCACCGCGATGGTCTTGACGCTGGCATCGAACGGCAACACGTTGTGCTCGTTTTTCAGCAGCACCAGGCCTTCCAGCGCGTTCTTCAGCGCCACCCGGTCGTTCTTGAGGCTATACAGCGGCAGCGACAGGTCCTTCTGCGGGCGGTCGAGAAAACCGAAACGCAGGGCGGTGCGCAGGATGCGGCGCACCTTGTCGTCGAGCATGGCCTGCGAAAGCTTGCCGCTGCGCAGGTTGCTCAAGATCAGCTCGGGCTTCATCGCATCCGGCGCGGGCATTTCCAGGTCGAGGCCGGCGTTGAAGGCTTTCAGCCCATCGTGCGTGGCGCCCCAGTCGGACATGAAGATGCCGTTGAAGCCCCAATCCTTCTTGAGGATGTCGTAGCTGATCGCGCGGTTCTCGGCCAGGTAATCGCCGTTGACCAGGTTGTAGCTGCTCATCACCGCGCCAACGTGGCCTTGCTTTACGGCCATCTCGAACGCAGGCAGGTAGATTTCGCGCAGCGTGCGTTCGTCGATGTGCGTGTCGAGATGGCGGCGGTCATATTCGGAATTGTTGGCGACGAAATGCTTCACCGTCGCCACCACGCCCTGGCTCTGCACGCCTTCGATCAGGCCAACCGCCATGCTGCCGGCCAGCAGCGGATCTTCGCCGTAATACTCCATGTTGCGGCCGTTCTGCGGCGCGCGGTACATGTTCACGCCAGGCCCCAGCAGAAAGCCGACACCTCGCGCACGCGCATCGCGGCCCATCGCCGCGCCCACGTCCTTGGCCAGGTCCGGGTCCCACGATGCGGCCAGGCCGATGCCGGCCATGTAGGCGGTCGACGGGCCCGGTGCGCGTACGCCGTAAGGGCCGTCGGACATGGTCATCGCAGGCAGGCCGATGTTCGGTTCGGCGTGCGTGGAGAAGTTGTCCACGCCGCCGAGCAGTTCGACTTTTTGTTCAAGCGTGAGCTTGGCGAGCATGGCGTCGACGCGCTGTTCGACGGCGGCGGTGTCAGGCAGCGGGGTGGTGTCGGCGGCGTAGGCGGTGCTGCAGACGGCGAGCGCCATGCACAGCGGCAGGGCGAGGTGTTTCAGAATCCGATGATGCATGGAGCAGAGTTTCCTGAGTTGAAATGCTCCGAACTTAAGGATGTTTCCGTCGTCATTCCCGCGTTCGCCGGAATCCAGTGAAGAATGACGTGCGCAGCACACAACATAAAGGTTTTGTGTGCTTCGCACGATGTATTGAAACTGGATTCCGGCGTTCGCCGGAATGACGGCTCGCTCTGACAGAGCCTTAAGTTCGGACCTTTGAAATGTTGATGATCAATACGTCGCCAACTTCACATGCAACACCTGCGGCCGGTCGGTGAAATTGAGGCCCCAATCCGTCTGGTCTCCGTTCCACAAGCGGATGAAGTTCCAGCGCCCCTGGTTGTCGTAACGTCCTTCTTCCACGCGCTCCATCAGGAAGTGCTCGTGCTCCCTGCCCTTGCCGGGCATGAAATCGACGCGCGCGAAATAACCGGTGACCAGGTATTCGTCCTTGCCGAGTTGCGCGATCAGCACGCCGCCCTTCGGCGTTGCATTGCCCGGCGGCGTGTCATTGCCGAACTGTGGCAGGCCATAGGAAACGGTGGCGCGCCAATCACCCATGTCCACCACCTGGCTGTGCGTCTGCTCCGGTTCGGAAACGCCCCATACCTTGCCGGCAAGGCTCAAGCGGGCGATCAATTCACCCATCGGCCGCAACAGCCGGTTGGTCGTCGCAAACGACTCGAACACCGAGTCGTCTACCGTCTTTGCGCCCAGCGGCCAGTTGGAGAAGCCGGTGTCGTCGATGCCGAACACCGAAAAACCGATACCCTGATGGCCCAGTGTGGCGAAGATGTAGCGCGCATACGGCGGGTCGTTGCCGGTCTCGGTCACGACCAGCGGGTTGTCCGGCCGCGCATAGAGCCCAAGCGCAGCGGTGTAGCGCGCGTAGTCGTGCCAGTAGAGATCCGGGCCGATCATGTCGATGGCCGGCGCGGCCACCTTCCAGATGAAGAGCACGTTCTGCGAGGGACCGCCGCTGGAATGGCTCGCCGGCGGGCTGGGATGCAGGGGATCGCTCAGCACCGCATTGGCGTACATCGCCAGCGGATACACCGCCTTGCCGGCCGCCGCCACCTGGCCGATGAAACGCGACACCCCCCAGGCCTCGAAGTATTCCGCCGCGTCCTTGCCGAACACTTGCGTCCAGGTACCGGCCGGCTTGTTGGCGGCTTTCAGCACCGCCGCAGGCACCTGCTGTGCGAAGGCGGCGTTGGCGGCAGGCGAGTAATCGCGATCGGTGCCGTAGCTGCCCGATTCGTTCTCCACCTGCATCAGGATGACGGTGTGCTGCGTGCCGTCGACGTCACGCAGATGCGTCATCAACTGCACGAACGCCTTGCGATCGGCATCCAGCGTAGCGGCAGCGAGCGGCGACAAGGAAGGCAGCAGCTTGCCGTCTTGCGTGACCACGCGCGGAAAACGCTTGTTGTCCAGTTTCACCCAGCTCGGCGCATAGCTGGGGCTGTTGTTTTTCCAGGTGCCGAACCACAGCAAGGCCAGGCGCACCTTGTGTTCACGTGCCTGAGTCAGCAGCGTGTCGAGAAAGCTGAAATCGAAATGCCCTTCGGTGGGCTCGATCTGTTCCCACGCGATCGGCACCATCACGGTGTTGGCCTGCACGTGATCGATCGCGGGCCACACTTGGTCCAGCATGGCTGGCCAGTTGCTGGAGTTGTTGACCTGCGCGCCGAGCAGCAGGAAGGGCTTGCCGTCGACGATGAAGGCGTGGCGGCCGTTTTCGGTGATGAAGTGAGGGATGTTGTTTGAGGCTTCGGCGCCGGAGGATGGCAAGGAAACGCAGAACGCAAAGAGGGCGGCCAGGGCCATCCATGCGTAGGTGAGTCGGTGGCGTAAGGTGGCTGGCATGCAAGGCTCCAACATCGCAGGAAACAGTCCCCTCCCCTGCGCGCAGGGGAGGGTTAGGGTGGAGTGCGAGCGCAGCGAGCGGCGAGAGCGTGACGTCGCTGCAACACATCATTTTTGGAAAGGTTTTGCTGCGCGCCAAAGCACAAGCAACCCCACCCCGGCCCTCCCCTACTGTCGCAGGGGAGGGAGTTGATCACGACACGCATACACATCTCGCCATTCATGGCATTCCCGAAGGATCGCCATAAAACACCCCTCGCCCGCTCGTGGCGAAATACACCCGCCCAAATACGCGCGGATCGCCGTTGACCAACCGCTCGCCGCCATAGCGATGCGCATCGTCATCGATGCGCAGCCAATGCGCGCCGTCATCGGTGGAGCGATAAAGCCCGTCCACGCTGCCGAGCTTCCCCGCCGCAAAGATCGTGGGCAATGCACTGCCCGGCGCCGATTTGCCGAAGCCGAAGTCACGCACATCCGCCAGCGCGCCGAGCGTCGCCAGCGCGCTGCCATCGTCGAGCGCACGCAGCAGGCCAAGACCTTCGCCACCGACGTACACCACGCCGGCGGCGTCGGGCGCCGCGCGCATCCACGCGATGGAACCGCGCTTCAAGCGCTCGCCCAGGGCGCCGCCGATCACCTGGAAATGCGCACCGCCATCGCGGCTCACGAACACCTGCGTGGCATGGCCTTCATGACCGAAGAAACGTCCTTCGTAAGCATAGAAACGCTTGGGATCAAGCCGATCGCTGAGCACGCGCGCATGCGGCGGCAAGCCGTCGACCGCCTGCCAGTGCTTGCCGTAATCATGCGTGAGGTAGGCATGCGTGGCGCCACGCGGCAGCCACAGTACCGCCGAACCGTCCGCGGCGATGGCGATGGCGCCGGCGCCCTCCCCTGACGGCTCCGGCTCGCTGGCGAACGCATGCCAATGCGCACCGCCGTCTTCGGAATAGGCGGCGCGGATCGCCGGGTCGAACGGCTTGCGCAGGTAGCCGCTGCGCACCATCAACGATGGCTTGTTTTGCGCGAAGTCGATGCTCTCGCTATTTGCATAGCGCGGCGGCGCGGTGAACTGCAGCTGCGCCACATCGAGGTTGTCGTGCTTGTAGCCGTCCAGGTCGCCGATCGCGCTCAGCAGATGCGCGCCTTGCGGCGGGCTGATCAAGTCCAACGCCACCGTTTCTTCCAGGCCGCGATCCTGGAACTGCCAATGCACGTCGCCGCCATGATCGGCCTGGCGCATATCGGTGGACATCCACACGCCATAGCCGGTGACGAACCACACGCGATCGGAATCATGTGGATCGATGGCAATGGAGGCGAGCCAGTGCGGCGTGTGTTCGCGCACCCATACCGGGTCGCTGTAGTCGAACTGCGAGCGCGCGAAAATTTCCTGCCAGTGATGGCCGCCGTCGGTGCTGCGGAACAGTTCGTCCTTGGGCGTGTAATGCGCAAAGGTGGCCGTCATCACCACATTCGGATGATTGGGATCGACTGCGACCGAACCCCAGCCATAGCCGCTCGGCGTGCCGATCACATGCGGCAGCGGCGTGATGTCGGTCCAGCGCTGCGCGGCCGGTTCGTATTTCCACACCGCACCGTCATGCATGGTGTCCGGGCCGGGTTCGTCGCCATAGCTCAGGTAATACGCACCGTCGCTGGCGCGAACCATGTGATTGGGGCGCAAGCCGACGGGTTGTCCGGATACCGGATTCCAGGTCCGTCCGCCATCGATGGAACGGAACAGGCTGGTTTGCTGGGTGGAAACGCCGGCGTAAAGCGTGCTGGATGGCTTGCCCGGCGAACCGCTGGCCGGATCGAACACCACGAACACGATGCCGATCGCCTGCCGCCGCCAGCTGTTCTTCGCACTGGCCGCCAGCGAGGTGGCGACAGCCGGAAAACTGTCCACCTTGTTCCAGTGCGCGCCGTAGTCGTCGCTGCGCCACAGGCCCGCATCGCGCGAGCCTAAGAAGAGGATGCGACCATCGTTGGGATCCACCGCCAGGCGCTCGCCATCACCGCGTCCCAGCTCGTTGCCGCCCATCTTGAACGGCAGGTCGGCGCGCTGGAAATGCGCGCCGCGGTCGATCGAGCGCAGTACGGCCGCATTCCCTACGCGCGGGTCGTTGTAGGTGCCCGACAGCAGGTACACGCGATCGGCGTCGTGCGGATCGACGGCAAGGCTGTCGATGCCTAGCAGGTTGTTGTCCGCCGCACCCAGCCAATCGGTAAGCGCCGTCCAGCGCACGGCCGATTGATCCCAACGATACGCACCGCCCACGTCGGTGCGGGCGTATAGCAGACCTTGTGCGCTGGGTTGATAGACCAGGCCGCTGACGAAACCGCCGCCGCCGATGCGGACGCTGGTGAAGTGATAAGGCGTGGAAGCAGGTTCGGTGGCGTGAAGGCCGAGTGTGAAAAGCAGCGTGCAGGCGGTGGTGCAAATGTTTCTCAACATGTCGACAGATCCGTAGGCTGGAATGACATCCCAGTTGGCTTGTGGCGCCGGATGCTGGGATGTCATCCCAGCCTATGCATTCCTTCTCGCGGTTGGCTCGGAACCGGGCAAGGCATCCCGTGCGGGATGCCTTGCCCATGCCGAAACTCTCATCGCCCGCTCAACCCTGCACGATCAGAAGTTGACGCGCATCGTCAGCGCATAACGGGTGTCGTTCACATACCAGGAGGTGATGTGCTTGCCGGCTGCATTCTGATACATGATCGTGCGCTGTTCGGCGTTGTTGAGGTTGTTCATCTCCAGGCCGAGCTTGATGTGGTCGTTGAACGCATAGAAGATCGAACCGTCCAGCTGTCCGTAGGCATCGGCGAATACCGGCAGCTTCCAGGGGATGTTGTTGTCGGTACCGTTATAGCCATTCGGACCGACCGACAGCAGATACTGGCTGCGCCAGTTGTAGGCCAGCCGGATCTGCCACGGGCCGTGCTCGTAGAAGCCGGCGATGTTCATCGAATCCCGCGACAGGCCATCCGCCGGCAGGTTGCCATAGGTGGAACCATCGGTATCCAGCGGCACCGCAGTCGTATCGTTCGGTATATGCGTCCTGCTGCGGATATAGGTGTAGTTCACCGACATGCCGAAGCCCTTCACTGGCAGGAAATCGAAGAACTGGTTCCAGCCGACCTCCGCGCCATCGATCGTCGCCTTGCCGACGTTAACCGGACGCGTGATCAGATACTGATAGTTGTTGCCGTCGATACCCGGATACGTCACGAAGTTCGACTCGTTGCGGAAGTAGTCGCTGATCCCCTTGTGGAAGAAGTTGATCCAGGTCATGCCGCCACGCTCCGGATCGAAGTACCACTCCAGCGACAGGTCGAACTGGTTGGCCTTCATCGGCGTCAGGTACGGATTGCTGTTGGAACTGCCGGTCAGCGTCAACTTGTCGATCGGCAGGGTGGTGGTACCGGCGGGCGGTGTATAGCCTGCCAGTACACCGGCAGTGAGAATTTGATAGGCCTGCATCTGGCTGAAGTCCGGCCGCGCAATCGCCTTGGAAAAGGCAAAACGCGTGAGCACGTTCGGCGCGAACTCCCACTTCAGGTTCAAGCTGGGGAGGATGTCGGTGTACTCGTTGTGGGCCGTAATGGGCGATGTCTGACCGGTGCCCAGGTAAGGCGCCAACGCCACGTCCGGATACACCAGGAAACCTTGGGCGGCATTCCTGGTCTGCACGGCACGCACGCCGACGTTGCCGCTGAGGTTGGCATCGTCCACCCCGAATTCGAGCATGGCGTACGCCGCGTAGGTCTTTTCGTGCTGGACATTGGTGTGCGCAGCATCGAGCAGCGTCTGTGTGTACGGTGCGGCGTAGCTGCTGCCAGCGACGTAATACGGAATGGCAGCGTCATGGATGGCCGCGTAGCTGCCCGGATAACCCAGCGCAGTCGATAGCACCGGCGCATAGAACGCACCCGGTATGGCGGCGCCGCCCCGGTAGAAGTTGTTGAAGGTATCCAGGTGCACCAGGCTGGTGTTGACCGCGCTGTTCAAGTTCAGGCCAGGCAAGTTGCCACCGGGCACTGCCCACGGTTGCATCCAGGTCTGGAACACGGGCAACCAGTTGTAGCCGGTATCGATGTTGTTGGCATAGCGGTCGGTCAGGCGCACGCCGCCCTTCAACGCATGCACGAACCCTTCCACGAAGCTGTGCTCGACGTCGGTGCGCCAGGCCAGTTCCTTGGCATAGTTCTGATCCTGGTGGTCCATGGTGAACCCCCAGTAGTAATTGGCGGGGTTCGCGGTGAAGTTGGAATCGATGCCGATGCGCGGCGGATTGGTTCCGTTCAGGGCGACGTCGATGTAGGGCACATTGGTACCCAGTGCGACTGTGGAATCCAGGCTGTTGACGGTAGCCTTGATGAACTGCAACGAGCTGGTGACTTCCGTACTGGACCCCACCAGCCACTTCATTCCGGTGGAGAAGTCCGTGGTCTTGGAGGTGCTGTTGGATGCACGGATGTCGGTCCCCATCGGCACGCCGCCGTCCTGCGTGAGGCGGCCGGACTGGAACACGTTGCCATTGATCTGGCTCGGCTGGCTGGCGTCCACCAGCACCTTCGTGGGGTCGTTGCTGACGAAGATCGCGTCTTCGTTCCAAACCTCGTGGTACCTGCTCTGGAACGCGGTGGCATAAAAGTCCAGGGTTTCGCTGGGACGCCACTGGAACGCCAGGTAGTAACCGTCGCGCTTGCGATCATAGAGCAAGGTGCGCCAGTCGGCGCCGCGCGGCACCCAGGTGCCGGCGGAGTTCTGGAAGAACGGGCGCACGAACAGGCCATCGGTACGCGTGGCCAGGCGGGAATCGGCAACGTCGACGAGGAAGCCCATGTCGCCGATGCTGGTGTGCCAGCGATTGCTGTAGAGCACCGAGGCGGACGGCTTGTACTTCTTGACGAAGTCGCCGTAGTTCTCGCTGACGGAAGCGGCGATCTTCTGCCCCTGGAAATCGAACGGCATGAAGGTACGCAGGTTCACGGTGCCGCCCAGGCCGCCCTCGATCATCGAGGCCGTCTGGTTCTTGAAGACGTCGACGCCGGACATCAATTCCGACGGCACATCTTCGAAACTGAGGGCGCGTCCGCCGTTGGCGGAGAAACTGTCACGGCCATTCAATTCGGAGCGCACCTGGGTAAGGCCGCGCACTTGCACGCCGGTGCCTTCGGCGGAGAAGTGTTCCGGATCGCCCTGGGAGAGGAAGTGATCGATGGTGACGCCGGGAATGCGTGACAGGGTTTCGGTGACGCTGCGGTCCGGCAGTGCGCCGATGTCGGTGGCGGACAGCGAATCGACGAAGGTGTCCGCGTCGCGCTTGATGTCCTGCGCCTTCTCCACCGACGCGCGGATGCCGGTAACGGTAACGCTAGCCAGCTGCTTGGCTTCTTCCAGCTTTTTCTTTTCGGCAGCGGTTCGGGCGCCGGGGGTTACCTCGCCCGTCTGCGCCCCAGTGCTGCCGGTGCCGGAAACCGGTGCCGCATCCTGGGCATGCACGGTGGTGGCGCAGCCATATGTGAACGCCAACCCCATCGCCACCGCCACCGCCAAGCGGGCGCCGGAAACAGGCTTGTACCGCACCGGACGTTCAACGCCGTGCATCTGGAATGCTTGCAGCTTCTGGATCATGAGCTTTCGTTCTCCCCGCAGTTTCCCGTGCCGGCAGGCCTTGACCTGTCAGCTGTTGTTGTCATTTCGGGCCATCGGCCCGACGAACGCCTCGACGGCGAACCGTTCAAAGCTCCCCTATGAACATCATCGGTCCATCGTCGATATTGGCAGGGTGGATGCTGCGGCTTAGTCTTTTGTCGGGCAATTACGAAATTGATGGAGAGAGTTAACGTTTCTTCATTTGCGGTCGCGGTAATGGATCGATCCAAATGCCTGCCCGGGATCGCTTTTTCACAGCCTCGATCAGCCTCGGATGGTCTCTGCAGGCCGCTACGCACCGATAAAAACGCATCGCGCTCACTCCGAGCCCACGCCAGCCATGCAGGCGTTATGGCAAGGCTATGCGCATGCTCGACGCATTACGAAAAACCGTCCGCAACGCCATCGATGGCTTCAACGAAGACGAACTCTTCACGCATGCCGCGGCCATCGCCTACTACTCCGCCCTGTCGATGGCGCCGCTCATCGTGCTTACGCTGTGGCTGCTCTCGCTGCTGCGCGCGCAATGGCAGATGCAGCTCAATCACGCACTGACCGAGATGATGGGCGACAAGGCGGCGCAGGCGGTGATCATGATCGTCGAGAACGCCAAGTCGCGCCCGAAGCTCGGCAATATCGCCGGCATGCTCGGCATTGCCGTGACTTTGTTCAGCGCATCGGCGGTCTTTGCGCAATTGCAAGGCTCGCTCAACCGCATCTGGCGCGTGCAGGAGCCTTCACGCAACGTCATCGGCATCTGGCTGAAGGCGCGCGCGCGGGCGTTCGCGCTGGTGATCGGCATTGCCTTCCTGCTGATCATTTCCTTCGCGGTGAGCGCGCTCATCCATGTGATGATCCCCTACGGCTCGCTGGCCTGGTCGATCCTGGAGTACGTGATATCGCTGCTGGTGTTCGTGGTGGCGTTCGGCGCGATGTACCGCGTGTTGCCCGATACGCAGATCGACTGGACCGATGCGACCTGGGGCGCGCTGCTGACCACGGTGCTGTTCATCCTCGGCAAATTCGCCATCGAGCTGTACATCGGCCACGTCACCATCGGCGGTGCGTACGGCTCCGCCGGCACCATCGTGGTGATGCTGACGTGGGTGTACTACGCCTCGTTCGTGGTGCTGCTGGGTGCGGAGCTGACGCATGGATTGGCCGTGGCGCGGGAGCATATCGCCAAGGCGGCCAACAGCGGACCCGTTTGATGCTGACGCTGTCAGGACTCGTTATCTGGCGGGCGTTTGATGCGCGCTAAAGCCCAGACAACCCCACCCCAGCCCTCCCCTACTGACGCAGGGGAGGGAGTCGGTTTACCGCGGTGTCTGGAGCTGGCCACGATCAGCCCCCTCCCCTGCGATAGTAGGGGAGGGCTGGGGTGGGGTTACTTGAGCTTTAGCGTACGGCGCAACCCTCACCGCAACGTATTTGATGCTGACGAAGATCTGCTCCCTTCCCTGCACGTCGGTGAGTGTTGGGACGGAATAAAGCCATCCCGCGATCAAGTTACGTTAGCGCGATGGACGAAAAATGGCATCGCGCCCGACAGTTGCGCCACGCAAGCACGGATGCGGAGAGACATTTATGGCGGCATCTTCGCAGCAGAAACCTGGCTGCGTACAAATTTCGACGCCAGTATCCGATCAGCGGGTACATCGTCGACTTTGCCTGCCTGTCCGCCAAGTTGGTGGTGGAAGTTGACGGCGGACAACATGGGGATGCTGCCGCATACGACGCTGTCAGGACACGACGGCTGGAAGCGCGGGGGTTTCGTGTGTTGCGCTTCTGGAATGATGAGGTGCTGATGCGCACGGAGGATGTGCTGCAGGTTATCTGGCGGGCGTTGGTGGTGCGCTAAAGCTCAGGCAACCCCACCCCAGCCCTCCCCTACTATCGCAGGGGAGGGGGCTGATCGTGGCCAGCTCCAGACACCGCGGTAAACCGACTCCCTCCCCTGCGTCAGTAGGGGAGGGCTGGGGTTGGGTTGCTTGAGCTTTAGCGTATGGCCAAAACCTCACCGCAACGTATACCCCGTCACCCGCCACACCTTGTCCCCATCCAGGTGAAACGAAATCAGCTCGCGCACCGGCTGCTTTTCGTTGGCGAAGCGCGTAGCGAACGCCACGTTGGCGAACACGCCTGGCGGAAGCTTCTTGCCATCCGATTCGCTGAAGGAAAGATTGGCCGGCGTGCGGGTGATCAGCGTGCCCACCGTGTGGCGGTCGTTGCCGACGCCCTTGACGAAGGCATCGCGGCTGATCAGCTGCTTGGTGATGCTGGAAGCGCCATCCCACACCTGCCCTGCCTGCCCCTTGTCGACCAGGTCGGCCACTTGCAGGGCGGCCTGTTCGAGCTGCTGGTTGCGCTGGGCGTATTCCTGCGGCGTGGGCTGCTGGGCCGGTGACTGAGCGAAGGCGCTGGCCGTGGCGGTGGCCAGGGCAAGCAGGGAAAGACATGTAACGACGCGCATGATGATAAAACCCCCGAGATTTTTTTGAAGAACAAACACTCAAACAATCAGTGCGTATCCACCCGCACCACTACCCGCCGGTTCGGCGCCAGGCAGGCAATCAGCTTGCTGCGCGCCTGGTCGGCACACTGCACCACCGGTTCGGCCTTCCCTCTGCCTTCGGCGCCGATCAGATCCTGCGGCACGCCTTTGCCGGCGAGATACTGCGCCACCGTTTCCGCGCGGCGCTGCGACAACACCTGGTTGTAGGCGTCGCTGCCGAGCCGGTCGGTGTAGCCCACCACGTCGACATGCGCGATGCGGTCCTTTTCATCCAGCAAGCGCGACGCCAATGCATCCAGTTGCGCACGCCCGCCATCGGTGATGTCCTTGAGCGAATAGCGGTCGAAGGCGAACAAGGCATCGGTCGACAGCGTGGTTTCCTGCTTCTGCGCCTTCGCTGCCGGCGCCGCTGCAGGTACCGGCGGTGGCGGCGGATTCATGTAGCGCGCACAGTCTTCCGGTTTCCAATAGAAGCTCCGCGCCAGCTTGTCCTGGTCGAACAGCACCTTGAACTGGCACACCGTCACCTGGCCGGAATCGGCGTCGCGGAAATTGAACACGTAGTTCCACTCGCGCACGCCCCACACACCTTCCTCGAAATGCGGGTAGCCGATCAATTGCGCGATCTGCTGCTTGTTGAGCCCGGCATGCAATTGGCGCAGGTGGTCCAACTCGGGAAAGGTGCCGCCGCGGTGCATCGGCGTTACGTCGTCCGGTTTGGGCCATACCAGCTCCTGCGCGCCCGTGCCGTCCTTGGCCACGTTGCGGCTGACGTTGCCGCAGCCGGCCAGCAAGGTCATGCAGGCGAGCAAGGCGATCAAGGCCAGCAGGGCGATCAAGCGGTCCAGTGCAGCCGTATCGAGCACGCCCTGCTCGCGGGAAACGGCGGATTGGAAATGGTGTGTCGTCATGGCTTGATCTCCCTTCACCAAAACATGCCTGCGCCAACGGTGACGCCGGCATCGCCGCGCGAGTCGTCGGAGAAGTTGAGCTTGTAGACCCAGCGACCGCTTTCGGAGACGGTCGACAAGCCGATGGCGATGCCCTGCTGGCCGTGGAACGAACCCAGCGCTACGGCCGCGCCGCTTTGGTTGGGTTGATACGCCTGCGGCAGGCCGGCCATCGCCATGGCCGAGGCCACGCCCGCGTTGGCGCGCGCGGAGATGGTGCTGAGGCTCTGGTTGATGCCGTTCATTTGTTGATCGGTGTAGTTTTTCGCCCAGTTCTCCGCGGTCTGGATGCCGGCATTCACCTGCCCGACGTTCGCCACATCGGTGGTGGCCGTACCGGCCGCCACGTTGTGGATCTGCGCCGGCGTGCCGGCCTGGCCCACGGTGATGCTGCTGTAGTTGGGGCTGCCATCGCCGTTCTTGTCGTATTGCACGGAACCGGCTTCCGCGGTCTGCAACTGCGACACGTTCACTGCATCGGTGGATGCCGTGCCCGCCGCCACGTTGGTGATCTGCCGCTGATCGGTGGACGAACCCACCGATACCACGTTGGAACGGCCACCATCGGTCGAGCCCGCACCCAGCGCTACCGAGTCGTTGCCGCTCGCCGAGGAACCATCGCCGATCGCCGTGCTATCCGTACCCGACGCGGTCGACGAGGGGCCTTCGGCCACCGAATTGGTGCCGGTGGCCGAGGCGGCGTTGCCGCTGGAATTGGCCGAGAAATACTTGCTGCCGCCGTTGTTGATGTTGCTGACGGTGGTAGTGAGGTTGTTGATCGCGCTGGTGTTGGCGTTCACCTGCTGGTTGGTCGCATACAACTCCGAACCGTTGATCGCATCCGTGCTGGTGGCGCTCACCTGCCCCGCCGCCACGTTGGTGATGGTGCGTTCGTTGCCCGCACTGCCCACGCTTACCGTGCTGGTGGGGTTGGTGCCGGCCACCGCGTACGTGTTGCCGCCCACGGTAACGCTGCTGGTGCCTTGCACTGTCGATGTGGTGGAACCCGCACCCAGGGCGACATCGCCTGCATTCGCGCCGGCAGTTGCACCGTTGCCGATGGACACGGCGTTGGTGGTGCTCGCCGTCGACACCGGGCCGATCGCCACGCTGTTCGTGCCCACCGGGTTGGAATCGGCCAGCGACGAATTGGCGTGGAAGTACTTGATGCCCGCGCCGTCCACCGCGCCGCCGATCTGGTTCAGCACGCTCTGCACGGAGTTGTAGGTGTTGCCGCCGTAGCTGAGGTTGGTGGTCACCGCGCCGGTGGTCGGGTCGTAGGTGCTGTTGCCGCCCAGCGACGAAGCGACAGTGTTGCCCAGATTGGTGGTGGTGGTGCCAATGGCCGTAACAGCCTGGTTCGTCGCATTCAGCTGCGAACCGTTCACCGCATCGGTGCTGTTGCCATTGATCTGGCCCGCCGCCACGTTGGTGATGGTGCGCGGCGATCCCACCGCGCCCACGCTGACCGTGCTGGTGGCATTGGTGCCGGCGAAGGTGTAGGTGGTGCCGTTGATGACGGTGTTGGGCGTATTCACCACCGTCGCGGTGACCGAGTTCGCGCCCAAGGCCACGTCGCCGGCTTGCGCGGAGGCATTCGAGCCGGACCCCAGCGCCAAGGCGGCCGTGTTACCGGCGGTGCTCAAGGTACCGATGGCGACCGCACCGATACCGCTCGCGTTGGTCTGGGTGCCCATCGCGACCGCATCCGCGAAATTGCTGACGGCGGCCTCGCCGATCGCCACACCGCCCGGCGCGTTCTGCTGCACGACCGCACCATCGCCCATCGCGACGCCTTCGTCGCCATTCGTGATCGTGTTCGGACCGACGGCAATGGCGTTGTTGCCGACGGCCAACGAGTCGGGAGCCGTGGAGTTGGCATGGAAATACTTGGTGCTGGTAGCCGACACCGCGCCGATCGCACCAGCCAACTGGCGTACCGTCACTGCATCGTCCGACGCCGAACCGTCCGCCACGTTGGTGATCTGGCGATAGCCGGTCGAATTGCCGACCGACACCTCACCCAGCAAGGCGCGGTCGGTGACGTTGTACTGCACATACGGGCCGACGCTGCCGGTGCCGCTGGGAAGCGGATGATCGGTCATCGAACCCGAACCCAGCGCCACGCTGTCGGCAATCGTCGCCTGCGTGTTGTAGCCCACCGCCGTCGCATTGGCCGCGGTCGCCGAAGCCGCCACACCCGCCGCCATGGCGTTCGCACCCGTGGCGCCGTTGTTGTTGTAGTTGGCCTGCTGCGTACCGCCATCGTTGACGCCGTAGTAATGCGTCAGCCCGTTGTTGACGGTGGTGTTGAGGGTGTCGATCGCCTGGTTCGTCGCATACAGCTGCGAACCGTTGATCGCATCCGTGCTGCTGCCGTTGATCTGGCCTGCCGCCACGTTGGTAATGGTGCGCTGGTTGGTGCCGCTGCCCACGCTGACCGTGCTGGTGGGTGCGCCACCGGCAAAGTTGTACGTGGTGCCGGCAATCACCGTGCTCGGCGTCTGCACCACCGCCGCGGTCACCGAGCCTGAGCCCAGCGCCACGTCGCCCGCATTGGTACCGGCCGTTGCGCCGGCACCCAACGCAATCGCGTTGGCTTGATTGGCGGTAGCCGTATCGCCAAAGGCCAGCGCGCTGGCCGCCGTGGCGCTCGACGCGTTGCCAAGCGCCACCGCGCCCTGCCCGGTCGACGTATTGCTGTTGCCTATCGCCACCGCGCCCTGGCCGTTCACCGTGTTGTTGGCACCCACGCCTACGGCACCGGTGCCGCTGACCGAGTTCGGATCGCCAATGGCTACCGCGCCGTCGCCGTTGACGGTCTGCTGGTTACCCAACGCCACCGCACCGGTGCCGCCCAGCACGCGCGACTGATAACCGCCGGCAATGGAGCCCGTGCCCGAGCCGGCCGCCACCGAGTTGCTGTCGCCGATCGCCACGGTCGATGCCGCCAGCGCCTGCGAACCGAAACCGATCGCCGTGGCGTTCGTCGCCGTCGCGGAGGCATTCACGCCGGAAGCGAGCGAATCCGTACCCGTCGCGCCGTTGTTGTTGTAGTTGCCCTGATGCGTGCCGCCATCGTTGACGCTGTAGTAATGCGTCAGCTCACCGGTCACCGTGGTCAGCGAGTTATTGAGCGTGTTCACCGCCTGGTTCGTCGCGTACAACTGCGAACCGTTGATCGCATCGGTACTGCTGCCGCTGATCTGGCCCGCCGCCACGTTGGTGATGGTGCGCTGGTTGGTCCCGCTACCCACGCTTACCGTGCTGGTGGGCGCACCACCGGCAAAGTTGTACGTGGTGCCGGCGATCACCGTACTCGGCGTCTGCACCACGGCCGCGGTGACCGAACCCGCACCCAGCGCAATGTCGCCCGCGTTCGCACTGGCCGTCGCGCCATTGCCGATCGACACCGCATTGGTCGCACCCGCCGTGGACACCGGCCCGATCGCCACGCTATTCGTGCCGGTCGCCTGCGAATCGGCCAGGGTCGAATTGGCGTGGAAATATTTGATGCCGCCGCCATCCACCGCGCCGCCGATCTGGTTCAGCACGTTCTGCACGGAGTTGTACGTATTGCCGCCGTAATTGAGGCTGGTGGTAACGGCGCCGGTGGTGGAGTTGTACGTGCTGCCGCCGCCCAGGCTGCTGGCCACGCTGTTGCCCAGGTTGGTCACCTGGCCGCCGAGCGTGGTGATGGCGCTGTTGGCGGCGAACAACTGCGAACCGTTCACCGCATCCGTGCTGCTGCCGCTGATACGGCCAGCCGCCACGTTGGTGATGGTGCGCGGCGTCGCGCCGCCCACGCTTACCGTGCTGGTCGCATTGGTGCCGGCAAACGTATAGGTTGTGCCGTTGATGCTGGCGTTCGGTGTGTTCACCACCGCGGCGGTGGTGGAGCCGGAACCCAGCGCCACGTCGCCCGCATTCGTGCCGGCCGTCGCGCCATTGCCGATCGCCACGCCGGAACCGATGCTGGCCTTGCTGCCATTGCCCAGCGCAACGCTGTTGGCGCTGCTGGCGTTGGCGTTGTTGCCCACCGCCGTCGCACTGATGCCTGCAGCGGAAGCGCTTACGCCCGCCGCCAGCGCGTTGGCGCCAGTAGCACCGGCATTGTTGTAGTTGGTATCCGTGCCAGGCGAAGTACTGTTGACCTGGTAATCGTGCGTCTGCGCCGCGGTGATGTTCGATTGCAGCGTGTTCGCCACGCTGTAGAGTTCCGAACCGTTGATCGCATCCGTGCTGCCTGCATTGATCTGGCCCGCCGCCACGTTGGTCACGGTGCGCGGGCTGCCTGGCGCGCCCACGCTCACCGTGCTCAACGCATTCGTACCGGCAAAGCCGGAATACGTCACGTTGTTGACCGTGGCACTGGTGGTATTCACCACCGTCGACGTGGCGGAATTGGCACCCAGCGCAACGTCGCCGGCTTGCGCACCCGCAGTGGCATTCGCACCCAAGGCAATCGCATTGGCCTGGTTGGCGGTGGCCGTATCACCGAACGCCAGCGCGCTCGCCGCCGTTGCACTGGAGGCATTGCCCAGCGCGACCGCGCCCTGTCCCGTGGCGTTGTTCGTGTTGCCCAGCGCCACGGCGCCTTGTCCGTTCGCCGTATTGTTCGCGCCGACCGCCACGGCGCCGTTGCCGGTCACCGTATTGGGATCGCCGATCGCCACCGCGCCATTGCCGTTCGCCGTCTGGCTTTCACCGATCGCGACCGCGCCGGTGCCGCCGAGCACTTGCGAGTTATGACCACCCGCGAAGGAACCTGTGCCGGCTGCGGCCGCCACGGTATTGCTGTCGCCGATCGCCACGGTCGATGCGGCCAGCGCATTCGCACGATTGCCCAGCCCCACGCTGCCGGTGCCCGTCGCTTGCGCCAGGTAACCCTCTGCCACGCTCACGCCACCGCTCGCCACCGTGTTGTAGCCCACCGCGATGCCGCCGCTGCCGGAGGCGGTTGCGTCATGTCCCACCGCCGTGGAGCCAGTAGCCCCTGTCGCTGTCGCGCCGTAGCCCAAGGCGGTGGCGTTAGCACCCCATGCGTTCGCCTGGTTGCCGAGTGCTACCGTATTGGCGCCCCTTCCAATCGCCGAATAACCGATGGCCGTAGACGCAGCGCCAATAGCGCCGGCATTGTTGTAATTGGTATCCGTGCCCGGCGAAGTGTTGTAGACACTGAAATCATGCACCTGGTCGGCCAAGGCCACCGCGTACAACTGCGAACCGTTGATCGCATCGGTGCTGCCGGCACTGACACGGCCCGCCGCCACGTTGGTGATGGTGCGCGGCGCCGTGCCCGACCCCACGCTTACCGTGCTCAGCGCATTGGTGCCGGCAAAGCCCGAATACGTGACACCGTTGATCGTGGCGTTGCTGGTGTTGACCACGGTCGAGGTGCTGGAACCCGAACCCAGCGCCACGTCGCCGGCCTGTGCGCCGGCGGTGGCATTCGCGCCCAATGCGATCGCATTGGCCTGGCTGGCCGTGGCGGTATCGCCGAAAGCGAGCGCGCTTGCACCGGTGGCGTTGGAAGCATTGCCCAGCGCCACCGCGCCCTGGCCGTTGGCGACGTTGTTGTTGCCCTGCGCGATCGCACCATTGCCGGTGGCGGTGTTGTTTGCGCCCACGGCGACTGCGCCATTGCCGGTGGCCGTGTTGGGATCGCCGATCGCCACCGCGCCGTTGCCGCTCGCGGTCTGGCTTTCGCCCAGCGCCACCGCCCCGGTGCCGGCAAGCACCTGGGAGTTGTCGCCGCCAGCAATCGAACCCGGGCCAGAGACCGCCGCCACCCCGTTGGCGTGACCAAAGGCGACGGTTTCATCCGCCAAGGCTTGCGACTGAAAACCTATCGCCGTGGACGATACGCCCGACGCATTGGAGGATGGTCCCAAGGCTGTCGAGGTGTCCGCCAAAGCCCTCGCACTGGGACCCACCGCGGCGGAACCTACGCCCGTTGCGGTGGAAAAAACGCCTACCGCCAACGAATTCTGGCCGGCCGAATTCGACTGGGTGCCGATGGCCGTGGCGCCGCTCACACCCGAAGCAACCGACGCCAAACCTATCGCGACCGACTTGCCGCCTGATGCGTTGGCACCATTGCCAACGGCCACGCTCTGCGGCCCGCTGGCCGATGCCGAGACACCGGCTGCCAACGCATACACGCCAGTGGCGCCGTTGTTGGTGTAGTTCGGTTGCTGTACGCCGTTGTCGTTGTTGCTGAAATAGTGGATCGAACCACTGGCAATCGCCGACGACAACGCCTGGTTCGTGGCATACAGCTCCGAACCGTTGATCGCATCCGTGCTGTTGGACGCAATGCGGCCCGCTGCCACATTGGTAAGCGTGCGCGGCGAGGTCGGGGTGCCTATGCTCACCGTGCTGGTCGCATTGGTGCCGGCGAACGTGTACGTGGTGCCACCTAACGTGATGTTGGGCGTATTCACCACCGTTCCCGTGATGGAACCCGAACCCAGCGCCACGTCGCCCGCTTGCGTGGCGGCCGTTGCGCCTGCGCCCAGCGCTTCCGCATTGGTCAACGACGCTACCGACTGGCCACCGATGGCGATCGCATTGGCGCCCGATGCATTGGCGCCCGACGTTGCATTACCGCCCAAGGCGAGTGCGCCCGCGCCCGATGCACGCACCGCGGTTGCGGCAGTACCCGTGCCGCCTACACCCAGTGCCGTTGCATAAGTCCCCGTCGATTGCGCCATCGTGCCGACAGCCGTGGACTGCGCAGCCGTTGCATTGGCATACAAGCCCACCGCACTGCCCCACGTACCCGTGGCCGACGCACCGCCACCTAGGGAAGTGGAACCTTGTCCCGTGGCGACCGCGCTGTTGCCCAGGGCAACCGCCTCAAAAGAAGTCGTTCCGCCGGGGAGCGCGGTGCCGGAAACACCACTGGCGTTGGCGTTGATGCCGATTGCAATCGGAGAGCCGCCTTGCGCGCCGCTCGCCACCGCCTTCGCGCTCATGCCCAACGCTATGCTGCCGCCGTTGCCGCCGCCGGCAGCGCTTGCCGCGTCACCGATGGCAATCGTGGTTCCTGTCGTCGCGCTGGATTGCGTACCGATCGCAATCGCGTTGGCTTGCGATGCGCTGGCGGTATCGCCAAACGCCAGCGCACCCGCCGCCGCGGCATTGGATGAATTGCCGAGCGCGACCGAGCCTTGGCCTGTCGCGTTATTGCTATTGCCCTGCGCTATCGCACCAGTGCCGTTGGCAGTGTTATTCGCACCCACTGCAACCGCACCGGTGCCCGTTGCCGTATTCGGATCGCCGATCGCCACCGCGCCGTTGCCGTTTGCCGTTTGCTGTTGGCCCAAGGCCACCGCGCCAGTGCCGCCCAGCACGCGTGACTTGTATCCGCCCGCCATCGAGCCGACGCCCGAAGCGGCAGCGACGGTATTGGTGTCCCCCAATGCAACGGTAGAAGCAGCAAGCGCCTGCGAAGCATTGCCGACGGCGACGGCGTTGGTCGCCGAAGCATTGGCGGTGCTACCTATCGCCACGGCAGCAGCGCCACTGGCAATGGTGTTGGCGCCGAACGCCGCCGAAGCCTGCCCCGTTGCCTGGCTGCCGCCGCCGACCGCGGTGGCGCGATAGCTCGCTGTGCCGGTGCTGTTGCCGGCGACTGATGAAACGCCGATGGCGATACTGCCGTCGTCGGTCACGGAAGACAGCGTTCCCACGGCGATGCCGTTGCTGGAAGCGGATGATGCCTGCCAACCTACGGCGATTGCGTTGGCGTTGGTCGCCTTGCTCACCAATCCTATTGCGATGGCATTGGTCTGCGATGACGTTACATCCGTACCGATGGCGATGGCTCCCGCTGCCAGCGCACCCGTTCCAGCCGCGGTGCGCGAACCCAGGTAAACCGAATTAATCGTGTTTGCGATCGACTGGAAGCCGATGGCGACCGCGTTCTGGCCGCTTGCAGCCGATCGGGTGCCTTGCGCGATGGCGTCGAGCACAGATGCGTTGGCCTGATATCCAACAGCAACGGTGCGCAGCGCACTTCCCACCGTCTGGAAGCCGATGGCGGTGGCATAGTCGGCGTTGGCAATGATGTCCGTGCCAATGGCAACCGACGATTGCCCGGTAGATCCGGTGCCAGCGGCTGTACGAGCACCCAGATAAAGGGAATTGATTCCGCTGGCAGTAGCTCCCGCACCGACCGCTATACCGTTGTATCCCGTACCGTTGGCGCCACTGCCTACCGCGATCGCGCCTTGCCCAGCAGCGTTGGTCGACGACCCCATGGCAACGCTGTTGTCTCCCGAAGCGTGCGCCAAAGGACCGACGGTAGTGGACGAGGCGCCGGTAGAAGTGGAGTCCACGCCAATGCTGACGTTACCCGACTGGGAAGAGGTAACATCCGTACCGATGGCGATCGACGATTCCCCCAACGCACCGGTACCTGGAGCGGCGCGTGCACCTACGTAAAGGGAATTGGTAGCCGAGGCGATGGCTTGATAACCGAGAGCCGTGGCATTTATCCCCGCACTGTCGGCGTTGTAACCCAGTGCAGTGCCTCCGGCATAAAAGACCTTGGACGTGTAACCCACGCACGTCGCGCTGCCGCTGTATAAATTGTAGGGCGCATTGGTACAGTCGATCACTTGCGCATCGACCCGCTCGCTCCATCCACCCGCCGCCATCAATACCGTCAGCACGCACAAGCTGAGGCAGCGGCGTGTAGGAAAGATGTGATGGCTACGTCGATCGACCACGCCGCCGCCATGAGATGTCGCCAATTCCGAAGCCACGACAACCTGCGCCAAGGCGCGGTTCCAGACTTTGCTATAGATCCTGTTCATAGCTGTCTCCCAAATCCGGTTCCACGGATGGAAAAAATCAAGTCATTCACCAATGCAGCGAACGCAAACGCACAGCGAAGGGAATTTCCCGGCAGGCAAAAGATCCTGAGGCGTCGTCTCGGGGGGTGGAGTCGTTCGCCTGCCGTCCGCGTCGTTTCGCGAACACATGTCATCCATGCCATGCGGGAAAACGGTCAGCGGTTCAGTCCGTATCGAATGCGGCAAAGCGCATGGACTGAACATTCGGCAAGTGGTGTTCGGGCGGATGACACGAGTACGGCGCGGCGCAGCCATGCCGGCGCGCCACATGCAAAAACCTGGTACTCGTGATGTTGCAGATGTGATTCATGCTTGCCCCCGGCTTCGTGCCCCTGTCACAGCCGCCCTGCGTCATGCAGAAAGCTGCGGGGTCATTGAAGCGAATGGGAACGGAAATGAATGCACATTTTTGGCAAGACCTGTAGCCATTTTCGGCAATTGTCATACGAAATCGGCAACGGGCCTGGCGGCTGCATTTTTGTGGCGGAGGCATGTGTGATTTACATCACAAATATCGCAGCGCGGGCGGTTCGCGTGGAAGTTCGGCTGGGCTCGATGATGTCGCCGCAGTCCGGTGAACTTGGGGCGCTCTTCCAACAGCGTGACAAGTGGCTACAACCTGGTGATCGCCATGATGTGGTCCCTGCCTGCGAAGTTCTTGAGTAGCGTTGTGTCTCAGTTCGCCGGAACTGCTCCCTCCCCTACGTGTAGTAGGGGAGGGTTGGGGTGGGGTGAAGCAACCCTGCGGCGCATTCAAACCGTGCCGCAAGCTCGAACAACCCCACCCCAGCCCTCCCCTACTTCGCAGGGGAGGGAGCTACATGTCGCGTAACTGAGACATCGCGCCAATCGGGTCTTTCACAGAAAGGCCGATGCCGTCTTTACGCTGCGTGCTTATCACTGCGCGTCATACCGACAGTCACATCCTTCATCGCAGGAACATTTCCTTTTGCGACGCAGCAACGTATCTATATAGGCAGCTTTCCGTCGCTGCGATGACGCATCAGGGGACGAGAAAGCAGGCGCATTCGCCGCCATCAGCCGATTCACCTTCACACGGACGGGCGCATGCGGGACTTCCCCATCCCGCGCACCTCACGCTTGCCGCTTGTCCGCGATGAGATACCGAGACCCCTACTTTGAAAAATAAAATCGCTTTCGCCTCTTCATCCCGAGCGCTGGCCGTCACCATTGCCCTGGCGCTGGCGAGCACGCAGGTGTTCGCACAGTCGACCACCGGCAGCATCTTCGGCCAGGTATCCGCCAGTGGCGGGGATTCCGTGCAGGTCAAGAGCGCCACCGGCATTTCGCGCACGGTGCCGATCGATAGCCGTGGGCGCTACGTGGCGCCGGAGCTGCCGCTGGGCGTCTATACCGTATCGCTGCTGCGCCATGGCGCCGTGGTCGATGCGCGCAGCAATGTGGATCTGCGCGTGGGCACCGGTACGGAAGTGTCCTTCGGCGAAGCGGCGGCGAAGGACCTGGGCGCGGTCAAGGTCACCGCCAATGCCGCACCGCCCATCGACGTGACCAGCGTCGACTCGCGCACGGTGATCACCTCCAGGGAACTGGCGCAACTGCCTTTGCTGCGTTCGGCGGAAGCGATTGCGCTGCTCGCGCCGGGCGTGGTGAACAACAGCGGCGGCTACACCGGGCCCACCGGTCAATCGCTGGTGAGTTTCGGCGGCTCGGCGGCCAGCGAGAACGCTTACTACATCAACGGCTTCAACGTCACCGAACCGCAACGCGGAATGGGTGGCCTCACCCTGCCCTACGGCGCCATCGAACAGGAGGAAATCTATACCGGCGGCTACAGCGCGCAGTACGGGCGCTCCGACGGCGGCGTGGTCAACATGGTGGGCAAGCGCGGCAGCAACGAATGGCATGCCGGTGGCCAGGTGCTGTGGGAACCGGAGTTCGCGCGCGACAACGAAACCGACACGTATTACACCAACGGCCTGCCCACGTCGCCGGTTGCAGGCCATCTCTACGACCCCAAGAGCAAGAACCGGCAATCGACACGCACCTACGATGCCTACATCGGCGGCCCGCTGATCAAGGACAAGCTGTTTCTGTTTCTGGCCGGCGAAGCGTCCACGCAGAATGGCACCACCGTCAACGAGGTTTCCAACGCGCAGCCGTACGTGCGTTACCACTACAGCTTGCCCAAGTGGTACGGCAAGCTGGACTGGAACATTACCGACAGCAACATCCTGGAAATCACCGGCGCATCGAACCGCAAGCAAACCCAGGGCTCGATCGACAGCTACGACTACTCCACCCTGCAACGCGGCCCGTACATAAGCAGCGCCGATCGCACCAAGACCGGCGGCAGTCTCTACACCGCCAAGTTCACCAGCTACATCACCGACAACCTGACGCTCAGCGCCACCTATGGCCGGATGAAGCTGGACAACTACGACGTGCCCGGCAATTACGACAGCAGCCTGACCTATCTTGCCGATTTCCAGAACCAGAACCCGGCCTTGAACGGCGGCACGCCCATCGGCAACAACCAGGTGACGCGCTTGCTGTACAGCCCGAACCGCCACAACGAAAGCGACAACCTGCGCATCGACCTGACCTATCAGCTGGGCCAGCACACGCTTTCGCTGGGCATCGACAACCAGAATGCACGCGCGATCGACCAGGGCAGCCAGACCTCCGGCCCCGGTTACTACTGGCAATATGGGTACACCACCACGCCAACGGTCGCACTGATCCCCAACCTTGGCGTGGGCGCGCCGGCCAATTATCCCAACGGCGGTTCGGGCTACTACGCCATCAAGACCATCAACAGCTCGATCGCCAGCGTGCGCTCCGCGCAGCGTGCGCAATACATCGAGGACAAATGGCAGCTCACCGACCGCTGGCTGCTTTCGCTGGGCCTGCGCAACGACCAGTTCATCGACTACAACGCCGACGCGCAATCCTATATTCGCCAGACCCGGCCGCAGTGGGCGCCGCGGCTGGGTTTCAGTTGGGACGTGTTCGGCGATGCCAGCTTGAAGGTCTATGGCAACGTGGGCCGCTATTACCTGGGCATGCCGCTCAACCCGGCCTTGAACGCAGCCGGCGCATATGTATCTACGCAACAGTATTTCACCTACGGCGGCATTGCCGCGGACGGCACGCCGACCGGGCTTACCGCGTTCTCCAACGCGGTATCGCCCAACAACACGTACGGCATCCTGCCTGATCCGAAGACGGTGACGGCATCGAACCTGAAATCCGAATACCAGGACGAATTCATCCTCGGCTTCAGCAAGACCATCGACAACCAATGGGTGTACGGCGCCAAGTTCACGCGGCGCATCTTGCGCAACGTGATCGACGATTACTGCGACGTGCAGACCATCGAGAACAAGGCCGCCCAGCTTGGCTACACCGTCAACGCCACCAACAGCTGCTACCTGATCAACCCGGGCCGCGAAAACATCTTCACCGTGATCGATGCGAGCGGCCAGTACCGCAGCGTGCCGCTCACCAACGCGGAAATGGGCTTCCCGCAGATGAAGCGCAAATACTATGCGCTGGAAACCTTCCTGGAGCACCCGTTCGACGGCAAGTGGTACGGCAAGGTGGACTACGTATTCTCGCGCAGTTATGGCGACACCGAAGGCCAGCTGCGTTCCGACATCCAGCAGACGGCGTCGTCGACCAGCATCGATTGGGATTTCCCCGCGCTGATGTCCAGCAGCAACGGCGCACAAAGCAACGACCACACGCATCAGTTCAAGCTGTTCGGCTATTACCAGATCACGCCGCAATGGCTGGTGTCCGGTACGGTGCAACTGGTGTCCGGCAGCCCGCGCAATTGCCTTGGCTACTACGGCCCGAACCAAACCGACCCGGACGGCTACGGCAGCTTCTACCACTGGTGCGGCGGCCAGCCCTCGCCACCCGGCACCTACCGCCTGCCCTGGTACAAGCAGGTGGACGTAGGCATCAGCTATCTGCCGCCGGTTCCCGCTGGCAGGCTCGCGCTGTCGCTGAACGTGTTCAACCTGTTCAACGCGCAGACAATCTTGAACGCCTACCCGTACTTCCAGATTTCACCCGGCACACCCGACCCGCTGTATGGATCGGCAGCGGTGCGGCAGTTGCCCAGATATGTGCGATTGACGGCGACGTACGATTATTGAACTGTGCGAGTCAGTGCTTGAAGGGAACCAGCTCGGGTGGCGCTGCGCCAGTCCAGGCGCCGCTGCTGATGGCTTGCGCGCAGATTGTTTGATATTGGCTCAGGGCGAGAGTGTCGTCGTTCGTCCACAAGCGTCCGTATTCGTTCGGCGGGACGCAGGCACCGGTGTAGGTCCAGGCGGCGCCACCTGTATACGGTGGCATTGGCTTCCAGCACGGGTCGGCAATGGCCTGGCCTTGCGTGCAGAAAACGAAGGGATCGTTGGCGCGAAAGCTCACGGCCTGTGCGCCGGCTGCACTTGCAAAAAGGGCGGTTGCTGCAAATATCCAAAGGCGTTTCATGGTGCAAGGTCCGTCAATGCCGCTTGACCGGCAAATATTCGCCATGCTTGCCGTAGCGCTGCCCCCTGATGTCCACATTTGCGCATAGCCCCTCGCCGCAAGGCACCAGGTCGGCCGCGTTGTAGGCCCGCACCGTCTCCGCCGAAAGCTGGTTGTCGCGGATGATGTTGGCGTAATGCGTCGATAACCAGAGGCCGCCTGCCAACAGCAATCCGAATGCCGTTGCCGTTGCGCCCAGAACCTTCCACATCAGCAGGCGATGAAGCTGTTCCAGGCGCATCAGCTGCTGGCCGACGTGATCGGCTCGTTGCTGGACTGCTTGCCCCGCCGCTTGCAGGCGGCGCTGGTAATCGTCGACTGTCTGCAGCAAGCCGCTGTCCACCTTGTCACGCACCTGCTCTGGCAAGCTGCGCAACGCATCGCCCAAGGATTGCCTGACCACCTGGGGCACCTGCTGCGCGAGATGCCTGACGTCACGAGCCAGTGTGTGGTGTTGCTGTTCGAGCGCCTGGCAGCGCTGTTCAAACCGAAGCATCAGCAAGGAGGCTTTGCTGGTCAGATCGGCGATATCCATGTCGTGCATCCTGAGTTTCTCCTTGAACTGAACAATCAGCGGCTCATACCCCTGCTGGGGTGAACGGCCTGGCGCGGCGCGAGTTGCCGCTGCATTTGCTGCAGTTCTGCCTGGTGTTGCGCCATCAAACGGTCCTCCAGCGCGGACATTGCCTTTGCTTGCCCCCACATCTGCTGGGCTGCGAATACGCTATGCTGCGGCGCAAGGTGAATATGCGTTTAAATCGTGACAACTTACAAAAGACCGCATGCGGCTTTTAAGGCATGCGTGTCGAGGTCACGTCACAATTAACCCACATGACAACCAAAGACGAGGATGTGCCATATGAAACTCTCAAAAGTTTCTGTAAGCATTGCTTTGGCGACCGCCAGCGTCGGATTTATTAACACGGCGTTGGCCGATCATTTCACGGTTAACGGTAGCGAGAACGGAACATTTGAAATATCTGGAACTGTGATTTTTGGGTCTTATAGCGGTGCCTCTATAACGTCAAGCACCTATTTTCCGCCAGGAAACCAAACGGATGCAGACAATCCACCTGATAACGGGACGCCGCTCACCTATTGGACATTCAACGATGGATCACTTAGCCAATATCCATGCAAAGTGACCATGTATGGCAGCGTAGTTAACGGAGTGGCTAGCATAACCTCCATGACTGCTTCTGGCTCGACGTTCTGCACTGAGCTAATTACAACCAACTTCCCTTGGAGAATCCATACGCTGTCCCAAGGTAATTATTCCGCTGTGATTAAAGGGATTGATTTCTATCACACAGGAGTGTTTACATGTCAAAGTGTGAGCGTGGGGGTTGGCATACAACCTGGACTCATAGGATTCGGCGGCCCACTCAAACAGGGCGGCTGTTTTTTACAGACCAACATGGCCATCACGCTTACACCTTCTTTGCAAATAGTACCCAATTAAATCGAAGGCAGCCTGCATGACACAAAGATAGTCATGTGCTTCCACTTTACGCCCCAGGCTTCTGGGGCTTTTTTACCATGCCCGGCTTTTTAATTAATATAGCTTTGCATTATCCATAGCGATCCTCAATATCACGCATAGTAACTGAAGACGCAGCGGCCGCCTTGCACGCTCCCGGCGTTGCTTCGCTTACTGCACCAACACCAGCGGCCATCATGAGCGCTGCTGCTTATTGCACGAGCACTTCGTCCGCGAACAGCCAGGTATCCTTGGCGCCGTCCGGGAAGTCCGCCGGCACGGTCTTGCGTTGCGTCGCCTTGATGCGGATGTAGCGCGCGGTGACCGCTTGCTCCGCATGGAACCGCACCGATTGCTTGTGCGCGTAAGCGGCAAAGTTCAATTCCGGCGCATGGCTGTAGAGCGAGGTCCAATGCTGGCCGTCGGAGGACACCTCGTACGTGACTTGTTCCGGCAACAGAATGCGCGGGCCGGGGTCGAACATGAAACCCGCGTCGATGCTATGGATGGCCATTTCTTGCTGCAGGTCGATGGTGGCCTCCAGGTCACTGTCATGCCATGCCACCCAACGGCCGTCGTGGAAATCCGTGCCGCCGATGACGCCGTCGATCAAGGCATCGCCCGGCGCGTACTCCTTCGCCGGTGGTTGCGCGAAGCTGATGGGATGGCCTGAAGCGAGATTGTCGACCAGCGGGAAAACGATGACATCGTCGTAACGCAGGCCACGGCGGAAGGGCGTTACCTCCAAGGTGCCGGCATGCGGGATGGTGACGGTATCGTCGAACGAGGGCGAATGCATGTCGGGCTCTTCGCCATGCATCGTATAGTGGTTGTGGAGGTCGTCGAAGCCACGCTTGGCATGCAACTGCCAGGTGCCAGGCGCGTCGAGATTAACCGTGTAGCTGACGACGGGCTTGTCTTCCGGGCCGTAGGCCACCTTCTGGGCATCCAGCCAGGCATATTGCGCTTTGAGGCGCCGCTCGAAATCCGCATAACCGGCGTCGTCGTGCTTGCCGGTCCAGAGGTTTTCCGCGAAGGCGATCATGCGCGGATAGATCTTGGACTCCGCGTTGTAAGGGTTGGCGTGTTCGCTCCACAGCGGCGCCTCGCCACCCAGGATTTGCGCACGGTGTTCGGCAAAAACCCGGTCGTCCTCGGGCGTGCTCGGGGAGGCCGGCTGGGTGATGTCGGTGTGGTAGATGCTTTTTACCGTCAACACGTCCAAGGGCGAATCCAGGTAGAACGGCCCGGACATGATGACGCGGTTGCCGTTGAGCAGCGCCTTGCGCATCACGCTGTTGCCCAGCCACATGCGCCACACTTCCACGATGGCGTTCTTGTCCGCGCCGCCTTCCAGGATCTCGTCCCAGCCGATCATCGTCTTGCCCTTGCCGGCGATGTAGCTTTGCATGTGCTTGACGAAGTAGCTCTGCAGCCCTTCCTCGTCCTTCAGGCCTTGCTCGTGCATCAATGCCTGGCAGGTCTCGCAGGCTTTCCAGCGATCCTTGGGCGCTTCGTCGCCGCCGATGTGTACGTACGGCGAGGGAAACAACGCCATCACTTCGTCCAGCACGTGCTGCAGGAAGGTGAAGGTTTGCGGATTGCCCACGCAGTAGATGTCCTTGAACACGCCCCAGGTGGCCGGCACGGTGATCGGCTGCTGGGTGCAGGAGAACTCCGGGTACGCGGCCAGGGCCGCCGTGCTGTGCCCGGGCATTTCGACTTCGGGAATGACCGTGATGTCGCGCAATCGCGCGTAGTCCACGATCTCACGCGCATCGCTTTGCGTGTAGTAGCCGCCGTAGCGGCTGCCGTCGGCCTCGGTGCGCCATGCGCCCACGTCGGTGAGCTTGGGATAGCGGTTGATCTGCAGGCGCCAGCCCTGGTCTTCGGTGAGGTGCCAATGGAAGACGTTGATCTTGTAGTAGCTCAGCAGGTCGAGCTGTTTCTTGATGAAGGAAACCGGGTAGAAATGCCGGCCCACGTCCAGCATGAAGCCGCGATAGGCGAAGGCCGGTGCGTCTTCGATGTGTACGGCAGGAATCTCAACCGAGGAGGCATGCTCCAGCGGCAGCAACTGGCGCAGCGTCTGCACGCCCCAGAACAGGCCCTTGTCGCTCGATGCCTGGATGATGACGCCGCGCGGCGTCACGGAAAGCCGATAGGCCTCTTCGCCGTTCACGGTAGGATCGATGGCCAGCGCGATGCCGTGCGCGTGCGGGCTGCGTGACAACGCGATGCCGGTCTGCGCGCGGATCGCCTCGCGCAGGAATGCCGCGATTTCCGCGGCGCGTGCGCCCTCCGGCGCGTCGATGCCGGTTTTCGCATCGAGACGGTAACTCCCCTCGCCTGCTACCAACTGTTGTGGTTTCGGGATGATGGTGATGTCCGCCGTCGCGTGCGTGCTTGCGAAAACGATGGATAGACCAAGGCACCAAGCCAGGAGGGGTTTGAACATCCGTCGAACTCCTTAACAACTCAGCCATTACACCAAAAAGCAGCGAGCCCGGCTTTGGGCCGGGCTCGCTTTGTTACATCAATCGAGCTTGTAGTCAAATGTGAGGAATACCTCGCGACCGTTGTACTCGCTACCGGTCTGACCGGTGGTGACGTACTCGAAGCCACCCGCGTAATACGGAATCGACGAAACCCTGTCGAAGATATTGTTCACGGTGAGCTTCAGCTTGGTCATGTGGTTGATCTGCCACGCAACCGAGGTGTTCCAGGTGATCCATACCGGCGTATGGCCCTGGTACTCGGTGTCGGCAACGGTGACGGGGGTGCCGTTGACGGTCACCTGGCAAACACCCGTAGCGATCGTCTCGGTACCATTCTGCACGGTCACCATGCTCGGCTGGATGCCGTTGGGCAGCGTGTTGCAACTACCGTAGTTCGGGGCACGCATGCCGCCATCTCGCACACCGGAGATCGATACGTCCCAGTCGCCCTTGTGCCAATCGGCAATCCACGCCATCCTGCTCGCCACCATGTTATAGCGGGTGTTTTGCAACAGGTCGGAAGACAGCACGCGCTGCTTGTACTCGAGGTTGTCGGTGTAGTTGATGTTGGCGCGGAAATCACCCCAGTCGTCGGTGTGCAGCTTGTAATCGAGCGAAGCATCGATACCGCTTACGTACAGCGAAGCTTCGTTGATCGGGCCGGACTGTTCCGAAATGATCTGGCCGTTTCCATTCACGCGCTGAACATACTTGGTCACCAGCTGGCAATACGCCGAACCCGGCGTATGCGCCGTGTACGGCGACAAAGAGGACGAACCGTTTACTTGGTAGCCGGTAAGGCAACCGGCCTCGTCCGCCAGCACGGTGTCTGCGCCCTGGTACTCGATGGCATTGTCCACGCCCATGTGCCAGTAATCGGCCGAGAACGACAGACCTTGCACGCCCGGAACCTGCCACACGAAACCGTAGGTCCAGGAGTGGCCGGTCTGCGACTGCAGGTAAGGGCTGCCACTCGTATTCAACTTGTACCACTGCGACTGGGGCCGCTGTACCGTGTTACACCATGTGCTGTTGGACTGGCCTGCCTTGATGGCGTTAATGCACTGCAAGGGATCAACATAATCACCTATCGGCGAGCTGGTGCTGGTCAGATAGATAGCCTGCATGTCCGGCGCCTTGAAGTTGGTGCCGTAGCTGCCACGGAGTAGCAGACCGTCATACGGGCGCCATTCCAGGCCCGTGCCCCAGGTGCGCGCGATATCGGCACTGCTGGCGTCGTGGTACTTGTCGATGCGACCGGAGATGGTCCACGTCACTGAATCCAGCAACGGTACGCGGAACTCGTTGCCGAACGAATAGCGCTGGCGGGTACCGCCGCCGGTGAGGTACGAATAGAACGGGTTCACGAAGGTGCTCGAGTCGGCACCGCGCGCGTCAGGCGAGAGCAGGTAGCCGTTGTGCGCGGCTTCCAGCACCGCTGCCCAACCGATCGGCTGATCATGTACCCAGGGCAGTGTGAACAGGTCACCGTTGACGCGGAACTGCACCTGGTCCAGCCACGACGTCGCGGTGTCCTCGCCATTGACCGCGAACTGGCTGTATTGCTGCGGCGTGATGGGATTCCACCACTGCTGCCAATTAAAGGCATAAACAGGGATAGTGGTGGAGGCGCCGCCGTTGATGGCACTGTAGCCCGAGACGGTAGTGGTGCCTAACTGTTTGCCGAGAAAGAAGTTGTTTATGCCTGCCTGGTTTATGCCCGTGTAGTCTTCGCGCACAATGTACCGCTGGGAATTGAGGTTCAAATCCCAGTTGAACCGGCTGTCGAACATGGTGCCGCGCAGGCCGGCCTGCAGGTTCCAGTTCTGCTCGCGGTCATGGGTATTGGCCGACGTGCCCATTTCCTGCGCGGTCAGCTGGCGAACGGCCTGGCTAATGACCTGCCCGGTGCTCTGGTCGTAGAAGGCGCCTGTGCCAGTAGCAATCAACTGGGTATTGGAGATACCCACCGTGTCGTACAAGGCCGCCGAGCCATAGACCTGCAGGCCATTGCTGAAGTCGTACTCGCCCGAGATGTAACCGTTGTTGCTACGGCTGCCGGGCGTCAGCACCCAGTTCTGCCACATCGTGGGCTGCGAGCAGTAATAACCATTGTCGGTCACGCCGGTGATCTGGGTGCCGCTGGTGGTGACGCTGTGCGACTGACTCAACTGCGAGTTGGTGAACTTCCCACAAGTGCCCGCAGGTGGCGTGATGTAATGGCCCGATCCGTCCATAGCGGAGAGGGCAATGGACCCAGCCGCGTCGTACTGGTAGCCAAACATGCGAGATGCCGGGCTCCAGGAGCCGTAGCCTGCATCGGCCACCGAATCCTGATAGGGACGATCCGAACCCCACAACGCGGTGCGGTTGGACTTCTCCAGGTTGTACATCACATGCCAGTTTTCGCCGGACTTGCCGCCGGTGAAGTTGATGTCGCCATAGGCGCGGCCACCGCGGGTGGAGCCGCCGCCCGTAACTTGCAGATCATCGCCCTGGTAATTCTTTTTCAGGATGACGTTGATCACGCCTGCCACGGCGTCAGAACCGTAGATCGACGAGGCACCGGAAGCCAGGATTTCGACGCGGTCAACCATGCCGATGGGAATGTTGTTGTAATTCTGGAAGTTACTCTGCTTGTTCAACGGCTGCGGATAATCCACGATGCGATGGCCGTCGATCATCAGCAGGCTGAAGCCAGGTCCCACGTTGCGCAGATTGACCGAGCGCGCATTCACCGAACTGGAACCCCAAGAGGCGGGATCGGATGTCTGCTGGCCTACCTGCGGCAAAGAATCCAGGAATTCATACAACGTGGTGAAGCCCTGGTCCTTGATCTGCGTACCGGTCAGGGAAACCACCGGGGTCGGACCTTCGACCTCCACGCGCGGAATCATCGAACCGGTCACGACGACCGTTTTCAGCTCTTTCGGATTCGGCTCCTGCTTGCCATTCTGCTGCTGATTGCTGGAAGACGTGCCCTGCTGCTGGTCGCTGCCCGACGTGGTCGACGTCTGCGCGACGGCATACGGCGCAAACAGCGCCAACGCCAAAGAACTAGCCAATACGCCTCGGCGTATGTGTATGGTTTTCATGATGTCCCCTCCCGGTAGAAACGAAATACGTTTTGCCTAGCTCCGACTTCCATGGGTTCACGTCGAAACCGGCTTGTGTGTGGGTTTGTTGTGAGCGCTCCTGGTTGGCCGGAGCTACTTGTTACGCGCATCGGTGATGTATGGAAGTTCTGTATGTCCCTCCCCTCTGGTTTGGGCAACATCAGCTTCCTTGTCGATGCGGTGAATGAGAACGTCGAGCCCCGCCGTTCCCTAATCCTGCAAATCCTGAAAACGTTGATCGGCATGATTCATCAACCAGCTTGCCGCACCGATCACGCCCAGTTGCGCGTGATCCACCACGTGCACGGGTACGGTCTGCTGGAACGGACGCATCACGCCTTTGTCGAGAAAGCGGCTGACGAAACTGCTCTTGGCCATGAAATCGGTCATGCGCGACAAGAAGCCGCCGGCCACGTAGATGCCTCCGGTGGCGCCATACAGCATGGCCAGATCGCCGGCAAAAGAGCCCAGCCATCCGCAAAAGAGCTGCAGCGTTTCCACTGCTTGCGCGTTGGTGCCGGCGCACGCCGCGGCGGTGATGGCGGCCGGTTCGTGCAACGAAGCGGTGGCTCCATCCAGGCGGCATACCGCCTGATACACGCGCAGCAGGCCCGGGCCGGACAGCACCGAGTCGTAAGGAATATGCGTATCGGGCGGCACCAGTTCACCGAGCACGGCCTGCTCGCGGCCCACGCGCGCGGCCAACTGGATGTGCCCGGCTTCGGTAGCCAATACCTGCGGCGGCGTGCCCGGCAGACGCACGGCCACGCCCAGGCCCGTACCGGGGCCGACCACCACGACGGAACCCGCTTGCGCCGGCTTGTTGCGGCGAGGATCGTGCAGCGTGATCACGCCGGCCGGGTCAAGATAAGCCGTGCCGTAGGCAAGCGCTTCGAAATCGTTGAGCACTTTCACTTCGCGCAGCGACAGCGCCTGTTCCAGTTCGGCCGGAACGATCGGCCAGCGCAGATTGTTGTTGACCACCACGCCTTCGTGCAGGAAACCGGCGCAGGCCAGCGCAAGCCGCTGCGGCTGAACCGAGAACTCGCTGCAGAAGGCGCGCACGATGGCATCGAAACCGGGGAAGTCGGCGCAGGGATACACGCGATACGCCAAGGTGGCCGGAATGCCCTGCCCTGGCTGAAAGGCGATCAGGCCGATGCGCGCGTGCGTACCGCCGACGTCGGCGGCGAGGAAAGCATCCTGATGATCGGGCAGCGGCCTCACGGCTACCGGCGCCACGGCCTGGTGGTAGGACACAACATCGCCCAGGAACGCATCCGCAGTGGAGGCATCCCGCGCGGTGTCATACACTTCATGGTTGCCACCGTCACGCACGTCGCCACCCCGCCCTGATTAACGGAGTCGTGATCATCTTACGCTGACGCAGATGGTCTGCAGCCTTCATTGTCCCCTCCAGCACCCGCTTTTGCTCTGGACCATTCATATACGAACGTCCATTTCATATTTATTGAGGCTGAGCTTATACGCCTCGTTTAGATCGTGGCAAGTCGCGACGCAACAGAAATCAACATTTCGCGAAATTTTTTGCCGGTTGGGACGATCAGGCAGACATCAGAGCACCCGGGGATCGAGCACCACATGGGCGATGCGTAATCGTTTCCACGTATAAGTGACGTGCACCCGGCCGTCGTGGGCCTGGATCACCGCCGGATAGGAAAACTCGGCACCGGGGCTGTTTTCCAGCGTCAGCACGCGCTTCCAGTGCTCCCCATCCGTGGAGACCGCCACGGCCAGGGTGCCGCGGCCGTTCCACCAATCCTTGCCGTGTGTGGTCGGGTTATAGACCAGGCAGGCGCGGCCGTCGGCAAGCATGACCGCATCGATGCCCGAATTGGGATTGGGTACGTCCAGCAGCCTCAGCCTGGACCAGGTGAGCCCGCCGTCGCTGGACCAGGTGCTGAACAAGCGGTCCTGTTTCGTGCGGCCGATTGCCTGCAGCTTGCCATCGCGCCAAGGCAGCAGGCTGGGCTGAATCGCTTCGATGCCATCCGGATTGGGCACTGCCTGGCTGGGTTGCCAGCTCGCACCGCCATCCCTGGAAAGTTCGAAATGAATCGTCCAGCGTCCCAGTTCCGTGCTCGACGGGCTGACGATGCTGCCGTCGGCAAGTTGCACCGGCTTGTCCTTGATCGGGCCGAGCAAGCCGCTGGGCAATGCCTGGGCGGTGGACCAGTGCTCGCCGTTATCGCTGGACGTCATCACCATGCCGCGCCAGTGCTGCGGGTCCGGCCCGACCTTGTAGAACAGCATGAGCGGTCCATGCTGCGGAAGAAACAGCACCGGATTCCAGGTAGGTTCGCGTCGCCCATCCGGCTGCATGCCATTGGCCACCTCCACCGGTGCGGTCCAGTGGCCTTGTACTTGCCGCGCCAACCAGATGCCGACGCTGGGATCGCGCTCCTGCTTGCCGCCGAACCAGGCGGCAACGAGGCCGGCCGGTGTCTCGACCAGGGTGGAGGCGTGGCTTTGCCGGGTCGGCGGTGTCGGCGCGATGAATTCGCGCAGCACGATGGGGTTGTGGTTTGCCATGGCGGATGTCGGCGTGGCGAGCAGCAAGGCGAGCACATGCCATGCTGGCCGCAAACGACGTGTTCGTTGTTTTTGAGAAAACAGATGGCGACGCATCGCTCGGTGTTCCTTTCATGCCAATGGCAACGTGCCGGCTGGCGGTGAGCGCATGCGAACCCCAACATCGTTTTCCGCATGGCAACGTTGAGGTTCGCTTGCGCTCAACGCCAAACCTGCGAGGAATTCGCTACCACGCTACCCATGCATTCATGGAGACGCCTTTACGTCCGACCTCCACCCTATCGGCTGCCGCACACCGCGCACCACCGCCTGTTGCGGCGTCCGCAAATCGAACACCACGACCGTGTTGTCGCCGTGCTGCAACCATGGTGCCGGCAAATAAAGCGAACGCTGCGGACCGATATCCCAGATGCGTCCCAGATTATGCCCATTGACCCACGCAAAGCCCTTGCCGAACGCCGTCATATCCAGAAACGTATCGGCCAGCGATGCCGGCTTGAAGCGACCGCGATGAAACGCAGGGCCGTCTACCGCCTGCGTGGTCCAGCCGCGAATCGCATCCGCTGACGTCATCGGCAATGGATAGACCTGCCAGCCATGCAACGCCTTGCCATCGAGCCGCACGGGATCGACCAGCCCTGCGCGTCCGTCCGCAAGATGCGGGCCGTAATTGATCCGCCCGGTATTTTCCACCAGCACGTCGAGCGAGTGCGTACCCGCATCGAGGGTGACCGGCAAGCTCACCTGCTTGAGCCGCCGATCCACCGTACCCACCAGCTTGCGATCGACATACACCGCGGCGTAGTCACGCACCTCACCCAGATAAAGCTGCCCTTGGATGCCGCCGCTGACCTGCGTGCGATAAAGGATGTAGCCGTAGGCCTGACCAAACTGCTCCATCGGTTGTGGCTGATCCACGCTGATCGGCGCCGGCAGGTTGTCCCACAGCGATGCCGATTCGGGCAGCGCAAAGGCCGGCACATCCATGAATGGCGTAGGTGAAGGCAACGGCGGCGGCGTAGCGCCGGTGGCCTTCGCGATCGCCGCGCGAAACATCGCAAACTTCGGTTTCGGCCGGCCGGCTTCGTCCAGCGGTGCGTCGTAATCGTAGCTGGTGGTTTGCGGCGCGTAGTGATCGCTGGGATTGCCCTGGAAGTTCGCGCCGTTCATAAAACCGAAGCTGGTGCCGCCCTCGAACATGTACAGATTTAGCGAATAGCCCTGTTGCAGCATCCAGGCCAGTTCCCTGGCCTGCAGCTTGGCATCGGTCTGCGCATGCGCCTCGCCCCAGTGATCGAACCAGCCGGCCCAATATTCGCCGGCCATCTTCGGCTGGCCGGGACGGAAGGCCGCGAGTTTGGCGAAGGCGCCCTTCGCCTCGCCGGTGCCGAAGTTCACCACGGCAAGCACGCCAGGCAGCGTATCGTTGCGCAGCTCGTCGGCGCCGTCCGACGTAAACAGGATGTCGGTGCCAAGACCCGCGCGAACCAATGCCTGGCGGATGTCCTCCATGTACGTGCGGTCATCGCCGTAGGAGCCGTATTCGTTCTCCACCTGCACGGCAATGACCGGGCCGCCGTGCGCGGCCATCAGCGGCGACAATTCCCGGCCCAAACGCTGGAAATAACCGTCCACGGCCTGCAGGTATACCGGGTCTTGTGTGCGCACGTGCAAGTGCGGATCGGCAAACAGCCAAGCGGGAAATCCACCCGCTTCCCATTCGGCGCACACGTAGGGCCCGGGACGCACGATCACGTCGAGCCCTTCGTTCTGCGCCATGCGCACGAACGCTGCCACGTCGTTGCCGCCGCTGAAATCGAATTGCCCCGGCGTGGGTTCCACCAGGTTCCAGTACACGTAGGTGGTGATGGCATTCAAGCCCATCGCGCGCGCCTTGCGCAGGCGATCCTGCCAGTAGGCGCGTGGGATGCGTTGGAAATCCATCGAGCCGGAGATGATTTGATGCGGCTTGCCGGCGCGGACGAAATGCGCGCCTTCAATGGTGATGGGCGTGCTTGCTGTAGCACACGTCGACAGGCCGGCCCAGGCAAGCATGCATGCGGCGCTCAGCGTTCGGATGGTTTTCCGCATATGGGTCATGCAGCTGCTTGTTGCTTGGGCGGGATTCTCGAGGCTTGCCATGATGCGCGTGCCGGTTATTTCGGCAACGCCATATGCCCGTCGACGGTGAACGCCGCCGTCACGCCTTCTGCATCACCCGGCTGGCCGCCGCCGACAAACAGGCGGTAATGTCCCGCTTCCACTGCGCGCTGTCCTTGCGCATCGACATGGCTGAGTTGCCGCGGCGACAGCTCGAAGGTTACGCGCCGCTGCTCGTTGGCGCGCAGGTGTACGCGCTGGAAACCCACCAGCGCATGGCGCGGCGCCAGCGCATCATCCGGCGCATCCAGATACAGCTGCACCACTTCGTCGCCGTCGCGGCCGCCATCGTTGCGCACGACCGCGTTTACCGTCAGCGGCTTGCCTGCTGCGAGCGTGGTGGCCGACAACCGCGGCTGCGCATAGGTGAAGCGCGTGTAGCTCAGGCCGTAACCGAACGGATAAAGCGGCGTGCCGGTGAAGTAGCGATAGGTGCGATCCTTCATCGCATAGCTGACGAAGGGCGGCAGGTCGCGCGTGGAACGATAAAAGGTAACGGGCAGGCGTCCACCGGGGTTGTAGTCGCCGGCCAGTACCTGCGCCACGGCGCGGCCGCCCTCCTCGCCCGGATACCAGGCCGCCACGACGGCGTCGGCGTGCTGCTTGGCCCAGTTCAGCGCCACCGCGCTGCCCGACATCAGCACCACGATCAGCGGCTTGCCGCTGGCGGCGGCGCGCTCGAGCAAGGCCTGCTGCGGCTGCGGCAAGCCGATGTCGGTGCGATCGCCGCCGTTGAAACCGGGCACGTCGATCTGCAGTTCTTCGCCTTCCACGTCCGGCGACAAGCCGACGAAGGCAACGATGCTGTCGGCATCGCGCACGGCCGCTTCCGCCTTGGCCAGTTGCGCCGACTCCGGCGCCAGCCATTGCAGGCGCACGCCCTGGTCGTAGCCGCTATGCACGTATTCCAGGCGGATAGCATGCGGACGCGCATCGGTAACGTGCATCTGCACCTGCATGGGCGAGTTTTCGCCGCTGTTGTTGTCGAGCAGCTTATGGCCATCGACGTACAAGCGCACCGGATCATGCTGGTTGTTGCAGTCGAAGCAGCGGTCCACCTGCACCGCCAGCGTGTAGTCGCCCGCTGCAGGAGGCAGCCATTCGCCGGTCCAGCGCACCGCGTAACGATCGCTGCGTTTGTCACCGATGGGTGTGACCTGATCCCAATCGAAATCGATCACCCGATCGGTACGCGTCATCGCGGGCTTGCCGCTGAAATCGGCGTTGTCGAAATAGTCGCCGGTGAGACCGGCGCTTCCGCCCGCCGTGCGCAGCGCCGTTTCGGGAACGGGAATGGGGACGCCTTCGGCAATCGGCGCACCTTGCGCATAACGAATGCGGTCTTCGCCAAAGCGCTCGCGCAGGCCGGCAAGCGGCGTCACCGGTGCGCGCGCCGTGCCGTGATAGTTGGCTTCCAGGGTTTCCAGCGTGTCGGCGTTGGGGCCGATCACGGCGATGCGCGTACCGGCGCGCAAGGGCAACGTACCGTGCTGGTTCTTCAACAGCACGATGGATTCCAATGCCGCTTGCAAGGCGAGGCGACGATGCGCCGGGCTGTCCACCTGATCCACGCCGATGCCGTCATACGGACGCTTGCCATCGCCCCATTCACCCAGGCGGTAACGCGCCGCAAACAGCCGGGCGAGCGCGGTGTCGACGATGGTTTCCTTGACGTAACCCTTTTGCACCGCCTCGAGCAGATCGGCATAGGCATAGCCGCAATCCAGATCGGTGCCGGCCTGGATGGATGCGGCCGAAGACTGCGCATTGTCGGGCTTGAAGTAGTGGAACTTGGTCATGTCGTCGATCGCATCGCAATCGGAAACGACAAAACCCTTGAAGCCCCAGTCATGACGCAGCCGCGACGTCAGCAGGTCGGCATCCGCGCATACCGGCGTGCCGTGCAGGGCGTTGTACGCGCACATAACCGAATCGGCGTGGCCTTCGGTGACGGCTGCGCGGAATGCGGGCAGATAGGTGGCTTCCAGATCGTGCGGCGACACATCCACGTCGAAACCGTGCCGGCCCGCTTCCGGGCCGCTATGCACCACGAAATGCTTGGGGGTGGCGATGGCGCGCGGATGCTGCGGATCGTCGCCTTGAATGCCGCGGATGAAATGCACGGCAAGCTGGCCGGTGAGGAAAGGATCCTCGCCGTAGGTCTCCTGCCCCCTGCCCCAGCGCGGGTCGCGGAAGATGTTGATGTTGGGCGACCAGATGGTGAGCCCGTCGTAGCGCGCGTGATCGCGGCCGGCGCCGACGGCGTTGAACTTGGCGCGCGCCTCGGTGGACACGGTGGTGCCCACCTGTTGCAACAATGGCGCATCCCAGCTGGCGGCCAGGCCGATCGCCTGCGGAAACACCGTGGCGTAACCGTTGCGCGCAATACCGTGCAGGCCTTCGCTCCACCAGTCGTAAGCAGCGACGCCCAGGCGCGGTATCGCCGGCGCGCCGCTTTGTACCTGGGCGATTTTTTCCGGCAGCGTCATCTGGGCGACGAGCGCGGCGGCCTTGGCCTGGGGCGTTTCATCCTCGGCGCGCGCAGCGCTGGTGGCGACGATCAGGATGCTCAGGAGTGCTGTACGCGGGAAATTCACCGGCATCGTTTTCAACTCCGTCTATGCGCAATGGCACTAATTTAAGCGTGTATCTCGACGCTTGCAGTGATGTGCCCCCTCCCCTGCGAAGTAGGGGAGGGAGCAAATCCCGGCAAGCCATGGAGCAATGACGCTTAAGTTTAGTGCCATTACGTCCATGCGTTCACGGAAAGCCAACGTAGGTTGGGGTGAGGCATTGCCGAACCCCAACATCGCCATCTACATGACCACGCTGGGGTTCGCATGCACTCACCGCCAACCTACGCTGGCCCGCGGCCTTCGTTCAACGCTCGACCACGGGCAATTCGTCCCACACCTTCGGATCTTCCGCTCCCAGCACCCAGGAACAAAACCCTTCCAGGCCGTACTGTTTCACCAGCGCATAGCGGTCGCGGAAAGCGTGCGCGTCGGGCATGAACACCCATTCGCGCATGTCGTCGCGGTAGAAGTAATACCAGGACTCGTGCTCCACCGGGTCCCATTGCACGACGGCCTTCTGTTCCTGCGCCAGCGGGATGGATTCGTCTGCATCGATGTAGGTGGCGGAGATATTGGATGCTTCGCTGCCGTCGGGGCGTACTGGATCGCCGGTGTACCAGCGATAGCCGTACAGCGCGATGCCGAGTGAAAGCTTCTGCTTCGGCACCAGCGTCAAGGCGTACTGCAGTTGCTTGAGCATCCACGGCATGCCATCCACCGGACCTGGCGTGGTCCAGCGCGTGTGCTGGTCGTAGGTCATCAGGCAAACAAGATCGGCATATTTGCCGAGCGCAGCCAGGTCGTAGGCGCCGCGCCAGTACTGCCACATCCATTTGGAAAACGCGCCTTCGCCCGCATGCCCGGGCGCGTTGGGCACCACGGCGATGGAGAGCGTCAGGCCGTGCTTGTGCAAGGCTTCGGCCGTCTGCTTCACCAGCAAGGTGTACGCATCGCGATCGGTCCACGCGATGCTTTCAAAGTCGAACTGATAGCCGGCGTAGCCATGTTCGGCGGCCTGCTGCAGCATCGCATCGATCAGGTGCTGCTTGGCGGTTTCATCATGCAGCAGTGCGTGAAAGCCGCTGCGCCCGGCCGACATGGACATGATCGGCGTCACCGGCAAGCGATGCTGCCTGGCCAGGTCAAGCACATAGTTGTCCGGACCGCCGTTCACCAGGCCCTGGCCGTCCACCTGGTACCAGGTGGGCACCAGCACCCCGATCTTGTCGATGTGCGCCGTGAAGGAGTTGGTCGACTTCTGCGTGCTCATCAAATAGAACAACGCCGTCGGCTGTTTGGCATAAGCCACGCTGCATGCCAATGCAGCCGCGAGAAAGCAGGCGAACTTTTTCATGTCACTTGGCCAGTTCAATGCGATAGACGTAGGCGTAGTCGCCCACCGGTTTTGCGGGCAGCGTCAGGTGCAGGCCGTCGGCCTGTTGCTGCCATGAGACGCGCTGGCCGTCGGCAAGCAGGCTTACCGCGCGCACGTGGTCGTCGGGCTTGATCGAGTGGATGACCGCCTTGCCGTCTTCCGGCCAGCCCAGCTCGATCGCATACAGCGCGCCATCCTTGGTGGTGAAACGGAAATCCTGCGCCGTGTACGGCTTGGTCTTGGTGTCCTGGAACGTGCCGCCGACCACCTCGGTGGGGCCTTCGCCAAAGGTTCGCCATGGCTTGCTGGCGTAGATCGCGTCGCCGTTGGTTTTCAGCCAGCCGCCCATCGCCAGCAGGATCTTCTGCGCGTCTTCCGGAATGGTGCCGTCCGCACGCGGACCGATGTTGAGCAGCAGATTGCCGTTCTTGCTGACCACGTCCACCAGCAACTGGATGAGTTCCTTCGGCGATTTGTAGGTATCGCCCTTGATGTAGCCCCAGGAGGCGTTGCTGATGGAGGTATCGGTTTGCCAATGCGCCTGCTGGATGCCGGTCAACTGCCCGCGCTCGATATCCAGCGTGCCGGCGCCCTCGGCAAAATCGCCGATCTTGTAATTGACGACCACGCCGCTGCGTTTGGCGCCTTCGTTGTAGTAGTAAGCCAGCATCCTTGGCAAGGTATTGCGGAAGGTGGGATGGCCGATCCACCAGTCGAAATAAAGAATGTCCGGGTGATAGCTATCGATGAGTTCGGCCGTGCGCGCCAGCCAGTCGTCCAACCAGGCTTGCGAGACGTAGGTCCAGTCGTTGTAGAGGTCCTGGTCATTCTTGGACAGATGCGCTTCGGCCGGCCCATACAGCCCCGCATAGCGCGGATCGTTCACGTCGGAGTCGAAGGTGCGGCCGCCGTCGAAGAACCAGTCGTGCTCGGCGCGGTGCGACGATACGCCAAAATGCATGCCTTGCGCGCGAACCGCTTTTTCCAGCTCGCCGATGACGTCGCGGTGCGGCCCCATCTTCACCGCCGTCCATTCCGACAGTTGCGAGTTGTACATCGCGAAGCCGTCGTGATGCTCCGCCACCGGAATCACGTAGCGCGCACCGGCCTGCTTGAACAATGCAGCCCATGCCTGCGGATCGAAATGCTCCGCCTTGAACATGGGGATGAAATCCTTGTAGCCGAACTTGGACTGCGGGCCGTAAGTGGCCACATGATGCGCAAAATCGGCCGTGTTCTGCTGATACATGTTGCGCGAGTACCACTCGCTGCCGAACGCAGGCACCGAATACACGCCCCAGTGGATGAAAATGCCGAATTTCGCATCGTCGTACCATTGCGGCGCGCTGTACTGCTGCAGCGACACCCAGTCAGGACGGAACGGGCCGTCGCCCAGGTGCTGCGCGACGCGGGCGAGAATGGCCTTGCGTTGCGGCTCGAATTTGGCAGTGGCGTGCTGCCAGATCTGGTCGGCCTGTTCGGGAGAGAGGGTCTTGGCCGTCGGCGCCGTCGACGACTGTTGCGCGGTGGCGACGCCTGCCGCGAAGGCCAGCGCCGCGCCCAGGTAAAACAAAGACCGTTTCATCTTCGACCCTCTCCCGATGTGGTTCAAGCGATCCATCATGCCAGCAACGCGCGTGATGACAAGCCTTTATTGAATGCCTTGCCGCCGAAAACCCGCATTCGTCATTCCGGCGAACGCCGGAATCCGGTGAAAAATAACGGGCGCAGCACACAACATAAAAAAGTTCTGTGTGCTTCGCACAACATATTTAAACTGGATTCCGGCGTTCGCCGGAATGACGAATCCCTCCTAAAAGTAACACCGCCGCGAACCCTAAGTTCGTAGCATTGCCGCATGAGTCTGAAATAAAAAAATCCGGTCGCAGCAGTAAGGGGAAAGAGGAACCTGCTGCGACCGGTACTGCAAAAACTTACAACTTGAAGTTCACGCCAAGCGAGAACGTGCGGCCATTCTTGTACATGCCGATCGGCGCGTACTTCACGCCGTTGTACCAGTAATAGGTGGAATCCAGCAGGTTGGTGGCGCTGGCCGTAAGACCCATCCAGCTGTTGAGTTGGTAAGCGACGGTGAAATCCAGCTCCTTGTAGCCGTCCGTAAACACCTGCGAGTTCAGCCGGCCGACCTGGGTGAAATATGGCGAACGGTAGCTGTAATTGACGCGCGCCGACCACGGACCGTGCTCGTAGTACGGAATGATGTTGATCGTGTCGCGCGACAGGTACGGCATGTTGTAGCCGTTGGTGGTGTTGGCGTGCGCATAGGTGAAGTTGGTCTGCACGCCGAAGCCCAGGCCAAGTTCCTGCTGGTACAGCAGCGAGATGCCGCGCACGTCGGCGTTGGCGGCGTTGACCGGTGAGCTGACCGAGTAGGTGGCCACCTGGCCAGTCTTCGCGTCATACAACTGCTGCTCGGTAGTGGTGGTGATGATGTACGTGCCGATATGGCGATAGAAGAACTCGCTCGAAAGCAGGCTGGTCGGCGCGAAATACCATTCGGCCGAGAAGTCGAAATTGGTCGACTGGTATGGCCGCAAGTTCGGATTGCCGCCACTTGCCGTCTGGCTGTTGTCATCAATGCTGTATGCGCCGGCCAGATCGGCATAGCGCGGGCGCGCAATCACTTTGGATGCCGAGAAACGCAGCACCTTGTTGCTGTCCAGGTCATAGATCAGGTTGAAGCTGGGCAGCGGGCGCTTGAAGCTGGAGCTTTTGCCGGTCTGGTCCCAAGTGGTGCCGTTATCGGGGCTGTTCCAGTAATGCGCATGATCGACGGTGTCGACGTAGCGCAGGCCGAAGTTACCGCGCAGGCCGATGTCGCTCTTGAAGTTCAACTGCGCATACAGGTCCTTGGTGACTTCCCGCACGTTGAACGAAGAACCGTAGTCAATCTTGTAGACGCCCTGCGGCAGCGACTTGAGGTAGCTCTGCACGTCGCCCAGGTCGGCGGTGGCCCAGTTGGTGAGATTGCCGCTGGCGCCCAGGCCGTCGAACAGGCCGTTGGGCGTGCCGCCCGGATTGAACTGTGTGAGCAGGATGTCGCTGGTGGCGAAGATCGAATTGCCGTAGGCATTGGTGTTGTTGTCGTGGTCCAGGTACTTGGCGCCCAGCAACACTTCGTTGAACGGTCCCCAGCTCAAATCGCGCGTGGCGTCGAACTGCGCGTATTTCTCGCGATCGCCGGTGCGCTGGTAGTAGATGCCGCCAGCCTGCTGCCCGGCCGCCAGGCCCCAATTGCTGGCGCTGGCGTTGTCGTAGTTGACGCTGGTGTTCACGCCGTTGTACGCGAAGTTGTAGCCACCCTGCTGCAGCAGGTACTTCATCAGGTATTCGGGGTCCTTGCCGCCGCTGGCGCTGGTGTAGCCCACCTGGCTTTCGAAGGTCCACGCATCGCCGTAATAGTCGTGCTTGAGGTTGAGGCTCTTGGTGTCGACGTGGGAGACGCGATAGTTCGCATCCAGTTCCGCGTAGGGCTGGCCCCAGCTGGTATTGGGCGACACCGTGCCGGAAGTTATGTAGCCACCGCTCACATTGGCCGCGCTGACCTTGCCGAGGTCGTTGCAACCCGGGCACACGTATTCCGATTCGCTGTAGTTGTTGTAGGTGCCCTTGATGTAAAGGCCAGTGAGGTTGAATTCGTTCTTGTCGTTCGGCCGCCATTCCAGCGCCGTCTGCAGGCCGTTGCGCTCGCGCGTCTGCTGGAAATAGGAGCTGTTGATGCCGACCGGAATCTTGGCGGTGCCCACGTCGCCACTGCCGGTAATCGTCGCCGTGGCGGGAATGCTGTTCTTGGCGTTGAGCGTGCCGTCGCTGTTGTAGTTGTAGCCGTGCGTATAGCCGAAGAACTCGATACCGGCGCGCGACAGGTTTTCCTTGTCGTGCGTCACCGAAACCAGCGCACCGAAGGTATCGCTGCTGTTCTTCCAGCTATACAGCACCGAGCCGCGCGGATTGCCCTGCCCCGAACGGTCGTTGTAGTTGTAGCCGGCCGAACCGCGCAGCGTATTGGCCGGCAGGTCCAGCGGCTTGCGCGTCTTGATGATCACCGTGCCGCCGATGCTGCCTTCGTCGATGCGCGCCTCGGGCGACTTGTACACTTCCATCGTGTCGATGATTTCCGGCGACAGCAGCGTGTAGTTGAAGGTGCGGCCGCTGGTGTCGGTGGGGTTGCCGCCCCAGTCGCCCGAAGCGATGGTCTGGCCGTTGAGCAACACGCGGTTCAGCGCCGGATCGGTGCCGTTGATGCTTACTTTCTCGCCTTCGCCGAACTGGCGGTCCACCGTAATGCCCGGCAAGTGCGCCAGCGATTCGGCCGCGTTGGTATCTGGAAACTTGCCGATATCCACCGCGCTGATGGCATCCACGATGGCGCCCGATTCGCGCTTGATGTTCAACGCCTTGTCCAGGCTCCCGCGATAACTGGTGACGGTGATCGTCTGCAGCGTCCGGGTGTCTTTCTTCTGTTCCTGCTGCGGCGACGATGCGCTGCCGTTGGCGTTCTGCGCAGCATCCTGCGCGTGAACACCGATACTCAACCCACACAAAATGCTTAAAGTCAAAACCGACCTGCGAAATGTCATACCTTGCTCTCCCCGAGCTTCAGCACTGTTGCTTGTTGGTCCAGGCGTCCGAGCGTCCCCGCATCGGCCTCAGCAACCTGGATGAAGAACTGCATCGTTGACTTCGATGCAGCGGTTGCGCCCGTCTCCCGTACGAGCGTCGTTATGTATATCGATGTGCCAGCCGGCCGCGCCCAGTACCCCGTGATGGCCGTGGTCCATCACACGGATCGGCACGTTCTGCAGAAAGGGGCGCATGACGCCCTTGTCGAGAAAGCGGTCGAGCAACGGACTGCTGCGCAGGAAATTGGCGATCTGAAAAAGAAAACCACCGGCGAGACAGATGCCGCCGGTGGCGCCGTAGAGCATGGCAAGGTCCGCCGCGAACGAACCTAGCCAGCCACAGAGCAAAGTGAGTGCCTCGTGCGCGATCGCATCGCGGCCGGCCATCGCCGCGGCGCTGACTGCCTGCGGCTCGTGCAGCGAGGGATAGCGGTCATGGATGGCGCACAAGGCGGTGTAGATGCGATGCAGGCCCGGACCCGACAGCAGCATCTCGTGCGAGACATGCGTGTCCGGCGGCGCGAGTTGCGCCAATACCTGCTGCTCCCGGCCGATGCGCGCGGACAACTGCGTGTGTCCGGCTTCGGTAGCGATCACGCGCGGCGGCTTTCCAGGCAGCCACACTGCGGCGCCCAGGCCGGTGCCCGGCCCAACGATAATCATCGGCCCTGCCTGCGTGGCTGGGGCGGTGGATGCCTTGAGCACGACGGCATCGTTCGCCGCCCCCTGCCCGACGGCATATGCCAATGCCTGCAGATCGTTGAGCACCCAGACGTGGTCCAGTTGCAGCCGCTCTTTCAGCACGTGCGGCAGTACCGGCCACGCGAGGTTCTTGTTGATCACCGAACCGGCATGTACGTAGCCGGCGCACGCCAGCACCAGCTCGCGCGGCTGCATGCCGACGTCGGTACAGAAGCTGCGGAGGATGTCTTCCAGGTGCGGATGATCCGCGCACGGGTACACGCGGTAGGCGGCCAATGTCGGCGGCTGGTCCGCTGTCCGCGTGACCAGGGCGAGCCGGACGTGGGTACCGCCAATGTCGGCGGCCAGAAAGTTGCCATCGCAACTAATTGCAGGCACCAGCTGCCGCGCGGCCATCCGCTCGATGGCCGACGGCACCTGATCGGGCGCCAGGTCCACCGCCATCAGCGCAGCCCCACGGGCGCAGGCCAGGCCGGTCGAAACCACCGTATGGCCGGCTTTTTTGCTTGAAAACCGCATACCGTCGCGCCTCCCCACCGTGCCTGGACCCGCCTGGCGACCCCTCACCAGCGGCGTGTTCATTAGCAAAATGGAATTTCATATATGTTTTAGATCGAGCGAAATCCAATTGCAACAACTTTTTTCGAACCTGGCCCGCAAGGACATGTAGCGCGCATCCGCACACACCTATAAATTACTTGTTTACATATACACAGCGAACGAGATGCGCGATGATGCGCGCATACAAAGTCGGCAAGCGCACCGGACTGCGTTGCCGTGGGCGATTCAGCAGCTGATCGTGAGGACGAATGGCGGTATCAACGACCAAGCCGGAAGCGGGCAAAGCCAGCGCCGGGACAGCTGCATGGCTGGCCTCGCAGCTGTCGTTCGGCGGCGCGCCGGTGGGCAACCTGTACGAATCGGTGGACGACGCTGCCGCCACCGCCACCATTGCGCATGCCTGGCAATGCGGCATCCGGCATTTCGATACGGCGCCCTACTACGGCTACGGGCTCAGCGAATCGCGGCTTGGCGCAGCGCTCGGCGACATGCCGCGCACGAGCTACACCTTGTCGACCAAGGTAGGCCGGCTGATCGAGGACGATGCACAACAGAAGCATCATGGCGACGGTTTCATCGTCGACGGCCACCGTGCCCGCTTCGATTACAGCCGCGATGGCGTATTGCGCTCCTTTGAAGCGAGCCTGCAACGCCTGCGTACCAACCACATCGAAGTACTGCTGCTGCACGACATCGGCGCGCTGACGCATGGCGAACACCACGCCGCGATCCTGCGCCAGGCGCTGGACGAAGCGCTGCCAGCGATGGCCGAGCTGCGCGCCCAGGGCGCCTGCAAGGCGATCGGCATCGGCGTGAACGAAGAAGCGATCTGCCTGGACGTGATGCCGCGCTTTCCGCTCGACGTGATCATGCTGGCCGGGCGCTACACGCTGTTTGAACAGCAACACAGCCAGGCCGTGATGGCGCAAGCGCAAGCGCGCGGCGTCGCGATATTGGCGGCGGGGCCGTACAACTCCGGCTTGCTCGGCAACGCGCAAGGCCCCGGTACGTTCTACAACTACGCGCCGGCGGATGATGTGACCGTGGCGCGCGCGCAACGGTTCTACGATGTGCTGGCCCGCTCGCACACCGACGTAGGCGCTGCCGCGCTGCAGTTTCCGCTGGCGCATCCGGCAGTGGCGAGCGTGGTGTGCGGCTTGCGTTCGATCGCCGAAGTGGACCAGGCGGCCGCACGCATCCGTGCGCCCATTCCCGCCGACGCCTGGCGCGCCCTGCGCGAGGCCGGCCTGTTGCTGGACGGCGTGCCCACGCCATGACCATCGTCGACGCGCACCAGCATTACTGGCAACCGGCGCGCGGCGACTACGGCTGGCTTGCGCAGGCGCCGGCCAGCTTGCAGCAAGCGTTCCTGCCGAACGATCTGCGCATGCAGCGCGCGGCGGCCGGCGTGCAGTTCAGCGTGCTGGTGCAAGCCGCACCGACCGAACCGGAAACGCGTTATCTGTTCGAGCTGGCGCACGAAGATCCGGCCGTGGTCGGCGTGGTCGGCTGGGTCGACATGGAAGCCGGCGACGTTGAAGCGCGCATCGATGCACTGATCCGCGACGGCAACGGCCTGCTGCGCGGATTGCGCCCGATGGCGCAGGACCTGGCCGATGCCGAATGGCTGGCCAGGCCGTCCCTGGATCGCGCGTTCGACTGCATCCAGGCGCGCGGCCTTGCTTTCGACGCCCTGGTCGACATGCGCCAGTACCCCGCCCTGTTGCGCCGCCTGCAACGGCATCCGCAGTTGAAGATGGTGCTGGATCATGCCGGCAAACCGGCGATCGGCGACGATCACTTCGATACATGGGCGCGCTGGATCGGCGAGCTGTCCCAGCATCCGCAGCTGTACTGCAAGCTTTCCGGCCTGCTCACCTTGCTGGGCAAGCCCGCGCACGAGGACGCCATCGAACGCTATGCCGCCGAACTGTTCGCGCATTTCGGCAGCGGGCGCCTGATGTGGGGCAGCGATTGGCCGGTGCTGACCACGCATGCCGATTACGCGCATTGGCTGCAGCTGGCCATGCGCTTGACCGGGCGTTACGCCAAGCATGCGCAGGCAGACGTCTTCGCGGCCAACGCCGTGCGCTTTTATGCGCTGGAGGTTGATCTGCACCGCGTACCGGATGCCCCACCCTTGAACGCAAGCCACGACCCCGCGACGTTACGCGCGGATCAAAACAAGGAGAAAACCCCATGAGCGGCCGCCTTTCCGGCAAACACGCACTCATCACCGCCGCCGGCGCCGGCATCGGCCGCGCCACTGCGCTGCTCTTTGCAAAAGAAGGCGCCACGGTGCTGGCCACCGACATCAACGCCGATGCGCTGGCCAGCCTCGCCGAGCATCCGTCGATCGCCACGCGCACGCTCGACGTCACCGACGCCGGGCAAATCCAGGCGCTGGTGAACGAAAGCGATCCGTTCGACGTGCTGTTCAACTGCGCCGGCTACGTGCACGCCGGCACCATCCTGGACACGGATGACGCCAGCTGGCGCCGCTCGTTCACCATCAACGTCGACGGCATGTTCCATCTGTGCAAGGCCGTGCTGCCGAACATGCTCGAGCGCGGCAAGGGCAGCATCATCAACATGTCCTCGGTGGCCTCCAGCATCAAGGGCGTGCCGAACCGCTTCGCCTACACCGCCACCAAGGCCGCCGTGATCGGCCTCACCCGCTCGATCGCCGCCGATTTCGTCACGCGCGGCGTGCGTTGCAATGCGATCTGTCCCGGCACGGTGAAAACACCCTCGCTAGGCGATCGCGTGCGAGCGCTGGGCGGCGACGAAGAAGCCAACTGGCGCAGCTTCGTCCAGCGCCAGCCGATGGGCCGCCTGGGCGAACCGGAAGAAATCGCCGCGCTGGCGCTTTATCTCGCTTCGGACGAATCGTCTTTCACTACCGGCACCGTGCACGTCGTGGACGGTGGCTGGTCGAATTGATTGAGTCGCAAATCGGGAATCGGCAATCGGCAATAGTTAAAAGCGATCACCCGCAAGCTCCCTGGACTTCGCTCTTACGATTCACGATTCACGATTCACGCCAAAGGAAAAACCATGAAACTCGTACGCTATGGCACAGCCGGCAAGGAAAAACCCGGCCTTATCGATCGGGACGGCGCCTTGCGCGATCTGTCTTCGGTTATCCATGACATCGATGCGCAGGTGCTGGGCGGCGAAGGCCGTGCACGGCTTGCCGCGATCGATCCGCGCAGCCTGCCGCTGGTTGCCGGTGAGCAGCGCTACGGTGCGCCCGTCGCGCACGTGAGCAAGTTCATCTGCGTGGGGCTGAACTACAGCGAACATGCAGCCGAAACCGGCGCGCCGATTCCGGAGCAGCCGATCCTCTTCATGAAGGCCACCAGCGCCATCAATGGCCCCAACGACGACGTGATCATTCCGCAGGGTTCGGTGAAAACCGACTGGGAAGTGGAACTGGGCGTGGTGATCGGCGAGACCGCGCGCAGCGTGAGCGTGGAGAACGCAATCGCGCACGTGGCCGGCTACGTGGTGGTGAACGATCTTTCCGAGCGCGAATTCCAGCTCGAACACGGCGGCCAGTGGGTCAAGGGCAAAAGCTGCGACAGCTTCGGCCCGATCGGCCCCTGGCTGGTCACCGCCGACGAAGTGCCCGATCCGCAGAATCTGGGACTGTGGCTGGAGGTGAACGGCCATCGCTACCAGAACGGCAACACGCGCACGATGATTTTCGGGGTGGCGCAGCTGGTGAGCTACATCAGCCGCTACATGACCCTGCTGCCCGGCGACGTGATCAGCACCGGCACGCCTTCCGGCGTCGGGCTGGGCCTGAAGCCACCGACCTACCTGCGCCCTGGCGACACCATCGAACTGGGCATCGACGGGCTTGGCGTGCAACGCCAGCACGTTCACGCGCATCCCAACCAGCGATAAGCAAACCCGCATGCCGGCACTCCACCCACACTTTCTGGATGCAAGGACAGCCACTCGATGAGCAAGATCACGGCACTGGATACCTACGACGTTCGCTTTCCGACTTCGCGCGAACTGGATGGCTCGGACGCCATGAACCCCGACCCGGACTATTCCGCGGCGTACGTAGTGATGCGCACGGACCAGCCCGGTTTGGCCGGATATGGCCTGGCATTCACCATCGGGCGCGGCAACGACATCCAGAAGGCGGCGATCGATGCGCTGGCCGGCCATGTCGTCGGCCTCGACGTGCAGGAGGTCATCAACGATCTGGGCGGCTTTTCGATGCGCATGGTCGGCGACTCGCAGCTGCGCTGGCTGGGCCCCGAAAAAGGCGTAATGCACATGGCGATCGGCGCCGTGGTCAACGCGGCGTGGGATCTTGCCGCACGCATCGCCGGCAAGCCGCTGTGGCGCTTCATTGCCGAGATGACGCCCGAGCAGTTGGTCGCCACCATCGATTTCCGCTATCTCACCGACGCACTCACGCCGGAAGAAGCGCTGACCATGCTGTACGCCGCCGCCCCCGGCAAGGCCAAGCGCACCGAGCAATTGCTGGCGGAAGGCTACCCGGCCTACACCACCTCGCCCGGCTGGCTCGGCTATTCCGACGAAAAAATGCAGCGCCTGGCACGCGAAGCCGTGGCTGCGGGCTTCCGCACCATCAAGCTCAAGGTGGGCATGAACGTGGAAGACGACGTGCGCCGTTGCCACCTGGCGCGCGCCACGGTGGGACCGGACATTGCCATCGCGGTCGACGCCAACCAACGCTGGAACGTGCCGGACGCCATTGCCTGGCTGCGTCGCCTCACCGACGTGGGCCTGGAATGGGTGGAAGAACCCACCAGCCCGGACGACGTACTGGGCCACGCCGAAATCCGCCGCGCGGTGGCGCCGGTGCCGATTTCCACCGGCGAACACACGCAGAACCGCGTGATCTTCAAGCAGCTGTTCCAGGCCGGCGCCGTGGATCTGGTACAGATCGATGCCGCACGCGTGGGCGGCGTCAACGAAAACCTGGCGATTCTGCTGCTGGCCGCCAAATTCGGCGTACGCGTGTATCCGCATGCCGGCGGCGTCGGCTTGTGCGAATTGGTGCAACACCTGGCGATGGCCGATTTCGTGGCGATTACCGGCAGGAAGGACGACCGCGCCATCGAGTTCGTCGATCACCTGCACCAGCATTTCGTCGACCCGGTCGTGATCCGCAATGGGTGTTACATCGCACCGACCACACCGGGCTTTTCCGCACAGATGCACACTGAGACACTGGCGCAATTCCGTTATCCGGACGGCCCCGTGTGGTGTGAACCCCTCGACACCGCGACTGCATCATGACCGCACCCATCACCAATGTTGCCGACCTGCGTGCCCTCGCCAAGCGCCGCGTGCCGCGTGCCTTCTTCGAATACGCCGACCGCGGTTCGTACGATGAAGTCACGCTGCGCCGCAACCGCGACGCGTTCGAGCGCATCGCTTTTCGGCAACGGGTGATGTGCAACGTCGACAACCGCTCGCTGGCCACGGACATCATCGGCCAGCCGGCGTCGATGCCGCTGGCGATCGCCCCCACCGGCATGACTGGGCTGCAATACGGCAGCGGCGAAATCCTGGCGGCGCGCGCGGCGGGGAAAGCCGGCATTCCCTTCTGCCTGAGCACCATGTCGATCTGCTCGATCGAGCAGGTGCGCGCCGCGGTAGAGAAACCATTCTGGTTCCAGGTCTACGTGATGCGCGACCGCAGCTTCACCCGCGACCTGATCCAGCGCGCCAGGGATGCGCAATGCTCCGCCCTGATGCTCACCGTCGACCTCACCGTGCAGGGCCAGCGTCACCGCGAAATCAAGAATGGTCTCTCGGTACCGCCCAAGCTCACCCTGCGCAATCTCTTCGACATCGCCAGCAAGCCACGCTGGGTGTGGAACGTATTGCGCGCCCCCAGCCGTTCCTTCGGCAACCTGCAAGGCCGCATCGAAAATACCGACAGCCTCACCACCCTGGCGCAATGGATCGCCAACCAGTTCGATCCCACGCTGGAGTGGAAAGACCTGGAATGGATCCGCGAGCTGTGGCCCGGCAAGCTGATCATCAAGGGCATTCTCGACCCGCGCGATGCGCGCATCGCGGCAAGCCTCGGCGTCGATGCCATCGTGGTCTCCAACCACGGCGGCCGCCAGCTGGACGGCGCACCTGCCACCATCGACGTACTGCCTGCGATCGTGCAGGCCGTGGGCGACCGCAGCCAGGTGCTGTTCGACGGCGGCATTCTGAGCGGACAGGATTTGCTCAAGGCGCTTGCCTATGGCGCGCATGCCGGATTGATCGGCAAGGCGTTTCTCTACGGCCTGGGCGCGATGGGCGAAGCGGGCGTAAGCAAGACCATCGAGCTGATCCGCAAAGAACTCAGCGTAAGCATGGCGCTGACCGGGCAAACCGACGTGCGGCAGATTTCGCCGGATATCATCTGGCGAAGACCATCGGAAAGCGCGCTCGACATCGTCAGTACGCGCTTTGACGCACCGGATGTCCCTTGCCGGTAAGCCACGGCGGACCATGATCCACTGCCCGACGTGATGTCGGCGCGTCCCTGCATGCCGTGACGATTTTCGCGGGCTGTATCAAACAGCTTCATTGGGTAACTTAGGGATGCTCTGATTCAGAGCATCCTTGCCCCGCAAGCATTGCGAGCTTGCCCATATCGAGCCATCCCATGCAGTACGTCCACGATTTGAAATCCATAGCCCGGTGCAGCCTGGCTGCACTGCTCCTCGCCCTGTACGCCACATCGGCCGTCAGCCACGCCAGCACTGCGCCGGACACGATCAGGCAAACGGTCGACAACGCGATCCAGCCCGTGATGGAGAAATACCGCGTGCCTGGCATGGCCGTCGGCATCATCGCTGACGGCACGTCCTACGTGTTCAATTACGGTGTCGCCTCGACGGAAACCGGCAAGGCGGTGTCCCGCGATACGCTGTTCGAACTTGGCTCCGTCAGCAAGACGTTTACGGCAACGCTGGCCTCCTATGCGCAGGCGAACGGCCAGCTTTCGCTGTCGGACAAGACCAGTCGCTATCTACCCGCCCTGCGCGGCAGCCCATTCGGCAACGTGACCCTGCTCAGCCTTGGCACGCACACGCCCGGCGGACTTCCGCTGCAGGTACCGGATGCCGTCCGCAACGACGATCAACTGCTGCAATACCTCAAGGCATGGCGCGCCACCTATGTGCAGGGGACCTATCGCACGTACGCCAATCCCGGCATCGGCACGCTGGGGCTGATCACGGCAAAGAGCATGGGCCAGCCTTTCGACGTGCTGATGGAACAGCGCCTGTTTCCGGCGCTCGACATGAAAAACACTTACCTCCACGTTCCCGATGCCAGGATGACGGACTACGCGCAGGGCTATACCAAGGACAACGCGCCGATCCGCATGGCGGCCGCCGAGCTATCTTCCGAAGCATATGGAATCAAGTCGACGGCCGCCGACATGGTCCGCTTCGTGGAAGCCAACCTGGGTGCAAACAAACTCGACGGAAAACTACGGCAGGCGATCGCGACCACGCACACCGGCTACTACAAGGCCGGCGCGATGACCCAGGACCTGATCTGGGAACAATACCCCTACCCCGTCGCGCTGAAGACCCTGCTGGAGGGCAACTCGACGGCCATGATCTTTGACGCCACGCCGGTCACCCCAATCACACCGCCGCAGCCGCCACGCGACGACGTGTGGATCAATAAAACCGGCTCCACCAATGGTTTCGGCGCGTACGTCGCGTTTATCCCGAAAAAGCGGCTGGGCATCGTCCTCCTGGCCAACAAGAATTTCCCCATCGACGAGCGCGTCACCGTTGCCTACAAGATTCTGACGTCGCTTGCGGACGACGCACCCGCCAGGGACCTGCCGTGAAGCACCATGCCCACCAGTGCCTTTCTTTTACGCTTCTGGCACCAGCCGCCATGCTGCCCGAGTGAGCGCAGGCCTTGCCCCTGTAACCCAAGCCGTCGTCCTGGCGAATGCCCCTACTGACCGAGATCTCGCTACAGCGCAGTAAGGGCCATGTCCAAAACAAACTTTTTAGGCAAGTTCGCGACCGCACCGCTGCCCCTTCCCCACGGCTGGTACGCCCTGCCGCTCAGGGTGATTGTAGGCTACGGATTCATGGAACACGGCGTCGCGAAGCTGATGCACGGGCCCGATGCGTTCATCGGGATACTCCATGCCCTCGGCATGCCATTTGCCGGCTTGCTCGGATGGGCAACGATCGTGATCGAGCTGCTAGGCGGGCTGATGATCCTCGCCGGGGCTTTCGTGCCGGTAGCTACGACACCCATGATCGTGGTCCTGCTGGTCGCGACATTCACGGTGCATCTGCCCAACGGCTTCAGCTCCATCAAGCTGATGTCGTATGACGCTGCGGGTGCGCACTTCGGCCAACCCGGCTACGAGACCGACATGCTTTACCTGGCCTGCTTGCTGGCATTGTGCGTGGGTGGCGCAGGTCCGTGGTCGCTGGATGGATGGCTCAGCAGGCGCGCGAAAAAAATCTAGGCTGAGAGCAAATCCGAGCTTTTCCGGCCGGCAATGCCGGTATTCATCCCGGCCTATACATCACCCGCGCTCAAGCTCAAGCATGTCCGCCGGCATGCGGAACAACCTTTCCGGCTTGGTGCGCACCAGGGCTTCCAACGTGGTGTAGCCCCATGCCACGGCGCCGAACATCATGCCTGCATCGTTGGCGGCTTCCGCATCGCGGATCTCGTCGCCGACGTAGATCGCCTCGCTGCTGGCCATGCGCGTGTGCTTCAGGATGCGGCGCAAACGGTGCGATTTGCCGAACAGGCTGGTGCCGCATTCGACCGTGGCGAAGCGGCTTAGCAGGGTATCGCCCAGCACGGTGGTCACGTTCTGCAAGGTGTTGGAGGTAGCCAGCGCCAGTTGCATGCGCTTGTCCAACAGCGCATGCAAGGCCTCGACCACGCCGGGAAAAGGATGCACGTCATGGATGCGCTGCTGCAGGATGTTGCGGAAATCGGCCATCACCGCCGGCACTTTCCAGGGCGGCAGGTGCAGCTCGCGCAGCAGATCGCGGGCACTCATGCCACGCAGCGCTTGTTGTTCGTGCAGTTGCACCTGCCGGAAGCCATGCCGCTCGGCCAGCACGTTGACGGCATCGGCAAACACGGCATAGCTGTCGGCCAGCGTGCCGTCGAAATCGAAGATGGCGAGTTTGATGGTCATGTCCTGTGAGAATAACCATCACCCGCATCGCGTGTCACTTCGAATACGCTGATTAGGCTGCACTATCCAAGTGTGCAAGCGATCGAACTGCCCATGTCAGGGATCGCGAGTGAAAGGATGGTGCTCCGCCAGGGCGCCTACAGCGCTTTGAGCGATGCCTGCAACGAAAAAATGCGCTGCATCGGCACCCATTTCTGACCTGCTTCGGCCCACGGCAGGCGTTGCTGGTAGCGATCCATCAATTGCTCCCACTCCTTCGTCCTCGCGTCGGCATCGGCGCCTTGCTTGGAAGAAGGCATGTAGTCATCGGCCATCGTCACCGCCATCACCAGACGATTGCCGGTACGGAAGATTTCCATCTCCTCGATGCCGGACGCACGGATGGCGGTGACGATTTCCGGCCAGACGACGCCGGGGCGATGCCAGCGTTCGTATTCGGCGATGGCGGCGGCATCGTCCTTGAGGTCCAGGGCGTAGTAATGGCGTTGCATCAAACGGCACTCCGCGCGGCGCGGCGCCGCCAGGCAAACAGGGCAATGATGGCGAAGCTCATGGCGGGCACGATCATCGCATCGGACATGCTGGAGTGATCGGACACCGCCCCCATGATCGCCGTGAGCACGGCGCCGCCGATGATGGTCATCACCAGCAGGCCGGACCCGAGCTTGCGTTCGTCGTCGCTGCGCCCTTCCACGCCCAGCGCGAAGATAGTCGGATACATCACCGACATGAAGAAGCTGCACGCCGCCAACGCATACGCGCCGCTGCTGCCGGGATGCACCACCGCATACAAAGTCAGCACCACGTTGACGGCCGCAAACGTCAGCAGCAGGCGCACCGGCGCGACGTATTTCATCAATGCCGCACCGGCGAAGCGGCCGATCATGAAGCACACCAGTTCGGCCGTGAGGAAATTGGCGGCGGTTTTGGCCGAGGTGCCGTGCATGGTCGCCTGCACGTAACGGATGGTGTAGCTCCACACACCCACTTGCGCGCCGACATAAAAGAACTGCGCCAGCATGGCGCCAATGAAAAACTTGTCGTGCAGCAATCGGCCCAGCACGCCAGAGCCCGCTGCCGGTGACGTCGCAGTACGCGGCGCTGCGGCCTTGGGAAAACGCGTCGCCAGGATCAACCCCGCCCACGCCAGCACCACCACGCCGATCACCAGGTACGGCCACTGCACGGCGCGGGTTTCGCTGATGTAATACGCCGCGCGCTGCGCGTCGTCCATGGCTGCCAGCTGTTGCGGCGTGTGTTCGACGCCGGAAAAAATGAAATGCTGGCCGATCAGGATGCCCGCAATGGAACCCAGCGGATTGAAGGCCTGCGCCAGGTTGAGCCGGCGTGTCGCGGTTTCCGGCGGCCCGAGCAAGGTCACGAACGGGTTGGCCGAGGTTTCCAGGAAGGCGAGACCGCTGGCGATCACGAACAACGCGAACAGGAACATGCCGTAAGTGGCCTTTTCGGCGGCCGGCCAGAACAGCAGCGCGCCGATGCCGTAGAGCATCAAGCCGAAAACCACCGCGCTCTTGTAGCCGAAGCGGCGCATGTACATGCCCGCCGGCATGGCGATCAGGAAATAGCCAAGGTAGAACGCGCTTTGCACCAGGCCGGCCTCGAAGTCGCTGAGCACGAAGGCTTTCTTGAATTGCGCGATCAGCACGTCGTTGAGGTTGTTGGCGCCGCCCCACAGAAAGAACAGGCTGACGATCAGCATCAGCGGCAGCCAGATGCGGCCAGCATGCAGGGTGTCGGTGGTCGGCATGGGGGTGTCTTCGGTCACGGTCTGCGCTTCCACCTTGTTCTCCTACGCGTCGAGGCGGGCGGCCGGGTGACGGCACCGCCCAATTGTGCAAATATGAAATGGTTATTCATAGATAGCACAAGTCGCGCTGCAACATCGTTTCTGGATTTTCGGCAAGATGGCGCGATGTGAACGTCGGACAAGGGGAACGTCATGGCCACCGAAACGCCCAAGTACCGCGCCCCGGCCCTCGACAAGGGGCTGGATATCCTGGAATTGCTGGCCGCCTCCAGCCGCCCGCTGAGCATCGCAGAAATCTCCGAAGGAGTGGGCCGCTCGCGCGGGGAAATCTTCCGCATGCTGCAGGTGCTGGAAGAGCGCGATTACATCACGCGTGGCGAAGGCGACGTCGGCTACTCGGTCACCCCCCGGCTGTTTCGCCTGGGGATGGAGCAGCCGCCAGTGAAAAGCGCCATCGAAGCGGCCATGCCGGTGATGCATCACCTGGCCGACGCCTGCGGCCAGGCCTGTCACCTGGTGGTACCGTCCGGCGAGCAGATCGTGGTGGTCGCGCGCGTGGACCCGCCCGGCGAAGTGGCCCTGGTGGTGCGCGTGGGGCACCGCCGCCCGATGTCGCAATCCACCTCGGGCCACGTGCTGCTGGCCTTCCAGGAAGAACAGACGCGCGAACGCTGGCTGGACGTGATCCAACGCTTCGAACCCGACCTGGATCGAAAAAAGCTGATGCGCCTGGTGAACCAGTTGCGCACGCGCGGCTACGCGTGCGAACGCAGCCACGTGGTGGATGCGGTGACCGATCTCTCCGCCCCTGTGTTGCAACATGGCGCGGCGGTATGCGCGCTCACCATTCCCTACATCGAACAGCAGAACGCCACGCAAACCATGGACGACGTGATCGCCGCCCTGCTCCACGCGACCGGCGAGATCTCTCAAGTGCTGCAGTTCGGTTCCTCCCGCACCTGAAAGCGAGTATTGAAACCATGATGCCGATACGCCGAAGCGTTTTGCTGGCCGCCGCAATGGCCGCCACCCTGTTTGCCGGTAGCGCCGCCGCGCAGAATTTTGCCGACGTGAAACCCTCGCCGCAGCAGACGCATTGGCAGGATCTGGAATTCGGCGTGATCGTGCACTTCGGCACCAATACGTTCCTGGATCGCGAATGGGGCGATGGCACGGCCGATCCGAAGGTATTCAATCCCGACCATGTGGACCCCGACCAATGGGCGCGCGCCGCCAAATCCGCAGGCGCAAAATACCTGGTGCTGGTGGCCAAGCATCATGACGGCTTCGCCCTGTGGCCCACCGCGCAAACCGATTATTCGGTGAAAAACAGCCCATGGCTGGGCGGCAAGGGCGACCTGGTAAAGATGACCTCGGACGCCGTGCGCAAGGAAGGCATGGGCTTCGGCATCTACCTTTCGCCCTGGGATCGCCACGAACCGCGCTACAAGGATTCGGCCGCCTACGACACGTATTACATGGCGGAGATGGACGAACTCGTACAGAACTACGGCCCGCTGGTGGAATGGTGGCTGGATGGCGCCGGCAGCGGCGGCCACGTCTACAATTTCAAGAAGTACATCGAAGAGCTGCGCACCTACCAGCCCAACACCATGGTGTTTGCAGACGTCGCATTGTTCGGCTATGGGGACATTCGCTGGGTGGGCCAGGAAGACGGCCATATTCGCGGCGAAAACTGGAACGTGATCGATCGCCACAGCGAATTGCGCTGGCGCCCGGTGGAAGTGGATACGCCGCTGCACAAGCTGCAATGGTTCTGGCATCCGGACAGCGACAAGACGCTCAAGAGCGTCGGCGAACTGATGGATATCTGGGAAAACAGCGTGGGCCTCGGCGGCCAATTGATGCTCGGCCTGGCACCCAACCGCCACGGCCTGCTGCCGGATGCCGACGTGAAGCGGCTGAAGGAATTCGGTGATGCCTTGCAGGCGCGCTACGGTGCCGACAAGAACCTGGTGCGGCATCGCGTCGCCAGCTTGCCTGGCGATCAGAACGTCGCGGCGGCGCTGGATGGCGACCCCGACACCTTCTGGTCCGCGCCGGAAGGTTCGCGCCATGCATCGCTCGAAGTGGATTTCGCACAGCCCATTACCTTCGATCATGCGCTGACGATGGAATGGCTGAACGACGGCCAGTGCGTGCAAAAGTATGCGATCGAAGCCTGGGTGCAAGGCGCCTGGACACCGGTGGCGAAAGCCGAAGCGATTGGCCATATGAAGATCGACCGCTTTGCGCCGACGACGGCGTCAAAGGTACGCCTGAATATTCTTTCGAGTGCTTGCGTGGCGCGGATACGCGAGTTTCAGTTGTTTGACGTGGGTGCGGAGCGCTGAGCTGGGCGCTCGCTCGATCTGCCCCTTCCCCTATGTGTAGTAGGTGAGGGTTGGGGTGGAGTGAAGCAGCCTCGCGACGCGTTCAAATCATGCGGCAAGCTCGCACAACCCCACCCTAGCCCTCCCCTACTTCGCAGGGGAGGGAATCGTTTGTCGCGATGATTCAGATGTTCGTGCTCCATAGTTGCGTTCCATCGACCGACACCTGCCAACCTCATCGCATTCCACACATTTAAAACTAAGAATTAATTATGAAGAAACGCCTGCCCAAGGCTTTTCTGCCAATATCCTGCAGCACAATCGGCGTGCGATAGCCCTACCGCGCCGCCGAACAGGGGAACCTTTACAGGACACACCTTGCGTCGCCACGGCAACGAGGCGTCGACCTGTACGTTTACCTTTCGTCAGCTTCTGTCATGGCGGCATTGCGCGTGGATACATTGCTCGTTCAAGCGGCCAAGGCGACGTCCTCGCCTGAAAGCCGCAGCCACTCAGGAGAGATCACCCCGCAGGACGCACCGACCCTTTCCCTCGTCATCTGCACCCTGGACGAGCACGAAGCCATTGGCGGCGTGCTGCGCGAACTGGATCAGCACCTCGGCGGGATCAGCCACGAGATCATCGTGGTGGACGATTCGGCCGACCCTCGCACGGCCGATGCGGTGGCCGCGTATGCGGCCGACCATCCGCAAGTCCGGCTGGTGCGCCGTTACATGGCAAACGGCTTGTCCTCAGCGGCCATCAAAGGTTGGGATGTCAGCACGGGCCATATCCTGGCGATCATGGATGGCGACGGGCAGCATGATCCTGCACTGATCCGCGCGCTACTCGAAAAACTTGCCGATCCGGGCACCGACATAGCCGTAGCCAGCCGCTACCTGGACGATCCCCGCTCCGGCCTGCACGGGCTGCGGCATCGGCTCAGCCGCAGCGGCATCTGGCTTACCGACGTTACCCTCGGCGTGCCGCTGGCCGATCCGCTGAGCGGCTGTTTTGCGATGACCCGCGACTGGTATGCACACGTGCGTCGCAATCTGTCGGGCCTGGGTTTCAAGATTCTGATCGACGTGGTCGCCTCCGGCGCAAGAAAACCGCATGCCGCTCAGATCCCTACGCTGCTGCGTGCCCGCACGGGCGGCGAATCCAAGTTGGATACGCGGGTGATCATCGATCTGGTTGCACTGCTGATCGAGAAACGCACGCAAGGACGCTTCACTGCCACTGCCTTGATGGCCAGCATGGCTTCATCGAGCGCACTGTGCCTGCAATGGCTTGCGCTCGGCGTATTGCTGAAACTGGCGGCGCCGCTATGGCTGGCCATGCTGCTATCGGCAGGTGTTGGCCTTGCCGGCCGTTTCGGCATGTTGCTGCTGACGACACCACGCTCGCGCCGTCCCGCCAGCGCGCATCAGCTGATGCGCCAATGGCGAGGATTCTGCCTGCACCGCTGGAGCGACGTGCCCTTGAATGCAGGTTTCGCCGTCCCGCTAGGCCTGGCGCATTGCCCATGGCCAATCGCCGCGCTGGCTGGCCTGTTGTTGGCGGAATCCCGCTATCACCTCGGCAGCCTGGTGGGAGTGAAAGCGTGAATCATGCGTTGCGGGCGCCGGCCCGGTGGCAAGCTGTTGTTTATGGACTGATCGCGTTGATCGCATGCGCAGGGACTTTTCTAGGGCTTTCCGCCAGCAGCCTGTGGATCGATGAACTGTTCACGGTTTACCTGATTCATCATCACGGCGGCCTTGGCGAAGTATTTCGCCGCGCGCTGACCGATACGCATCCGCCGCTGTATTACTTTCTGTTGTATGCATGGACGCGGCTGGCAGGTCTGTCCGAAACTGCCTTGCGCCTGCCCAGCGCCGTGTTTGCCGTGGCATCCCTGGGCGTGTTCGCGCTTGGCGCCCGGCGCGCGCTCAGCCGCACGGCCGTCGCGTTTGCCTGCGCAGTGGCCGGGGTTTCCGAATTCTGGTTCGAGCAATCGCAGAATGCGCGCAGCTATGCCTTGTGCGTGGCGCTGTCCGCCGGCCTCCTCTCCATCGCCCTCGCCTTCCGCCGGCGCGTGCAAGCACGGACGGACTTTCCGCTTGCACATTGGCTGGCGTTGAGCCTGCTTGGCCTGCTTGCCAGCCTTACCCACGCTTACCTGCTGCTGGCGACCGGCATGGTGTTGCTGTTTCTTTTGCTGAGCCTGCGTTCCTGGCGCCTTCGCATGGCCTTGATAGCGACAGGCTTGGCGATACTCGCGGCCAACGTGCTGTATTACCGCATGATGATCCACGCCTCGCAGCAGAATCTGCAGGGCCTGTGGTTCGACAACAGCGCCGGTTTTTTCAAGCAGCAGATTCGCGACGCGTGCTACGGGCTGATGCAACGGCAGATCATCGCGGTGACGGTGTTGCTGATCCTGTTCGGCATCCGGCAGAAGATGGCCCGCGCTCCCTGTTTCACGCACGCCGCGCAGGACACGCGCTGGGCTACCAAGCTGGCGACCTTCGTGCTGGTCGGGGTGATCGTCTGCGGCATCGGCGTGTCGCTGGCGGTGGCGCCGTCGTTTTCGGATCGCAACCTGCTCACCTGCATGCCGTTCGCCTGGTTGCTGGTGGGCCGTCTCTACGATGTGGCCGGACCGCGCGGAGATACCCGCGCCAGCCGCGCGGTCGCCGTACTGGCCATCTTGATGGTCGGCAGTTATCTCTATCGCGTGCCAGGACGGGAATGGCCGCGCCGCGAAAACTGGCATGCGTCGGCGCAATACGTGTCGCAACTGCCGGGTTGCGCCGGGCAGCTGGTGCCGGCGGTGCTGCCGTTTCGTTTCAGTCATGCATCGGCTTATTTCCGCGCGCTTGCCGCGCACGATTTCTTCGGCTACTACCTGCCAGCAGGCACGCCGGTCCATGCGTACCTGCCAGCGGAACTGGCCGCCCGCCATCCCTCACCGGAGCTGCCGCCCTTGCTCGCATCGCGCGCCGCCAACGCCGATACCGGCGGCTGCAGCCTGCTGGCCTGGGGCGTGCACGATGTGGACGAACCATCCGCCTTGAAGCTGGCGCTGGATCTCGCGCGCCAGCCTGGCGTTGGCCCGCGACGTGTGCTGATGCAGGAATTCATCTCCTATCAACCGCGCTATCTGCGCTGGGACAAGCTGCCGGAAGCCTATGTCTATGTGGCCATTCCCGCTGCGGCTTCCAGCGTGACGGCGCCGGCCGCGCCGGACGTTCACTTGGGCAAGCAGGACGCGGCAGCACTGGGTGAACGCATCGTGGTGCAATACCTGACCACGTACACGAGCCCCACACCGCCTGCGTATCTGCTGGACGTGTACGCCATCCAGCGCTGGAACGACCACGACCGGCAACACTCCGTGCACCAGGATTTCCTGGCCGTGCATCGCCTGACTTGCGATGCGCCGATCGCCAAGCCGAATTGGGATGTATGGCCTGATCCGGCCTACCCCGGCTGCAGCAATCTGCCACCCCCGACACATGCCGGGCAGGTCGACGGAAAGCTGTGATGCGCATCTGAGCACGCATGCCACTGCTTTTTTCACGGCGTTTAAGCGGAAAGCTCAGGATGATTCCCGCAGGCTGTCCGGGAAGATGAACAAGATCAAGCACGACAACCTGCCAAGCTTCGGTGCAGCGCTCGGTACGCTCGCAGAACGGGAATGCCGCAAGTTGCTGCGCGCGCTGGCGATGCGCAAGCAGCGGCAGGAAGGCATCCACGAGGCGCGCAAAGCCTGCCGCCGCCTGCGCAGCATCCTGCCCTTGCTACCGCCCGAGCAGCCGACCGACGCCGTGGATCATGGCCTGCAGGAGCTGGCACGTAGCATCGCACCGATACGCGATGCCTATATCGCCGCCCGCACGGCGAAACTGCTGGCGAAAACACATGCAACGCAGATCACGTCCGGGCTGGTTCATCGGCTGGAACACCGTTGCGACGAAATACTCGGCCAGGCGCTCGCATCGGATGCCCATTTGCGTGGTCGCCGCGCGCATGCGCAACGCATCGTCGCCGCAGTCCACACGCTGGCATGGCAGGACATCCGCCCCGCCCAAGCCCGGCGGAGCTTGAAACGCAGCAAGCAACGCGTGAAGAAAGCCCACAAGAAAGCCCTTGCGCTGCAGGCACCCGCCGCCTTGCATCGCTGGCGGCGCCGGGCGCGCAAGCTTCGCTACCAATTGGAATGCGTGCGCAAAGCGCGCCGCATGGCGGACCTGAAAAAAGCGCGCACGCAAAAATACGGCGCCAAAGCCAAGCAGCTTTCCACCCTTACCGACCAGTTGGGATGGCGGCAGGATGTCCAGATATTCCTCGATGCCGTGGGGCAGCTGCCCGATTTTGCCGACGTGCGTGCATTGCGCAGGCAGCTACCTTCGAAATCAGCGAACTGGCTGAGCGCCGAACCGCCTGGCTGATGCGGGGGCTGATCCCATCAAACCACGGCGGCACGCGCTCCCCGTCAGTGACACACCAGCACCGGAATATCACAGCAGCCCAACACCCGATTCGTCTCGCTACCCAGCAACATGCGATCGAGCGTGGCATAGCCATGCATGCTCATTACGATGAGATCGCAATGCTTTTTTTTCGCCGCGCCGACGATGGCCACGTACGGGCGCCGATCGAAAACATAGCCGCCATGACAGTCCACGCCTGCCTTGCTGGCCATCGCTTCGATCTCCGCCAGCCGCTGCTGCGCGCGCATGACGGCGCGTTCCGCATGCGAATCTTCGGCGTGCTGGATGACATCGGAGAAATACGCCACCGCGGCGAGTGGCGCCAGCACGTGAAAGGCATAGATGCGCGCGCCCAATGAACGCGCCAATTCGATGCCGACTTGCGCGGCATGCATGGCGTGATCGGATCCGTCGGTAGGAACCAGGATATGCGAAAACATGCGACCTCCTTCGGGACATTCACCCCGCCGAGCGCATGGTTTTTTTCGTTGCGTCGGCCATGGCTGCGACTGGCAGGTCGTTCGCCTGGCCCGGCTTGGATTCAATCTTACTCCCGGCGAATGCGAAGGCATCGGCCACGGCAAGCCGTTTTCGCTTGTGTTAAGACTATCGGCACCCCATTTTTACCGCATTCATGGCAGCTTGAGGTCATCATGACGCTGGCAGAAGCCGCGCCCCAACCGGTAAATGGCGATGCGCTGGAGGACTTCATCGGCAGGCATCGCCGCCTGTTCGTGCTGACCGGCGCCGGTTGCAGCACGGATTCGGGTATTCCGGACTATCGCGATACCGACGGCGGCTGGAAACGCGCCCAGCCGGTCACTTACCAGGCCTTCATGGGCGAGGAACTCACCCGCAAGCGCTATTGGGCGCGCAGCCTGGTCGGGTGGCGGCGCTTCGGCAAAGCTTTGCCCAACCCCACCCATCACGCGCTGGCCCGGCTGGAACAGCGCGGCAAGCTGGAACTGCTGCTCACCCAGAATGTGGACGGCCTGCATCACCAGGCAGGTAATCGCAAGGTGGTGGACCTGCATGGACGGCTGGACACCGTGCGCTGCATGGGCTGCGAACAACGCTTGCCGCGCCACGCGTTGCAACAAACCTTGCTGGCACTCAATCCGCCGTGGAACCAGCTCGATGCTGGCGATGCGCCGGACGGCGATGCAGACCTGGACGGCCACGATTTCAGCAGCTTCACCGTGCCGCCTTGCCCGCATTGCGGCGGCGTGCTGAAACCGGACGTGGTGTTCTTCGGCGAAAACGTACCGCGCGATCGCGTCGCCACGGCCATGCAAGCGCTGGACGCGGCCGATGCGATGCTGGTGGTCGGATCATCCTTGATGGTGTTTTCCGGCTATCGCTTCGCGCATGCCGCGGCCAAGGCGGGGAAACCCATCGCCGCGGTCAACCTGGGGCGCACGCGCGCCGATCCGCTGTTGAGCCTGAAGGTGGAACAGTCTTGCGCGGACGCCCTCGCGTTTTTGAACGCGGGTACCTCAACGCCGGGCGCGAAAGAAGTCGCGTAGCAGCGCTGCTGACTCGTCGGCAAGCAAGCCGCCCTGCACTTCGATGCGATGATTGTGCCGCTCGGAAACCAAGGTATCGAACACGCTGCCGGCCGCACCCGTCTTGGGATCGGTCGTGCCATACACCACGCGCCCCACCCGCGCATGCACCAAGGCCATCGAACACATCGCACAGGGCTCCAGGGTGACGTAAAGCGTGGCGCCCACGATGCGGTAATTCGCCAGCTTCTCTCCCGCCGCGCGCAAAGCCATGATCTCGGCATGCGCCGTGGGATCGTGCAGCGTGATGTTGCGATTCCAGCCCAGCCCGACGATCTGCCCGTCCTGCACCAGCACCGCGCCGACCGGCACTTCGTTCTCCGCGTCGCGCGCGTGTTCGGCCAATTGCAGCGCGCGGCGCATGTAGGCTTCGTCTTCGGCGCTGAATTCGGGCAAGCGTAGATCGTCGTTCAATGCATCAACCATTTCGGTGAGTCGGATTGTTTTCTCAAAGCCGGCAGGCGGTGCGGATGATACAGGGCAGAACTCATCCTGTGCCCCTGGCTCATGCGCTACGTGCGTCAGGCTCGGCATGGCCGGCCGCGGGCAAATCGAGGGCGGAACGCAACCGCCCCACCCCGCGCCGATACAGCATGGCATGGGCAGCGGATGCCAGTAGATCGGCATGCGGCTTGAAACCTTCGACACACTTGTTGAAGGGGACCGCACCGCAGCCGGGCACGTAACAGTCGGGCTTGTGCTTGGGGCACGTACTGTAATGGCACAGCCGCCCCAGGTACCGATCGGTTTCAGGTTCAATCAAAAAGACGTCCACTTCGTGATTGGCAGTGCCCGGCCCCGTCCCGCTTTCGTAAGCCCGCCGCAGCGCTACATCCCTGGCCCGCCGCAACGCGCCAAGCCTGTGCTGGGATGAAATCCATACCGCCAGATCGAGGTCCTTGCATTCATGCCAGACCTCGATGCGGGCGCGACGAAAGTCGCTGAAACGCGGAACTTCCTTCCACAACGGTTTGGCGACGGAACCGATCACCGCGACGGCTTCGACCTCTTCGAATGCCATGAGCGCGTCGGTCACGATGTCCGCGGCGCGGCGGAAGTCGTGCTGCCTTCGCAGCATGTACTGGTTTTGTTCCTCTATTTTCGCGGATCTCATGTTCGTCTCCTAAAGCTCATGCGTGTCCCACAGCTGTCAGCCTCAATGCGCCGGGCTGCACTCCCTTCACGCGACGCCAAAGACATTAGATGTCCAGCAATTGGAGCAGTAGCTCAATCTATCCTCCGGCAATCATGGCACGGCAAGACGAAACGCCGCCGCCATCTGCTGCTGGTCTCTGGCAGGGATCTTTAGCGAATCCGCAAGCATATGCCACTGCGAAACGACCTGAATCTGGTTCGCGATGATAGCGTTGGCCTGCTCAACGGAAACACGGAAATAAGGCGCTACCGACCGAACCAATTCCAGATCCAGCGCGTTGTCGGTTTCGCTGATATTGAGCGTGAGTCCGTTGGCGTGCGCGACCGGGTTCATATCGAATGCCGGAGAAAGCCTCCAGCCCCTGCGCGGCTCCAGCAAGAAACCGTGGTTGCGCAGATGGTCGTCGGTATTGGATGTCAGCACGTTGAAGACGATACGCGACCATAGTTCGCGCAGGTCGGTGCCGGTGCTTGCGCCATCGGTCATGAGTATCTGTGCTATTTCCAGGTAACTGGCGCCGGTCGAGGCATCATCGCCATCCCGGTGCCCGGTGAGGTTCATTGCCGAAGCAAAATGTTGCCGCTTGCCCGCCGACGTGCGATCAAAACGCTTGACCAGGAAGGTATGGTGCGCACTGCTGAAACGACGTACCAATGCCGTTGGCACACGCAATCCACACGCCTCGGCCAAGGTGTACACCACCATTTCCCAAGCTCCGACATCATGCTCATCGCGAACGCTGGGAAATTTGGCAATCCATAAATGCCCTTCCGGATCGATCACGCTGGCCTTGGGACGCGCGCCACCCAGTGAACCGCCGGGAGCAATCAGCATGCGCAGCCATTGATCGGCTTCCGTCGCGGTATTGTGCTCATCGCGCTCCAGCGCCAGGCTCGCTGCTTCCAATGCACGCAGTTGCACGAAAGGCGGCGCAGCCGTGTCGTGATGATCGTCCAGGAAGTGCCCCTGGTCGTCGCAACGGAAGCGCAATGCACCAACGCGGTACATGTCATGCACGCCCAGCAGATAATCCGATTCGTACAGCCGCAGCTTGGTATCAGCAAGGCCCGCTCGCTGTGCGCGCTCCAGACGGCGGCGCATGAGCAGACGTCCCCACCGGTCCGGACTGGCATCGGCAAACATGCCGAAGTTCTCTTGGCCGTGTGGCGGATATTGGCGGCCTACGAACCAACCCAGGCGGGGGTCAAGTTTGAGCGCGGCCAGATCCGGTCGTTTCAGCACCGCTTCGTCGAACTCGAACTCGAAGATTTCGCGGGCGGCCGTGCGATGCGTATAGAGACGGCCGAGCTGCAAAGGGGCAGCCTCTCCATCCCAATCGCCGTACACAGCGATGAACGTATCGCTCATCGCCCTCGCCCCTTTTTGCCGGCCGCAGACGGCTTGATGAGTGCAGCCAGGTCGGCCGTGCTGATGAAGTCGCCCTCTCCACCCCACTGCGAAGCAGTGGGCTCTGGCCTGTTCTTTTCTGCAGTGCCCTGTGTCAGCCCTGACTCGGCGCTGTGCGGCACATCGACCGCCCTTTTCCGCGTGCTGCGTGGCCGTCGAGTCAGTGCTGCATCCTGCAAATCCCGGCCGAGAGGATCGTCTTTCAGTAGAAGGTCCAGATCCCCTTCCACTCCCAACACCTGCATCACGGCCACATAGGCCCCGATCGTGACGCCCGAGCCTCCTCTTTCCATACTGCGCAGTGTCACGGGTGTCATGCCAGCGCGTTCGGCCACCTGTTTGCCGGTCAGCCGCCTACGCAGGCGGGCCAGGCGCAAACGCTTACCGAGCGCTTGCAAGCGGAGCTCGGTGGAGGGCAGCAGCGGAGCGGTCTTTTTAGCCATAAGGTGATATTACTACCTTAATTGACCGAAAAAGAAATAATATTATCCATTTTACGTACCCACCCACCGCCCTGCCGAGCTTGCCGTTACGCCTTGCCTCGCAACATCCCGGCCAAGGCAGACAGCGCATCGGCAAGCGGTGCGGCCAGCTCCGGTGGAGGCATAGGCAGCTTGAGACTGCGCCCACCGCTGTGCGGATCGCGTTCGATCCAGGGATGTTCGCCGTCCGCCGTGCTGGCGGATGCCAACGCGGAAATCAGCTTTATGCCCATCTGCAGCAGCGGCTGCAGGTCCATCGCTCCCCCGGCAGGCGGTGGTGGCAACGGGGCGTTGAGCGCGGCCATGTCGTTCTCCGCGTCACGCGGCATGGAAGCCGTGGTACCGCGCTCCGCCACCGGCTGCTCCTCATCCGCGCTTACGGCAGCACCGTCGCCCATGCTTCCGGTAACGCTTTCCACGTCTTTCATGAAACGGTTCAAGCGGGAGCCGCCAAGCGAGATTTCGCTGGTGCCACCATCCAGAATGCCGGCAGCCAACGAGCGCTTGAACGCCAGCACCGACAGCATGCCTTCCTCAATGGTGCCCTTGGCCACGAAATTGATGATGCGCACCGGGCGTTTCTGGCCCATGCGATGAATGCGGCCGATGCGCTGGGCCAGCAGTGCGGGGTTCCACGGCAGATCCATATTGACCAGGGTAGAGGCGTGTTGCAGGTTGAGTCCCGCCGCGCCCGCATCGGTAGAAAGAAACACCCGGCAGCGTGGATCGTCGCGGAAACGCGCGACCAGGGCTGGGCGTTTGTGGGAGGCGATGCCACCATGAAAGCTCACGTAACCGATATCACGCGCCTGCAGGCGCCTGATGATGATGTCGTGCGTACGCACCCATTGGCTGAACACCACCACCTTGGTGTCGGGCTGGGTAAACAGATCATCCAGCAGCGCGGCCAGTTCATCGGCCTTGACGCCATGATCGCTTTCCTGATCCAGCAGATACGTGCTGTTGCAGGACATGCGCATGTTCTGCAAGGCGCAGGTCAGGCGCCGCTGATCCCTGTCCGACAGGAATTTCGTCTTACGCCAACGGTTGACGATCTGCGCCACGATATCGGCATTTTCCTGGTGATAGAGCATCTGCGGCTCGGTCATCGGCACCAGCAGATTCTGGTCGGTGCGTTCGGGCAGTTGCGTCAGCACTTCGGACTTGCGGCGCCGGATCATGATCGGGGTCAAGGTCTGGCCGACTTCCTCCAGGCTGGTGTAGCCGATGACGCGTCCGCCATCGTCTTTCACCTGGTGCTTATGCAGCAATTTCCAGGTCGGCCCAAGTCGATGCTGATCGACGAACTGGACGATGGAGATAAGTTCTTCGAGCTTGTTCTCCAACGGGGTGCCGGTAAGCACCACTGCATAAGCACTGTCGATGCGCTTGAGCGCACGCGCGGCAATCGTGTTCCAGTTCTTCACCCGCTGCGCTTCGTCGACGATTACCAGTTCCGGCGACCACGCCGCGATCAGGTCCAGATCCGGCTGCAGTTTTTCGTAATTGGCGATTTTGCAGCCATCGTCTTGCGCGTAGTCTTTCTGCCGCTGAGCACGGCCACCTGCGATCACGCGCGCGTCGCGGCCGGAAAACCGCTTAATCTCCTGCTGCCATTGATATTTCAACGAGGTGGGGCAGATCACCAAGACCTTGGACACATCGAAGTGCCGCTGCAGAATTTCCGCGACTGCAATGGCTTGAATGGTCTTGCCGAGCCCCATTTCATCGCCGATCAGCGCACGCCCCGCGCGCGCTGCGAACAGTGCGCCCTCCGCCTGGTACGCGTACATCGGCACTTTGAGCAAGCGCTGCAACTGTGGATCGGCCGCACCGCGCGGAAACGCTTTTTCCAGCACCTGCGCACGCCGCTCGGCATCCCTGCGCGAAGCGACAAAATCCAGCACGTCCTCCGGCACTTTCAGTTCATGCTTGCTGTTTGCTGCGGCAGCGATGAAAGCCTCCAGGTCTGCAAAGCGCTCCATCGGCAGCATCCCGTCTCGCGCCGAATCGAACAGACGCGCCGCTGCCTTGGCTATTTTTGGCGGGCAATCGGTGCCTTTGCGAAAGTGGATCGCACGGCGACCATCGTTGCGCAAATACAGCTCGGAAAACGCCGGTTGATAGCCTCGCGCAAAAGCCGGTTTGGCCCCGCGCTTTTTCTCCAGTCGCGTAAGCACGAACTCGACGTGTTTGCACGTACCCAATTCATTGGTGGCGTAGTCTGGACAGGAACAACGATTGTCGCCGAGTCGTTGGCCACGAATCACAACGCGGTAGCTGGATCTGGCCTGAGGGTTGCTGACGCGGAATTCGGAAAAAAACGGCTCGTCGCCCACATTTTCGATGCCAAACGCCTGCTCGCGCCCGAACTGGCGACGCAACGCGCGCTGCCAATCCGCCGGTGACATGTCCGGCGGCGCGTTCAAGCGGGACAACCTCGGTTCCTTGGTTTTCTTGGTCTTATGGGAGTTCGCGCGAGATACCAGACGGCCGCCGGTTGTTTTCATGTTGGGAAGACAGAAGCTGGAACGACTGGCAAGAGTGCTGCTCGGGCCGCGCGACTGTCAATGTTTAGCCGCTGCAGAACAAGCGCCAGGCTGGGAGACACTGCGCAAGAAGGTCAACAGTCTTATCAATGACGCCTTGCCCCCGATCGGCGGCCTTGGCGATGCTTGACCGCGCCGTACGCCACTGCAAGATGAATTACTTTATGATGCACCTTATTCTGTACAAAATTGCAGCCCCATGGAGCAAGCCATGACCATCTCATCCAGCGATGTGATTCCGCTGTCTCAAGCTAGAGCGAATCTGTCCGAACTGGCCGATCAGGTGAAGGCTGGGGCTGAGAAAATCGTCACTAAAAATGGCGAAAGCTACGTTGCCATCATCGATGCGCAACGGCTGGATTATTACCACCGGCTGGAGCGTGAACGCATCCACCTGCTGCTGATAGAAGACGCCAGCAAGAGTTTGGCAGACGTGGCGGCTGGCAAGGTTAAGGATGCCCGCCGCTCCCTGTCCGCTCTCAAGCGACGCCGCACCACCAGAACAGCCTGACTGGTTGATTCTCGCCGTGACGGCCCGCCGTATCGTCAAGCTCACCGCGCATTTCGAGCGCAATCTTGAAGAAGTCGAAGCATTCCTGCTGGAAGCCGAAGCGCCACACGCATTCGATGCACTGCTGGATGAACTGACAGACACCGTTATCTCCAATCTGGAGCGCTTTCCGGATATGGGCCGGTCATTCCTCGAGCGCCCCACCCTCTCCGTCGAGACAAGCAATGGTATTGCTCGCCTGACCGAGCAACTGACCGCCATTGCCGAAGGTGGCGAACTGCGCGAATACGTCATGACGCGCTATCTGCTGCTGTATGCGCAGATCAGGGGCACGGTGTATCTACTCTCGATTCGCCATCAACGACAACTGTCGTTTGATTTGACAAGTCATTGGCTGACGTGAGCACGGTCGTTGGTATTCAGACGACCACGTCACGGCAACTGCTCGAAGTTTTATTCAATGATCGCTGGAAGCGGTGGCGAACACACCAGAACCAGATGTTGCCCTGCACGGGTCATCGCCATGTAGAGTTTCCTGGCGTTTGCTTCAGCAAGGCTCACTTGCCCTCTGTTGCTCCCGTCCGGCACTTCGCCACCCGTAAAGAGATGCTCCATGCCAATAAGGAACCGGGAACCGTGCGTGATCTTGGACATCGATCACGGACGCAGCCCGCTGAGATGGCTGCAATCGAGAGTGAAACAGAGACGACGCTCTAATGCGATATCTGGGAGCCTAATCCAAGTTCATCTGCCAACTGCTTTAGACGTTTGTCGCGTGTCCAGATGCTTGCCCCGGGGGTAAGTCGGGCCGAGGCCAGCAACGATACGTCCATGTACCCGACGCCGCGGCTATAGAGCTTCGCGTGCTCGACGAAATGCATGACTTCATCGTGGGTCGCCATGCTGGCCGCGGGCATGTCGTTGAGCAAGCTGAGAAAGGCCGCACGGTTTGGCAGGCTTCCGCACGCCAACTCCCCAATGACCAACGGATGGACCAGCACCTCGCCGTCGTACAGGAGCCGCGTCAAAAAAGGGTGCTGGCTGCGAAGGTGGTCGATCCAGATCGACGTGTCGACGATGATCATTCGCCTCCAGGCCTCCGGCGAGGGACATCCTCCATGCCAGGGTTGCTGCCGCCAAGCGCAGCAAGTCGATGGGCCGCCTCACGCTGGATCAAGGCCTTCAGCGCCTCCCTCACCAGAGCAGATTTCTCGTGGAGGCCCGTATATTCCTGCGCCTTCGCCAGCAGGTCGTCATCCAATGCAAGGGTCGTACGCATGGTCAAAGCTCGTCGAATGAGGCACGGATTGTAGCATCATTCGATGACTATTTTGATGTGACGGCCGAATCATCACGCTTCGTCAGGGGCTCGCATACGCTCCATATCAAACCGGACCCATGGGCATCGTAAACATCGACGACGACCTGCACGACCAACTGCGCAAGGCCAGTGGCGTGTCATGCAGGTCGATCAACGCGCAGGCGGCGTTCTGGATCAGGATCGGCATGCTGTGCGAAATGAATCCGACGCTGAGCTTCAACGACATCGTGTCCAGTGAACTGCGGGCCGCCGGGGTTATGGCGCAACCCGCCAAGATGGCTTCGCCATGACCAAACAGCCGGAAGAAATCGCCCTGCTGGCGGAGTCGGGGCGGCTGTTGGCGGACGTGTTCAGTCACCTGGACCGGTTGAACCTGATCGGCATGTCGACCATGCAGGTCAATGATCTGGTCGATGACCTCATCGTCCATGAACTCGCTGCACGCCCGGCCAGCAAAGGTCAGTACGGGTACGCCTACGCACTCAACGCCTCCCCCAACAGCGTGGGTCTGCCACGGCGTCCCCTCCGCTGCGGACATCCTGCAGGACGGGGACATCGTCAATTTCGATATCACGCTGGAAAAGAACGGCTACATCGCCGATTCCAGCAAGACCTATCTGGTGGGCGACGTACCGCCGCCGGCCAGGCGGCTGGTGCATACGGCGTATGAGGCGATGTGAAAAGGCATCCAGGCCGTCCGCCCGGGCGCCAGGCTCGGCGACGCGGGGCATGCCATCGAGCGGCACGCCCGCAGGCATGGCTATTCGGTCGTCAGGGAATACTGCGGGCACGGCATCGGCCGCGAGATGCACGAGCCGCCCCAGGTGTTGCACTGGGGCAAGCCGCGAACCGGACTGATGCTGCGTGAGGGCATGGGGTTCACCATCGAGCCGATGCTGAACCAGGGGCGGGCTGCCGTTCTAACCGAAGAGGATGGCTGGACGGTCGTTACGCGCGACGGGAAGCTATCGGCACAATTCGAGCACACAGTCGCCGTCACCGCAGACGGTGTGGGCGTGTTGACCTTACGTCCTGGCGAAAAGAGGTCGCATTGAGCCAGAATTTCGGCGATTCGAATTCCTAGGTTTCAACGACTATCGCATCGATCGGTCGATTTTTGACATCGACCTTACCAAACGATCATTCATTTGGCTGGAAAATACCGTCATCGCTCCAATTCGTACGGTGCTGCCCTATCAGCGCCGCTGATTGCTATTTTCCGCCTGCCTCATCAAGAAATCGCAGGGCTGTTGAGGCAAATGGAACCATGGAATCATAAATAGGAACGTGGTCGCCGCCAGGAATAATCCATAACGTGGCATCCGGTATAGAACGGTAGATACCTACAGGAATTTCAACAGGAAAAAAGCGATCGCGATCACCATGCACAACGAGTGTGCGAGCTGTGATGGTCGATAGGCGTTGCGCCGTGAAATTCATGTCATCGTAGTCTTCTTGGAAAGCGTTGAACTGTGCAATGAGTTGACGAATCTGCGCATCACCACGTTTTGCACACTCGCGATACATCTCCTGCACTTCTTTTGGCATGGTCGCAAGAGAAGCTCTGCGCATTATCGCCCTTGCCCCGTCGGGGAAATGGGAAGTCGCACTGATCAGCACCATGGCGTCGATCCGCTTGGGTTGGCTCGTTGCCATGTGAAGCAGCGTCATCCCGCCAGAACTCATACCCATGGCCGAGAAGTAAACAACCCCCAAGTTTTCAAGCAAAAGGAACACGTCATTGGCCGCTTCCTTATGCGTGAACTTGTTCTCGGGATTGGTGGAGTGACCATGGCCACGCAGATCCACCACGATCAGTCGATGGCGCTCCGAGAGCTCGGCTATAAAGGGGAGCCAGTTCTGGGAACAACCGCCAAACCCATGCAGGAGCACCAGCGGCTCTCCGGCTCCGTACTCTTCATAGTACATCTCGATGTTGTTGATCTGAACGATGTGCCCGCGAACGGTTGTCTGTTTGGGAGCGTACGTCACTTTCATCAATACGTCTCCCAAATGCGCGACAAGGCAAACGGCGACCTAAGGATCCTCTGATTCAATCCATCGTAAGCCGCCGCGGCTCCGTGTGGTCGCATAGCTTCGGTCCATCGTCTCGATAGACAAGACGCCGATGACCTTGTGCTCTGCGACTACACAGGGCGGCTGCGGCCTACACTCATATCAATCGGAGAACATCCCTAACGATACCGATGCCACCTCTTCATTCCCATTCGATCGTAGCCGGCGGCTTGCCGCTGATGTCATACACCACGCGTGACACGCCGCGTATTTCATTGATGATGCGGTTGGACACCTTGCCGAGGAAGTCGTACGGCAGTTCGGCCCAGTGCGCGGTCATGAAGTCGATGGTTTCGACCGCGCGCAGGGCGATCACCCATTCGTAGGCGCGAGCGTCGCCCACGACGCCGACCGACTTCACCGGGAGGAATACGGCGAAGGCCTGGCTGACGCGGTCGTAGAGATCGGCCTTGCGCAGTTCCTCAATGAAGATGGCGTCGGCGCGGGCCAGCAGTTCGGCGTATTCGGGTTTGACTTCGCCCAGGATGCGCACGCCGAGACCCGGGCCGGGGAACGGATGGCGATAGACCATCTCGCGCGGCAGGCCGAGTTCGACGCCGATGCGGCGCACTTCGTCCTTGAACAGTTCGCGCAGCGGTTCGACCAGTTTGAGCTTCATGTGCTCGGGCAGGCCGCCGACGTTGTGGTGGCTCTTGATGACGTGCGCCTTGCCGGTCTTGCTGCCGGCGGACTCGATCACGTCGGGATAGATGGTGCCTTGCGCCAGCCACTTCACCTGGCCGTTGCCGGCGGCGGTGACCTTGGCCGATTCCTCGTCGAAGATTTCCACGAACAGGCGGCCGATGATCTTGCGCTTGGCTTCCGGATCGGCCACGCCTTCCAGCGCCGTGAAGTAGCGCTCGGCGGCGTTGACGCGGATGACTTTCACGCCCATGTGCTCGGCCATGGTGGCCATCACCTGGTCGCCCTCCTGCCAGCGCAGCAGGCCGGTGTCGACGAACACGCAGGTAAGCTGGTCGCCGATCGCGCGATGCAGCAGCGCGGCGACGACGGAGGAATCCACCCCGCCGGAAAGACCGAGCAACACGTGATCCTTGCCGACCTGTTCGCGCACGCGGGCGATCTGGTCGTCGATGATGTGCGCGGCGGTCCACAGCGTCTGGCAGCCGCAGATCTCGGTGACGAAACGCTTGAGGAGCGCGGTGCCCTGCTTGGTGTGCGTGACTTCCGGATGGAATTGCACGCCATACCAGCGCTTGGCTTCGTTCGACATCGCAGCGACCGGAATGCGGTCGGTGGTGGCGGTAACGGTGAAGCCCGGCGGCGCCTTGGCGACGTGGTCGCCGTGGCTCATCCATACGTCCAGCGCCTGGAACGAGGCGTGATCGGTGAGGCCGTCGAGCAATTTGTCCGACGCAACGATATCCACGCGCGCATGACCGAATTCGCGCGCATCGGCAGCTTCGGTTGCGCCGCCAAGCTGTGCGGCGAGCGTCTGCATGCCGTAGCAGATACCGAGAATCGGCAAGCCCGAATCGAATACTTCCTGCGGCGCCTCGGGTGCGCCATGCACCGTGGTCGACTCAGGACCACCGGAGAGAATGATGCCCTTGGCGCCGAACGCGACGATCTCCGCCGGGTTGTGATCCCATGCCCAGATCTCGCAGTAGACGCCAATCTCGCGGATGCGCCGCGCGATCAATTGCGTGTACTGCGCGCCGAAGTCGAGGATGAGGATTTTGTCGCTGTGGATGTTGGTCATGGCAGCGCCATCAGGAAGTGGCAAATGGAGTAGCAGCCGCCTCACCGTCCCGGCACAGGCCGGGATCCGGTGACAATACTTCGTGCGAAGCACTCAAAATTGATGGTGTGTGCTTCGCACGCGTATCTGGCTGGATTCCGGCCTGCGCCGGAATGACGAGCAGTGAGGCATCCGCCTCGATTACGAATTGAGGCGGTAATTCGGCGCTTCCTTCGTGATCTGGATATCGTGCGGATGCGCTTCGGTAACGCCGGCCGAAGTCACTTTCACGAACTGCGCGTTGTTGCGCACGTCCTCGATGGTGGCCGCGCCGAGATAGCCCATCGACGCGCGCAGGCCACCGATCAGCTGATGGATGATGTTGCGCAGCGGACCGCGGTACGGCACGCGGCCTTCAATGCCTTCGGGCACCAGCTTGTCGGCATCGGCTTCTTCCTGGAAGTAGCGATCCTTGGAGCCCAGCGCCATCGCGCCGATCGAACCCATGCCACGATAGCTCTTGTAGGAACGGCCCTGGAACAGCTCGACTTCACCTGGCGACTCTTCGGTGCCGGCGAACATGGAGCCGAGCATCACGGTGGATGCGCCAGCCGCCAGCGCCTTCGGAATATCGCCCGAGTAGCGGATGCCGCCGTCGGCGATCAGCGGAATGCTGTCTTTCAGCGCGGTGGCGACCATGTCGATGGCGGTGATTTGCGGCACGCCTACGCCTGCCACGACGCGCGTGGTGCAGATGGAACCGGGGCCCACGCCGACCTTGACCGCATCGGCGCCGGCATCGCGCAAGGCAAGCGCGGCATCGCCCGTGACGATGTTGCCGGCGATCAATTGAACGTGAGGGAAGCGCTTCTTCACCCAGGCGGCGCGTTCGATCACGCCTTGCGAATGGCCGTGCGCGGTGTCCACCACGATCACGTCGACGCCGGCTTCGACCAGCGCTTCCACGCGCTGTTCGGTATCGCCGCCTACGCCCACGGCTGCGCCGACCAGCAGGCGCTCATGCGCGTCCTTGGCGGCGTTGGGGTTGTCGCGGGCTTTCTGGATGTCCTTGACGGTGATCAGGCCGCGCAACTGGAACGCGTCGTTCACCACCAGCACTTTTTCGATGCGGTTCTTGTGCAGCAGTTGCAGCACTTCGTCCTGGCTGGCGCCTTCTTTTACGGTGACCAGCTTTTCCTGGCGCGTCATGATGTTGCGCACGGGATCGTCGTGCTTGCGTTCGAAGCGCAGGTCGCGGCTGGTGACGATGCCGACCAGTTGCTCGCCTTCCACCACCGGCACGCCGGAGATGTTGTGCGCGCGGGTGAGCTTGAGCACGTCGCGGATCGAGGTGTGCGGCGTGACCGTGATCGGGCTGCGGATGACGCCGGCTTCGAATTTCTTCACCAGGCGCACTTCGGCGGCCTGCTGCTCGGCGGTCATGTTCTTGTGGATGATGCCGATGCCGCCGTTCTGCGCCATGGTGATGGCAAGGCGGGCTTCGGTAACCGTGTCCATGGCGGCGGACACGATGGGGATGTTCAGTCGGAGGTTCCGCGTGAGCCGGGTGGAGGTGTCCACGTCGCGCGGCAAGACTTGGGAGTGGGCCGGGACGAGATAAACGTCGTCGTAAGTAAGGGCCTCGGCAAGGATGCGCATGGAAAAGTCCCGCTGCAAAGAGAGGATTATACGCGGGAGGCGGGCGCGGCGCGAGATTTGCTTTAGGTTCTTGACCGACGCCTGGCGGAACCGCATAGCGGGGATGAGATCCCAGCCTATGTAGCCTACGCAGATGGCGTTCTCAGGAAGCGCGCGCTTCGGCGGCTTCCAGCGTGTTTTCCATCAGCGTGGCGACGGTCATCGGGCCTACGCCGCCGGGCACGGGGGTGATCCAGCTCGCACGCTCTGCGGCCACGTCGAAATCCACATCGCCCACCAGGCGGCCATCGTCCAGGCGGTTGATGCCCACGTCCACGACGACCGCGCCGGGCTTGATCCAATCGCCCTTTACCAACCCGGGCTTGCCCACCGCGACAATCAGGATATCGGCCTGGCGAACATAGGTTTCCAGGTCGCGGGTGAAGCGATGGCAGCAGGTGGTGGTGCAACCGGCGATCAATAGTTCCAGCGCCAGCGGCCGGCCGACATGGTTGGAGACACCCACCACCACCGCATGCTGGCCGCGCACCGGACGGTCGGTATGGCCAAGCAAGGTCATCACGCCACGCGGCGTACACGGGCGCAAACCGAAACGGCGCAGGGCGAGACGGCCGACGTTGATGGCCTGGAAACCATCGACATCCTTGTTGGGATCGATGCGATCGACCAGGGCGTCTTCGTCGATATGCTCCGGCAGCGGCGACTGCACCAGGATGCCGTGCACGTCAGGATCGGCATTGAGCCGGTCGATCAGCGCGAACAGCTCATCCTGCGTGGCGCTGGCCGGCAGGTCGTAATCGAAGGAACGGAAGCCCACCTGATGGCAGGCCTTGCGCTTGTTGCGCACGTAGACGGAAGACGCCGCGTCGCTCCCAACCAGCACCACCGCCAGCCCGGGCTCCGCTTTGCCCTGCGCCTTGCGTTCGCCAACGCGCTTGGCGATGCGTTCCAGCAGTTCCTGGGCGATGCGTTTGCCGTCGAGTATGCGTGCGCTCATGGGTGATCCTGGCTTTGCCGGCGCACATTATCGTGGCTTGTTCGCTGGGCCGCCATGGCTGGTGGCGTAAATCGGGAATCGTTAAAAGCGACCAGCCGCAAACTTGCGGACCGCGCTCTTGCGATTCCCGATTCACGATTCCCGGTCAAATAGAGCAAAACCGCTCGATATCCTCATACCCAGGGAACACCGCTTCCGGCCCGCATCCCGGACAGGCTGGATCGCGCGGCAAGCGCGTTTCGCGAAAGCGCATGCCCAGCGCATCAAACGACAGCAGCCGCCCGACCAGCGGCTCACCGATACCAAGGATCAGCTTCAATGCCTCGGTCGCCTGCAGCAGTCCCACGATGCCTGGCAGCACGCCCAGCACGCCGGCCTCGGCGCAGTTGGGCGCATCGGCGGCATCGGGCGGCTCGGGGAACAGGCAGCGGTAGCAGGGCGAATCGTCGCGGCGCGGGTCGAAGACGCCTACCTGGCCGGTAAAGCGCTCGACGGCGCCGTACACCATGGGCATGTTCAAGCGCCGGCTAGCGGCCGCCAGCAAATAGCGCGCGGGGAAATTGTCGGCGCCGTCCACCACCAAGTCGTGACCGCGCAGAAGTTGCTCCACGTTATCGGCACGCAGGCGCTCGCTGCGCAGCTCGATTCTTATGCGCGGGTTGAGCGCATTCAACGTCATGCGCGCCGATTCGGTCTTGGGCATGCCCACCCGCGCATCGGCGTGGATGACCTGGCGATGCAGGTTGGAGCGTTCCACGCGGTCGTCGTCGATCAGCGTGAGCCGCCCTATTCCCGCCGCGGCGAGATAAAGCGCGGCGGGCGCACCCAGGCCACCGGCTCCCAGCAATGCGATGCTGGCCTGGCCGAGTTTATATTGCCCGGCCTCGCCAACCTGCGGCAGGCGCAATTGACGCGCATAGCGTTCTGCGGAATCGGTGTCGAGCTGCGCGGCGCTCACCGGCAGGCCTTCGCTTTTCCAGCGTTCGAAGCCGCCCGCCACGGACGCGACATGGCGATAGCCCATCCGCTGCAGCGCTTCGGCCGCGAACAGGGAGCGAACGCCGCTGCCGCACAGGGTGAGTATTTCCCGCTCCCTATTGGGTTCCTGGCTTTCGATGCGCAATTCCAGAAAGCCGCGCGACAAGGCCAAGGCGCCGACCGGCAAGCCGGTGGCGCGCTCGTTGTCTTCACGCACGTCGATCAGCAAGGCGCCTTGGGCCTGTTTGCCCAAGGCTTCGGCGGGAGAAAGTTCAGGGACGCGCTGGCGTAGCGCAGTGAGCCAGGCTTCGCGGTCGAGAGGGGTGTTCATGGGCGTAGTTTAGCGCCACGCGCAAGCCGCTCTCCTGGAGCCTTGTTTGTTACTTCCGCCGCTTCATCTCGCGAATCATCCGCTGCCGTTTGCGCTGCTGTCCTTCCGTCAGCACGTTCTTCTTGCCCGCAAAAGGATTCTCGCCATCGCGAAAACTGATGCGGATCGGCGTGCCTTCCAGCTTGTAGCGCTGGCGGAAGAAGTTTTCCAGATAGCGGCGATAGGCGGGCGCAATGTGTTTGGTGCGGCTGCCGTGGATCACGACGGTCGGCGGATTGCTGCCCCCCGGGTGGGCAAAGCGCAGTTTGGGCGCATGCCCGCGCACCAGTGGCGGTTGGTAGCCCTGGTAGGCGCGCTCGAGCGTACGGGTGAGATCCGACGACGTGAGTTCGCGGGTAGCGGACGTATGCGCACGCACGATCGCGCGCATCAGCTCTCGCAAGCCCGAGCCGTGCAAGGCGGAGATGAACACCTGCTTGGCCCAGTCGACAAAACCAAGCCGGCGTTCGAGCGCACGCTGGCATTGCTCGCGCGCGTAGGCTTCCATGTCGTCCCACTTGTTGACGGCGATGACCAGTGCCCTGCCCTCGTCGATGACGTGACCGATCAGGGTGAGGTCCTGATCGGCCAGATTTTCGCGGGCGTCGATCATTACCACCACCACCTGCGCGGCGGCCATCGATTGCAGCGTCTTGATGACGCTGAATTTCTCCACGCCTTCGTCGACTTTCGACTTGCGGCGCACGCCCGCGGTATCGATCAAGGTGTAACGCTTGCCGTCACGCTCCAGCGGTACGCGGATCGGATCGCGCGTAGTACCGGCAACGTCGGAAACGATCAGCCGGTTTTCGCCGAGCAGGCGATTGATCAAGGTGGATTTGCCGGCGTTGGGACGGCCGACGATGGCGACGCGGATGCTGCCGTCGTCTTCCGGCGCAAGTTCTTCCTGCGCATCTTCCGGCAGCAGCGGCAACACGGCGGCGATGAGCTCTTCCGTGCCGCGATTGTGCGCGGCCGACAAGGGCAGCGTCTGGGCGATGCCGAACACGGCAAACTCGGCCAACGCATCCTGCGCGTCGAGGCCATCCGTCTTGTTGACGGCCGCGATGATGGGCTTGCCGCTGCGGCGCAGCTCATCGAGGATGCCACGGTCCTGCGGCAGGAGGCCGTCGCGCGCATCGACCACGAACACCAGCACCTGCGCCTCGTCGATGGCGAGGCGCACCTGCTGTGCGGTGAGTGCGTCGATACCCTCTTCGACACCGGACAGGCCGCCGGTGTCGACAACCACGAAAGGACGCGGACCGGTGCGGCACACGCCGTAGTGGCGGTCGCGCGTGACGCCCGGCATGTCGGCCACCAGGGCGTCGCGGCTGCGCGTCAGCGCGTTGAACAGGGTCGATTTACCGACGTTGGGACGACCGACCAGGGCGATGACGGGCAGCACGGAACATCGTTCCAGCAATTACTTCGCACCGAGGCGGTAGGCGGCGATGTGGCCTTTCACGTCCTCGATGTACACCAGGCCGTTCGCCACCACCGGCTGTGCGCGAATGGCCTTCTTGGAAAGGCGCTCGCGCGCGGCCAGTGCGCCATCGCCGGTCTGCAGCCAATGCACATAGCCGTCGATGTCGCCGACGACAATGTAGTCGCCCTGCACCGCCGGCCCGGTGAGCCAGCGATATTTCAGCTGGTCGTTCTTCCACATGTCGGCGCCGCTGCTCTTGTCGAACGCCCATACCTGCGAGTCGGCATTCACGCCGAACAGGCTGTTGCCACTGAGCGCCAACGAGGTATAGGTGGAGAACGGCCGCGCCCACAGCGGGCGGCCGCTGGGGCCATCCACCGCTGTGAGGCTGCCGTGGTACGCGGCGGCGTACAGGGTGCTGCCATCGAGCAGAACGCCGCCGTCGGCATCGTTCATGCGTTCGATATCGGTGCGGCCTTCACCGGTGGCCAGTTTCTGTTCCCACAGCTTGTCGCCATTGTCTTCGCGCAGCGCCAGCAGCTTGCCGTCGTCGCTGCCGAAGAACACCACGCCATTGGTGGCCAGCAGCGAGCCGTTGCCGCGCAGGCTGAGCAGCGGCACGCTGCCCTGGTCGTTCGCCCAGCGACGCTCGCCGGTGCTGCTGTCCAGACCATAGACGCGGCCGTCCTGCGTACGGACGATGACCAGCCCGTTGTTGATCGTCGGCGAATCGATCACTTCCGAAGGCAGCGTCGCCACCCAGCGCTGGCTGCCGTCCTTGGGGTTGAGACCGTACACGTGGCCGTCGAGCGTGCCGATGGCGAGCAGATCGCCCTCTACCGCAGGACCGCCCGCATAGAATGCATCTTTACGTTTCTTGTCGCCCCAACCGAACCAGCCATGGGTGCGGCTCTTGTCTTTCCAAAGCGTCTTGCCGGTATTGGCGTCAAGCGCCGCGATCACGCCATCGGTGCTGGCGGCGTAGAGCACGCCATCCACGACCGTGGGCTGCATGCGCACGCCGCTCACGCCGGGGCCATCGCCCACGCTTTCTTTCCAGACCCGCGTAACCTGCACGGTCGGCTTGAAATCCTTGGCCAGCGGCGTCGGCGGCTGGATGTTTTCTTTCTTGAAGGAATGACAACCCGCAAGCGCTACCAGCGAGCCGGTCACTACGATCAGCCAAAAACGTTTCATGCACCCTGCTTCCCGGCCGTGGCCAGATCGTCGATTTTCATTTGCACTTCATTGTCCTGCGATACGTTCGGCCCCATCGCGCCGATCGCGGCCTGGTAGGCCTTGAGGGCATCGTCGCGCCGTCCCAGCTTGACCAACGCATCGCCGCGTAGTTCCTGGCTTTCGATGGCGTAGCTGTTGGCCGGCATGCGATCGAGTGCGCTCAGCGCTTCCTGGGCATTGCCCTTGCCCAGCTGCACGTGCGCGATGCGCAGTTCCACCAAGGCCTTCAGCGCCGGACTGGGCGCATGCTGTTCGGCCCAGGCGAGCGAATCGAGCGCCTTGTCCAATTGCTTGTCTTCGACCTGGCGGCGTGCGCGGTCGCTCACCGCAAACAACGCGTAAGGCGTATCGGCGTAATCCTTCATCAATTGCTGGATGATCACGTCGGTGGCATTGGTGTTGCCTGTATCGAGCACCGCCTGCAGTTGCTGGTAGAGGCCGGATGCCTGCATCTGGTGGGCCACCCGGTGGTTGCGCCACTGCTGGTAACCGAAGATGGCGATCAGGCCGATGACGACACCTACTGCGATCGACAGGCCATTCTGCCGCAGCCATTTTTGTACGCGTTCGCTCTGCTCGTAGTCGTCGTAAGCATTGAATGCCATGCAATCACCATGTTGCGGGTAACGCCGGAAGGCGTGGGGAGGCGTGCTGTCGCCGCCGGTATGCCAACAGCGGCGGCATTGCCCGCCCGAGCGGGCAGGCAATGCGCAAGCATAACCGATCGAAGGGGGGTGAAGGCTACCGAATCGGCCGCTCAGGCACCGGCAGGCACAGCCTTGCCGTCCTGCATATCGACGCGGAAATGCGCGATGTTGGCGCGCCGGTAAGCGTCAAGCGCCATCGGCTGGCCATCGACCGTCACCTGTGCGCCGTTGGCATTGCCGATGCGCACTTCCAGTGGCTGGTCGCTGCGGTAAGTCTTGGTGGTGCCAGCCGGCAGCAAGCCGTACTCCAGCCGCGCGCCGTCCTTGCCCACCACTTCGACCCAGCTTGCATTGGACAGGTTGAGCGTCAGGCTGTGCGCCCCACTGCCGATGGCGGCGGCAGGCGTATTGGCCACGGCCGGCGCGGTGATGGCCGGCTCGTTGTCCAGATTCGGCATCGGCACCATGGACGCCAGCAACGGCTGCTGCGCGTTCGGGGTCGGCGCGGAAGCGGTCACCGCCGGGGCTGCAGCCGGCGGTGCGGCCTGCGCCAGGACGGGAGCGTTGGTGGCCGCCTTCGCGGCGCTGCTCGATGGCGCGGGCGCGGCCGGCGGCGGCGCGTCCTGTTGTGCGACCGGCGTGGCATCCAGCGGCGACAGGCGGCTCATGTCGCGCGATAGCGTGCCGCGCATGCCCAGCCATACCGTCGGCACGGCGATCACCAGCGTCAGCACGACATAGGTAGCGGCCTTGGCGTATTGATCCAGCAGGTAGCGCGAATGGGACACGCCGCCGGTGGACACCAGTTTCGGCTGGGCCGGCTTGAGCTTGGCGACGGCGACGTCGATCTCGCTGTCGTCGATGCCCAGGTAGCGCCCGTAAGTGCGCAGGTAGCCGCCCAGATACACCTGGTAATCGATGCCGCTGAAGTCGTTGCCTTCCAGCTGGCGCAGCACGCGCACCGGCAGATGCAGGGCGTGGCCGCAGCTTTCCAGGTCCAGGCCACGCGATTCGCGCACTGCACGCAGGCGTGAACCAAAACCGGGCATGTCGTTGAAGCGGAATTCGGCAGCGTTCTGTTCCATGTTCGCTGCGGTCGTGGCTGGCGTTTCGGAGGGCGTCTCCTCCTGCGCTGCCGGATTGGACTGCTCGGAAATCATGGGTGTACGGATGAATTGAGGGCCTGCGCCTGTTCCGAATCCGGGAACTGGCTGAGTAGCCGTTTGCTGTAGTTCTGGGCGGCATCCCTGTTGCCCAAGTGAGATTCGATGTCGTAGCCGAGCTTCAGGGAGTCGGCATTGAATTGCCCCATGGCGTCGAGGCGCTGCAGGAATGCGCTGGCGTCGAAGTATTCCCGCTTGAGGTAAAGCACGTGGGCGAGCTGCAGCAGAGCATTGGCGTTTTTAGGATTGAGCTCGATCGCCCTGCGCAGGTTGGCTTCGGCGCCGGCCTGGTCGCCCATCTGCAACTGGCAGATGCCCTGGTTGGCCAAGGCCACGTCCGGCGTCTTGTAGAACGGATCGGCCAGCGCCTTGGTGAAATACGGCATGGCCGCTTGTCCTTTGCCGATACGGCACAGGAACTGGCCCAGGTTGTTGTTGGTATCGCCCTTGTCGGGTTGCAGCTCCTGCGCCCTGCGGTAATGGACCTCCGCATTGGGCACGTCGTTGATGCGTTCGTAGATGTAGGCCATCACCGTCTGCGCCGGCACGAAGGTCGGGTCGTCCTGCACCGCGATCTTGATTTTTTCCAGCGCGCCCTGGAGGTTGCCGATGTCGATGTAGTGCTGCGCCAGGCGCGTATGCACGTCCGCCGCGCTACGCGCTTTCTCAGCACTGGTCTGCTTGGGCAGCGAAGGTTCGGGAGGCGGCGTCGGCTGGGTCATCGAGCGGTGGCAGCCCGCCAGCAACGCTGCCAGGCCAATACCAAACAAGATGATGCGATCACGCCGCATGGGCAGCCCCCTCGTCCAAACGCTTGCGGAATTCGGCTTGGCGACGCGTGCGGTCCAGCACCTGGCCTTTCAACTGTCCGCAGGCGGCGTCGATATCGTCGCCGCGCGTGCGGCGCAGCATGGTGAGTATGTTCGCGTTGAGCAGTTGCGTCTGGAACGCGCGGATGACGTCCGCGTCGGAGCGCTCGAAACGCGTACCCGGAAATGGATTGAACGGAATCAGGTTGACCTTGCAGGTCGGCAGCTTGCGCATGAACTTGATCAGCTGGCGCGCATGCTCGGGCTGGTCGTTCACGCCTTTCATCAGCGTGTATTCGAAGGTGATCGACGTGCGCGGCTTGCGATCGATCCAGCGCTGGCATGCGGCCACCAGTTCGGCGATCGGGAAGCGCTTGTTGAGCGGCACCAGCTCGGTGCGTAGTTCGTCATTGGCCGCGTGCAGCGATACCGCCAGCGATACGTCGATGCTCTCGGAGAGCTTGTCGATCATCGGCACCAGGCCGGCGGTCGAGAGCGTGACGCGCTTGGACGCCAGGCCGAAGCCGAGGTCGTCGCGCATCAGGCTCATCGCCTTCACTACGTTGTCGAAGTTCAGCAGCGGCTCGCCCATGCCCATCATCACCACGTTGGTGATGCGGCGGTTCTGGTGCGTGACGTTGCCCAGGTGCTTCGCCGCCACCCACATCTGGCCGATGATTTCGGAGGTGGCGAGGTTGCGGTTGAAACCCTGCGTGGCGGTAGAGCAGAACTGGCAGTTCAAGCCGCAACCCACCTGCGAAGACACGCACAGCGTGCCGCGGGTGGGCTCGGGAATGTAGACCGCTTCGACGGCGTTGCCGCCATCCATGCCCAGCAGCCATTTGTGCGTGCCGTCGACGGCGCCTTTATCGAACAGGGTCTTGGGCGGAGCGACATAGCATGTGGCTTCCAGCTTGGCGCGCAGCGCCTTGCCGACATCGGTCATGTTTTCGAAGTTGTCTTCCAGGCGGTGATAGATCCACTTCATCACCTGCTCGGCGCGATACGGCTTCTCGCCGAGCTGCGCGAAAAACTCGCGCAGACCCTGGCGATCGAAATCGAGCAGATTGACTTTTTCCACCTGGCTCACTTGCGTCACATTTTTTAGCGCGGAAACACTTCGGTTGCCGCAAAGAAATAAGCAATTTCGGTAGCGGCGTTTTCGGCGCTATCCGAACCGTGCACGGCATTGGCGTCGATCGATTCGGCGAAGTCGGCGCGGATGGTGCCCTTGGCCGCTTCCTTCGGATTGGTCGCGCCCATCAAGTCGCGATGATTGAGCACGGCGTTCTCGCCCTGCAGCACCTGGATCATCACCGGGCCGGAGATCATGAATTCCACCAGCGCGTTGAAGAACGGACGCTCGCGATGCACTGCGTAGAAACCTTCTGCTTCTTTGCGCGAAAGATGCTTCATCTTTGCAGCAACGACTTTCAGGCCTGCCTTCTCGAAGCGTGTGTAGATTTCACCGATCACATTCTTGGCGACTGCATCGGGTTTGATGATGGAAAGGGTGCGCTCCAGCGCCATGCGTCTGCTCCGGTTATGCGGACTGATTGAAGGGCGGCCTGACAAGACAGCGTCAGAAGGAAAGATAGAACTAAATACGTACAGGAATGCGGATTTAGCTCACGAAAGTTTGACAGATTCTAGCCCATAAGCAACCCCGCTCCGAGCACCTACCAAACGACTGTTTGACTGCTCCGGCTCGCCACGCGTATCCTCAAACGATCGTTTGAACCACTCGACAGGCCTGTGCCCGTGAATAGTTCCGCCTCTACGAAGGAACGCATCCTGACCGCGGCCGAAGCGCTGTTTGCCCAGCGCGGATTCGAAGGCGCCTCGCTGCGCCAGCTCACCGCCGCCGCAGGCGTCAACCTGGCCGCGGTGAATTACCACTTCGGCTCCAAGGACCACCTGGTCGAGCAGGTCTTCAAGCGCCGCCTGGACCAGCTCAATGCGCGCCGCCTGGCTGCCCTGAAGCAGATATCCGGGCTGCCGGAGACGACGCTGGAGGACGTCCTGGCCGCCTTCATCCGCCCTGCCCTGGACCTTTCCCACGACGGCGGCGGCGGCCTGTTCATGCGCGTGCTGGCGCGCGCCTTTGCCGAACACGACGACGACCTGCGCAAGTTCCTGTCCGAGAACTACGGCCACGTGATGCGCCAGTTCACCGCGGAGTTCGCCCGCCTGCTGCCCAACCTCAGCAAGGAAGAACTGTACTGGCGCATCGACCTGGTCACCGGCGCCCTGACGCATGCCATGTCGGGCTTCGGCATCATCCAGCGCAAGAACGACGTCAGCGAAGTCATCCATCGCGAACAGACGGCCGAGCACCTGATCCGCTTCGCCGTCGCAGGCCTGCGCGCGCCCTGAATTTCTGTCATCGGGAGGCCATGCGCCTCCCGCACCTTCTTTCCTGCCTGTTACGCACTCGTATTACGGAGAAGCCAATGACCGCTCCATCTTTAACGAAGTCCGCGCTACGCATCCGCAAGGCCGCGGTGCTCGGCGCCGGTGTCATGGGGGCGCAGATCGCCGCGCACCTGACCAACGCCGACGTCGAAACCGTGCTGTTCGACCTGCCCGCCAAGGAAGGTCCCAAGAGCGGCATCGCGCTGAAGGCCATCGAGAACCTCAAGAAGCTCTCGCCCGCCCCGTTGGCCGACGGCAGCCGCGCCGCGGCCATTATCCCCGCCAACTACGAGGAAGACCTCGACCAGCTGAAGGACGTGGACCTGGTGATCGAGGCGATCGCCGAGCGGATGGACTGGAAGCTGGATCTCTACAAGAAGATCGCCCCGCACGTGTCGCCCACCGCCGTGCTGGCCAGCAACACCTCGGGCCTGTCCATCAACGGCCTGGCCGAAGCGCTGCCGGAAGAGATGCGCCATCGCTTCACCGGCGTGCACTTCTTCAACCCGCCGCGCTACATGCACCTGGTGGAGCTGATCCCCACCCGGCTCACCGATGCCAGCGTGCTCGCCGGCCTGGAAGCCTTCCTCACCACCACGGTCGGCAAAGGCGTGGTCTACGCGAAGGACACGCCAAACTTCATCGGCAACCGCATCGGCGTGTTCTCGATGCTCGCCACCATGCATCACACCGAGCAGTTCAAGCTCGGCTTCGATACCGTGGACGCGCTGACCGGTCCCGCCATCGGCCGCCCCAAGAGCGCCACCTACCGCACTGCCGACGTGGTGGGCCTGGACACCATGGCGCACGTGATCAAGACCATGGCCGATACCCTGGCCGACGATCCGTGGCACGCATACTTCAAGCCGCCGGTGTGGCTGAGCAGCCTGATCGAGCAAGGCGCCCTGGGCCAGAAGACCGGCGCCGGCTTCTATAAGAAGGCCGGCAAGGACATCGTGGTGCTGGACGTGGCCAAGCGCGACTACCGCGCGTCCGAGCAGAAAGCCTCGGACGAAGTGTCCGCCATCCTCGCCATCAAGGACCCGGCCGAGAAGTTCGGCAAGCTGCGCGCATCCAGCGATCCACAGGCACAGTTCCTGTGGGCCACCTTCCGCGACCTGTTCCACTACACCGCCTATCACCTGGCCGACATCGCCGACACCGCGCGCGACGTCGACTTCGCCATCCGCTGGGGCTACGGCTGGAAGCTCGGTCCGTTCGAAACCTGGCAGGCCGCCGGCTGGCAGCAGGTGGCGCAGTGGATCCAGGAGGACATCGACGCCGGCAAGGCGATGAGCAAGGCGCCGCTGCCCAAGTGGGTGACGGACGGCCGCAGCGGCGTGCACGGCAAGAACGGTTCGTACTCCGCGTCCGCCAATGCCGACAAGCCACGTTCGCAGCATCCGGTCTACAAGCGCCAACTGTTCCCCGACGCGATCCTCGGCGAACGCTTCGACCAGGGCACCACCGTGTGGGAGAACGACGGCATCCGCCTCTGGACGCAAGGCGACGACGGCGTCGGCATCATCTCGTTCAAGACCAAGATGAACACGGTCAACGACCAGGTGCTCGACGGCATCCAGTACGCCATCGGCGTGGCCGAGGAAAAGCTCAAGGCGGTGGTGATCTGGCAGACCAGCGAACCGTTCTCCGCCGGCGCGGATCTGAAGGGCGCGTTGGGCCTGCTGCAGGCCGGCAAGATCAAGGAATTCGACGCCATGGTCGCCAACTTCCAGCGCACCAGCATGCGCATCAAGCATGCGCTGGTGCCGGTGGTGTCCGCCGTGCGCGGCCTGTGCCTGGGCGGTGGTTGCGAATTCCAGATGCATTCGGCGCGCACGGTGGCGGCGCTGGAAAGCTACATCGGCCTGGTCGAAGCCGGCGTGGGTTTGTTGCCGGCCGGCGGCGGCCTGCATGAACTGGCCATGCGTGCTGCGCAGAGCCATCCCAGCGATCCATTCGAAGCACTGAAGAAAGTGTTCGAGACGGTCGCAATGGCGAAGGTGTCCGGCAGCGCGCTGGAAGCCAAGCAGCTCGGCCTGCTGCGCGAAAGCGACGTTGTTGTGTTCAATGCGTACGAGCTGCTCTACGTGGCCAAGCAAGTGGCCTCGTCGCTCGCCGAAAGCGGCTGGCGCCCGCCGCTGTACGCCCGCAACATCCCGGTGGCCGGCGACGTCGGCACCGCCACGTTCAAGGCTTCGCTGGCCAACTTGCAGGCAGGTTACTTCGCTTCCGAACACGATGTAGCAATTGCCACGCGCATCGCCGATACGCTGTGCGGCGGCGCGATCGAACGCGGCTCGCTGGTCGACGAAGCCTGGCTGCTCGATCTGGAGCGCAAGCACTTCGTGGAACTGGCGCAGACGGAAAAGACGCAGGCGCGTATCGCACACACGATGACTACGGGTAAGCCGCTGCGCAACTGATTGACCGGGGAACGGGGAACAGGGAACGGGAAACATGCAAATCCCGTTTTCGCCCCTTCCCTGACAAACCACAGGAAAAGGAATCGAGAAGGGTTACGTGCCGGCAGCTACAAACCTGCGCCATCTGCATGTTTCCCGTTCCCTGTTCCCCGTTCCCACCCTATTGAGACCTTGAATCATGACCAGCAAGCACATCCAAGACGCCTACATCGTCGCCGCCACCCGTACCCCGGTCGGCAAGGCGCCGCGCGGCGTATTCCGCAACACCCGTCCCGACGACCTGCTCGCGCACGTGATCCGCGCCGTGATGGCGCAGGCGCCGGGCATCGATCCGCACCGCATCGGCGACGTGATCGTCGGCTGCGCCATGCCCGAGGCCGAGCAAGGCATGAACGTGGCGCGCATCGGCCTGCTGCTGGCCGGCCTGCCCGATACGGTGCCGGGCGTCACCATCAACCGTTTCTGTTCATCCGGCCTGCAAGCCGTGGCGATGGCGGCCGATCGCATCCGGCTGGGCGAAGCGGACGTGATGATCGCCGCCGGCACCGAAAGCATGAGCATGGTGCCGATGATGGGCCACAAGGTGGCGATGAATCCGGCCATCTTCGACAACGAACACATCGGCATCGCCTACGGCATGGGCATCACCGCCGAGAACGTCGCCAAGCAGTGGAAGGTTTCGCGCGAAGCACAGGACGCCTTCGCGGCGCAAAGCCATGACCGCGCACTGGCGGCGATCAAGGCCGGCGAGTTCAAGGACGAGATCACACCCTTCCAGCTCGACGATCACTACCCCGATCTCGCCACCCGCGGCATCAAGACCGACAGCCGCGTGATCGACACCGACGAAGGCCCGCGCGCCGGCAGCACGCCGGACGTTCTCGGCAAGCTGAAAACGGTGTTCCGCAACGGCCAGTTCGGCGGCTCGGTCACGGCCGGCAATTCCTCGCAGACCTCCGACGGCGCCGCCGCGGTGCTGCTGGCCAGCGAGCAGGCAATCAAGGAGTACGGCCTCACCCCGCTCGCGCGCTTCGTGGGCTACTCGGTGGCCGGCGTGCGCCCGGACATCATGGGCATCGGCCCGAAGGAAGCCATTCCCAAGGCGCTCAAGCAGACCGGCATCCGCCAGGACCAGCTCGACTGGATCGAACTGAACGAAGCCTTCGCGGCGCAGGCGCTGGCGGTGATCGGCGATCTGGGCCTGGACCCGGCGAAGGTGAACCCGCTCGGCGGCGCGATCGCGCTGGGCCACCCGCTCGGCGCCACCGGCGCGGTGCGTACGGCCACGCTGGTGCACGGCCTGCGCCGTCGCAAGCAGAAGTACGGCATGGTGACGATGTGCATCGGCACCGGCATGGGTGCGGCGGGCGTGTTCGAGGCGGTCTGATCCGCTCGGCCATCGCTTCCCCGTCGTTGATCGGCGATGGGGAAGCGAGACTTCAAACGCTTGTCCTTGCCTGCCACCCAGCGAATAATGCGACACGTTGCGGCGCACACCCCGATGCGCCCACGTCCTGAGCGCTTTCGACATCCTCGCCACCGGGCGTAGGGCCGCTGCGCTCGCTGCAGGAACCGTTCGTGAGCGCGTTGACTGAGGAAAAGCTGGACCTGCCGGCCACCGATCAGCCGGCCTATCCCGATTACCGCGTCATTTCCCTGATCGTCGGCTGCGCGATCTTCCTGGAACAGGTCGACGGCACGGTGCTCGCCACCGCCCTGCCCACCATGGCGCGCGACTTCGGCGTTTCCGCGCCGGCCATGAGCGTGGCCATCACCAGTTACCTGCTTGCGCTGGCGATCCTGATTCCGGTGAGCGGCGCCATCGCCGACCGCTTCGGCGCCAAGCGCGTGTTCAACAGCGCCATGCTGGTGTTCATCGTCGGCTCGATCCTGTGCTCGCTCACCCGCAGCCTGCCCATGATGGTGGCCGCGCGGCTGGTGCAAGGCATGGGCGGCGCGATGATGGCGCCGGTGGGGCGCCTGGTGATCCTGCGCACGGTGGAGCGCAAGCACCTGGTGTCGTCGATGATGTGGACGCTGATCCCCGCCGTGCTCGGCACCATGGCCGGGCCGCCGCTCGGCGGTTTCATCGTGCAGTACTTCGACTGGCGCTGGATCTTCTACATCAATGTGCCGATCGGCGTGCTGGGCTACTGGCTGGTGCGGCGCTACGTGCCGGAGGTGCACTGCGCAAGCCGTCCAGCCCCGTTCGACTGGCTGGGCTTTGCGCTCTGCAGCGCCGGCCTCGGCTGCCTGCTGTTCGGCCTGGAACTGTTCGGCGAGAACACCCCGGTGCGCCACGCCGTCGTGCTGGTAGCCATCGGCGCGGCCGCATGCCTGGCTTATGTGCGACACGCCAGGCGGCGCGAGCATCCGGCGGTGGATCTCACCCTGCTGCGCATCGATTCGTTCCGGCTTTCGGTGATTTCCGGGGCGCTCATGCGCATCACCCAGGGCGCGCAACCGTTCCTGCTGCCGCTGTTGCTGCAGATCGGGCTGGGTTTCTCCGCGCTGCGCAGCGGCCAACTGATCCTGGCCATTTCCGTTGGCGCGCTGCTTGCCCGCGCCCTCACCACCCGCCTGCTGCGCTGGATCGGCTTTCGCCGCGTGATGATCTACAACGGCGTGCTGGCGGGCTTGAGCTACGCCGTGTGCGCGCTGTTCCGTGCCGATTGGCCATTCTGGCTGATGTTCGGCCTGCTGGTGTGCTGCGGCGTGATCATGTCGGTGCAGTTCACGGCCTACAACACCATTGCCTACGAAGCGGTGCCGACCGATCGCATGAGCGCGGCCAACAGTTTCTATTCCACCCTGCAGCAGCTGATGTTGTCGGTGGGCGTGTGCTGCGGCGCCTTGATCCTCAAGCTGGCCATGGCCGCCAGCCACAACAGCGAACCGAGCCGGCTGGATTTCTCGGTGGCGTTCCTGGTCGTCACCTTGATCTCGCTCAGCTCCACGCGCTGGCACCGCGCCTTCGCGCCCGATGCGGGACATGAAATGAGCGGGCATCGGCATCGCTAGAACTTACATCCAAGCAACGCACTGTTTCCCTGGCGACCATTCCCCTGCGCGGCGACCGGCCTTATGTTCCGCCGCATTCGAAAACCAGTGAGGTGTTCCATGCTCGAACGTCGTCCTTTCAACAGCCTTGGCGGTGCCGATCACGGCTGGCTCAAGGCCAAGCATCACTTTTCGTTTGCCAGCTACCACGACGGCAAGCGCATGGGCTGGGGTGCACTGCGCGTGTGGAACGACGACAGCATCGCTGCGCAAACCGGCTTTCCGCCGCATCCGCATGCAGATATGGAAATCATCACCTATGTGCGCGAGGGCGCGATCACCCACCGTGACAACCTGGGCAACGAAGGACGCACCGTCGCCGGCGACGTGCAGGTGATGAGCGCGGGCAGCGGCATCACGCACAGCGAGTACAACCTGGAAGCGGACACCACGCGCATCTTCCAGATCTGGATCATTCCGGACGAACACGGCCGCCCGCCGTCATGGGGTACCAAGCCGTTCCCTGCCGGCGGGCGTTCCGGTCGCTTCGTGGCCCTGGCCAGCGGCATGGAAGACGATGCAGACGCCCTGCCCCTGCGCACCAACGCACGCGTACTCGGCGCCACGTTGAAGGCCGGTGAAACGGCCAGCTACACGCTTGGCCCACAACGCTATGCCTATCTTGTGCCGGCCAAAGGCGCGGTCGAGGTGAACGGCATCCGCGTCGATGCACGCGATGGCCTTGCCATTCGCGACGAGACCACGCTGGAAGTGAAAGCCCTGGAAGACGCAGAACTTGTTCTGGTTGATACAAGCCCGTAGGCATTTCATTCCAGCCGGCCAAAACCGCCAGGAGCTTCATTGATGACATCCATGCAGGCCATCGAGATTCCGCACTTTGGTGGCCCGGAAGTGCTGCAACTCACCGAGCGCCCCGTGCCGCAGCCGGGCGCCGGCGAGGTGTTGATCAAGGTCGCGGCATCGGGCGTGAATCGGCCGGATGTGCTCCAGCGGCAAGGACACTATGCGCCGCCGCAAGGCGCTTCCGACCTGCCTGGATTGGAAGTGGCCGGCGAAGTGGTGGATGGCGATTTCAGCGGCAGCAATCCGTTCGGGCTCAAGCGCGGCGATCGCGTATGCGCCTTGCTCGCCGGCGGCGGCTATGCGCCATACGCAGTGGCCCCGCTGGGCCAGTGCCTGCCGGTGCCCGATGGCATGGATGTGCTGGAGGCCGCCTCGCTCCCGGAAAACTACTTCACCGTGTGGAGCAACGTCTTCGATCGCGGCCGGCTTGGGCAACGCGAGGACGGTGCAAAAGAGAGCCTGCTGGTGCAAGGCGGCTCCAGCGGCATCGGCGTCACCGCGATCCAGCTTGCACATGCCCTGGGCCATCCGGTTTTCGCCACCGCCGGCAATGACGAAAAATGCCGCGCTTGCGAGACGCTGGGCGCACGCGCCATCAACTATCGCAGCGAGGACTTCGTCGAGCGCGTGAAAGCATGGACGGATGGCCGCGGCGCCGATGTGGTGCTCGACATGGTCGCCGGCGACTACGTGCCGCGCGAACTGGATGCCCTGGCCGACGATGGGCGACTGGTGATCATCGCTACGCTCGGCGGCATGCAAGCCACCATCGATGTCGGCATGTTGATGCGCCGGCGTCTGCACATCACCGGCTCTACGCTTCGCGCCCGCTCGGTTGCGTTCAAGTCGGCCATTGCGGAAAAACTGTATGAGCGCGTCTGGCCGCTGTTTGCCGAAAAGCGGCTACGCCCCGTGATCCACGCCGTGTTCCCGGCCGGCGAGGCCGCACGTGCGCATGCGCTGATGGAAAGCAGCGCACACATCGGAAAGCTGTTGCTTCAATGGCAACCGTAGGCTTGGCTGCAATCCCAGCATCGCGATAAAGCTGGGATTGCATCCCAGCCTACGTGATCATGCTTTGGAAAACGGAAACGCCAGCACGTCGGCGATCCTGTCCGTGCCCGCCATGCACATCAGCAAACGCTCGATACCCATCGCCACCCCGGCGCAATCGGGCATGCGACCCAGCACCGCCAGCAGTTGCTCGTCGATCGGCATCTCGCGCAGGCCGCGTTCACGGCGGCGCGCGTTGTCGCGCTCGAACCGCGCGCGCTGCTCGGTCGCGTCGTTGAGTTCGTGATAACCGTTGGCAAGTTCGTATGGTCCCAGGTAAAGCTCGAACCGTTCGGCCAGCGGCGGATCGCCGGGGCGGATGCGCGCCAGTGCGCTCTGGCTGGCGGGATAATCGTGAATCACGGTGATGCGGTCGCGCGGAAACGCGGGCTGCAACTTGTGCGTGATCAATAGATCCAGCCAGTCGTCGCGGGTGAGGCCATCGGGGTTGATGTTGTACGGGGCCAGCGGCGCACGCAGGTCTTCGATATCCGCGTGCAGCGGGTCCAGCCCCAGCTCGTCCAGGAAAAGCTGCCGATAACCTTCGATCAGCACTTCGCACCGATGCCCCACCAGGGTGAGCGCAGCCTCCACCAGCGCGATGGTTTCCTCCATCAACTGCCGATGCGTCCAGCCGACGCGATACCACTCCAGCATGGTGAATTCGGGGTTGTGACGCTCCCCTGCTTCGCCATTGCGGAACACGCGGCCAAGTTCATAACAGTCGCCGACGCCATCGGCGAGCAGGCGCTTCAAGGGATATTCCGGCGAGGTACGCAGCCAGCGCTCGCGCGAGCCGGCATCGACGTGGCCGTAGAACGGCGCATGGAAACTTTCAATGTTGGGATCGGTGTTGCCGGCGGCGGACAGGATCGGCGTTTCCACTTCCAGTACGCCGCGATCGGAAAAGAACGTGCGGATCATGGCGTACAGCTTCGCGCGGCCCTGCAGCCGCTGGCGAAACGATGCGATGTCATGGATGGTAGCGTCCATCGCGATCAAACCCTGTGCTTCTTGAACAGCGCCAGCAACTGCGTTTCATCCCACACATCCACGCCCAGTTCCTGCGCCTTGTCGAGCTTGGACCCGGCGGCCTCGCCTGCCACCACGAAACTGGTTTTCTTGGACACGCTGCCGGCCACTTTCGCGCCCAGCGCTTCCAGCTTTTCCTTGGCTTCGTCGCGGCCCATGCCCGACAAGGTGCCGGTGAGCACCACAGTCTGGCCCGTCAAGGGCAGGTTTTCCACCGTGGCGTGCTTGGGGATGGCGGCCAGCAAGCGATGCATGGCCGCTTCCGCTTCCTGCAGGGCGGCCAGGCGATGCGGGTCGGAAAGGTATTCATGGAGGTTCGCCGCCGCAGCCTGCGACAAGCCTGCGGTGATCCAGTGCGCCATGCCGCTGCCGTGCAATTTGGCCACGGACGGAAAATGCGAGGCCAGCAAGGCCGCATTGCGATGGCCGATGCCGTTGACGCCGGCATCTTCCAGCAGTACGGCCAGGTCGAGTTTTTGCTGCAGGCGTGGCGACGGATCGGTTTCGTCCCCCAGGGCGACACCGGCTTCCAGCAGCGCATCGACCACCTCACGATTGCCCTTCTGCTTGAAGAACGCTTCGATGGAACCGGCCACCTCCGCACCGATGTCCGGCAGCTCGCGCAAGATCGCGGCCGGCATGCTGCGCACCCACTCGAGCCGCCCCAGCCAGCTGGCCAGTGTCTTGGCCGTGCTCTCGCCGATGTGCACGATGCCCAGCGCATAAAGAAAACGCGTCAAGCTGGTGCGCTTGCTGGCCTCGATCGCTTCGATCAGGTTTTCGGCCCACTTGGTGGCGATCTTGCCGGCCTTGACGGTTTCCGGCGTGGTGCCCTCGCGCTCATCCGCGCGGCGCTTCATCGCCAGGAAGTCTTCCAGCGTGAGCTTGTACAGATCGGCCGGCGTGTGCACGTAACCGAAATCCACCAGTGCATCGACGAAGCGCTCGCCGATGCCTTCGATATCCATCGCGCGCCGGGAAGCAAAATGGATCAGGGCTTCCTTGCGCTGGGCGGCGCAGACCAATCCGCCCGAGCAGCGCCATGCCGCCTCGCCTTCCTCGCGCACCAGCGCCGAGCCGCACACCGGGCAATGCGTTGGCATCTGCCAGGGATGCGTGTGCGGCGGTCGCCGATCGGGCATGACGCGCACCACTTCCGGAATCACGTCGCCGGCCCGGCGCACGATCACCGTGTCGCCCACGCGCACGTCCAGCCGCGCCACTTGGTCGGCGTTGTGCAGCGTGGCATTGGTGACGGTGACGCCGGCTACCTGCACGGGCGTGAGGCGTGCCACCGGCGTGGCCGCGCCGGTGCGGCCGATCTGGATCTCGATCGCCTCCACCGTGGTGCTTTGCTCTTGCGCGGGAAACTTGTGCGCCAGCGCCCAGCGCGGTGCGCGCGACACGAAGCCCATCTGGCGCTGGCCGGCGTAATCGTCCAGCTTGTACACCACGCCGTCGATGTCATAAGGCAGCTGGTCGCGCCTGGCGCCGATGTGCTTGAAGTAAGCAAGCAAGCCATCGAAGCCCTTGGCCGTGCGCGCTTCCGGCGAGACCGGGAATCCCCATTCGCGCAGTTTCTGCAAAGTCTCTGAATGCGTCGGCGGCAATTCGGCGCCTTCGACGATGCCTACGCCATAGGCAAAGAAACTGAGCTTGCGCTTGGCCGTGATGGCCGGATCGAGCTGCCGCAGCGAGCCGGCTGCGCCGTTGCGCGGATTGGCCAGCGGACGTTCGCCATGCGCGCGCGCGTAAGCATTAAAGGCTTCGAAATCCTTGTGCAGCATGATCACTTCGCCGCGCACTTCCAGCACGCGCGGCCAGTCCTTGCCGCGCAAGCGCAGTGGAATGGCGCGCACGGTGCGCAAGTTGGCGGTAACGTCTTCGCCGCTTTCACCGTCGCCGCGCGTGGCGCCCTGCACGAACACGCCGTCTTCATAGCGCAGGCTGATCGCCAGGCCGTCCATTTTTGGTTCCACCGAGAACACCGGCTGGCTGCGTCCCAGCGTCTGCTCGATCCGGCGCTCGAACTCCGCCACTTCGCGATAACGCTCGCGCTCGTTGCCGCCTTCCTGCTCGAAAGCATTGTTCAACGACAGCATTGGCAAGGCATGCCGCACTTCGGCGAAACCGCCTTGCACGCGCGCACCGACGCGCCGGGTCGGCGAATCGGGCGTGGCCAGTTGCGGATGTTCCGCCTCCAGCGCTTCCAGTGCGCGCAGCAGGCGGTCGTACTCGGCGTCGGTGATGTCCGGATCGTCCAGCACGTAGTAGCGATAATTGGCGTGCTCGATCTGCTTGCGCAGCTCTTCGGCGCGTGCGGCAGGCAATGGGGATGCTGACGGTTTGCTCATGCGTGAAGTGTAACGATTTGTGGTGTCATTCCTTGTGTCCGCGCGGTCATCGGGAACGCGGACCGGAAGCATGCCTCGGCGTGCGGCCATGCTGCACTTGGCTCCATCCCCTGCTTGCACAGCGTCCCTTAATCTTAATAGCTGCCATAGCAGGTATCATAACGCCCATGCCTTCTCCCCCCGCCGCTTCTTCAGCTACCGCAACCACGGCGGATGACCTTGCAGCCCTCCCTTCACGCGAACGCTACAGCGGCCTGATCTGGCTGGTGGCGGCATCGTTCTTCATGCAGTCGCTGGACTCCACCATCGTCAACACGGCGGTGCCGGCGGTTGCCACGGCCTTGCACGAGACACCGCTGAACATGCGCAGCGCGCTGACCAGCTACGTGCTCACCCTGGCCATCCTGATTCCGGCCACGCCCTGGCTATGCGACCGTTTCGGCACGCGCCGCGTCTTCGGCGCAGCCATCAGCGTGTTCGCAGTCGGCTCGCTGCTGTGCGGCCTCTCGCAGACCTTGCAGGAACTGGTGATGGCCCGCGTGCTGCAGGGTATCGGCGGGGCAGCGCTGATGCCGGTGGGCCGTTACATCCTGGTGCGCACGATCGACAAGCGCGATTTCGTGCAGGTGATGAGCACGGTTTCCACCTTCGGCCTGCTCGGTTCGGTATTGGGTCCCCTGCTGGGCGGCGCGCTGGTGGAATACGCCAATTGGCGACTGATCTTCCTGATCAACGTGCCGGTGGGCATCGTGGGGGTGTGGCTCAACTACCGCGAAATGCCCGAGTACCGGCTGGAGACGGCGCACCGCTTCGACTCGTTCGGTTTCCTGTTGTTCGCCGCCTCGTCGGCCCTGTTGCTGGCGGCATCGGAATTCGCCGCGGACGAAACCGTGCGCTGGGGCCAGATGGGTCTCCTGGTGGCGCTCGCCATTGCGTTTGGCGCCACCTATGTCTGGCACAGCCACCGCGCGGCGCACCCCGTAGCGGACCTTAGCCTGCTGCGCGTGCGCAGCGTGTGGGTGGCGCTGTCGGGCAATCTGCTGACCCGCCTCGGCGTCAGCGGCATGTTCCTGCTGATCGTGCTGTTCCTGCAGGTCGGCTGCGGCTGGTCGCCCATGGCGGCGGGGCTGATGATGGTGCCGCAGGCGCTGGGTTCGATCTGCTGCAAGTGGCTGGTCAACCGCACCCTGGTCAGGCTGGGATACCGGCGCCTGTTGTTCGGCAACACGCTGATCGTGGCGGCGCTGCTGGCGATGTTCGCCCTGCTCGGGCCGCATACGCCGATCGCGCTGATCACCCTGCTGGTATTCGTCTACGGCGGTTTCATGGGCATGCAGTACACCGTGATGAACACGCTGATCTACACCGACCTGGATGTGAAGCACGCCTCGATGGCCTCGTCGATGGCGTCCACCACGCAGTATTTGTCGATGAGTTTCGGCATCGCGCTGGCCACCATCCTGATGCAGGCACTGTTGCACGGCCAGGACAATGCGGCTTATGTGGCGGCGTTCCGCTGGACGGTATTGGCGTTGGCGGTGATCACTGCCGTCGCAAGTCGCGTCTTTGCCCGGCTGGACAAGCCGCCGGCAAGCCGCCGCGTGTCTTCTACTGCTTGAGCCGGTAGCATGCAGGGCTGCTCATGATCGAAGGATGCCGACCATGCATCACGCCAACGAAATTCTCTTCGCGCTTTTCATCGTCTTCGTCGCCGCGCAAATAGGCGCGGAGATCGCGCAGCGCTTGAAGCTGCCGGGAGTGGTAGGCGAAATCGCCGCGGGCTGCGTGATCGGCCCCTCGGTGCTGGGTTGGATCACGCCCGCGCAGATAGCACCCGGCACGCCGCTGGACGTATTGGCCGAAATCGGCGTGGTGCTGCTGCTGTTCGCGGTGGGCCTGGAAACGCGGCTGGAAGACTTGAAGAAGGTCGGCAAAGCGGCCTTCCTGGTCGGCGTGCTCGGCGTGCTGCTGCCGTTCGGCATGGGCGGCTTCTGGGCGCATGCCAGCGGCTTCGATTGGGGCAAGTCGCTGTTCGTCGCGGCTGCCTTCGTGGCCACTTCGGCCGGCATCACCGCACGCGTGCTGCAGGAGCTGGGTGTGTTGCAGCGCCTGGAAAGCAAAGTGATCCTGGGCGCCGCGGTGATCGACGACATCCTCGCCATGCTGCTGCTTGGCGTGGTGGTGTCGCTGCAGGGCGGCCAAGGCTTCGATCCGACGCATCTGCTGATGGTGCTGGGCGGCGCGATCGGCTTTATCGCGGTGATCGGCTGGGGCGGCACGCGCGTGATGCGCTGGAATTCCACCTGGCTGGAAAAGCCGCACAGCACTTATTCGCCGTTGCTGATCGTACTGGCGCTGTGCCTGGGGTTGGCCTACGTGTCCACCCTGTTTGGATTGGCAGCGATCATCGGTGCGTTCCTGGCCGGCATGATCGCTTCCGAAACGCGCCAGCAGCATACGCTGGAACAACAGATCCAGCCGTTGCTTGCGCTGCTGACGCCGTTCTTCTTCGTGCTGACCGGCAGCAAGATCGATCTGCATCAGCTCGCCAGCGGCGATGCCTTGATGGCCTTGCTGGTCGTAACGGTGATCGCCATCATCTCCAAGCTGCTGGGCGGTTTTCTGGGTGCGCTCTCGCTGGGCCGCATGGGCGCCACCATCGTCGGCTTCGGCATGGTGCCGCGCGGTGAGGTGGGCGTGGTGATCGCCAGCCTTGGACTTGCCGCCGGGGTGTTCAGCGATCAGATGTACGCGATCATCGTGGCGATGTCACTGCTCACGGCGATGGTGACGCCGCCGATCCTGGCGTGGTTGTTGAAGCGGTCGATGAAGGCAGCGCCTACGGCGGAAGCGGGCGGCGCTTGAAGAGCGCTCACGCAGTGAGCGCCGATTCCGTCCGCGGCAAACGGGTTTTCGTCCCCACATAAACCGGTTTCATCGCAGCACCGGGTGGGAAGCGCGCCGCGTCGTTACCGTGGCCGACGACTTCATGCAGATGAGGAACACGCCATGATTCGTACGCTACGTTACGTTCTGGCCGTCTCGGCGCTTTACGCTGGTGCGGCCGCCGCCATGACCGACGCTCAGTTGCAGCACGTGCTGGAACAACGGCTTCAGGGCGATCGCACCGGCGCTTGCATCGCCGCCGCAGTGATCGAAGGCAAACAGGTGGCTCGCGCCCGCGTTTGCGCAAACCCTGCGGACGATCACCGCATCGGCGAACACAGCGCGTTCGAAATCGGCTCGGTCAGCAAGACGATGACGGCGGCGCTGCTGGCGCAACTGATCGAACAGGGCAAGGCGTCGCTGGACGACCCGCTGTCGGCATGGCTGCCGCCCGGCACCAAGGTTCCGGATTTCAACGGTCAACCGATCCGGCTGCGCCATATCGTTACGCATACCTCGGGATTGCCCGGCCTGCCGCCGCGCATGCAGATACACCATCCGGACAACCCCTACGCAGACCTGGACGAAGCCGCCTTGCTGGCCTCCCTGGCTGACGTGAAGCTCACTGCGGCGCCGGGCACGCACTTCGAATATTCCAATTTCGCCATGATGGTACTGTCCGATGCCGTGGCTCGCCGCTACGGCAACGGTATGGACAGTCTGCTGCGCCAACATCTGTTCGAGCCGCTGGGCATGCACGGCGCGTATCTCGATAAGGCGCCTGCCGGTGTCGAGGCCGCTGTCGGGCACTTGCCGAACGGCAAGGCGACGGCTGCCTGGACGATGAAAACCAATCTCGCCGGCTTTGGCGGTGTGCATGCCACCCTGGATGACATGGTGCGCTACGTGCAAGCTGAACTCGGCATGCTGGACACGCGGCTCACGGCAGCGCTCAAGCTTACGCAACAGCCGGTGGATCAATCTTCGGGCACGCCGATGGGTATGAACTGGATGCTCATCCCGCATTCCGCACCGCATGCACTGGTCATCCACGAAGGCGGTACCGGCGGCTTTTCATCGTTCGTGGGCTTCGATGTCGACAAACAGCGCGGCGTGGTGTTGCTGTCTGACACCGCGTTGAATTCGATGGATGGTCTGGGCGGGGGACTGGGCATGCACTTGCTCGACCCCGCCAGGCCGCTTGGATCGCCACGCAAGCCGGCTACGCCCGCGGCCTCGCTGCTGGATGGGTTGGCAGGCGATTATGTATTCGCAAACGGCATGCACATGCACTTGCGCCATCGCGATGGCAGCCTGACCGCCCAGGTGCCCGGACAGCCGGAGTTGACGCTGGGCTACGACAGCTCAGGCGATTTCTATCCGCTCCAACTGGATGCCATGTTGCATCCGCTGCGCGACAAGAACGGCGTTTATAGTTTCCTCTGGACCCAAGGTGGCGGCGCATTCAGGGCCGAACGGATCGACACATCCCCATCCGCGGCAGCGCCGACGCTCAAGCCCGCCCAATTGCAGGCTTACACCGGCAACTATGCGCTTGCACCCGGTTTCGTCCTCGCCATCAGCAGCGATGGCCAGCACCTTTACGCGCAGGCAACCGGCCAACGCCGCACGGCATTGAAGGTGGTGGCGGCCGACACATTCGAATTCGAGGAGGTGCCGGCGGAAATCGACTTCGAGCGCAAGGACGATCACGTCGTCGCGCTCACGCTGATCCAGAACGGCGTGCGTCACCACGCTGAAAAGCAGTGACCCCCCAGCGAGATCCGAGCCATGCAAACTGAATACTCGCTCGATCTACCCCTGCCCGCCAGCGTAACCAGCGCCGGCTCCGGCTGGTGGGCGCGCTATCGCCACTACCCGGTGTTCAGTCCGCGCTGGCTGCTGGGGCGCAGCCTGCGATTTGGCGCATGCATCGCCATCTTCAGCGCGCTCACCGGCGTAAGCTTTTCGATGATCGCGCATGACATGCGCCCTGGCCTGCTCATCGCGGCAGCACTGTTTCTTTCCTTCGCCACGATTTGCAGCGCAGGCCCTGCGCTGGCGACGCTCATGCGAAGCCGACGCTGGCCCGCAAGCACCGAGCGCCGGGCCATCATGCTAGCGTTGCTCGCTGGTATTGCATTGAGCTTCGCGGCGGACCAGTACGCCTCCGCCCAGATTGCTGAAGTCCTGCGCCACCTGGGCAGCTCGCTGCCGGCACCGCGGATGGATCACTCCACCGCGATGGTCACGCGCTTGATCAACATGGTGATCCGCGGGTGCCTGTACGGCCTGCTTGGTGGAGGGCCGGCCTGGCTGGGTTATCTGGATGAACGCCAGCGCTGGGCCGCCTGGATTCGCGAACAAGAACTGCGGCCCCTGCGCGAGCAGCGCCAGCAGGCCGAATGGCGGCTTGGCATGCTGCAGGCGCAAGTAGAGCCGCACTTTCTTTTCAACACGCTGGCGTCGATCCGCTCGCTGGTACGCGCCGATCCCCCGCTCGCCGAACACGCCATCGACACGCTGGTGGAATATCTGCGCGGCATCATTCCCCGGCTGCGCGAGACGGGCGATGGCCTGGCCTCCACACTTGGCCAGCAGCTCGACCTTTGCGCAGATTATCTGGAGCTGATGCGTTTGCGCACCGGCTTGCGGCTGGCCTACGACATTCAAGCCGACCGCGCCTTGCGCAAGCGTCGTTTTCCGCCGCTGCTCTTGCTCACGCTGGTGGAGAATGCGGTCAAGCATGGCGTGGAGGCGCGTCCCGGACCAGGCCGTATTCACTTGCACGCCGATCGCGACGACGAAGATCGCCTGCGCGTGCGCGTATACGACGATGGCGCCGGTCTGCGCCCCGGCAGCGGCAGCGGAACCGGCCTGCGCAACTTGCGCGAGCAGCTCGTCGCGCGCTACGGCGATCGCGCCCATTTCACCCTGAGCAGTCCCTCCGGCGGAGGCACCGAAGCGATACTGAGCGTCCCCGACGAGGACCCGGCATGACGACGATACGCGGATTGGTCGCCGAAGACGAAGCACCGCAACGCGAAGAGCTGTACGCGAAGCTGCGCACACATTGGCCCGAACTGCAGATCGTTGCCGTCTGTGAAGACGGCAACGAAGCGTTGGAGGCGATAGCACGACACCGCCCGCAGGTGGCCTTTCTCGATATCCGCATGCCCGGCGCAAGCGGACTCGATGTGGCCTGCGCGGTGGCGGAAACGAACGGTTGGGTGGTCTTCACCACCGCCTACGACGAATACGCACTGAAGGCGTTCGAAGCGGGCGCCATCGACTATCTGCTGAAACCCATCCAAAACGTACGCCTGCAACAAAGTGTGGCGCGATTGCGGCAGCGCCTTGCCGAACCGGCGCACGACCTCGTCGCTAGGCTCAGGCAGCTTTCGCAAACACTCGACACACACCGCTCGACCCAGCTTCGCTGGATCACTGCCACCGTCGGCGACAGCGTGCGCATGTTCGACATTGACGAAGTCATCTACTTCCAGGCGCACGAGAAATACGTGCGCGTGATGACGGCGAGCGGCGAGGTGGCGATCCGCACACCGCTGAAGGAGCTGCTTGCCGGGCTCGATCCGGACACGTTCTGGCAGGTGCAGCGTGGCGTGGTGGTACGCGTTTCGGCGATCGAACGTTTGCGAAAAAACGAGCTGGGCAGGTTCGAATTGGTATTGAAGCACAGGCAGGAAGTGCTGCCGGTGGGGGCCAATTATGTGCAGCGGTTTCGGGGGATGTAGAAGCTTGGGTGGCCTCCACTTCCTGTTCACGGGAGACCACGCTCAATACACCGACACCTAAGACCGTCGCCCCGGCCTTCGCCCTGTCTCTTGATCACTTTTTTCTGCTCGCTATTGATGCGGGATACCTAACTCATGACGGTGGGGCCAGTCCCCTCTCCCCTTTGGGGAGAGGGTTAGGGTGAGGGGATGGGCTTGCGGTGAACGTGTCGATACACGTGAGGTTATCTTTTTGAATGTCGCACGGGACCAACTTTCCCGCGAGATTCCCCCTCACCCCAGCCCTCTCCCCAAACGGGAAAGGGAGCTGTTTCTTGCGTGCATAACATTGCAGGAAAAAATGTGATCAAGAAACAGAGCCTACGCCGGGGCGACGATGGGGTGTCACAGCGGGAGGGATTACATCTGGAGCAATTTTGCCTATGCTGTCTTTCGCGTGCGCATCAACACCGCATACAGCACCGGCATCACCAGCAGCACCAGCGGCACCTGCACCGTCATGCCGGCGATGATCGCCACCGCCAGCGGCTGCTGCATCTGCGAACCGGCGCCCAAGGCCAGGGCAAGCGGCAACAGCGTGAGAATGGCCGCGATGGTCGACATCAGGATCGGTCGCATGCGGTGCCGGGCGGCTTCCTGCAAGGCTTCGTGCAAAGGCACGTCGTGGGCGACGGTTTCCAGTTCGGAGAAATAGAAGATCGCCACTTCCGTCACGATGCCTACGATCATCGTCATGCCCATCATGGCGGAGATGTTGAGTTCGATGCCGGTAAGCCACAGGCCGGTGAACACGGCTCCGATCGCCAGCAAGGGCATCAGCATGATCACCAACGCGGCGCGGAAGCTTTCGTACAGGAACAGCAGCAGGGTGAACACCAGCGCGATGGCGGCGAGCAACACCACCGTCAGGCCGCGGAATGCCTCTTGCTGCTGCTGATACAGGCCACCAAGCTCGTAATACATGCCCTTGGGCAACAGGCCAGGCTTGGCGAGCATCGCTTTCACGTCGTTGATGACCGAACCCATGCTGCGCCCGCTGATGCGGCCGGTGACGGCGACCATGCGCTTGAGATCGTTGCGGGTGATTTCCGGCTGTCCCTGCACGATCTGCACCGTCGCCACCTGCGACAACGGCAGCAGATGGCCGTCCGCCGCGCGAATCGGCAAAGCTTCCACCTGCTCAAGGCGCGTGTAGGAAGACGTCGGCAGGCGCACGCGCACGCCGACCATCTTGCTGCCGGTCGGGAGCTGGGTGGCCACCACGCCATCGACGGCGGCGGCGACCTGCTCCTTGACCGCGGCCGGGTCGAGTCCTTGCAAGGCCGCCTTGGCCGGATCCACCGTCATGACCAGCGCATCGCCCGCCGGATTGATGCCGTTGAGCACGCCGTTGACGCCATTGATCTTGGCCAGCGCATCGGCCACTTGTTGCGCGGTATCGTTGAGCTCGGCGGCGTTGTCGCTGTAGAGCTGGATCTCGATCGGCTGCGGCACCGCGACCAGGTCGCCGATCATGTCTTCCATCAACTGCGAGACATCCACGTCCAGGCCCGGCACTTTTTCCTGCACTTCCTGGCGGATGTCGTTCATCACCTCTTCGGTGGAAGGACGCGAGCCGTTTTTCAGCCGAATGAAGATATCGCCGGTGTTGGCTTCGGTCAGCGCATCGCCCAGCTGCAGACCGGTGCGGCGCGAATAGGTGTCCACATAGGGATTGGCGCGGATGATCGCTTCCACCTGGTTGAGCAGGCGCCCGGTTTCCTCCAGCGAGGTGCCCGGCTTGGATATGTAGTCGAAAGTAAAACCGCCCTCGTCCATCGCCGGCATGAAACCGGTGCCCACCCGACTGAAAGCCAGCGCGCCGACGCCGAGCAGCGGCAGCACGAACAGCAGGATCCAGATCGGCCGCTTCAGCCAGCGCTGCAGCAGGTTTTCGTAGCCGTGCTTGATCCGTTGCGACAGTGCGCCCCCCTCATGATGGGTGATGTGCCGTTGATCCAGCAGCCGCTCCGACAGCAGCGGCACCACGATCCAGGTCAGCAGGTAGGAGATCACCAGTGCGCTGGCCATGGTGAGCGACAAGGCCTTGAAAAAGGCGCCGGTCACGCCGGTGAGAAACGCCAGCGGCAGAAAGATCACCACGGTGGCCATGCTGGAACCGGTCAAGGGCCGCGTGAACTCCCAGGCGGCGCGCCCGATGTGCTTCTTGACGTGGCCGGTGACGCCATGCAGCCGGCGCATGATGTGTTCCTGCATCACGATCACGTCGTCGATGATCAGGCCCACCGCCGCGGCCATGCCGCCGAGCGTCATCATGTTGAAGCTCATCCCCAGCACGTGCAGCAACAGCACGGTGATGGCCAGCACGCCGGGCACCACCAGCATGGCGACGAAGATCACGCGCGTATTGCGCAGGAACAGGAACAGCACCAGGCCCGCCAGCACGATGCCGATCAGGATGGCATCGCGCACGCTGCCCGCCGCGCCGGTCACCAGCTGCGACTGGTCGTACCAGTTGGCGATCTTGACGCCGGCGGGCATGTGCGGCGCGTAATCCTGCAGGCGCTGCTTCACGTCGCGCGCAATCTGCACGCTGTTGCCGTCCGGCTGCTGCATGATCTGGAACAGCACCGCATCCTGGCCATCGGCCGTTACGCGTATCCATTGCGGCACGTGGCTGAGCGCGACCTCGGCGACGTCGCCCAGGCGCACGATGCCGTGGCTATCGGCGCGCACCACGATCTGGCGCAACGCATCCACGCTGCGCGGCTGGTTCTGCGCCAGCAGCAGGTACAGCTTGTAGTGATCGGAAACGTGTCCCATCGCCTCGATGGTGGCCGCGCGGCTGACGGCATTGGCCACGTCGACCAGGCTGAGGTCCTGCGCACGCAGCCGATTCGGGTCCACGTCGGCGTGGAACTCCGCAATCTCGCCACCCTGCACTTCCACGCGCGCCACGCCGGGAATGCTGCTGAGCAAGGGGCGCAGCTGGTATTGCGCCAGGTCGTACAAGGCGCTTGGCGACAGCGTGTGCGAGCGCAGGCTATAGCCCAGCATGGGGTAGGAACTGGGGTCCATGCGCCGCGTGATGAGCTGCGTACCGGCCGGCAGCTCCGGCAACACCTGGCTGGCCGCGGCGCTGATGTCGCCGAACGCGCGGCTCATGTCGGTGCCCCAGTCGAAGCTGATCGACACGTCCGCACTGCCGCGGCTGGTGGTGGAGCGGATGTTGCGCACGCCGGGCACGCGGCGCAAGGCGGTCTCGATCGGCGTGGTTACAGCGACCGCCATCTGGTCGGCGGGGCGATCGCCCGCATCGAGCGAAAGCATGATGCGCGGGAACTGCACGTTCGGGAACAAGGCCACCGGCATGAAGACGGCACTGGCCACGCCGCCGATCGCAAGAATCACAACGAGGAAGAGCAGCGAGCGCCAATGTCGCTGGATCCAGGCAATGTTGTTCACTTGGCCGATTCCTGCTGATCCTTTGCCGCGGGTTCGTCGTGCTCGCGCACGGCATCGCCATCGTTGAGCTCGTAGTTGCCGCTGGTGATGACGCGCATCTTGGCGTCCAGCGGCCCCGCCACGCCGACGGTGGCGCCGGACGGATGCTTCAAGCTGACATCGATGCGCTTGGCGTGGTCGTGATCGGCGATAAATACATAAGCGCCCTTGTCGTCCTGCAGCACCGCATCGCGCGGCAGCGCCCAGGCGGTATAGCTGGTGGTGTCGATGCTCGCCTGCACGGCCGAGCCGACCACCAGCACGTTGCCGGCATCCGGCGGCAGGCTCACCTGCAAGGGCAGCAGGTGCGTTTGCGCGTCGACCGCATGACCCACCACATCGAGACGGCCATGCAGCACGCCGGTGGCGCCGTAGGCGCCTTGCACCTCCACCGACATGCCGGCCTTAAGGCGTGCGCCATCTTCCGGCTGAGCGCCCAGCCGCGCGACCAGGCCCTGCGCCGGCGCAAAGCTGAGCAACGCCGCGCCCGCCTGGAAGCGATCGCCAAGGTTTACGTTGAGCGCCGTCACCACGCCATCGGCCGGCGCGCTGATGGTTTCTTCGGCGGCGCCGCCACCGAGTGCGCGCTGCGCCTCCAGGCTGGTCTTGGCATCGTCCAGCGCTTTGCGTGCGGTGGCGACCTGCGACTGCGTCGCCAGGTGCTGTGCGGCCATTTGTTCGACGCGCTTGAGTTCGCCGCTGGCCAGGTCCAGCGCACTCTGCGCCTGCAGGAAAGCATTGCGCGCCACCGGATCGGGCGCGACGCGCAACAGCGCCTGCCCGCGCTGCACGGATTGTCCGGCCGCAACGGTCAAAGCGGTCACCAAGCCGCCATGGCCCAGGCTGATGGTGCTGGCGCGATGCGGATCGCCCGCGGCGACGCCCCATACCTGGACAGTGTCATGGAAGGCCTGGCTGACCGGCGCCGTGGTGGTGATCAGCACGGAGCCTTTCACGTCCGCTTCGTCACCACCATCGTCAGCGGCGCCGCCTTTGCCGCAACCGGCCAGTGCGGCAAGCATCAGTGCCGCCAGTGCGGCACGCGTCAAGGCAAGTCGATTCATAGTTTTGAGGTGGACGCAGTGGATGGTTGGAGATCGGTGCTGCCGAGCAAGGCTTCCAGCGCAATGGCTTGCTGCGATTGCTGGTCGCGCGCGGCAATGGCATCCATATCGGCGCTGAGTGCATTGGCGCGAATAGACAGGTACGTCGGCCAGTCGAGCAGGCCTTTGCGCCAGGCGCTTTCGGCGGCCTGGCTTGCCTCATCCAGGCGCCGGGCCTGCGCCTGCGATTGCCCGCGCTGCCTGGCGAGCGTGTCCTGATCGAGCATCAGCTGGCGGATGTCGTTGCGCGTGGCCAGCACGCGGTTTTCGTAGTCATCCTTCAGCTGTTGCCGCGTCGCTTTTTCGATGGCGATGTTGCCGCGGTTGCGATCGAACAGCGGCAAGGTCAAACCGATATTGATGCCCCACGAAGGCACGCCGGAGTTGTCGCTCTGGCGATCCGGCCCGAACGTCAGCGCGGGGAACTGCGCACGGATCGCCCCGCGCAAGGTCGCCTCCTGCGATTTGTAGCCCGCCTGCAAGGCAAGCAAATCCGGACGCCGCCGCGGCAGATCGGCCAGCGCGGCTTCCACCTGCTCGGGCGTGGGCGAGACCTGGAACGGCTCACCGACCAAGTCCAGCGGCGCATCCGGCGCCAATCCCAGCAGCACGCGCATATCGTGCTCGGCCTGGTGCCGTTGCACGGTGCAGTCTGCCAGCCGCTTGGTGGCATCGGCATAGGCGTTCAAGCCGGCGCTGGCGGCATCGTAGGTAAGGTTTCCTTGCTGCAGCGCTTGGCGCACATAGCCATCCACCGGCGCCAGCGCGGCTTGCTCCCCAGCCAGCCGCTGCTGCTGCTCGCGCAAGGACGTCACCTGGTTGAACAGCTGGCGCGCCTGGGCAATGGTCTGCCATTCCGCCCAGAGCAGGTCCAGGTTGACCTGATCGGCCTGCGCGTTGGCCGCGGCCTTGCGGGTGGAACGCAGCAGCAGGCTGGTGATGTCCTCGCTGATGCCGAAGACGGACGCGGTGCGGTAGCCCGGCATCGGGTGTGTCAGGTATTCCTGGTTGATGTTGACCTGCGGGTCCGGCAGCAAGCCGGCCTGGAAGGCCTGGGCGCGCGCAATGCCCAACTGGTCGCGCATCAGCTTCAGGTCCGGGCTGTTGGCGACCGCCAGGATCGCCACGTCGGTCACGTCCATGCCGTGAGATGGATCGAACCGGTGGGAACGCAGCGCCGGCAGCGGCATGGTGGAGGTATCGGCCGAGAGCTTCGACACCGCCCTGGCACCCTGCCCCGTACCCAGCGGCAACGGCGAGTAGGTGGCGCAACCGGCCACGCCCGCCACGCATGCCGCCAAACCCAGCCGCAGCGCGCGAGCGCGGAAGGGGCGGCGATCAAGCAGTAAATCCTTACGAGGCAACGGCACCTGCAAATCTCCCTTTTGGGATGTTCTTGAGGACACAAGCTATCGCGCTTGGCTTAGCTCACACTTTGCCTTTGCTTAGCCCATTCTTTGGGCTGTCAAGATCGCTGCGCCATGGCCGATAGACACCCATCCGACCGGATGCCGCGGCGGCATTCGCAAGAAATCGTGGCCAAGGCGGAGTTTGCTGCATAAATGTGACGCACGACAGCTTGAACCTCGATCCGACTCACGCGAACTTCACGGCCCGCATTGTTTTATTCTTAAGCTAACTTGGCGGGAAATAGTGGAACGACGCCAACACGCTTGTGAATTCATTTTTGCAGGGGAAACGCATGGGGAAGCGCTGGTGGACTAACGACTGGCTACTGCAGGTGGGGGTTGCGGTCGGCTATGGGCTTCTTTATGTGGCGACAAGTCCCGTTTCCACTGCGCACTGGCCTATTCATGCCGGCATCCGCTTGGCCTGTCTCCTTTTGATGCCGTATCGGTATTGGCCTGCGCTGTACGTTGGCGAGGCAGTGTCCAACGCGTACGAAGTGCTCCCTTGCACGAATCTCGGTACGGCGTGGATCGCCTTTCGCTGCATTCCCCCCTTTACCGTCGCCATGCCCATCGTGTGGTGGTGCCGCAGCAAATTTCCGCCGCTTCCGTCCAGATCGGAGCATGTGGTGGACATCAAGGCTCTGCTCACCTGCATCCTGCTTGTCTCGCTAGGCACCATGGCCTATAGCTGGACGGCGGCCTGCCTCGCAAAAACGGTGGAAAACCCGCTTGCCATACTTTCTTGGCTCATCTGTTTTTTCTTTGGCCCTTACCTCGCCATCGTTTCCGCGGTGCCATGGATATTGATGGCCTGGCTCGACTACCGGCCTGGCCATCTGCGCGAACAAATAAATAGAACATTGGCCAGCCGTTTGACGCTGGATACCCTGGCGCTGCTGGTTCCGGCCGTTGGTCTGCTCGGTTGGCTGCAGCAAACCGGAAACGAACAAACCCGCCTTGCGGCAACCATTTCCATGGCCCTGCCGATGGCTTGGTTAACGTTGAAACACGGCTGGCGGGCGGTGGCGGTAAGCGCACCGCTGGTAATTGCATGCTTTTCCGTCCCCATCCCGCCTGAAGAAGTTTTCGACGACAAGCTCTACCCAATCATGATGTTTCTGACCATTACAGTCACATGCTTGTTTGCGCTTGGCGCACGCATCAGCGTCCAGTTGGAAAAAGAAGAAGAAGAGCGGCTTACCGTGCTGAACGTGCAGCGTGTCGCAAGGCAAAGCCTGCAACTTAGCGAACAGCGCATGCGGCAAACCTCCCAGGCCCTGGAATACCTTGCGGGCACCCTGCATATCACCAATAGCCGTCTATTGGAGCAGATGCGCAGGATCGTGCCGAACATCGAAAGTCATGCCTTCTACAAGCAGGCGCTGAACACACAGAGCCAGGTCTACCGCCTTGCCGAAAGCATGCACCCGGTGGCGTGGCGCGAGCGCGGCTTGCCCGCGGCGCTCAATGAAACGGTCGCGCGCGCGCTGGACGAGGCTGGCATCGCCTATCGTTGCGAAATCAGCGGCCGAGGATTCAGCCGTCTTGCCCCTTCGGTTCTCACCGCCACCTATCGCACGGCGTGCGAAGCGGTGGTCTATGTGACGTCTCGGCTCGCTTGCACTCGGGTCAACCTGATACTGCGCGGCGGGGAAACCAATGGAAGGCGCTGGGTGGTACTTCGCGCGGAAGGCATGCTGGAGGAAACCGGCGTCGCCAGCGCGGTCTATCACTCCGATGAACGCAAACGGCTGGCTGCCAAACTCGGGGCAAGCATGCTGGATATTCCAGAAATGCGCGACCACGTACGTATCTTCGATGGCCTGCTGCATATACGCATGCCTACAGACCGGCTGCAACTGACCGCACTGCTGCATGATGCCGCCGCACACGAGGAGCAAAGAGAGATGCCTCGCCTTGCTCCTCCCACACGGCTATGGGTGAAATAACATTACTGGCCGCCGCCGCCACTGCATCCGATACTTGGGCAAGAGGCCGTTTGAAGTACGCTGAATTGTGTCGTCCCGTTGCTCTGCGGCACCGCAGTCACCGTGGTGGCGCTGTCCTGGTAAACCGTCTGCGCAGCACTTGAAGTTGCACTGGGCGACGTTGACGTCGTTGAACTCTGCGCAGGCGTCGAAACGTTCTGCGCATCGACACCCACCGGCAACACGATCGAGGTGCCATTGGCGGTGCCTACCGCCGCATGCACGGTACCGTTCAGATCGTTGACCTGGATATACCGGATGCCGTTCAACACAAACACGTACACATGCCAATTCGGATTGGCGCTTACGTCTGCGGCGTTCGGCCAGGACTGACCAAGCCCGGTCGCCGGTGCGGCGGTCTGGGCAAAAGCCGTTGAGGTTATGCAAAGAGCCGTCAGGCCGGCGAATGCTGCTTTACGGACAAAACTTCCTTGACGATGGGACATGGGCTTCCCCTGGTGAATGGTAGTTCGCCTACCGGGAATCGAAATGTAGCAGGCGGATCGTGGATAAGTTGAAGAATTCTTTTGTTCGGCCGCCGCACAATTCAGCAACCCGATAAGGGTGGCGAGGCTTTCACGATTTCTTGACCACCCATTTTGCACAGGCATCCATTTGAATCGTGGCAAGCTCTCCAGGCCGGGACCACGTAGGTTTTGCGGTGAGCGCAAGCGAACCCCCAACATTGCCATCCCAAAAGCAGCGATGAGATGCGGTGCCGCCCAATCAACATCGCATCAACACACCTAGGCCGACGCAAAGACGTGCGGTGACCTTTGGCACTCGTTGCCGCGCAGCCAAATGCTAGCCTCCTCCCCTCAAGATCGCGCCACCGGCGACGTGCGGGGAAGTGTCATGGCAAGCACCGTGATCGACCAGTCCCAACGTACCGCCGCAAGGGTGGCAGGCTTGCTCTATCTGCTGCTGATGGCGTGCGGCGTGTTCGGTGAATTCAACGGCCGCGGCAGCATGATCGTGGGTAACGATCCGGCGAAAACAGCCGCGCATATCGTCGACCATCTACTGCTGTTCCGCATAGGCATGGTGAGCGATCTGGCGGCCTTTACCGGCGACATCGCCATGGCAGTCGCGTTGTATGTACTGCTTCGGCCGGTCGGCAGGCATCTGGCCTTGCTTGCGGCGTTCTGGCGAGTGGCGGAAGCAGCGGTGCTCGGCGTGATCACGCTCAACAGCTTCACCATGTTGCAATTGCTGACCGACGCGCGATACGCCACTGTGTTTTCAAGTCAGCAACTGCAAAGTCTCGTCTGGCTTTTCAACGACACGCACGATGCCGGCTACAACATCGGCCTGATCTTTCTATCGCTGGGCTGCATCGTTTTCAGCTGGCTGTTTTTCAAATCCCGCTACATCCCGCGGCTGCTGGCGGGCTTCGGCCTGCTGGCCTATATCGTGATGCTGGCAGGCACGATAACCGCCATCGTCTGGCCCGATAATCCCGTGGGCGACAATTTCGACACTCCTGCAGGCATCTATGAAATCGTCATCGGTTTCTGGTTGCTGCTGCGTGGCGTCGGCCGTCCACCGAGCCGTAACATACCAGCCACGGTGCGTTGATGATCTGCGCTTCACCCGGGCGTATGTTCAAGCCCGTAGACAATTTTCGGAGGCGATATGAAACATCAGCTTTTCACCATCACCCTGCTGATCGCCGCACTCGTCCTCTACAGCGTCGGCATGACTGCCGGTGGCTGGGCTCTCTTCGCTGCAGGCGCCGCGTGCGAACTCTGGTTCTGGGCGCGCATTCTTCAACGCCGCAGTTCTACCAAGTCACTCGCCGCTCCTCGCTAGACCGAATCCATTTAAAGCTGCGTACCGATGCGGTCGCAGGAACAACAGCAAAGGTTTAGTGCAGAAAAAAAGCGCCACAAAGGCGCTTTCTTTCATTCGCAATGGAGGCCAGGGTCGGAATCGAACCGGCGTACACGGCTTTGCAGGCCGCTTCCATCCATTTAAATTCAATAACTTATTAGATTTGCCACCCGCCACGCCCCCCCAAAGAGCACGGTAAACCCAGCTTACCTGGCGACCCCAGTTGCCTCGCCACACCTACGCTGACCTAGAATCAGGACACCACAAGGGGAAAGGGATGGGGAATGCCAGGGGCAGCGACCGATAAAGCCGCCAGGGAGGCGGTCTGCGGCAACTTCACTGTTTGGGGTGCCTCATGAGCGGGAGAGATCCGCTTGGGTACTACGAGGTTTTAGGACTCTACCCCAGCGCTACAGAGGCGGAGATCAAGGCGGCTTTTCGCCGGAAGGCGATGGAATACCACCCAGATCGGTGCAAACTCCCAAACGCCACTGCTCAGTTTCAGAAGATCAACGCAGCGTTTAACGTGCTTGGCAATGCCGAATCACGGGCTGAGTACGATACGGAACCTGTTAAGGCAGGCCCTGCTCCGGGAACCAGACCATGGGCTGCATGGCGGCCACCATCTGCGCCCGTTCGGTGCTCCGTATGCGACAAAGTATCAGCCCAACCCAGTTACGCGATTTTCTATCGGGTGACCAGTTTCCTGCTGGCGACGCAACAAGCGGCCGTCCAAGGCACCTACTGTAAAAAGTGCGCGGAAAAGGCCTGCTTCAAAGCAACCGCACACACCTGGGCACTCGGGTAGTGGGGCTTTCCATGGGGGCCGATCTACACTCTGTCCGCGCTATTTACCAACCTGATAGGGGGCAAACGGCCTGCAACAGTGAACGCGCGTGTTCTGACTCACCAAGCACAATATTTTGCCGACATCAAAGAGTTCGATCTGGCTCGCGCCATTGCCAATGACGCCTTGAAATTGGCGCTCAAACTGCCGCCAAACAAGGACAAAGAAGCGGCAGAACTACGCGCCTTCTTAGACGCATTCATAACCGCACTTCCAAGCAGTCGCTCACTCCATCTCCCCAGCCATTGGCAGCAAATCAAGCGTCCGTTCTTCGCTCAACTTGGCGCCATGGTGGCACTGTTCAGTGGGCTCGCTTTCGCGATTCAGTGGAATGCGCAGCGAGAGCATCAGGAGGCTATTGAATCGTATAACCCCAATCCAACCCCAGACCCCCAGCCAGTAGTGGGCGAGCAAAGCAACAGCTCGCAGACGCCACAAAAATCGCCTTCTACGATATGCGATCGACCTTCCGCTGTGACACCTCCACCGGGTTACGTCATGGACTGCCCCAAAAACAACCGACCTGCAGATACACCCGCTGTCGGACGATGAGTTTTAGTACGGGCAAGCGTGATGAATTTCGCAAGCTAACTTCATAGTCTCACCGCAAAAAGGCTTGCTAAGCTCAAGACGCTGCAAGTGATACGGGTTTCAAATCACAAGGAAAAGCAAATGTTGGCAACCCACTTAGATGCTGAAACTCGGTACACCAAGTTAAGAATTGAAACACTGAAAGCCGCCACAGTGCTCATTGGCACCGAGATCAGCCCTACCCTTAAAGCCACTGAAATCAACCCGGTCGCGTTGATGGCGTCGAGAGAATGGACAACCTCCAGCTTAAGGATAAAGAATTGGAACTGGACCGAAGGCTATTCTAGCTTCAAGTTTCAACATCCTAAGCGTTTCGAGATGGCGCTCTGGGATTCCAATAGGCTTATTGGACTCTCGCTTGGACGACCAACATATCATGGCAAATCGCTCCGCATGGACTTTATAGAGGCGTCACCACCCGATCTTGGTGATCGTCCGCCAATATTTGAAGCGATGGAGCTAGCGTACAGAATTTACGGAAGGCTGATAAATGCGAAGCAGCTCAGAATCATGAATCCTGCAAATGACAAAGTAAGGTCCTACTATGAGACGTTTGGATACCAGTACGTCTCCAAGGGAGACTACCTATTCATGGAGATCATATGATGAGCAAAAAAACGTCTGACATAAATGATGCGCGCCGGAAAAAGCACGCCAAGACCGGATCAACCATGAAGGAGATCATGGAATCAGAGGCAAGAAGGCTCAGGAAGAATAAGCATCTGTCAAAAAACGAGCCATCCAATCTTGTATCCGGCGACATGGATAAATTCCTTCGTGGCGGGGAGGACGATGATCATGAGGAAGATGACCATGAATAAACCGAATCAACCACTTACCGAAGCTGACATGCAAAGAACGCCAATGCCAGGCGAAGTCTCACCAGAGGATGCTGCGACAAAGGCGCGTGAATATGCCATACGCGAAATGGCCAAACTGAAGAAGACGAGGCCAATCGAGAAGCCACAGGTGACAAAATAGACGCTTTTTTTACAGGGACCTGAAAAATATGATTGCGGCTGCTGAAAAAACCGACAACGATGATGGGATCGAAGCGGGGATGTTTTATGCCATCGTTGACGAGATGGAACGAGTGTGGGGGGAGCCTGGCTTCAGCGGAGAAGCCAGGGAATATAAATGGTTGGAAGAAAACTATGGCGTCACCGAGGAGGATGACGTTAATTGGCAGCTCGCCCTCCAGTATTTCGTAACCCACGATCTTCCTGAGGAAGATATGGAGGACCCGGAAGTAATGGACTTCCTTGATGACTACAATGCAGTTCGGGCGTTCTTGAAAGGACTACTTTTGAAGTACAGAAGTAGTGACAAGGTTTTTCCAAGAAAATAAACGAGTTTGGTTTGCATCCTCCAAGACCGCTTCACAATCTGCGATACGATCCAAACATTCCATCGATCAATGCGGCACAGGCAAGGTAATTGATACATTCCAAAATTTATCTGATCAGATAGATTTGGCTGTTTACCACAAGAAGGTTGCGCCACCCATTCTCATAAGTAGGGACCTCGGCCTATACCCAGTGGAGTGCGTTCGATAAGCGATGGGTGCTCCGCTTCGCAGCCCGGCGCAAGAAACAAATTATGGGACCACCGACCCGGTGGTCCCCGACGACCCCATGTATCCCGTCATTTGGTGACCCGTTCGACATACTGCGCCTGCCCGCCGATGTTCGTCCGGTTCGGCACAAGGCCGCGGCAGTGCCAGCCCCATACCGCCGCCCTCGCCGTTAGAGGGGGACCGCCGTTCACTGCGGCATCATGCCGCAGCAGCGGCCGGCCGGCGCACTACACAAGGCATTCACAAGCCACAATCAAAAATTGATGAAATGACCAGTGGTTTGGGGTCGGCCTGGGACATGAAACGCAACACCACATCTCGCGCAAGGGGCACGGAGCATGGGGAATGGACAGTGGAAAGGCACTTGGCTGAGGCAAATTGCTTTCGCCATTGGCTACGCAATCATTTACGAGGCTCAGCACCCTTTTTCCGCACCTCAGTTTTTTCTCGGCTCCGCCGTGCGGCTTATCTGCCTGTTGTTCGTACCCTACCGCTATTGGGCTGCGCTAGCGGTCGGTGAGGCGATACCCAACTGGCTGGTGGTCTACCCGTGTCTGGACCAGCTCGGCGCAGCATGGGTAGCGGTGCGCGCCATTCCGCCCATTGTGGTGGTCATGCCCGTCGTATGGTGGTGCCGCTCACGCCTGGCGCTCTTTCCAACTGACCGCCTGACCGATATCAAAGCGCTGTTGGTTTGCATCCTGGTGTCGTCGCTGGCTTGGACCGGATACAGCTATCTGGCCTTGAATTTAGCCATCATCCAGCCTGGCGACGCCCATCCTCGCACGATCATGGCCTTGGGCTACTTTACCGGCAACTATTTCGCCATCTTGGCATTGGTACCTTGGGCGCTGATAGCGCGCTTTGAATATCGCATAGGCCAGTGGCGCGAAAAGCTCCGCCGCGCGTGGGAAAGTCGCCTGGTCCTTGAAGGCTGGGTGATCATGCTCCCGGCAGCCGCCCTCTTAGGCTTCTTTGTCTACCGCCACGACAAGGACTACCAGGAGTTGATCCTCGGTGCGATGTTCTTGCCCGTCGCTCTGCTGACGCTGCAACACGGCTGGCGAGGGGCTGCGTTTGGCGGAACTATTGCGATTATCTGCGCCGCGATTGTGGTACCGAGCCAGTGGCAGGACGCGAGCGCAACCGTCATCCAGGCCGAGCTATTTCTCGCTGGGACGATAACGGCCTTGTTCGCCTTGGGTGCGCAAATCAGCTCCCACAAGATGCGCGAACGCCAACAGCTTCAAGACGCACTCAGCATCCAGAAGTTGGCGCGCCAAAGCTATCAACAAGGTGAACTTCGGCAGCGCCAAATCGCGCAGACGCTGGAGCACGTCGCCAGCACGCTGTACGTTTCGTATGGCCGACTGCTACAGCAAAGACGACACATATCTTCGGTGGTCGATGATGAAAGCCACTACCTGCAGGCGATATCCGCTCACAAGCAACTCCATCTACTTGCAGAGCGATTGCATCCCATGGCGTGGCGCGAACGGGGGCTGCCCGCCGCACTCAACGACACCGTAGGCGGGGCACTCGACGAAGCAGGCATTGCATATAGCTGCAAGATCGTCGGCCGCGGCTTCACACGCGCGCAACCTGCTGTCCTTTCTGCGGCGTATCGTGCAGCTTGCGAGGCGATTGTTTACGTCAGCACCCAGGTGGCTTGCTCAAGCATTCAACTCACTCTTCGTGGCGGCGAAACCAACGACGCGCGCTGGATTTTTGTTGGTGTAGAAGGATTGATCGACGAGACTAAGGTAGCGAACGTCATTCTTGATACCAGGGAGCGGCAACGACTTGCTGCCAAACTCGGGGCGAGCGGCCTTGATCTTGGTGAGCTACACGACCATGCGTGCCTTTTTGACGGCGAGGTCCACCATCGCACTGGACGTCAGCGATTTAGCGTCACAGTGCTGCTGCATGACCCTCAAAAAACAGGGCGGAGGCGTGACCTCACCTCCGCCGCTGGACGTCTTTGGGTGCAGTAACTACTGCACCTGCGTAACCACGCCCGGTCCAGAACAGCCATAGGCCGGGCAAGATGCCGCCTGGTTTTGTACAGCAAATGTCGTGGCACCGCTGCTTTGCGGGATCGCCGTCACAGTCGTGGTGGCATCTTGATATACCACTTGTGACGCCGCTGACGCCCCGCTGGCTGTGGTCGTGACGTGCTGCGCATCGACACCAACCGGTAGCACAATCGTGGCTCCATTCGCGGTACCAATGGCTGCGTGAACGGTTCCGCTGATGTCATTGATCTGTACGTATTTGATGCCGTGGAGGCGGAACACGTAGACGTGCCAATTCGGAGCGGCGCTCACGTCTGCCGCATTCGGCCATGACTGTCCCAGCCCGGTCGCCGGCGCCGAGGTTTGAGCCGTAGCTGTTGACGCCAATCCGATGGTGAGCAGACTTGCAATGACAGCTTTCCGAATACTTCCTTGAGTGCGCGACATGGGTAATCCCCCGGTGATGGTCAGTGCTGACCGTAGGTGAAAGGTAGCGGTCTGCCTGTGTGCTTATGAGGCAAGTTTCGCACGCGGGCGGTGAATTATTCAGCACCCCAGCGACCTATATGCGAACTTTCACGAATCGTTGACACATCCCCAGCGCTGCCCGCCAGTTTCAACTAAAACAGCCCTACCCGTTATTTTTTTCTCAATGAACACACGCGACAATCGCAGGCGTATTGCACTGAGTTTTTCCTCCAGCCAAAGCAGCAGATTCACAGGCTGGTAGTGCGGTGATAGCCGCGCCAAACGTTAGATAAAAGAAGCGGGCTATGCGCTGAATATCCGTCGAGGTGCGCGGCATGGTTTCTTTAAGCCATCCGAACACACGGCGACTTGATAGCGCCCGCTTGAAATTGACTCATGAATTCTTCCAGGTGGTACTGCACCACGCGGTAAAGATGCAACAGCTCGCCGTTGATGTTTTTGTGCACTGATCTCGGCACGCCGATCTTGCAGGAAGAGAAACGCCGCGTCGCCCGCAAACACTTCGATGTAGCAATCGTAGGCGAAAGGTAAAGCAGATGCCGCAACCCGCCAAATCATGGGGTGCCGCTTGCCCTCTACGGCATTCCGGCACCACAAGACGGTTGAGGCCAGTTTGACACTCAACACAATTGACCACGAGGAAAGGCTGCTGGCGCTTAGTCGTGCGCCAAGAAAAAAGGCGCCGGAAGGCGCCTTGATTTCTTGTACGCAATGGAGGCCAGGGTCGGAATCGAACCGGCGTACACGGCTTTGCAGGCCGCTGCATGACCACTCTGCCACCTGGCCATTGCGCTAGACCGCAACCTTAGCAGGTCGGGCCTCGCTTTAAAAAACAAAACCTCGGCTCACCGAGGTTTTGCTTGAATCTGGAGCGGGAAACGAGACTCGAACTCGCGACCCCGACCTTGGCAAGGTCGTGCTCTACCAACTGAGCTATTCCCGCGTCGGAGCGGATAACTATAGCAGAACCCAGCCCAATGTGAATAGCCTGCGGCGGCTCGGATAGGGCTGGCCATCTTCGTGCAGCGGTCCGGTAAAGTTGAATGGCCTTGCTTGTGTTTCCGTGCCAGGAAGACTGCTCTTGTGGCTACTCCCGCCTCCATCCTGATGACCCGCCCCGCGCATGACCCGGTCTCCTGATCCGGACCTGCCGCTGTATCGCATCAGCCTGGATCATCGCCAGGTGAAGCTGCCGGATGCTTTCGCGCTGCCCTTCGATGTGGCGGCCCACGAAGAGGCCGCCTTCGCCCGCCATGGCATCCCCTGCCCGGCATCCATTGCGCGCAGCGTGCGCAAACGACAGGCGGAATTTCTGGCAGGCCGCCTGGCAGCGCGTGCGGCGCTGGCGGCCTGCGGTGCTCCGGATGCCGAATTGGCGATAGGACCGACGCGCCAGCCGGTATGGCCGCAGGGTTATCTGGGCAGCATCTCCCACACCAGCAACCTCGCGGTGGCAGTTGCCCTGCCGGCGTCGCGGTTGCGCGGCGTCGGCATCGATCTGGAGCACGTCGTAAGCCCTGCCACCCTGCACGCACTGCACGCCACCGTGGTGGATGACGACGAAAGAAAACGATTGGCCCAAGCCGCTCTCGTGCACGGGTGGCCGGTGGTGCTTACTGCGGTGTTCTCGGCCAAAGAGAGTTTCTTCAAGGCCAGCTTCGCCACCGTCGGGCGGCTGTTCGACTTCCATGCTGTGCGCGTACTGCGCTTCGACGCCGACAACGGCGAGATCGAGGTGGAAGTGGTCGAGCAGTTGGCCGAGCCGTTCATGCCGGCGACGACGTGGACGCTTCGCTGTCAACGCTTGAATCCGCAGACGCTGCTTACGCATATGGCGTGGTGACAACGCCCGGTTGTTTCCTGTCACGAGATTCATCAAAAACTCCGCCCCCGGACATTCATTTCAAGTGTTCACGGCAAATACGGATACGGAAGGCCGCCCTTCAAAAATCGGTTGTTCGATGGATCGCAGCGCTTCTCCCAGCGCTGCGATCCTGACTAGGGCCTGTTACCAATTAATACGAATACCGGCCCTGCCGCCGTAGCCGTCGCCGTGATTGCTCACGCCGATGTCGTAGCCGACGTTGGCATACACGAACACATTGCGCGCCAGTTGCGAGCTGAGCCCGGCACGCAGGCCGACCCATGAGCCTTGCAAGTTGGAGTGGAAGCTCACCGGCGTGGTCGGCGTGGAGAACGCCACGCCCGGATTGGCCATGAATTCGCGCCACAGGTCGACACGCAGCCATGTGCTCATCAGCCGTGGCTGCGAAGTGTCGCCGCCTAGTGCCCAGTTCTTCTTGGCTTCGGCGCCGACGCGGCCGGCGAGCGAATTGGCATTGTCGAAGTACACGCTGGACGCCGCATCGGAGGCATCGTTGAAGGACGTGGTCTGATACACCAGCTGCGCCTGCGGTACGAACACCCAGCCGTTGCGCAATGCGATCGGATAGCCGCCTTCGACCGATGCGCCGACACCGCGGCCTTCGGTCTTCAGCGGCGCCATGCGCGTGGAGCTGGCCTTGATGTTGTAGCCGGTACCCTGCAGCACCAGGTCGGTGTACCAACCGGATGTGCTCAGATGCGTCCAGTAGCCGCCGAGCGTGTAGTTCTGCAGCTGATCGTGGCCGGCGGTGATGCCGTTGAAGTTCTTGACGTCACCGGCAACCTGGCCGAGGGCGATGTACACGCCAGCGATGTCACTACCGTTGTCGTGCTGGCCGCGATACAGGTCGACACCGGCTTGTACGGCGAACAAGTCATCGCTGTAGCTCGGCCCCTTGTCGCCGTAGATGCCCAGCCTGCCGCCATCGCGCGATTGGTGCTGGGCGATGACGCGCGCCCAAGTGCTGTCGTCATGCGTGTTGCCGGCTTGCAGTACGCCATCGCCGACGCGCTCTTCCAGGCTGTCCATCAGGCCCTGCCCGTAGGACAACGCCATCGAGGGGATCGCGGTGTAGAGCGACACTTCCTGGCGATAGAGCGGAACGGTGTTCTGCGGGGGCGGGGTTGTTGTGCCCGTGCCGGAAGGCGACGGAGTCGGGGCCGGCGCGGGTGTCGGCGCAGGCGTCGGCGTCGGTGTTGGTGCGGGCGTCGGTGCGGGCGTCGGTGTTGGTGCGGGCGTCGGTGCTGGCGCAGGTGTCGGCGTCGGCGCGGGCGTCGGTGCTGGCACAGGTGTCGGCGTCGGCGCGGGCGTCGGTGCTGGCGCAGGTGTCGGCGTCGGCGCGGGCGTCGGTGCTGGCGCAGGTGTCGGCGCAGGTGTTGGTGTTGGTGCCGGCGTCGGCGTTGCGCACGCCGGAGCGCCCGGCATCAGCGAGCAATCCAGCTGCGATCGCAGATACCAATTCTCGGTACTGCTGCCATCGGTCGCACCACGATAAAGCGAGTACTCATACGGGCCGGCCGCGACCGCGCTAGCCAGGCTGAACGCGTTGGTGGCAGTCGTACCGCCGTTGATCGCCTGCACCACTTCAATGCCGTTGGCCGTGGTCAGCGCGCCGGGGCCGCCCGCATTGGTGATGCGCAGCGCGGTGCTGCCGGTGGCGGTACCGCCATTGATCACCAACAGATCCGAAGCCGAACCGTCGCCGCCCAGATAGGTGTTGAGCGCAACGACGCTGCCCGTGCCGCCGACGTAGTTGGTGGTGACGAGTTTGTTGCCCGTGCCGGTGCCGCCCACCTGCACCAGACCGTTGTTGTTCAACGTGCCGTTGACGGTGAAGCTGCCCTTGGTGCTGCTGCCCAGCGCGGACAGCGCATCGGCCACCGCAACGGTGCCGCTGTTGGTGACCGTGCCGGTGACGCTGCCATAGCCGCCCAGCGTGGCGCCTGGGGCTACCGTGGTGGTGCCGCCGCCGCTCAGCGCTGCGCTGGCATGGCTGTCGTCACCCACCACGAGCGTGCCCGCGTTGACGTTGGTATCGCCGCTATAGGCGTTGTCGGCATTGAGGACAGTGACGCCGCTGCCGATCTGGTTCACGCCGCCCGTGCCTGTGATGGCGCCGGCAAAGGTGTAGGTATTCGAACGATCGAAGGCGAGCGTGCCGTTGTCGGTGACATCCCCGATGATGGAACCGCTGGTGCCGCCATTGCCAAGCTGCAGCGTGCCGGCCGTGATCGTGGTGCCGCCGGTGTACGTGTTGTCGTTCGTCAGCGCCGTGGTGCCGCTGCCGATCTGGTTCACAACACCCGCACCGGAAATGGCGCCGGCGAAGACATAGGTGTCCGAACGATTGAACGCGAGTGTGCCGTTGTCGGTGACGTCGCCGATGATGGAGCCGCTGGTGCCGCCATTGCCGAGCTGCAGCGTGCCGGCCGCGATCGTCGTGCCGCCGCCGTAGGTGCTGTCGCCCGCGAGCGTCAGCGTGCCGCTGCCGGCCTTGGTCAGCGCGCCGGCGCCGGTGATGCCTTGCGCGAACGTGCTGTTGAAAGACTGCGTATCGATCGTGCCGCCGGCCGCGTTGACGGTCACGGCGCGCGTCGATGCCGGATCGAAGCTCTGCGTGAGCTGCAGGGTGCCGCCGTTGAAGGTAATTCCACCCGATGCATCGCCGAGTGCGCTATCCGCACCGACCGCGAGCGTGCCGTTGTTGATGAAAGTACCGCCTGCATAAGTGTTGACGCCGGTGAGCGTGGTCGTGCCCGAACCGATCTGCGCCACGTTGCCGCTGCCGGAAATCACCTGGCCGTAAGTCACGGCGTCGCTGCGGTCGAAGGCCACCGTGCCATTGTCGGTAATGGCCGTGTTGATGCTGCCTGCCGTACCACCGTTGCCCAGTTGCAAGGTGCCGCCGTTGTCCACCGTCATGGTGCCGGTGTAGTTCGACGTGTCGGCGGCGAGGATCAGCGCGCCGCCCTGCACTTCCGCCGAGGTCAGGCCAGTCAGGTTGGTGCTGAGCGGATTGGCGATGGTCCAGGTGCCGCTATCTTGCTTTTGCAGCGTCTGGAAGCCGGAAATCGGGCTGGGCAGCGTATCGCTGCCGGTACCGTTCAAGGTGAGCAGGTTGTTGCCACCGCCGCCGTTGATGCTGCCGGTCACCGTCGAGCCGGTATAGAGGCGCAGGGTGTCGTCACCACCGTAAAAATGCAGGTTGCCTTTCACCTGGCCCTTGTTGGTGAAGTCCACCGCACCGCTGCCGGAAGCGCCCAACACATCAGCGTTGCCGCCGTTCACGTCGGTCTCGATAACACCGGTGGCATTGTTGATCACGGTGTTGAGGCCGGATGGAGTCTGCAGCCAGATGGCCGCACCGTTGATCGCCCGGATGGTGCCGTTGTTGATGATGGTGTTGCCGATGCCAATGGGATTCACCGCTTCGGCGTCGCCAGCCGTGCCGCTAGACAATACGGTAGCGCCCTGCGCTATCGTCAAGGTGCTGTTGTCGTGGAATTCGATGGTGTTTTTGCCGTCGCCGTAACCGCCGCCATTCTTGGTCGTGGCCGCGTTCTGCACCAAGGCGCCCGACTGCAAGGTGATGTTCGCATTGTCGCCAAGCGAAATGGCCGGGGCGTTCCCCACCACCACTTGGGCATTTGACTGTACCGTCACCGTCGCGCCGGCATCCGCCGAACCCGTGCCAACCGTGCTGGTGTACGTCGACGTCGTGTCGCACGTCGTGTTATTGGACGCATCGGTAGTGCAATTGGCGTACGCCTGCGACGCCAACAGGCTCAGCGAGGTCATGACAGCCAGGCAGACGCCCTTGTGCTGCGGCCATGCATGCTTGCTTGAAGCAGCAGGAGAGCCGGCGGTCAAGGCGTTGGCGCGAGTCGTTTCGTTTTTCATATTGGCCCTTGCATCAAGTGAGATTCCTTTTTCCGCAGCCCGACAAAAGGCCCCCCACGTCGATGCGGCGCATCGATGCAGACCCGTTTGAATGCAGTGCGGAAATTCAGCTAGCGGTGCGCTGGCGAGCCATCCTCCTGGCTCGCTGCGGCGCTGCTGTTTCTATGACGCAATAGGATATCGATGAATCCGATATGGCCATTCAGACGATTCCTAAAAATAGAAAACAAAAAAAGGCAGATGACTGTTTTTTGTCCTTTACTGATATGGACTCGGTTTCGGCAATCATCCGTATGCCTCAACATGCTGTCATGACGAGGCATGGCTGGCCTTAATTGACAATATGCACCGTGCAAGGCGAATCGGCGGGCTCAAAGCGCTCGCGTGCATGCAGCAGCACGCACATTGTCAAAAAGATCCTCCGGCAAGCAATGGATACTGAGGCGTCGTCTCGCAGGAACGCGCCACTACCACTTCACTCGAAAACCAAGGGTGCCTTTCACCGAAGTGCGACAAGCCGGTCTTGCCCCGCACCTCGCCATAGATCGAGTACCGCCCTCAATCCAGCGAGCCCTCTATACCCGGGCCGCCCCACAGCCGTTGCGGCGGAGGTGGAATACAGGTCGCTGTCGAAGCGCGTCCGGCGCTATTGGCCATCCACGTAGAAACCGCCATCGCCATACCAGGTGAGCGTGGTGTTGATGCCATAGCTGTGGGTCTTGATGCGGCCGGTTCCGTACACCGACGTAACGCTGGACTGGTAACGACCGGCCTACAATGCTGCACCTGCCACTAGCGCACCACTTGAGGTATCTCCCAGCCTGGCGTCAATGCCGGCTTCGGTTTTCCAGGTGGAGATGCCGTAGTCGGCGCCGCTGGTGGCCGCCTGGCCAATGATGACCGACGCGACCGGAACGAAAAAAGGGGCTTTCGCCCCTTTTTTCAAGGATCCACGGACATTCAAGGACGTCCGCGTATCGATATTTGGAGCGGGAAACGAGACTCGAACTCGCGACCCCGACCTTGGCAAGGTCGTGCTCTACCAACTGAGCTATTCCCGCATTGGAGCCGCGCATTTTAGCGACTGAAACGAAACCGTCAAGCGTTCTTGTCCTGTTCCGGCGCAGACCGCGTGGCGGCCATGGCGTCTTCGTGCAGGGCCGGCCAGGCGGCGCGCAGGTAATGCAGGCCCGACCAGATGGTGAGCACGCCGGCCAGCACCAGCAGGCCCTCGCCGATGTGGTACAGGCGCAGGGCTTCGGCTTCCTTTTCGTGCTGCAGGATCAGCACGATCAGCGCCACCATTTGCATCACCGTCTTCAGCTTGCCGATGAACGCCACGCGCACGGTGGCGCGCATGCCGACCTCGGCCATCCATTCGCGCAAGGCGGAAATGCTGATCTCGCGACCCACGATGATGGCCGAGGTCACCGCCATCACGATGCCGGACCAGTCGCCGCGGTGGGACGCCACCAGCAGGAACAGCGTCACGGCCACCATCAGCTTGTCCGCAACCGGGTCCAGGAAGGCGCCGAATTTGGAGGTCAAGCCCATGCGGCGGGCGAGATAACCATCGAGCCAGTCGGTGACGGCCGCCAGGGCGAACACGATGGCGGCCGTGATGTTGTGGCCGCGAAACGGCAGGTAGAACACCAGCACCATCACCGGCAGCAGCGCTACGCGGAACAGCGTCAGCCAAGTCGGTAGATTGATGCGCATGGGCTCCTTCCAATAGGGGTGCAGTGTCTCACGAACGCGCGTGATCAGGCATGGAGTGCGTCATAGATACGCTCGGCCAGGCTGCGGTCGATGCCTTTTACTTGCATCAGTTCCTCGACACCGGCCGCTTCCACGCCCGCCAAACCGCCGAATGCCTTCAGCAAGGCGGCGCGGCGGCGTGCGCCGACGCCTTGCACGTCCTCCAGCACACTACGCTCGCGCGCCTTCTCCCGGCGCTTGCGATGTCCGCTGATGGCAAAGCGATGCGCCTCGTCGCGCACCGCTGCCACCAAGTGCAGCGCAGGCGATGTCGGCCCGGGGTGAATCTCGCGACTGGAGCCGGCCAATACCAGCGTTTCCTCCCCTGCGCGCCGGCCCGGGCCCTTGGCCACGCCAACCACTTCGATGCCGGTGATGCCCAGCTCGCGCAAGACGTCCAGCGCTTGCGCCACCTGCCCGGTGCCACCGTCGATCAGCAGTACGTCGGGGCGGACGCCCTCGCCTTCGGCCACCTTGCGGAAACGGCGGGTGAGCGCCTGATGCATGGCGGCGTAGTCGTCGCCGGGCGTGATGCCGGCGATGTTGAAGCGGCGGTAATGCGATTTCTCCGCCCCTTCCGGCCCGAACACGACGCATGAGGCCACCGTGGCTTCGCCGCGCGTATGGCTGATGTCGAAGCATTCGATGCGCTTGGGCGGTTCGTCCAGGCCGAGCACGTTCTGCAGATCATCGAAGCGCGTGCCCAGGGTCTGGCGGCTGGCGATGCGCGAGGTGAGCGAGGCCTGCGCGTTGCGTTCGGCCATCTGCAGGAACTGCGCACGATCGCCGCGCACGCGCGTCTTGATTTCCACCGCATGGCCGCATTGCTGCGTGAGCATGTCGCTGAGCAGTTGTTCGTCTTCGATCGCCTCGCCCAGGATGATCTCGCGCGGTACCGGCCGATCCAGGTAGTACTGCGCGGTGAACTGCGCCAACACGTCGGCGGGTTCGGCATCCAGCGGCAGGCGAGGGTAGAAATCGCGCGTGCCGAGGCTGATGCCGTTGCGGAAAAACAACACGCTGACGCAAGCGATGCCCGATTCGATGCGGCAGGCGATCACGTCCATGTCCGCCGTCGCGCCTTGCACATGGTTCTGCGCATGCAGCTTGCGCAAGGTGGCGATCTGGTCGCGCAGCGCGGCGGCGCGTTCGAAGTTCAACGCGGTACTGGCCTGTTCCATCGCGGCCACCAGTTCGTCGATCACCGCGCTGCCGCGGCCTTCCAGGAACATCTCGGCGTGACGCACGTCGTTGCGGTAATCCTCGGCGCTGATCAGGCCCACGCAAGGCCCGGTGCAGCGGCCGATCTGGTATTGCAGGCAGGGCCGCGAACGATTGCGGAAATAGCTGTCCTCGCATTGACGCACTTTGAACAGCTTTTGCATCAGGTTGAGGCTTTCGCGCACGGCGAAGGCGCTGGGGAATGGACCGAAGTAGCGCCCCGGCTGGTTGCGTGCACCGCGGTGGAAGGCCAGGCGCGGATAGTCCTCGCCCCCGGAGAGATAGATGTACGGATAGCTTTTGTCGTCGCGCAGCAGGATGTTGTAGCGCGGCTTCAGCGCCTTGATCAGCTGGGATTCCAGCAGCAGCGCCTCGGCCTCGGTACGGGTGACGGTAATTTCGCAGCGGGCGATCTGCGACACCATCGCCGCGATGCGCGGCTCCATGCGCGGCTTGAGGAAATAGCTGCCCACCCGCTTCTTGAGGCTGCTGGCCTTGCCTACGTACAGCAGTTCGCCACCCTCGTCGAAGTAACGATAGACGCCGGGCGAGGTGGTGAGCGTACTGACAAAGGCCTTGCCGTCGAAGGCCTGGGAGGAAGCGGGCTGCATGGGCAGGATTTTAGCCCGATTGCCAGATTTTCAATGCCTGCCATTCAGCCCGTGCGCAGGCGCTGCAGCAGGCCCTGGACGCCGCGCTCGGCCAAGGCCACCGATTGCGCGAAAGCAGTGCGTTCCTCGTAGTAGGGATCGGGAAAATCCCGTGGCGGCGTGGTGCCGGCCCAATCCAGGAACAAGGCCAGCCGGTCGTGCACGTTGCCGCCGAAGACGCGCCGCATGTCGCGCAGGTTGTTGCTGTCCATCGCCAGCAGCAGGTCGTAGCGCTCGGCATCGTCGGCGCGCAGTTGGCGAGCGCGATGCGGTTCCAAGTCGTAGCCGGCAGATGCCGCAGCGGCGCGCATGCGCGGGTCGGCCTGTTCTCCCGCGTGCCAGCCGCCGGTACCGCAGGACGCCACTTCAATGCCCAGCCCGGCTTCTGCGAGGTGTTTGCGGGCAACCGCCTCGACCAGTGGTGAGCGGCAGATGTTGCCGAGGCAGACAAACAGAACGGACGCAACAGTCACGCTTGCATACCTTGAAAGTTAACGATGGCTTTCATAACATGATAGCAAAATACGCTATCAATACCGCCATGAAGGCTAAACACAGCAGGACGCTGGAATCCATCTATGCCGTTCCCACCCTCGGCAGCGTCCTTTTCGCCGAAGTCGAAGCATTGATAGTCGCCCTAGGTGCAATGGCGCGCTAACTTAAGCGCGTGTCTCGACGCTTGTCGTGATACGCCCCCTCCCCTGCGACAGTAGGGGAGGGCTGGGGTGGGGTTGCTTGTGCTTTAGCGTGCAGCCGAATGTCGCCATGACTTCTGATAGCAAGACACACATGGCGGCGACGTCTGGTTCCGCTCGCTGCGCTCGCACCCCACCCTAGCCCTCCCCTACTTCGCAGGGGAGGGGACGCATCCTGGCGAGCGAGGCGTGCACGCTAAAGTTAGTGCCATTGGCCCTAGGTGGAGACATTCGAGAAGGCAGCGGATCGCGTGTCGTCTTTGAGCTAGCCGGCGCACGCATCTATCTGCACTGCCCACACCCAGGAAAAGAGGCAAAAAAGTACCAGGTGGAAGAATTGCGGAAATGGCTGATCGAGAAAGGCATCCACCCATGAACAGCATGACGTACAAGGGCTATACCGCACGCATCGACTTCGATGAAAGCGACAATATCTTTGTGGGGCGCGTGCTAGGCATCAAAGACAACATCGGCTTTCATGGCAAGTCCGTAAGTGAACTGACGAAAGACTTCCATGCCGCCATCGAGCACTACCTGGTTGACTGCAAGGCAACGGGCCGCAAGCCGGAGCGGTCGTATTCCGGCAATCTCATGCTGCGTATTTCGCCGGATGTTCACGCCCATGTCGCCACCAGGGCGGCCGTGCACCGCAAGAGCATCAATGAGTGGGTCGAAGAAGTGCTTGCAAACGCCAGATAGCCCTCACTTGCCCAGCCAAGCCTCGGCCCGCTGCAAGTCGGCTTCCGTATCGATACCCGGCGGAAACGGCTCGGGCGTCATTCGGACGGCAATGGCATAGCCGTGCTCCAGCACCCGCAACTGCTCCAGCGACTCAGCCTGCTCCAACGGCGTGCGTGCCAGACCGGCGTATTGCTGCAGGAATCCCGCACGATACGCATAGATACCAATATGCCGCAGAAACGGCACCGCCTCCGGCAGCTTGTCGCGATCTAGCGCAAACGCGTCCCGCGCCCACGGTAGCGGCGCGCGGCTGAAGTACATGGCGCGGCCTTGCGATGAGCAGACCAGTTTCACCACATTGGGGTCGAACAGCTCATGCGCATCCACGATCGGCGTGGCGAGCGTCGCCATCGGGGCGTTGTCTTCGGCAAGCGCTTGCGCCACTTCGCGGATGCCGGCCGCGGGCGCAAAGGGTTCGTCACCCTGCAGGTTCACCACGACGGTGTCCGGCGGCCAGCCATAATGCGCCGCGCATTCGGCGAGGCGATCACTGCCGGAGGCATGCTCGCTGCGGGTCATGCAGACATCCACGCCCTGCTCCGCCAACACGTCGACGATGCGCTCATCGTCGGTTGCCACGACGACTTGCGTGGCGCCGGCCTGCAAGGCGCGCCGGGCAACGCGCACGATCATCGGCACGCCGCCGATCAGGCGCAGGGGCTTGCCTGGAAGGCGGGTGGAGCCGTAGCGGGCGGGAATGGCGACGATGAAGTGGGGGATGGTTGGCATGTGTGTCGTCGAGCAGGTCGATGGCGTGGCCGCATCGCCATCCCGGTGAAAACCGGGGCGGCGAAGCAGATGGCTCTGCGCGAGAGATTAGCTCAACGCAAACCCGCAACCGTTGGCCAGTTCCATGAACCCTGGGAATGAGGTTGCGACATTGGCGCAGTCACGAATCGTCACCGCGCCTTGCGCCACCAATCCTGCCACGGCAAAGCTCATCGCAATGCGATGATCGCCATGGCTTTCCACCGTGCCGCCCTCGATCGCGCCGCCATCGATGATCGCACCGTCCGGCGTCTCCTCGATGCGAACGCCAAGCGCGCGCAGGCCCGCGGCCATGGTGGCGATGCGATCCGATTCCTTGACGCGCAGTTCTGCAGCGCCACGCACCACGGTGCGTCCCTTCGCCAACGACGCAGCCACAAACAAGGAGGGAAACTCATCGATCATGTCCGGCACCAGCGCTTCCGGTAGCTCGATGCCATGCAAGGGTGCGTGCCGCACGACCAGGTCGCCCACGGCTTCGCCGCCGCTTTCACCTTGATTCTCGATGCGAATATCGGCGCCCATCAGGCGCAAGGCGTCAAGCAAACCGGTGCGGCGCGGATTCAAACCCACCGCGGGCAGGCGCAAGACCGAGCCCGGCAGGATGCTCGCCGCGACCAGGAAAAAAGCTGCCGAGGAAAAGTCCGCCGGCACGACCACATCCGTGGCGCGCAGACGATGGCCGCCCTCAAGCCTGGCATGGCCGGGCGAGAACTCGATCGGCCAGCCGAACGCCTGCAGCATGCGTTCGGTGTAATCGCGCGTGGGGTGCGGTTCGATCACCTCGGTGCTGCCTTCGGCATACAGGCCGGCAAGCAACAGGGCGGACTTCACCTGGGCGCTGGCCACGGGCAATTCGTAGCGGATGCCGTGCAGCTTGCGTCCGCCCCGTACATGCAGCGGCGGCAAGCCTTCGCTGGTGTCGATGTGTGCACCCATCTTCGCCAACGGCTCGGTCACGCGGCGCATCGGGCGCTTGGAAAGCGATTCGTCGCCGATCAGGGTGCTGTCGAAAGCCTGCCCTGCCAGCAAGCCGGCGAGCAGACGCATGCCGGTACCGGCATTGCCGCAGTCGAGAGGCTTATCCGAGGCACGCAAACCGTGCAAGCCCACGCCATGCACGATGCGCTCGCCGGATGACGGCGCCTCGATCCGCACGCCCAGTTGCGCCAGCACGGCGGCGGTTGCGCGCGTATCCTCGCCTTCCAGAAAACCACGGATGTGCGAAGTGCCATCGGCGATGGCAGACAGCATCATGGAGCGATGCGATACCGACTTGTCGCCTGGTACGACGACATTGCCATGCAAGGCCGTTGCGGACCGGCTGACCCAATCCAGACGTTGCGCGCCGCTCATGGCAGGGCCACCGGATAGGCGCCGAGCACACGCACCTGTGCGGCGTGCGGCCCCATGTCCTTCAAGGCTGCCTGCAGCGGCGCGTCATCGATATGGCCGGAAACATCAATGAAGAAGGCGTACTGCCATTTGCCGGTGTGTGCCGGACGCGATTCAATGCGATTCAAGCTGACCCCATGTTTGGCGAACGGGCTCAGGATTTCATAGAGCGCGCCCGGTTTGTCGTTGACGGTAATCAATAGCGATGTGCGATCGTTGCCGGATGACGGAAACAACGAACGGCCGATTACCAGGAAGCGCGTGGTGTTGTCGGCGCGATCCTCGATCGCCTGGGCCACGGTCTTCAAACCATAGACCTTCGCCGCGGTGGCGCCGGCAATGGCCGCCGCATCATCGGCGTGGCGCGCCAGGCGCGCGCCTTCGGCATTGCTGTGCACGGCGATGCACTCCGCATTCGGCAGATTGACGCGCAGCCAGGTCTTGCACTGCTGCAAGGATTGCGCATGGCCGTAGACGCGCTTGATGCCTTCCAGCGAATCGCGCTGCGAGAGCAGGCATTGATGCACGCGCAGCTCCACCTCGCCGCAGATGCGCGCCTCGGAGGTCAGGAACATGTCCAGCGTCATCTGGATCATGCCTTGCCCGGAATTTTCCACCGGCACGACGCCGAAATCGGCGTGGCCCGCGGCAACTTCCTGGAACACTTCTTCGATGCTGCCCAGCGGCAAGCCATACGCGGCATGCCCAAAATGCTTGCGCACGGCCTGCTCGCTGAAGGTGCCCTCAGGGCCGAGATAACCCACCTTGAGCGGATCTTCCTGCGCAAGGCAGGACGACATGATTTCGCGGAACAGGCGCACCATCTCCGTATCGGACAATGGCCCGTGGTTGCGGTCCACCACCATGCGCAGCACGTGCGCCTCGCGTTCGGGACGGTAATAGTCGATCGCCGAAAGTCCCTCGCCTTTTACCTTGGCCACCTCGCGGGCCCAGTTGGCGCGCTCGGAGATCAGCTCCTGGATCTGCCGGTCGATGCTGTCGATGCGGTCCCGCACCTGCACCAGCGATAGCTTGGGTTCGTTCATGCGATGGATGTCCGGACGTAAAGAAGGCTAGTCGACGAGTGTATCAGCCATGCCGACGCGCGAAATCGCGCATGAAATCCACCAGCGCCTGTACGGCTTCCAGCGGCACCGCGTTATACAGCGACGCACGCATGCCGCCCAGCGCCTTGTGGCCTTTCAGCGCCATCAACCCGGCCGCTTCCGATTCCTGCAGGAAAGCGGCGTCGAGCGCGCTGTCGTGCAAGTTGAACGGTATGTTCATGCGCGAGCGCACGGGCGGATCGATGGGATTGCGATAGAAGCCACCGGAGCCGTCGATGGTGGCATAGAGCAGTTCGGACTTCTGGCGATTGCGTTCGGCCATCGCGGCGAGGCCGCCGTTCTCCTTCAACCACTCGAAGGTCAGCCCGGCGAGGTACCAGCCCCAGGTGTTGGGGGTGTTGAGCATGGAATCGTGGGCCGCGTGCTCGATGTAGCGGAAAATCTTCGCCGCCGGCCGCATCGGCCGTTCGAGCAGGTCACGACGGATGATGATCAGCACCAGGCCGGAAGGGCCGATGTTCTTCTGCGCGCCGGCATAGATCAGCCCATAGCGGCTGACGTCGATGGGGCCGGAAAGAATGTCCGACGACATGTCCGCCACCAGCGGCACGTCGCCCACCTCGGGCACCTGCTTGAATTGCACACCGTGGATGGTCTCGTTGGTGGCGATATGCACGTAGGCCGCCTTCGGATCGAGCTGCCAGGTCTCGCGCGCCGGCATGCGCAGGAAGTTGTCGGCCTTGCTGGTCGCCGCCACGTTGACGCGCACGTAGGGTGCGCCTTCGTTGGCGGCCTTCTCGCTCCAATGGCCGGTGATGATGTAGTCGGCGCTGTCGCCTTCGCGCGCGATATTCATCGGAATCTGAGCGAAATGCTGCGTCGCCCCGCCCTGCTCGAACAACACGGCGTAGTCGTCAGGGATGCCCATCAGTTCGCGCAGATCCGCTTCCACCTGCTGGGCCATGGCGATGAAGCGCTTGCCGCGATGGGACTGTTCCATCACCGAGGCGCCGCTGCCGTTCCAATCCAGCAGCTCGCGCTGCGCGCGTTCGAGTACCGGCAAGGGCAATGCCGCCGGACCTGCGCTGAAATTCCAAACCCTGCTCACGCACCGGTTCCTGTCTTGAAATATCGCTGCATTATGCCGCGACGCAGCAACCAAACGTCAATGCGCGTGCAATAACAACATGAGCGCAATGCCTAAGGCCAGCAGCGCGGCGGTGGCAATCAACCACCAGACTTCCCCGCGCGGGCCGGCCACGTCTTCCGGCAGGGGTTCGGCCGGCTCAGGCGGAAGCACGATTTCCGGTTCGGGCTCCAAGCCCGGCGCATCGACCAGAAAACGATGCATGCCGATGCCGATCTGATCGCCCGGCAACAGTACGGTCTGTTGCACGGCAGTGCCATTGACACGTGCCGGATAGCGTCCCTCGACTGGCTGGCCGCTTTCCATGCGCAACTGGCCATCGCGCCAGAAGATCGCCACCGCGGCGGATTCGCCTTGCGGAAGATCCAGCGGAACACGTCCTTGCGGTCCCAGTTCCAGGCGATCGGCCAGGGGCAGTACCTGCCCGGAAAGCGGTCCGGCGACGGCGCGCAGCGCGACCGTGCAACGCTCATGCTCGGGCATGCCAGGTGCAGCGCGCCCGCTCGGGTTTTCGTCAGCGCACAGCAACATGCGGCAGTCGCCCACACTCAAGGTGTCGCCGGCACGCAGCATGGCCCGCTCGCGTACCGGGCGCGCATTGACGTACACACGGGTGGTATCAGGCAATACGTCGAGCACCCAGCCACGCTTGTCCACACTGATGCGCAAGTGATGCGGTGCAGCCTGGGTGGCAGCCAGGACCAGGTCGTTGTCCGAATCGCTGCCGATGCGCAACAGCGCCTGATTCCAGCGGAAAACAGCCCTGGTTGAGTTGGGAAACTCGATACGCATGAAAGGCCCGGCCACGTGACCGCGGGACTCTAACAGATGCACAGAAAATATCGACAGCATTTGCGTTTATGATGCGCGGTTGATCTGTTTGAGTACCACCATGCCCCGCATCGACATCCGCCGTCCGCACCGCCTGTCATCCTCCGAGGCCCATGCCGTGATCGACCACGTCGCCACGCGCATGCGGGAGAAATTCCAGGTCACGACGCAGTGGCAGAGCGACAGCACCCTCACGTTTCAGCGCCCCGGCATCAGCGGCAGGATCGCGATCGCCGCCGATGAAATTCACGTGAGCGCCGAGCTCGGCATGCTGCTCTCGCCGCTCAAGGGCATGATCGAGCAGGAAATCCGGCGCAAGCTGGACGAGCATTTCAGCTGAGCGCGGGGGATTTTCTTTGACCCGCCCCCGTTACGTGGCATAATGGATGGCTTACGCGGCCATGGTGGCCCGCGCACACCTCCCGGAACGCATGGCCAAAGACGACGTCATTGAAATGGATGGTACGGTCATCGAGACCCTGCCCAACACCATGTTTCGAGTAAAGCTGGAAAACGGCCACGTCGTGATTGCCCATATCTCCGGCCGCATGCGCAAGCATTACATCCGCATCCTCACCGGCGACAAGGTCAAGGTGGAAATGACGCCCTACGACCTCACCAAGGGCCGCATCACCTACCGCATGAAGTAACCACGGCGGTGTCGCCATAAAAAAAGCCGCGCTGCACAAGCGCGGCTTTTTTGTTGCTGCGAACGATCCCCTCAGGAGATCGTCGCCGGTACCGGCTCGGCCGCTTCCGTGCTGACCGCCAGCTCGCCATCCTTCACGCTCAGGCTCACCTTGCCGCCGTCGGCCAGCTTGCCGAACAGCAGCTCGTCGGCCAGCACGCGCTTGATCTTCTCCTGGATCACGCGCGCCATCGGGCGGGCACCCATCTGCGGGTCGAAGCCATGCTCGGCCAGCCAGCGGCGGGCGTCGGCATCCACGTCCAGCGACACGTGCTTCTCGCTGAGCTGCGACTCCAGCTCGATCAGGAACTTGTCGACCACGCGCAGAATGTGGTCGAAGTCCAGCGGGGTGAACTGGATGATCGCATCCAGGCGATTGCGGAACTCCGGAGTGAAGGTGCGGCGGATCACTTCCATCGCGTCCATCGAGTGGTTCTGCTTCACGAAACCGATGCTGCGGCGGGATGCCTGCTGGGCGCCGGCGTTGGTGGTCATCACCACCACCACGTTCTTGAAGTTCGCTTCGCGGCCGTTGGTATCGGTCAGCACGCCGCGGTCCATCACCTGCAACAGGATGTTGAACACATCCGGATGCGCCTTCTCGATCTCGTCCAGCAGCAGCACGGCGTGCGGATGCTTGGTCACCGCCTCGGTCAGCAGGCCGCCCTGGTCGAAGCCGACGTAGCCCGGAGGTGCGCCGACCAGGCGCGAGACCGAATGCGCTTCCATGTACTCGGACATGTCGAAGCGGATCATCTCGATGCCGAGCTGCATGGCGAGCTGCTTGGTGACTTCCGTCTTGCCCACGCCGGTGGGGCCGGCCAGCAGGAAGCAGCCGATCGGCTTGGATGGATCGGCCAGGCCCGAACGCGCCATCTTGATCGAGGCCGCGAGGGCTTCGATGGCCGGATCCTGCCCGAACACCACCATCTTGAGGTTGCGTTCCAGGTTCTTCAGCACGTCACGGTCGGACGCCGACACCTGCTTGGCCGGAATGCGCGCCATCTTGGCGACGATGTATTCCACCTCCGGCACGTCGATCTTGCCGGTGCGCTGGTCGACCGGCAGCAGGCGCTGGCGTGCGCCGGCCTCGTCGATCACGTCGATGGCCTTGTCGGGCAGCAGGCGGTCGGGAATGTGCTTCACCGACAGATCCACCGCGGCCTTGAGTGCTTCCACCGTGTAGGACACGTTGTGGTGTTCCTCGAAGCGCGACTTCAGCCCTTTGAGGATCTCCAGGCTTTCCGCCACGCTGGGTTCGACCACGTCGATCTTCTGGAAGCGGCGTGCGAGGGCACGGTCTTTCTCGAAGATGCCGCGGAATTCCTGGAACGTGGTGGAGCCGATGCAGCGCAGCTCGCCCGAGGCCAGCATGGGCTTGATCAGGTTGCTGGCATCCATGGTGCCGCCCGAGGCGGAACCGGCGCCGATGATGGTGTGGATCTCGTCGATGAACAGCACTGCGCCCGGCTGCTTCTTCAGCTGGCCGATGACCGCCTTCAGGCGCTTCTCGAAATCGCCGCGGTACTTGGTGCCGGCCACCAGCGCGCCCAGGTCCAGCGCCCAGATGGTGGCGTTTTCCAGCACCTCCGGCACCTCGCCGTCGACGATGCGCTTGGCCAGGCCTTCGGCCAGGGCGGTCTTGCCCACACCGGCCTCACCGACATAGAGCGGATTGTTCTTGCGGCGGCGGCATAGCACCTGAATGGTGCGTTCGATCTCGTCCTGGCGGCCGATCAGCGGATCGATTTTGCCTTCCAGCGCCAGCTCGTTGAGGTTGGAGGCGTACTCGCTGAGCGGATTGCCCTTGCCCTCGCCGCCTTCCTCGGCGTCGCGCTCGCCGCCCGGCATGCCGCTGGAGGGCTCGTCGCCGATCTTGGCGATGCCGTGCGAGATGTAGTTGACCACGTCCAGGCGCGTGATTTCCTGCTGGTGCAGGAAATACACCGCGTGCGAATCCTTTTCGCCGAAGATCGCCACCAGCACGTTGGCGCCGGTGACCTCTTTGCGGCCGGAGGATTGCACGTGGTACACCGCGCGCTGCAATACGCGCTGGAATCCCAGCGTGGGCTGCGTATCGCGCTCGTCACCGTGCGGCAGCACCGGCACGGTCTCGGCGATGATTTTTTCCAGCTCATGGGTCAGCCGCGGAAGGTCCGCACCGCAGGCGCGCAAGGCGCCCAGCGCCGACTGGTTTTCCGTGAGGGCGAGCAGCAGGTGCTCCACGGTCATGAACTCGTGGCGTTGCTCGCGGGCCTGCTTGTAGCACTGGCCGATGGTGACTTCGAGATCCTTGCTGAACATCCGGACCTACTCCACTGCTAATGTTGGGCGGCTTCACCGCGATAGATGCAAGATGGGGGCCAAAAAGGCCTGCTCAATATCTCAGTGCACGAACCGCCTTGACCAAAATTTGAACAGTTCCTCAAACCTTCTCCATCGTGCATAACAGAGGATGCTGGTTGGCACGTGAATATTCGTTCACCTGGGTGACCTTGGTTTCCGCCACTTCGCGGGTGAACACCCCGCACACGCCCTTACCGCGGGTGTGTACGTGCAACATGATCTGTACCGCCTTCTCCTGGTCCATGCCAAAGAACATCCGAAGTACTTCGACCACGAAGTCCATCGGCGTGAAGTCATCATTGAGCAGCAAAACCTGAAACAAAGGCGGACGCGCCACCTCGGGTTTCGATACTTCGACGGTGAGACCATGCCCACTGCCGTGTTCGTGTTCGGATTCGTTCGCCATGCTTTAAAAGTGGATTCGGGCCTGTTCGGTTGCAGTATACGCCTGCCGATTATTTTGCTACCCGGCGAGTCGCCTTGAGGTAATGGCACAATAACGTTATTTCCAGTCCCCTTCCCCAGGGTCTTTTGACTCGAACATGACAATACCCGGCAACTCCAACCATGACGTATGGCGTCCGCATGTGACCGTCGCTTGCGTCGTGACCGACGGCGACCGCTATCTCATGGTTGAAGAAGAGGTCAATGGCGGCATCGCCTATAACCAGCCGGCGGGGCATCTGGATGACGCAGAGAGCCTGCAGCAGGCGGCCGTGCGCGAAACGCGGGAAGAAACCGGCTGGACCGTGGCGCTGACGCATTTCGTCGGCGCGCACCAATGGCGCAGCACGGAACATGGCGACGTGATCGTGCGCTTCACCTTTGCCGCCAGACCATTAACGCATGATCCTCAGCAACCGCTCGATACGGGCGTTCGCCGCGCGCTATGGCTGACGCGCGATGAGATCGCCGCCCTGGGCGAGCGCCTGCGCAGCCCGATGGTGCTGATGAGCATCGACGCCTGGCTGGCCGGACAGCGGCTGCCGCTGTCCGTCGTGGCCAGCCTGATGCCGGGCGGCGCGGCGCCATGAAAGTGATGCTGGGCATTTCCGGCGGCGTGGACTCCTCGGTCGCCGCGCTGCTGCTGCAACAGGCCGGCCACGCGGTGGAAGGCCTGTTCATGCAGAACTGGGAAGAGGACGACCGCAACGGCCCCTGCACTGCCGATGCGGACCGCAAGGACGCCGTGGCCGTGTGCGGCCGTCTGGGCATCCCTTTCCATGCCCGCAACTTCGCCGCCGAATACTGGGACGGCGTGTTCGAGCACTTCCTGGCCGAATACCGCGCCGGGCGCACGCCCAATCCGGACGTGCTCTGCAACCGCGAAATCAAGTTCAAGACCTTCCTGGCGGAGGCGCGCGCGCTGGGAGCGGAAAAAATCGCGACCGGCCATTACGCACGGGTGGATTGCCGGGATGGCGCCTACCGCCTGCTGCGCGCGGTGGATGCCGGCAAGGACCAGACCTACTTTCTGCATGCCCTGGGGCAGGACCAGCTGGCCGCCACCCTGTTCCCGGTGGGCGAGATCGAAAAATCGCGGGTGCGCGAGATGGCGCGCGCGGCAAGCCTGCCGACCCACGCCAAGAAGGATTCCACCGGCATCTGCTTCATCGGGGAGCGCGATTTCCGTCAGTTTCTGACGCAATACATCCCTGCCCGCCCCGGCGAGATGCGCAGCCCGGACGGGCGCCTGATCGGCGAACACCAGGGCGCGATGTACTACACCCTGGGCCAGCGTAACGGCCTTGGCATCGGCGGGCGTCAAAATGCCGGCGGCGAGCCCTGGTACGTGGTCGGCAAGGATGTCGCCAGCAACGTGCTCTATGTGGCCCAGGGCGGCGAGAACGAATGGCTGCAATCCCGTCGGCTCATCGCCGAAACACCCACCTGGGTGGCTGGTGCGCCGCCGGCGCAGGCCTTCCGCTGCACCGCCAAGACCCGTTACCGGCAGCACGACCAGGCTTGCGAGGTATCCGTGCACAATGGGCGGCTGGAGGTGCGGTTCGACGAACCGCAACGCGCCGTCACGCCCGGCCAGTCGGTGGTGTTCTATGCCGGCGAGGCATGCCTGGGCGGCGCGGTGATCGCCGCCACCGACGCGGCCTACGGCGGCCTGGCTCATGAAACTGCAAAGGAAGTCCAGCAGCGTGTTTGAAGCTTTTGCCATCAACGAGGAACGTGTGCTGGCCTTGGCCGGCCTGTTCCAGGCCTCCGCCCTGGCGCATCAGCTGGCCAACGAAGGACGCTGCGACGACCTGGCCCTGGACGCCAGCCTGGCCAGCGTGTTCCGCATCGATGCGCCGTCCGTGGTCGGCGTATACGGCAACGTCTCAGGCATCCGCCTGGGGCTGCGCACGCTGATCGGGCAGCTGGATGAGAACAGCCGCGACATGGCGATCACGCGCATGGTGGTCACCATCATGCGCCTGGAGCGAAGCCTGGCGCACCGCAAGGACCTGCTCGATCACCTGCAGCAGGGCCTGCTTTCCACCAAGCGGCAGGCGGATCATTTCGGCCTGAGTTCGCCGCAGGTGTTCACCCGGCTGGCCGAGTTGTATGCCAGCACGCTGTCCACACTCAGGCCGCGCGTGATGGTGACGGGCAACCCGCAATGGCTGCAGCAGCCTGCGCTGGTCGAGCGCGTGCGTTCGAGCTTGCTCGCGGCGGTGCGTTCGGCGGTGTTGTGGCGGCAGATTGGCGGACGTCAGTACCAATTGCTGCTGCATCGGCGGCAGTGCACCATGCTGGCGCGCGGGCTGCTGACCGGCACTACCTTGTAGGTTTGGGCGAACCCAACGTCGCTTTCGGCATGGCCATGTTGGGGTTCGCTGCGCTCACCGCCAAACCTACGACGTTTCTATGAGGCGCAGGCCTGGGCGCTGTCTTGCAAGCTTCCTCAGCAGTTCGGCGAAGGATTGCAAATCACCGTGCCAGGGCGAGGCTTCGCGCCAATACAGTGCAATCTCCCGGCCCGGCGCCTCGCCCTTGATCTTCGCCAGCGCGATGTCCGGCATCGAAGCAAGCCGATCATGCGCAAGCGCGGGCACCAGCGCGTGGCCGCCGCGCAAGGTCACCAGCGCGGCCAGGCTTTCCAGGCTGACGTCCTGCACGTAGCCCTCGCCATCGGCATGGCTTTCCGCCATCAGGATGGCCTGGCTCGCTTCCAGCTGATCCATCGAAATCGTGCGCTTGCCGGCCAGCGGGTGATCGGCGCGCAGCAGCACTTCCCAGGGCTCGAAGAACAGCGGGCACATCACGATGCCGCTGAGCGACGATGCGGGCGGCGCCAGCACCGCATCCAGCTCACCTTCGTGCAGGCGACGCAGCAGTCCGCGCGGTTTGCCTTCGGACAGGCTCAAACGCGCGCCCGGAAAATGCTGAGGAAACGGTTCGATCAGATGCGGCAGCAGATACGGACCCAAGGTAGCCAGCACGCCCAGGCGCAGCTCGCCACCGAACGCGGTATCGCCCGCACGCGCCGCTTGTTGCAGATGCTCTGCCGCCAACAGCACGGCATCGATCTGTTCCAACAGGCGCTGCCCGCCAGCCGTCGGCACCACGCGCCGCCCACCGCGCTCGAACAACGGCGCACCGAGCGCCTGCTCCACTTTCTGCACCTGATGCGAGAGTCCGGATGGACTGATGTGCATGGCCCGCGCGGCGCTGTTGAAACTGCCATGGCGGTGCACGGCCTGCACCAGGATCAGATCGCGCAAGGAGACGGCGGACAGGTGGGAAGAGATCATGGCGCAAGCATAAACGACGAAGCCCGGCACTTGGCCGGGCTTCTGGGTCATGGCTTTGACAGCTTACGCGTCGACCGTATCGGCCACTTCCTTGAAATCGGCGATCTGGTCGAAGTTCATGTAGCGATAGATCTTCTCGCCATTCGCGTTGATCACGCCGATGTCGGTCATGTACTCCTGCTTGGTCGGGATGCGGCCAAGGCGCGAGCAGATCGCGGCGAGTTCCGCCGAACCCAGGTACACATTGGTGTTCTTGCCCAGGCGGTTCGGGAAGTTGCGGGTGGAAGTGGAGAACACCGTGGCGCCTTCGCGCGCCTGCGCCTGGTTGCCCATGCACAGCGAGCAGCCCGGCATTTCCATGCGCGCGCCGGCGGTGCCGAGCACCCCGTAGTGGCCTTCCTCGGTGAGCTGCTTCTGGTCCATCTTGGTCGGCGGGGCCACCCACAGGCGCGTGGGAATATCGCGCTTGCCTTCCAGCAGCTTCGAGGCCGCGCGGAAGTGACCGATGTTGGTCATGCACGAACCGATGAACACTTCATCGATCTTGGCGCCGGCCACGTCGGACAGCGTCTTGACGTCGTCCGGATCGTTCGGGCACGCCACGATCGGCTCGTGCACGTCGGCCAGGTCGATCTCGATCACCGCGGCGTATTCGGCATCCGCATCGCGCTCCAGCAACTGCGGATTGGCCAGCCACGCTTCCATCGCCTTGATGCGGCGCTGCAGGCTGCGGGCGTCCTGGTAACCCTGCGCGATCATGTACTTCAACAGTGTGATGTTGCTGTTGATGTATTCGATGATCGGCGCCTTGTCCAAATGCACGGTGCAGCCGGCAGCCGAACGCTCGGCGGAGGCATCGGACAGCTCGAACGCCTGCTCCACCTTCAGGTTCGGCAAGCCTTCGATTTCCAGGATGCGGCCGGAGAAGATGTTCTTCTTGCCCTGCTTGGCGACCGTCAGCAGGCCCTGCTTGATGGCATACAGCGGGATCGCATTGACCAGGTCGCGCAGCGTCACGCCCGGCTGCAGTTCGCCCTTGAAGCGCACCAGCACCGATTCGGGCATGTCCAGCGGCATCACGCCGGTAGCCGCGGCGAACGCCACCAGGCCGGAACCGGCCGGGAAGGAAATGCCGATCGGGAAGCGCGTGTGGCTGTCGCCGCCGGTGCCGACCGTGTCAGGCAGCAGCATGCGGTTGAGCCAGGAGTGGATCACGCCGTCGCCCGGACGCAGGCTGATGCCGCCGCGGGTCGAAATGAAGGCCGGCAGATCGTGGTGTGTCTTGACGTCCACCGGCTTGGGATAAGCGGCGGTGTGGCAGAACGACTGCATCACCAGATCGGCGGAGAAGCCCAGGCAGGCCAGGTCCTTCAGTTCGTCGCGCGTCATCGGACCGGTGGTGTCCTGCGAACCCACCGAGGTCATCTTCGGCTCGCAATAGGTTCCCGGACGCACGCCCTTGCCTTCCGGCAGACCGCAGGCGCGGCCGACCATTTTCTGCGCCAGCGTGTAGCCCTTGCCGGTATCGATCGGGTTCTGCGGCAGACGGAACAGCGTGGACGGGGCCAGGCCGAGCGCTTCGCGCGCCTTGGCGGTGAGGCCGCGGCCGATGATCAGCGGAATGCGGCCACCGGCGCGCACTTCGTCGAACAGCACGTCGGACTTCACCTGGAACTCGGCGATCACCTGGCCGTTCTTCAACGCCTTGCCTTCATAGGGACGCAGCTCGACCACATCGCCCATCTCCATGCTGGAAACATCCAGCTCGATCGGCAGCGCACCGGCGTCTTCCATCGTGTTGTAGAAGATCGGCGCGATCTTGCTGCCCAGGCACACGCCGCCGAAGCGCTTGTTCGGAATGAAGGGGATGTCCTCGCCCGTCCACCACAGCACCGAGTTGGTAGCGGACTTGCGGCTGGAACCGGTGCCGACGACGTCGCCCACGTAAGCGACCAGGTGGCCTTTCTGCTTGAGGTCTTGAATGAGTTGGATCGGACCGCGCTTGCCGTCTTCTTCCGGCTGGAACGGCGCGCCGTCGCGCTTGTTCTTCAGCATGGCAAGACCGTGCAGCGGGATGTCCGGACGCGTGGTGGCGTCGGGCGCCGGCGAGAGATCGTCGGTATTGGTTTCGCCCGGCACCTTGAACACGGTGATGGTCAGGCTCTCGGGCACCTGCGGACGGCTGGTGAACCATTCGGCATCGGCCCAGCTCTGCAGCACCGACTTCGCATTCGCGTTGCCCTTGTCGGCCTTCTCTTTCACGTCGTGGAAGGCGTCGAACATCAAGAGCGTTTTCTTCAGCGCTTCGGCGGCAATGCCACCGACCTGCGCATCGTCCAGCAAGTCGATCAGCGGCTGGATGTTGTAACCGCCGAGCATGGTGCCCAAGAGTTCCGTCGCTTTCTCACGGCTGATCAGCGCGCACTTTTCGGTACCGAACGCCACGGCCGCCAGGTACGAAGCCTTGACCTTGGCCGCATCGTCCACGCCGGCCGGCACGCGGTTGGCGATCAGGTCGACCAGGAAGGTTTCCTCCCCTGCAGGCGGGTTCTTCAGCAGCTCGATCAGGTCGGCGGTCTGCTGGGCCGACAGCGGCAGCGGGGGAATGCCCAGCGCGGCGCGCTCGGCAACGTGTTGGCGATAGGCGTTGAGCATGCGATCGGATCCTTCGGGGGATGGCATTTGCCGAGAACAGCCATCACCCAAAAGGGACAGCTGCGAAGCCGCCTATTTTGCCAGCCGGCCCCAAACGGCAGCAACGACAAGCTGTTTCCGCCTGCGTTCGAAATCTTGCAAGGCAGGCGTAACTTGCATGCCCAGGGAATTGGCTCAAACTTCCCGGCATCCCCAAGCCGGAACGCGATCGCCTTGCAATTCCCCTAACGCCCGCTGCCTTAGCATTCCCGCTTTGCGCCGCACGCGCTTTCAAGTCTTCAAGCAACAGGAGCTCTCCCCATGCTGGACTCATTCGCCACCCGCGATACCCTCAAGGTCAACGGCAGCACCTACCAGTTCGCCAGCCTCGCCAAGCTCGGCCAACGCTTCGATCTGAAGCACCTGCCCTATTCGATGAAGATCCTGCTGGAAAACCTGTTGCGCCACGAGGACGGCGTCAACGTCACCAAGAAGGAAATCGAGGCGGTGGCCAAGTGGGACCCCAAGGCCGAGCCGGATACGGAAATTGCCTTCATGCCCGCACGTGTGGTGCTGCAGGACTTTACCGGCGTGCCTTGCGTGGTGGACCTGGCCGCGATGCGCGATGCGGTGGTGAAGCTGGGCGGCGATGCCAACCAGATCAATCCGCTGGCACCGGCCGAGCTGGTGATCGATCACTCGGTACAAGTCGACGTTTTCGGCTCGCCCTCGGCGATCGACCAGAACGTCGACATCGAATTCGAGCGCAACCACGAACGCTATTCGTTCCTGCGCTGGGGCCAGAAGGCCTTCAACAACTTCAAGGTGGTGCCGCCGCGCACCGGCATCGTGCACCAGGTGAACCTGGAACATCTCGCACGCGTGGTGTTCACCGGCAAGAAGGATGGCGCCGACTGGGCCTATCCGGACACGGTGTTCGGCACCGATTCGCATACCACCATGGTCAACGGCCTGGGCGTACTGGGCTGGGGTGTGGGCGGCATCGAAGCGGAAGCGGCGATGCTGGGGCAGCCGTCGTCGATGCTGATCCCGCAAGTGGTGGGCTTCAAACTCAGTGGCAAGCTGTCCGAAGGCGTGACGGCTACCGACTTGGTGCTGACCGTCACGCAGATGCTGCGCAAGCTCGGCGTGGTCGGCAAGTTCGTGGAATTCTTCGGCGATGGCCTGAAACACCTGCCGCTGGCCGACCGCGCCACCATCGGCAACATGGCGCCGGAATACGGTGCCACCTGCGGTATTTTCCCGATCGACCAGGAAGCACTGAACTATCTGCGCCTCTCGGGCCGCCATGAAGACCAGATCGAACTGGTGAAAACCTACGCCCAGGCGCAAGGGTTGTGGCACGACGAGAACACGCCGCATGCGCAGTTCTCGGCCACGCTGGAACTCAACCTCGCCGACGTGAAACCGTCGCTGGCCGGTCCCAAGCGCCCGCAGGACCGCGTGCTGCTCGAAGACGTCAAGAAGAGTTATCACGACAGCCTCGCCGCGCTCACCGTCAACCGCAAGAACGGTGGCGAAGCACGCGCGGAAGCGCGCCTTGCCGGCGAAGGCGGCGGCACGGCCGTGGGCCACGACGCCAGCGCGCTGGCGGAAGGTCCGCACATATCGATGAACGGCCAGAATTTCCGGCTGCAGGACGGCGCAGTGGTGATTGCCGCCATCACGTCGTGCACCAATACCTCCAACCCGGCGGTGATGCTTGGCGCCGGCCTGCTCGCCAAGAAAGCCGCCGAGAAGGGTTTGAAAGCCAAGCCGTGGGTGAAGACTTCGCTCGCTCCCGGCTCGCTGGTAGTCACCGATTACCTGGAAAAAACCGGCCTGCTGAAGGAGCTGGAAAAAATCGGCTTCTACCTGGTCGGCTACGGCTGCACCACCTGCATCGGCAACTCCGGTCCGCTGCCACAGGAAATCAGCCATGGCATCGGCGAAGGCGATCTGGCCGTGGCGTCGGTGCTGTCCGGCAACCGCAACTTCGAAGGCCGCGTGCATCCGGAAGTGAAAATGAACTACCTGGCCTCGCCGCCGCTGGTCGTGGCCTATGCATTGGCCGGTTCGCTGGACGTCAATCTCGCCACCGATCCGCTCGGCCACGGCAGCGACGGCAAGCCGGTGTACTTGAAAGACATCTGGCCGAGCAACAAGGAAATCTCCGATCTGATGGCCGGCGCCGTAAGCCCGGAGATGTTCAAGAAAAACTACGCCGACGTGTTCAAGGGCGACAGCCGCTGGAACGGCATCGCCTCGCCCGAAGGCGCGGTGTACCAGTGGGCCGATTCCACCTACATCAAGAACCCGCCCTACTTCGACGGCATGACGATGGAGACGGGCAAGCTCGAAGACATCCACGGCGCACGCGTGCTGGGCCTGTTCGGCGATTCGATCACCACCGACCATATTTCGCCCGCCGGTTCCATCAAGAAGGACAGCCCCGCCGGCCGCTTCCTGATCGCCAAGGGCGTGGAGCCGAAAGACTTCAATTCCTATGGCTCACGCCGTGGCAACGACGACGTGATGGTGCGCGGCACCTTCGCCAACATCCGCATCAAGAACCTCATGCTCGATGGCGTGGAAGGCGGCTACACGCTGTACGTACCGAGCGGCGAACAGATGGCCATCTACGATGCGGCCATGAAGTACAAGGCCGACAAGACGCCGCTGATCGTGATCGCGGGCAAGGAATATGGCACCGGCTCCTCGCGCGACTGGGCTGCCAAGGGCACGCTGCTGCTGGGCGTGAAAGCGGTGATCGCGGAAAGCTTCGAGCGCATCCATCGCTCCAACCTGGTCGGCATGGGCGTGCTGCCGCTGCAGTTCAAGGACGGCGAGAATGCAAAATCGCTGGGCCTGACCGGCAAGGAAACCTTCGAGATCACCGGCCTCACCGATGGCGAAGCGAAAGAAGCCAAGGTCGTGGCAAAGAGCGACAAGGGCGAAAAGACCTTTACCGTGAAGGTGCTGCTGCTTACGCCGAAGGAGCGCGAGTTCTTCCGGCATGGTGGCATCCTGCAGTACGTGCTGCGTCAGCTGGCAAGCAAGAAGGCCGCCTGAATTCGTAGGTTGGGGTGAGCGCAAGCGAACCCCAACCTACAGCTGCTGCGTCCACGTCGCGTCATAGCAGCGCCAGTCGTGCCCTTCCCTGCGCCACGCGGTTTCCACCTTGTACACACCCAGTTGCGATGGAAACAATTTTCCGCCGCTGGTCAGCGTGACGGTGAAGCTCGCCACATACCGCTCGCCGCGCGGCTGCACGTCGACCGGCCCGAGCACCGCATGCAGGGTTTCGCCGCGAAATCTCGCAGCACGCAGCAGGTTGCCAATATCCTGGCGCGTCATCGCGCCATGGTTGCCGTCGAAATCATCAGTCAGCGGCGCGACGACCGCCGACACGTCGACCTGCTCGGCCGCCTGGACCGCCTTGTCGATCGCTTGCCGAATCAGCACTTCATCCGGTGCGCGATGGCAGCCGGCCAGCAACACCAACAATGCCAGGAACGAAAATCGGTACAGGTATTTCATGCGCGGTTTCCGGCAACTTCCCCGAGAGACGTCGCTGCGACGCGGCTTGCCGCTGTACGCTGGCGTATGCTCCAATGCCTTGCCGTCATGATGCCTGATGCGCGCGGCCATCACCATTGGCATTCATTCAGGGAACTTGGGATTGAACATGAGTAATCAGCGTCCGTGGCTGAGTCATTATCCGGCTGGCGTACCTGCAGAGATCGACATCCATCAGTACGCTTCCGTGGTGGCGGTACTGGAAGAAGCCTTTGAGCGCTTCCGTGAGCGAGACGCCTTTTCCAGCTTCGGCAAGCGGCTGAGCTACGGCGCCATCGATACGCTGAGCCGGCAATTCGCCGCCTACCTTACGGGCGAACTGAAACTGGCCAAGGGCGACCGCGTCGCCATCATGCTGCCGAACATCCTGCAATATCCGATCGCGCTGTTCGGTGCGCTGCGCGCCGGCATGGTGGTGGTCAACACCAATCCGATGTACACCGCGCGCGAACTCAAGCATCAACTGGAAGACTCCGGCGCCGTGGCGATCGTGGTGCTGGACAACTTCGCCTCGACGCTGCAGCAGATCGTCGCCGAAACCCACGTGAAGCACATCGTGACTACCGGCATCGGCGACCTGCTCGGCGCCAAGGGCGTGCTGATCAACTTCGTGCTCAAGCACGTCAAGAAGATGGTGCCGCCTTATGCGCTGCCGCATGCGGCACGCTTCAAGGATGCATTGGCGGCCGGCGCAAGACATGACACGCCGAAGCCGTCGATCACGCACGACGACATCGCTTTCCTGCAATACACCGGCGGCACCACCGGCGTCGCCAAGGGCGCCATGCTCACCCATGGCAACATGGTGGCGAACATGATGCAGGCCGGCGCCTGGATCGGCGCGAACCTCAAGGAGGCGCGCGAGGTCGTCATTACTGCACTGCCGCTGTATCACATCTTTTCGCTCACGGCGAACGGCCTGGTGTTCATGCGCCTGGGCGGCCTGAACATCCTCATCACCAATCCGCGCGACATGCCGGCGTTCGTCAAGGAGCTGCGGCATTCGCGCTTCTCGGTCATCACCGGCGTCAACACGCTGTTCAACGGCTTGCTCAATACGCCAGATTTCGAAAGCGTGGATTTCTCCCGCCTGCATCTGAGCCTGGGCGGCGGCATGGCGGTGCAACGGGCGGTAGCCGAGCGCTGGAAGAAGGTTACCGGCTGCACCCTGGCCGAAGCCTACGGGCTCACCGAAACGTCTCCCGCGGCCTGCATCAATCCGCTGGATATCAAGGAATACAACGGCTCGATCGGCTTGCCGATTTCTTCCACCGAGGTGGCGATCTGGTCGGAGGACAACCGGCCGTTGCCGATCGGCCAGGTGGGCGAGCTGATGGTGCGCGGCCCGCAGGTGATGAAGGGCTACTGGAAGCGTGCCGACGAAACCGCCAAGGTGCTCACGGACGATGGCTGGCTGCACACCGGCGACATCGCCAAGATGGACGAGAACGGCTATGTGTACATCGTCGACCGCAAGAAGGACATGATCCTGGTGTCCGGCTTCAACGTGTATCCGAACGAGATCGAAGACACGGTGATGAAGCACCCCGGCGTCGCCGAAGTGGCCGCCATCGGCGTGCCCGACGAACATTCCGGCGAAGCGGTGAAGCTGTTCGTGGTGCGCAAGGACCCAAGCCTCACGGTCGACCAGCTCAAGGAATTCTGCCGCGAGAACTTCACCGGCTACAAACGCCCCAAGACCATCGAATTCCGCGACGCGCTGCCCAAGAGCAATGTGGGCAAGATTCTGCGGCGTGAGCTGCGGGACGAGAAGAAGCAGCCGGCTAGTGTTTGATGCGGGAGTCGTAAATCGGGAATCGTCAATCGTTTAAAAGCGGTCGCCTGACGCCTGCCGGCACTGCTCTTACGATTGACGATTCCCGGCTTTCAAGCGATTCCCGACATTCTCACGCCTCGTCATGCCACATCTCCAGAATGTCGGCATAACCACCAAGCAGATTCCACAACGGCACCTGCTTGTCCTCTGGAATGCGCGTATAGGCGAAGCCGATGTGCCGCTCCGACACGCGCGCCACCTTCGCCTCCAGGTGGATGTGCAGGTCGCCGCCGAAGATCATGTCGAGCACCCAGCTCTCGCCGGGCTGGCCGCTCCATGCCGAGGGACGGCGCAGCAGGGCGCCGGTGGCCGAGATATCGATCAGGTCGGTCGGATGGGACTCCCCGCCGTGGCTCATCAATACTGTGGTTTTGATGCGCATGCGCGCCGGGCGCAGATGCTCCCGGTCAGAACCGTCCATGGCGTGCCCATCTTTTGTCGTCATCGTTTTCATCTCCCTACAGCTTACGTCGCCGGCGCGACGTCCTGACCCGACCTTCGCAGCCACGCATTGCGCCTCCAGGCAGCATACGCGGCTGGTCGGCACCAGCCTCACCCCGCTGATGTCCCCCCGGATGTGCGCGTATGATGAAGCAAGCCACATGCCACTGCTACCACTGCATTTCAATAATGAAAAAAACCGTGGCGAAAGTCGCGTTCGTGGCCGGCGGCCGACACACAAGGTCACATGCTGCCGCAGCTTGCGCAGTCCTTGCCGCACCAGCTTTTGGGCGCTGCGGCACACTCCGCCCGGCTGAAAGCCCTCGCTGGACATGCCGCAGCCGTGCCGCTAATCTGTAACTCGCGCGTGGGGCCATGCAGGGACGATCGCCGGGAGCCCCGGCTGAAATGACCCCCACCCGATGTACTCAGCCGACCTTATACGAATCGCGGGCGACGCCTGCGGCGTCACACCGGTGGCTGCCCGGTCATATCAGTAACGCCAGCTATTCCGTTACCGACCCGGCATCCGGAGACCGCCAGCCTGACACGAACCACACGGGTGGGATTCATCAGGGCCAGCAATCGCGGGGAACCGCACGCTCGGCTGGGCATCGCGCAGATTGGCTTTATCGGAATGGCCTCCAGACCCAGGCCTTCCAGGCATGAACTCTTTGGTTTCCGTGTGGGAAAGAGGGTTCTGAGTCGTCCACAGAACGAACGCCAGCCTATCGGGCGGGCCAATGACATGCATTGATGAGCACTGAGCCAACCGAGTCTCAGCCTATACAAGCAACGCAAGACGCGTTTGCCGGGGTTCCGCAGCAGCAGGAAATGCCGCTGGCCATCGTGCGCGGCGAACCCATGCTGCAAATGCCGCAGGACCTGTACATTCCGCCGGATGCGCTGGAAGTCATCCTGGAGGCGTTCGAGGGGCCGCTGGATCTGTTGCTGTACCTGATCCGCCGGCAGAACCTGGACATTCTCGATATTCCGATCGCCGAGATCACCCGGCAATACATGGAATACATCGAGATGATGCGCGACGTGATGCGCCTGGAGCTGGCCGCCGAATACCTGCTGATGGCGGCGATCCTGGCCGAGATCAAATCACGGCTGCTGCTGCCGCGTCCGCCCTCGGAAGAAAACCTGGAGGAAGATCCGCGCGCCGAGCTGGTGCGCCGCCTGCAGGAGTACGAGCGCTTCAAGAAGGCCGCGGAGGACATCGACGCCCTGCCCCGCCTGGAGCGTGACACCGTGCTGGCGCAGGCCGACACGGGCGAACGCAACGTGATCAAGCTGCCGCCGCCGCTGGATCTGAAGGAAATGCTGCTGGCCCTCAAGGACGTGCTGCGCCGGGCCGAGTTGTTCGGGCATCACGCCATCAAGCGCGAGGCGCTGAGTGTGCGCCAGCGCATGGGCGAATTGCTCAGCCGCCTGGAAGGCGACCAGTTCCACCGCTTCGAAACCCTGTTCGACCCAAGCGAGGGACGGCTGGGCGTGGTGGTCACCTTCCTGGCCATGCTGGAGCTGGCCAAGGAGTTCCTGGTCAGCATCGTGCAGGAAGAACCGTTGGCGCCGATCTACGTAAAAGCCAATACCTCGGCCGCAGGGGAAGCGGCCGTGGTGGAAGAAGAACACATCGGCGGCGACGACGTGTTCGAGCAACCGGATGCCGCCTCCGGCGGCGAGTAACGACCATCCACGCAAACATCGCAACTGCTATGGATACCTGATCCCAAGGCTATGCAGATCGAGCAACTCAAACCGATTATCGAAGCCGCCTTGCTGGCCGCCAGCCAACCGCTGAGCCTGGCGCAGCTGGGCGAGCTGTTCGTCGAGGAAGACGAGGTCGACCGCGCGCAGATCGCGATGGCGCTTGAGCAACTGGCCGAAGACTGCCAGGGCCGCGGCGTGGAACTGAAAGAGGTCGCCTCCGGCTTCCGCTACCAGATCCGGCAGGACGTGCACCCGTGGGTGTCGCGCATGTGGACGGAAAAACCCAGCCGCTACTCGCGCGCCCTGTTGGAAACGCTGGCGTTGATCGCCTACCGGCAACCCATCACCCGGCCGGAAATCGAACAGATCCGCGGCGTGGTGGTGTCGTCCAACATCGTCAAGACGCTGGAAGAGCGCGAATGGGTTCGCGTCGTCGGCCACCGCGACGTGCCCGGCAAGCCCGCGCTGTATGGCACCACCCGCGCCTTCCTCGACTATTTCAACCTCAAGTCGCTGGACGAATTGCCGCCGCTGTCCGACATCCGCGACATGGAAGATCCACAAATGCGGCTGGACAATGAACCGGAGCCGCCCCGGCCGGTGCACAACCTGCCGATCGACCCGGATGCCGAAGACGCCGACGCTGAAACGCCCGCCGACGAAGCGCACACCGAACCGGCTCCGACCGAAGAAACGCCGGCTGAGGCAGAGCCCGCAACCGAACAACACGTCGAGGCCGAAGCCGCCAACGACGAAGCACCTTTGGACGAGGCCCCGGAACATCCCGAGCCTTCGCTCCACGCAGAAACAAGCACCGACGTTCCACCCCATGCCGGCGAACCCGCTGACGAAGCGAACACGGCCGCCGACACCGACACCCATCCCGCCACTGCCGACGAGGCAGCGGAATCCGCGGACGCCGCCGATGGCTCCGCCGAGCAAGACACCGAGGAGTACCGCGCATGAATGCGCCACAAAAATCCGTATTGAGCCTCAAGCGCGCCACGCCGCCTGAAAACACCCCACCGATCGAAGAGCGCCTGCACAAAGTGCTCGCCAACGCCGGGCTCGGCTCGCGCCGCATGCTGGAGCAACGCATCCAGGCCGGCGAAGTCGAGGTCAACGGCAGCCCCGCCAACATCGGCGCCAGCGTGCGCGCCGGCGACCGTGTGGTGATCGATGGCAAGCAGTTCGTGGTCGCCACCGACAACCGCGACGACGCCGAAGTGCTGGTCTACCACAAGCCCGAAGGCGTGGTGACCACGCGCGAAGACCCCGAAGGCCGCCCCACCGTGTTCGAACAGCTGCCGCGACTGAAAGGCGCGCGCTGGGTCGCCGTGGGCCGCCTGGACATCAACACCACCGGCCTGCTGCTGCTCACCACCGACGGCGATCTTGCCAACGCGCTGATGCATCCGCGCAGCGGCATGGAGCGCGAATACCTGTGCCGCGTGCACGGCGAAGTGCCGGACGAGGTGATCGAAAAGCTCAAGGCCGGCGTGGAACTGGAAGACGGCCCTGCCCGCTTCGACGAAATCGCCATCATCAGCCGCGGCGGCAGCCACAGCTGGTTCCGCGTGGTGATCCGCGAAGGCCGCAACCGTGAAGTGCGCCGCCTGTGGGACTCGCAAGGCTTCCTGGTCAGCCGCCTCAAGCGCATCCGTTACGGCAGCATCGAACTGCCGCGCATGCTCCGCCGCGGCGACTGCGAAACGCTCAACGAGGACACCGTCAAGGACCTGCGCAAGGCCGCCGGCCTTGGCGCCCCGCAACCGGTGCTGACCTTGAGCCCGGTGCTGCACCAGCGCCGCGCGCCGCGCAATGTCGTCGAATATCGCCCTGAAAAAGGCGGCACGGCAGCGTGGAGCGGCGGCTATCACGACGAAGCACGCGAACTGCGCGCGTTCGACCGCATCCGCGAAGAACCCGCGCGCGGCAAGCAGAAACGCCGCAATCCGAACCGCGAAGTGAACGGCAACGTCGCCACGCCCGAGCGGCCCAAGAAAATGCACAAGAAAAAGCGCGGCATCGGCCCCGGCCAGGAACTGCCGCCCGCCCGCACCTGGTTCGCAGGCGAAACCCGCGAAGGTGGCGGACGCAGCCACGGCGGCAGCCAGGCAGCACCCGGCAATCGCCGCGGTGGTGGTGGCGGTGGCGGTGCGAATCCGTATGGCGGCTTCAATGCCGGCGGCGCTGCCAATCGCAACAACCGCGGCCCTCGTCCCGGCGGCGGTGGTGGTGGCGGCCGGCCGCAACGCGGCAATCGCCCGCACGGGCAAGGCGGCGGCAATCGTTCCGGCAACCGCTAAGCGATCGTGATCCGCATCTATCACAACGCGCGCTGCTCCAAGTCACGCAGCGCGCTGGCCCTGCTCGAACAGCACGGCCAGCCGTTCGAGGTGATCAACTATCTCGAAACCCCGCCGAGCGTTGCCGAGTTGAAAACACTGCTGATGCAACTCGGCATCACGGCGCGGCAATGGCTGCGCACGGGCGAGGATGCCTATCGGGTATTGGGGCTCGACGATCCAACCCTCGACGAAGACGCGCTCATCGCCGCCATGGCAAAACACCCGCGCCTGATCGAGCGGCCTGTCGTGGCCGCAAACGGCAAGGCCGTGATCGGGCGGCCGCCGGAGAAGGTGTTGGAAATTCTCTGAAAGGCGCTGCGATAAAACGACGCCTGCTTTCCCGGTTCGGCCAGCCGTTCGTCTATCGCTCCAACGCCCATTGCCGATAGCAGTCGTCGATGGCGCGCGCGGACCCCAGGTAGACTTTGGGCAGATCGATGTTCCGGTAGAGCGCGGCATACCGCTTGCGGTTTCGTGGAGTGACTACGGCAATATGGTGGATCATGTTCCACTTGATGTGGTCGCGACCGCCTTCCAACGCCCCCACCCTGGCTTCGCTGGACGATGCCCTTCTGGCATATCGGAACAGGCTGCGCAGCGTAGATACCTCCAGCACGATCATGCCGGTGGCTCGCGACAGGCGCTGCGGCACGCAGGCGGAGTAATTGCCGTCCATCACCCACGTGTCGCCCTGGATCGCTTCGTCGTGCAAGGCGATGAATTCGTCGAGGGGCCGCGGAGTCCAGTCGGAACCGGGCACGTGAAAAAGCTGGTCGAGATGGATGGCGGGCCATCCACGCTTGCGCGCAATGGCGTTGGCCAGCGTCGATTTTCCGCTGTTGGATGGACCGAGGATGCATATGCGCTCTCCCAGTTCATGCAGTTGCATATTTCCGTGCCCCTTTCGTTACGGCTCGCGCCACGCCCGAACCACCGCAATACCAAAGAAAAGCAGCACCTGCATGATCAGCAACGCGCCCCAGCCGCCGTTGAAAAGAGCCGATGCCTGCGAGGTGGAGGCGTCATGCATCCGGATGATACGTCCGCTCCACGTGGCCCTTCAGTTCCTCCCGCCAGAAATAAACCTGCCGGAGATTACCGGTGGTGTAGCGCTCCGCTTCGTCGTTGAAATGCGGCGAATCCGGATGGCCGCTTTCGCCGCCGGCGGTGATGGCGCGCGCATGCACCTTGTCGCCGAATTCCACCACCGCCACGAAGCTGTTGCCGCTGGTGCCGTAATAGCGTTTGGTGCCGGGCCAGCGATGCGCGCCGAACGATGCGAGCGAGCCCCAGCGCGACGAGGTGAACGGCACCGGGATGCTGGGCTTGCTTTCGTCGAAGTGCGGTGCGATGTCGTCGTCGATCCGCTGAAAGCGGTTCACTTCGCCCCAGGGAATGCCCCAGCTGCCGAAATCCTTCACCAGGCGGCCGGAGGCGTCGGCCAGTGCTTGCAGCCGCGCTTGCGCACCGGCTTGCTCGGCCATGCGCTCGTACATCGACAGGCCTTCGGCGTTGTCGGCCTTGTCCAGCTTGTCCCATAACGTGTCGCCCCAGAACACCGCGAGCGTGGTCGGCATGGAGGCGATGCCCCAGCGGTAGTTCCAATGGCGCAGCATGGCGATCTGGCCAGCGAGTTTCCGCTTGAGCGGATCGCTGGCCGGCAGTGCGTCGTAGTCATGCACCAGGATGGGAATCTGGCGTGCGAACGCCGGCAGATAGGAGTCGAACGCGAGCGTGATCAGCGACTCGATGGTGAGGCCCTGCGCATTCGCAAGCAGCATGGTGGCGTGCACGCCGCGCGGGTTTTCGCCGACGGTGTCCATGTAGCGCGGATAGTCTTCGCGCCTGGGGCTGTAAGGGCCGGCAGCGGAATACGGCCAATCGTTGGTGTTCATCACCCAGCCGTTGGGCGGATTGAGCACGTGCGGCAGATCATCGAGCGGCACCAGGCCTTTCCAATCGGTAGCCGGATTGCTGCCGTCGACCGGCTTGGTGTAATCGAAGCGATCGTCGCGCTTTGGGATGAACTGCGGATGCAGATACGCGATCTCGCCCTTGTCGTCCGCGAACAGGGTGTTGTTCGACGAGTTGGCCTGCAGCGCGGCCACTTTCATGTAGCTGGCGTAATCGCTCGCCTTGGTGCGCAGCCAGCTTTGCTCAAGCGCTTGCATGGGCTTGTTCATCAGCGCGATGGCGATCCATTTGCCATCTTGCTCGCGCACGACCGGGCCATGATGGGTGGCGTACACGGTGAAGCTGCGTTGCGCCATCGTGCCGTCCCGGTTGCGATATGGCACGCTGATCTGGCGTACGAATACCGGGCGCAACGCGCCGCCATAGCGATAGAACAGCTTGCCGTCCTGGTGCACGATGGTTTCCGCGAATTCGTCCACCGCGTCGGCGGTGGTGGAGGTATGCATCCAGCCGATGTGCGGATTGAACCCCTGGTAGATGAAGAACTGCCCCCACGTGACCGCGCCGTACGCATCGAGGCCGGCGTCGCTCGACATCTGCAATTCGGAGCGAAAATAGAACGACGTGTGCGGATTGATCAGCAGCAGCGCATGGCCATCGGCTGTCAGCTTGGGCGCAATGGCTATGCCATTGGAACCGGAAGGCTCCACCCAGCTCGACGGCGTTTCGGCGATGGCGACGCTGTCGCCGGCATGGCCGTAAAAAGCTTGCAACTGTTTGAGCGATACACGCTCGATATCGCCACCGATGCTGCCCTCGCTGAAGCTCAGCGCCATCCACGGCTCGAAATGCCTGATCGCACGTGGATGCACGTCCGGATGCGTGGCGAGGTAATCGTTCAAGCCGTCGGCCCAGGCATTCGTCAACGCCTTCAACCATGGCGGACTGCCGGCGTATTGGCGTTGCAGTTCGATGGGATCGATAAAAAGCCGTTGGCGCAGATCGCTCCAGATGGCCGATTCGCCTTCGGCTTCGGCCAGACGGCCGAGTGCGTTGAGGTAATTGGTTTCGACGCGATTGAAATCGTCCTCGGCCTGCGCGTAGGCCATGCCGAACACGGCATCGGCATCGGTCTTGCCGTGGACGTGGGCGATGCCCCAATCGTCGCGGGTGATGGTGGTGGCTTGTGCTTCGCGATGCCAGCGGGCGGTTTCGTCATCCGCATGCGCCATGGCAGCCTGGCCGAGTGAAAGGGCAATGGCTGCTGCGAAGATGCCCCGTTTCAGGCGCGTGGCTGCTGTGATGCTGCAGTGTTGCATCGCGTCGTAACCTCCCCCGATAAACCCGTCATCGGGGCATGGTAACGAGTGCAGGGAAAGTAGGTAAGTTGACCTTTGGGCTACTTTGCGCTGCTATGACGTTACGCCGGCATGCGCTCGAACGCCGGCATGCCGTCCTTGATCCGATGGAAGGGCTGTTTGTCGCAAGTGAAGATGGCGACTTTCGGTGCACCGAATTGGCGCGGATCGTCCAGCGTACCGACCTTGATGATGACCACCGGCATGTCCGGCCGCCGCGTGATCAGGTGCGTGCCGCATTCGGCGCAGAACTCACGCGTCACCGGCTGTTGCAGATCGCGGCGCGTAAAGGTCTTGGCGGTGCCCTGGGTGTAGCGGAACGCGTCGGCCGGCACGGCGAAAAACAGTTGCGGTGCGCCGCCGCTGATGTATTGGCATTCGCGGCAATAGCACTCCCCTTTCAGCATCGGCTCGCCTTCGGCCATGTAGCGCAGGGCGCCGCAGTAGCATCCACCTTCGAACGTCATGGTCTTCCCTCGATCGTGGCAAAGTAGAGTGGGAGTGTAGTGCACGCATGTCGTGCTGGCCGCGACGTTTCGATCCACGGCGAAACGTTACCGCGCACGCGATGGACTGTTTGACGCAACCGGTTCCGAATCGGCCAGCACATGCTCGGCGCGCGAGCGTTCGCGCCGCGAAAGTCCGGCTTTTTCGACCAGGTCGCGAAACGATTCCATGGCATCCGGGTTGCTGGTCGCTTCGCCGACGCTGAAGCGTGCCTTGTAGGAACCACCCGCAGCATTCAGCGCTTCCATCGCTTCGCCGATGCGCATCAGGGCGATCACGCCGCCGGTATTTTCATCCTTGGTGATCACGGCGAATTCGTCGCTTTCCGTGCGTGCAATGATGTCGGCGGGGTCGAAGCTTTCGCGCAGCATGCGCGCCATGTCCTGGATCAGGTGCGCTCCTGCTTCGCGTCCGTAGGTGTTGCTGATGTCCTGGATACCCTCGATACGGAACGCCAGCAGCGTGAGCACGGAGCGGCTGCGCTGCGCCTCGCGGAATGCCTGTTCGCCGAGCAACTCGAAGCCGCGTCGATTGAGCACGCCGGTCGGTTCGTCGGTCAACGACAGTTCGCGCAGTTCCTTTTCCAGCGTATTGATGCGCCGCCCCATCAGCGACACCAGCAGCGCCAGCGCAGCGGCCAATACCGCGATCGCCAAGCCCACGGCCACCGGCGGCGAAAGCCAGCCTGCGCTTGCCATGGCGGTGCCGGCAAGCATCAACGCGAAAGGCAAGGCCAGCGCCAACGGCATCACCCTGCGCGCCAGGCGACTGCCCAGGCCTCGCCCTGCCAGCACGAAGAAATAGCCTTGCTGCATGCGCCAGCCGCCCAGGGCAGTCGCCAGCAGCAACATGCACGCCAGGGTCTGCGGCGATGTACGGGTGGACATGCTTTGCCCGAACAACTGCACGGCGTCGAAGCAATAACCGGAAAGAATGATCAGCGCTTGCAAGCTGAGCAGCACGGTCAATACCGCGACGGTAGCGCCGAATGCAGGACGCGGCACCGTGGCAAGCAGCAGGCTCAACGCCATCAGCAACAGGTAGACCGAGGTCTGCGACGACATCAGGCCCGGCCTGTCGCTGGTGGGATCGGCCACGAGCAATGTGTCGAAGCCGGTAAGATGTCCGCTGAGGTGCTCATACAGCGGCACCGCCGCCAGCAGCACCAGCAGCGCGGCCGCGCGACCGCACCATAACCGCCATGGCGCCGGTGCCGGCGCCGCGGCCAGCATCGCAAGGCTCGCCGCGCTCAGCAACATGCCTGCGGCCGTCTCGAACTTCATCAGGTTCCAGCCATGCGGATAACCGGGGCGCAGCGCCGGAAAAAACCAGGCCAGCAGAATGAGCAAGGCGATCAGCGCCGCGGCAGCCAGACAGGCGTTCTGCACGAGCCCCATGCGCTTGAGAAAGACAGCGTCTGACTGGTTCGTAGGCAGGACGATCAAGTCATTCAGGCTCATGGCGCGGCTTGGGCAGTGGGCGGCAATCCAGCTGGAACGCTTAAAGCGGCGCGACCCTAGAACACTGCTTTCTTCCCCACAGGGTCACGCGCTTAGCATACATCCGCGCGGGTTCGTCCGAATGATGTCCGGATCATGGAATACGGCCGCGTGTCGTGAAGAATCTGTGTAAATGACAGCCAGCGCGGCCTCGCCTTTGGACGGGAGCGTCAACTGCTCAGGCGGCGAGGTCGATGTGTTGGCTATCCCTTCAACGCCGCCGCGTGATACGCCACGTGTTCGCCGATGAAGCTCGCGATGAAGTAGTAACTGTGGTCGTACCCTGCACGCATCCGCAGTTCGAACGGATGCCCCGCCGCCTTCGCCGCCGCCTGCAGCAGCTCCGGCCGCAATTGCGTTTGCAGGAATTCATCCGCATCGCCCTGGTCGACCAACAACGGCAGCTTTTCGTTGGCCGTCTTCACCAGCTCGGTAGCGTCATAGGCGCGCCAGGTTTCGCGATCGGCGCCGAGGTAGGCCGTGAACGCTTTTTCTCCCCACGGCACGCAGGAAGGCGCCACGATCGGCGCGAACGCCGACACGCTGCAGTAACGTCCGGGATTCTTCAGCGCGACGGTCAACGCGCCATGGCCGCCCATGGAATGGCCGCTGATGGCGCGCTGGTGGGTGACCGGAAAATGCTGCTCGATCAGCTTGGGCAATTCGTGCGCCACGTAGTCGTACATGCGGTAATGCTGCGACCAGGGCGCCACCGTGGCATTGAGGTAGAAGCCGGCGCCCTGCCCCAGGTCGTAGGCATCGTCGTTGGCCACTTGCTTGCCGCGCGGGCTGGTATCGCACGCCACGATGGCAAGGCCGTGCTCGGCGGCATGACGCTGGGCGCCGGCCTTGGTGATGAAATTCTGCTCGGTGCAGGTAAGGCCGGAAAGCCAGTACAGCACCGGCACCTTGTGCCCTTCGGCCTGCGGCGGCAGGTAGATGGCGAAACGCATCTCGCCGTCCACCGCCGCGGAGCGATGGCGATAAACCTCTTGCCAACCGCCAAAACAGGCATGCCGTTCGATGCGTTCCATGGGAGTCACCTTGGTGAGCAGCCGCGTCTAGAAATGGATGACGGTGCGGATCGACTTGCCTTCGTGCATCAGATCGAAGGCCTGGTTGATCTGCTCCAGCGGCAGGCGATGCGTGATGAACGGATCGAGGCGGATCTCCCCGCGCATGGCCTGCTGCACCATGCCCGGCAACTGGCTGCGCCCTTTCACGCCGCCGAAGGCGCTGCCGCGCCATACGCGACCGGTCACCAGTTGGAACGGACGGGTGCGGATTTCCTTGCCGGCACCGGCCACGCCGATGATGATGCTTTCGCCCCAGCCTTTGTGGCAGCACTCCAGCGCGGCGCGCATCACGTCCACATTGCCGATGCATTCGAAACTGTAGTCCACGCCGCCATCGGTCAGCGCCACGATCACGTCCTGGATCGGCTTGTCGTGGTCCTTGGGGTTGACGCATTCGGTCGCACCCATCTCGCGCGCCAGCGCGAACTTGTCGGGATTGGTATCCACGCCGATGATGCGCGACGCCTTGGCCTGCACTGCGCCCTGGATCACGGCCAGGCCGATGCCGCCCAGCCCGAACACCGCCACCGTGGCGCCCGACTCCACCTTGGCGGTGTTGTGCACCGCGCCGATGCCGGTGGTCACGCCGCAACCGAGCAGGCACACCTTGTCCAGCGGCGCTTGCGCATCGATCTTGGCCAGCGAGATTTCCGCGACCACGGTGTACTCGCTGAAGGTGCTGGTGCCCATGTAGTGGTAGATCGGCTGGCCCTGGTAGGAAAAGCGCGTGGTGCCGTCCGGCATCAGGCCCTTGCCCTGCGTGGCGCGCACCGCCTGGCACAGGTTGGTCTTGCCGGAAAGACAGAATTTGCACTTGCCGCATTCGGCGGTGTAGAGCGGAATCACGTGATCGCCCGGCTGCAGCGTCGTCACGCCCTCGCCCACTTCCACCACGATGCCGCCGCCCTCGTGGCCGAGCACCGCCGGGAAAATGCCTTCCGGATCGTCGCCGGAAAGCGTGAAGGCGTCCGTGTGGCAGACGCCGGTGTGCGTGATCTTCACCAGCACTTCGCCGGCCTTGGGCGGGGCCACGTCGATTTCGACGATCTGCAGGGGCTGGCCGGGGGCGAACGCGACGGCGGCACGGGATTTCATGGGTGGTTCCTGCAGGTTGAGAGGAAGACCATGGATTATCGTCGATGGCTGTCGGCGATCGAAATACATAAAACTCCACCGGCATCGTGACTTTCGGCGCAGCTCGCCGATCGTGCACTAGCGCAAAATGGCCGGGCCGCGCCACATGAAAGTGGCTATTGGGTCTTTATTCCACTCGGCGCATGATGGTGACGAGCCTGTTGGGGGGCGCAAGGAGAAAGCGATGGCGAAAGGCAGCAGCATGCTGGGCTATGTCATGTGGTTTGCCGGTGCCGTAGCGGTGTCGGCGGCGCATGCACAATCGGTGATCGAATGGCAGACGCAGCAGGCCGCCGCCGAGGCAAAGGCCGACCGGATCATGGCCGAGGCCGATCGCCACAAGGGCCTGCTGACCCAGTACATGACCATGCGCCAGGGCTACGCCAGCGACGATTCACGTGCCTTCCGCATGATCTTCGGGCAGTACATTGGCTGGTACCTGAGCTTTCTGGGCGACTATCCGCTGGCGGTGAAAAGCTTCTCCATCGCGCAACCGCCGCGCGCCGACGACCGGCCCTCTCCGCTCGAAAGCGGCTATACCGCACGCCCGGCGCTGGATGCGATTCCGGAGCTCGCTGGCAATTACCAGATCGTGCTGCTCAACGAAGCTCACAACATCGCGATGACGCGCAGCCTCACCGTGGCCTTGCTGAGCCGCCTGTACGCGCAAGGCTTCCGCTACTTCGCCGCCGAAACGCTGTCGCAAAGCGACACCGAGCTGCAGACGCGCGGCTATCCCACCGTCGACAGCGGCTTCTATACCCAGGAGCCCGTGTACGCGGAAATGGTGCGCACGGCGCTCAAGCTCGGCTACAAGATCGTCGCTTATGAGGCGACCTCCAACACCGCCACCCCCGACCAGCGCGAAGCCGAGCAGGCGCGCCACATTTACGAGCGCGTGTTCAAGCAGGACCCCCACGCACGCATGGTCATCAATGCCGGCTACGACCACATCGTGAAGTCGGGCATCTATCTCGGTGGCCAGTCGATGGCCGAGCACTTGTCCAAGCTCACCGACGCCTCGATGCTCGCCGTCGACCAGACGACGATGTATCCGCATCCCTCCAGTCAGGACGATCATCCTTACTACACCGCCGCGATGAAGCAGTTGCATCCGGATGCGCCCATCGTGTTTGTCGACGCGAATGGCAAGCCGTGGTCACAACGTCCCGCCTATGACGTGAGCGTGTTCTTTCCACCCGAGAAACTCGAACGCGGGCGGCCAACCTGGCTGACGCTATGGGGCCTGCGCCGGCCATACCTGGTAAGCGCCGATGGTTGCGATGGCCATTACGCCTGCCTGGTCGAGGCGCGCTACAGCAACGAAGGCCCCGACGCGATCCCCGCCGACCGCATGCTGCTGGATCTGCAGCCGATGGTCGTGTCCATTTCGGGCATCAAGGCGTACAGCAGCACGCAAGGTGTGCCCTCGGGCTACCTGTATCTGCGGCCGGGCAGCTATCGGCTGAGCTTTGTCGTGGCCGGGGACAAGGTGCAGGAGCAGGCGACGATCGTGGTGCCGCAGTCGCAATAGGACCGGTTTGCCTGCCACGCAATCCTGCAAAACTCGTCCGCTAGAATCGGCCTGTTTTTGCCCCCTCCGGTGGATCATGCGCAAACTGCTCGCCCTGGCTTCCCTGCTCGCCCTCACATTCTTCATTCCCGCACACGCCCAGACCTCGCACAACGACGGCACCGCCGCCACGCACGGCCCCATCGTGGTGCTGATCACCATCGACGGCTTTCCCGCTCGCGCCTTGCAAGATCCGCGGCTGCCGATGCCCACGCTGCGCAAGCTGATGAAGGATGGTGCGTATGCGCAGGCCATGCAGCCGATCAATCCTTCCGTCACCTGGCCCAACCACACCACGCTGATCACCGGCGTAAACGCCAGCGTGCATCACGTGATGGCCAATGGCCTCATCACCTTCCCGGCGGACAGCAGCGAGCAGGAAGTAAAACCCTGGACGCCGAAAGACCAGCTCGTGCATGCGCGCACGCTGTACGACGCCCTGGCCGAACAAGGCATGAGCACCGGCCAGGTGGATTGGGTGGCCATCTATGGCGCAAAGCACGTGCAATGGGCCTTTGCCGAACAGCCTGATGCAGGCAGCCCGGTGGCACAGGACCTGATCGCGGACGGCCTGGTTACAAAAGAACAGGTGACCATCTTCGGCGACGACAGCACACCAGCGTGGCGCGACCAGATCTGGACCGATGCCGCCATCGACATACTCACCCGGCACACTCCCAACCTGCTGCTGTTCCACCTGCTGCAAACCGATACCTTGCAGCACGAATACGGCGCACTCTCGCCGGCTGCCTATGCCGCGTACGCTTATGCCGATAGCTGCATTGCCCGATTGATCGATGCGGCGCGCAACGCCGGTCTGCTGGATCGCATCACCTTCGTCGTCGCATCCGATCACGGCTTTGCCGATTACACGCACGCCATCCACCCCAACGTCGCCTTGGTGCAGCAAGGCTTGCTGCACATGGAAAAAGGCAGCTACCGCGGCGACGTGTGGATTCAACCGGAAGGCGGCGAGGCATCGCTGTATATCCGCGACAAGGCCAAGCGCGCGGCGTTGTTGCCCAAGCTCAAGGCCGATTTCGAGAAGCTGCCGGGCGTTGCCGCGGTCTACACCGGCAGCGAAGCGAATCAGCTTGGCATTCCTGCGCCGGGCTCCACCGATCAGGCGCCTGATCTGTATCTCGTCGCCAAGGCCGGCTTCTCCTTCATGGACGGCACCACGCTGCCGCTCATCACCGAGATCAAGCCCGCACGCGGCGCGCATGGCTACCTCAACACCGAAGCAGACATGCAGGCGCTGTTCGTCGCTTCGGGCGCGCATATACGGCGTGGCGTGAAGCTGGGCGCCATCAGCAATCTTCGGGTGGCGCCGACCATCGCCAAGCTGCTGGATGTATCGCTGCCCGCAGCCACACAGGCGCCTCTCACCGAGATATTGCAATAACAACGCAGCAACTTGCGAAGCACGCGGCAGATTTGCTCCTGAAAAGCATGCACATTAAAAACGGGTGCAAGGGGCGTATCATCCCCGTGTTTTTATTCCGCCGACTTGGCCACGTGCCGAGCTGGCCTGGCAGAGAGCGTGCCGCACAACGGATCGCTCTTCATTCCTGGTTGTTTATGCAGATCAAAAATCGTTTCCTCCGCGCCACCGCCATGACGGCAGCATGCGTCTTCGGCGCCGGTCTTCTCGGCTTTGCCGATACCGCGCAAGCCATCGACATTCCCGCTCCTGCCGGGTGGCAGTTGCAATGGGGCGACAATTTCTCCGGCCCCGCAGGCTCCTTGCCTTCGTCCACCAACTGGCGCATCGACACGGGACACGGTTATCCGAGCGGCCCGGTGAACTGGGGCACTTCCGAAATCGAGAACTTCACCAACGATCCATCCAATATCCGCCTGGATGGCCAGGGCCATCTGATCATCACGCCGCAGCGCGATGCAGCCGGCCAATGGACGTCGGGGCGCGTGGAAACGGTGCGCGACGATTTCATGGCGCCCGACGGCGGCATGCTGCGCATGGAAGCACGCATCCAGATGCCCGACGTGACCGGCCCGCGCGCACTTGGCTACTGGCCCGCGTTCTGGGCGCTGGGCAGCGATTACCGCACCACCATGGTGTGGCCCAAGTCCGGCGAGTTCGACATCATGGAAAGCGTCAACGGCCTGGATGCGGCGTGGGGCATCCTGCATTGCGGCGTGAATCCTGGCGGCCCGTGCGGAGAGCCGATCGGCATCGGCGCGCGCCTGCCCTGCCCGCACGAAGCCTGCACTGCCGGCCCGCATACCTTCACCTTCGAGTGGGACCGCAGCGTCACGCCGGAACGCATGCACTGGTTCGTGGATGGGCAGCTCATCAACCAGGTCGCGGAGAATCAGCTTTCTGCCGACACCTGGCAGGAACTCACCCATAAGCACGGTTATTTCCTGCTGCTGGACGTCGCGATGGGCGGCGGCTTCTCGTTCGTGATGGCCGGCTGGAAACCCACGCCCACGCCGGACACGGAGCCCGGGCATTCGATGGTGGTGGATTACGTGGCCGTGTGGACCAAGCCCGGCAACGGCAAGAAGGTGCCGGCACCGGTGCAGCCGGAGATGGCGGCGGATGCCAAGAAGCCGGGGCAGAAGTCTGCTGCGAAGAGTTGATGTGCCTGGCTGAGGCACTCATCCGAAGCGCCGGCCTGCCTGCCAGCGCCAAAGCAAAAGGGCGGCGAAGATACCGGTGGCCTTCGCCGGGCAAGCAGCTACAACTGCTTGCGCCGCTCCGCCACGTCGTCCGGCGTGACCGTGCCCCGCTTGTTGCCGAAATGCCCGATCACGTAATTGCTGAGCGCGGCCAATTCCGTATTCGAATACGCATCGCCAAAGCTCGGCATGAACACGCTGGCGCCTTCGCCGTGCAGGCTGGAGCCGTGCAGCAGGATCTGCGTGACATTGGTGCCGCGCACGTCATTCACGCCGCGCGAACCAAGCAAGGACGCATACGGCGTCTGCTGGCCTTTGCCGTTCCACTGGTGGCAACTGGCGCAGGCGCCTTCGAACAGCTTCAAGCCTTGCGCATCCGCGTGCGCATCGCCGCCGGGTGCGTAATCGCTGGATGCCAAGGTGGGCGCAGGTTTCGGATCGACGACGATCGGGTCCGTACCGGCGCGCGCCGGTACGCTGCGCAGGTAGGCGATCAGCGCGCCGGTATCGACGGGTTGCAGGAAGCGCAGGCTGTTTTCCACCGCCTCCGCCATCGGGCCGGAGGCTGAGCCATGCCCATCGGCGTGCCCCGTGGTGAGGTAGCTGGCAAGCTCGCCATCGCTCCACGCACCGATGCCATGCACGGGATCGGCGGTGATGTTGTAGGCGCGCCAGCCTTGCAGCACCGCGCCAGCCAGGTCCTGTTTGCGATCCAGCGCAAAGGCGAAGTTGCGCGGCGTGTGGCACTCCGCGCAATGCCCCAGCGCGGTGGCCAGGTATTTGCCGCTGTTCCACTGCGGCGATTGCGAGGCGTCCGGCTGGAAGCGCTGGCTCTTGAAGAACGCAGCGTTCCAGAAGCCTAACGTCCAGCGCTGGTTGTAAGGGAAGGAAAGCTCGTTCTTGCGATTCGGCTGCGCAACCTTCGGCAGGCTGAAAAGATAAGCCTTGATCGCCAGCACGTCGTCGCGGCTCAGCTGTGTGTAGGAGGTATACGGAAACGCGGGATACAGATGCTCGCCGTGCTTGCCGATGCCGTCGTGCAGCGCACGCACGAATTCGTCGTCGCTCCAGCTGCCGATGCCGTTGGTTTCGTCGGCGGTGATGTTGGAGGAGTAGAGGGTGCCGAACGGCAGGCGGAATGGCACGCCGCCGGCAAAGGCTTTACCGGAGCCCGGCACCGTATGGCAGGCGGCGCAGTCGGCGGCCTTGGTGAGGTATTCGCCGCGCGCAAGCACGTCGGCCGTGGGCGGCGCGCCGGCCAGCGCCGGCGAAGTGCCGGCGGACGTGTCGGCGCGGTTCAAATACAGATATACGCCCGTACCCACCAGCAGCAGGATCACGATCGTGAGCAGGAAGCCTCTCATGCGATGTCCCCCCTCGCCTGGGTGACGGCCGATACCACCGATTTGAGCGCACCGGGGTTCTGCACCAGCCGCTTGCGATCCACCGGCAGCTTGTAAAGACGCACGCCGGTGGCCGCAAAGATGGCATTGGCCAGCGCAGGCGCCGCAATGGCGGTGCCGACTTCGCCCAGGCCACCCGGCGGCTCGGCGTTGACCACGCGATGCACTTCCACCACCGGCGTTTCGTTGATGCGCAGCACGCGGTAGTCGTTGAAGTTGCCCTGCTCCACCGCACCGTTCTTGAGCGTAAGCTCGCTGTACAACGCCGCACTCAGCCCGAACAGCATGCCGCCCTGCACCTGCGCTTCGATGGAACTGGTGTTGACGGCGATGCCGACGTCGATCGCCACCACGACTTTGCGCAAGCGCACTTCGCCCTGCGCGGTGACTTCGGTTTCCACGATGGCGCAGACGTGGCTGCCGAACGGCTCCGCCAGCGCAATGCCGCGGCCGACGCGCGGCGGCAAGGCTTGGCCCCAGCCGATTTTCTCGGCAGCCAGGTTCAACACGCCAAGCGCACGCGCATTCTTCTGCAGCAGCGCGCGGCGGTATTCGAGCGGATCCTTCTTGGCGTGCTGCGCCAGCTCGTCCATGAAGCTTTCCACCACGAACAGATTGTGCGTGGGGCCCACGCCGCGCCACCAGCCAACAATGATGCCGGGCGGCATGTCGTGGCGCATCCATTCCACGTGCCCCTTGGGAATGTCGTACGGCAGCTCCGCCACGCATTCCACGGCATCGCTGTCCAGCCCGTCCTTGCCCATGGCGCCGGGTGCGAAACGCGCGAGCACCGAGCCGCCGCTGGTGCGATAGCCATACCAGACGGGCCGGCCATCGGCGTCGAGCACCGCCGAGATAAGGTCGTGATACATCGGACGCATGCGGTCCTGGCGAATGTCTTCCTCCCGCGTCCACACCACTTTCAACGGATACGGCACTTGCTTGGCGAACGCCACCGCCTGCTCTACCCAGTCGGTTTCCAGCCGGCGCCCGAAGCCGCCGCCCAGATACTGGTTGTGCAGCGTGATTTTCTCGATCGGCAAACCGGTGATCCGCGCCGCTTCCTGCGCGGCACGCATGGCCACCTGCGTGCCGGTCCACACCTCGCATTGGTCGGGCGTGACGTGCACGGTGCAATTCAACGGCTCCATCGTCGCGTGGGCGAGCATCGGCGACTGGTATTCCGATTGCACCAGCGTGCCTGGCGGACGCTCGCCATCATCACGCGCCACGATGCCTTTGCCATGGCGCGCCGTGTCGGCGATGGCATCCTGCAACTGCTGCGTGGTGAGGTTGGCGTTCTCGCCCAGGTTCCATTCGATCACCAACGCCTGCAAGCCTTGCCTGGCAGCCCAAAAATGCTCGCCCACCACGGCCACGGCGTTGTCCAGGCGCAAGACGTCCACCACGCCTGGCACTTTGCGTGCAGCCTTGTCGTCGACCGAAACCAGCTTGCCGTTGAAGGTGGGGCATGCCATCACCGTGGCGATCTTCATGCCCGGCATGCGCACGTCGATGCCGAACTGCGTGGCGCCTTTCACCTTGTCCGCCGCATCCACGCGCCGGATCGGCTTGCCGATCAGCTTGTAATCCCTGGGGTCGGTGAGCTGCACCTTGTCCGGCATCGGCAGCTTGCCTGCGGTGACGGCCAATTGATTGAAAGTGGCGCTGCGCCCGGATGCCGGGTGATGCACCACGCCGCGCTCCACGGTGCAGGTGGCCGGGTCGACATGCCACTGTATTCCCGCCGCGCTCAGCAGCATGCTGCGCGCCACCGCGCCGGCTTCGCGCAGTACCGTCCAGGTGGCGCGCGTGCTGGTGGAGCCGCCGGTGATCTGCCCGCCCAGCGCGGGAATGCCGTACAGCTCGTCGCTGGGGGGCGAATGCTCCACCTTGATCTGGTCCATGCCGACGCCGAGCTCTTCGGCCAGCAGCATGCAGCAACCCGTGTAGATGCCTTGCCCCATTTCCGCGCTGGGCATCACCAGGCGCACCGGGCCTTCGCTGTCGATGCGGATGAAGGCATTGGGTGCGAAAGGTGGATTGCCGTCTGCCATCGCAGCGGCAGTGTCGGCTGGCTGGCGACGCGCACTGATCATCGCCGAGGCGGCGCCGGTGCCGCCCAGCCACAGGAAAGCGATCGCCAAACCGCTGGATTTCAGCACGTTTCGACGCTGCAGGTCGACGGCTTCGGCTTGCGCCGGCATGACCGGTTCGATGTTCATGACGCAGCTCCTGTCGGCGCGCTGCCGATCGTCTGCAGAATCTCCAGCTTGCCGGTCGCAGCCTGCTTGATCGCCGCACGAATGCGCACATAAGTGGCGCAGCGGCACAGGTTGCCGGACATGGCTGCATCGATGTCGGCGTCGGACGGATTGGGCGTGTGCGCCAACAGCGCTGCTGCAGCCATGACCTGGCCGGATTGGCAATAACCGCATTGCACCACGTCCACGTCCAGCCATGCCTGCTGGATCTTCTGGCCGGCCGGCGTGTTGCCGACGGCCTCGATGGTGGTGATGGCGCGATTGCCGATGGCGCCTACCGGCAGCACGCACGAACGCACCGCCTGGCCGTCCAGATGCACGGTGCATGCGCCGCATTGTGCGATACCGCAACCGAACTTGGTGCCGGTCAGGCCGATGACGTCGCGCAACACCCACAGCAGCGGCATATCGTCGGGTACGTCGACCGGATACGACTGACCGTTGATGGACAAGGACACCATGTAAGCCTCCGTACCCTCTCAGGCACCGCGTGCATTGTCTGAAACTGCGGGCATTTGCCTAAAGCTCGCTCGCATTCATGGCACGCAGCGCAAAACCAATCATCCAGCACAGCCGATGTGATGACGATGTGCTTGCAAACCCCATGCAGGATGGCATGCACGGCAAAGCCGTGACACCATCACGGCCATCGATTCTGCTCCTATTGTTTGTCGACAGTAAAGATGAATTCGGCTTACGAACTGACCACCTTGATGACGGCACTGCGCGATCTGCATCGCGAAGCCGCGCCAAAAGCCGCGCTTGCCACGCTGACGCGAACGCGTGGCTCCACCTTCCGCCGCCCCGGCACGCGCATGCTGGTATTGGACGATGGCCAGGTCGTGTGCGAACTTTCCGGCGGCTGTCCGCAACGCGATATCGTGGCGCGCGCGCTGGAAGTCATCGACAGCGGCGAACCAAGGCTGGTCGCCTACAACGCGGATTCAGGCCTGGACGTACTGATGGAAATGGGCTGCGGCGGCGAACTGGAAGTACTGATCGAACCGCTGCGGGCGATCCACGACACCGATTTCATCGATACGCTTTCGCGCTGCCTCGATGAACGGCGCCCCTTGCACATGGCTACGCTGTTTGCCGCCGACGGCAAAACCGCGTTGCCGCGCAGGCTGGTATGGCATGCACACGGCGTGGCTTACGACGGCATCGGCGACGCTGCGCTGGTGCAAGCCATCATCGCGCAGGCACCGGATTTCACCGCGCGGCGCGCGCGTAGCTTGAGCCTTGCGGTTGCGCGCAGCACGGTCGAGGTGCTGGTGGAAGCGATCGCGCCGCCGCACGCCTTGGTGGTGATCGGCAGCAGCGCCGCGGCGCGCGCCTTGTTGCCCTTGGCCAGCGCCTTGGGATGGCATACCACGCTCGTGGATGACGACCCTGCCCGCCTGCATGCTGGCCATCTGCCTGCGGGCTTGCATACTGTCTGCGCGACGCCACAGCGGCTGACGGACGCCGTGATGCTGGATACGCACAGTTCGGTGGTGGTGATGACGCACAACCTGGAACAGGACATCGCCTATCTAGGTGCTTTACGCAACGCACCCGTGGCTTATATCGGCGCGCTGGGTTCACGCGAACGCGTGGCGCGCATGCGCAGCAACCCAGCGCTCGATGGCTTGCACGTGCATGCGCCGGCTGGCCTGGATATCGGATCGGAAACGCCGGAGGAAATCGCGCTGGCCATCGCGGCGGAGATCATGGCGGTGGTGAATCATCGCAGTGGTGGGCATTTGCGGGACAACGACGGCGCTATCCATTAAACCCATGCATCCGCCTTCACCCGTCATCCTCTTGCTCGCCGCCGGCGAAGGCAGCCGCTTCGGCGGCGCCAAGCAACTGGCGGATATCGCGGGTGAGCCGATGGTGCGGCGCGTGGCGCGCATGCTGCTGGACATCGGCGCACCCGTGCTGGTGGTGACCGGCGCCTACGCCGACGCGGTGGAAGCCGTGCTCGATGACTTGCCCGTAAGCCTGATCCGTTGCGAAGACTGGCAGCTGGGCATGGGCAATTCTCTGGCCGCCGGTGTACGTGCCCTGGATCATGTCTTCCCGCAGGCGACGGCGGTGCTGGTCTGCCTGGCCGATCAGCCATTGCTGGATACCACCGCATTGCGCGGCATGCTCGAGCGCCACCGGTCGGCGCCGGAGCGGATTCTGGCCTGCACGCATGCAGGCGGTATCCAGGGGCCGCCTGCCCTGTTTCCCCAGGACTGCTTCAGCGCGCTGGCGAGCCTTTCCGGCCCGCATGGCGCGCGCCAGCTGTTGAAACAGGAAGCTGCACGCGTCGAGGCCTTTGCCTCTCCCACATGGCTCGATGTCGATGCGCCGGAAGACCTGCAACGCGTGCGCGCCATGCTGGGACTGCCAGGCGAGGAAGCCTGATCTGGATACCCTTTTGTCTGCAGCGGGCCAAACAAACCTGGATCGGCCATCCCCGGACATCTATCCTTTTTGTCATATCTGAGTAAAGTTCCTGCATTCGCACCGCCTTTTTGCCAGCCATAACTGCTGCATTGCAATAAAACATGTCCAGGCGTATGCCTGCCGAAGCTGATTCAAATCAAGCCGCGCCATAGCGACGGCAGCTTGAGCTTGGTGCCGAACCCGTGGGGAGCCGGCATGTTTTCAAGGAGCGATACGCGACGGACAACCTGGAGCACGCACTCCATCCATGTCTTTTGGGGAGGTTCCGGCAATGAGCAACGAGCAAGCTATTGCGCGATTCTCGAATCCAGCGCCACTTGGCCTGGCGGGCTTCGCGTTGACCACATGGTTGTTGAGCATGATCAACGCGGGCTGGTTCACGGGCGACGCCATGAACATGGTGCTGGCCGTGGCCATGGCCTATGGCGGTACGGCGCAGATGATCGCAGGCGTGATGGAATTGCCGCGTGGCAATACCTTCGGCGCGACGGCCTTCGTCAGCTACGGCGCATTCTGGTGGTCGTTCGCGCTGTTCGTGCTGTTTCTGCACGACAAGGTGCCCGGCGCATTCGTGGGCTGGTATCTCTTCATGTGGGGCGTGTTCACGTTTTACATGTGGATCGGCACGCTGCGTGCCGCACGCGCGCTGCAGCTGATTTTTCTTGCGCTGTGGATCACGTTCTTCCTGCTCGCCGCCGGCGAATGGACCGGCATGCCCGGCCTGCACACGGCCGGCGGTTACGTAGGCCTGCTCACGGCGCTCCTGGCGTTTTATCTGTCCGCGGCCGAGATCATCAATGAAGCCCACCAGCGCGTGGTGCTGCCGATCGGTGCGCCGCGCAACGCATGAAACGACCGGCGATCACGTTGAGGAGAACCATATGAAACGACATGCCCTGTTTCTGTCCCTCGCAGCCGTGGGCCTTACCGTCACCGCTCCCGCTTTCGCCGCGCAGAGGACCGACAGCCGCGATGCGCAAATCAAGGCGTTGAAAGCGCTGGTGGAAAAACAGCAGCAACAACTCAACCAGCAACAACAGGACCTGCAGCAACTGCACGACGCGCTGACCCAACTGCAGAACCAGCAGACGCAACAGCAAACGCAAATCCAGCAGACGCAGCAAGTGCAGGCCGCACAAGCCAAGACCATTGCGGCCGTACCGGCCAAGCCGACGTTCAGCAGTGCGCCGGGCGTATCGGTGACGCTGCATGGCTTCATCGACGCCACCGCCTTCACGCAAAGCAAGAGCTTCACCTTCGGCAACGGCCAGAACGCCGAATACCCGATACCCGGATCGAAAGGCCAGCTCAGCGGCGTGGACGTGCGCAATACACGCTTCTGGCTGGACCTGACCGGCGGCAAGATCGCCGGCGACTGGATCGGTGGCGGCCACCTGGAAATGGATTTCTTCGGCGGCAACAACGGCACCGGCGGTTATTCGATGGAGCAACCGCTGCCGCGCCTGCGCCAGGCCTACATGACGCTGGAAAACCCGGTCACCGGCAGCAGCTTCAAGATCGGCCAGATGTGGGATCTGATCTTCCCGCTGGATGACCTGCCCAATTCGCTCAGCCATATCGCCTTCCCGCTTGGCTATGGCACCGGCATCATTGGCTGGCGCTTCCCCGGCATCATCTTCTCGCAGGATCTCAACCACGGTTCCAGCGGCCCGCTGTGGCGACTGGACCTGGGTGCGTTCTCGGGCACGTGGAACGGTCCGGGCAGCCCGATCAACTACATCAGCGCCGGCAACGCCGGCTTCCGCCCGCAGATCGAAGCGCGGCTGCACGTGCAGGAACCGAAGCAGTGGATGCTGTTTGCCGCGGCGCATTGGAGCCAGATCAACCTGTCCGGCGTAGGCGGCGCCGAGCCGACGCCGATCAAGCGCCAGTTCTCCAGCACCGCCTTGGAAGTGGGCGGCGAATGGACGCCTGGCCCATGGGTGTTTCGCGGCGTGGGCTACACCGGCCGCGGCATCGCGCAGATTTTTGGCGATCTTTCGCAGTTCGGCGATATCAAGAACACCGGCGGCTACGTGATGGGCGGCTACAAGTTCGACCAGAACTGGAGCGCCAACCTGTTCTACGCGATGAGCAAGCCCAGTACGACCGATGTGGTCCGCTGGTTCAACAACGGCTCGACCGGCTTGCTGAAGGATCGCCAGGAAGCCGCCAACCTGATGTACAGCGTGGGCGATTACTCGTTCGCCCTGGAATGGATCCACGCCATTCTCGACTCCACCAGCAATGGCGTGAACCGGAAGCAGACCAGCGGCAACCAGGTGAACGTGAGTGCGTTCTACAAGTTCTGATGCCTCTGCACCCTCTCCTCATGTCTGAGGAGAGGGTAAGGCACGCATGGACGTAGGCTGGATGCAACCCCAGCTTTATTTCTGATTGGCGCCATGTCTCAGGTCGCGACAACATGCTCCCTCCCCTGCGAAGTAGGGGAGGGAGCGGATCCGGCGAATCAAGACTCCACGCTGCTCAGGAGATTTATTGACGCTCGCGACGCCGCTCTCAATAAACCGACACCGAAGCATCCGCCGGCAACACCCGATCGCCGGCAAGCTCATGCGCCTTGCTTCGATATGTTTCTGCATACGTCGCCTGCCCCAGCGCGCGATACACGCAGGCTTGCGTCCACGCCGCGCGCCAGTCGGACTGGCTCCAAGGCGACAGCTTGCCGCTGACGGATGCGGCTTCCTGCAGCTTGCCGGCGGCCAGCAAGGCTTGCGCGTAAGCCTGGCCGACGTCGACGACCAGCTCGGGCACGCCGAAGGCATCGGCCTTGTTCATGGCAAGCTTCAACTGATCCAGCGCCTGCTCGTGCCGGCCTTCGCTCCACGCTGCGGCCGCTTGCGCACGCAACAGCAGGATGGCGATCCATTCGTCGTGGTCCGGCGTTCCGGCTACCCATGCCTGCATCGCGGCGACCACGCGTTTGAGCTCGTCCGACTTGCCGGCCCGTTGCGCCACCATCACGTCCGTGAGCCACGCATAGGCGTAGTCACGCCTGTCGTTGCCTTTTTTAAACTTTTGCCCGGCCATGGCGGTGGCAATCCACTGCTGCGCGGCCTGCACGTCGCCCCGTTGCAAGGCGAACTTCGCCAGCAAGGCTTCGACACAGGCTTGCAGGCCCGGCTCGCCCTTGGCGTCGCGCGCGATGTCGGCCAGCGTCTGTTCGAGCAGCCGGCTTGCTTCGGCCGTACGGCCGTTGTCGGCCAGTGCTTGCGCGCGCATGTACATCATGAGGTGGCGTTCGATACTGTCGGTGAATTCCAGATGCGTGCGCTCGAACGGCCAGTAGCGATCCGTGGTGGCCAGTTCATCGTGGTATTGCAGCAGCATTTTCTGTGCGGTGACGATGTTTTGTAACGGCGGCTCCAGGAACTGCCGCATGCCCATGCGTTGATAGGTTTCATAGGCGCGCTGCAATACCGGAAGCGCCTGCGCGAATTGGCCGCGCCGCATGGCAAGCATCGCCAGCTCCGCATCGATGCCGAGCGCAGCGACGGTATCGCCGGCCAGCGCGTAGTTGACGCGGGCGAGACCGAAATCCGACTCGGCCTGGTCGAATTTGCCATCGAGATACGCCAGGTAGCCGCGCGCCTGGTAGGCCGTGGCGAGGTTGGCGATGCTCTTCTTCTGCTGGAAAAGTCGTATCGCCTCGCTCATGGCTGCCCTGCCCCCGGCGTAGTCGCGCTCGCGGGCATAGATGTATTCCTGCTCCACCAGCGTCTTGCCACGCAGCACCGGCTGCGTGTCGGCGGGCAAGCGCTGCAACAGCTCGGCGAGTGCCTGCTTGCAGCGCGCATAGTCGTCCTGGTCGCAGACGAAGGTGGCTTGGATGAACGCGAACTCGGGTAGCGCACGCACATCCGGCGGCGCCTTTTCGATCAAGTCGCGCTCGGCATCGACGGTGCCAGCATACGAGGCCGCATAGATGCGCAGCAGGTATTGCTCGCCCGGCTCGCCGGACACCGCCCGGGGGCTGGCCGCCAGATACCCAAGCTGGGGCAGGAGTTGGTAACTGGCCTGGCGGGTGGCGCTCAATACGTCGTCCGACGACGTATCCGCCTGCCAGGTGTGTCCATCCCTGGTGGTGGCATCAAGGTGAACATGCCAGACCTGGCCGACCAGGGTAACGCGCGGACGAACGACCAGTGCGAACGAGGCGAAGCGTGCATTGTCATGGCTGTCGCCTTGGTCGAGCAGTTCGAGCACGGTACGGCTGCTTTCCACCGGCACCCTGGCGTCGCGCAAGCCGTTGGAGACCAGGTCCATCAACCCCAGCCGCAGCCATTTCCACTCCTCGGGCGCATGCACTTCCACGGGCAGCACGATCGCAGTGCCGTGCTTGAACGAAACCGGCGGGCGCTCATGCACCGACCGCCGCCACCAGACCAGCGCCACGGCGAGCACCAGCAAGGCCGCGATGCCGATGGCAGGGAGCAGCCAAGGCGATGGCCGCACGCTGCGCGCCGGCTCGGCAGCCGGCTCGACCTGCGCCTGCGCCGGGGCGGGTTCGGCGGCGTCATCGGGCGGCTCGGCCGCCACCGTCTCCAGCATCCAGCGATAACCCACGCGCGGAATGGTCCGGATACAACGCTGGTCGGCGCTGGCGTCGCCCAAGCCGCGCCGCAATCGAACGATGGTTTGCGCCAGCAGGTTGTCGCTGACGTCGACGCGCTTCCACACCGCCGACACCAGCTCGTCCTTGCCCACGACGCGCTCGCGATGTTCCACCAGGTAGACCAGGCACTGCAGCGCGCTGGCCGAGAGGGTGACCGGTTCGCCGTTGCGGGTCAGCTCCTGGGCAAGGGGATCAAGGCAGAAATCCCCGAAGTAATAGATTCGCTTCCCCATGCGCCAGCCTTGTCATCAGAAGGACACTCGACCCCGCTCGGGACAATCGAACAGCGGTCTGATTCCATGCGCCGCGAATATCGCATATCGCAGCGCGAACCCACAGCGGTTGCTTCGCAAACCGCCACGGCGGTCACTTTGCGCCGTACCCGCCACCGAGCGCGTCGATCAAGCGGATCGACAGATCCGCCTGCTGGCTCTGCAGCAACGCCAGCCGCTGGTCGGCCAGCAGCAGTTGCTGGCGGCTCGCCAGCGGCGTCAGCGGACCGCTTACGCCGCCCTTGTAGGCCGACATGGCATCGCGCCAGCTCTTCTGCGCGTCCTGTTTTGCGCGCTGTTCCAGCGCGATCTGCGTGCGTACCGAAGCCAATGCGGAAACCAGGTCCGACACTTCGTTCACCGCGCCGATCAGCAACTGGTTGTAATGCGCGACGACCTGGTCGTAGCGCGCATCGGTCGCGGCAAGGTTGGCGCGCAGCCGGCCGCCGTCGAAGATCGGCAAGCTCAAGGCCGGCGCTACGGAATACGTGCGCGCAGGCAGCTGGAACACGTTGGTGCTGCCGCCGACGGCGACCAGGCCCGCCATCGCGCTGAGGCTGATATTGGGCAGGAATTGCGTCTTGGCCGCCTTGATGTCTTTTGAAGCGGCTTCCACCTGCCAGCGCGCCGCCACCAGGTCGGCACGGCGGCCGATCAGGTCGATCTGCAATCGATCGGGCACCGCGACAAGGCCCGGGTCGAGCAACTGCGGCCGGGCGATGCTCAGGCCGCGATCCGGCCCCTGCCCCAGCAACACGGACAAACTGCTGCGTGCGGCATCGATGGCGCGATCCGCTTGCGCCTTCTGCTGCTCGGCGCTCGCCACCTGCGAATCGGCGAACGCCTCCTGCTGCGGCGTGCCCAGGCCGCCGGCCACCAGGCGGCGGGTGAGCGCCAAGGTTTGCGAAGCGCGCTGCCATTCGCCTTGCGCGACATCTTGCTGTGCGAAGGCATAGCCAAGCTGCACATAGGCGCGCGCCACGTTCACCGACAGCTGGATGCGCGTCGCACGTGCTTCGATGTCCGCGGCGCGGCTGCGACCGAGTGCGGCCTCCCAGGCGGCGCGCTTGCCGCCCCATAGATCGATGTCCCAGGAAAAATTGGCAGTCACCGATTTGCCCCAGGCGAAGTGGCCGAGCACGTACGGCGGATACACCGGATCCTTGTTGGACAAGCGGATGCCTTCGGCGCCGGCTTCGAGATCCGCACTCGGCAAGCGCGCCGCATTGGCGGTGTCGGCCAGGGCCTGGGCCTGCCGTGCGCGTGCTTCGGCTTCGTCCAGGCTGGGGTTGTTCTTCAGTGCTTCGTCGATCAGCGTGCTCAGCTGCGGGTCGCCGAAGCTTACCCACCAATCCTGCGCGGGCCATGCCGTGGGGCTGAGCTGCACCTGGCTGAAACTGCGCTCGCTCTTGAGGCTGCGCGCGTCGAGCGTCTTGCCGGTGGGATGCAGGCCGCCCGGCATAGCGCAACCGGCAAGGGCGACACACACGGCCAGGCTTGCCGCGGGCAGTAAACGAGTGAGAAGGTTCAGGTTACGCATGGCGCATCACCGCGACTGCGCCAGCGCGTCGCCATGACCGCCAGGTCGCACGATCAGAGTGGCAGTCTGTCCCGCCACCAGCACCGTGCCGGCCGGCATGTGCTCGGTATCGATGCGCACGCGCACCGGCACACGCTGCGCCAGGCGCACCCAGTTGAAGGTGGGGTTGATGTTGGCGAGCAAATCGTTGCCGGTGGGATCGACCGCGCCGGCGATACCGCGCGCCACGCCTTCCACCGTGCCGCGCAGCTGCACGCCGCCGCTCATCAGGCGAATGTCGACCGGATCGCCGACATGCAGATGCGGCAGCTTGGTTTCCTCGAAATAGCCGTCCACCCAGAACGAGCGGCTATCGATCAGGGCCAGCCGCGGCGCGCCGGCACTGGCGTAATCGCCCACGCGCACCAGCAGGTTGGTGATATAGCCGTCCACCGGCGCGCGCACTTCGGTGCGTTGCAGGTTGAGCTGCGCCGTGGCCAGCGCCGCCTGCGCCTGCTTCACCGCCGCCTGCGCCTGCTGCTGCGCGGCGGTGGCCTGTTCGATGCCTGCGCGCGCCTTGTCCCAGGTGGCGCGGGCGGCATCGGCGGTGGCGCGCGCGTTGGCGATGTCTTCGCTGGAGACCACGTCGCTCAGGCTTTGCCGACGCTTGGATTGCGCTTCGTACATGGCGAAGTTGGCCTTGCTTTGCGTGGTGCCGGCCTTGGCTGCATCGATGTTCGCCTGCGCGGCGGCGACGGAAGCCTGCGCCGCGGCGAGGTTGGCCTTGGCCTGCTCCACTGCATCCTCGTAGCGGGCGCGGTCGATCACGAATAGCACGTCGCCCTGCTTCACCTGCTGGTTGTCGGTCACGTTCACCGCGGTGACCAGGCCGGAGACGTCCGGCGCGATCCGCACCACGTTGGCGCGGATGCGTCCGTCACGCGTCCACGGCGAATACATGTAGTGGCGCCATAAGCCGTAGCCGATCAGCGCGGCTAGCAGCACAAGAATGGCGGTAATGGCGATGCGGATGGCGAGGGTGTTTTTCATGGATCATCCACCGTCAAAAAGTGAGCAGCGCAAAGCCGCCAAAAATGCAGACCAGGAACGCCAGGCGCAGCAGCGCCGGATGCCACACGTAGCGGTACAGGCCATAGCGGCCCACCACCCAGTCGAACAGCAGCAACAGCACCACGGCCAGCAGGAACCAGACCAGCAGGCCGGGAACCAGCGCGCCGCCGATGGCGATTTCACGTGGCATGGGCAACTCCTCGGGCGTGGGTATGCGCCTGCATGTAAGCGGCAAGCACGGATTGTTCGTCCAGCATCGCCAGGCGCAGCACGTGCAGGTGATTGAGCAGCGGCGACATGGCTTCGTCGCCCTCGATCATCGCCATCGTCGCGGCGAGCGCGTCGCGTGCGCTGGCGTAGCTTGCGGCATCGGGAGCTTCGTAAAGCTGCGCGATTGCTTCGATGCTGCGCGCGATCGCTTCGTGGGCGTCTTCCGGCATTGGGCGCCCGGCCATGTCGTTGCGCAGCTCGATCAAGGTGCGCCCTACTTCGTTGACGGACAGCGTCCAGGCCACCAGGCTGCGCGACGCCTGGCTGCCGCGCTCGGTCTGCGCCACGATCTGGCCGAACAGATCGTGATTGACGCTTTCGAAGCGCGCACGCAAACCCGGCAATGGCGCCGCAGCGGCAAAGCGCACCTGGCGGCGCAGCTGCTCCAGTTGGCGACGGCGCAGCCACAGGCTGCCGATGGCCGGCGGCACGAAGACGAACGCCACGCCTGCCGCCGCCAGCCCGGCGAACTGCGCCAGCATGTCGTTCCAGAAAAACACCACGTCGTAGTTCATCTCGTTGCGCACGGCGAGGGTCAGGGTGAAACCCATGCAGTAGCCCACGCCGGCGCGGGCGGTGAGCGGCCAAGCCATCATCGCCATGCCGATCATCAGGAACGGCGCGGTGCCGGCCACCAGCAGCCCGAAGCCATCCATCAGCGGCAGCACCAGGAACTGGCAGATGAAGCTCGCGCAGGTGCCCAGCACAAAACCCAGCGACGTGTGCCGCACCCATTGCGTAGGATTGGGCGCGGCGGCGAACAGACCGGCAAAGACCGTGGCCAGCAGCATCGCCGAGGCGCCGGATGGCCACGCCGAGACGATCCAGAACAGGCTCAAGGCGCCCATCACCAGCGAGGTGCGCAACATCGCCAGGGACGAACCGAGATAATCGTTGCCGCGCTCGAAGCGCACGCGCTCCGCCGCCGAGCCGAACAGCCTGGGCGCCTGCAATGCCGAGGCCGTTTCGGCGTATGCATAGAGTTCATCGACAAAGCGATCGACCAGGGTGGCGCCGGTATCGAAATCGAGCATGTCGTAGGCCGAGGCCATGGCCGCGCGCAGCGCCGATTTGCGCGCCCCGATCGCCCGCCGTGCGTCATCCAGCCGCGGCAGCAGCACGCGCGCCGCGGCGCCGGCCTCGATCGGCGCATCCAGCGCGTCGGCCAGCGGCCGGTACAGTTCGATCAATGCATTGGCCGCCGCCTCGTGCCCGCGCCGCTTCAGGCGGTTGATCAGGTGATGCAAGGTCTGCAGCGTGGTGGAGGCGGCCATGAAACGCTGGTTGAGCAGCAGCATGTGGCCGCTGCGCGCACGCGCCTCCGGGTCTTCGAACACCACCGAGCTGCGCAGGTCTTCCACCGTGACCGCATCGCGCACGAAGCGCAGGTGCGCATTTTCCAGATCGGCGCGCGCCACCTTGCCGCACATCGCGCGCTGCACGAAATCGATGAAATTGGCGAACTGCGCGCGGCACAGGCGGCGCAGATCGTCGCGGATGCGGCTGGGGAACACCACGTCGCTCACCGCCGCGGAAACGGCAATGCCCAGCAGCACCTCGCTCAGGCGCCAGATGGTCGAGTTGAACACTTCCACCGGGTTGTTGATCACCGGCAAGGCCACGATGGCCGCCGTATAACCGGCCAGCACGAAAGCGTAGGACTTGAAATTGCGGTACAGCGTGGCGCCACCGGCACACGCGCCCACCCACAGCGACAGCGCGGAAAGGAACAGCACGCGCTGCTGCGGAAAGAACGCCACGATCAGGAAACCCGCCAGCGCGCCGGCCAGCGTGCCGACGGCGCGGTAGAAGCTCTTGGCCAGCACCATGCCGGTCTGGCGATTGGCCACGATGATGGTGGTAAGCATCGCCGTGGACGGTTGCGGCAATGCCAGGCGCATCGCCAGCCAGCCGGTGATGTAGAAGGCGAGCAGCGACTTCGCCACGAACAGCCAGGTGGTGGTCTCCTCGCGCAGGGTCGCCACGAACACGTCGCGCGTATTGGGCGTTGCTGCCTGGACTTCGGTTACAGACATGGCGTCGACGGCCTCAGTCAGCCAATCCGCTCAGAAACTTCTTCAACAGCTTTTCGAGCTGAACCTGCTCGGAAACCTTCAGATGGCGCCCCTGCCTCGCCAGCAACGTACAGATATCCGGAAGCAGGCTTTCAAGCAAGGCCTGTCCCCGCGGCGTCAAGCTCAGCGCGAGCTTGCGGCGGTCATCGGCGCTGGCGCTGCGCTCGATCAGGCCTTTGTCGCACAGCTCGTTGGTCAGCCGCGTGATATTGGCGGACTTCTCCCCTGCCGCATCCGCCAGCTCCGACGGCGACATCGTACCGCTGACCGAGCCGTACAACATCATCAGCAGGTTGTACTCCGGGTGATTGATGCCGTAGGGCTTGAGCGTGAGGTTCGCCTCGTCATGCAACTGCTTGTGGATATGCTTGATCAGGCGCACCAGCGTGGCCGGGCGGCGCGGAAAAGCCGCATAACGCCGACAGGTGACGGCGAGACGCTGTTCGGTAAGAGCGAAGTCGGCCATGGCGGCGCATGCCTCGGGCATGTAATACAGATACATATAGTATATAAATGTAATATTTAGATGTAAACCTAACCTGCCCAGCGGTACCGGCGCACGCCGGTGGGGCCGCGCAGGATGCGCGCCTGCTTTTCGGGGCCCCCTCGGGGTGCCCTTTCTTTTGGTTACTTTTCTTTGGGCACGCAAAGAAAAGTGACTCGGTCGCTCCGCGACAGAAAGCGCCGCAGGCAATGCATAAGCTTGCGCGATACACACCCAACCCACCGCGCTCGGATGAAATCCCAGCGTCAGGAACCCGCAACAAATGCAGGGATTTCATCCCAGCCTACAAACTTCACGCAGCGAACCGGATATCGATGCGATGTTGCACCGCAACCTTAATCCTTCTTAAGACGCCTTACAGGGAGACGTCAGGTTGAAGGTTTATGTCTATGCCCGGCTCCGGTCGCCACGCCGGAAAAACCCGAAAACCAAAACAACGGAAGACAACACCATGATCCGCCGCGTCCTTGCTGTTGCGATTGCTCTATCCGTATTCCCCCTATACGCCCAGCCTCCGCAGGCCTCGTCCAAGAATTACGCGCAGGAACTGGTCGACGAGACTCTCGCGACGCATCCGGACATCATCGTGATGGCCGTCCATGCCACGCCACTCAAGCAGAAGGATGACGTCATCATCGCCTCCAACATTGGCCGTATCGGCAAGAAGGCCGATGCGGACGACATGGGCGTCGTCACCAGCGGCAAGCCGCTGGTAGAGGTCAACAAGGCCGGCGACCGGCTGGAGGTGGAGGTGCCGCTGCTGGACACCACCGGCGACACGCTCGGCGCGCTCAGCATCGTCTACCCCTACCGCGCCGGCGACGACAAACTGGCCTTGCAACAGCGTGTCGAGAAGATCCGCGATGAACTGGCGCGGCGCATCTCCAACCAGGGCAACCTGACGCAGCCTTATCAATACGACACCAGCGTCCCCACCCACACGCTCGCCCAGAAGCTGGTCGACGACACCATGGCGGCGTATCCGGACGTGATCATCCTGGCCATGCATGCCACGCCGCCGGGCAGCAACACCAACGTGATCGTCGGCTCCAGCATTGGCCGCATCGGCAAGGCCGCCGATGATGACGACCTGCGCGCCATTCGCACCGGCATTCCAAACCTCGAAGTGAACGGCGGCCGCTTTGAAGTGGAAACGCGCCTGCTGGATGCCAGCAAGCAGACCATCGGCGCCATCGGTATCGTGTTTCGCTACAAGGCCGGCGACGACAAGAAAGCACTGGAGCGTCGTGCCTATGCGATCCGCGACGAACTGGCCGCCAGGATTCCCTCGCTCGCCCAGCTGATGGCGCCGCCGGCCGCAGCCGATCCGACCTCGCCGGCCACGCTGATCGGGCGCAGCAGCGGCTGGAAACCGGAATACTCCGGCGATTTCGACCATTTCGGCGTGGATACCAAGCGCAACAAGCTGCTGCTCGCGGCCGAAGACCACGGCACGCTGGAAGTGTTCGATCTCAACTCCGGCGCGCACGAAAAAACGCTCACCAGCTTCAGCACCCCGCACGCCATTCTCTATCTGCCGGAGAAGGACCGGCTGATCGTGACCGACAGCGGCAAAGGCGGCACGCGCGTGCTGGATGCCGCCACGTACAAGGTGCTCGGCTACATCAATACCGCGCCCGGCGCCGATTCGATGGTGTATGACGAGGGCAGCCACATGCTCTACATCGTCAGCGGCGGCAAAGACGTGGACATGAAGGAGTGCTACCTCAACGAGGTCGATCCGTATTCCGGCAAGGTCTACCGCAAGCTGCGCTTCGATTCGGACCACGTGGAAGCGGTGCGCGCCGAACAGCACGGCTCGCATCTGTTCGTCAACGTCGCCGACAAGAACGAGGTCGACGTGGTGGACAAGAAGACGCTGCAAGTAACTGCGCGCTGGCCGCTGACCGGTGCACAGACGAACCTGAGCATGGCGCTCGATGAAGCCGACCACCGGCTCTTCGTGGGCACGCGCAATCCCAGCAAGCTGATCGTGCTCGACACGCAAACCGGCAAGCAGGTCGCGAGCCTCGATGCGCCGTCAACGTCGGACGGCCTGTTCTATGACGACGCGAGCAAACGCATCTACATACCCGGCGGCGACGGCTACCTCGGCGTGTTCCAGCAGAAAGATGCCGATCACTACGAACAACTGGCGCGGGTGGCCAGTGCCAAGGGCGCCAAGTCCGGCATGCTGTGGAAACCGCTCGATCGCATTTACCTGGCCGCTTCGCCCGGCGAGAACAACAAAGGGGGAGAAATCCTATGGTTTGCGCTCCACCCGTAAGGGCCGAGCCGATCAAGCACACCTACGTACGGGGATTACGAACACACGATCGGCACTCATGCACGTCACGCCCGTCAACGCGTGAATGCATGGCCGCCGGATAAGTCAGTCGCAGACGTGTCATCCGGGGAGGGATAGACGTTATGCAGAATTTGACCGTAAAACCATTGCTCGTGGCATTGCTCGTGGCAATGGGCACCACCTGCACCGCAGCCGTATCCACCAACGTGTACGCGGACGATGCGCCACAACAAAAGCCGGCCACGTCCACCGCCACCACCAAGAAGGCGGACCAGCCGGCGCCATCGGAAAAACCGGCAACCCTGGCGGCCGTGGTCGTCACCGGCTCCAACCTGCCAGTGCCACCGGACGAAGTGATGGTGCCCGTGACCTCGGTCGACAGCGACGAGATGAAAGCCGCTGGCGTCAACGCCAACGTGCTCGATCTGTTGCGCAAGGTAGTGCCTTCGTTTGCCGGGCGCGGCAATACCGGCACCAGCAATGCAAACAACAATAACCAAAACACGGCCGGCGGCTCGCAATTGCAGTTGCGCAACCTTGACACGCTGGTGCTGGTCGACGGCCTGCGCGTGGCCACCAGCGGCATCAACGGCATCGGCGGCAAGAACTTCGTCGACGTCAATCAGATCCCCGTCTCGGCGATCGACCATATCGAAGTACTCACCGATGGCGCGTCGGCCATCTACGGCTCCGATGCGATCGGCGGCGTGGTCAACATCATCCTGAAAAAGGATTACCAGGGCGCCGAAGTTGGCGTGCGTTACGGCGCCGCCAGCGGCAACTATCGCCAGAAATCGGGCTATTTCGTGGCAGGCACCACGCTGCACGGCATCCACATCACCGTGACCGGCAGTGATTCCAAGACCGATCCGCTGTATCAGGATGCACGCCGCTTCACCAGCCCGCTGTACGGTCGCATTTCCAACCTGCCCGGCACGGTGGGCTACAACGGCCATTCTCCCGGCGCCATCCTCGCACCTGGGCTCAGCTCGCCGGCACAAGACAATCCCACCGGCCTCCAGGCCACCGCCGGCAGCATCAACAGCCTGATCGCCAATGGCACTTACCTGGCCAGCAGCCCTACCGCGATAGCGAATGGCTTCGACGTTTCCCGCTACCAGACCTTGCTGGAGCAGGAAGATCAAAAGGGCCTCAGCCTCAATCTTTCCGCCGATCTGCTGGACGACCACAAACTCACCGCGTTCGGCAACATCCTTTACTCGCGCACCAAGAGCTTCACCCAGTGGCTGCCGATCCGCACTACCGTCTCGCTGCCGGCAGGCTCGCCCTACAACCCGCTGACCACGACGTTCAACCAGGCGGTGTTCGGCTACCTTCCCAACCCGCAGCGGTTCGTCAACACCGCCGAAGGTCTGCGGGTGGTGGCCGGCTTGCGCGGCGACATCAGCCACGATTGGAATTGGGAGGCTTCGCTCGATCACAGCGACAACACCTTGGAACAGGATCAGTTCAACCTGATTTATGCGCCCAACGTGGCACGCGCGATCGCCGGCGGTTACGACGCACAGGGCAATCCTGTCGCCGGCGGCGCCTACAGCCGCGTGCAAACCGGTTTCTCCAGCACGGGCGCGTTCGTGATCCAGCCCGCGCTCAATCCGCTGGCGGTGACTTCGGGCATCAACCCGGCCATGCTCGCCGATCTCTATGGCACCGAGGCCATCCATGCGCAAAGCACGCTGGATACCTTCGACGCCAAGCTGATCGGCAAACCCTTCAGCCTGCCGGCCGGCAAGGTGGGCGTGGCCTTCGGCGTGGAAGTGCGGCGCGAATCACTATCCGCCTACACCGATCCCAATGGCAGAAACACCGGCCCGACGGCGCACAACTGGATCGGCGGCACTGCGGCGGACCCGTTCTCGCGCGGGCGCGACATCGACAGCGCCTATAGCGAGGTACGCGTGCCCATCACCAGTCCTGGCTGGTCGGCGCCGGGGTTTCATGCCTTCGACCTGGTCGCCGCGGCGCGCTACGAGCATTACTCCGATGCCGGCAATTCGCTGGTGCCCAAGTTCGGCTTCCGCTGGCAGCCGTTCGACAACCAGATCACCTTGCGCGGATCGTTCTCGCGCGCGTATACCGCGCCGACGCTGTACGCCATGTACGGCCCGACCGATACGCGCCTGGTGGGCAGCAGCGTGATTCAATCCGTGTTCGGCCTGCAAGGGCTGCAGTTCAACGGTGAAGACGGCAACAATCCCAAGCTGAAACCGAGCAAGGCGGTCACCCGCTCGATGGGCATCACCTTCACGCCACAAGCCTTGCCGGGCCTCACGGTGTCGCTCGATTACTCCTCGGTAGACCAGCGCGGTTATCCGGGTGGCATCGGGTTTACCAACATCCTGCAAAGCGTGAACCAGCTCGGCGCGGCCTCGCCTTTCGCGGCCAACCTGGCGTTGGGCAATTTCCCCGGCCAACCGGGCGCCACCGCCTTCACCGCACCAGGCCAGGTGCAAACCTATCTGCGCAATGGTGGCGATCCGTTGAACCTGTACGCCATCGACCGCTTTACCAATCTCGGCGGCCTGCACGTGCGTTCGGCCAACATGACCGCGGAATATTACGTGGTCACCGATCACGCCGGTACGTTCACCGTTTCCACCAACGGTGCGATGTTCTTCAAGTATCAGTTCCAGGCGTTGCCAGGCCAGCAGTATTACAACTACGCCGGCTTCGCGACCAACGGCGGCACCGGCGTGCAGGGAACGATCCCCCGCTTCAGCTTTTACACCACCGCCGATTGGCAATACGGCAACTGGGATCTCACCCTCGGCAACACCTACCTGTCCTCGGTAACGGACATCGGCCCGGGCGGCATCGTCTACGCGCAAAGCAGCACGCTCAAGCGCCTTCCGGTCAGCAGCTACGTAACGTGGGACCTGCGGCTTGGCTATGCGGTCGACCGTTCGGCCTCGCACGACATCATCAAGGGCTGGTCGGTGGCGCTGGGCATCAACAACATCGCCAACCGCATGCCACCGCTGGCACCCCAGGCGTTTACCGACAACAACGCCGACGTGGCGACATATTCGCCGATCGGGCGGATGATTTATGGCAGCGCCACGCTCAAGTTCTGAGGTTTGACCGCGTCGAGGCGGGTGATTCACGCCCTTACCCCAAGAGCCTCAGCGTGAATTGCCCGTCTCGACGCACCCGTGCATGGCAAATACGTAAGCTGGGATGTCATCCCAGCCTACGTCCCGAGCAAGGGTTGAACCAGTACCGGCGATGACTCGGCCGCCGTTGAAGTGGCGGCAAGCTCGAAACTCACGCACAACCCCGGGCCGTCCCTGCGCGGCTGCGCGCGAATGCTGCCACCATGCAGTTCAATGATGCTGCGACAGATCGTAAGACCAAGGCCGCTGCCATGGTCTTCGCCTTCCTGCACGTGGAAACGCACGAAGCGATCGAAAGCACGCTCGCATTGCTCCACCGTAAGCCCCGGCCCTTCGTCTTCGATGCTGACGCACCAAATACCGTTGGCGATGACCGAGGTCAGGCTGATCATCCCGTTCGGCGGCGAGGCGCGCAGCGCATTGGTCAGCAAGTTGAAGATGACCTGGCGCAGCCATTTCTCCTCCATCGCCACCAGGCCATCGCCATGCCGTACACAGCGCAGGCGCCGGCCGCGATGCTCGACCAGCGCGTGCAGGTCCGGCTCGATACCATGCAGGAACATGCCCGGATGCTGGGTGACGAGGTTCAGCCTGACACCGTTCACTTCGGCGCGCGAAATGAACAGCAGCTCGTCGATCAGCTGGTTGATGCGCGCCAGTTCGTCGAGCTGCACCAGCGCGGCTTCTTCCTGCCGCCGTTCGAGCTTGCCTTCGACCAGCAGACGCTCGGCCTGCAGGCGCACCAGCGACAGCGGCGTCTTCAGTTCGTGCGATACCTCTTCGGAAAAGCGGCGCGCCTGATTGAACGAGGTTTCCAGGCGATCGAACATCTGGTTGAGCAGGTTGACCAGGTCGAAGATTTCATCCTTGCCGCCAGGCAAGGCGATGCGCTCGGCCAGGTTGTCCGAACGGATCCGATTGGCGGTTTCGCCGATCGAGCGGATCGGGCGCAGAATCAGGCGGCTGGCGGCAATGCCGATCAAGCCGCTGACCAGCAACATGATCGCCAGCAGGGCGATGCATACCTCGACATAGGCATTCAAATCCTGCCGCATCTGCCGCATCGGCGTGCCGATGGTGACGTCGAAAGGCGGCATGATGAATTCGCCGACGCGCAATTCACCTACCCCGGGCACGAGGGCGTTGTATACGTGCTTGCCAGGCACGTCGGGAATCGGCTTGCCGTCCAGGTTGTTGGAATAGAACAGCATGTCGTGCGGCGGCTGGTCGATGTTGATGTAGAACAACACCGAGGCATAGTTGGAGGTTTCGCGTATGCGCTGGTCGACGATCTGCGGCGTCAACGCGCTGTAATCGTTGCCCAGGCGCCCGCGGATCTGTGTGAACTCGGTTTTGTTGAGCAGGTCCAGGTCATGCTGCATGTGACGTTCCAGCAGCACGTAGCCCACACCGAACAGGACCGCCAGGGTGAGGGTGGCACTCAGCGCATACCACAGGCTGATACGTGCCCGCAGCGATTTCATACCAGTTGGTAGCCGATTCCGCGCAGCGTCTTGAACAGCGACATGCCCGCGTCATTTTCGAGCTTGGTGCGCAGCCGGCTCATATAGACGTCCAAAAGATTGTCTTCGACCAGGCCGGGCCAGATGCGCTCGGAGATGTAGGAGCGCGTCAAGGTACGCCCGGCGTTCTGCATGAAGATTTCCAGCAGCGCGAATTCCCGGCTGGTCAGCTCCACCGGCTGGCCGCGCAGGCGCACGGTACGGCCCAGCAGATCCAGCTTGATGTTCTTGTGTTCGAGTACGGTCTGCTTGACCGCGCATTGCCTGCGCATCAGCGAACGCACGTGCGCCAGCAGTTCCTCGAAACTGAAAGGCTTTGGCAGGTAATCGTCGGCACCCAGGTTCAAGCCGGTGATGCGATCGTCCACCGTGTCGCGGGCGCTCAGGATCAGTACCGGTTCGTTGAAACCGCAACGGCGCCACTCGCACAACAATTCCAGCCCGTCGCCATCCGGCAGGCCGAGATCGAGAATGATGACGTCGAAATTTTCATCGGCCAGCGCATCACGCGCTGCTTGGCAGTTTTGCGCCCATTCCGCAGTATAGGAGCGTTCGGTGAAACCACGCTTCAAAAATTGACCGAGCTTGTATTGGTCTTCGACGATCAGGACTTTCATTGGCAAGACCCGCCACCCCGTACGGTGACCGAGTCTACGCCAAACCCCAGCACTTGCTTGACGCGGCGCACAAGCCTTTTTTGTTGCGTACGCCTACCTGAAAAAATTTTAAGAAAGCTTTCATGGCGGCGACAGGAAGCTGCTTTATGGTCGGTGCGTAACGACTCTGAGGAGATCTGTAATGTCCTGAATTTTAGGTGCGCAGGATGGCGGTGAGCGCATGCGAGCCCAAACGTTGCCATGCAGAAGCAACGTTGCGATTCGCCCCGGATCCAGTCCGCCGCTCACCGCCAACCTGCGAAGGAGTCACGTCATGCCAATAGGCGTGGGATGAAATTCCAGCTATACAACCAGCGCAACCCAACACATCGAGACCCTCCATGAAGTCAACGGCCAGCACGCCCATGCAACCCGATCCTGTTCCTGGCGTGACAAGGCAGCCGGATGCCATGCCCGCGAACGCATCGGCTGCGATCGCCGCGCGCCTCGACCGGCTGCCGTCGTCGCGCACGCTGTGGAAAATCATCGCGCTGATTTCCCTGGGCGGCTTGTTCGAATACTACGACCTGTTCTTCACCGGCTACGTGGCGCCGGGCATGAACAAGTCCGGGCTGTTCTCGCCATCGTCGCTCGGCGTGTTCGCCGGCCTCGCCGGCATCAAGGTGGCAGGCTTCGGCACCTTCGTGTTCAGCACGTTTGCCGGCCTCTGGGTGGGCGTGGTGCTGCTCGGCCAGCTTGCCGACCGTTACGGTCGCCGCCCGGTGTTTACCTGGTCACTGGTCTGGTACGTGTGCAGCACCGTCATCATGGCGTTCCAGCACAGCGGCGAAATGCTCAACATCTGGCGCTTCATCGCGGGCGTGGGCTTTGGCGTGCAGTTGGTCACCATCGATACGTATATCTCCGAGCTGACGCCGGCGGCGCTGCGCGGGCGTGCGTTTTCGATGAACCAGCTGGTGTCGTTCTGCATCGTGCCGGTGGTGGCGTTGCTGGCCTGGCTGCTGGTGCCCATCGCGCCGCTCGGGCTGGATGGCTGGCGCTGGGTAGTGCTGATCGGCTCGGCCGGGGCGGTGGTGGCGTGGTTTCTGATCCAGGGCGTGCCGGAGAGTCCGCGCTGGCTGGCGTTGCGCGGACGCATCCCGGAAGCGGAAGCGATCACCGCCAGCATCGAGCGCCGCATCGAGGCCGAAACCGGCGCGCCGCTGCCGGCCCCGCATGCCGAGCCGCCCGAAGAAGAAAGCGAAGGCCGCTTTGCGGAAATCTTCTCGCGGCGCTACTGGCGACGCACGCTGATGCTGTCGGTGTTCAACATGGCGCAGGTGATCGGCTTCTACGGCTTTGCCGCGTGGGTACCGACCCTGCTGATCGCACGCGGCATTACCGTCACGCACAGCCTGGAATATTCCTTCATCATCGCCATCGCCAATCCGTTCGGCCCGCTGCTGGGCACCTTCTTCGCGGACTATCTCGAACGCAAGACGCAGATCGTGCTTGGACTGGTCGTGATGGGCGTATCGATGCTGGGATTCGCACGCGCCAACTTGCCCGCGGTGCTGATCGCGCTGGGCGTGGTGTTCACGCTGGCGGCCAACATCATGTCCTACGCCTACCACAACTATCAGGCCGAGCTGTATCCCACCCGCATCCGTGCACGCGCCGTGGGCTTCGTCTATTCGTGGAGCCGTATTGCCGCCGCCTTCGCGGGGCTGGCCATCGGCTATTTCCTCAACCTCGGCGGCGCACTCGCCGTCGCCACCTTCATCGCCATTGCGATGATGGTGGGCATTACGGTGATCGGGGTGTTCGGCCCGTCGACCAAGGGCGTGGCGCTGGAGCACATCAGTCATTGAGGCCGGTAGAGGCACAACGCGACGCCGGTGCCGCTCGTCACGACAATGGCAGCGCTTCGCGCACCTGCATGGCCCACTCGAACGAACGCTTGCGCAGCGAGTGATCGAAGATATTGGCCGTCAGCATCAGCTCATCCGGCCGATGCCGCCGAATGAAATCAGCCAGGCCGCGGCGCACCGTGTCCCTGTCGCCCACGATGGCGCATGCCAATGCGCGCTCCACCATCGCCTTCTCGTGCGGCGCCCAGTACGCGTCCATGTCGTCGATCGGCGGCGGAATCAAGCCGGGCCGGCCGCGCCGCAAATTGACGAAGCTTTGCTGCTGCGACGTGAACAGGCGCCGCGCTTCGCCCTCGGTTTCGGCCACCACCACGTTGACGCCGAGCATGGCGTATGGCTTGTCCAGGCGCGGGGAAGGCTTGAAGTTGCGGCGATAGAGCAGCAAGGCTTCGTCCATCGCATCGGGCGCGAAGTGCGAGGCGAACGCGAACGGCAAACCCCGGGCCGCCGCAAGCTGGGCGCTGAACAGGCTCGACCCCAACAGCCACACCGGCACGTCGACGCCCGCGCCGGGTACGGCGCGCACGGCTTGCCCGGGCACGGCGGGTTCGAAGAAGGCGAGCAGTTCCTGCACGTCGGCCGGAAATGTTTCTGCTGCGTCGTAGTAGCGGCGTAGCGCGCGTGCCGTGGGCTGGTCCGTACCGGGCGCGCGCCCCAGCCCCAGATCGATGCGCCCCGGGTACAACGACGCCAGCGTGCCGAATTGCTCGGCCACCTGCAGCGGTGCGTGATTGGGCAGCATGATGCCGCCCGCCCCTACCCTGATCGTTGACGTGCCGCCTGCTACATGACCGATCAACACCGCCGTCGCCGCACTGGCGATGCCGGGCATGTTGTGATGTTCGGCCAACCAGTAGCGCGTGTAACCCAGCTGTTCGGCCCAGCGCGCAAGATCCAGCGTGTTGGCGAAGGCGTGCGCAGGCGTGTTGCCTTCGGTGACGGGGGCAAGGTCGAGTACGGAAAACGGGATCATGCGCAAGGTCCGGGCAAGGAAGTCCCGAACGTGGGGACGGTTGTCCGTAATGCCAGGGGCGGGCGCCGCAACCGCGTGGCTGTCTGCTTCTGAAACGCGGCAATCCTTTCAAGCGGCACTTCCGTGATGTCCATCACAAAAAAGCAGACAAATAGCCACGGCTAACCAAATCTTGATCTTCCCGCAGAACCCGTCGATAGACTCCAAAAGCCCGCGTCATCCAGGTGCGTCATTCCCAGGATAGGTACCGCAAGGCCGTTTCCGTTTGCCCAGGGAACGGCCCCGCGGCGTACAGCGAATGGTGGTCGGCATGTCGACCGTTCGCGCAATACCCGACGTTTCGCAGGCACTCCAAACGGCCGCTGCCCATCATCTTTCGCGTCTCGGCGCTCAGGGGAAGACGATCAGGCCGTTCTACGGATGATCTCCATGGTGCTCGGATAAGCACGACCAAGCCCGGTTCCGCAGCTTTCATAAGCGGCGCCGCCGTCATGTCGTGGCAAAAAAACTCTGTGTTGTCGCCACAACTTAAATCAGGCAAAGGACTGCCAATGTATGTGAACTTGAATCGATGAGAAAACTTGCACCTGTTACGAAAAAACTGCTTGCCCCCCTCGCTGCATCCATTGCCCTCTTCGCCGCCTCCGCGCCCCTGTCGTCGAGTGCCGACGCCCAGACAGCCACCACCCTGAAAGCCCCCATCTACGGCGTCACCCTGGACGATCTGTCCAACCTCAACGCCATCCTCACTTCACTGAGCAAATTGCCGTACCGCCCTACGGTTCGCGTCGTGTTCGATCCGGGCACCAGCGCGGCCCAGTACTACCCTGCCTTGGTGAAGCTGCACACGGTTGCCTACGTGATGGGCGAAATCATGGACTCGTATTACTTCCCAACCGACATCAACACCTACACGGCACGCACCAAGGAACTGGTCAACGGCTTGAACGGCACCGTCGACGTATGGGAGATCGCCAACGAGATCAACGGCGAATGGCTGCGCCAGGATCCGAGTGGCAGCAACAGTGTGGTGAACTCAGAAGAGACTGCGATCGGCCAGATGGTTGCCGCTGCCAGTTCCATCGTAAAAGCAGCCGGCGGCAAGACCGCCGTAACGCTGTACTACAACGACGACAGCAAGGGCAACAATTGCTGGGAGAAACCCCAGGACTACTGGAAGACGTGGCCCACCACCTTCCTGCCCGCCAGCGTTCTGCAGAGCACCGACTACGCGCTCTTCAGCTACTACCCGTACCAGGATTGCCCTGGACTCTCGCCCTCGTGGAGTGCTGATTTCAGCGCACTGGAAAGCATCTTCCCGAATGCAAAAGTAGGCTTCGGCGAGATCGGCACCTCCAGCACAAGCGCGCCTACCTCGGTGCAGACGGGTTTGATCAAGACGTACTACCCGATGGTCAACAGCTTCAAGGATACGAAGTTCATCGGTGGCTTCTTCTGGTGGTATTACGCCGAAGAGATGGTGCCGTACACCAAGACATACTGGAGCACGCTCAATCAGACGATCGCGCCATTGAAGGTGCCGCAATAGCAGGCTGAGCGACAGGTTGCGGACGAAGGCTCACCCCAAGCCTTCGTCCGCTTCGCCTTCCGTATGAAGCATCCCTACCGCTGCATGATCCCGGCCATCTCCGGCAGGTAGCGCAGCTCGAAGAATATGCTGTCGCCATGGCATGGTGCGCGCTGCGTCAACGCCGTGTTCGACGCGGCATCGGGCAATGCTGTTGCGCTGAACGTCTTGTCCGCGCCGGTCTGATGAAAGATCTCGAAGACGATGCCGTGTGCGCGCGTTTCCGTGCATGGGCTGACCGCATCGAGATACAGCTTGCGTTCGCCTTCGCCCAGGCGCCCGGTTCCCGCACCGTCTTGCACCCAGGCCCGCACGCCGGTGCGCTGCACGGCGTCGAGCAGTTCCGCGTAACCCTGCGGTGTCATATTGCCGGCAAAAAAGGACGTGACGTACACCGGCCGCAGTGCAATCCGTTCGAGTTGGCGACGTTCGGAAGCCAGGTAATCCTGCAAAGGCTCGCGCGCCTTGGGATCACGCCACCGCTTGTCGTCGATCTCCATGGGCAAATACCAGCCGTCGATGGCATCCACGCCCAGATCGCCTGCCCAACGCCGCGCCACCGCATCGTCGCGTCGCGAAAGCGTATGCAGATAACCGCCCAACCCAGCCGTCGGTACCTGTTGCCGCTGGAAGAAAGCCGGATCGCTGCTCAAGCCAAGCACAATGCGCAAGCCAGCCGCACGTGCTTCGCGCACGCGCTGCAGCAACCATGCATGGTCCCGGGGGTCGCTGAAAGCATCGCCGTACTCCGTCCATTGCACCACCAGGGTATCGAAGCCCTGCGCGCGCAATTGCATGAAGATCAGCGGCCACTGTGCCTGGGCGACGTCGCGGTCGCGCAGTTGCGGCTGATAGACGATGGCAGTCGACGCGCACACCGCACATGGCGCCAGCAGCCAAAGCAGCAAGCTGAGGCATAACAGGGCGCGCGTCACCATTGGGTCCTCAGGATCAGGAAAGCGGCGTTCCTGTCGCGCAGATAGGTAGTGAAAGCATGCTGCCCTTCGATGGCCACGCTGAATCGGTGGGGATAAGCGTCGTAATGCGTTTCGCCGCACCATACATTCCATTGCACGCCCAGGCCGATGCGTCCGTCGCGCAGATAGCCCAGACCCTGCGTGCGATCGATGCCGGTATATTGCAGATGGATATAGGGCTCGACGGTTTGTCCGTTGGCGATCTTTTCGTGCCATCCAAATCGGTAGTCGAGGGTGGCGACGCTCTCCTTGGCGCGTAGATAGTGCGCGAGGTCGACATAAAAATTCTGCGCGGGCCAACCCCTTCCGCTCGCATGCCAGTCGTCACTGAACTTTGCACCAAACGACCATGAGCCGCTGGCGCGCAGCATCGTGTCGTTGCGGGTATAGCGATTGTTGCTGGCTGGCGTCTGCTGCTCCACCGACAGCACGATGTTTTGCGAAGTCAACGGTTTCCAATGCATGCCGATGCCGAGCATCGGTTCGTGCAACGGCCATACCGCGCCGGTGGGGCCGCTGCCGGCAAACAGGCGGGCATAGGCAGTAAGCGTATTCAGATCGCCGCCGGTGAGCTGCGGGTCCAGATGATATTGCGCTTCCAGTTGCGCATAGCTTCGATAGGAAACACCCGGCGCCGCCGTATTGGCAGCCGAGGACACGGTATTTCCCAGCGACATGTCGGCGTTGAAGCTCCACCTGCGCCCGAGGTTTTCGTGCAGGCGGCGCAGGCCGTAGAGCTCGTCCTGGTCCTGCTTGGTATCGCCATCCGTAGCGGCAGGGCCGGCCGTGTCGGCGCCGACGAATTGGTCGATGGCCTGCTCGGCGTAACGGCGCGCTTGCGCGTAATCACCCATTTGCTGGTTCACGTACAGCAATTGGCGGGTCAAGGCCTGATTGTCCGGATCGGCCTGATGCGCGCGCTCGAACTGTTCCAGCGCCTGCTCCGGCTCTGCTGCCTGCAGATAGGCATAACCGAGCGATGCCGCCAGAGCGCTGTCACTCGGGGCAAGCGCGCTTGCGCGCTGCCATGAAACGAGTGCCTGTTGCGAATCGCCCGCCTGCGCTTGCAAGGCTGCAAGGCGTGCGTAGTAGCGCGCATCGGCTTGCAACGCCACGGCGTTTTCCAGATCCGCGCGGGCCAGCGCCGGATTGCGTGGTTCGTCAGCTTGCGCGCGCAGCCACCAGTACGCGCCGTCCTGCCGCCCGCCGTGTGCCGCATAGGTATCCAGCCACGCGCGCGCCACAGCCGTTTCGTGGATGGTGAGTGCGGTAGTGGCCGCGGCCATCAGGTCGGCCTGCCGCATGTGGGCCGCCGGCACGGACTGCCAGGCCAGCAAGGCCGTTTCGTAATCCTGCGCGCTATAAGCCTGATACGCCAACGCACGCGTGTTGTCCGTGCTGGGCTGATGCTTGCCGGCTTGCGCATAGGCGTACTCGGCCAGTCCGGGGCGATCCTTGCTGTAGCAGTCACCTAGCTGCCGCCACAGCTCGCCGGGATAATCCGATGACAGATCCGCCATCACCTGGCGGATGCCTGCGCAATCACCCAACGCGGCAAGAACCTGCAACTGCGCAACGCGCAGCGCGATGCTGTTCAACGGCTGGCGCAGGCGAGTGCGGTCATCGGCGGAGAACATCGCCGATTGCTCGCCGGCCAACACCGCCAGGCGGGAGAACAAGGCCGCCGAATGGGGATTGCCGGCAAACGGATACGCATCGAGCAACAGTTGCTTGGCTTCGAGGTATGCGCCGGCTTCCATCAGGCGATAGCTGAGCGGATCGAGCAGCCGGTAGCCATCCGCTTGTGCGATCAAGGCCTGCGCCTGCTGTTGCGCCTGCGCATAACGCCCCTGCTGCAGGTCGAGATTGAAGCGTTCCTCGCGGAAGCTGTCGGCCGGCAGGCGCGACAGCATGCTGCCTGCAGTCGCACCATCGCCCCGCAGCATCGCCAAGGGCAGCGCAGCGCGCGCCTGCCATGCCGCATTGGCGGGGTAGCGCGCCACATAACGATCGAGCAGCGCCGGCTCGGCGTGTGCGGCCATCGCCAGCAGATTGATCCATTGCCGCTCATCCTGCGCTTTGTCGAAGACAGGCTGGCGCGTGGCCAGGTAGGCCGCAAGCGACTTGCGGTCACCGCTGCTGCCGATGGCCTGCGCCATGGCCAGATCCTGCGCCGGGCCGTCCAGGCCTCCATGCGATTGCAGCTCACGCGCCGCATCGAACTTGCGAAGTTTGAGCAGCAGCGTGAACCATTGGCTGCGCTCATTGGCACTGAGCTTGTCATGGGCATCCAGTTCGCTGAATTGCGCCACTGCACGCTGATCGTCCCCCAGATAGATCGCACGCTGTGCGAGCGCATGGCGCAAACTGCGGCCTTCCGGGCTGGCAGAGAAATCGGCAGCATCGAGCTCCGCCTGCGCACGTGCGAGGTCGTCCACCCGCAAATCGTCGAAGCCACGCTTGGCGCGGCATACGGGCAGGCCATCGCGGTTGCAATCCACCGCAGGTGGCGGGGGCAGTGTCATCGCGGCACGCAGCCGTGCATCGTGCGGCGTGTAACGGCTCTGCTCGTTCAATACGGTTTGCGCCTGCGCGGCATGGCCAAAATGGCGATAGGCCTCAGCCAGGTCCAGCGCGGTGTCGACATTCTGCGGCGCCAGTTCACGTGCTCGCTTGAATTGGGCAATGGCGGCACGCTCGTCGCCGGCGCGCATCGCTGCATAACCGGCCTGCCGGTGCGGATAGAGCATGAAATGCTGGTAGCCGTTGCTGTCGGGCGAGGCCTGGCTTTCCACGCATAGCGGCCAAGCCGGCGCCATGATGAACAGCGCCAGGGCACAGCTCCTGGGCAGCGGCCGCCTCATGAGGCACGCTCCAGCAGCGCGAAGTTGGCGCATTCCCGCTCGAGCAGGCTCGTCACACTCGGTTGCAATGCCGCCTGCAAGCGCAACAGGCGATGCAAGGTTTCCGTGCTGATTACGCCCTGCCCGATCAGGAACTCGCCAAGCCGCTGCTCGCTGCGCGCGTGATTGAGCAACAGCGCCCGGAAAGCGACCTCGTCCAAATGACCTTGCGCGACCAGAATTTCGCCCAGCATCACCTGGCGCGACATGTAATCGCGCCATAACTGCGGCACGCGATTGTGCGGTATCAACCCACGGTCGGCAGCCATGTCCAGCAGGCGACGAGGATCGCGCTGCTTCTTCCAGGGATGCGCGTACCAGCGGCGCAAACCGACCGTGACCTGACCCTTGTGCGCGATCACATAGCGCACGCGCCGCCCAAGCTGGCGCGCAATGGCGGCGAGCGACACCGGATCGATGTACGACTCACTGGCCAGCACCAGGGTGCCGCCCTCGATGCGCAACGGCAACACCGCGTAGTGCAGTGCAAGGTGCCGTGGCACGGCCGTCAGCAACTCGCGCGGCAAATTGGCCGGGTCCACCGATTCGCAAGGCACGCCGATCTGCTCAGCCATAGGGGCGGCCAGTTGCTCGGCGGTGATGCGTCCTTCATGGATCATCGAACTGCCCAGTTGCAGGCCATCAATGCGATGCCGCTGCGCCTCTTCCAGCTCCGCCGCCGAAATGGCGCCGTTGGCCACCAGCATGTCGTCCAGCGAGCGTTTGCAGCGATTCTCGCCGCCAATGCTGGGAAAATCGTGCGTGGTCTTGTCCCAGGCTACGCGACGCGGATCGCCGCACTTGATGATCTGGCGGATGGCGCGCCAGTTGGCCAGGAAGTTGATCAGGTTGCCCCACAGCAGTCGCGGAATCGACAGCAGGCCTTGCTTCATGCCGTAGTAGCCGGAGACGAAGATGATCCGCTGCAGCATGCGGTTGCCCATCAGCGCAATATTGGCGGCGAGGACCACGTTGAACCAACCCTGCCCCTGGAAGATCGACACGAAGCGCGGCGCACCCGGCCATACCAGTTGCAACAGGCCGACCAGGGTGAGTTGCAGCATGATCAGCATCGCTGCGAAACTGACGAAATTGCTGATGGCGCCCTTGCGATCACGCCACAGGAAATAATTGAGCACCAGGCTGTGCTTCCAGCCGTGGGTGCGATACCCCTGGTAGACGATGCCGATGATCCAGCGCGATTTCTGCCGCACAGCCGTCGCGAGCCGGTCGGGAAAATACTCGCGCACACAGATCACGTTGGATTCGTGCCGGCTCTGGCCAAGCTTGTCAGGTTGCCTGGGGCGGCGCTGGTAGCGAAGCACCGGAAAGCGTACGAAGATTTCCTCCATGCCGCGCGCCTTCAAGCGCAGGCCGATGTCGTAATCCTCGGTGAGGCTCTGCACGTCGAACGCGATACCGTTACCTTCCTCGATCAGGGCAAGCACGGCGCGCCGGCTGAAACAGGTACCCACGCCGGCGCTGGGCACCTGGCCGGCCAGCGCTTCGCGTACCGGCACGTCCTTGCCGTGCAGCTCGGCGAATTCGTCGAGGTAATGCAGGCTGGTGAAATTGTTCCACTGCCGTTCGAACGGATACACCGGAATCTGGATCAAGTCCTTGCGGTGCACCAGGTAATTGAACAGGCGCAGCTCGTGCTCGCACACAACGTCTTCGGAGTCGTGCAGGATGAAACCTTCAAAGCTCATGCGCGCGCGTTGCTCGAACTGCAGGATCGCGTCGAGCACGTTGTTCAGGCAATCGGCCTTGCTGGTCGGGCCTGGGCGCGCGCATACCACCTTGTGCACATTGGGAAAGCGCGCGCACACCTCGTCCACATCGCGTTGCGTGTCCGGATCGTTCGGGTACGTGCCCACGAAAATGTGGTAATTCTCGTAATCCAGGGTGACGGCAACCAGCTCGGCCATGTGACCGATCACGCCGGTCTCCTGCCATGCCGGCACCATGATGGCCAGCGGCTTTTCTGCCGGACGGTATAGCTCGTGATAGAGCGTGTGCTCGCGGGTGTTGTAGACGAACAGCGAGCGCCATAAGCGCCGTGTCCAGTACACGGCATCGATAAAGAAATCGTCCAGGCCGCTGATCAAGATCAGCACGGCGATGACGATGACTACGGCACCGAGCGCGTAGAGATAGGTCGAGAATGCATCCAGCCACCACATGGTGCGCTCCTTGGCTAGCTGGCTTCGCGCCGGCGTTCGTCGCTGACCAGCGCCAACTTGAGCTGATCGGCGACGCGCATACTTGCCGTGCCGTTGCCGAATGGATTGCCCGCGTGCGCCATGGCGCTGTAAGCATCCGCATCCGACCACAGCGCCTCGATCTGCTGGACGATGGAAGCCCGCCGCGTGCCGGCCAGCCGCGCACAGCCGGCATCGATCGCTTCCGGCCGCTCGGTCTCGTTCCTCAACACCAGCAACGGCACCCCAAAGGTGGGCGCTTCTTCCTGCAGCCCACCCGAATCGGTCAGTACCAGCCACGCATCGAGGAGCGCCTGCTGCATCTGCAGGTAATTCAATGGCGGGCTAAGGTGCACGTTGGACAGGCCGCCAAGCATCGCGTGCACGGGCTGGCTTACCACCGGGTTGAGGTGTACCGGAAACAGCACCTCCAGCTCGGCATGGCGGCTCGCCACTTCGGCAATCGCATGACAGATCTCGCGCAGATCGTTGCCCCAGTTTTCGCGCCGATGCGCAGTGACCAGCAAATGGCCGCGCCCTTCCGCGCGTCGCCGCAATCGATGACGCCGCACGATCCATTGCTGGGCATCGATCACCGTATTGCCGGTGACGGTGATGCGCTCCTCGGGAATGGCCTCTCTTCGCAACGCCAGGGCCGAGCGCTCGGTCGGCGCAAAGTGGAAGCTGGCGATGCGGCTGACCATCTGGCGCAAACCCTCTTCAGGAAAGGGGCGTCCCAGATCGTAGGTACGCAGGCCCGCTTCGATGTGTGCCACGGGAACACGACGATAGAATGCGCAAATGGCGCCGAGAAACGTGCTTTCGGTATCGCCCTGCACCAGCACCAGCGACCACGCTCGATCCGCCAGCACGCCATCGAGCAAGCCGCGACAGCACGTGCTGAATTCGCACAAGTCATCACCGCCGCGTTCAAGCGTTATGTCGGGCACGATGTCGAAACATGCAAGCATCTGCTGCGCCATCTCGCCATGCTGCCCGGTATGCAGCCAATGCGGCCGCGCCCAAGCGCTTGCCCGCAAGCAGTGATACAGCGGCGCAAGCTTGATGATTTCCGGACGCGTGCCGGAAACAATCAGGATGTCCTGCATACATCCCCCTTATGTGCGGGATGGCGATGCCACCCTGCTCACTGGACGTCCCGTTCCAAGCCCCCTAATGCCCAATCGCGGGCAGCGGACCGCATATCTTCCGAATGGACGGCATCGGTAGACACGCTGGTATCGATTGGCGCTAAAAATTGCGCCATATCTTCATATTGCCAACTCAACGTTAAAATCAGCCATTTATCTCATAATTTTTTCATTAAATGACACTTGACTTGAAATAAATATTTTGATAGTCGACAAACGGTGCGTATCGCCGTACTCTCTTCCACGGCGAGGCGTTCCTTTCACGGGACAGGGGCCTGGGCTTTCGGGATTGAATCGCATTCACGGCCATGCGCGCAGGGCGGCATAGCGGCTGCGGCGCGTTTTCTTCGTCCTTTGCGAGGGAAGTCCCATGTTACGACCACCCCTGTCTGGCCCATCCCGTTTTCAGTCTTTCTTCGCCGGTCTTGCACTGGTGCTGCTTGCGGCATTCGGCGCGATGCCTGCTGCAGCCCAGAACATCATGATGTCGGGCCTCAATCGTGCGGCGTTGCCCGCACCACCACCGCCGCCGCATGCGGCATTACCAACTGGGCAGACGACGACCACACAGACTCTGCGCCTATCAACGACATTCACACGCACGATCACGGCTGCGGCAACATCCGCACCCAATGCCTACGCAGGAGCACCTGGCGCAAACCCCAACCAGAACACGCTCGTGCTGTACGACACCACCGGGCAATGGGGGTGGCTGGGTGAAGCTTATGCGGTAATGGCCGGCAACCTTGTCACGCACGGGAGCAAATACACCTTGCAGCCCGCGGTGAACTATGTTGCAGGCGAACTCAATGGCTACACCGGACTGATCTACATCGGCTCGACTTATGGCGAGCCGTTGCCCAATGCGCTGTTGGATGACGTGCTGGCGACGACCAAGCCGGTGCTATGGATGAACGACAACATCTGGCAGCTGTCCGCGCGCGCCGCGAATTTCGCGGGGCAGTACGGTTTCACACCGATGTACTTCGACTTCTCCAACGCCTTGACGGTGACCTACAAGAGCGTCGCCCTGCAACGCAACGCACTGGCCGTACCCTCCGGTCTGCTGCAGACGACCATCAACGATCCCACCAAGGCGCAAGCGCTCGCCGTCGCGACCAATGACGCCAACGGCAGCATCAACTGGGCAACCAAGGGCGCCAATCTCACCTACATCGGCGAGATTCCCTTCAGCTATACCGGGCCTAACGATCGCTATCTGGCGGCCATCGACCTGATCGGCAAAGTGTCCAACCCGAACATGCCGGCACGCAAACGTGCGCTGGTACGCATCGAGGATGTCGGCCCGGATGCCGATCCAACCGAGCTGCGTGCGATCGCCGATTACCTGTACAGCAAGAACGTGCCGTTCAGTGTGGCGGTGATTCCGTACTACGTGGATCCCAACGGCTACTACAACAATGGCGTACCGGTATCGATCCATCTGTATCAGTCCAAGAGTGTGGTCAGCGCGTTGAAATACATGCAGTCCAAGGGCGGCACCTTGATCATGCATGGCTACACGCACCAGTACTCGAACATCGCCAATCCTTACAGCGGCGTCAGCGCGGATGACTTCGAATTCTACCGGGCGCACATCGATGCGAATAACTACGTGGTGTTCGACACGCCGGTGGCGGAAGATTCCGGTAGCTGGGCACAGGGACGCATCACCAGCGGCATCAAGGAATTCACCAAGGCGGGTTTCTTTGCGCCGACCATTTTCGAGCCGCCGCATTACGCGGCATCGGCCCTTGATTACCAGGTTTTCCATTCGCAGTTTGCCAACCTGTACCAGCGTGGACTATTCGCCTACGGCTGGTGCCCGAACGGCGCTTGCGGCACTGGCACACCCGATTACACCAGGATCTACGGTGAGTTCTATCCCTACCTGGTGCGCGACATTTTCGGAGCAGTAGTAATACCCGAACAGCTCGGCAACGTGGAGCTGATCGAATTCAACAACAACCCGCCGCGTTTTCCGGCCGACATCCTCTACAGCGCCAACTGCAATACGGTGATCCAGGATGCAGTGCAAAGTTTCTTCTTCCACCCGTACCTGGACATCAGCTATCTCAAGCAGATCGTGGAAGGCCTGCAGGCCAAGGGCTACACCTTCGTGCCCGCGAGCGTGATCTCACAGGGCTGATGGTTCATCGCCGGCGGCTACCCTGCAGACCCCGGGATGAAGAGCCCCTTTCCTTTCGAGGGAAGGGGCTCACTGCAGGCTGGGATGGCAATCGTTGCGAGGATTGCCGTCCGTGCAATACGTGATCAAAACACCTGCTGCTGCGGATACTCCGCCGTGAAGTCGTTATCCCACAGGAAATTGGTGAACGACACGGTGACCGAAATATCCAGCCCTTCCACGAAGTGCCAGCAGCCCACCGGCAGAAACAGCACTTCGCCCGGATGCAGCACGCACGAGAGCACCTGCACGCCGGCCATGCGCGGATAGCGCTGCAGGTCGATCTGCCGGCCATCCACGTGGGTGAAGCAATGCTCGTGGTTGTAGACATGGGCGATCTCGCACGCGGGCATCAGCAGGATGCGCTTGCGGCCCAGCACCTGCGCCATGAAATTGTTAGTGAGGTCGTGATGGAACGGTGTGATGGTGCCGGGTGGTCCGAACCACAGGAAACCTTGCGTGGATCCGTTACCGTCCAGGTACTCGGGAAGCTGCACGATGTCCTGCCAGAGCACGTCCAGCGCCGTGCGATTCCTGCCCTCGTTGTAGGCCGTCATGTAGAAGTCGTTGCTGCGTTCGGCGTTGCGCACCATCTCGACGTAATCGCCGAAGGGCATGGTCTTGCGGTGCGCGGTCTTGCGCAGTTCGTATTGCGCATCCGCGTCGCGGCCGAACTGGATCTCCACGTCGCGATCGCCGCAGCGTTGCTTGAAATAATCCAGGCTCCACGTGGTCATCGCGGGCCAGTCATCCATCATGCCGGTGATGATCACCGGCCGGCCGGCGGTGTAGTAGGCGTCGAAAAATTCCTCGCGCGAAAGCTTGTGCCGCCGCGGCACGTCGGCCTGGCGCAGGCGATTCATGCGGCGCTGCGTTTCCAGCACCCAATCGTGTTTCGCCAAACGATTGCGCAAGCGCTGCGCACCGGCGATGTAGGGACTGCTCATCGCCTGCTGGATTTCCTGCACGGCCTCTTCGTGCGCAATGCCCGCGCGCAGCATCTGCTCGTAGATGCTTTGCGGCGGACCATCCAGCAACAGGTTTTCGGCAATCCACCGGCGCCACTCGTTGTCGACATGGACCACCGGCCTCAACTCGATGTTCGCCATGACATCCCCTCGCGTTGCGTGGCAACAGCTTTTGGCAAAGGCGAGCCTAGCGCAGGCCCGCTTGCAGCAATGCGATTGTGTCGGCGGAATGACAACGATGTCCAGCCCTGCCCTCTTTGACGCGTGGTGGACCCGACCGGTGGAACAATGACCGTGTCCGTCCCAGCCAGGAGCACCGTCATGCCCGAGGAACGCACCCTGCGCGCGGCTGAAAAGGATCGGCGCGAAGGCAAATCCCCCAGCACACAAGCCGGCGAATTCGTGAAAGAGGAAATCGAGCACGCCCGCGAGGGCAAGCACGGCGTGCGCTCGACCAAGCAGGCGATTGCCATCGGCCTGTCCAAGGCCCGACGGGCCGGCGTCGAATTGCCGGCACCCAGGAAAAACGCCAGCAAACGCGTGCAGAAGAAGGCCGAGCAGGACCTGGAAGCCGGCGCCGGTCAGCGCAGGAAATCGCCACGGCGCGCCCGCGCCACCGAGCAGGCGTTGCAACGTGAGAGCCGGGCGCCGGTATCGATGGCCGCGCTATCGAAGCAGGCCAAGAAGGCGGCGGCGAAGCGCAGCAGCAGCGCCCGGTCGGCGGCGGCCAGGAAAGCCGCCAGGACCAAGGGGGCCGCCGAGCGGTCGGCGGCGGCGAAGAAGGCGGCCCGGACACGGGCGCGGAAAACAACATAGTTTGGCGGTGAGCGCAGCGAACCTCAACATTGCCGTGCAGCATGCGATCCCGATATTGGGGTTCGCTTGCGCTCGCCGCCGACCTACCCCGCCAGCGCGGTATCCACGATCCCCTGCGCCTCGCGCAGGATCGCCTTGAGATGGTCCTCGCTACGGAAGCTCTCGCCGTAGATCTTGTAGATCTCTTCGGTGCCTGACGGACGCGCCGCGAACCACCCGCTTTCCGACATCACCTTGATGCCGCCGATGGGTGCATTGTTGCCTGGCGCACGATCGAGTACGTTGGTGATCTTCTCACCCGCCAGTTCCTTGCTCGGCAATTGCTGCGGCGAAAGCTTGGCGAGCCGCGCCTTCTGCTGTGCGTTGGCGGCCGCATCGACGCGACTGGAATAGGGTCTGCCCAAGGCGTCGGTCAGGTCGGCATACAGTTCGCCGGGGTCCTTGCCCAGGCGCGCGGTCATTTCCGCAGCGAGCAGCGACGGGACGATGCCGTCCTTGTCGGTGGTCCACACCTTGCCGTCGTGGCGCAGCATGGAGGCGCCCGCACTTTCTTCGCAGCCGAAGCCGAGCGCACCGTTGAACAGACCATCGGCAAACCACTTGAAGCCGACCGGTACTTCATACAAACGACGGCCCAGGCGCTGCGTCACGCGGTCGATCAGCGAACTGCTCACCACCGTCTTGCCGACGCTGGCCTGGTCGGTCCATTGCGGGCGGTGGCGGAACAGGTAATCCACCATCACCGACAGGTAATGGTTCGACGGCATCAGGCCGCTGCTGCGCGCCACCACGCCGTGGCGATCATGGTCGGTATCGCAGGCAAAGGCCACGTCGTAGCGGTCTTTCAAACCGATCAGGCGTTGCATGGCGTATTGCGAGGAGGGGTCCATGCGGATCTTGCCGTCCCAATCCACCGTCATGAAGCGGAAGGTGGGATCGACCGCATCGCTGACGATGCTCAGGTCGATGCCGTAGCGCTGCGCGATCGGCTGCCAGTAATGCACGCCGGCGCCGCCGAGCGGATCGACCGCCATGCGCACGCCGGCGCCGCGGATCACATCGAAATCGATGATGTTCTTCAGATCGTCGACGTAACGGCCTAGGTAGTCGTATTGCTGCACCAGGCTGGAGCGCCGGGCCTGCGCGTAGCTGATGCGCTTGACGCCATCCAGGCGGCTTTCGAGCAAGGCATTGGCGCGCTGCTGAATCCAGCTGGTGACGTCGGTGTCGGCCGGGCCGCCGTTGGGCGGGTTGTACTTGAAACCGCCGTCGGCGGGCGGATTGTGCGAGGGCGTCACCACGATGCCGTCGGCCAGGCCGTCGATGCGGCTGCGATTGTAGGTAAGGATGGCGTGCGACACCGCCGGCGTGGGCGTGAATTCACCGCCGGCGGAAACGGCCACCGCCACCTCGTTGGCGACCAGTACTTCGAGCGCGCTTTCAAAGGCCGGCTGCGACAACGCATGCGTGTCGATGCCGATGTACAGCGGGCCGGTAATGTGCTTGTGGCGACGGTAATCGCAGATGGCCTGGGTGATGGCCAGCACGTGCCATTCGTTGAAGCTGCGGTCGAACGAGGACCCTCGGTGGCCGGAGGTGCCGAAGCTTACGCGCTGGGTGGCTTCGGCCGGATCGGGACGAAGTGCCGTATAGGCTTGCAGCAGCTTCGGCACGTCTATCAGCATGGATTCCGGTGCGGGTTTGCCGGCGCGCTCGTCGATGGTGGGGCTCACGGGTGAAGGTTCCTCGCAGGAGAACGGTTGGTATGGGGATGCCCCAAGCCCGCCTGGGCCGTCATCTCCGCGCAAGCGGAAACAGGCCCCGGGGCATGCAAGGCAGCGGCAAATTATCGGCGAGGAGGCATCAATCCTCCGTCTGCGCCGCGTGAGCGATCAAGCGCCGTTCAGGCCGCCGCCGTCCCCACCAGCTCGGCCGCCAGCGCCGGCAGATCACGGATGGCATCGATGATGTAATCGGGCCCGGGCTGCAGCTCGGCCAAGTTGGCTACGGAGGCATAGTGGCCCTGGCGCACGAAGACGGTGGTGAGGCGATCGCCGAGCTTGCGCTTCATTTTGGTCAGCAGGTTGGGCTTGTCGTCCGCCATCACGTAGTGGGCGGCGGGATAGCGCAGCAGCATTTCTTCCAGCGCCAGCTCCTTGTGCACGAAGATCAGCACTTCGCCGCGCACCACGCCGCGGATGCCGGCGCGTTCGATCTTGTGTGGCTGGAATACGACGTCGCCATCGGAAAGAATCACCGCGCGGCCGAGCCGGTTGAGCTGATCGATGGTTTCCAGCGCGCCGGGATACAGCCGTTGCTCGAATGGATAATCGAGCAGCCAGTACGCCAGGGTGAAGATGCCGGGACGGGTGTCGTTTTCCAGGCGGAAATGCTGCAACGCGCCCAGATAGTCGACATAGCCCAGCGAATCGCGCAGCTGTTCGTAGATCGCCCAGTAGCGGTCGCATTCTTCCTGGCCGAACTCGCGCGTGAGGTGCGCGCGCAGGTCGGCGCCGAAGCGGTCGTTGTCGAGCAAGGTATTGTCGACATCCAGCAAAAATACGTGCGAAGCGTTGGCTTGGTTCACAAATAGACATCCACATGGTGCGCGCTGCTCTGCCCTGCGCAGCGGCCCCGGGTGCCGGCAGCGCGGGCGATACGCCGGCCAGTCTGGCGGAAGCACGGGGTGGATGTACAGGCTTTCGGCAGGATGGTGAGTCGGGCCGCGCGCAAGCGCCGCCCGGCGCGTGAACGTTACGTCTTTTTCCCGCTCATCCGTTCGCTGCCTGGCAGCCACCCGACGCACGGCAACAAATGCTGGATAGCCGGACATAGTGGCGCGGTCTGCAGACAGGTAGCGTATCGAGGTCGTCGACGACTGTCCGGCAAACAGGGGTGCCGTTCCCTACTCCCATTCGAGGAACACGCATGAAAAAGGCAGTCTATGGTTCAGCGCTGCTGGCGCTGATGGTAGCGAGTGCAAGCCAGGCGCAAACCGATCCTGACTGGCATGACCGCGACCTTGTCGTCACCGCATCCAACACCGCCAGCAACCAGCTGCTGGTCTACAACACGCAAGGCGTGCTGCTGGCGCAAATCCCGACGCACGGTGCGGGCGGCGTCAGCGGCAATGCCGGGGGTATCGCGCAGAGCCGCAGGCTTGTCGCGGTGGTGAACTTCGGTTCGGGCAATGTCTCGATCTTCCGGAAATCGCACAACGGCCTGCAGCTGCAACAACTGGTACCCGCCATCGCCAATCCGGTAAGCGTGGCGTTCGGACGCGATCATCTGTACATACTCACCGCCACCCATGTCGAATCCCATCGCATCGATCGCGACGGCGTGGCTACCAACGCCGATGGCCAAGCGCAGCTGGCGGTTGCCGATGGCTCGGCAGCGCAAGTGGGTGTACTGGATGGCGAGCTGATCATCAGCGAGAAAAGCAATGCGATCGAGACCGTGCATGTAGACCGCGACGGCGCGGTGAGCGGTTCGACCAAGCTGGTGGCCAATATCCCCGCCAACGTGAACGCGCCATTCGGACTCGCCACGCGCGGCAACGATGCCTATGTGACGATTGCGCACGCCAACGAAATAAGCCTGGTGCGCAACGATGCCGTCGTGACGGTGACCGGATCGGGCACGCAAATGGCGCCCTGCTGGGTCGCGCTCGACGGGCCATTCCTGTTCTCCGCCAATTCGCCCAGTCATTCGGTATCGCGCTACGTGGTGTATGGCCAGAAGATCGTGCAGGAGGCGCCAGTGGTCGCCAGCTTCAATGGCGCGCCGACTGACATCGCCTACGCCGACCATCTTGCGGCCGTGGTGGATGCGAACGGGGCGGTGTCGCATGTGTCCATCTTCAACGTGGATGGCGATGGCAATTTCAACCTGCGCAGCAGCGCCACGATCAACAATGCCGCGACGAACGGCGTTGCCATCGTTAGCGGCGATGATGATTTCGGCGATTGACGCATAGGGGCGCTGCAGGAAAAAACTTAAAGCAAGCCATCGCTCCGGCAAGCGCCGGGGCGATGGCGCATCACCGCGCGTGTTCCGGCATGACCGCGGCGTCGGCCACCGCCACCGGCTGCACGGCCACAAGTTCGATGTCATACCCGGCGTCGGCCCATGCATCGAGGCCACCCAGCAACGGGCGCACCTTGCGATAGCCCTGCATCAGCAGCCCCTTCGCCGCCTTGGCCGCGGATACTTCGTTGGGGCAACTGCAATAGATCACCACGTCCTGATCGATCGGTACCTGATGCAAGGCCTGGTCGATGCCGTTGAGATTGGCCATCAAGGCGCCCGGGATGATGCGGTTGTCGGCCAGGCGCGCCGCCTGTGAGCGCACATCCACCACGACTGGACGCTTGCCATCCTCGATCAGGCGATGCAGCTCATCCACCGTGATGCGCGCCAGCCGCAGCGACAGCAGCAAGCGCTTGCGCTGCCACCATTTCACGATCACGTAGGCGAGCAGCAACGCCACCAGCACTTCCACCGCAATGGTGCCGGCGCTGGCCAGCGCGAACAGCACGCGATCGATCTGCTGCGAAAACGCATAGCCCAGCCCCACGACCAGGCCGATCCAAAGCAGCGAACCCAGGCCATCGAGCAGCATGAAGATCGGTGGCCGCAGTTTCATCGCCCCCATCAGCGGCGGCGCGATGGTGGAAAGGCCGGGCACGAACTTGGCGATCAGAAGTATTTGCCCGCGCCAGCGCTGGAAGCGCAACTCCGATTGCTTGACGCAGGAATCCGGCGAAAGCGAGATGCGGCACAGCGTGCGCATCACCGACGCGCCATACCGGCGCCCGGCCAGGTACCAGGCGAAATCACTGATCAGGCAGGCGAGCAAGGCGACCAGCACCACCGCGCTGAGGGGAAGCCTGCCAAGGGAAGACAGCGCTCCGGCCACCACCAGCGTCGGCACCGCGGGCAACGGCAAGCCTGCCTGCTCCACCAAAACGTTGAGGAACACCAGCAGCAAGCCGTATTCGGCAATCAACTCGATGATCGCGTGCGTCACCGGAATCCACCTTGGGTCGATGCCCGCATCGTTGGGGTTGGCGCAACGATTTGCAAGACGATGAGCGGGGGGATTGCGGCCAAAAACAAGGCCTGCACCTATCGTCGCCTGACGCTAGCGCTTGGCGTGCATCAAATAGGATGGAAAATCGCCGCCCCGGCTTTCGCCAGGGCGGCGAACGGTGGAGCGTGAGCCTTCTCCTGCTACACGCGGGAGAAGGCGTTGCATCCTACGCTCAGGCGTTGCTCATGCCCGCCTGCGCACCTGCAGCCACGCTCGGCTTGGCCACGTCCTCGCCCAGCAGGAAGCGGAAGATCAGGCCGCCGGCTGCGCCGCCGAGCAACGGCACCAGCCAGAACATCCACAGCTGCTGCAGCGCCCAGGTACCCTGGAATATCGCCACGCCGGTGCTGCGCGCCGGATTCACCGAGGTGTTGGTGACCGGAATGCTGATCAGGTGGATCAAGGTCAAAGCCAAGCCAATGGCCAGCGGACCGAAGCCGGCCGGTGCGCGGCGATCGGTGGCGCCGTGGATCACGATCAGGAACATCGCGGTGAGCACGAACTCGCACACCACGCAGGCCTGCAACGAATAGCCGCCGGGCGAATGCGCAGCGTAGCCGTTGGAAGCAAAACCGCTGGCGGTGGCATCGAAACCCGGCTTGCCGCTGGCGATCACGTACAGCACCGCGGCGGCCACGATCGCACCGATCACCTGCGAAACGATGTAAGGAACCACGTCCTTGCCACTGAAGCGGCCACCGAAGAACAGCCCCACCGTGACCGCAGGATTGAAATGCGCGCCGGAAATCCCTGCACAGGCATAAGCCATGGTGACCACGGTAAGGCCGAATGCCAGCGCCACGCCGGCGAAACCAATACCTAGATTGGGAAAGGCGGCCGCCAGCACCGCACTGCCGCACCCGCCAAGCACCAGCCAGAAAGTGCCGAAAAATTCCGCGAAAAGTCGTTTGAACATTGTTGCCGTCTCCCATGATTGAAGCGTTGCTTTGCCACGCCGTACGCCCCCTTTGTTCCACGCAAGCGCATCCTTGTCCCTGCCGAGGACCTGCGCGTAGATACCACGCATCCAGGCTCGATGAAAGACGTTTTGCCATTTATGCATACAAATAGTTGCATCCGCGGTATGGAAGCTACACGGCGCCAAGCTGTTGCAGGCCCACACGAAAACAGGATGCGCCACCTGGTGGTGACGCATCCCGTTTGGATTGCCAAACCGCTGCTTGGCACAGCGGCTTTTCAGGCGAGGATCAGAGCGCCGCGTCCTTGAGCTTCTTGAGCGGACGGATCTTTACCTTCACGGTGGCGGGCTTGGCGGCGAACCACTGCTCTTCCTTCGTGAAGGGGTTGACGCCCTTGCGCCGCGGCTTGGCGGGCACATTGACGGCGGTGATCTTCAGCAGGCCAGGCAGGGTGAACATGCCAGCACCCTTCTTGTGGATCGAGGCGTGCACCACACCTTCCAGTGCGGACAGGACACCACGCACGTCCTTCGAAGCCAGACCGGTGGTTTCTGCCAGGTGAGCAACCAGACCGGACTTGCTCAGTGCATCCTTGATCGGCTTCGGAGCGGCGGCGGCCTTGGACGCCGTTTTGCCTTTTGCTGCCTTCTTTGCCATGGACTACCCCATCGTTTATTGAGTTGTTGAAATGTTGCCTTTCGGCGAGCGAAATGTAGGGGAAATTTGCGCTCGCGCCAACTAGCAAACGCAAAAAAAGCCCAAAAAGATGCATCCGGCCGCCTACCTGGGCGCGAAACGCCTACAGAAGCAAGCTTTTTGCCAGCATGAATAGGCCAACGGCCACAATCACCAGGGCAAAAAGCGTGCTAAGCGCGCCGCGCATGCGGGACAATCTGTGCGCACCCCACGAACCCAACCAGCCGCCCGCGATGCCGCCGGCGACGAACTCCCATGCGATGGGCCAAGCCACCCATCCGGACGCTGCGTAGTTGAGCGCTGCCGTCATGCCGAACGCCCCCACGCAAAACAGCGAACTGCCGACCGCTTCGATGATGGACATGCCACTGCCGAACAGCAGGCCCGGCACTATCAGAAAACCGCCACCGATACCGAAAAAACCGGCCAGCCCACCCGTACCGAAGCCGATCGCACCGAGGCGCGGAAACATGTTGCGGCGGGGCTGGGCCGCGCTGTCGTAGCGATGCCGGCCGCGCAACATCAACACGGCAACTACCAGCATCAGCAACGCAAACAGCACGAGCAAGCGCCGGCCGTCGACGATCTTGCCGAAGCCCGAGCCCAGGTAGGCGCCGACCACGCCTGCTGCGGCAAACACGAAAGCCGCGCGCCATCGCACATGACGCGCACGGGCGTGCGGAAGCAAGTTGGCGAAGGCATTGAGCGACACCGCCAGCGCACTGGTACCGATCGCCAGATGCGGATCGCGCAGACCGACCACATAGAGCAGCAACGGCATGGCGAGAATGGAGCCGCCGCCGCCGATCAGGGCGAGCGAAAAGCCGACCAGCGATCCGCATGCCACCGCAAGCACATCGTGCAGAAGGAACAAGGCGGACCTCGCGAAAGGCGGCAACGCGGCTAGATTATCGCCTACGCCATTCCAGCAACCTACCGGGCTCCTTCGACACGCCTAATGCGACTTCATGTCCTCGTGCATGTCCATATCTTCATCCGGCGGCGCCTTGGCGACGATGTCCTTGTACTGCGCCGGTGTCATGCCGGGCAGCTTGCGCACGAAGGCGACGATGCTCCAGAGGGTCTGGTCGTCATGCGTGGCGCCCCAGGCCGGCATGGCGGTCAGCTTGATGCCGTGCTTGATGACCCAGAACGCCTCGCGCGGGTCGATCGGCTCGCGGCCGAGCACCGGCGGTTTCGGATAAAGGCCGGCGCGCAATTCCGATGTGCTCATGCCCGGGGCAAGGTGACAGCCTGTGCACATGGCGGCGTATTGCCCTGCGCCTTTCAGGATCAGCGCCTGGTCGTCCAGGTTGGGCACGCTGATCGATTCGGCGTGGTGCTCGATCGAGCGGTTTCTCACCATGCTCAGGAAGCGAAACGTCGCGGGCCAATGCGGAACGTCCGCGCCGACGTTGTAGTTGCCCGACCAGGCATAGGCGTAACCGAGCAGAGCCAGGACCACAAGAACCACGAGTGTGCTGATGAAGGTTTTCATGCGCAGCTCCTCTAAAACCAGAAGCGGATGCCGGCCACGAACTGGCGGTCGAAGACGGGGTCGCGCTCCATGCGGGCGAACGCAGCCGTGGCGCCGAAACGACGAGACCATACCACGCCGACGTAAGGTGCGAATTGTCGCGTGATTTCGTAGCGAAGACGCAAGCCAAGTTCGGTATCCGACACGCCGCTGCCGATGCGTTGCGCCGGGTCGGACTTGCCGTAAAGGTTGATTTCGAACTCCGGTTGCAGCATCAGCCGCTGGGTGAAGCGCAAGGTATATTCCGCGCGCAGGCGTGCGGCGACGCGCCCCTGATTGCTGACATAGCCCGTAGCTTCCAGCTCGAACCAATACGGCGCCATTCCTTCCACGCCGAAAGCTGCCCAGTTGCGTTGCGGCCCGATGCCCAGGTCGTGCCTCACGCCCAGCTGGGTGTTCCAGAAGGCGGAAACCGCATGGCTCCATAGCGCTTCCACGTCGCCGCTTTCGATCTGCTCACGGCGCCCCTCCCCCTCCGTGCGAAACCATAGCTTGTCGCTGTCATTGCCATACCAGCCTTCGGCTTCCCAGGCCGGCCCGTTGCCGTCATGGCCATGGGCAAACTCCAGTTGATCGACCAGCAGCATGGCGTAGCTGGCGCTGTCGTTCATGTCCATGGGTTGCATGGCCGGTGGCGGTTCGTCGTGATGGTGCATGGACGAGGCATCCTGCGCCGCGCCCGTACAAGGCATGGCCAGCACCACGCATGCCAGCCACGCGCCAGGCCGGAAAACATGCGCGCTCATGCCACCACCATTTCGCGGAACATGCCCGCTTCCATGTGGAACAGCATGTGGCAGTGATACGCCCAGCGGCCTGGGTTATCGGCAGTTACCGCGTAACTGACCTGCTGCGCCGGCTGCACGCTGACGGTGTGCTTGCGCACCTGGAAATCGCCGTCATCGTTTTCCACCTCGCTCCACATGCCGTGCAAGTGGATGGGGTGGTGCATCATGGTGTCGTTGATAAGCACGATGCGCAGCCGCTCGCCATAGCGGAAGCGGATCGGCTTGGCATCCGAGAACTTCACACCGTCGAACGACCAGCTGTAGCGTTCCATGTTGCCGGTCAAATGCAGGGTGATGTCGCGTTCCGGTTCGCGCTGGTCGATGGGGCCGCCGATCGTATGCAAATCGGCGTACGTCAGCACGCGCCGGCCGTTGCCGCGCAGGCCCACGCCGGGATCATCCAGGTTGGTGCGCGGTGTCGGCACGCGCATGTCCACGCCGGGGCCGGTTTTCAGCTTGGTCGCGGACGCATGGTCGTCCATGGCCATGCCCGGCATGTTCTGCATGCCTTGCATGTGATCCATCGCGTGCATGTCGCCGTGCCCATGCTCATGCTGCGTGGACATGTCGCCCATCATGTCCTGCATGCTCAGCCACGCGCGCGGGTCCATCGCCGGCACTTCGGCTTCCATGCCAGGACGCGGCGCCAGGGTGCCACGCGCATAGCCGCTGCGATCGATGGTTTGCGCAAACACGGTGTAGGCGCGGTGTTCCTGCGGCTCGACGATGACGTCGTAGGTTTCTGCTGGCGTTATGCGGAACTCGTCCACCGGTACCGGTTCCACGTCCTGTCCGTCGGCGCTGACCACGGTCATCTTCAAGCCGGGGATGCGTACGTCGAAAATGGTCATGGCCGAGCCGTTGACGATGCGCAACCGCACTTTCTCGCCCGGGCGGAACAGGCCGGTCCAATTGCCGGCCGGCGGATGGCCATTCATTAGGTACGTATAGGTGTAGCCGGTGACGTCGGCCAGGTCGGTGGGATTCATGCGCATGGCATTCCACATGCGCCGCTTGGCGAACGCCTCGCGCAGGCTCGTGTGCCGCGCGTCGCGGATGAAATCGGCCACGGTCGGCTGGGCGGTATTGTAGTAATCGCTGCTTTTCTTGAGGCGTGCGTAGATGCTGGCGGGATCGTCGTCGCTCCAGTCGTTGAGCACCAGCACGTGGTCGCGGTCGGTGGCAAAACGCTCGCTTCCTGCCGGATCGATGACCAGCGCACCGAGCAGCCCCGTCTGCTCCTGGTAAGCCGAGTGGGCGTGATACCAGTAGGTACCCGATTGCCGCACCTTGAACTGGTAGGTGAAGGTTTCGCCGGGCGCGATGCCATCGAAACTGATGCCCGGCACACCATCCATGTCGAACGGAACAAGAATGCCGTGCCAGTGAATGGAGGTTGGCACACGCAGCCGATTGGTCACGCGCAGGCGTACCTGCGTGCCTTCCTTCCAGCGCAGGATCGGGCCTGGCAGGCTGCCGTTGACGGTGGTGGCGACGCTGGGCAGCCCCGTGACATTCACCGGCATCTGGCCGATGTCCAGGGCGAAGTCCGTACCGGACAACACCGCGGAACCGACGGTGGCCGCGCGTGCCGGCCGCAGTAATCCCAACGCCGCTGCGGCACCGCCCAGGGCGATGCCCTGCACGAATCGCCGCCGCGCCAGATTGAGCGCGGGAGGCGGATAAAACATGGTCATGTGATAACTCCCTTGCAAAGCGGAATGGCCCGGCAGGCGCATGCGGTGCATGGGGCCGGACGCTTATGTCACGCGTGCAGTCAGGCCACGGGCGGCCGCAAGGGAGGAATAGGATTGGGGGTCGGCGCGGCAATACCGCGTACCGGAACCTGGACAGCTGTCAGTTGCATCGGCCCGTGCCACGACGGCACGGCAGGAAGCAGCACCGCTCCGCACATGGCTGCGCAATGGCACGCCGGTTGAGTCGCATTACCGCAACAATGATCGGCGTGATTACCGCCCATCGCCATGGTATCGGCGTGCATGGTGTGGTCCATCGCCATGGCTGCCATACCGTGTGCGACGCGATCTTGCCCGGGCATCGCGTCGAACGATGCGGCTGGCAGGGATAGCGTCATCAGCAGCCACGCAAGCAACGTCGTCACGCGCAGAAGGCGTGAACTGGCGAAGCGGCGCAGGGACAACGAGGGGGACATGAGGCAAGCTTAGGGTCGATGTGTTTGTAACTGCAACTCTGGAGTAGGTCCAGGGATTCGATGGGCTTCATCTGTCCTTGGAGGGAGGCGCGGTTGGTGGTAAGGCGCAGCCGAACCCCAATGTCGCTTCTGCATGGCAATGTTGGGGTTCGCTTCGCTCACCGCCAACCTGCGCCGCATGCGACGCGGCCGCTTACTTCACCACATTCGCCTGGCTGTATCCCATGTACAAGCCGATCTTGTCGCCGGCTTTCAAGTTCACCATCGATGCCGGCGGAAAGTGCACGCGCAATGCCATGCCTTCGGCCTCCACATCCACGATGCCGGTCTTTGGGTCGGCATGTGTCACCGTTGCCGGCATGTTGTGCATGCCGTGCATGTTGACCATGTCGTTCGCCTTGATGGTGTGCGCCATGCCGACACCGGCATCCTGTCCCCGGCTGGGCATGGAACCGGGTGGCGGCTGGTCCTGTGCTGCGGCGTTGATGCCGCCGAGCTGCGCTATACCCAGCAGGCACGCGAAAAACCCGATCGAACTCGCACGCATGACGATTTTCCTCATGGCAGCTGTCTGGCTTAGCCATTATGGCGACGCTGATGTTCAGACGAGTTGAAATTCAAGTGGCTGGATAAAAGTGGTGCATGCTACGCACCTTGGTTTCCCGCTCGGATACGTTCATTCCATGACCTCCCACGGCATTCATACCATCGACACCGGCTTCGTTCGGCCACGCTTCGACGCCGCCTACCTGCTGACTCACCAGGGTCACGGCGCGTTTATCGATTGCGGCACCAATCATTCCGTGCCGCGCCTGTTGGCCGCGCTGGCTGACGCCGGCCTCGATGCTTCGAACGTGGATTGGCTCGTCCTGACCCACGTTCACCTCGATCATGCGGGCGGTGCAGGCGAACTGATGGCGCAGCTGCCGAACGCCAGGCTGGTGGTGCATCCGCGCGGCGCGCGGCACATGGCCGATCCGTCGCAGTTGTGGGCCGGCGCCCTGGCCGTGTATGGCGAGGCCGTCATGGAACAGGCTTACGGCCGGCTTCGTCCGGTGCCGGTGGAGCGCATCGTGGAAGCGCCGGACGGACACGTGGTGGACTTGCATGGCCGGCTGCTGCGCTGCCTTGATACGCCCGGGCACGCCAGGCATCACATCGCGATCTACGACGAGCAAGCCAATGCGTGTTTCACCGGCGATACGTTCGGCCTTTCCTATCGCGAGTTCGACACCGCGCAAGGTCCCTTCATCCTGCCCACCACCACACCGGTGCAGTTCGACCCGGAAGCCCTGCATGCTTCGATCAATCGGCTGCTGGCACTCAAACCCGCCGCGATGTACCTGACGCATTTCGGCCGCGTCGAACAGGTGGACCAGCTCGCCGGCAAACTGCACGAGATGATCGACGCGATGGTCGCCATCGCACGCGGCGCCAGGGATTCAAGCGATCGGCACGCATGGCTGGTGCATGCATTGACCGAGCTTTACGCAACGCGCACGGCAGAACATGGTTGGCATGGCGATCGCGAGGCCCTGCTGCATTGGCTGGGCGCGGATATCGAGCTCAATGCGCAGGGACTTGCCGTCTGGCTGGACCGCGCATAGATCGGATCAGCCGCCGACGCTCAGGCCAGCCGCGTGCCATTCGGCACCGGGCGCTCGATGCTGGTGATCACCACGCCTTGCTCGGTGGGAAAGCCGGTGAGCAAGAACTGCGAACGGAACGGTCCGATCTGCTTCTCGGGAAAATTGATCACGCCCACGATCTGCCGGCCGACCAGCGTCTCCGGCGTATACAGCGCGGCGACCTGCGCGCTGGTCTTGCGTTCGCCATATGGGCCGAAATCCGCCCACACTTTCCAGGCCGGCTTGCGCGCCTCGGGGAAAGCCTCCACGCGCGTGACCGTGCCGGCCACGATCAATACCTTCTCGAAATCCGTCCAGCTGATTGTTTCGGCTGCCACTGCTTGCACGTTCATCCTTCCAGACTCGTCTTGAACCAATCGTTGAATTCCTGCCACCAGTAGCTCGCCTGCGCGGCCAGCAAGCCCAGCGGTTTATACGCATGCGCCAGGCCGTAGCCGGCAAATTGCCGCCAGCCCTCGTCGCCTTCGGCGATGGCCGATGCCAGCAGCTCTCCGGCCGCGCAGGTGGGCGCCAGGCCGTGGCCGCCGAATGCCTGCGCCCACCATAGCCCCTCGCCATCGCTGCCGATCTGCGGCATCTGGTGGCGTGCATAGCTCATCAGGCCGGACCAGGCGTAATCGACGCGCAGGCCTTTCAGCGTGGGAAAGACACGCAGCAAGTCGCGTATCAGCACTCGCTGCACGGCAGCGGCGGAACGATTGCGGATGGAAATCCTCCCGCCCCACAGCAAGCGCGTGTCCGGCAAGGGCCGGTAGTAATCGAAAGCAAAGCGGGTGTCGTAGATGGCGGCACGTGTCTGCAGGCAATCATCCAGGCGATCGCCCAAGGGTTCGGTCACCATCACGTAGGTGGCGATCGGCAGCACGGAGCGATCGATCTTCCGCTGCAGTCCGGCCAGATAGCCGCCGCAGGCAAGTACCACCTGCTCGGCCTGCAACTCGCCTTGCGGCGTGCTGATCTGCCAATGACTGCCTTCGCGGCGCAGGCGCCACACGTCGCTGTTTTCATGGATGCGCACGCCCTGCCCTGCAGCAGCAGCCGCAAGCCCGATGGCGTAATTGAGCGGATGCAGATGCAAGGCATTGCGTTCGTAAAGCCCGTCGTAATAGCGCTCGCTTCGCACCCGTTCGCGCAGCTCTTCCTGCGGCAGCCACTCCCAATGCACGCCATAGTGCTCGGCCAGCACATGCTGCCGCTTGCGCAGCACGTTGGGATCGCGAAACCAGTTGGCCCAGATCACGCCCTGGTCGACCATGTCGCAGGGGATGGCGTAGCGCGCAACGCGTTCGCGTATGCGCTGTACCGCCGCAGTGGTGAGATCGAAGATGCGCTTCGAACACTCCGCGCCCAGTTGCTGATGCAACGCTTCTTCGCCCAACGAATAACCGCCGAATACAAAGCCGCCGTTGCGGCCCGATGCGCCGAACCCGATCTGCTCGCGTTCCAGCACGACGACGTCGCGCACGCCGCGCTCAGCAAGCCCAAGCGCTGTATTCAACCCGGCAAACCCGCCGCCGATGATCGCCACCCGCGTTTCCGCCCGCCCTTGCAACGGCGCATAAGGCTCGTACGGCGTGGCCGTGGCGCGATAATAGGACTGCACCGGGGGTTGCTTCATGGATGGTAAACCGGGCGGTTAAGGCGCCGAGGATAGCGCAGTTTGGCAGCTGTCCTGGAACTCGCCGCGCCAAGCGGTTGAATCAATTTGAACGCATCACTTCGGTCGCGCGACAACCCTTACTTTGCCGCTGTTTCCGCCCCCGCAGAAAAAACGGTCGCCGCCATCGGTTTCCAGCCCCGACACGCCGATGCCGGATGGCATGTCCAGTTGCTCCAGCACTTCTCCCGTTGCCGGATCGACGCGGCGCACTTCGCTTTCATCGCCTTCCCAGGTGGCATGCCACAGTTCGCCATCGCTCCAGGTGACGCCGGTGACGAAGCGGTTGAACTCGATAGTGTTGAGAATGGCGCCGGTATCGGGATCGATGCGGTGGATCTTCCGCTCCCGGTATTCGCCCACCCACAGCGAGCCTTCGGCCCAGGCCATGCCGGAGTCGCCGCCACCACCGGGCGCCGGAATGGTCGCGAGCACCTGGCCGCTCTTCGGATCGATTTTCTGGATGCGGTCCTCGGCAATCTGAAACAGATGCTGGCCATCGAAAGCGGTGCCGGCGTGTGCTGCGACGTCCACGGATCGCACCAGTTCTCCGCTCGCCGGATCGATGGCGTTGAGTTTGTCGCCGGAGGCGAACCATACGTGCTCGCCGTCGTAAGTCACGCCGGCCACCCGGTCGATCCCGGGGAAAGGACCGTACTCTCTGACGATGTTGGCTGCAGATCGTTTCATGATTTCCTCCTGGTCGATGGTTGACGCCATCCTAGTCACTCGGCAGCGGGCCTGGGAGTAACAAAATCGACGGGAAGTCAGGTACGGGCGGGGTCATCCAACGGCGCGCCGGTCCGCGGCCGAACGACTGCACCTTGCCGGCCGCGGCCAGGGCTTCGAGCGCGCGTTGCACGGTGCGCAGGCTGGCGCCGAGCGCCATGGATAAAGCTGAACTCGACCATGATTCGCCGTCGGCAAGCAAGGCAAGCACCGCCGCGTGCCGTTCCTCGACCGGCGGCGCCAGCACCACGACCTCGCTTGCATGATGTGGCGCGAGCGCAAAGCCTCGCTCCGTCGCGCTTATGTCTGCCATCGGACGCAACATCGCACGCAGCCGCCCTACTTCGACTCGCAGGCGTGCGCGATGCGATTCATCGGCATGCCTGGTGCGGAACGCATCGGCGATCAGCAGGCTGCGCGACACATCGGCAGGCCAGGCCTCCGCCAGGTGGCGCAACAGCGCAAACAAGATGGGGCGCGTTGCAAGCGAGACGCGCGTGTTTGCGCCATGTACCACATGGCGGCATGCATCCACCACGAATGCGGGTAATGCGAGCAGCGTCTCCACTTCTTCCAGCAAGAGCAGGCGTTGTTCGCCACGGACCAGCAAGCGGGCCGCTGGCGCGTCCAGCACGCGCGATGCGCTTTCGACTTCCGCCATCAACGCCGGAATATTCGCCACGCGCGCGGCATGCCCTGCCCTGGCCAGCGCAGCGCGCGCACGCTTTGTCTGCAGGCGGCGGATGGCTATGCCGGCGACAACCAGCTCGTGCGCGGCCCTGGATGCGGGCGAAAAAGGGGCCGGATCGAGCTCGGCGAGCATGCGCTCGACCTCGTCGATGCGGCCAAGCAAGAGCAAGCGGCGCACTTCGATAGTGCGCGCATGCGCCGCGTTGACCTGGTCGCCATGCGATTGAAGCGTGGCGCGCGCGATTTCCAGCGCCTTTACCGGCCAGCTCAGATCGCGCGAAACAAGCGCGATTTCGGCTTCGGCAACGATGCACCTGGCGCGGGCCACCGCTTCCTTGGCACCGAACCCGCGCGCCGCGCTGCGCAGCAGCGCCTTGGCTCGCACGAAATCGCCGAGCTGCGCCATGGCGATGCCGCGCAACGCAAGACCGGGCGCATCGTCGCGCAGGGCGACCCGCTTCAAGGCGCCCAGCGGATCACCCGCGGCGAGTGCGCGCGCGGCAGCCGTGATCAGTGAGTCCATGGGAATCGCGCCACACTTGTCACTCCCACCCCTTTCGGAGCACCGCGTTAACTATAGCCCATGGCCATCAGGCACCTGGCCATAGCGAACTCAACCAACGGAGTAACGGCAATGACCACGCATACGATTGGTACACGCGACGAGTGGCTGGCAGCGCGGATCGAACTGCTCAAGGCGGAAAAGGAACTCACGCATCGCGGCGACGAGCTGGCCCGCCAGCGGCAGGCCCTGCCATGGGTGCCCGTCAACAAGGGATACCGCTTCGATACCGACGAGGGCGGCGCCTCGCTCGCCGATCTGTTCCACGGGCGTTCGCAGTTGCTCGTCTATCACTTCATGTTCGGGCCCGAGTTCAAGGCGGGCTGTCCTTCCTGCTCGGCGATCGCCGATGGGTTCAACGGCATTGCTACGCACCTGGCGAATCACGACGTGATGTTGTGGGCGGTATCGCGCGCGCCGCTGGGCAAGCTGCAGGCTTACAAGCGGCGCCTGGGCTGGACGTTTCCGTGGGCATCTTCGCTCGGTGGCGATTTCAATTTCGATTTCACCGTCTCCATCACCGAAGAACAGCAGCGCAAAGGCGCGTACGAATACAACTACCAACGCGGCGGTCATGCGATGGATGCAACCACCGCGTTTCCGCAGGTCGTGCTCGACCAGGCCAAGGCAACCGGAACGGATGCGCTCGCTTACGTGCGCGAACGCCCGGGAGTGAGCGCCTTCGTGCTGGAAGACGGCGTCGTCTATCACACCTATTCGACCTATGCGCGCGGCCTGGACGGGCTGTGGGGCATGTTCCAGTGGCTGGACCGTGCGCCCAAGGGCCGCAATGAAACCGGCGTCTGGTGGCGCCGCCACGACGAGTACGCCAAGCGGTAACGACGGTGTTGCCGGCCGCATGTCGAAAACGCGGCAGCCGCTACGTCGATGGCATGAGACCCCGCAGCGAGACGCGCCATGATCACCTCGCAGACTTCCGACCGCACCTTCCTTGCCGCCTCGGCGGCCTTCTTCGCCCTCAGCGCGACGCTGACCGTCATCGGCTGCGCCTCCATGTCCCGCATGGATGCCATGCCGATGCCGGGCGGCTGGGCGATGTCGATGGCGTGGATGCGCATGCCCGACCAGACCTGGGGTGGCATGGCGGCGGCGTTCATCGTCATGTGGGACATGATGATGGCCGCGATGATGCTGCCATCCCTGGTGCCTGCGCTGCGGCGCTATCGCCAGGCCGTAAGCGCGACGAGCGGCATGCCGGTGGAACGCCTGACCGTGCTGGTGGCCATGGGCTATTTCTGTGCGTGGACCCTGTTAGGCATGCTGGTGTTTCCGCTGGGTGCCGCGGTGGCGGCAGCAGACATGCAATGGCCGTCGCTGGCGCGCGTCGTTCCGGCGTTGACCGGCGTGATCGTCTTGATGGCCGGTGCTTTCCAGTTCACGCACTGGAAAGCCCGCCATCTGGCTCGTTGCCGGCAAGCGCTGCGGCACGCGCCGATGCTGCCGCTACGGACAAGCAACGCATGGCGGCAAGGCCTCTGCCTGGGGCTGCATTGCTGCCTGAGCTGCGCCAATCTCACGGCGATTCAGCTGGTGATCGGCGTGATGGACTTGCGCGCGATGGCGTTCGTGGCAGCCGCGATCACGGCGGAGCGGCTGGCGCCGGCAAGCAAGCTTGTGGCGCAAGTCATTGGTGCCGTCGTGATCGTGGCGGGCTTGTTTCTCATCGCTGGATGAAGGCCGCCATGCCCGCCTTTGGCGGGCATGGCGGCATGCCACGGCGCGTGGGCGCCGATCGGCGCCGCCGCTCAGTACGATTTGGCGACTTCGCGTACGACCTTTGCCAGGCTCGGGTCCTGCATCGCCATATGCATGGTGGCGCGCACCAGGCCGGCCTTGTTGCCGCAGTCGAAGCGGGTGCCTTCGAAGCGATATGCCAGTACCTTGCCCTGCTCGGTCAACAGCGCCTCGATGGCGTCGGTAAGCTGGATTTCCCCGCCTGCGCCGGGCTTGGTCTGCTCGAGCAATTGAAAGATGCGGCCGGGCAACACGTAGCGGCCGACCACGGCCAGGTTGGACGGCGCGTCCGCCGGCTTGGGCTTTTCGACCATGTAACGGATGCGCGCGCTGCGCTCGTCCACCGGTTCGGCGTCGACGATGCCGTATTTGTCGGTCTGGTCGTGCGGTACTTCTTCCACGGCGATGACGCCGGCATTTTCGGATTCGGCCAGCTCGGCCATCTGGCGCAGGGCGCCTTTCCCTTGGTTCCAGATCAGGTCGTCCGGCAGCACCACGCCGAAGGGTTCGTCACCCACCACCGGCTTGGCGCACAGCACGGCATGGCCCAGGCCCAGTGCTTCGGGCTGCGTCACGAAGATGGCGCGCACGTTGCGCGGCAGCGTGCCTTGCACCAGGGCGAGCAGTTCGTCCTTGCCCTTCTCCTGCAGCTTGGCTTCCAGCTCGTACGCCTTGTCGAAGTAATCGGCGATGGCGTGCTTGTAGCGATTGGTGACGAATACCAGCGTGTCGGCCCCGGCATCGACGGCTTCGTCGACGGCGTACTGGATCAGGGGCCTGTCCAGCACCGGCAGCATTTCCTTGGCCACTACCTTGGTGGCCGGAAGGAACCGCGTGCCGAGGCCGGCAACTGGAAACACCACTTTGCGCAATGGCTTGCTCACTCACTTCTCTCCAATATCGTTGCGGCGTAGCGGAATGACGTTGCTGGGTTGGGCAACGTCGCTCCAGCTAAATGATGGAAGCAGACTGGACACGCACTGGCGCAGGTCGTCTTCGCTGAAGCTGCGTACCGCTTCGGTGGCCTTGGCCATCTGCGCCTGCAGCAACTCCCACGACACCGGCCGGTGCTGTGCAAGAAATATCTTGTTGTGTGTCGTCGCGCTGTAGTTTTCCAGCGGGTGGAACAGTTCTTCGAACAATTTTTCGCCCGCGCGCAGGCCGGTGTAGACAATAGGTATTTCCGTACCGGGCTTTTTGCCGGCCAGCCGGATCATCTGTTCGGCCAGGTCGCGGATCTTCACCGGCTCGCCCATGTCCAGCGCGAAGATCTCGCCGCCCTGCCCGATGGCCGCCGCCTGCAGGATCAGCTGCGTGGCTTCCGGAATGGTCATGAAATAGCGCGATATTTCCGGGTGGGTCACCGTGATGGGGCCGCCCGCCTGGATCTGCTGGCGGAACAGCGGGACCACGGAACCGGCCGAGTCCAGCACGTTGCCGAACCGCACGGTGATGAAGTGGGTGTTCGAATGGGCGTTGAGGTTCTGGCACCAGATTTCCGCAATGCGCTTGCACGCGCCCATCACGCTGGTCGGGTTGACGGCCTTGTCGGTGGAAATCAGCACGAAGCATTCCACGCCCATTTCACTCGACAGGTCCGCCACGGTGCGCGTGGCCAGCACGTTGTTGCGCACCGCCGTGCGTAGCTGGCCTTGCAGCATCGGCACGTGTTTGTAGGCGGCCGCATGGAACACCACCTGCGGCTTGGCCTCGGCGAACAGGCGGCGCATGGCGACGCTGTCGCCGCAGTCGGCCAGCACGCAGTTGAGCAGCAGTTCTGGATAGGCTCCGCGCAATTCCTGCGAGATCTGGTACAGGTTGTACTCGCACGATTCGACGATGGTCAGCGCCTGCACGCCGAGCCGGGCCACCTGGCGGCACAGCTCCGAGCCGATCGAGCCGCCGCCGCCGGTGACCAGCACGCGGCGACTGGTCAGGGTTTCGCGGATGCGGGTCCAATCCAGCTCGACGGCGTCGCGCCCGAGCAGATCTTCGATCGACACTTCCTTGATCTGGTTGAAATGCGCGCGGCCGGCCACGACGTCTTCGAGCTTGGGCACGGTGCGGTAAGGCAAGCCCGTGCGATCGCACAGCTCCACCACCTGGCGCATCTGGCGCGCGCTGGCACCGGGCAGCGCGATCAGCAGCATCTGAACGGCGGCTTCCTTGGCCACCTCCGGCAATTGCTCCAACGAACCCAGCACCGGCTTGCCGTTGATGCGCGCACCGCGCAGCGAGCGCCGATCGTCCACGAAACCGACCACCATGTAGCGGCTATCGCGGTGCAGGTCGCGCGAGAGCGCTTCGCCGGCGCTGTCGGCGCCGACGATCAGCACGCGCTGCGTCTTGGCGCTCATGAAAAGATCGATGCGGCTGTCTTTCCAGAAGCGGTAGGCCAGGCGCGGCGTACCGAGGAACAAGGCCAGCACGAAGGGATACAGCAGCAGCACCGAGCGCGGCACGCCGTCCAGGCGCCCATACAGGAACAGGGAAACGCCGATCGCCACCGTACCGACGATGGCCGCGCGCAGGATGTTCCACAGGTCCGGCAGGCTGGCGAAGCGCCATACGCCTTTGTACAGACCGGTCCAGGCGTAGACCATGCCCTGCACCGCCAGCACGATCGGGAATTCGTACGGCTCGAAGGCGATGATCAGCTTGGGGTCCAGCGCGTAGCGCAGTTCCTTGGCGACCCACCATGCAAGAGCGGTAACGAGCAGGTCGTGCAAGACCACTGCCGCCCGCGGATGAACTGTACCGACCCATTTACGTATGGACATGACGAACCTTGTATCGATCCCGCTTGATCAGGCGGCGCTTGGCATAAGCCCAAACGATCGCCGCGATCGCATAAGTGACGATGCAGGCCAAAAGCCCCATCCCTGGTTTTTCGAACGCCAACCACGCCAACGGTGCCGCAACGAGCAGATTCCAGCCCAGATACCAGGCCGAACTTGCCGCATGCGTATGGCCCCGGCGCACGATCCATTGATACAGATGTTCGCGGTGCGCAGCATACCAGCGCCTGCCTGCCAGCATACGGGTGAGCAGCGTAAGGCTGGCATCCGTCACGAAAGCTGAACTGAGGATCAGGGCCGGCCATACCAGCGGCCCGTGCAGGCGCCACAGCATGGCGGTCAGCGCGAACAGCAAGAGGCCGATGGCCCCGCTGCCCACGTCCCCCATGAAAATACGCGCCGGCGAGCGGTTGTAGCACCAGAAGCCCAGGCAAGCGGCCGCCACGCACGCGGCGGTACCCGCCAGCACAGGCTGGCCCACACCCCCTGCAAGCACCGCCAGGCCGCAGGCCACGAACATGCCTTGCTGGGCGAGCAGACCATCGATGCCGTCCATGAAGTTATGCAGATTGACGCTCCACGTTCCGCCCAATACCCATAGCGGCAACCATAGCCAGCTCACGGGGCCACCGATCAGCGCGAATGAAAACAGGGCAACGGCCAATAGTTGCACTGCGAAACGTGGAAGAACCGGCAAGGAATTGTGATCGTCCCACCAGCCGATCAAGGCAATCATCGCGGTTGTGAGCAACAGCGTGAGCGTGAGGTGAAGCGGCCAGGGCGAGGACGGCTGCAGCAGGCATATGGGCATCGCCAGCAGCGTTGCGATCACGATGCCGATGCCACCGCCGCGCGGTGTCGGTGTGGTGTGCGAACGGCGCTGTCCCGGCTGGTCGAACATGCCACGGCGATGCGCATAGGCGATGGACGCGCGCACCACGCCCAGTGCGACAAGAAAAGCAAACAGGACGGCAAGCGCGATCGGGCCAACACCAGCCGCGACCGCGTCACTCATTGGCCACCCCGTGAATCGGCCGGATCGTGCTCCAGCCTTTGCAGCTCGGGCACTGCCAGTGGTGCGCCTTGGTACCGAAACCGCAGTGGCTGCAGCGATACATCGCCTGGCCTTCGAGCAGCTTGCGGGTGAGGTCGCGCAGGATCAGGAAATTCTCGCGCGCCTCGCCTTCGATCTTGTCCATGGTGGCGTCGATCAAGGCCATCAGTCCGCGCACCGAAGGGCGCTGGCGCAACTGCGAGGTAAGAAAGTCGATGGCGGGTTTCTCACCGTCGCGCTGCTGATAGAGGTGCGTCAGTGCAAGCACCGGCGAAATACCGTGATAGCGCGCAAGAATGTCGCGCAGGAAGCGCTCCGCCCGTTCCATCTGGCCGGAACGTGCATAGCTGTCGAGCAAAGGCGGCAGGATTTCCGGCACAAAGGCGATATCCGCCTCCACCGCGTGCTCATAGGCCTCCACCGCATCGGCATGCTGCCCTTCTTCTGCATGCAGGCGCCCGGTCAGCATGAAGGCGCGCACGCAATTGTCCTGGGACGCAAACGCTTGCTGCAAATACTCCCGCGCTTCGGCGCGTGCGCCGTGTTGCCGCGATTGCTCGGCCAGCTCGCAATAGAACTGCGCGATGGTGGTGCCCTCTTCTTCGCGCGTCATGGTTTCCAGGCGGCGCGCGTGTTCAATGGCTTTGTGCCAATCGCGCTCGTGCTGATAGATGGCAATGAGGTGACGCAGCGCCGACGGCGCATGGGCATTCATCGCCACCAGATCCGAAAACAGCGCCTCGGCGCGGTCGAGCAGACCGGCGCGCATGTAGTCTTCGCCCAGCTCCAGCAGGGCCACGGTCTTCATGCCCTCCGACAGGCCGGGCCGGGAGACCAGATGTTGATGCAAACGGATGGCTCGATCCACTTCACCGCGACGCCTAAACAGGTTGCCTAACGCTAAGTGCGTTTCCACGGTGTCGCGGTTGTATTCGGCGAGCTTGAGGAACACCTCGATCGCCTTGTCCTGTTCTTCGTTGAGCAGGTAGTTCAGGCCGCGAAAGTAATCGGAGGAGAGCTCGCTGACCTGCGCCCCCGAACGACGCACACCCGCACGCCGCGCGGTCCACCAGCCGCTGAGGAAGGCTGCCGGTATGAGCAGGGCCAGCAGCGAATAGAAGCTGGTCATGGCGCTTTGGTGGCCTTGGCGCCTTGAACCTTGGCTGCCCGCCGGCGCTCGCGACGATGGCGTGTGGTGACGCCTAGCCATGCGGTCAGGCCGCCGAGAATCCACCCCAGTGCGAGCATGGCCAGCAAGGCAGCGCCCTTGGGAACCTGGACGCGCGCAAACGCGAGGTCGTAGCCAACGAGGTCCGCATTGAGCGCCCCCAGGATCACTCCCCCGGCGATAAACAGTAGCAATAGGAGCATGACAATCAATCGCATCGGGAGACTTTAACCGATTGGCTGGAGGGCGGGAATCGTCAATCGGGAGTCGTGAATCGTTTAAGAGCGGTCGCTTGCAAGCTTGCGGCAAGCCGCTTCTGCGATTCCCGATTGACGATTTACGATTCCCGCAAAAAAGAAAAGGCAGGACCGGCTCGACGCCGCCTGCCTGTCGGAACAAACGATTTTGATCAAGGCCTCAGCCGACTTGCTGCTCCAGATGCAAGTTCACACGCTCACGCAGTTCCTTGCCGGGCTTGAAGTGCGGGACGTGCTTGCCGGGCAGAGCGACCGCTTCACCCGTCTTGGGATTGCGGCCCATCCGCGGCGGCCGGTAATGCAGCGCAAAACTGCCAAAACCGCGTATTTCGATGCGCTCGCCGTTGGCCAGGGCATGGCTCATCTGCTCGATGACGTTCTTGACCGCCAGCTCGACGTCGCTGAACGCAAGATGGGTCTGACGCCTGGCCAGCGCCTCAATCAGCTCGGATTTGGTCATGGGTCCCCAATGTCCGTGACGTGGAACGAATCGGGGCGGCGCAACACCGCCCCGATGCAGGCACTACATCAATCAGCCTTGTTGAGCTGCTCTTTGAGCAGCGCACCAAGCTTGGTCGTGCCACCGGACGCGGACGAGTATTCGGCCATGGCGTCTTGCAGCTCTTCCTCGTCCTTGGCGCGGATCGAGAGCGACAACTGACGGCCCTTGCGATCCATACCGGTGAACTTGGCTTCCACCTTGTCGCCCACCTTCAGATGCTGCGAGGCATCGTCGATGCGCTCCTTGGCGATGTCGCTGGCGCGCAGGTAACCCTCGACGCCGTCGCCGAGATCGATCACCGCACCCTTGGCGTCCACTTCCTTCACCGTGCCGGTGACGATCGCGCCACGCTGATGGACGGCCATGAAATGACCGAACGGATCCTGCTCCATCTGCTTGATGCCCAGCGAGATGCGCTCACGCTCCGGATCCACCGCGAGCACCACGGCCTCGATCTCGTCGCCCTTCTTGAAGTTGCGCACGAGGTCTTCGCCGGACGCCTGCCAGGAGATGTCGGACAGGTGCACGAGACCGTCGATACCGCCGTCCAGGCCGATGAAGATGCCGAAGTCGGTGATCGACTTGATCTGGCCGGACACCTTGTCGCCCTTCTTGTGGGTGGCGGCGAAGGCTTCCCACGGATTGGAACGGGTCTGCTTGATGCCCAGCGAGATGCGGCGACGCTCTTCATCCACGTCCAGCACCATCACTTCGGTCTCGTCGCCGACCTGCACCACCTTGGCCGGGTTGACGTTCTTGTTGGTCCAGTCCATTTCGGAGACGTGGACCAGGCCTTCCACGCCCGGCTCGATCTCGACGAAGCAGCCGTAATCGGTGACGTTGGAAACCTTGCCGAACAGGCGGCTGCCGACCGGATAGCGGCGCGAGATGGCCACCCACGGATCGTCGCCCAGCTGCTTGAGGCCCAGCGACACGCGGTTGCGCTCGCGGTCGTACTTCAGCACGCGCACGTCCAGCTCGTCGCCGACATTGACCACTTCGGACGGATGACGCACGCGCTTCCACGCCATGTCGGTGATGTGCAGCAGGCCATCGATGCCGCCCAGGTCCACGAACGCGCCGTAGTCGGTGAGGTTCTTGACCGTACCCTTCACCACGGCGCCTTCGGTCAGGCGCTCCAGCAGCTTCTCGCGCTCCTCGGAGAACTCGGTCTCGACGACGGCGCGGCGGCTGACAACGACGTTGTTGCGCTTGCGGTCCAGCTTGATGATCTTGAATTCGAGATCCTTGCCTTCCAGGTACACCGGATCGCGTACCGGACGCACGTCGACCAGCGAACCGGGCAGGAATGCGCGCACGTCCTTGATGTCGACGGTGAAACCGCCCTTGACCTTGCCGGAGATCTTGCCGGTGATGGTCTCTTCCTTGTCGAAGGCCTGCTCGAGATCGTCCCACACCATGGAACGCTTGGCCTTCTCGCGGGAGAGCTTGGTCTCGCCGAAGCCGTCTTCCAGTGCGTCGAGGGCTACCTTCACCTCGTCGCCCACGCGTACTTCCAACTCGCCGTTCTCGCTCTTGAACTGCTCGATCGGAACGATGCCTTCGCTCTTGAGGCCGGCGTTGATCACGACGACGTCGTTGCGGATTTCGACAACGATGCCGGTGACGATGGCACCCGGCTTCAGTTTAGAGATGGCCTGTTGGCTCTGTTCAAACAGCTCGGCAAAACTTTCAGTCATGTTGATTCCAGAAATAAGAAAAGGCCTTCACCCCACTGCGCGCCGTCGGAGTAATTGCGCAGATGGGCAGGCCCACCGGTTGTGGGTGGTCGGGATCGCGCCCTCGCACCGTTGACCCAAGACTCCATGCCGCGGCATGAAGCGCCAATGCCGCCGCAATCCGGTCAAGGATTCACGACGGCCAAAACTTTAGCGACCACATCCTCGATCCCCATGCCGGTGGTATCCACCAACACCGCATCGCGGGCGGGTTTCAGCGGCGCCACGGCTCGCGATGCATCGCGGGCGTCACGCGCCTCAATTTCGCTTTGAAGGGTAGCAAGTGTAACGCTCAGCCCCTTTTCCTTCAACTGCTTATAGCGTCTTTTAGCTCTTTCGGCGGCGCTGGCGGTGAGGAATACCTTATAGGGCGCATCGGGGAAGATCACCGTGCCCATGTCGCGCCCATCCGCCACCAGGCCGGGGGCCTTGCGGAAGCCGAGCTGGAGATCGACCAGCGCCGTGCGCACCGAAGGAATCGAGGCAATGGCCGAGGCGGCGGCGCCAGCGGTCTCGGTGCGCAGCTCGTCGGTGGCATCGTGGCCATTGACGATCACGCGCGTTTCGCCATCATGTGGCACCGCACGAAACTGGATCCGGGTGGTTTGCGCGCAACGGGTAACGGCCTCGGCATCGGAGAGATCCAGCCCGGCCGCACCGGCGGCATAGCCGACCGCCCGGTACAGCGCCCCGGAATCCAGCAATCGCCAGCCCAGGTGTTCCGCCACCAGCCGGCTGATCGTACCTTTGCCTGATCCGGAGGGTCCGTCGATGGTGAGTACGGGCGCGGACTGGCGTGTTGGCATGGACGGACCTGATGGCACGGGAAGTGCTTAGCTTATCGTGTTTACAGGGGTACCAGGCGCATGCTTTCCCGTTCCTCATCGACCGTATCCGGCTACCAGCTGTCCTCCATGAACGATCTTCACCGCCAGTTCCATCAGGCCGCCGACGAACTGCGGCGGCTGAGGGAACGGCCCGACAACGACACGCTGCTTGCGCTTTATGCGCTCTACAAGCAGGCCCTGGAAGGCGACGTGCACGACTGCCAGCCGACCAGTTTTTTCGACTTCATCGGCACCGCCAAACAGGAAGCCTGGTCGCGCGTGAAGGGCATGCCGCAAGAAGAGGCGATGCGCCAGTACGTGGCGCTGGTACAACAATTGCTCGACTGAGACGGCAGTTGCCACGCCGGGGCCACTTGCGCCCATGGTGAATAGCGGGCACATTCATACGATCGTTTGAATGACGGTCGCCGCATGCACTATCCCCACCTGTTCGCCCCGCTCGACCTGGGCCATGTCACCCTGCCCAACCGCATCCTGATGGGTTCGATGCATACCGGCCTGGAGGACAAGGCGGCCGATTTCGACAAGCTGGCCAGCTATTTCGCCGAGCGCGCCCGCGGCGGCGTGGGCCTGATGGTGACCGGCGGCATCGCCCCTTCCATCGAAGGCTGGCTGAAACCCTTCGGCGGCCGCATGACTTTGCCCTGGCACAAGCCCCGGCATCGCAAGATCACCCAGGCGGTTCACGCCGAAGGCGGGCGCATCTGCATGCAGATACTGCACGCGGGACGTTATGGCTATCACCCGCTGTCGGTCGCGCCTTCGCGCATTCAATCGCCGATCACCCCGTTCAAACCACGCGAGCTGAGCGGGCGCGGCGTAGAGCGCACCATCAGAGACTTCGTCCGCTGCGCGCAACTCGCGCGCGAAGCCGGCTACGACGGCGTGGAGGTGATGGGTTCGGAAGGCTATCTCATCAATCAGTTCATCGCCGCGCGCACCAACAAGCGCAACGACGCCTGGGGCGGCGATGCAGCCAGACGCATGCGTTTTCCGCTGGAAATCGTGCAGCGCATGCGCGAAGCCGTCGGTCGGGATTTCATCATCATCTATCGCCTTTCGATGCTCGACCTGGTGGAAGATGCGCAGTCCTGGCCTGACATCGTCACGCTTGCCAAAGGCATCGAAGCCGCAGGCGCCAGCATCATCAATACCGGCATCGGCTGGCATGAAGCACGGGTGCCGACCATCGTCACCAGCGTGCCGCGCGCCGGCTTCAGCTGGGTGACGAAGAAGCTCAAAGGCGAAGTATCGATTCCGCTGATCACCACCAACCGCATCAACATGCCTGACGTGGCCGAGCGCATTCTTGCCCAGGGCGACGCGGACATGGTGTCGATGGCACGGCCGCTGCTGGCTGATCCGGATTGGGCGGCCAAAGCAAAAACCGGCGCCAGCGAGCGCATCAATACCTGCATCGCCTGCAATCAGGCGTGCCTCGATCACGTGTTCTTGAACCAGCGTGCAAGCTGCATGGTCAACCCCCGCGCCTGCCACGAGACGGAGCTGCGTATCGTTCCGGCAAAAACGCGCAAGCGTATCGCCGTGGTGGGCGCCGGCCCTGCCGGCATGGCGTGCGCATCCACCTTGGCCGAACGCGGCCACGAGGTCACCTTGATCGATGGCGCTGCGGAAATCGGCGGCCAGTTCAACTACGCCAAGCGCATTCCCGGCAAGGAGGAATTCCGCGAGACGCTGCGCTATTTCAAGCATCGCCTGGCCGACGCCGGCGTGCACGTGCAACTAGGGCAAGTCGCGGATGCTGCGTCACTCGCGACGCAGCGCTACGACGACATCGTCATCGCTGCCGGCATCACACCGCGCCGCGTGAGTTTCCCTGGCAGCGACGATCCACGCGTGCTGGGTTATCTGGACGTGTTGGCGCGCAACCATCCGGTTGGCGAGCGCGTGGCGATCATCGGTGCGGGCGGCATCGGCTTCGATCTAGCCGAGTTCCTGGTCGAACCTGCGCCCTCGCCCACCACCGACGTCGCACGCTGGACGCGCGAATGGGGCGTGGACATGCAGTTGGAGCATCCCGGTGGCCTGCTCCGCCCGCAGCCGGAACCGTCCGCGCGGCAAGTCTGGCTGCTTCAGCGCACGCAGGGTCGTCCCGGTGCCCGCCTCAACAAGACCACCGGCTGGGTACATCGCGCCACATTGAAGAACAAGCAGGTGGCCATGCTGGGCGGCGTCAACTACGACCGCTTCGACGACCAGGGCCTGCATATCACCGTGGACGGCAAGCCTCAGATACTGCCCGTGGACAACGTGATCGTCTGCGCCGGCCAGGAGCCCAACCGTGGCCTCGCCACTGCGCTGACTGAACAGGGGCATCCGCGCGTGCACGTGATCGGCGGTGCCGACGTGGCGGCGGAACTGGACGCCAAGCGCGCCATGGCCCAGGGCACGCGACTTGCCACCGAGCTTTAAGAAAGCTCCGCAACGCACTCATGGGGGAGAAAGGAAGCGCCCCGCTAGCGACGCGTCGGTAGTGGCTCTGGGGAGGGATGCCGAAATACCGCGGGGGTAGCGTCGCTGCGGGGCGAGGGTCGGCACCACTCGGGGGGAGGGGTCAGTGGTGCGACGGAGAGCATATTATGATCGACCCGATACAGAATCAAATATATATTTAAGGTCCGAATTATTCGAATCCCATATATGTTTGATTTCCGCCAACTGCGCTATTTCATCGCTGTCGCCGAGGAATTGAGCTTCACGCGCGCCGCGCAGCGCCTGCATCTCTCGCAACCTCCGCTTTCCCAGCAAATCCAGGCGCTGGAACAGGATCTGGGCGTGCGCCTGCTCGAGCGCGACAAACGCAACGTCGCCCTTACCGCGCCAGGAAGATTATTCCTTGACCAGGCCCGCCAGATCCTGGCCATGGCCGACGAGGCGCGCAGCCAGGTTGCCGAGGCGGCGGCAGGCTTCAGCGGGCACCTCAAGCTCGCTTATACAGTCTCCGTATCGTTCCACCCCGCCCTGCCCCAGACCCTGCTGCGGCTCGGGCAGAACGCGCCCAATGTGCGTGTATGGTTGAGCGAGATGTACACCGAGCCTCAATTCTCGGCCATCCGCAATGGCCAGATCGACGTGGGATTCGTCCGCGACGTACCCACGCATGAAGACGACGCACATGCCCTGCGCATCGACATCATCGATCGCGAGCCCCTGCTGCTGGCCCTGCCCGAGAGCCACCGCCTGGCTGGTCGGCAAAGCGTAGAGCTGGGGGAAGTCGCAGGCGATCCCTTCGTGGTTCAGCCGCGCGAACTGGCGGCAACGCTGTACGATCGCTTGCTGCGCCTGGCTGCCCGGGCCGGCTTCCATCCGGTGATCCGCCAACACGCCCAGCAACTGAACGGCCTGCTCGCCCTGGTAGCCGCCGGCGTCGGCCTGGCCCTGGTACCGGCCAGCATGCAGGTGGTGAAGCTGGCCGGGGTAAGCTATGTCCCGCTGGCCGACCCCGATGCCCATCTCGTATTGGCGGTTGCCAGTCCGGCGCAAAATCCCTCCCCAGTGGTTTTGCAATGCCTGGAAACGGTGGCCGCCGCAAAAGCCGCCTTAGGCTTGTGACAAGCGATTGATCTAGTTATACTTGCGCGCTTACTTTGATTCGTTTCGTTCCAGGAGCCTGCCGTGAAGGTGCTTTCCTCTTTGAAGTCCGCCAAGCAGCGGCACCGTGACTGCAAGGTTGTGCGCCGTCGCGGCAAAGTGTTCGTGATCTGCAAGAGCAACCCGCGTTTCAAAGCGCGCCAGCGTTGATCCAGGCCATGGGCCGATAAAAAAGCCGCTGCAAAGCGGCTTTTTTTGTGCCTCGAAACATGGCTTCAAACCGCTCCCTCTCTCGATGAGAGAGGGAGCAAAGAGACGCATCACTCGTAACTGACGCCGGTGATCTCGTAGCGTTTTACGCCGTTCGGCGCCCTGAACTCGAAACTGTCGCCGGCGCTCTTGCCGATCAAGGCACGCGCGATCGGCGAGGACACGGCAATCAGCGCCTGCTTGATGTCGGCTTCCAGGTCGCCAACGATCTGGTACTTCACCGCTTCGCCGCTTTCCTCGTCCTCCAGTTCCACGATCGCGCCGAACACGATCTTGCTGCCGGGATTCAGGCGCGACACGTCGATCACCTCGGCCGTGGACAGCGCCGCTTCCAGCTCCTTGATGCGACCTTCGATAAAGCTCTGCTGCTCGCGTGCGGCGTGATACTCGGCGTTTTCCTTCAAATCGCCGTGCGCGCGCGCTTCGGCGATGGCAGCAATGATCTTGGGACGCTCAACCGATTTCAGGCGCTCCAGCTCGGCGCGCAGGCGCTCTGAACCGGACTTGGTGATGGGTGCGCGACTCATGCGTTCAACTCCTTGTGCAGTTCTTGCAGGCTGTGCACTTCGCCACTGTCGTGATAGTCCAGCGAATGCACCAGGGCGCGTGCGCCTGCAACCGTGGTGGAATACGTGACGCGATGCTGCAGCGCTTCGCGCCGGATCGAGAACGAGTCGGCGATCGCCTGCTTGCCCTCGGTCGTGTTGACGATATAGACGATCTCGCCGTTCTTGATCAGGTCGACGATGTGCGGGCGGCCTTCAAGCACCTTGTTGATGCGCTCGCAGATCACGCCATGCGCGGTGAGGTAGCTCGCCGTGCCCGCCGTCGCCACCAGGGTGAAGCCGCGCGCGGCGATATCGGCCGCGATCGGCAGCAGGCGATCCTTGTCGGCATCGCGCACCGACACGAACACCTTGCCCTTGGGCGGCGTCTTGATGCCCGCCGCATCGTGACCGCGCGCAAACGCGGCGCCGAAGCTGCGGCCCACACCCATCACTTCGCCGGTGGAGCGCATTTCCGGGCCGAGGATCGGGTCGACGTTCTGGAACTTCAGGAACGGGAAGATCGCTTCCTTCACCGAGTAGTAGCCCGGGATCACTTCGCGCGTTGCACCCTGCTCTTCCAGCGTGCGGCCCGCCATGCAGCGGGCGGCGATCTTGGCCAACGCCACGCCGGTCGCCTTGGAGACAAACGGCACCGTGCGCGAGGCGCGCGGATTCACTTCCAGGATGAACACCGTATCACCCTGGATGGCGAACTGCGTATTCATCAGGCCGATCACTTTCAGCTCTTTCGCCATCAGGGCAACCTGGCGGCGCAGTTCATTCTGGACGGCCGGCGACAGCGAGTACGGCGGCAGCGAGCAGGACGAATCGCCCGAGTGCACGCCCGCTTCTTCGATGTGCTCCATGATGCCGCCCACCAGCACGTTGCCGTCGCGGTCGGCGATGACGTCCACGTCCACTTCCACGGCATGGTCAAGGAAGCGGTCGAGCAGCACCGGCGAATCGTTCGACACCTGCACCGCTTCGCGGATATAGCGCGACAGATCCGCGTCGTCGTACACCACTTCCATCGCGCGGCCGCCGAGCACGTAGCTGGGACGCACCACCAGCGGATAACCGATCTCGCGCGCCAGCGCCAACGCTTCATCCGCGTTGCGCGCCGTACGGTTCGGCGGCTGGATCAGGCCGAGCTTCACGATCATCTGCTGGAAGCGCTCGCGATCTTCGGCAAGGTCGATCGAATCGGGCGTGGTGCCGATGATCGGCGCGCCCGCGGCTTCCAGCGCACGCGCCAGCTTCAGCGGCGTCTGCCCGCCGTACTGCACGATCACGCCCTTGGGCTTTTCCAGATCGACGATTTCCAGCACGTCCTCGAGCGTGAGCGGCTCGAAGTACAAGCGGTCCGACGTGTCGTAGTCAGTCGACACGGTTTCCGGGTTGCAGTTGACCATGATGGTCTCGAACCCGTCCTCGCGCAGGGCGAGCGCGGCGTGCACGCAGCAGTAGTCGAACTCGATGCCCTGCCCGATGCGGTTCGGACCGCCGCCCAGCACGATGATCTTGTCGCGGCTGGTCGGGTTGGCTTCGCACTCTTCCTCGTAGGTCGAGTACATGTACGCCGTGGTAGTGGCGAATTCGGCCGCGCAGGAATCCACGCGCTTGTACACCGGGCGCACGCCCAGCGTGCGGCGCAGATGGCGAATGGCCGCCTCGTCGGTGTTGGTGAGTTCCGCCAGGCGCGCATCGGAGAAACCCAGACGCTTCAGCTCGCGCATCCGCAGCGCGTCGAGCGCGGTGAGGCCTTGCTCGCGCACCTCCTTCTCGACCAGCACGATGTCTTCGAATGCGGCGAGGAACCAGGGATCGACATGGCTGAGGTCGTGCACTTCCTCCAGTGTCAAACCCGCGCGGAAGGCATCGGCCAGATGGAACACGCGGTCGGGACGCGGCTCGCGCAGTTCGCGCTTGAGCTTGGCCAAGCCTTCTTCGCTGGTGATGTCCAGGCCGGTGGGATTGAGGCCGGTCTTGCCGATTTCCAGGCCACGCAGCGCTTTTTGCAGCGATTCGTGGAAGCTGCGGCCGATCGCCATCACCTCGCCTACCGACTTCATCTGCGTGGTGAGGCGCGCGTCGGCTTGCGGGAATTTTTCGAACGCGAAGCGCGGGATCTTGGTGACCACGTAATCGATGGTCGGCTCGAACGAGGCCGGCGTGAGGCCGCCGGTGATGTCGTTCTTGAGTTCGTCCAGCGTGTAGCCCACGGCCAGCTTCGCCGCCACCTTGGCGATCGGGAAGCCGGTGGCCTTCGACGCCAGCGCGGACGAACGCGACACGCGCGGATTCATCTCGATCACCACTACGCGGCCGGTTTCGGCATTCACGCCGAACTGCACGTTGGAACCGCCGGTATCCACGCCGATCTTGCGCAGCACCGCGATCGACGCATCGCGCAGGCGCTGGTATTCCTTGTCGGTGAGGGTCTGCGCCGGCGCCACGGTGATCGAATCGCCGGTGTGCACGCCCATCGGATCGAGGTTCTCGATCGAGCACACGATGATGCAGTTGTCCGCCTTGTCGCGGACCACTTCCATCTCGAATTCCTTCCAGCCGAGCACGGATTCTTCCACCAGCACTTCATGCACCGGCGACAGCTCCAGGCCGCGCTTGACGATCTCTTCGAATTCCTCGCGGTTGTACGCGATGCCGCCACCGGAACCGCCCAGCGTGAAGCTGGGGCGGATGATGGTGGGATAGCCGACCGTCGTCTGGATCTCCACCGCCTGCTCGAACGAGCGTGCGACAGCGGCGCGCGGGCATTCCAGCCCGATCTCGGCCATCGCCACGCGGAACAGTTCGCGGTCTTCCGCCATGCGGATCGCTTCGCGCGATGCGCCGATCAGTTCCACGTCGTACTTTTCGAGCACGCCGTTGTCGGCCAGGTCGAGCGCGCAGTTGAGGCCGGTCTGGCCGCCCATGGTGGGCAGCACCGCATCCGGGCGCTCCTTGGCGATGATGCGCTCCACCGTCTGCCAGTTGATCGGTTCGATGTAGACCGCGTCCGCCATGTTGGGGTCGGTCATGATCGTGGCCGGATTGGAGTTCACCAGGATCACCCGGTAACCCTCTTCGCGCAGCGCCTTGCATGCCTGTGCGCCGGAGTAGTCGAACTCGCAAGCCTGGCCGATCACGATCGGACCGGCGCCGATGATCAGGATGCTCTTGATGTCATTGCGCTTGGGCATCTCAGCGGGTCTCCTGCATCAGCTTGGCGAAACGTTCGAACAGATATCGGATGTCGTGCGGCCCCGGGCTTGCTTCCGGATGGCCCTGGAAGCAGAACGCCGGGCGATCGGTCAGCGCGAAACCCTGCAGGGAGCCATCGAACAACGAGGTGTGCGTCACACGCACGTTGGAAGGAAGCGTCGATGCATCCACCGCGAAGCCATGGTTCTGCGAGGTGATCAACACCCGGCCGTCGTCGTGGTCCTTCACCGGATGGTTCGCGCCGTGATGGCCGAACTTCATCTTCATGGTCTTGGCGCCCACCGCGGCGCCCATGATCTGGTGACCGAGGCAGATGCCGAACAGCGGAATCTCCGCGTTGAGGAATTCGCGCGTGGCGGCAATGGCGTAATCGCAGGCCGCCGGGTCGCCGGGGCCGTTGGAAAGAAACACGCCATCCGGATTCATGGCCAGCACTTCCGCCGCCGGCGTTTGCGCGGGCACCACGGTGATCTCGCAGCCGCGCTCGGCCAGCAGGCGCAGAATGTTGCGCTTCACGCCATAGTCGTAGGCGACCACGTTGAAGCGCTTGTCCGTTTCGTGGAAGGCGGTGCGGTCGAGGTCGTACACGCCTTCGTTCCAGTTGTACGGCTTGTCGACGCTGACCACCTTGGCCAGGTCCATGCCGTTCAAGCCGGGGAAGGCGCGCGCCTTCGCCAGTGCGGCATCGGCGTCGATGGCTTCGCCTGCCACCAGGCAGCCGTTCTGCGCGCCCTTGTCGCGCAGGATGCGCGTCAACCGGCGCGTATCAATGCCGGCAATGGCGACGATGCCGTGGCGCACCAAGTAATCAGGCAGGCTCTCGGTGCTGCGCCAGTTGCTGGCCCGCCGCGGAATGTCGCGGACGATCAGGCCGGCGGTATGCACCTTGTCGGATTCGGCATCGACTTCGTTGCAGCCGGTGTTGCCGATGTGGGGATACGTGAGGGTGACGATCTGGCGGGCATAGGAGGGATCGGTGAGGATCTCCTGATAACCCGTCATCGCGGTGTTGAAAACGACTTCACCAACGGTTTCGCCAGTCGCACCTACGGAGTGGCCGTGGAATACGCTGCCGTCTTCGAGGGCAAGCAGAGCGGAATGAGGCATGGAGAGGGCCGCCTTTTAGGTACAGCAAGGTCCGCAAGCCGCATGGAAGCAGGCTTGTGGACCTTAAGTGAAGGAAAGTCTCGGGCGGGTTGAAATGATAGGCTTCGCGCGCCTTTCTGTCCACCCGAATGGCGCTCCCAAAACGGATAATCATATGGCGCGGCGGCGAGCCGCTCGCGCTAGACTGCGCCGACACTTAGCCAGGAAAGCTGCGACATTCGATGAACGCGACCGCCCTACTGCTGGACCCCGCTCGACTCGATCGCCCGGACACGGATGTGCGCCAGCAGCCGTTCCCGTTCCTGATCGCACATGGCCAGTTGCCGGACGAAGCGCGCACCGACCTGGAGCGGGATTTTCCCAAGTACAGCAGCGCGGGCTTCTTTCCCTACGATCCGGCCGACTGCGGCCCTTCGGTCAACGCGCTGGTCGAGCAGCTGACCACGCCGCAGTTCGCCAGCGCCATTGGCCGCTATCTGGGCATCGAAAACCTTGGGCGGTATCCCACCCTGGTGACCTTGTGCCGCGCCTTGAACAAGCGTCACGGCACCATCCACACCGATAGCCGCTCCAAGGTGGCCACTGCCCTGCTCTATCTCAACACGCAATGGCCCGACACCAGCGACGGCTGCCTGCGCTTTCTCAACCGCGTGGACAACATCGACGATCTCGTCGCCCCCGAACTCAAGCCGCTATACGGCGAGTTCGCCGTGTTCAAGCGCTGCGACAATTCCTTTCACGGGCATCTGCCGTACGAGGGCGAACGCCGCGTCATCCAGGTGGCCTGGCTCACCAGCGAAGAGGAAAAACTGCGCAAGACCAAGCGCGGTAAATTCTCCCGCGCATTCAAGAAACTGTTCGGCGTGCTCGACCGCAAGCTCGGCGCTGGGCGCGACCGCAACGCCGCGCATCGGGACTGAACCCGCATCACAAGAAACGCCACGCCGCGTACCCGGCGAACACCAGGTAGAACACACCCACCAGAACCAGCGCGCGGCCCTCGACGTTGCCCCTGCGAAACCACTGCCACAGATAGACAATCGCCAGCATGGTCAGCAGGCCCGAGACCACCAGCGGCGCATCGAACAACCACGGGGTGGCGAAGATGGCCAAGGCACTGGGCACGGTGGCCTGGATCATCATGGCGCCGGAAATGTTGGCGAGCGCCAGGCGCTCCTTGCCCTGGCGCACCCAGATCAGCGCATTCATCGTTTCCGGCAGCTCGGTAGCCACCGGGCTCAGCACCAGTGCCACCAGATGCGGCGGAAGATGCATCGCCACGCCGATGACTTCGATCTGCGAAACGAAGACGCGCGAAGCCACCGCAATCACCAGCAGCGAGAGCGCCGCCTGCAGCGACACTGCAAACATGGACGGCGTGGCAGCGCGTGGCTGGAACTTCAAGGGCTCCAGTTGCTCGTCATCGGATGCCACGTGTTCGTCTTTCAACTCGCGCCACACATACAGCGCATAAGCCAGCAGGAACAGCACGCCCAGCCACGGCTTGAAGGCGAAGGCGACCAGGCCGAGCGCGCATTTCGCCACGAAGATGGAGAGAAACCAGGCCTGGTCGCGCGCCAGTCGCGCATGCTCGACCTGCACGCGGCCGTCAACGCGACCTAGCCGACCGCGATGGCACCAAAGCGCAACGCCCACCGTGGCATAGGCAATCGTTGCCAGCACCAAGGGGCCGCCCATGGCCGCGCCGACACCGATATCGCGTACTTCGGCGGTGCGCCCCATCACGACCGCCACGAACGTCACCGCGCTTTCCGGCAACGCCGTACCGAACGCCGCCAGCACCGTGCCGGTCGCGGTCTCGCCCAGATGCAGCTTTTTCCCCAGCCACTCGATGCTGTTGACGAAGTATTCGCAAGCCACATAGATGGCCGCTGCGGAAAGCAGGAACAGCAGAGCGGTGATCAGCATGAAGGATTCCAGGCCGGGCGAGCGAAAAACCGATGGCGCACGCACGTCGCTCGCCCGGCCGGGCTGAGCACGTCGTGGCCAAAGGTCTCGCCGGACCATCGCAAGCGCCATGCTTGCGATAACCATCCGCGCCATGAAGCCGTGGCTTCAAGTCTGTTGACGCGGATTCCTCCATGCATGAAAGCCTGCGGGCCGATGCATGAGGATGGCTACTCCCCAATGACAGTGAGTGGCGCGAATGCTACAAGCTTTGCCAGGGCCTCACAACAGGATGGAAGGCTCCTGCAGGCGCTCTTGCAGCATGTCGTCGATGCTGTAGGCACCCGGCGCTTTTCCAGCCAACCAGGCAGCGGCCTCGATCGCTCCGCGCGCAAAGATCGAGCGATCGGTCGCCCGATGACTCAGCTCCACCCGCTCGCCCTGGCCCAGCAAGAGCGCCGTGTGCTCGCCCACCACGTCACCGCCGCGCACCACGGCGAAGCCGATGCTGCCGCTGCGGCGTGCACCGGGCCGGCCTTCGCGTACGTAAACGGCATCGTTGGCCAAGCTGGTACCGCGCGCTTCGGCAGCCGCATGCCCCAACGCCAGTGCGGTGCCGGACGGTGCATCTTCCTTGCGGGCATGATGCGCTTCGACAATTTCCAGGTCCCAATCGGGAAGCGCCGCGGCGGCCTCGCGCAGCAAGCGCTTGAGCACGGCAACACCGAGGCTGAAATTGGCGGCATGCAGCAGGGGAATCCGTTGGCTGGCTTCATGCAGCCTGGTTTGCATCGCCGCGTCGATGCCGGTGGTGCCGGTGACCAGCGCAGCATGGTGCGCCGTGCAGTAGTCGAGCGCGGCCGCAAGACCATCCGGGCCGCTGAAATCGACGACGACATCTGCCGCCGCGCCCCACTCGTGGGTGTAGCGCAAAGACGCGGGAGATTCCGGAAAAACCGGAGCGCCATGATGCGTCGAAGTCGACGACACCAAGGCGCTGACCAGCTCGAAGCGTTTGTCTTCGCGCACCAAGGCGAGCAAGGCGCGCCCCATGCGGCCGGAGGCGCCATTGAGGGCTAGTCGGATGGGTGGCGTCATGCGATGTCCTGAACATTGAGGCTCGAAATAAGATCCGCGTCGAGCGCGGATCGTCATTCCGGCGAACGCCGGAATCCAGTGAAGAATGCCGTGCGCAGCACTCCATATAAAGGTTTTGTGTGCTTCGCACGAAGTATTTAACTGGATTCCGGCGTTCGCCGGAATGACGCATCCTGGTGCCGAGTATGAAGCTCAATCCGCCCGGTGAAAATCACTCAGGACGTCACCCGCGACCAGAACTGCTTCACTCCATCCATGAAGCCCTTGGCGCGCGGCGAATGCTCATCGTCGTCGGCAAACGTGGCCTCCAGCTTTTCCAGCAGCTCGCGCTGCTCGCGGGTCAGGCGCACCGGCGTTTCCACCACGACCCGGCAAACCAGGTCGCCGGTACGACCGCCGCGCACCGACTTCACGCCGCGCCCGCGCAATACGAACTGCTGTCCGGTCTGCGTTTCCGGCGGAATGGTGATGGGCACTTCGCCGTCCAGCGTAGGCACCTGCAATTCCGCGCCCAACGCGGCTTGCGAAATGCGGATCGGCACTTCGCAAAACAGGTTGCTGCCGTCGCGCTGGAAAATGGCGTGCTCGCGCACGCGCACTTCCACGTAGAGATCACCCGCCTCGGAACCGGCCGGCCCGGCCTCGCCCTGCCCGGCCAGGCGAATGCGGTCGCCGTTGTCGACACCGGCCGGAATACGCACGGACAAGGTGCGCGTCTCCTCCAGGCGCCCTTCGCCATGGCACTTCTTGCAAGGCTTTTCGATCGCCCGGCCGGTGCCGCCGCAATGCGGACAGGCCTGCTGAATCGAGAAGATGCCGTTCTGCATGCGCACGCGGCCGTGGCCGTTGCAGGTGCGGCAGCTGACCGTCTTGCCGTCTTCCGAGCCGCTGCCGTTGCAGTGATGGCAATTGACCTGGGTGGGAATGTCGAACTTTCTCTCGACGCCGAACACGGCCTCTTCGAGATCCAGCTCCATGATGTAGCGCAAATCCGCGCCTCGGCGCGCGCGCGAGGAACGGCCGGTGCCGAAAATATCGCCGAAGATGTCCCCGAAGATATCGCCCATGTCGCCGAAGCCGCCTTGACCGCCGCGCCCGCCCATGCCGCCTTCAAAGGCGGCGTGGCCGTACTGGTCGTACATGGCGCGCTTCTGCGCGTCGGTGAGCACCTCGTAGGCTTCCTTGGCCTCCTTGAACTTCTCCTGCGCGTGCGGATCGTCCGGACAGCGGTCCGGATGGTATTTCATCGCCAGGCGGCGAAAGGACTTTTTCAGCTCCGCTTCGTCCGCCGAGCGGTCGACACCCAGGATTTCGTAATAGTCACGCTTGCTCATTTCAAGATCCGCGATTCGATGCGCCGATCGGGAATGAACCAGATCGCTGCCACCGTGGCATAAAGAACACACGACATCCACGGCGCCACGAACGCCAGCAGGATGCCGCACACATACATGGCGACGGAGACCCAGCCTTTCCAGTCACCGCCTACCGACTGCGCCAGCAACGAGGATGCGCCGCCATTGGCGGCGATCAGGCTGCGCTGGAACGGCTGCCAGGCAAGGCCGCACATCAGCAGCACAAAGCCATACAACGCCACCGGCAGCCGTGCGAAGTAGTTCTCGCCCATCCATCCGGTGGTCACCGGCATCAGCGACAACCAGAACAACAGATGCAGGTTCGCCCACAGCACACGGCCATTGATCTTCTCGGCAGCATGCAGGAAGTGATGGTGATTGTTCCAGTAGATGCCTACGTAGATGAAGCTCAACACGTAGCTCAGGAACACCGGCCACTGCGGAAGCAGCACCTGCCAGCCGTCGCCATGCGGCACTTTCAGCTCCAGCACCATGATGGTGAGGATGATGGCCAGTACGCCATCGCTGAAGGCCTCGAGCCGCCCCTTTTCCATCGCTGCCCCTCCCGACACGCAACGAGCGCCTCTTGCGAGGCGCTCGTCGTCAAACTGCTGGCTTGATCAGGACTTGCCGTCGTTCTTCACTTCGGTGAACTCGGCGTCGACCACGTCGTCCGGCTGGGCCGAGCCGCCCGGACCCGGGCCGTGCTGCGCCCCGGCACCGGCGCCGCCATCGGCATGGCCGGCTTGCGCGGCGGCATACAGCGACTGCGCCACCTGCTCCAGCTTCTGGATCTTGGCTTCGATGGCGGCCTTGTCTTCGCCGTCCTTCACCTTCTCCAGATCCGACAGCGCGCCTTCGATTTCGCTCAGTTGCGCGCCCGGCACCTTGCCGCCGTGTTCCTTCAGCGCGCTGCGCGTGGCGTGCACCAGCTGATCGGCCTTGTTGCGCGTGCTCACCAGCTCCTGGAACTTCTTGTCTTCTTCGCGATGCGTTTCGGCATCGGCCACCATGCGCTGGATTTCCTCATCGGACAGGCCGGAACCGGCCTTGATCTCGATGCGCTGCTCCTTGCCGGTCTTCTTGTCCTTGGCCGACACGTGCAGGATGCCGTTGGCGTCGATGTCGAAGGTCACCTCGACCTGCGGCATGCCGCGCGGCGCCGGATCGATGCCGGCCAGGTCGAACTTGCCCAGCGACTTGTTGGCGGATGCACGATCGCGCTCGCCCTGCAGCACGTGCACGGTGACCGCGGTCTGGTTGTCCTCGGCGGTGGAGAACACCTGCGACGCCTTGGTCGGCACGGTGGTGTTCTTCTCGATCAGCTTGGTCATCACGCCGCCCATGGTCTCGATGCCCAGCGACAGCGGCGTGACGTCGAGCAGCAGCACGTCCTTCACCGAACCGCCCAGCACGCCGCCCTGGATCGCCGCGCCCACGGCGACGGCTTCGTCCGGGTTGACGTCCTTGCGCGGTTCCTTGCCGAAGAAATCCTTCACCGCTTCCTGCACCTTCGGCATGCGGGTCTGGCCGCCGACCAGGATCACTTCCTGGATGTCGGACACGCGCAGGCCAGCATCGTTGAGCGCCGTGCGGCAGGGTTCGATGGTGCGCTTGACCAGGTCTTCCACCAGCGCTTCCAGCTTGGCGCGGGTGAGCTTGATGTTCAGATGCTTCGGACCGGAGGCGTCCGCCGTGACGTACGGCAGGTTCACTTCGGTCTGGTGCGAGGACGACAGCTCGATCTTGGCGCGCTCGGCCGCATCCTTCAGGCGCTGCAGCGCCAGCGGATCCTTGCTGAGATCGATGCCCTGGTCCTTCTTGAATTCTTCGATGAGGTAGTCGATGACGCGCTTGTCGAAGTCTTCGCCGCCCAGGAACGTATCGCCGTTGGTGGCCAGCACTTCGAACTGCTTCTCGCCGTCGACTTCGGCGATCTCGATGATCGACACGTCGAACGTGCCGCCACCCAGGTCATACACCGCGATCTTGCGGTCGCCGCCCTTCTTGTCCAGGCCGTAGGCCAGCGCGGCGGCGGTCGGCTCGTTGATGATGCGCTTCACGTCCAGGCCGGCGATGCGGCCGGCGTCCTTGGTGGCCTGGCGCTGGCTGTCGTTGAAGTAGGCCGGCACGGTGATCACCGCTTCGGTGACCGGCTCGCCGAGGTAATCCTCGGCCGTCTTCTTCATCTTCATCAGCACCTTCGCCGAGACTTCCGGCGGCGCCATCTTCTTGCCGTCGGAGGTCTGCACCCAGGCGTCACCGTTCTCGTGCGCCATGATGCCGTACGGCACGATGTGGATGTCCTTCTGCACTTCCGCATCGGTGAACTTGCGGCCGATCAGGCGCTTCACCGCGTAGAAGGTGTTCTTGGGATTGGTGACGCCCTGACGCTTGGCGGGCGCGCCGACCAGCACTTCGCCGTCTTTGGTGAAGGCGACGATGGATGGCGTGGTGCGATCGCCCTCCGAATTCTCGATCACCTTGGTGCTGCTGCCATCCATGATGGCTACGCACGAGTTGGTCGTGCCCAGGTCGATGCCAATGATCTTGCCCATGATTGTGTGCTCCGGAAACTTGAATGCGGCCCCTCGCCGCGACTGGTTGTCAGATGGGGTTCTGGCGAAAGACGTTCAATGCCAAGTAAACCCTGCAGTTCTGGAATTACGGTTATCGTTCAGTCGTCCTTGGCTACCGACACCAATGCAGGACGCAACAACCGGTCATTCAGCACATAGCCCTTTTGCAGCACGGCCACCACGGTGCCAGGCGATTTGCCGGGGGCTTCCACCATGCTCACCGCGTGATGACGCTCGGGGTCGAGCGGTTGATCGAGCGGATCGACCTGCACCAGGCCGTTGTTGCCGGCGACGCGCAGCAACTCCTTCAAGGTAAGGCTCAGGCCTTCGCGGATCGCGGCCACGTCGCCGCCTTCCACGGCCAGGCCACGCTCCAGGCTGTCGTACACCGGCAGCAGGTCGTTGAGCAGCTTTTCGTTGGCGAAGCGGCGCGCCTGCTCCAGGTCGCGATGCAGGCGGCGGCGCTGGTTTTCCAGCTCGGCCTTTTCGCGCAGCACGGTTTCGCGCAGTTCCTTGTTGCTCGCCTCAAGCTCGGCCAGCTTGGCCTTCAGGGCCTCCAGCTCATCGCTCGAAGCGGCGGTTTGCGCTGCCGTTTCGGGCATTTCGTTGGGCGACTGCGAATCGCTGTTGTGCATGAATGACTCCAAACCTCGTCCTGGGCCGGCAAGGCTGCCGACCATCACAAAAAAATGCGGGTGAACCCGCCTCCCAACCAAGTTTTATAAGGCCGTGGCAGCTCGATTCAAGGCGTCGCTGAGCAGGCGGGCGGTGGCTTGCACCACCGGGATCACGCGATCGTAAGCCATCCGCGTGGGGCCGATCACGCCGACCGCCCCCAGCAACCGGCCCTGCGCACCATAGCTGGCAGTGACCACGCTGCAACCGTCGAGTGCGGCGAAGCCCGATTCCTCGCCGATAAACAAGCGCACGCCGGGCGCCTTGGCGCAGGTTTCCATCAGCTGCAGCAACTCGTTCTTCTTCTGGAACGCCTCGAACAGGTCGCGCAGGCGCTCCAGGTTGCCCAGCTCCGCATAAGCCATCAGGTTGGTCTGGCCGCTGACCAGCACATCCTCGTCTTGCGGCACAAACGAGGCGGCCGCCAGTTCCACCGTCCTGGAAAGCAGCTGATGCAACTCGCTGCTGGCCTCGCGTATTTCGCGCAGCAGATGCGCGCGGATGTCGTCCACGCGCAGGCCGATGAAATGCTCGTTGATGTAATTGGCCGCCTGTTCCAGAACGCGCGCCTCCAGCGGCTTGGCCAGCTGGATGATGCGGTTCTGCACCTGGTTGTCGGAAAACACCAGGATCACCAGCACCCGCGCGTCGGGCAGCGGCACAAAATCGATATGGCGCAGCGGGAAATCGCTTTGGCGCGGCACCATTACCACCCCGGCGAAATGCGTCATGGCCGACAACAGGGCCGAGGCATTGCCGGCCAGGTCGCGCACGGTAGTCGGGCCGGGCGGCAGTTCGCGCTGCAGCCGCACCATCTCGTCGCGCGGCAACGGCTGCAATTCGATCAGGCTGTCGACAAACAGGCGCAACCCGCGCGGCGTCGGAATACGCCCGGCCGAAGTATGCGGCGAGGCCACCAGGCCGGCATCTTCCAGGTCGGCCATGATGTTGCGGATGGTTGCCGGGCTCACGTCCAGCCCGGACGAACGCGACAGCGTACGTGAACCCACCGGTTCACCATCGGCCAGATACTGCGCGATCAGCGTGCGCAACAGCCGCCGTGCGCGAGCATCGAGTTCATGACCTGGGTGGCGAGACATGCGCTGTGGCAATCCGTGAGACGGCTAAGAAATAAGGTTTGGCGAGCAAGAAAGCAAGGAAGGGGAGAAATGCGCCGAGGCCAGCCGAACGCCAGGCGCCCCATTCCCAGTTTCCCGTTCCCACTTACAATTCGTACGACCACTGCCAACCCTACCCCATGCTCACCTCCCTTTACGTTCGCCATCTCGCCGTCGTCGAAGAAGCCGATCTTGCGTTCGGCCCCGGCCTGACCGTCGTCAGCGGGGAAACCGGCGCCGGCAAGTCCTTGTTGGTGGACGCCTTGATGCTGCTGGCCGGCGCACGCGCCGACAGCGGCATCGTGCGTGCCGGCAGCGATCGCGCGGAACTGGCCGCAGAGTTCGATCTGGCCGACCTGCCCGAAGCGCGCGACTGGCTCACGCGCGAAGAGCTGGACGAAGACGGCACCTGCCAACTGCGCCGCGTGATTCGCACCGAAGGCAGCTCGCGCGCCTGGATCAACGGCCGCCCCGCCACCATCGGCCAGATGAGCGAACTGGCCGCGCTGCTGGTGGAAATCCACGGCCAGCACGAACACCAGGCGCTGCTGGAACGCAGCCATCAACTGAACCTGCTGGACGCCTACGCCGAAAACGAAGCGCGCGTCGCGCAGGTGCGCGACCTGGCCCAGCAATGGCGCGAGCTCGGCGCGCGCATCCGCAAGCTGGCCGGCGGCGACGATCGCGAACATCGCCTGGAACTGTTGCGGCACGAACTGTCCGAACTGGAAAAATGGGCGCTGCCCGCCGCTGAACTGACCGAACTGGAAAGCAGCCATAAGCGCCTGGCGAACGCCAGCAAACTTACCGAAGGCGTCACCGGCGTGGTCGATCTGCTCGATGGCGACAGCGAATTCGCACTGCGCTCGTCGCTCGGCCGCGCCCATGCGGAACTGAGCCGGCTCGCCACGCTGGACGACCGCCTCGCGCCGCTGCTCGAATTGCTCGACAACGCGCAGATCCAGCTCAACGAAGCCGTCGACGGTCTTGGCCGCTACGCGCAGGACGTGGATCTGGATCCGGAACGCTACACGGAAGTCGACACGCATCTCACGCGCCTGCACGAACTGTCGCGCAAGCATCGCCTGCACGTCACCGAACTGGATGCCAAGCGCATCGCCCTGCAGCAAGAACTGACCGAACTGGAAAACGCCGGCGACGCGCTCGAACGGCTGGAAGCGCAGCGCGTACAAGTGCAGCGCGATTACGACAAGGCCGCCGAAGCCCTGAGCAAGGCCCGGCAAACGGCCGCCAAGCGGCTGGGCAAGGAAGTGAGCGCGTTGATGGCCGAACTGGGCATGGCCGGCGGCGTACTGCAAGTGGCCCTGGAAGCATCCGACAACAACGATCCCGACCCGCAAGGCCGCGAGCGTTGCGAGCTGCTGGTGAGCGCCAACCCCGGCCAGCCCCCTCGCCCCTTGCGCAAGGTCGCCTCGGGCGGCGAACTGGCCCGCATCAGCCTGGCCATCGAAGTGGCCACGCTGGGCAAGGACACCATCGGCTGCATGGTGTTCGACGAAGTGGATACCGGCATCGGTGGCGCGGTGGCCGAAGTGGTCGGCCAGAAACTGCGCGCGCTGGGTGCACGCTGCCAGGTGCTGTGCGTGACGCACCTACCGCAGGTGGCCGCACAAGGCCATGCGCATTTGCGTGTAAGCAAGCATGCTTCCGATGGCTCCACCCACACGCGCATTGAAGTGTTGAACACCGAAGGCCGCCGCGACGAACTGGCGCGCATGCTGGGCGGTGTGGAAATCACGCGCGAAACGCGGGCGCACGCGAAGAAGATGCTGGAGCAGGCGCAGGCGTAGGGCGCTCAAACGAAGCGGGCATCTATCTGGATCATCGCGGCAAACGGTTCCCTCCCCTGCTTGCAGGGGAGGGAGTGCATCGTGGCTAGCATCAAGACAGGCGCTAAGGCCGCGCCTGCAGCAAGCCCCGCTCGCTGGCAATCCGATAAAGATCCAGTTCCGACCCGGCCCCCAGCTTCCCCATCAGGCTCGCGCGGTGGATGTACACCGTCTTCTGCCCGATCCCCAGCTCCGCCGCCACCTGCTTCGGCGCGCGTCCCGCCGCCAGCAGCAAGAACACCTCGTGCTCGCGCGCGGTAAGCCGGTCGATGGGATCAAGCGTGTCGTTGGGCCGCTCCGCCCGCCGCTGGCGCAAGTCGGAGCTGAGGAACTGCTCGCCGCGCATCACCGCACGCAGGCCTGCCACCAACTCCTCCGGTGCGGCGCCCTTGGTGACGTAGCCGCTGGCGCCACGCCGCAATGCTTCCGATACATAGGGCTCGCCATCGTGCATGCTCAGCACCACGATGCGCGTGGCGGTGGCGACGCTTCGCAAGTGCTCGATCAGCGGCAAACCGCTGCCGTCCGGCAACGACAGGTCCAGCGCGACCAGGTCCGGGCGCGTCTGGCTGATCGCCTCCACCGCATCGTCGGCATTGCGGCATTCGGCGACCACCTCCAGATCCGGTTCCATTTCGATGAGCCGCTTGAACCCTTCGCGGACTATGGCGTGGTCGTCGACCAGAACGATGCTATGCATGCCCGGCACTCTAGCAAATCTTTTTTCGCCCGCGCGCCGCGCCGTCGCAGCCACCGCTAACATCCGCGCATGCGTCTAAAACTCTCCTTCCTCACTTCCGGCCCGATGGTCGGTCTCGGCTATGGCCTGCTGTGGGGGCTGCTCTGGCCCACCACCCAGCCGGACTGGACCCTGCAATTCGGCCTGCGCTTCGGCGTGCTGCTGCTGTCGCCGTTCCGTTACTGGGGCTGGCTGATCAGCGCCGAGCTGGTAGCGGCGGTGTCGATCGAATACTGGTACGGCTACACGCCCGACTGGCAGACGTTCCTGTTCGGAGACCTGCCGCAGCCGCTGGTCGTGGCGCTATGCCTGGGTTTGCTGCGCCGGGCCAACCTGCGGGCGAGCATGCGCGATCCGGAAGAAGTCTCGCGCCTGCTGCTGGCCGGCGGCTTCACCGGCGCCGTCGCCACCGCCACCGACGCGCTGATGATGGCCTTGCTCAGCGAACTGCCCACCACCGGTCTGCTGGCGGGCTTCGGCAACGAAATGCTGGGCAACTACGTGGGCTTGCTGCTGATCGTGCCGCCGCTGATCATGCTGTGGCGCACGCGCCCGACGCGGCAGGAGATATCCGAGCTGCTGATGGACGGCCTGCTGGTGATGCTGCCGGCCCTGGTCATCCTGCTGATCCTTACCGAACAAGCGGCGCCGCAGCGCGAGTTCGCACGCATCCTGTCGCTGGCGCCGGTGCTGTTCTTCGCGTTCCGGCACGGCTGGCGCGGCGCCAGCCTGTCCATGCTGGTATCCAGCCTGGGCATGGCGGTGGTCGACCGCGTGTTCACCCACGTCATACCCACCGCCTCCTCGCACATGTTCCTGGCCGTGGCCGGCACCGGCGCGCTGATGCTGGGCTCGGCCACGGATGCGCTACGCCGCAGCAGCGCACGCATGGCGGAGCAGAACGTGTACCTCGCCGCGGTGAACCGCCGCCTGGATCACCTCGCCCGCCAGCTGCGCGATGCCGCCCGCGGCAACCTGCAGACAGAAGAAAACCAGCGCCGCCACATGGCCGCCGAACTGCACGACGAACTGGGCCAGAACCTCACCGCCATCCAGACCCACGTGAAGCTGGCGCAGAACCGCCTGAAGCAGGCCGGCCTGGAAGACATCGGCACCTCCATCAACGGCATCCTGGCCCATATGCGGCGCGCCCTGCATCGCGTGATGGACGACCTGCGCCCCGCCGTGCTGGATGAGTTCGGCCTGATGCGCGCGCTGGACGAAGGCCCGATCCGCGACCTGCTCGCCACCGCCGGCATGATCTATTACACCGACCTGCACGGCGACCCGCGCCTGCTGGACGAAGACATCCGCACCGCCATCTACCGGCTGGCCCAGGAAAGCGCCACCAACGCGGTCAAACACGCGCAGGCCACCGAGTTCCGGTTGCGCCTGCGCATCGGCGAGCGTGCGGGCGCAGCATTGGCCTTGCTGGACATTCGCGACAACGGCGTGGGCCTGCCCGAACGCGTGCCGCGCGGCGGGCGGGGCCTGCAGGGCATGCGCGACCGTGTCACTTCGCTGGGCGGATTGTTCCGCCTCAGGCCCGACCACCGGGGGGTTCACCTGCGCATTTTGCTGCGTAGCAGCATGGATTCGATGCAAAACCAGTGACTTGTGACACTGTAACTAGGAAATTTTCCAATACCAGCTTCGTAAAGGCTTCGTTAGGATCAGTCCCATCGATGTGGGGGAGCCGCCGTCGCGAGACGGTGAGCACGAGTCAACCGTGGGGACGGTGGACTCGAAGAGTGGCAGGATGCTGCTCCGCCGGAGTCTGGACATTTGCACGTATCGCGAGCAATTCCGATACATCGCACGTCAAGAGACAACGGTAAGCCGCCGGGTGGACAGGAGTCCTCCCGCGGCTTTTTTTATGGGCGTCAATCGGGAATCGCCAATCGTAAATAGGCAGGCGCCTGCCAGCGCGGCCCGCCAGCTCGGCGGCGCCGGGTACCGGTTTACGGCTTGCTTCGAGTTCCACCACTGCGACCCAGCGGCCGCACATACAGCACCAGGCTGTGGTCCTGGATCTCATAGCCGTGCTTGGCCGCTATCTCGCGCTGCAGGCGTTCGATCTCTTCGCTGACGAACTCGATCACCTTTCCGCTGTCAACGTCGATCATGTGGTCGTGATGCTGGCCACGATCCAGTTCGTACACCGCCTGCCCGCCCTCGAAGTTGTGCTTGCTGAGGATGCCGGCGGCCTCGAACTGGGTAAGTACGCGGTACACCGTAGCCAGGCCGATATCTTCCTGATGGGCAAGCAGCTTCTTGTAGACGTCCTCGGCAGTCAGGTGCCGGGCGCCGTCTTCTTCGAAGATCTGGAGAATGCGCATCCGGGGGTGCGTCACCTTCAACCCGGCTTTACGGAGTTCTTGAGTTTCCTGCTCCATATGCAAGCTCCCGATACACGGTGGAATCAAGCCGTTAGTGTATCATCGACACCTTCACGATCCGGACGCGCTACGAATGCAAAAGCTGATTCGCACACTGGGCTACGCCACGCTGGCTCTCTCCCTGGCCGGCTGCCATCTCGTGTATACCCCCGACGTGGCCCAGGGCAATCTTTTCGACAAGACCATCGACAAGAACCTTGCCGATCAGCTCAAGCCGGGCCTCACCAAGCGCCAGGTGCTGGTACTGCTGGGCACGCCTTCCGTGTCCACCCCGTTCAACCAGAACCGCTGGGATTACGTCTCCAGCTATTCGCACCGTGGCGAGAAGATGAAGGTCAACGCCATCAGCCTGTACTTCAACAACGACGTGCTGGTGCGCACCGAAGGCAACCTGTACTTCCAGGATGCGCAGAAGCTGGTGCAGCAGAGCAACAAGTACAAGACCAAGTACGACGTCAACGACACCTCCGGCGACAAGAGCTCCGGCGGCGGCGACCATGGTGGTGGTGACAATGGCGGCGACAGCGGTGGCGACAACGGCGGCAACTGACCGCCCGGCCTGCTTTACCTGGCGCGGCGGCGCCGCGCATCTTTCGGATCCAGCGTAAGCGGCCGGTAGATCTCCACCCGGTCGCCATCCTGCAGCACGTCATCGGCCGCCACGCGGCGGGAAAAGATGCCCAGCCGCGCAGGATCGAACGCCACCTGCGGCAGCTCCTGCAAAATCCCCGACTGCTCCACCGCCTGCAACACGGAACTGCCCGCCGGCAGGCTCACCCGGCGCAGCAACTGGCGGTCCGGCAAGGCGCAAACCACCTCCACGGCGATGCGCTCAGCCATAGACCTTGTCCGCCTCGCGGCAGAAATCGTCCACCATGCGGCTGGCCAGGCCCTGGAAACCCAGTTTCAAGGCCGCCCCGCCCAGGCGGCCGGCGTAGTCGAAATCCAGCTCCAATGCCACCTTGCAACCGTCCGTGCCCAGCGGGATGAAATCCCAGAAACCCTCCAGGCTGCGGAACGGCCCATTCACCAGGCTCACCTGCAGGCGGCGCGGACGATCGATGGTATTGCGCGTGGTGAAGCTGTGATGGAAGCCGGCGAACTTGAGATCCAGCCGCGCCACCAGCATGTTCTCATCCTGCTCGATCACCTCGGCGTTGCCACACCAGGCGAAGCGCTTTGGGTATGCTTCGACCTCATTGACCAGATCGAACATCTGCGCCGGCGAGTATTTCACCAAGGCACTGCGGCGGATTTGGATCACGGCAGCCTCATCAAAAGAATCCAACCCGCATGCAGACAGCCTGCATGGGGCGACCCGGCACAAAGTTTAACGGACATGGCAAAAGCGAAGGACAAAGACAAAAAAGAAAGCGGCGGCACCATCGCCCTCAACAAGCGCGCCCGGCACGAATACCACATCGACCAGCGCTTCGAGGCGGGCATTGCCCTGCAAGGCTGGGAGCTGAAAGCCCTGCGCGCCGGCCGCATCAACTTCGGCGACGGCTATGCCGTGGTGCTGAAGAACGAACTGTTCCTCGTCGGCACCTCCATCCCGCCGCTGATCAGCGCCTCCACTCACGTCGTGCCCGTCGACCGCCGTACCCGCAAGCTGCTGCTGCACCGCCAGGAAATCGACCAGCTCATCGGCGCGGTGGAACGCAAGGGCTACACCCTGGTGCCCATCGCCATGTACTGGAAAGGCAACAAGGTGAAAGTGGAAATCGGCCTGGCGCGCGGCAAGCAGGAACACGACAAGCGCAACACCGAAAAGGAACGCGACTGGCAGCGCGACAAGCAACGCGTCATGCGCTCGCACAATCGCGCTGCGTAACCGAGCGCCCTGCGATACTTGGTTACCATCGAGTCCCAGTAACACCTCATCGCCCCCTCCGGCGAAGGCTCTATGCTCCGCACTTAACGTTAGCCGCAGGGCATTTTCGGCCTGCCTTCTAACGGCATGACAAGTCGGTACAACTGGACACTAGCCACGATGCGCTCCCTCCCCTGCGGCAGTAGGGGAGGGCTGGGGTGGGGTTGCTTGGGCTTTAGCACATACCGCTGAATTTCCTGGGGAACGGTATGGAGGCGATGGTGGGCTCCCGCCGCTCGCTGCGGGCACCCCACCCTAGCCCCGATGCTCCGAACTTAACGCTAGCCGCAAGGCATTTTCCGCCTTACGTCATTCCGGCGAAGGCCGAGGTCCACCGCCTTTCAGCGCTTCAACGTGCCCCAGCTTGAACCAGCTTCGCTGCCGTAAAGCACTCCGCCGGGACGGCGAGCCAAAAAACACAGCAACCGAGCCTCGACACTCATCCAGTGCGCGATTGATATCGCACACCTCCATCACCATATATACTTTCAACGCTTAAGCGATCTTTTCCCCGGGGGTGTTCTGGCTTCGACGGGGGTAGTGAGATAGCTTGGTGCATGCCGAGGGGGCAGCTTTCCTCGTAAATCCAGCCGCAAACTTATAGTTGCCAACGACGACAACTACGCTCTGGCCGCTTAAGGCCTAGCCCCGAACCCACGTGTGCCTGTGCTAGTGGATGTAGGGTCATTATCACGGGATCGCCCAAAGCTGCCGCCTGCCGGCCAGGGTTAAATCAAGCGGGCTGGTCCTTCGATGCGCCTCGCACGCTGTGCTGTCGCGGGACGAGATCCAACAGTGAGCTAAGCATGTAGTACCGGGCGTCAAGCGCCTTCGGACGCGGGTTCGACTCCCGCCACCTCCACCAAATAGCCGCCCAACGGCATCCAACCAAGGCCGAGAAACCCAAGGATACCAAGGGTCTCGGCCTTTTTCTTGTCCCATGCTGTCCAACCTCATCCATTGAAATCCGGGGGTAACTGGGGGTAGCTTTCGGGGTAACTGGTCTACCCTCGCAGGGTGTTACCCCCATGGCACTTTCCGATACCGGCATCCGCAAGGCCCCTCGCCCCGACAAGCCAAAGAAGCTGGCGGACGGTGGCGGGCTGTATTTGCTGCTCAATCCGAACGGCTCGAAGTGGTGGCGCTTCAAGTATCGCTACGCCGGCAAAGAGAAGTTGCTCTCGCTCGGCACTTATCCTGATACGAGCCTCGCTGACGCACGCGAGAAGCGCGACGCCGCACGCAAGCAGCTCGCCGCAGGCATCGATCCAGGCGCACACCGCAAAGCGGAAAAAGCCGCCGGCGAAGAACGCGCAGCGAATAGCTTCGAAGTCATCGCGCGCGAGTGGCACGCCAAGCAATCCAAGTCATGGGTGGAGTTGCACGCCAGCCGCATCATGCTTCGCATGGAAAACGACATCTTTCCTTGGCTTGGCACGCGACCAATAGCCGAGATCACCGCGAAGGAGCTGCTAGCCACAGTGAATCGCATCGTCGATCGTGGTGCCACCGAATCTGCGCATCGCGTGCTGCAAAACTGTGGGCAGGTGTTCCGCTATGCAATCGCCACCGGGCGAGCCGAACGCAATCCTGCCGCTGACCTGAAAGGCGCCCTGCCCCCAGTAAAGCAAAAGCACTTAGCTGCAATCACTGATCCGAACGCTATCGGCGCCTTACTCCGCGCGATCGATGACTACCGCGGATCGTTGGTGACCAAGTGTGCCCTACGCCTAGCGCCGCTGGTGTTCGTGCGCCCTGGTGAGTTGCGCCAGGCGGAATGGGCTGAGTTCGACCTCGACAAGGCTGAGTGGAACATCCCGGCCGAGAAGATGAAGATGCGCGAACCGCATTTAGTGCCACTTCCGCCCCAGGCTGTTGAGATCCTGCGCGAGCTGTACGCGCTCACTGGCCGCGGTCGCTACGTCTTTCCCAGCGCACGCAGTCCAAAGCGCCCCATGAGCAATAACGCCGTGCTGGCGGCCCTACGCCGCATGGGTTATGCAACGGACGAAATGAGCGGCCACGGCTTCCGAGCCATGGCGCGCACGGTGCTGGACGAAGTGCTGCACTTCCGGCCCGACTACATCGAGCACCAGCTAGCACACGCTGTCCGTGATCCAAACGGACGCGCCTACAATCGCACCGCGCACCTCGCCGAACGCAAAAAGATGATGCGGGCGTGGGCGGACTACCTGGACGCCCTCAAGGCTAGAGGGAACGTGGTGACGATACGCAAAAAGCTAGCTAGCTAGCCGTCTCCTGGAAAGCTGCGGAACGCCTGCTATGTGAGCGCCCAACCTGTTCTCGCCGGCCTGGTGCACGCTATGTGGGTTAGTTACAAAGTACTTATCGTTGCACCAGATCTCGCGCACCATCATCACGCAAAAAATGGGGAGCTATCGCATGGCAAAAGGACTAGAACGCTTCACTGTTTGGCTCGCCCGATATCCGTACATGCTTCTCAGCGGATCAGTGGGATTGTTCGTTGGAGTAATGGTAATGTTGCCATTCGGCATCGAATTACCCGATCCAACAGCGACACTTTTAGGCGCCATCATTGGTGCCATAGCTGTAGTAGGTGCGTCGTTGTGGGCGGCCGGTGCTAAGCAGCGCGGCGAGGAGGCAGCGGCGGCAAGACTCAGGCGCGATAGTGAAGAATACGCTGCGCGACTTATGGCTATCGAAGTTACGCAAGCTGTAATACCGCTAAAAAATGAGGTTAGCGAAGCCAAAAAAGCGCATCGCAACGCCGATATGCTTTTCTTAGCGGGAAACGCGCAGATCTTGCTTAACAATCTGAGATTACCTCACGCCGGTCGCATGCCTATAGGTGGAGTTTTGCTCCAACTGCCAAGGGATCTTGGATTAGCAATCGCTGAAGTAAATTTTCTGACAGGCTCATACTATGGCTTGATTGATAACCTCTATTACGAGAATGGCGAGGCAACTAAAGACCAGATGGATCAATTTAAAGGACTTCCCCTCCGGAATCAGCTCGAACAGATCGAAAAAGCTATCGATAGGGTGGTGCAGCTGATTAAACCTTATTTGTCTCAAATTGCATCTGCTGCACTTACCTCGACAAGGGAAATCACTGCCGTTGGTGATTGATCAACGCAACCCAAAGCGACCGTGCAATGCACCGTTGCAAATTTATTCGGAAACCACTCCGGCACGGACATAGCTCATCTCTCAGATGAAACTCCGATCGACACTCTTGTAATCACAGGCCAGCCATGCGTATCGTCATAGTGACGCAGGCCCTTCTGGATGCTCATTAAAGCTTCTTGCGATCGCTTGGCAAATGCATTGTCATGAGCTTGCGCGTGGCCTTGTCGACCCAAACACGGCATCGAACGAATTTCGTTTCCACGCCACGCACCTCAATCCTTACCATAAGCTCAGCACCATCGGAAGGAACTGACAATCTGTTACCGCCAAAGGCCGCAGCAACAGGCCCACTGAGATTTATCTCTTTGTCATCCGACCACTCTCCATCGCGCGCAAACCAATACGCAACATAGATGTTCTTTGTCGAGGTTGGCGGCAAATCAAACTTCTCGACAAAACGATCATATTTCTTTCCGTCATGCCATATCACACCAATGATGTGAGCCGTGCAGTCAAGCAAATGGACATGTGAGCGGTTCCTCACTACCACCGTCGAATTGTATCCTCGCGCTGTCTCATGAAATACGAAATCTGGCGACCTTGCTTCTCCACTGATGTGCACGACTAATGGTCGCATCAACCTATACGCCTTTACAGGGGCTACGAATAGAAAGTTGATGGCGAACGCGATTATAAGACCCACAACAAAGCAGGCTGATGCGTATAAAAGAATGCCCGGCCAGCTTTGACTAGAATTAACAGCGATGCCCAGCCGACCAGCTAAATAGACAAGAGCCGCGGCATTGATCACCGTCGCCCACCCAAACGCGGCGCTGAGTGCATCTATCCAAGCGAAATAGAAGCAGTGGCGAAGAAAGCGAATTACGGTGATCCCCCAGCCCAATATCTTTGATTTCGGGATGACTTCCGGTGCGAGGTCTTTCATCCATTCCTCTGCGACGCCATAGACCTTTAAATTCTTGGCCATTAACTCGGCACTTGCAAATGCGCCAAGTTGGGAGCATCCTTTGCTCGTCCCCGCCAATTCGGGGACCAGGTTTGGCGACCTGAGAAGTTAAGAGGCGCAACGGCGCCGATGGCGCTTTTTTTGTGCCCGTTGCGTGCACCCCTCCATCTATGGCGGGCGTGCGGGGCAGCCTTCGGGCTGGCCGGTTACCTCTTACACCGGTTCGCCAACCCTGCACGTCCGCCACCCTTGTCGCAATGGCATCGGTGGCTCACTTAACCAAGTGTTCCAGGGGTGGGCTATGACGAAGAAATTGGATATTGCGATCGGCGATGAGATGGCAGCGCGGCTGAAAGTGCTGCTTTGGGCTGTTTGGAGCGATCAGGCAGCTTCGGACGGCTCTGTCTGCTCGAACTCAGATGCCGGCGACCTTTCCGGCGACGAGCGCGAGCTGTTTGGCATCTTTATCAGTGCAAGCAAGAGCACCGAATTTGCGTCCGCGATGATCGAGTTCATCAGGCGCCCTTGCACGCAAGTGGGCGACTCCTTCGCCGTGAAGGGCGGCATCCCGATGATGGATTACATGGACCAGCTCGCCGAGATGGGGGTGTAGTCATGATCACTCCATCTTCCCCAAAGATCGTCTTGGACGAGGTAAAAATCTGTCAGCTAGTGGCGGTGCTGGAGAAAATGTGGCCTGACGTAAAGGCAAAACCAAAGCTCGCACTACTTCAGGGAGGTAAAGGAATCGCCGTCCCCTCCCTAGCCATGAGGGATGCGCCATGAGCGACCAACACACCCCGCCATACGGTGAGCTCGAAATGGAGCAGCTTACGTGCCAGATGAAGGCGCTCATAAGAGCAAAATGGCCTGAGAAGTTCAACGTAAAAAGAGCTGACCTGCAGGTCATGGTTTCGAATAGAAACCCCGTATCTCGCAACGAAGCACGGGAATTCAATCGCAAAGCACGCCGTGATCAGCTCAAGACCTCCAGATGCCAAGCGAACATCGTTCCATTTCCGCTTGCGAAGAAACGAGGTGCAAAGGTGCGTACCGGACCAAGAGCGCGAATCATGGCGTTTCCAGGCGCCATTCATCCCGATGAACTCGACGAGCGCTATGAATTCATCAAGCGCCAGGCGCACAAGTGGGAGACGACTGATGCGGACGGGAAAGAGCCGGTTAACTGGAGTATGCGTCGCATCTGTGAAGGGTTCCGGATAGCTGATGGTCGACCGCCATTGACGAAGATGGAGATGCGTAAAGTCATCTTGGAAGGTCGTGCACGTATCGAAACCCGAAATCGCATAAAAACCTATCTGGAGCGCCGCGGCGTGGACCTTGACGGTATCCGAGATCCTGAAGATGCGCTATTGGCCCTGTTTGGTTTCGTAGGAGACAACACATGAACGCTCGCGCAAATACCGCTATCGACGTCAACGACACCGGCGTCCAAGAGCGGACCACCGTACTGCTCAGCAAGGCCCAAGCAATACTTGATCTGATCATATCGGGCGCTGAAGAAGACGGCGACTTCAGAACTGTAACGACCGCTGCGTGCGCAGTGCGCGACATGATCGCCGAGGCTAACGAGTTAAACAGGTGGTTTTAACAGGCAGAAGTGCCTGCAGATCGATCCCAAAAGCACCAAATCTTTTAGAGGTGGATCATGACCACGAAGATCACCCCCGTCCCCTCGCTAGGCCGCGTATACGGATCCGTCATACCGCCGAAGGACATGAGTTCAGAGTACCGTGTCCGGGATGTTGCACTGTATCTCGCGTGATGTAGCCTTAAAGCAAGCCACGGCTAGGCAGGCCAGCCGAAAGCGGGATCACCCTTACCGCTGCCGTGGCACCTTTTTAGGGACGTAGAGGTGCGCCCTATGAAACCAAAGCCGCCAAAGACGAATGCATCCGAGGCCGATGCGTTCGACTGGATGAGGCCGTTCATGTCAAACGGTACGCGCATCCGGCTTAATGCTGGACTAGTGGACATTAAGGAATGGCAAAGACTTATTGCCGAGAGCGAAAATCTCGGAATCGCTGCGCACACGTTTTTGAACGTTACCAACGTGGCAGATCTGGTGAGTGAAGGTGCAACGCGGCGCGCGGCCCGCAAGAGAGGCGGAAAGAAAACCGGCGACGAGAAAAGTGCTTTGGCTAAACAATCGCACGAACAGTGGATAGCCGCGGCCAAATCCATGAACGGCACAGCTCCTCACGAATTGACAGGAAAAGTTGCCAAACGCTTCGGGAAAACGTCGCGTGCAGTGCGCCCAGTGCTTCAAAAGGCGGGGTTGGTCCCCTTGAGATCAAAAAAAGAGAAGTAATGTAAGCGCACTTCCTTTTCCATATTCAACATCGGGCCGTCCAGATCAACTAAGGACGGCCCGGGGTCATATGTGGCTGTCCTTCTCAACCGAGGGCGGCTATATGCACCACGAAACAACTCCGCAATATCTGCGCGTCTCTGACATCGTCACGACCCGCAAGAAGGATCAGCCAGCAAAGGCAGGCATCCTTCCCATCTCCAGCGCTACTTGGTGGGCCTGGGTTAAAGCCAAGAAGGCGCCCGCGCCAATAAAGCTCTCTCCCGGCGTCACCGTATGGGACAAAGCCAAGGTCATTGCCTTTGCTGAGTCGATGGGAGAGGGCGCTAAGCAATGACCCACGCCCAGATGCGACGAAGCCAGCCGGTAAGGGCTGGCTTCAATAACAACAGTCGTCTTGGCGGACGACCCAACTTTACCATCAAAACCGATCCGTATGATCGTCTGCTGGAAACGCACCAGCGCATTACCGGATTCGAAGCCCGTGGCTCAGGTCGGCATGTGCGCATCACCTGCCCAGCCTGTGGAACGGCAACGCTCAAGGTCTCGGTATCCCGTGCAGATAACGGGAGCGTCCTCATCCATGCCTTTTGCGGGCACGCTCCTGCCGAGGTGCTTGCGGCGTTGGGGCTTACCTTCTCGGACCTTTTTCCCCTTCGCGATCTGCGCACCCTGACGCCCGATCAACGACGGGAGTTGCGCCAGCAATCCCTAGTCTCTCGCTGGCATGCAGCGCTCAATGTCCTGTGCCAGGAAGCGACCGTGACACTCATCGCTGCCAATCAACTAGAGGAGAACAAACCCCTTGCCGATGATGACCTGATCCGACTCAAGACTGCTGCCCTTCGCATCTTCGACGCGCAGGAGGTGCTCAGTGTCCGTTGAAGCCACCTACGCCTCCGGCATTGATGACTTGGCCGCACGGGAGGCCGTGACTGCATCCATTCCGGACGTCGTACGAGATGCACTCTCAAGGCTCCCCAATGACGCTGGCGCCTTGTTCGAATCGTTGGTGCTGGAAACGCTGAAGGGCGTTCGTCAAACGGATCCAGCTGCCTATGCCCGTATCCGGGCTCAGGCCAAGGAAGCTAAGGTCAGCATGGGACAGCTTGATCGCCTGACCACGCCTGACCCGGACGAAGGTGCCGCCGAGATGTTCCCTGCGGTCGAGCTCTGGCCTGAGCCGGTAGAGACCGCTGAGGTGCTGACCGAGCTGACCGAAGCCCTTCACCGACATGTCATTGCCGATAGCCCGACGATCGCCGCCGCGGCACTCTGGGCGATGCACAGCTGGTGCATGGACGTCCTGACCATCTCACCACTCGCGCACATCACCGCGCCGGAGAAGCGGTGCGGGAAGACGGTATTGCTCACCGCCCTCTCCAAGGTGGTTTGCCGTCCCCTGCCCGCCAGCAACATTTCACCTGCGGCTCTGTTCCGGAGCATGGAGCTTTGGCAACCCACACTGCTGATCGACGAAGCGGATACCTTCCTGCGCGACAACGAAGAGGCCCGCGGACTGATCAACTCCGGCCTGTATCGCGACACCGCCTTTGTCATCCGTACGGTTGGCGATGATCACATCCCCACCCAGTTCCGCACTTGGGGCGCCAAGGTGGTCTGTGGCATCGGCAAGCTGGCTGACACTATTGAGGATCGATCGATTCCTCTGCGGCTTCGTCGCAAGGTTCCTGGGGAACGCGTGGAGAACATCCGCCTCTCCGATCAGGTGATCTGGAAACGCCTGCAGTCAAAGATAGCCCGATGGGCAGACGACAATGCTTACGCCATTGAACAAGCCCGTCCAACACCAGCAATCGGCCTTAACGACCGTGCGCAGGATTGTTGGGAGCCCTTGCTAGCGATCGCTGATCTTGCAGGTGGTGAATGGCCTGCACGCGCCAGGACAGCAGCCCAGGCACTCCACGGCATCGAAGAGGATGCGCCCAGCATCAACGCCGAACTGCTCTCCGACATCAAGGAAATATTTGAACGACGCCAGGCATCCCGGTTGGCAAGTGTGCTGCTGATCGAGCAACTCACACAGGACGAGGACCTACCTTGGGCAACGTGGAATCGTGGTCGGCCAATCAAGCCCCGCCAGCTTTCCGCACGTCTAAGCGAGTTCGGGATCAAACCCAAACCGATGCGTGTTGTCGGCGAGGGCGTAGTCAAGGGTTACGACATTGAGGATTTCCGCGATGCTTTCCACCGCTACCTCTCTTTTCCATCAGAAAACCCCTCCCTATCGGTTACACGGTTACAACTGCACAACCATGCGGGTTTAGGGACTTCGCAAACGGTAACGCCTTCAGTAACAGATTCGAGCCATCAGTTACCGGTTACACAACATGTAACCGATAACCGCTCGGAATTGGGTGTAACTCATAGCGTAACCAATGAACATGGCTCCAAACCCGCGCCAGTGAGCCATTGTTACCGTGTAACCGATAAAAGCCCCATTTCCGACAAAAACGAAGAAGGCGATAAGGAGGTGTTCGAGGTATGAACGCCATCGCCCTTATCCGCCAGTGCAAAGTCGCCGGCATCCAATTGCAGGCCCGCGGGGATCGCCTACACGTCGAGGCACCTGCAGGCTGCCTTACGCCAGAGCTGCGCCAAGCCCTCGCCGATCACAAAGCCGAACTGCTAGCACTACACGCCATTCGCAAGCGTCTTACGGAAATCGCCGCCAGCCTGGGTATCCCTCGCACCATCGTGGACGAGCTTCCTCTGGAAGAGCTGCAGGCGACCACCCAACAGGCCGCTACCGCTGGTGGGTGTGAAGACCGCAACGGGAATCCGCTGACCACGTCTCTTCTCACCTTTTACCTGCGCTGTCTCGCCGATCGCGTGAGCGCATAGCCCCAAAGAGGATGCACCATGTCAAACGCCGGGCCGGGCGTACGACTCAAGACGAAGCGATTAGCCGACTGGATTGCACCAGCCTATCGCATCCACAAACTTGAGCTGCCGAGATCACCACGCGTCACCACCTGTGATGAGCTGAAATACGAAGGCCGAAAATCCACGGTAGATCACCGTGGACAACGATTGACCTATGGAAGTCTATGGGCCGATGCAGCGGCGCTCTCCTATATCGCGGCAAGCCCGTATGACGTGCGGCCTCATCTCTTGCTTGCGTATTTTGGACAGGTCCATGCAAGCACCGAAGTGGCGATCGCCTATGGCCACCATTACCTGGCAGCCTGGTGTGCACGCATGGGTATCGGTCGGAAATGGACAGCTGTCCTTCCATTCGCTGCAGCGGACGCCCTTGCAGTCCTATATTGGGGGCGCGCCACACGCATCGGCACACGCGTTTCGATCACTACTCGGGCACGCAATCTCAACATCGCGCCTCGTGACTATTTGCGGCTTCGAGAGAAAGCTCTCGAGGCATATCGCCTTCGCCTTGCCGAGGCAATTGTCCTTTTTGATCGTGCACTCAGCAGGATGGAAATATTCGCACCCGAAAAACTGCATACTCAAAGTAGGAACACTGAATTGCCGGCCCGCGGTTCGGAATTCCTCGCGCGCCGTGCCGCGTAATGCACGGCGGCCAGTTTTCTAGACGGTCGCTGTGACGTCACACCGCGTCACACCGCGTCACATTCGTCACGTAGCGCCTGTGATGGCGGACTTAATCAAAACATGTAATAGGCCCTTATCGACATGAAAGTCCCTTTAATGGCGCCTTTCGTTGATCGGCTTAGAGATGGATGGAGCCCCGGATTCCCCGGGGATTTTTTTATGCGTCGCATATGGCGCAACCATTTAAACCCTTTCGAAACGGTAACGAAACCGTTTACAAAACGTTTCATAAAGGAGAACGGTATGAACAAGCTACACCACAATCTGGAGTCATTCTCGCCACGAGTGAACGCTAGTGGCATGACGAACCACGATGCGCTTCCTCATGCCTTCAAGGATCAGCTTCCCGATCCAAAGGCTTACTACGAGCATCACCTGGGAGACGACCTGCTGCCGTCAGCAACCGGATGGGCACTGTCCACTTGCCCGTTCTGTCCGAACGAGGAACAACACTCCATATCCGTCAACTTGATCGATGGCAGATGGCGCTGCTATGCGGTATCGCACGATGTTGTGAGGGACCTGGCGCATTTCCACATGCTCACTTACGGGCTTGGTCTCCGGGAAGCGGTGAGCGATCTGATGGACACATGGGCCAAAAGGCCCGGATTCGCTCCCGCCAAACGGTTCAGTGGCTATGCCATCCCAGGCCGTTAATCCGGGAGAACCTTCATGACCGTACACAACTCCGAAAACCTGCTCGATGGCGCCGGAAGTCTTGCCACACGCATGGCGAAATTGAAGGAGATCCAGCGCCTAGGCCTCGCCGACAAGAAACTGGATGTCGTAGCGATCGCCAGGGACCCGAAGGTGTTTAGCCTGATGGAAGGAAAAATGCTGACATCGGCGCGCGATGCAGCCCACAACAGCGGACTTCTGTTCCCGCATACGACTCGCGACGACACGGGCCGAAAGATCACTTGGTATGAAGGCGATGCCAGAGCTGCATGGGCGCCGTTCATGGCGCCCGCGATGGTTGCCCGCATCAACAAGAATTGCGGCACCCATGAGGAAACCGTAAGGGTTCGCGACGACGAGCGCGTCATGGTGGTGAAAAAGAATTCGCCCTGAGATTTTGGCGCCATCCTCAGCTACCACGCGGCTGATCTCCCCGCGAGAGGGATGGCGCCTCCTTTTTGGAGACTTTCGAGAATCTGAACATGCGCTACTACGACATCGCTTTTTCGAAACCCGGTGCTGGCAAATCATCGATTCATCTGACATCGCACCCGAATGGTAAGTACGACCCCTGCGCAATGAACGTTGAATTCGATATGCCTATCGCGCCCTACGATGTGCCCACAGGGGGCATGGCATTAACGATTCACGGCATCCCTTTGGCGAACATCAGTCAGGCGTACAAGCTCGTCGGCATGGACATTGTCGTCTACGGCGGCATGAAACAGGGATTGCCATTGGCCAATCCGTTGCAAAGCGGCATGTTGCTTAAAGGTCAGATTTTCCAGGCATTTGGAAATTGGGAAGGCACCGATATGCGCCTCGATCTGATCATCTATCCACCCGATCATTCCACTGCCTTGCCTGGCAACTATGTTGTGAATTGGCTGCCGGGACAATCGCTTTCGGATGTTCTGAAATCGACATTGTCGACCGTCTACCCGGACGTGCCTATCAGCATCAATATCGGCTCAAATCTCGTGCTCGATTCGCTCGAATGTCATTACTGCGCATCACTTGAGCAGCTCGCGCAATACATCGGAGAGCTAACGGGAAAGATATTTCAGCAGCCCGTCACCATCACCATGCAGCAGGGAAAATTTGTCATCTACGATTCAACACATCAGCCGCCTCCCATCCAGATCAATTTCACCGATCTGATCGGCCAGCCGACATGGATCGAAACAAAAACCATGCAGATGAAGACCGTTATGCGCGCGGATCTGCAGGTGGGCTCATACATCACGATGCCCAAGGAGCTACAAAACCTTCCTGGACTTATTGCCTCGCCAGCGGGCGCCGCCTTGGGGTCACAGGGCGCAGGGATTGTCTCGACGAACAAGAACGAATCGACCTTTAAAAACAACTTCATGATCAACTCGCTGCGGCATATCGGCAACTTCCGCTCATCCTCTGGCGAGGATTGGGCCACTGTTTTTAATTGTGTGGAGGCCGGCTGATCATGGGTAACAACTTCTCGAAGCTTTGGGTTCAAAAGAACCTCAACGACCTCGCGATTAATCGCGCGCAGCAAGCTATACAGAATACCGGCCGTGCATTGCCCTGCAGCGTTGTGGCAGTAAACGGCGCACTGGTCACGGTAAATTTCGAAGTGAATTCCTCACCCTGGACTCTGCCACGGATCACCATCCCGAAGGCAGAAAGCCCGTGGGTGCGTATGCCGACCCAGGTCGGGGACTTCGGATTGACGATTCCAGGCGACGTCAGCCTCGCCGGCGTGACAGGCATGGGCACCGGTGTCGCCGATATGGCTCGCCGCGGCAACCTCTCCACGCTCGTCTTCCTGCCGCTCAGCAACAAGAACTCGCCGCCGATCGACCCCAACGCCGCCCAGATCGAGGGGCCGAATGGCGCCATCATCCGGACGACCAGCGGGAATGCATCGCTGACCGTCAACGACGACGGCATCACCATGAGCTTCGGCGGAAAGACCGTCACCCTCAACGGCAGCGGGCTGACGATCGACGGGGTACTGTTTGATACGCACACCCACCTGTACGCGCCCGGCAGCGGCACACCCACCGAGACGGGAGGGCCGCAGGGATGACAACTACAGCCATCGCTGCCGATGTCCAGAAGCTTGCTGCAAGCTATTGCGGAGCAGCGCTGGCACGGCTTCTTTCAATTGCACGGGATGAGAAGGCCCCGATGACGGCACGTAAGCAGGCGGCGAAGACCGTCGCTCGATACATGCGCCCTCTCCCGGACGACATCAGCAAATTACTGGAGAAATAGTGATGACCGACAACGCTAAGCGGAAGCCACCAGCGGCGGGCAAAGGACGCCCCAAGGGCGCCAAGAACAAGCTGCCAAGGTCGCTCAAGGAAACGATCCTAGCCTCGCTGGATGACGTTGGCGGGCGCGTCTATCTGGCCCAGCAGGCTCGAGACAATCCCAGCGCCTATCTGTCGCTCCTAGCCAAGATGCTCCCGTCAGATATCCAGGTCTCCGGCCATGAAGGCGCTCCGATCGGATACGCCGTCGTCCCGGAGCAGGCAAAGAGCATGGAGGAATGGGTGCGCTCGGTGAACCAACATCAAAAGGCGATTGGCCATGAGTGAGGCAATGCCGAATCTTCCGAAAGATGCGGAGCTTCAGGTCATAGCCGCCCTATTCCGAGCAACACTGCCGATACGCGGGAAGAACAGATCCGAAATGTTGGCGCTCCGGGCGCAATATCGAAAGGATCTCGGTCTGATGGCGGAACTCAAGAAGCGACGCCTCTTATGTGAGAGATGATGAATTTGCAAAACAACCCCATGCAGTGTGGCGCCAAGACCCGGGCGGGGACTCCATGCCCAACGCCTGCCATGCCCAACGCCTGCCATGCCCAACGCCTGCCATGCCGAACGGCCGTTGCCGTATGCACGGGGGCACATCGCCAGGAGCACCCATGGGCAATGACAACGCAGTTAAACACGGCATCTATCGCGCGCGGCTGACCGAGGAAGAGCGGGCGACTTATGACGAGCTGGAGCCCGGTGGGGTGGACGAAGAGCTGCGCTTGGCTCGTACCCGGCTTGCGCGGGCACTGAGGGCTGAACAGGAGGGGCGCAATCCGGGGCGGGACTATGACTCGATTGTGGATCGCCTGCTTGGGCGCATCGAGAGGCTGGAATTGACCCGCCGAAGGTTACTCGACGCGACCATGGACAACGACGAGATCATCCTGGTTGACCCTGATTCGGACATCGAGTGATCCCTGCCCCGAGTCTGCGAACCAATACGCGCGCAAGCGCGTGATTGGCTTTGAGAGGTTTCCGGGGAAGCAATCGCACACCATCAACGTCCCCCACGATTTCCTGCCGCTTCGGTAGCTTGGCGAGCCTTCCTAGGACAGTCCGCCAGAAATAGCTGGCTCGTGTAATCGGGAATGTGGTTCTGGCTCCGCACATCCGCCGGCATGGCGACCGCGGCAACGACCTGATGAATCATTGCTCCCACGTCCTCGGAACTGCTGTAGACCTGCCCATTGGGTCCATAGGCACGCCGGTTGGTTAGATCGTCCTCGATAGCATCCGGGGATTCTCCCGACGCCAATAGTGCTTTCGCCTCGACTGCCACCTTCCATTCGAGCGTACAGGCCTGCAGGTAAGCGCTATAGGCAATTGACTGCTGCTGCCGCTCTAAGGTCTGTCGTTGTCGCGCTTCCCTGGCATCGACTAAGGCTTGCTGGCTGATCCATATGGTGCGAGGGGGTTGGTTTGGGCTTGAGCTTATAGCAGCAAAAATGCCGGTCGCTGCGCCTCCATTCCAATAGTGTAGGGTCGCATAGCAGGAAATGGCTTGAACGGGCCCCACCGTATTAGCAGGAAGACCCATAGCAATCGCGTCGTCGATAGTGATGCTATGGGAGCCGTCAATCCAACTGACTAGCTCTGGCACGCCTTTAGGCTGGCCAACTGAAGCATTGATAATAGAGAGGGGGCCGGGCTGATTGATGTAGTACGGCGCACACTGATCGTTGGGCTTTGCTGTAAAGCTGCCTGGTTCATAGTGGTAGCCGATGGGTGGCGAGGCAATGCACCCACACATGCTGATGATTGAAAGCATGATGAGCGTGCGCAGAATCGCTGTCATACGAGTTCTCCGAGTGGGGATGCCTGCCACCCTCTTCCCCCAAGCCTGCGCTTTCGCAGGCGCTAACGACAGTAAGCCGGGGGTAACTTTGGGGGTAACAATAGCTGGAAGAAATCAGAAATCCTTGTGTACCAAGGTCTACGAGAAGCAGTTAAATAGACGCCACCCCACCAATACAGCGAAACGCCCGGCGAGAAATCGTCGGGCGTTTTTGTTGATTGCGTCTTGTCGCTACTTGAAGCCAGTGGTGTCCATCTGATCCAAAAATAAGTCAACCTGGAACCGTTATTGAGTACGTCGAAGACCTTCGCAGACGCGGACTGAAGTACCTATTCCCTGGTGTCAAACGTGGCAAAAATGGCCCTGGTGCCGTGGTGTCATCCTGGTTCAACAAGAGCCTACTTCGCACCAAATGCAAGATTGAAGACCACACCAAAACTTTCCATAGTTTTCGCAACACATTCTGGACGCTTGGAGATAGGTCTAGGGTTCTTGTGACGTCAATGCGTAAACTGGCCGGCTACAACGCGGGTGAAAATGTTGAGCAAATCCACTACATCAAACGCTCCAACGTCAAAGAGTCTTGAAGCACTGACGTCCATCCAGTATCCAGCACTGGACTTCGTTTCCTACGACCCGAAGAAGTCTCGATGATGTCAAAGCCAAGGCAACACCCGAAGAACTGGTGTCGGCTCCAGTGATGGTCACTAAGAAGCCTGGAAGCCCCTCCCCAAAGCCACCTCAAGCGCCTGCGTTGACTTCTGTCATCGACACCGAAGCCATGGCACCTTTTGATGAGGATGAGGATTAGCAGTGATAGCGGTCCCTGATGAAGGTATCGTAATACCTACCCTTGGACCCTGCCCTGAGCAATCCATCGAAGATATGTTGAGGAACACGACAGAAGTCGTAGGTGTGACCTTCGACGAAGGCAATCTTCATCCGCTGTGTGGTCGGGTCATATCCGACAGCACGGATGGCTGAAGATGCGACTGGAATCATGTCCATGACGGTCCTTTATAAATTGAACATCAGCGATGGGGTTGTTCACTTGATATAGGCCTAGTCATCGAAAACCAGACCAAGCCAATAGTCATCATCCGCAATACGCTCAAGAAGTGCCTTGAGGCCAACTTCGGTGCATACATGGAGATGGCTTACCACATATCTCTTCGCACCACTTCCATACTTTTTGCCAACAAACAGCTCGACTTCGTCTTGAAGCTGTGGGCCAAATAGGATCTCCCCGTTCGCATCATAATCGACGGACCAGAGGGTACCGTTGGAAACAACTAGTACAGGCAAAAAGAACGCCTTTTTCAAGACCTTCGTTAGAGGCTCCATTGCTTGTTCTGCACGACCTATCAACTCATCAGCCGATGCAAGTGCTTGAGACCATTTTTCATAGGTCGGAGCATCCTGGGCACTCCACCCTTTATCTGTACGGCGAGGTTGAACCGTAGATTTTCCAACCTTTTTGCTGATTGGATAAAGCGCGGAATTCTTCACTCGCCTAACTTCCAGTGCAGGCACTTTATCTGGAACCCCGCACACGCATTCATGAAAGCTTTCAACTTTAGTTCGGGGAACCCTTGAAACCACCAAAGGGCAACTCTTTTCAAGGCTCTTGCACTCGATTGTCAACTGAACTTGAGCCCTTCCTTTGGCAATGCCCGCACGAACATCGTATTGCCTTGGCTTGTTTGTCGCAGGGTCCGTGTAGGTACCACCATGAGTCACGTCAAAACCAAGCTCATGAGCACAACGCACCGTACGAAGTTCAAGAGAAAAATCATCCTGACCCTCCAGGTACTCCAAAATGTCGCTGGCTTGCAGTGGATCATTTGACGATCTTGCCATATGCTCAAACCCCTATCCTTTTACGTTACGCCTCATCTTTGATGAGATGAAGCATCGCAACATATTCCTTGCACACGCTCACAAATGGCTCTTCCAAGTAGTGTGTGTAATTTTCATCATCGAACAAGATGCTTGAAGACTTAGGAATGGTGAAGTTGGGTCGAGTCACAGACAACAAAAGAACCAAAAGCGCATAAGTTTCCAGGTAAGAACGGTAAGACGCCCTCATTCCTTCTGCGCTATAGACTGGCCCGTTACTGCTCCAAAGAAAAAAGTTGGAAGAATTTCCACCCGAATGCGAGAAGTTGCTGAGTCGCCCATAGAGGTTTTGCGCCCATGATTTGCAAGCCTTGCTTTGCGGTGACTCGGGCGAATCAGTGACCAAGCTAGATCCAGTCTTTGCAATAACGGATACCTCTCGCGGAACGATGGTCAGCCGTTTGGAAAACTTCTCACGCGCGTCTTTAAAACCGACTTCTTTTCCATCCTGCCACTTCTTCCATCTCCCCGACGCATTTCCTAGCTCGCAGTCGCAGGCAATCACCATCACCTCAAGCGCATTTCGCAATGAAGCAATGGCTTGTTTGTAAAATCCATGGGTCAGATTGAAGAGAGATGCGGAGAAGTCGTCAGCGATATCGAACGTTGCTTCTGAAAGAATCCCATCGGGAGGCATGACCTCAACCCAATCGCCCCAAAGTTCATGCAAGAGAGCAACGCGTTGCCCCTGATGGCTCGTGGTACGAATGGCGACATCATCGGGCAAGTCCATCATGCCACCCCATGTCTCCTCATCAATGAGGTCTGTGGGTGGTGGTTCAGGTTCGCCAGAACCCAGTGCGAAATCATCGGGCTCTAGGACTTTTCGATGTGCCCGAAAATCATCAGGGTCAAGTTTGCGGACCATCGCTCCCCTCCGTCTTGTCCGATGATGGCGGCTTTAAGTTTCCACCCCCGATGGGTGACGGTGTTATAGCAATACGCTATTGACAATATAGCAATTTGCGATATTGTACGCTCAACACGTCAGGGACGAACGACTGTGAGAGTGATTTCAAACAAACGGCTGGTCGAGTTTGGAACGCTCCATCCCGACGCGGCCGAGCCGCTTCAGGTATGGCGCAAGCTGATCGAGCTGGGCGAGTTTCGACATTTCCAAGACCTCCGAAACACCTTCAACTCGGTAGATATCTACGAGGACAAGTACATCTTCGATATCCGTGGCAATCATTATCGAATCATTGCCGGTATCAGCTTTCAAACGCAAATTTGCTTCATCAAGCATGTGCTGACCCACGACGAATACCAGCAAGGGAAATGGAAATGAGCGCTCAACTTGCTATCGCCCCCATTGCCAAAGCGTGGGAGACCTTTCAGAAGGTCTCACGGGTGCATCACATTGCCAACGATCAGGACTACGACAACGCAACGCGCATTGCCGATGCACTGCTGGAGGAAGGCGCTATGGATGCAGGCCATCCCCAGCACTCGCTGTTCATGACGATTAGCGACCTGATCTACGCCTACGATCAAACCCACTATCCGCAGCAGAAGGTGAGCGGCGTTGCCATGCTTCGCTTTCTGATGGAACAGCACGGGCTCACGCAGAGCCAGTTGCCGGAGATTGGCAAGCAAAGCGTGGTTTCGGAAATTCTTGCTGGAAAGCGCAGCCTCACCGTGGATCACATCCGGAATCTCTCTGCGCGATTTTCGGTAAGTCCTGCTGTGTTTTTTGAATGATTGATCTTGTTACTGAGTGACGACACTCGCAGGGGCGATCGATCCAAGCAGCCGCTGGCCGTTGCGCCATGCAACTAACTCAAGCACAGCCACTCGATGGCCTCAATGGATTTCCACCGACGAAGACCCAACCCTCTAGGTCTTCTTGGAGCGTCGCGCCTTCTTCCCCTCGGGGCTTCCCTCAAGTACTCCCAGGCGTCTTTCCAGCTCCGCTCCAAACGTACCCAAGTCGGAGCCGCAACCAGCCAGCCATGTCCTGAGCTGCAAGGTATCCAGCCTCAAGACTCCCCTTTCCACCGCTGACACATAGGGCTGAGACAACCCGGTTTTTTGGGCTAGCTTGGCTTGAGTGAGATCCGCTTCCTGCCTGATTTCCACCAGCAACTGCAGGAAAACCGGGTACTCCTTGGAATGGATGGACTTTCCCTTAGGCATGTCACGCGCTCCAGTGATGAAGCCACGCTAAACAACAACATGAATTACTCCATATTGTTCTACTCCATGTTGTTATATTTGAAACGCCCACCAAGGAAACCCAGGTACCGGAACGCCGATCATGACTCTCACACCCCACACCGCATGCAAACGCCCATCCGAACCTTTCTGGCTCATCGACGAATCCCTGCTTCCCTTTGACGCTGACCACGCCAGGCGATACGCATCGCTCATGCGCATCGCCGGCACCTCCCTGGCCATGGGCGTGATCCGCAACCTGTTGAGATGCAGCGACGCGTCTCGCCGGACCAAGCGTCAATCAGGTGAACTCGACGCGGGGCAGTTCAGTCCCACGCAAGTGGAAGGCTTGCGCGCTGCGCTGCACTTTCTTCGCCGGTATGGCGATGGGTTGCTTGAAGCTGAGCGAGAGCGATAGAGGTTCGGTTACTTCGCTTCGCGTTTCGTCCGGCGTTCGCCGGAATGACGGGCATGGGATCCCTGGAAAGTGAGGCATCCTTAAGCTCGCAGCATGGGAGCGAGGGGAGGCACATGCCTCTCCTCGCCCGGTTTCCTGCTGCAGATCAGTTGTCGTTACCGCTCAGTATCGACCCGACGATTCCCCCAAGCAGACCACCGCCCACGGATGCCGATGCCGCTCGGCCGCTGCCGCCTTCGCTGGGCAGGTATTCGGCGATCTTGTGTGCCAGGCGCGCGAGGGGCAGCGTTTGCAGCCACACCGTTCCGGGGCCGGTAAGTGCTGCCAGGAAGATGCCGTCGCCGCCGAAGATCGCGTTCTTGATGCCGGGTACCGTGGTGATCTGAAAACCCACCGAGGCCTGGAACGCACCGACGTGGCCCGGGTGAACCCGCAGGGTTTCGCCAGGGGCCAGGTCCTTGCGGATAAGTTCGCCAGACAGTTCCAGCCAGGCCGTGCCCGTGCCGCCGACTTTTTGCAACAGGAAACCATCGCCGCCGAAAATGCCGGCGCCCAGTGATTGCTGGAAGCCCACGCCGATGGTCACTTGCGGCGTGGCGCAGAGAAAGCCGTGCCGATGCACCATGTATTCGTTGCCGGGGCTTACCGGCACCGGCACGATATGGCCCGGCACCTTGGTGGCAAAAGCCACTTCGCCCGGCGCCTGCACGGCGCGGTATTCGGTCATGAAGAAATTGCCGCCGCCGACCACCCGCTTGAACACGCCAAACAGGCCGCCGCCGCCGCCGAACTGGGTGTGCGTGGACATCTGGATCGATGCGGTCATCCATGACAACTCGCCGCTTTCGGCGAAGACGCTTTCGTCGCGATCAAGCTGCACTTCCAGTACGGGCATGACCGTGCCCTGGATGCGGGTTTGCATGGATTGCTTCTCCTGATGGTGGGTGGTGGCCGATGTGTCGCCCGCGTGACGGGGCCCGGGAGACCGCCGGCCGTGCGGCAATGGCTTGCGGATATTACGCCTTGCGCTGCTGTGGGTTGCCATCCTTGCCGGCAGCTTGGGCTAAGCCTATGAGCGCAATGAATATCTCGCCTCCTGGAAACTTGGAAATCCTGGTCGACGAGGAAGTCAGCCAGTGGGTGCTCGAGTTACCGGCGAATAGGTGCGCGAGGTGGGCCGGCAAAATCAGGACCGCCTGCACTTGCGAAACGTTTGGGAGGTGCGGGGGCGCAGCCGGAGTCGGCAGTTGATGCAACGTGCTTCAGCCGACTGGGTAAGAGCGTGCATGCATGTGTTTGACGTTTCTTGCCGCTGTGCCGGCCAAGCTGGAGGTCTCGCTGATTCCATATGCAAAGCGGGTCGTCATTCCGGCGAAGGCCGGACGGAGCGCGAAGCGCGGAGAACATCCGAAGGATGGCCCCGAAGGGGTGAGCGAAGCGAATCATCCATCGTCACCCCGAAGCATGGATTCCGGCCTTCGCCGGAATGACGACTCGCGATGAAATAACTCTGCTGAAAAATTCGGCTTTTTTTTGCAGGCATAGCGCGGTTTCTGATCCTGCCATTCCCAACCGCTTACTTGCTGTTTTTCTTCTTTTCCTGCTTTGCCGCCTTCTTTTCTTTCATGGTCTTTGCCGGCTTTTTCTTCTCGTTTTTATTGGATTCCACACCTTTCATCTTGTTCTCCTCGTCGTAATGATTGAATCGCCTGCATCATAGCGCTTGGCCAGGGCGTGCGCCTAACCGTGGCGCTCAGCGTACGACCCTCCGTCCATGCCGATCTGGTACCGTTTCTAAGGGGCTTGCACTTTTAATCCATCGAAGACGAGGGGCATTTGATGCGTGTGGTTGCTGCGATGTTGTTGTTGCTCGCCCAAGCCATCCCGTTGGCGGCGCAAACCAGCCCGCCGCAGACCACTGAGCAAAGGGTCGACCGGCTCTTCGCCGATTACGACAAGCCTGGTTCGCCCGGTTGCGCGCTTGGGGTAATCCAGCATGGTGCCTTCCTCTATCGAAAAGGCTATGGCGCGGCCAGTCTCGAACTGGGCGTGCCGCTTTCATCACAGTCGCTGTTTTATATGGGCTCGGTCTCGAAGCAATTCACCGCCGCCAGCGTCGTGTTGGCAGCGGAACAGGGGTTGCTTTCCCTCGACGACGATATCCGCAAGTACATGCCGGAGCTTCCTGATTATGGAAAGCCGGTCACGTTGCGCCAGATGCTCCATCACACGAGTGGACTGCGCGAGTATGAAACGCTGGAGGTCCTGGCTGGACAGAGCGACAGGAACCTTCGCCCGACATCCGAACTGATCGAACTTATCGCGCGCCAGAAGGGGCTTAATTTTGAGCCCGGCACGGAGTTTCAATACAGCAATACGAATTACTTCCTGCTTGCCGAAGTCATCAAGCGCGCTACCGGTAAACCGCTCTCGGTGTTCGCCGCCGAGAACATATTCCGGCCGCTGGGAATGACGCATACCCTGTTCTATGACGACAGCTCGATGGTGGTTCCCGGCCGCGTTCCTGCCTATGCGGCGGGGCGCAATGGCGGCTTTCTGGTGGATTGGTCGACGAACTTCGATCGGGTGGGCGCCGGCGGACTGTTGACCAGCGTCGACGACCTGCTCTTGTGGGACCGGAATTTCTACGACAACCACCTGGGCAAGGGAACGCTGATAAAGCAGCTGGAAACGCGCGGCACCCTCGCCGATGGCACGCAGATCCCCTACCTGCTTGGGCTCGAGGAAGGCACGTATCGCGGCCTTCCAATCATCGAACACTCAGGCGGCCATTTCGGTTACAGCGCCGAATTGCTGCGCTTCCCGCAGCAGCATTTCACCGTGGCTTGCCTTTGCAATGTCGACCAGGCGGACCCAGTCACCCTCGCCTACTCGGTCGCCGATATCTACCTGAAGGATCGTCTTCAAGCTGCGGATGTTTCGACGCCACCTTCCGCTTCCCAGTTCCCATTCAGCCCCGCCAGGTTCGCTGGCAAATACCACAGCACGCGCTACCACACGATGCGCTCCGTCACGGTCAAGGACGGGCGACTCAGCATAGGCAGCACAGCTTTCGATCGCGTTGGGGCCAATGTGTTTAAAAGTTCGGGACCATGGGGTTCGACCGCAACTTTTGAAGCATCCGGCGCGGAGGAAAAGCTGATCATCGGCAGTGATGGCCAAGTGGAGTGGACAGGCGCAAGGGTGAATGTTCCCGAGATGAAACAAGCGACCCTGGCCGATTACGCCGGCACCTATACAAGCGCCGAACTCAAGGCAAGCTACACTGTCACGGTCACGCATGGCGCCTTGAATCTTCAGGCCTATGGCGATTCCACCATCACACTGAAACCGGGTATCCGGGATGAATTTGTGAGCGGCCGACTTCCCATGCTTGGCTATATCGCCTTGGTTTTTCAAAGGGCCGCAAACGGCCGCGTGTCCGGGCTGGCTTTATCCAGTGCAGGCGTTCGTGATCTGAGGTTCGAGAAAAGCCATTGAGTCGGCCGATTTTTTGCAAAAAGCAAAGCCATCTGCCTAGGCATAACGCCGATGTCATTCCAAAGCGAGTCGTCATTCCGGCGAAGGCCTGAATGACGACTCGCGCTGAAATAGCACTGACGGAAAAAGGAATGTCGATTTCCCATAACCCGCCAACAATGCCAAAAATAAAAAGACAGATATCGACTATCCATCGCATATGAAAGAACTGCCGGATGAACTCGCAGCAAAAATCGTCAGCGCCGTACTTGAAGAGCGATGCGCATCTGAAGAAGGCAAGCGTCGATACCTGCCACTGCTTGAGGAACGAGCACACGGGATCGTCGCACGCTTTGTCGTTGCCGGGGAGGACAGCGGATCCAACCATGGCTCTCCCGATCGGGTCCCTGCCCTGCTTGAGCTTGCCGACACCATCGTCAAGGATGAGCTAGGCAGCCATCGTTATCCCAAGCCGGCATGCCCGGACGATGGCGGATGCGCCATGTGTTGTACGCATATGCGCATTGTTCTCAGCGTGCAGGAAGCAATCGTTATTGCCAGGGAACTGCTTGAACTCATGGAGCCTGAAAAGGCAAGGATCGCCCGCCGACTTCCTTCGCTCGGAAAATCCGGACCAGGTTCGCAATGTGGCTTGTTGGACGAACAGGGCTTGTGCACCCTCTACGCGGCGCGCCCCATCAACTGCCGCACGTATCGCTCATGCTCGAGAACGGCATGCGAGGATCGCGTCCGGCTGGGCCGGAATGCCGGCGAAGAAGTAGTGTTCGCATACCCCTTCGATGATCTGGTCCGCAAATCGTTCCATCACAGGGTGCAGCCGGGTGAAACGCCGCACTTTGTTGAAATGAACACGTTCCTGGCGAGCGTTCTGCATGACGATGAGAGGCTTGCAGCGTGGGCCTCCGGCCAGGTTCCAGCCGAAGGCCACGCATAGGGACCTGGGCCAATTGCACGATCACGAATTCAGATAGGCACGCATTCCCACTTGCCGTTAACCCATACGGCATGCTCTCCCGGCGGACACATGGGTATGGCTAACTTAAGCGTCATTGCTCCACGACTCGCCGCGATTTGCCCCTCCCCTACGACAGTAGGGGAGGGGCACATCACTACAAGCGTCGAGATACACGCTTAAGTTAGTGCCATTAAGCCCTGGGGCGGAGCAATCGAACCAATCGCCTCTCCGTCCCGGTCCTCGCAGCACTCAAACCGCCTCGATATCTTTCCGCGGCCCCGCCTTGCGCAGCAGCTTCTCCAGCTCTTCGCTGGCCTCGTCCGTCGCCCCCTCTGGACAGATAAACGGATACTCCCGGTTGTCGATGATCGGTTCGATGCCGAAGAAATCATTGAGTACCGATTCGGACGTGCAATAGGCGCCTTCCACCCAGGCCTGGTCGTTCGAATAGGCCTCGCCGACGATGAAGATCTCGGCGTCGGCGCCCTCGATCAGTTGCGAGGGTTTGCGGATCTTGCGTTGCACATCGCCGATGTCGAAATGCGGCGCCCATTCGTGGTAGCCGGCGTTGAACGGAGGCAGCGACCAATCCATGTAGGCGGCCTGCAGCGGCTCGGGCACGGCGCTGTAATCGCAGTTGGGGCCGAAGTGCAGTTCCGCGAGCATCTTGCGCAGCATTTTCACCATGCGTGCGGGTACCGGGCGCGGGCCTTCCAGCGGCTGGGTGTCCTGCGAAATCGGTATTTCGCGCTGGTGCTTGGGGCCCAGCTCCAGTTCTTGCCAGAACGCGGTGTTGTCCTCGTCGTCGTAGCTGGCGAGGATGCCGTAGATGGGCTTTTTCTTCGCCTCGATCGCGTTGTTGCCGAAATACACCACCATGCGGATCGGCGAGTTGCTCACGCTGGGGCCGATGGTGTCGTTGCGCGAGACCGCCGCCAGCTGCTTGGTCTGCGCGATGGTAAGCGCCTGCTCGGTGAGGTTCTCGATGGCCGCCACCATGTCCGCCACCGCGGTGTAGGGCACGTCGACCAGGCTCTGCATCGCCTTCAAAGTCGCGGCGGGAAACTTCAGCGTACGCAGCTTGGCGATCGTCTCCGGGGTGATGGTGTAGCCGGTGATCTGCGCGGGATACGGCGCGGGGTTGTCGGCGTCGGGCGCCCACCATGGCTGGTCGAAGAACATGCCCACCTTGTACGACGGCTGCATGATCGTCGATTCCAGGTACAGGTTGACCTTCTCGTGGTTCAACACGTCCACTTCGCCCTTTGCCGGTGTACGGAAACGCGTGGCTTGCGCCACCAGGTCGATCGCGGCGCGCGGCATCGCCATCCAGGCCGCGTCGGCCTCGCGCGCGCCGGCGGCGATGTTGGGGTTGTCGCGATGGGCATAGGTAAATGCGGCCTTGCCGGCTTTCCACAGGATCGAATGCAGGCGCGTATCGGAGTGATAGCGGAACTCGATGCCTTTGGCCTTGGCCAGCTTCACGATCTCGTCGAACAAGGCATTGAACATGCCCGAGTAGCCGATCGACAGCGTGCGGTACTGGCTGCCCGGCGTGAACTCGTTATTGATGTTGAACGATACGCCGGCATGCGTGTTGATCACGTTGGAGCTGTAGCCGTTGCCGTCGGCGGCGTAGTCGAAGCCTTCCGCACCCAGCTGATCGTAAAGCAGGTTCCAGTAGCCGATGTCCTTGAGATAGTCGCCCTGCTGGAAGATGCTGGATTCCGGCAGTTGCGCGGTAATGCGTCCGTCCTGGTAGAAGCGGCACCAGTCACGCCGCGTGAATTCAGCCCATGGCTTGGTGGTGGCCAGATCCTGCACGGTGGTGAAACCCTGGTCGGGCGTGGTGGCAGCGCCAAAGTTGTTCACCGTGTACGGCGCAGGCGTGTTCGAGCCGATAGCGTTGAGATAGAAGTTGCGCGAGCGCAGGTAGAACAGCTGGTTATTGGTGACATTGAACGGTACCGAGTACTTCTGCAGGCCCAGCAGCGAGATCACCGTGGAAACCACGCGATGGCCCGGCGCCAGGCCGTTGTTCGGGTCGGGAAATTCCTGGGTCGGCACGCTGCTCCAGAACGAATAGCGCATGCCGCCGAGTTCGACGTACGAGTCGGTCTTGTCGTTGTTGTAGTGCCAGGTGCAGACGCGGGCGCCGGCTGCACGCGTACCCGGATGGCGCTTGGAGAAGTCGTAGCGGCCCCAGTCGTACAGTTCCAGTACGTCGCCTTTCTTCAGCTGCTTCGCGGCGAACTTGGTTTTCTTGCATTGGCCTTGCAGCAATCGCCACGCAGTGTAGAGACCGGCGCCGCCGGCACCGAAGATCGAATAGGTTTTCTGCGTCATGAGTGAGCCCTCGGTAAGTTGGTGGGGCGTTTCATTCGCTGCCGAGTCGATACATCTGGCCGGGCAGATCCTTTTGCGGGATGACAACTTCAACCAGCACGGGTTTGTGCTTGATCCCCGCAATGCGGGGCAATGCGGCATTCAGCTCGTCCACCGTTTCCACGCGGATGCCCTCCGCACCGAACGCCTTCGCCAGCGCGAGGTAATCCCAATCGGGCAGGATGTCGAAGCTGTCGAAGCGGTGTTTCGGGCCGGGCTGGAACGCGGTCATGTCCACGTACACCTGCTCGATGGCGTACACCTTGTTGCTCATCACGAAGATCACCGCGTTGAGCCGGTGGCGCGCCAGCGTGGACAGCGATTGGCAGACCATCATGAAGCCGCCATCGCCGGCAACCGTCCAGGCCCGCTTGCCGCTGCCCAGTTGCGCGCCGGCTGCCGCGCCGGTCTCGAAGCCGATGCATTGCCACGCAGCCGACGAAATAAAGCTGCCCTGCGACAGGCCGTAGCAGTTCGTGGCGACGTACATCGCCGAACTGACGCCATAGGTCATCACGATGTCCTTGAGCAGGTTGTTGTCCTGCAGGAACTTCATGGTGTGCTCGAAGAACCGGTTGTAGGTGATGATCTGCGGCTTGGCGTTGTAGACCGGATCGGAATTGCCCGCCCACGGCTGCGGGAATTCCGGTTGCGGCGGTGCCTTGGCCTTGATCGGATAAGCCTTGCTGGCCTTGAACTTCGCCAGCAGGGCTTCCATGAAATCCTGCATGGTGACCGCGCCGTATTTGAAATACCCGGCGCGGACGCCGGCCGTATCGGCCAGCACCATGTCGGCGTACTTGCTTTCGATGAAGGCGAGATAGTCGTCGGTGATGATGGTGCCCAGGGTCAATACGCAGTCGGAAGCATGGACGATGTCCAGCACCGATTCGATCGATGCGGCATCGGCGTAGGTGCCGATGAACTTGTCGCCCTTCTCGTCCAGCACGGTCTTGCCGAGTGTCGTGGTGGTGTAGAGAAAGCCGCTGGCCTCGATGATCTGCTTCAGCAGGCCGGACAGGCCAAAGCGCAGAATCTCTACGCCGGCAAAGATCAACGGCTGCTTCGCCGCCGTGATCTGGCTCCAGGCCTGCTCCACCGCGTTGCGCAGCGCCAGCTCCGGGCTCTTGGCAACGCGCGGCTTGAGCGCCGTCTTCGACGGACGTGGGCAGGGCTGGCCCCACACTTCCTTGTAGCAGGCGATATACACCGGGCGCTTGTCGGTGATCGCGTCAGTCAGCAATTCATCGATTTGCTCGGCAGCCCCCACGTTGGTGCTGAGCGTGATCGCCTTGACGGTGACGTTCTCGTAGATCTTCCGGTCCGCATCCAGGTCGCCGGTGGAATGATGGAAAAGCACGTCATACATGTCGGTGATATCGCGCATGTCGGCGCCGGGCGTGGCGCTGATCACCACGATCGGGCTGCGCTCGACCCAGGCACCGGCAATGGCGTTGAGCGCGCTGTACGTGCTCACCCCAAACTGCAACGACACCGCCGCCAGGCCGCGGCTGCGCGCGTAAGCGTCGGCGGCGTAGGCGGCATCCAGTTCGTTGATCGCACCGACCGTGTTGATTCCATTGAAATGCTCCAGCGCCTGGGTGAAGTGCTTGACGTAATCGCCCGGGATCTGGAATACATCCGTGACGTTGAGCTGCTTGAGCCGCGTCAACAGGTAGTCGGCAACGGTGAATTCGGCAGTTGGAGGCGATCCCGAATCGATAAGCGACTTCTTGGAGATGCTGCTGCGTGTCATGGCGACTCCTCTGGCCAGCCCATACCGCTGTCATCAACATGGATGATCGTGAAAGCCATCACATTCACGGCTTGCGTGAAGCCGATTGGCGCCGAACTTCAGCCGTGCGGCAGCCGACTCCTGCTAGGCGCAGGAAAGACAACGGATACCGGAACCACACAATCGACCGCTACGCGAGATCACGCGCAGAACAACGCGCGCTTGGAAATTCCCTAAGACAAAAACGCAATTTTTTGCGCTGCATAAATCCCTGCCCCTGTTCCCTTTCAAAACCCCTTACCCGTCACATTGCGTATACGGACCGGGCGAGTGTGCGATGGGGTATGTGACGAGCATGTCTTTTCGAGGTTATACGGCCGATAAGCCCTGGGGCAGTGTTTCCCCAAGCGCGTAGGTTAGTGGTGAGGGCATGCGAACCGCTGTGGCAGGCGAGTCGTCATTCCGGCGAAAGCCGGAATCCATCGCCAATCCGAAGCATGGATTCCGGCCTCCGCCGGAATGACGACCTGCTCTGAAAATAACATCGGAGAAAACTTCAGCTTTTTTTGCCGAAATAGCAGATAAAAAACGTGGTGATACCTCAACACGCGAACCCCACCGTTGCCATGAGCATTGCACCGTTGGGGTTCGGCTGCGCCTCACCCCAACCCCCACCCGCCCCAGCCACGTGGAAATTTGTGACTTTTGGGCCATGGCTGCCCGCAGAGCCAATTGATACTGTGCGCGCCATATCACCATGGCCGGTTCCCCATGCATCCATCCACGGGAAGGATCTTCGCTGCCGTTGCATCGATTTCGTGCGTCAGGCCCACCATGGGAGGAGTGCCTTGGCGCGTCGTCGGCGACAGGTTCCTGTCAGCGAGCACATCCGCCTTGCCGGCGTAATCCAGGCAGCACCGCAACATATGCAGGCCACATACATGGCGATATCAACCCCTGGATCATCCCTTTTGGACGATACCTGCGCGATTCCATTTCCGCGTGTCCAACCAGAACCAGCGCCGAGCGATGTCATGGACGACACTGAAGCTTCCCGTCACCTCATCTTCGAAGCGGATCACTGGCTGGTCAGCCACCGGCGCGATTCGCGCTATCCGGGATACCTGATGGTGTCTTCGCGCGAGCAGCAAGCCGAGCTGCATACCCTGTCGTACGCGGCATTGCTGGAGCTTGGCTTCGTCCTGCAAGGTGCCGAGCAATTGCTTCGCGCTGCATACAACCCGCTCAAGGTTCTGTTCTACAAGCTTGGTTTTACGGCAGAGTTCAGTTGCCACTTCCATGTCGTTCCGGTGACGGCCGCGCTGCTCGACGAAGTAGCTCGGCATCCGCAGTACGACAACCATCCAGACGGCAATGACGTGATCCTTTTTTTGAGCCGCGTCTATGGCGAACGCGAACTGACGGAGGCCGAATTGGCCGCCCAGGCTGCTACCGTGAAGCACTTGCGAACCCTGCAGCCTGCACCTCGCATGCGTTCGTTCTAGCATGCGTTCGTGACGTGGGCTTCATCTTCGTGCATGGGATGTGCACGGCATAGAAAACACTCAAGCGAGCGAACGCCAGCTTGAGATTCTCTTCACGATACCCAGTCGTATATTTCAGGTCGTTGCGCTTCTACCTTCGCACGACGGGACGACTGCGGCATGGCTTTTTTTACACCTACCAGTTTTATCGCACCGGATGCTGACGTGCCGACGCTTGTCCAAGCGCCCCACGTCAGCATTCTTGCCGGCAATTCCCGGCTTGATCTCGGCGATGACGGCGTCATCAAGATCCAGGCGCAACAGCAGGCGTTCCAGGCCGGATTGATCCGGGCCGACGAGATTCGCCGTGAAAGCGGCCAGTTGCCGCCGATATCCATCGCGTTCGATCACAAAGGCGTCTTCCGCCGCCAGTTTCTGCGTGACGGACTCAGCAACAGCCGCAAGCGCAATCCTCGTCTCAGCGACTTGCGCTCCGAGATCGTCGACACGTTTGCGCCACCGGCGCAGGCATTGGGCATTCCGCTGGAACACATCCTGGTGATTCACGAAGACTCCGCGCGCACGCACGCGGAATACGTATTGAGCACCACGCCGATGCCGGCGGAAGTGCGGCATCGCATGCTGGTCACGCCAACGGAACGCCTCACGTGCGGCGCGCCCAGCGGTTCGAAAATCACCTGCGCGGCCATTACCAGCGAATATTTTTGCAAGGCGGCCAATGCGGACGGTTCGCCCAACCAAGCCGTGCTGGAGGTTTTCTTTGAAGCCTCGCCATGGTCGGAAGTGCTGGCCTATGTGCGTGGCCTGCAATTGACGCACGCCCTGGGCATGCGCTTTGGCATCCGCCTCAACCTGATCACGCCCGAAGGCCTGCTGCGCCGGGGCGAGACCGTACATGCCGCGCCCGAAACACCGGCCTCCTCCGAACTGGTCGCCTAGGGCGCGCAGGCATGCCATCGACGATGCGCCGCATCTACCTTGACCACAACGCCACCACGCCGATCGACCCGCGCGTACTCGACGCCATGCTGCCTTTTTTCGCCAGGGATTTCGGCAACGCCGCCAGCACCAGCCATGTATTCGGATGGCAGGCGCGCAGCGCGGTGGAAGAAGCCAGGGTAGTCATTGCACAGGCCATCCACGCCGCACACGACCACGAGCTGGTGTTTACCTCCGGCGCCACCGAATCCATCAACCTGGCCTTGAAAGGGCTGCAACCGGAACCCGGCAAACATCACATCGTCACCAGCCAGATCGAGCATAAGGCCGTGCTGGACAGCTGCGCGTACCTGGAACGACAGGGCGTGGATGTCACCTATGTCGGCGTGGATGCAAGCGGGCGGATCGACCTGGATCAACTTGCCTCGGCCATTGGCGATCGCACCTATCTGGTGTCGATCATGTTGGCCAACAACGAAACCGGCGTCGTGCAGGACATGGCCGCCATCGCCGAACTGTGCCGTCGCAAAGGAGTGGTGCTGCATACCGATGCGACCCAGGCGCTGGGCAAGATCGACCTCGATATGCATGGCCTGGATATTGGCCTGGCGTCTTTCAGCGCCCACAAGCTCTACGGCCCCAAAGGCGTGGGCGCCTTGTACGTTCGCGGCGACCTGAGTGGACGCATGCAGGCGCAGATGCATGGCGGCGGCCATGAGAGCGGCTTGCGCTCCGGAACACTGAATGTGCCCGGCATCGTGGGTTTTGCGGCCGCGCTCGACGTGTGCGTCAAGGAGCAGCCATCCGAGCAGCGCCGCATAACGTCGCTGCGCGAGCAATTGCACCAGGCGATCGTGTCGCGGCTCGATGGCGTGCGCTTGAATGGTGATCCCCGCCATGGCCTGCCCGGCACGCTGAATCTCTCTTTTTCCCAGACCGACGCCGATTCGATCCTGCTCGAAATGCCGGATATCGCACTGTCCTCCGGCTCGGCCTGCACATCGGCCAGGACCGAGCCATCGCACGTGCTCAAAGCGATGGGCGTCAGCGACGAACTGGCCAGGGCCAGCATCCGGTTCGGCATTGGCCGCTTCAATACCGAAGAAGAGATCGCCTATGCCGCAAGCCGCTGCGTGGAGGCGGTAAGGCGGCTGCGCGCCATGTCGCCGCTCACTGCGTAACCGTTGAGATGCTACGCAGCGTGTAGGTTGGCGGTGAGCGCATGCAAACCCCAACGTTGCCATGCGGACCGCGATGAGGGGTTCGGCGTTGCCTCACCGCCAACCTACGGCATCGCGCCATGACCGCAAATTCGTAGCTACCCGCGCAGCTCGCAGTGAATCTGCATGGCTTCCGTGATGTTGACGTGGATGACGAAGCCTGCCGATTCCAATGCCGACCACGTTTGCCGCAGTTCGCGCTGGTACGCGCGCCTGTTTTTCTTGATCAGCCAAAGCGGCGTGAAGACGCCGAAAGGGAGCAAATCCAGTGCATGGCCCTGATCCAAGATACCGACGTCGATACAGTCGCCCGTTCGATCGTGCCCATTCGGCGAAAAAATCGCGCGAATCTCGCGCAGGCGATGCGGATAGACAAGACCGAACAGGACCATGCCGAGGATGCGCGCAAGATAATGGCCCATACGAATGAACCTGCCGCGCGATTCAAATCCGCGCGTCAACACCAGCGCCAGGCCATGCCCGGCAAGCATGTTTTGTGCGGCCGCAAGGCGGTGCAAGGCTTCGCTTGAAACCTGCACGGTGTCATAAGGCCATCGTGGATGGACCTGAAAGGACGTGGATGTCGATGATCGATCCAATACCTTCACAGCGGCGAAGCATCACGTGCTGGCCATGGCATGAAACGGCTTCGGCGGCGGCGTGCCGTCTGCCGGCAACGCGCTGATCGCCATGTCGCGCACCGTGCGCGCAAGGATCACGCCCCTGACAAACGCATCCCTGGCAGGGCCGGGGTTGTCCGGCGATTGGACCAGGGCGAGAAAGAAGGTGTCGTAAAGGCCGCGCAGTCTGTCCGCGTAGGCGTCACGGATGATGTCGGCGTCGGCCGGTGCTTCGTTCGGCATAACAAGCTCCCTGTCGTGTGTGGGCGTGGAAGTTATACATCAGGCGGACACGACGCGTACGCGGCCCCTCATGGATTGGGCGGCAGGTCCGCTGGTGCGTACGTGCGGATCGTGGCGCGGCTGTAACACAGCTAGGACGCAAACGGCGGCTGCTCCGCAATCGCGCGGATTTCTTGCTCGATCCTCCGCATGGGTCCGTGTCGCCTTGCAATCGGGCAGGCCAGCAGCAAAGGTAGCGGAACGTTTTTTCTGCCCCCCATCAATCAAGAGGATGCTTGTTATGGAATATCGACGTCTTGGCGCATCGGGCTTCAAGGTGCCCGTGCTCAGCTTTGGAACCGGCACGTTCGGCGGCAAGGGCGAGTTCTTCGGCGCGTGGGGCAATACCGACGTGGCGGAAGCGCGCAAGCTGGTGGACATCTGCCTGGATGCGGGCGTCACCATGTTCGACAGCGCGGACATCTACTCCCAGGGCGCGGCCGAATCGATTCTCGGCGAAGCCATCAAGGGCCGCCGCGACAAGCTGCTGATTTCCACCAAGGCCACGTTCCGTTTCGACGACGAGCCCAACAACGTCGGCTCGTCGCGCTATCACCTGATCCACGCCGTGGATGCGGCGCTCAAGCGCCTGGGCACCGATTACATCGACCTGTTCCAGCTGCATGGTTTCGACGCGATGACGCCGGTGGAAGAAACGCTGTCGGTGCTGGATGACCTGGTGCGCGCCGGCAAGATCCGCTACCTGGGCGTGTCGAATTTCTCCGGCTGGCATTTGATGAAGTCGCTGGGCGTGGCCGATCGTTACGGTTACACGCGCTACGTCGCCAACCAGACCTACTACTCGCTGGTCGGGCGCGATTACGAATGGGAGCTGATGCCGCTGGCCCTGGACCAGGGCATCGGCGCGGTAGTGTGGAGCCCGCTCGGCTGGGGCCGCCTGACCGGCAAGATCCGCCGTGGCCAGCCGCTACCTGCCGACAGCCGCCTGCACAAGACCGCCGACATGGGACCGCAGATCGACGACGAATACCTGTACCGCGTGGTCGATGCACTCGACGAAGTGGCCAAGGAAACCGGCAAGAGCGTGCCGCAGATCGCCTTGAACTGGCTGCTGCAACGGCCCACGGTCTCCACCGTGGTGATCGGTGCGCGCAATGAAGAACAGCTGCGGCAGAACCTGGACGCGGTGGGCTGGAACCTGACTCCGGAGCAGATGGCAAAGCTCGACAAGGCCAGCGCGGTGACACCGGCTTATCCGTATTGGCATCAGCGTGGGTTTGCCGAGCGCAATCCGGCGCCGGTGCCGGTGTAAGGCTGTCTCGAGCTCTGCGCTTAATGCTCTGAACTTAAGCGCCATGGACCGTATATCTCGCACTCGCCATATGCGTTCCCTCCCCTGCTTGCAGGGGAGGGCTAGGGTGGGGTGCGAGCGCAGCGAGCGGTCGACGCCAAGTGTCGCTGCGATGCGTTTTCAGAATTCATGGGGACATTCGGCTTCACGCTAAAGCCCAAGCAACCCCATCCCAACCCTCCCCCCGGATGCAGCGGAGCTTGGCGGTGAGCGTATGCGAACCCCACGTTGCCATGCGGATGGCGATGTTGGGGTTCGGCGTTGCCTCACCGCCCACGAGGCATCGCCAGGCCCTCATCTTCATCCCCCATCCCAGGCACTTTCTCGGCCGGCACTGTCTAAAGCCATCAAGGGTTTAGCCGATACATTGACAAAGCCGCAGTAGCAATGCCTCATAGCACAAGGGGTTCACGTTTCCTGCACTGCAGGTATCCATTGATAGGTGCGCCATTACGGCAGATTGATTGGCCATGAGCCTGAGTCGTCCCATACCTGTCATCCCGCCCAAGGAGCCGAAGAACACGGCGTGGCTCGGCTGCCTGATCGAAGCCGAAACGCCGGCCCAGGTCGCCGCCCTGATCGAGACGCTGCTGCAATCGCAGCAGCACTGCCACCAGGCCAGGGTGCTGATGCTGGGCCGCACGCAAGACCCGCGCTTTGCCGGCATGCAGCCGGTCGACGCCGAAGAGCTCGCCCTCGCCCAGGAAGCGCTGCAGGCCGGCGACGAGGCCCGGCTGTCCGCCGACGGCAGGCGCTGCGCCATGTTGCTGCTGGAGGAGGACCAGGTCGTGCTGCTGCTCAGCACGGCGATCGAGGGCGCGGCCAAGGCCGTGCTTATCCGGCTGAGCCCGTATCTGCAGCTGGGGGCGCGCCAGCTGCACCACACCATCAAGCTGGCCGAACTCCACGATTCGCACAGCCAGCTGGAGCATTCGGAAAACCTGCAGCGCGCGCTGTTTTCGATCTCCGAACTGTCCGGCTCGGATCTGGAAATGCCGGACATGCTGCGGGAAATCCACCGCATCGTCAGCGGGCTGATGTATGCGGAGAATTTTTTCATCGTGCGCTATTACGCCGAGCGCGATTGCATGCGCTTCCTGTATTACGCGGACATCCAGGACCAGGACAAACCGGAAACCAACCGCGACATGCGCCTGGAAGACCGGCGGCACACGCTCACCTGGTACCTGCTGGTGCGCGGCAAGCCGCTGATGGGCAGCCACGAGCAGTTGCAGCAGCAGGTGAACGGTCCGCTGCAGATCATCGGCCCCGACAGCGACGACTGGCTCGGCGTGCCGATGCTGCGCAACGGCCAGGTGCACGGCGCGCTGGTGGTGCAAAGCTACGGCACCGGCATCGTGTACTCGCGCGACGACCTTGCTCTGCTGGAATTCGTCGGCAACCACATTCTTACCGCGCTGGAACGCAAGGAAAGCAAGGACGAACTCGAACGCCGCGTGCGCCAGCGCACCGAAGAGCTGGCCGAACTCAACCGCGGCCTGATGCAGGAAGTGCGCGAACGCCATCGCGCCGAGCGCCTGCAGGAAGCCTTGTTCCAGGTCGCGCAGCTGGCCACCGCCGATATCGACGAAAACACCTTCTACGAACGCGTGCACAGCGTGGTGGGGCGCTTGCTGGATGCAAAGAATTTTTTCATCGCCCTGCTCAGCGACGATCGCAGCAAACTGGAATTTCCCTACTTCATGGACGCCGGCGAGCGCCATCAGCTGTCGCGCCCCCTCGGCCGCGGCTTGAGCGAGTACGTGCTGCGCCGCGGCCACGCGTGGTCCGGCACGCGCGAGGACATCATGGCGCTGACGCGCGCCGGCGAAGTGGTGCCGCACCATATCGGCGAACCGTCCGCATACTGGCTGGGCGTGCCACTGAAAGTCGACGAAGCGGTGATCGGCCTGGTCGCAGTGCAAAACTACGATTCCCAGGCCGCCTACGGTGCGCCGGAACAGGAACTGCTGAGCTTCGTGGCCCTGCAGATCGCCAACAGCATCTACCGCCGCCGCTCCGCGGTCGCCCTGCACCAGGCCAACCTGCGGCTGGAACACCGCGTGGAAGAACGCACGCGCGAGCTGCGTGCCGAAATCGCGCGACGCGAACAGATGCAGCAGCAGCTGCATCACCAGGTGATGCACGACCCGCTCACCGGCCTGCCCAACCGCGGCTACCTGCGCGAACGGCTGGACCGCGTGCTCAACCGCATCCGCAGCGATCCCTCCCGCCGCTGCGCCCTGCTGTACATCGACGTCGACCGCTTCAAGGTGATCAACGACAGCCTGGGACACCTGGCCGGCGACGAGTTTCTCAAAGCCGTCGCGGTGCGGCTGCTCACGCACGTGCGCGAACCGGACATGGTGGCGCGGCTGTCCGGCGACGAGTTTGCGATCCTGCTGGAAGACATCGAGAACACCGACACCGCCACCATCATTGCCGACCGCGTGCTGCAAGCCGTGGCGGCGCCGCTGCGCATTTCCGGCAAGGAGCTGGAACCCTCGGTCAGCGTCGGCATCGCCTGCGGCGACGCCGGTTACCTGGACGCCGACGAATTGATCCGCGACGCCGACATGGCGCTGTACCAGGCCAAGGAACTGGGCCGCAAGCGTTTTGCCATCTTCGACGAAGCGCTGGCCAAGGGCATGGTCGACGTGCTGGCGATGGAAAGCGAACTGCGCAAGGCGCTGCGGCAAAACGAATTCGAGCCGTATTTCCAGCCGATCTGCCGGCTCGGCGATGGCCACGTGGTGGGTTACGAAGCCCTGATCCGCTGGAACCATCCGCAACGCGGCCTGTTGCGTCCGTCGGATTTTGTGAAGATCGCCGAGGACAGCGGCCTGATCGAAGCCATCGACTGGCGCCTCTTTGAACTGAGCTGCCGCCTGCTTGCGCAGCAGGGGCCCAGCGAGCCGTTCATCACCTTCAACGTGTCGGCCCTGCATCTGCGCCATGCCGATTTCGACGTGCGCATCCTGAAGATGCTCGAACGCAGCGGCCTCGCGCCGGACCGGCTGGTTACCGAAGTGACCGAAGGCGCCCTGCTGGACAATCCCGAAAGCGTGCGCGCCGTGCTCGACCGCCTGCGCAGCGCGGGCGTCGGCGCGGCGCTGGACGATTTCGGCACGGGCTATTCATCGCTGAGCTACCTGCATTCCCTGCCCTTGCGCATGCTCAAGATTGATCGCGCCTTCGTGCAGGAGCTCGACAAATCCGACAGCAGCAACAGCACCACCGTGGTCGCCGCCATCCTGGCGCTGGCGCATGCGCTCAATATCCAGGTGATTGCCGAAGGCATCGAAACGCAGGCGCAACTGGATGCACTGGTGCGGATGGGATGCGAGATGGGGCAAGGGTATTTGCTGGGCAGTCCGGCGCCGATATCGCATTGGGTGGCGCAGGGCGAGGATTGATCGTGCCGGCGTCGCTACGCCCTGCTCGACCCCATCCGCACCGAATCCAGATGCTGGATGTCGCGAATATCCCCCAGCCACACCAGCCCGTCCCAATTGGGGCGGCCGCTGTCGATCAGGCGCACCACGCCGTTCATGCCCTGCTGCTCGCCGGGACCAAGAAAAACCTGCACGGTCGGCGTGACGCTGACCACGCCCTCGACCGTTTCGCCGTCGTGCTTGACGATGCGCACGGCCGCATTCACCGCCAGCTCCGCCACCCACTTTTCGAGCAGGGCGATGTCGGCAGGATCGGTATAAACACGCTCGGCGCTGCGTCCCATGTCGGTATCCGCACGGTGATGTATGCAGCTAGATTGGGGAGTTTGCCGTAAAGGGAATGTGGCCGGCCCGTCATGGCACGGGCACGGCCTTAAGATGTCAGGCTTTCAGCTTGCCGCTGTCGTGCGGCGCATGCTGATGTTTTTCCTTCACTTCGCGAAGCAGTTCAAGCACATGCGCATGCTGTTCGCGGCGTTTCTGCTCCTGCGCGGCCAGCAATTGCTGCCGGCGCGTCATGCGCACCGGCGGCTGCGCCTTCGCCGGATGAACGATGCGGCTGATGTAATCGGACCACCTGCTTAGACTCCAGAGCGAATGCTGCGAGCCCGGCGTCCTCCCGGGGCTGAACGAATCAGAGGTATTCATGAAACGGCCTCCACCACGGACGGTTGCCCGCGGCAGCTTGTCGCTGCCCGGGCATTTACTCTGCGCTAGGCATCGTTAGCCATTCGTGATGCAAGCGCTAACAGGCCTGCTGGCGCCACCTGCACGCCCGTCACCCAGCGTCAATACAGCCAAGGAGGAAGCAGGAACGCGGACACCCCGTCGTAAAGATGCCAATTGGCATGCACTACCTGTCCATGGTGCAGGGTCACCACGGTGACATCCGGCTTTTGCATCAGCGCGATGATCTGGTTGAACCCCGACCAGTTCGCCGCGGTGTACGCCCAGTGCTGCATGATGTCGTCGTTCTGCGCGGTCAGCGGCGGCGTCGCGTCGTGATCGTAGTCGGCCGGATAGCACTCATGCAGCACGTACATGTCGTTGCCGGTCGGCGCCGAAGAAGGATCGAGCGGATTGCTCAGCTGCGGCCCCTTGTCGACCTCGTAGGACAGGCCCGCACCAAAATGCGTCATTTCCCAGAACTTGGCGTGGCTTGCCCACAATGCATCGAAGCCGGGCGAGCCGTCCGGTTGCGTACTTTCGTATTTCGGCGGCGTGATCACGACGATGGTCAGCGCCTCGTTGCCGGTGCCGCCACTGCTGTTGTCGAAGCACGCGTTGAAATACCTGGGATTGGGATTGGGGTCCGGCCACGCCGCGACGGGATAAGCCTGCGCGCGAACGGGTTGCGCGGACAAAACTGCGCACGCGGTGCACACAACACCCAGCACCGCGGCAAACGTCACTTTACTCAAGCGCTTCATGGGATGGTCTCCAGGGGAGGAACCGTGTTCCATGCCTCATCCTGCCCAACGCGAACACGTGGCGACCGGGCCCCTCCCCACACCGCAGCGCACCTGCAAAAGATTGGATTCACCGCGCGGCCGCACGCCACGCATTCGCCTGCCCCGGGGCTTTGCACGCCCCGCTGCGTTCGCAGCTGTGTCGATGGCAGTTACACGATGAGCAAAGCCATGCGCCTTGGCCGTGTTGCTGCGTGCATGAGCGCATGCCGTATCACACCATCCGCGTTCCTCGCCCGCTACGGTCATGTGCTCGACCGGTGCATTCCGTCGCGTACGCTCAACAGGCGGCGAAACCTACATGGGGTGGTGTCAACGCGCTGTATATATAACCGGATGCGTAAGTCTGCTGCTCCGGTGTCATGTCGGAGTCATTGGTCATTGACCAGCTTCGCCATGGAATCGGCGCCCCACCCCATCGCCAACTACACATGCAACTGCCGATCCTCCATCGCCTTGGCGATCGCCTGCAGCAATCCCGCGCGGTCATAAGGCTTGGCCAGGCGCGTTGCGCCATCGCTCAGGTCGGCAGGAATTTCCGCATATCCCGTCGCCAGCACCACCGGCAGCGCGGGCCAGCGGATGTTCACTTCGCCCACCAGTTGCGCGCCGGTCATGCCGGGCATGGCGTGGTCGGTGATGAGCAGGTCCACGTCCGCATCGTTTTCCAGGTGCAGCAGTGCTTCCTCCGCCGACGGCACTTCGCTGACGCGATGGCCGAGATCCTGCAGCATCGCTCCCGTAACGCTGAGCACGAGCGGATCGTCATCCACCACCACCACATGCAGGCAGCGTCCCACGTTTACCTGCCTGACTGGTGTCGACAGTGCAGCACCAAGCTGGCCGGCAGCTTCCGGCAGCACACTGGGCAGCCACATCTCCACTCGCGTGCCGAAGCCCTTGCTGCTCTTGATGACCAGGCGGCCGCCCGATTGCTCGACCACGCCGTGCACCATGGACAAGCCCAGGCCGGTGCCCTTGCCCACGCCCTTGGTGGTGAAGAATGGTTCGGTTGCCTTGGCCAGGGTGTCCTCGTCCATGCCCTCGCCTTCGTCAGTGACGGACAGGCACACGTATTCGCCCGGCGCCAACCGCGTGGGATGCATGTCGTCGATCATGACGTTGCGCGCCGCGATGACCAGTTCACCGCCCTTGGGCATGGCGTCGCGCGCATTCACCGCCAGGTTCATCAGCGCCAGCTCCAGTTGGTTCGCATCGGTGCGCACCGGCATCAGCGCGGCGGGAAACATCGTCTGGATGTTGACCAGCGGACCCAATGAACGGCGCAGCAGTTCGGTCATGGCGCCTACCAGCGAGATGATGTCCACCGGCGCCACGCGCAACTCCTGCTTGCGTGCAAACGCCAGCATGCGCTGCGTCAACGCGGCGCCGCGCTGCACCGCCGATTGCGCATTGTTTACCAGCTTGTGCAGTTGCGTATCCTGCGGCAGCTTCAAGCCGAGCATGTCCAGGCAGCTCTGAATCACCATCAGCAGATTGTTGAAATCGTGCGCGACGCCACCGGTGAGCTTGCCGATGGCTTCAGTCTTCTGCGAGTGGAACAACGCCTCGCGCGCGCGTTCCAGCTCCAGCGCGGCATTGCGCTGCTCGGTGACGTCGCGCGTGATCTTGGCGAAACCGACCAGTTCGCCATGGTCGCCCAGCACGCGATCGATCACCACGTGCGCCCAGAAGCGCGAACCGTCCTGGCGCACGCGCCAGCCTTCGCTTTGCACGCGCCCTTCAACGGTGGCCAGCGCAAGGTTGCGCTGCGGTATACCCGCTTCGCGGTCGGCCTGCGTATAAAAGGTCGAAAAATGCTTACCGATGATCTCTTCGGGCTTGTAGCCCTTGATGCGCTCGGCGCCGATATTCCAGCTGGATACGCGGCCTTCCTGGTCCAGCATGAAGATGGCGTAGTCGGTGATCGACTCCACCATCAGGCGATATTGCCGCTCGGCTATCGAAATCGGGGCGGCGGTCAAAGGTAGGTTTGGCATGCGTCTTCCAGCCGTGAATCGATTGGAACAGGTAAAGACGTGTGAGGGTCCACGGCGCCGGGCCACCTCGCCCTGCAGGTAGAACAAGTAGACAAAACGTCACCGCCCGATCAACACGCGCTCGATTGTGTATCGCAAGAAAGTGCCATGAAAGTCCCCAACATACACGCTTGCAGAAAGTTGCAGAAATTTGCCGGCCTGCTTCACTCCCGCGTCACGGGGTCTTACCGCACCGCATACGATAACGGTGGCAAAAACGACGAGCGGAATGAGCCTGCAAAGCAGACAGTCAGGCGCCACCGTCACGTATTCACATCGAGTACCGCATGTCCGACGACGCCTGCAGTGTCCTAGTTGATGGCTTTGAACGAAAACTTCAACCCGGTGAACGATTGATCGACGCCTTCACGCGGCTGGACCTTGCCAAGCATGCACTGTATTGCACGGCGTGTGAAAACAACACGTGCCACTGCCTGCTGCACAACATGTTCGCGGCGATGGATATCGCCATCCAGCACTATCGCTTCACGCGCAAGCCACATGAAAAATACGAATCCAATGCGTTCTACACCGGCCGCCACCGCTGAGGTGCGCCGGTTCGCCCCCTCCCTTACGTTTAGTAGGGGATGGTTGGGGTGGGGTGAAGCAAGCTCGCGGCGCGTTCAAATCATGCGGCAAGCTCGAGCAACCCCACCCCAGCCCTCCCCTACTTCGCAGGGGAGGGAGCCATGTCGCGTGACTGAGACATAGCGCTAATCAGTTGCACACAGGCCGTAACGCCACCAAGGCCGATGCATCGCCACCCATGCGTTGCGTTGTCGCACAACCTCGGCGGCCGACCCGCCACGTGCTACGCTTGCGCGCATTCGTAGCGGGGAAACTGTGGTGTTGCAAGGCCGGCGTACACTTCGATGCGTGACATGGCTGGCTGCGCTGGCCATGCTGCTGATCGTGGTGATGCCGGTGCTGTCGCGCACGCTGGCGCCCATGCCCGGCATGCAGGACGACTGCCCGGTGCATGCATCGGCCCACGCCAAGCTCCCGCACGCCCCGCAGACACCCGTCGACCCCACCGAACGCTGCGGTTATTGCTACCTGCTGCATCACACGCCGCCTCTCACGCCGGATGCGGTGGTCTACCAGGCCGCGCCCGCGCCGGCCGTGGCGGCGCCAGCAGCCCGGCTTATAAGTGATCAACCCTTCTCGCCGCGCCTTAGCGCCGACCCGCGCGGCCCACCGCGCAACGCCTGACACGCTACGCAGATTCCCGCGCATGGCCGCCAAGCGGCGCATGCGACGTTTTCGCGTGCCGCCCTTCGCAGGCGGACATGCGGCCATCACCACGTTGCACCGCACGCGTGCGTCGGTCGCAACGAACCAAGGAGCTTCCGCTTATGCAGATTCAACGCTGCGCGCCGGCGATGCGCGCGCGACCGCGACCGCACGTTCGGCACCGCGCCACCCTGGCCGCCTTGCTTGCCGCCTGCGCATTGCCGCAACTGGCGCAGGCATGCGCCACCTGTGGCTGCACGCTCAACACCGATGCGGCCACCGGCAATTCCACCATGGCCGGCTGGCGCATCAATATCGACTACACCTACATCGACCAGGACCATCTGCGCCACGCCAGCAGCAAGGCGACGCCGGAACAAGTGGTGAACCAACCCTCGGCGCCGGCACTCGGCGGCGGCGAGATCGAGCGCAACACCACCAACCGCTACATCAACCTCACCGCGATGTATCGCTTCAATGCCAACTGGGGCATAAACCTGATCGTGCCGTACGTGATCCGCGACCACAGCACCTATGGCACGCAGTACCAACCCTACACGCCGGCCGAGTCGGCGCCGGACCAGCTCAGCGGCGCGCATGTGTCGGGCTTGGGCGATGTGAAGCTCATCGCCAGCTACCAGGGCTTTCTGCCCACGCACAATCTTGGATTGCAGTTCGGCGTGAAACTGCCCACCGGCCATTACGGCGGCGAAAACGTGGACGGCAACCTGGTGGGTCATCCGGTGACGTTCCGCAGCGGGCCAGGGTTAGGCCAGTCGCTCGATACCTCCCTGCAGGCCGGCACCGGCAGCACCGACCTGATCGTGGGCGGCTATTACTATCAGCCGGTGAGCCAGGATTTCGACGCCTTCGCCACCGCGCAATTCCAGGCCGCGGTCAAGGAAAACCTTAACCAGCCCGGCGCGGACTATCGGCCCGGCAACATCACGACCGTCAGCGCCGGGCTGCGCTATGAAGCGCACGCGAACTGGGTGCCGCAGCTGCAGTTGAACTGGTTGCACAAGATGGCCGACCAGGGCTTTCTTGCCGACGTACCCGATACGGAAGGCACCGTGCTTTATCTCAGCCCAGGCATCAGCGCCAGCCTCAGCAAGACACTGCAGGTGTACGCCTTCGTGCAGGTGCCCTTGTACAGCCGCCTGCAGGGTTACCAGGTGTTTCCGGGATGGACGGGCACGCTGGGTGTAAGCATGCAGCTTTGATGTGTGATGTGCCTTCGCATGTATCGGCAAGATGGTTGAATCCCATGTTTAAAATCAGGTTCTTTCAACGTGTCGGCCTGCTCGCGGCGCTTTGCCTGATGGCAAGCGCCGCTTGCGCCAACGACCTGGTCGTCGGCCAGCCTGCCCCGCCCATTACCTTGAACACGCTCGATGGCAAGCACATCGCCTTGCAGGATCTGCATGGCAAGGTGGTGATCCTTACGTTCTGGGCCACCTGGTGCGTGCCCTGCCGCGAAGAACTTCCGCTGCTCTCGCATTACGCCAGCGTGCACGCCAAGGACGGCCTGGTCGTGCTCGGCTTCAGCCTGGACGAGCCGGACAATCTCGCCCAGGTGCGCAAGCTCGCCACCACACTGGATTTTCCGGTAGGCCTGCTGGGCGATCCGCACGTGCCCGGCTATGGACGCATCTGGCGTCTGCCGGTGAGCTTCGTCGTCGATCGCGACGGCAAGCTGGTCAATGACGGCTGGAAAGACAGACAGCCGGCATGGACACAGCAAACGCTCGATCAAGTGGTGACGCCGCTGCTGCATCACTCGTAAGCGGCAAGCCGATCTGCCGGCGTGCGCAGATGCCGGCGCGCGTCACACAGGCAAGGCCGTCGTCCGCTTCACCGTGCGCAACGCCAGCGTCGATTGCACGCGCACCACGCCCGGCAACTGCGTGAGTATCTCGGTATGGATGCGCTCGAAGTCGGCCGAGTCGGCGTAGGCCACGCGCACCATGTAGTCGGCGGCGCCGGCGAGCAGGCAGCACTCGGTCACTTCGGGATGTTTCTGGATCGCCAGCTCGAAGGCATCCAGGGCGGCGCGGCCCTGCTGGTCCAGGGTGACGAGTACGAAGGCGGTGCCTGACAGGCCGGCAGCTTTTTCGTCCAGCAGCATCACGTAGCGGGAAATCAGGCCGCGATCCTCCATCAGCTTCACCCGCCGCAGGCAGGCCGAAGGGGAAAGATTGATCCGCTGGGCAAGTTCGGCATTGGCCAGGCGGCCGTCTTCCTGCAGCAGGCGGAGGATGGCCCGGTCGCGCTCGTCCAGGGGTGGAAAAGAATTCGTCATGGATTCTGTATTTTTGACAAAAGTTCGCATTGGATGCGAAAAATCCGCTCATCCATGGCCTTAATGAGCGAGAAATTGCGCAGAACCTCGATCATACTGCGGCCCGCGCTGCTCACGGAAGGCCGGCGCAGCAACCTTCCCAAACCACTGTCGAGAGATCGAGTCATGCGCATCGGTGTACCGAAAGAGATCAAGAACCATGAATACCGGGTGGGCCTGGTCCCATCTTCCGTGCAGGAATTGGTACACCACGGCCATCAGGTGATGGTGCAGAAAGATGCCGGCATTGGCGCCGGCCTGACCGATGCGGACTACGTCGCCGCGGGCGCCACCATCATCGACAGCGCCGACCAGATCTTTGCCGAAGCCGACATGATCGTGAAGGTGAAAGAGCCGCTGGCGGTGGAGCGCAAAAAGCTGCGCAAGGGCCAGATCCTGTTTACCTACCTGCACCTGGCGCCCGATGCCGAGCAGACCCACGACCTGATCGCCTCCGGCGCGATCTGCATTGCGTATGAAACCGTCACCGCGCCGAACGGCTCGCTGCCGCTGCTGACGCCGATGTCGGAAGTCGCCGGCCGTCTCGCGCCGCAGGTCGGTGCGCATTCGCTGGAGAAAGCCCAGGGCGGCCGTGGCGTGCTGCTGGGCGGCGTGCCCGGCGTGCCGGCGGCCGAGGTGGTGATCCTGGGCGGCGGCGTATCCGGTACGCATGCGGCCACCATCGCGGTCGGCATGGGCGCCAAGGTCACCGTGGTGGACCGCTCGGCCGAAGCGCTGAAGCGCCTGGCCACGCAGTTCGGCACCTCGATCTCCACCGTGTTCTCCACCCGTTCGTCGATCGAGGAACTGGTACGCCGCGCCGACCTGCTGATCGGCACCGTGCTGGTGCCCGGCGCCGCCGCGCCCAAGCTGGTGACGCACGACATGGTGCGCACGATGAAGCCGGGTTCGGTGATCGTCGACGTCGCCATCGACCAGGGCGGCTGCGTGGAAACCTCGCACGCCACCACCCATTCCGATCCCACCTACGTGGTCGACGGCGTGGTGCACTACTGCGTGGCCAACATGCCCGGCGCCGTGGCGCGCACTTCCACCTTCGCCCTCAACAGCGTGACCCTGCCCTTCACCTTGGCGCTGGCCAACCACGGCTGGAAGAAGGCGCTGCAGCAGGACGTACACCTGCGCAACGGCCTGAACGTGTTCGAAGGCAAGCTCACCTGCGAACCGGTCGCGCAGGCGCACAAGCTGGCGTATGTGTCGGCGGAAAGTGTGCTGGGGATGTAAGTCTTTGTTGGTTGGCGGTGAGCCCCGGACTTGCTCCGGGGCGAACCCCAACGTTGCCATGCACATTGCGCCGACCAGCGCAGGGAACGTGTCGATTCGCCCTCTTCCCGTTCGTCGCCGGATAAAAGCCCCCTTTTCCACGGAGCCACCGCGATGAACCTGAAACTCTACGCCCATCCTTTTTCGCTGTATTGCCAAAAGGTGCTGATCGCGCTGTACGAGAACGACATCCCGTTCGAATGGCGCAAGCTGTCGGACGAGCAGCCGGAGCTGTACGCCGAATTCGCCGCAATGTGGCCGATCAAGCGTTTTCCCGTATTGGTTGACGGGGACCGGCCGGTGATGGAGTCGAGCATCATCATCGAGTACCTGCAGCGGCAGTATCCCGGCCCGGTGCCGCTCTTGCCCGCCAACGCGGATGACGCCCTCCAGGTGCGCACGCTGGATCGCTTCTTCGATTGCTATGTCACCACGCCGGTGCAGAAGATCGTGTTCGACGCGATGCGTCCGCAAGAGGAACAGGATGCGCGCAGCGTGCGCGACGCGCGCGCGATGCTCGATACGGCCCACGCCTGGCTGGACCAGCAGCTGGATGGCCACGCATGGGCAGCCGGCGACGCTTTCAGCCTGGCCGACTGCAGCGCTGCGCCTTCGCTGTTCTATGCCGATTGGGCGCATCGCATCGACCCTTCGCACACCCGCTTGATCGCCTATCGCAAGCGCCTGCTCGCCCGGCCCTCGTTCGCGCGCGCGGTGAACGAGGCGCGGCCGTATCGCCATCTTTTCCCACTGGGCGCGCCCGATCGCGATTGACCTGGCCGCATCGTTGCCCTGCCCTGCACATCACGCTAACCGCCGGTACGGTTGAATCCCTCCCACCTTCGCACGGAGGGAACAGCGGCATGCCTCAGCATCCAGGCGATTGGCCGGAGCATGCATCTCGCCGAACGTTTCTGCAGATGATCGGGATAACCGGCATGGCTTCGGGAATCAGATGGTCCAGCGCCCAGGCAGGCGCATCGCCGGGCAATGCACAACAAGCGACTCGCCATGACGACACCTACACACGCGTGGAGATCGTCGTCAACGGCAAGCCGCAGGTGCTGCAGGTGGACAACCGCACCAGCCTGCTCGATGCGCTGCGCGACGAGTTGCAACTTACCGGCACCAAGAAAGGCTGCGACCATGGCCAGTGCGGCGCCTGCACCGTGCACGTGAACGGGCGCCGCATCAACGCGTGCCTAAGCCTGGCGGTGATGCACGATGGCGATGAAGTCACCACCATCGAAGGCCTGGGACGACCCGGTGCGCTGCACCCCATGCAGCAGGCGTTCGTGGACCACGACGGTTACCAGTGCGGCTACTGCACGCCGGGACAGATCATGTCCGCCGTCGCCGTGCTGCACGAGCCCTGGGGCAACAGCGATGCCGAGCTGCGCGAAGCGATGAGCGGCAACATCTGCCGCTGCGGCGCGTACCAGAACATTCTTGCCGCGCTCAAGCAGGTGCGGCACGGCTGAGAGGAACCGCCATGCAAGCCTTCGCGTTTTCCCGCGCCAGCGACGTGCAGCAGGCCATCCACGCCGGCGCGCGCGCCTCCACCGCGCAACAAGGCGCCGAGGTACGTTTCGTTGCCGGCGGCACCACCCTGGTGGACTTGATGAAGCTGGACGTGGAACGGCCAAGCCAGGTGGTCGACATCAACCATTTGCCGTTGAAGCAGGTGGAAACCACCGCCGATGGCCGCTTGAAGATCGGTGCGCTGGTTCGCAATGCGGATCTGGCCGTGCTGCCGGAAGTGCAGCGCAACTACACCGTGCTGTCACAGGCGCTGCTTGCCGGCGCGTCCGGCCAGCTGCGCAACATGGCCACCACGGGCGGCAACCTGTTGCAGCGCACGCGTTGCGTGTATTTCCGCGATATCCACAGCCCATGCAACAAGCGCGAACCCGGCAGCGGTTGTCCCGCCATCGACGGCTACCACCGCAACCTGGCAATACTCGGCACCAGCGCGCGCTGCATCGCCACCAACCCATCCGACATGAACGTGGCGCTCAGCGCGCTGGAAGCCACCATCGTCATCCAGGGCAGCAAGGGCGAGCGCAGCGTGCCGATCGATGATTTCTTTCTTTTGCCCGGCGATACGCCGCAGCGCGAAACAGTGATGGAACCGGGTGACCTGATCACGTACGTGCTGCTGCCGCAGCCGCAGCAAGGCGCGCGTTCGCAGTACCTGAAGTTGCGCGACCGCGCCTCTTACGAATTCGCGCTTGCCTCCGCCGCCGTGCTGGTGACGCTGGACGGCGGAAACATCGCCACCGCACGCGTGGCGATGGGCGGTATCGCCACCCGGCCCTGGCGTTCGCGCGAAGCCGAACAAGTGCTTACCGGCCAGGCGCCATCCGCCGCGCTGTTCGAGCAGGCCGCCCATGCATTGCTGGCCGATGCCAGACCGCAGCGCGGCAATGCTTTCAAGCAAGAGCTCGCGCGGCGTTGCCTGACCCAGGCGCTTGCCCAGGTCACGGCTTGAGGAAACCCTATGCCAGCCGACAACCTCGCCACCCTTCCCGTCATCGGTCGCGCGCACAAGCGCATCGACGGTCCGCTCAAAGTCAGCGGCAGCGCACGCTACGCCGCGGACTTCCATTTTCCCGACCTGGTCTACGCCGTACCGGTGTGCACCAGCATTGCAAAGGGACGCATCGCGCACATCGACACCTCCGAAGCCGCGCGCATGCCGGGCGTGCTCAAGCTCTACACGCACGAAAACATCGGCCGGTTCTACCACGTATCGAAAGCCAGCAAGGTGATGATCGACGAGAAGCGCCCGCCGCTGGAAGACGACCAGGTACGCTACTACGGCCAATACGTCGCCTTGGCCACGGCCGATACGTACGCGCATGCAGTGGCCGCCGCCCGCGCGATCAAAGTGGACTACGCCGACGTCAAGCCGCCCTCGGTCTCCACCACGTTGAGCGCCGAGCAGCCGCCGGAAACCCAGACCGAGCGCGGCGACCCCGACGGCGCCTACCAACATGCGGCGGTAAAGATCGACGAGACGTACAGCACGCCCACGGAAACGCACAACCCGATCGAGCTGCACGCCAGCCTGGCGCGCTGGGATGGCACGCATGTCACGCTCTACGAAACCACCCAGGCGATCATGAATTACCGCGCCGTGATGGCGCAGATGCTGGGCGTGCCGACCGACCACGTACGCGTGATCACCGAATACCTCGGCACCGGTTTCGGCGGCAAGCTGTGGCCATGGCCGCAAGCCCTGCTTGCGGCGGCAGCGGCGCGCGACCTGCATCGTCCGGTGAAGCTGGTGGTGTCGCGCGAGATGATGTTCCACAACGTGGGCCACCGTCCGCATACGCAACAGCGCCTGCGCCTGGCCGCCGATAGAGATGGCCGCCTGGTTTCGCTGCGCCACGACTACATCGACATGCGCGGCGCGCTCTCCGACTACCAGGAAGACTGCGGCGAAGCCACCGGCTTTCTGTACAGCACGCCCAACCTGCGCGTCACCGGCGCCTATGCCGAGCGCGACGTGGGCACCGGCACGTCCATGCGCGGGCCGGGCAAGGTGCCCGGTTCGTTCGGCCTGGAATCGGCGATGGACGAACTGGCGATTGCGCTCAATCTCGACCCGGTCGAATTGCGCCTGAAAAACGAGCCCGAAAAGGACGAGATGAAGAACATCCCGTTCTCGTCGCGCCATTTGAAAGCATGCCTTGCCCAAGGCGCGGAGCGGTTCGGCTGGTCGCGCCGCAATCCTCAAGTAGGTTCCATGCGCGAGGGCGATGCGATCCTCGGCTGGGGCGTGGCCGCCTGTACCTGGATGGCCGAACGCTTCAATGCAGAAGCCAAGGTCACGCTGTTCAACGATGGAACCGTGCGTGTCGCCAGCGGCACTCAGGACATCGGCACCGGCACTTACACCGTGATCGCGCAGATGGCTGCCGGATTGGCGGGCGTGGACGTCGATGCGGTGAAGGTGGTGATCGGCGACAGCGATCTTCCGCCGGGGCCATGGTCAGGCGGCTCGATGGCGACCGGCTCGATGGTGCCGGTCCTGGTGGAGGCCATCGCGCAGGCCGGCGAGCAGCTGAAAACCCTCGCCGGCGAAGACGAGCACTTCAAAGGTGTCGATGCCAAGCAGCTGGTTTTCACGCAAGGCAAGGTCCATCGCAGCGGCGAAAGCCCCGATGGCGGCCGGCACTTCCGCGACATCCTCAACGCGGCCCGCGTGGCGCAAGTGGAAGGCCACGGCAAGGCGCAGAGCACCTTCGGCAAGAAGGACAAGCCGTACTCCACCCATTCGTTCGGCGCGCACTTCGTCGAAGTAGCCTGGCAACCACGCATGGCGCGCTTGCAGGTCAAGCGTACCGTCACGGTGATCGACGCCGGGCGCATCATCAATCCGCTCACCGGCCGCAACCAGATCGAAGGCGCGGTGGTGATGGGCATCGGCATGGCGATGTTCGAGGAAACCCGCTACGACGCACGCAACGGCAAGGCAGTGAACAGCAACCTGGCCGATTACCTGATGACCAGCCACGCGGACATGCCCGAACAGATCGACGTGAGCTTCCTGGATTATCCGGATACGAAATTCAATGCGATGGGTGCGCGGGGCATTGGCGAGATCGGGCTGGCCGGCATCGCGGCGGCGATCGCCAACGCGGTGTATCACGCCACCGGCGTGCGGGTGCGGAGTTTGCCGATCAAGATCGAAGACTTGCTGGCGTCGAAGGTGGCGTGAGCTTGCGTTTGTACGTTTCGCCGCTTGCGGCGAAACGTACCTCCCCCGCGTAGCGCGGGGGAGGCCCATCACCAGCGTCACGTGTTCTTGTGGCTTTGCCTTCCGGCTTCCGCATGCTGCTCGCTGGTACCGCCACGCGAACTTGCACCGCTGGCACGCGAACCGCCATGGCTGTTCTCGCCGCCCTTGCGGCCGATATCCGCCATGTGCTCGCGATTCTCGCTGACGGCCTCGCCACCCTTCTGGCCGATCGTGGACATGTGTTCGCGATCCTGGCTCACTGCTTCTCCGCCCTTGCGGCCCGCTTCGCGGGCTTCCTCAGAGCTGAATTCGTGCGCGTGCCCGCTTTCATGCGCAGCGCGCCCACCCTGGCTGGCGATTTCACGCTGCCGCTGTTCGTCCATGCCGGCGAACCCGCGCCCCCCTCGATTACCGCTATTTGCATTGGCCATTTTCTTTACTCCTGTTCATTACTACGCACGACACACCGGCGTGTCGTACGCATCGATCATGGCGAAGCTCATCTGTAGCGGAAGTCTGTGCGCGGTGAAAAAGATTTCCACGAAAATCCGCAAAAAAAGGCGCCATACAGGCGCCTGTGTGTTGCCTAAGGATGCAGCGAAAGGGGCGACGAACCATGCGATGCTTTCACTGCGACAACCGCATCGCATCAATACATGGAAGCGTCGTCCACGCCGTCGCCAGGGCTGGCGGACACGGTATTCGGCAGCCGCCCATGGCGACGAATCTCCTCGGCGACGAGGTGGTCTTCGCGCACGTGCAGGCCCAGCATGTCGAACACTTCTTCAAACGAACGGTGCTCGCCGGCCAGGGCGGGATTGGCGTCGTACTGCTTGGCGGCCCGCGCGTATTCCGCCCGCAGCCGTTCCCACACCGTCTCCTGGTCCGGCTGCGCATCCAGCAGGGCGCGCAGCACGGTGACGACGGCACAGGTGGTGCCAGCCAGTGAAACGCTCTCGTCTTCGATGGATTCCATGGCGGACCTCGCATGCATCAACTTGAGTGGCAAGCATGCGCTGCTGCGGTACAAGCCCCCGTCTTCGCAGCATGAACGAGCTCATCGACAGCGCCGGTTTACGCATCGCCTGCACGCCACGCTGCCTAGCATCGCTCGCACGTCACCGATGGAAGCCCTTACTTGGACGCCAGGCACGATCCCACCCGAAGCTACGCCAACGAGATAGCAGTGCGCGACATGCGCGCCGTACTCGCCGGCAAACGGCGCGGGCCGCGCGTGCTGTTGCCGTTCGCGGGGCCGGCGATCGTGGTGTCGGTGGCGTACATGGACCCCGGCAATTTCGCCACCAATATCCAGGCCGGCGCGCGCTATGGCTACGGGCTGCTGTGGGTGGTGCTGGTGGCGAACGTCGTCGCGATGCTGTTCCAGTCGCTGTCGGCAAAACTCGGCATCGTCACCGGCAGGAACCTGGCGGAGTTGTGCCGCGACTATTTCCCTGCCCCGCTGGTCTGGCTGATGTGGGGCATCAGCGAGATCGCCGCGATGGCCACGGACCTGGCCGAATTTCTCGGCGGCGCGATCGGCGTGAGCCTGATTTTCAAATGGCCGCTATGGATCGGCATGGCGATTACTGCCGCCGCCACCTACGCGCTGCTGATGTTCGAACGCAGCGGATTTCGCAAGCTGGAACTGGCCATCGGCGCCCTGGTGGGCATGGTGGGCTTGTCCTACTTGCTGGAAATGTTCATCGCGCCGGTCGACTGGGCCAGCGCCGGGCGGCAGCTGCTGATGCCGCAGCTGCAGGATTCGCAGGCCTTCGTGCTCGCTGCCGGCATCATTGGCGCCACCGTGATGCCGCACGCGCTGTTCCTGCATTCCGGGCTCACCCAATATCGCTTTCCGTCCGCTTCGCCAACGGAGTGCAGGCAGGTGCTGCGCTATTCGCGCATCGAAGTGACGATTGCGCTCGGCATCGCCGGCTTGATCAACCTTGCCATGGTGTTGATGGCAGCCGGCACGTTTCACGCCGGTCATCCGCACGTTGCCGACATCCAGGGCGCTTACCACAGCCTCACGCCCTTGCTTGGTTCGGCCGCGGCAATCATCTTTTTGGTATCGCTGATTGCATCGGGCCTGTCCAGTTCGGCCGTCGGCACCATGGCGGGGCAACTGGTGATGCAAGGTTTCGTTGGTTTCACGATACCGCTATGGCTGCGCCGCTCGATCACCATGCTGCCCAGCGTCGTGGTGATCTATGCCGGAGTGAACGCCACGCAAGCGCTGGTATTCAGCCAGGTGGTGCTGAGCATTGCCTTGCCGGTTCCGATGCTTGCGCTGATCTGGTTCGTCTCCAGCGAACGCATCATGGGAGTACATCGCATCAGCCTCCCCACGCTGTTGGCGACGGCTGCTTCGGCGATTTTCATCCTCGCGCTCAACACGCTGCTGTTGCTCATGTATTGACAGCGGTTTGACCGCACGTCGACCCGGGCGCGTCCACATTGGCAGCCCGCCCGCAGCACCACCGACCACGGAGAACCCACGCCATGTTTGCCCATAACAAGCGGTTGCAGTATTCCGTCCACGTTTCCGAATCCAATCCAGGGCTCGCCAACCTGATGCTGGAGCAATTCGGCGGCCCGCAGGGCGAGCTTGCCGCGGCCATGCGTTATTTCACGCAGGCGCTGGCCGAGGAGGACCCCGGCCGCAAGGACATGCTGATGGACATCGCCACCGAGGAATTGAGCCACCTGGAAGTGATCGGCTCGATCGTCGCCATGCTCAACCGCGGCGCAAAAGGCGAGCTGGCCGAAGCGGTGGCCGAAACGGGAGAGCTGTATCGCTCGCTGCAAGGCGCAGGCAACGACTCGCACGTCACCCAGTTGCTCTACGGCGGCGGCCCTGCCCTGACCAATTCCGGCGGCATTCCCTGGACCGCGGCCTACGTCGATTCCATCGGCGACCCCACCTGCGACCTGCGCTCGAACATCGCCGCCGAAGCGCGCGCGAAGATCATCTACGAGCGGCTCATCAACGTCACCGACGATCCCGGCGTCAAGGAAGCGCTCGGCTTCCTGATGACGCGCGAGATCGCACATCAGCTTTCCTTCGAAAAGGCGCTGTACGCCATCGAACCCAACTTCCCACCCGGCAAGCTGCCCGGCAAGTCGGAATTCGCGCATGTGTACGTGAACACCTCGCAGGGCGAAGGCGATACGCGCGGCCCCTGGAACAGCGACGAGAATTTCAAATACATCAGCAATATCGACGATTTTGTCGCCATGGACGGCGGCGACGGCCATGCGAAGGTGAAGCTGGATTCGGAAGACCAGGCCTGCGTGAAGGCCTTCGCGAAACGCACGGCGTCGAAGCCGAACGTCAACCCGACCACCGGCGCCGACTTGGGTGGCCGTTGACGCGTAGGTTGGCGGTGAGCGCAAGCGAACCCCAACGTTGCCATCCACATGACACCGTTGGGGTTCGCTTGCGCTCGCCGCCAACCTACGTCGCGCTCCGCAAACGCAACGCATTGCTCACCACCGATACCGACGACAGACTCATCGCCAGCGCCGCCACCATCGGCGACAGCGTGATGCCGAATACCGGATACAGCACGCCCGCCGCCATCGGCACGCCCAGCGCGTTGTAGACGAAGGCAAAGAACAGGTTCTGCCGGATGTTGCGCACTGTCGCCTGCGATAGCGCGCGTGCGCGCAGGATGCCGCCAAGCTGCCCTTTCACCAGCGTGACCTGCGCGGTTTCCATCGCCACATCGGTACCGTGCCCCATCGCAATGCCGACGTCCGCGGCGGCGAGTGCGGGGGCGTCGTTGATGCCGTCGCCGGCCATCGCCACGCGCCGGCCCTGCTTGCGCAAGTCTTCGATCACGGCGGCCTTGCCGGCCGGCGATACGCCAGCGTGCACGTCGTCGATGGCCAGTTCGCGCGCCACTGCATTGGCCGTGGTGGCATGGTCACCGGTGAGCATCACGATGCGCAGGCCGGCGGCTTTCAGATCCCGCAAGGCTTGCGGCGTATCCAGCTTGACCGGGTCGCTGACGCCGAACAAGCCGGCCAGCTTGCCGTCGATCGCCAGGAACATCACGGTGGCGCCGTCATTGCGCAAAGTGTCTGCCATGGCCAGGTTTTCCGCCGCCAACGGCACGCCGAACTGCTGCATCAGCGTGGCATTGCCGAACGCCAGGCGATGCGCCACGGTGTTACCGCTGATGCCGCCGCCGGCCTGCACCTGCACATGATCGACCGCCTGCGTGCTCACGCCTTCCTCCTTGGCCGCGGCGATCATCGCCTTGCCGAGCGGATGCTCGCTTGCCTGTTCCAGGCTGGCCGCCAGGCCAAGCATCTGTTCGCGCGTATAGGCATCCAACGCCAGCACGGAAACCAGCGCAGGCTTGCCTTCGGTGAGCGTGCCGGTCTTGTCCAGCACCAGCGTATCCACCTCGCGCATGCGCTCGATGGCGGCCGCATCCTTGAACAGCAGGCCTTGCTGTGCGGCACGCCCGCTGGCCACCATGATCGAGATCGGCGTGGCCAAACCCAGCGCGCAGGGACACGCGATGATCAGCACGGACACGGCCGCGATCAACGCATGCGCCAGGCGCGGTTCCGGGCCGAACCAGGCCCAACCGATAAACGCCAGCACGGCCACCGTGACCACCGCCGGCACGAACCACGCCGCCACGCGATCGGCCACGCGCTGCAGCGGCGCCTTGCTGCGTTGCGCCTGCGCCACCTGCGCGACGATTTGCGCCAGCACCGTGGCGGCACCGACTTTTTCCACCCGCATGGTCAACGCGCCCTGCTGGTTGACCGTGCCTCCGGTCAGCGGCTCGCCCTGTGTTTTGCCCACCGGCATGGGTTCGCCGGTAAGCATGGATTCGTCGACCTGGCTGCTGCCGCTCAGCACCACGCCGTCGACGGGCACTTTTTCACCGGGACGGATGCGCAACTCATCGCCCACTTGCACGTCGTCCAGCGGCACGTCGTGCTCTTCGCCGTGCGACAGGCGCCGCGCCGTTTTCGGCACCAGCCCCAACAGCGCCTGCAAGGCTGCGCCGGTGCGGCGACGTGCGCGCCATTCCAGGAAATCGCCCAGCGTCACCAGGGTGACGATCACCGCCGCGGATTCGAAATACACGCCGACGCGGCCGTGCGCATCGCGAAAGCCCGGGGGAAATACCTGCGGCGCAAAAAACGCCAGCACGCTGTACAACCACGCCACGCCCGTGCCCAAGGCGATCAGCGTATACATGTTCGGCTGCCACGGCTTGAGCGAACGCCAGCCGCGCGCGAAGAACGGCGCACCGCCCCACAGCACGACCACGCTGGCGAGCACGGCTTCCACCCATCCGCCCGCGGCAGATGCATGCATGCCTGCGTGCGGCGGCATGGCCAGCAGGAACACGGGCAAGGTCAAGCCGACCAGCAGCCACAAGCGTCGGGACACGGCGCGCGCTTCGCCTTGGTCGTCGTGCTCCAGGCTCGGCATCATCGGCTCGAGCGCCATGCCGCATTTGGGGCAATCGCCGGGATGATCCTGCTGCACTTCCGGATGCATCGGGCAGGTGTAGATCGCGCCCGGCATGGCGGGCGCTTGCATCGGCACGGCCGCTGCGTGCGCGTAATGATCGGGCTGCGCGTCGAACTTCGCCTTGCAGCCCGCGCAGCAGAAGTAGAACGTGTTGCCGGCGTAGTCGCTGCGATGTTTGGCGTCGGCCGTCTGCACGCGCATGCCGCAGACCGGATCGCGCGCGGTGTCTTCTGCCTGGTGGCAGCACGAAGCGTGTGCGTTCATGCCTGCGGCTCCTCGTCGGCCAGTGCGCGCAGGATCGGGCAATGCTCCGGATCGCCATGGCCTGGGCAGGCCTCGATCAACTGCTGCAAGCCCGTGCGTATGCGCACGAGTTCGGCGATGCGTGCCTCGATATCCGCCAGCCGCTGCTCCGCGCGCTTGCGTACCGCCTTCACGCCGCCGCGGCGATCCGACGACAGCGCCAGCAGATCGCGGATTTCCTCCAACGTAAAGCCGAGATCCTTGGCGCGGCGGATGAAACGCAAGCGCTTGATCGCCGATTCGTTGTAGCTGCGATAGCCGGAAGCACGGCGCAGCGGCTCGGGCAGCAGCCCTTCGCGCTCGTAGTAGCGGATGGTGTCGATGGGAACGCCGGCGCGCTTGGCGACGGTACCGATGGTGAGGGAGGCGGATGAGGTGTTCATGGGCAAAGTCTAGACCCTTGATTAAGGTCTAGAGTCAAGTACCCACCCGATCCGGGGATTTGCAGCGATTTTTCACCGCAAATCCCCCGGCAACCGGCATGCCGAAAGGCCGCCCTCGCCCATCGCTTTGATGGCATGAACTCAGGAACGAATGAACTCAAGCAAGTCCTGGTTAACCTGCTCCTGATGCGTCGCGGTCAGGCCATGCGGTGCTCCGGGGTAGACCTTCAGCGTGGCGTGCTTGACGATTTTGGCGGAGAGGCGGCCTGAATCGTCGATCGGCACGATCTGGTCGTCGTCGCCGTGGATGATCAGCGTGGGCACCTCGATCTTCTTCAGGTCAGGGGTGTAGTCCACTTCAGAGAACTCCCTGATGCAGTCGTATTGGCCCTTGAGGCTGCCCATCATGCCCTGCATCCAGAAGGAATCACGCATGCCTTGCGTCGCCTTGGATTGCGCGCGATTCGCGCCAAAGAAAGGTCCGGAGAGGTCCTTGAAGAACTGGGAACGGTCTGCAAGGGTCTGCTGGCGAATGTCGTTGAACACGTCGATCGGCAGTCCACCAGGGTTGCCGGCGCTCTTGACCATGATCGGCGGCACTGCGCCGATCAGCACCAGCTTGGCTACGCGCGCATTGCCGTGACGCCCGATGTAGTGCGCCACTTCACCGCCGCCGGTGGAATGACCGACGAGCACGACGTTCTTCAGGTCCAGCTTTTCGATCAGCGTGGCGAGATCGTCCGCATAGGTATCCATGTCATTGCCGTCCCATGGCTGGCCCGAACGGCCGTGCCCGCGACGGTCGTGGGCGATGGTGCGATAGCCGTGCGAACTCAAGAAGAGCATCTGCGCATCCCATGCGTCGGCGGTCAGCGGCCAGCCGTGCGAAAACACGATGGGCTGCCCTTTCCCCCAATCCTTGTAGTAGATATGCGTTCCATCTTGGGTGGTAATCGTGGTCATATGAGAGTGTCCATGTCGGGATGAGGTGAGCGAGCTCGGATGCGGCACCGCCGGACTGCCATGACCGGCAGCCCGGCAATGCTACTGGCGACACGCGTGCGCGTTATTTCGCCGCTGCCGCTTCCTCGATCAATCGCGCGACTTCTTCCGGATGCGACACCATGACGACATGCGATGCGCCTTTGACGACAACCACGTCTTTTGCGTTGGCCCGCGTTGCCATGAAGGCCATCGCCTGCGGGGGAATGTTCCTGTCTGCACTGCCGTAGATGAACCACGAGGGGATGCGCTTCCAGGCAGCTTCGCCCGAGCCCTCGTTGAGTGCCGCTTCCGCTATCGGGCGTTGCGTTGCTGCCATCAGCGCAGCCTGCGCTGGTGGAACATCCGCCGCAAACTGCGCATGGAACTTGTCCTGGAGGATATAGAGATCCTTACCGCCGTCAGCGAGCCCGACCGGTGGTGCGAGCGCCGCGCCAAGCGTACTGCCAGGAAATTTGCCGGCCAGCCCGGAAACGGTCTCGCCCGTGTCGGGCGCAAATGCGCTGACGTACACGAGCGCCTTGACGTTCGGGTGGCCGTTGGCAGCCTCCGTGACGACATTGCCGCCATAGGAATGCCCGACCAGCACCACAGGTCCCTGCACATCGGCCACGAGGCTGGATATGTACGTACCGTCGCTCTTCACGCCGCGCAGCGGATTGGCGGCGGCAATGACAAAGTAGCCGTCCTTGCGCAGGATCGTGACCACTCCGTTCCAGCTCGATGCATCGGCGAACGCGCCATGCACCAGCACGATGGAAGGCTTGCTGGGCTTCCGCATTTGGGCAGATGCATTCGAGCCGATGAAAGCGGCTGCAGCCAGCGCCAGTCCGGCGAGTATCTTCTTCATCTTGGAATTCCTTAAGGTTGAGGCCGGATCAAGGCTGGCAAGATCCGAGCGGGTGGTGGAACAGCAGGGTTGGAGTGCGAACTCCGACATCGTCATCTCCAATGCATTGCGGTGTTGGGCTGTTATACGAACGTTGCCTACTTAAGGCGGGTTTCTTCACAACTCGTCACCATCTGCTCCCTCCCCTGCGAAGTAGGGGAGGGTTGGGGTGGGGTGAAGCAATCTCGCGACGCGTTCAAATCATGCTGCAAGCTCGAACAACCCCACCCCAGCCCTCCCCTACTTCGCAGGGGAGGGAGCGCATCATGGCAAGCGTCAAGGCATGTGCTTAAGTAAGTACCATTCGGTCTTCATCCCAACCTACGGCATGCGAACAAACAGCATTTGCGACGCCGATAGCGTTGATAAAAAGTGCCCTACGGGAAATCAGTGGAAACACTGAGCTCGCGCCATCGATCGAGTTCAGCCAGCCTCGCCTGGTCAGACTTCGCGATAGCGGCCACGGCATCACTGCCCAGCGGCAGGCGTAGTGGTGGATGCTCCATGGCTGCGACTTTGAGAATGACTTGCGCTGCACGGGCCGGATCGCCTGGCTGCCGGCCGTTGTATTCGCGCTGCATGCGGGCGACGGCGCCTACCACGTCGTCGTATTCCGGGCGTCCCTCTTCCAATACCGTCGAGGTGCCTGCGAAATCGGTGCGGAAGCCGCCCGGCTCGATGATCGTCACCTTCACGCCGACCAAGGCCATTTCCCTGGCCAGCACTTCGGTGAAACCCTCGACGCCCCACTTGGCTGCCGAGTACGGCGCCCGCCCTGGCGCGCCGATGCGGCCACCGACCGACGAAAACTGGATGATGTGGCCGCTGCCCTGTTCGCGCATGAGGGGAATCGCAGCCTTGGTGACGATAATCGTCCCGAACAGGTTCGTTTCGATCTGCCGGCGGAATTCGTCAAGCTCCGTGTCTTCTACCGAATTGACGTTGCCGTAGCCCGCATTGTTGACGACTACGTCGAGCCCGCCGAAAGCCTCCACAGCGACGCGGACGGCCGCTTGCGCCGCGGCCGGGTCGGTGACATCGAGCGCAACCGCGCGAATCGAATCGCCGTAGCGTTGCGCGAGATCGGCCAGTTGAGCGGGCTCCCGCGCAGTCGCCACAAGGCGGTGGCCTGCCTGCAGGACGGCCTCCGACAGGGCGCGGCCCATACCACGGGAACTACCGGTGATCAGCCATCGTTGTGACATAACGTTCTCCATTGCTTTTCTGGATGCAAGGTGGGCGACTAAGGAGCAAAACGCGTAAACACGACATCATGGTCTTTCACACGGGCCTGGTGGCAGGCGAAGCACGTGCGGTGCTGCGCCTCGTCAGCAGGCTTGCCGTTGACGAACCGGCCAAAACCCCAGCCACCGGTAGCCGCGTACTTCCTTGAATCCTTGACCATGACCTGGACAGTCGTGGCGGCACCGGGAATGGAAGCCGATTCAAACTCAGGCGACTGCACATGCTTCCACGCCAGCTTCACCAATACCGTTCCATCCGGAAACGGTAGCGTTCCATCGCGATAGGCATTGACTGCAATCAGATTGCCCAGCACGGCACGAAGTTCGTTCAACGGAGCAGCTTCCTGCGCCGGGGCGATCAACTGCCAATGCCGATATCCATCGGGCATGGTCACGCCATAGATCGGCGACGCCTCGCTGTTGCCGCGCGTCTCCACGGCGATAGCCGCCATCGCGAGCAAACTCGACGCGCAAACCACCGCGAAGATCGCGAGCTGGATGCGTTTCATCGGCCTGGCTCCCATCAAGTTCGCATCAAAGATGATCGGCATCGATCACGGCCTGGGTGAACGCCTCTGGCGCTTCCTGCGGCAGGTTGTGGCCGACGCCGCCTTCGATGAGGCGGTACTGGTATTTGCCTGTAAACCGCTTCGCATATGCCTCGGCCAGCGGATGCGGCGCTCCATTGGCGTCGCCCTCAAGGGCGATGGTCGGCACCGTAATGGGCGGGAATTCGGCGAGCCGCTTTTCCAGGGCCGCATACTTCGCCTCGCCCTTGGCCAGATCCAGGCGCCAGCGATAGTTGTGGATCGCGATGGCCACCTGGTCAGGGTTGTCCAGTGCTGCGGCGCTACGTGCGAAAGTGGCGTCGTCGAAGTTCCACTTGGGAGAGGCCAACTGCCAGATCAGCCGGGCAAAGTCGTGAACGTATTTGCCGTAACCGATGCGACCGCGCTCGGTGGCGAAGTAATACTGGTACCACCACTGCAATTCGGCCTTGGGCGGCAACGGAACCTTGCCCGATTCCTGGCTGCCAATGAGATAGCCGCTGACCGATACCAGCGCCTTCACGCGTTCCGGCCAGAGCGCGGCAACGATATCGGCCGAACGCGCGCCCCAATCGAAACCGCCCAGCACGGCACGCTCGATCTTGAGCGCATCCATGAAATCGACGACGTCCTTGGCCAGCGCGGCAGGTTCGGCGTTGCGCATCGTCCTGGCGGAAAGGAAATGGGTGTCGCCGTATCCTCGCGCATACGGGACCAGCACCCGGTAACCCTTTGCCGCCAGTGCCGGCGCGACCTTCTCGTAACTGTGAATGTCATAAGGCCAGCCGTGCAGAAGAATCACCACCGGACCATCGGCCGGCCCGAGTTCGGCGTAAGCCACATCAAGCACGCCAGCGTGAACATGTTTTAGCACGCCAAGCGAACTGGAAGGTTCCGCCTTGATCGCCACAGGTGCCGTTTCCTGCGGACCGGGCCGGGCATCCGCCGTGCTCCAGAACTGCGCTGTTGCACAAGCCAGGACCAGCGCACCGACCAGGCGGCGACGAGATGGATCGGCTCTTCCGTTCAATTTATTCACTTTCATGGAAAGTCTCCGTAGCAGGCATATCGCCTGAAATACTGGTTCGATGTTCAAACGAACTGGATCCGCCGTTGACGCGACCGCCAAGCAAGCAGGCCCGCCTGGATGATGAAGAACACGCCGCCGCCCGTGGCGTAGACAGACAGCACCTCAAGCGTCGGATGGTCGCTTGCGGCCTGGACGACGTAGACGATGCCGACAAGGAAAGAAAGGCCACCGGCGATCAGCATCGGCCACTGTCCTCCCAGCGCCGGGCCACGCCGCCGCAGGCCCACCACCCACTGGGCTGCGCCGGCGATGACGGCCCAGGTTCCGAACACAGCGAGTGCCGCCGCCGCGCCGCGTGCGCCCGCCACACCCATCGCGACGGCGGCGACAGTGCTCAGCACGCCGTTGAATGCGGTGATCCGCCGTTCCGATTTGCTGCGAAGCACGCGATAGTCGATCAACGAGGACACTGCGTCGATCAGGGGATAGAAGATCAACAAACCGATCGCTGCTGCGCCGAGGGTGGCATGGACGTTGGCGAAGGCCGCGGCCCATGCCACGGCGAGGAGACCGCGGCAAAGGTACAGCTTCAACAGGGAGGAGCGATCGCTGTTTGCGATGTGCGGCGTCAAGGTATGTCTGCTCAACATGCTGGTGGTCATGGTGAATCTCCGTTGCAAGGCATGGGCGTGATGTCGTCGGTGGGATGGACTGGCAACGGCCGTCAGGGGCTTGTCGGCTTGCCCACTTCCTGCGCAACGCGGCTGCGCTCCGGACGGAATGCCACGCGCAATTCCTCGGCGAACAGCTGCGGCTGCTCCCATGCCGCGAAGTGGCCGCCTTTGGGAGCCTCGTGAAAGTAGTAAAGCGATGGATAGGCCTGCGTGGCCCAGCTTTCAGGCGCACGATAGATTTCGCGCGGAAACACGGTGATTGCCACCGGCACCTTGATCTCTCGCGTTTTCTGTGTGGCCGAGCTGAAATTGTTGTTGTTGTTTTCCCAGTAGAAACGCGACGACGAGGCACCCGTGTTGGTCAACCAGTAAAGCGTGATGTCGTCGAGCATTTCATCGCGGCTGAGCACGGTTTCGGGGTGGCCGTTGCTATCGGTCCATTCGGCGATCTTTTCGTACATCCACGCGGCCATTCCGCTTGGCGAATCGGCAAGCGAGTAACCGATGGTCTGGGGCCGCGTCACCATCATCGCGCCATATGCCGCGTTCCTGCCGAAGAACGTGCTGAGTGCGTCGTACGCGCGCTTCTCCGAGGCCGACAAACCGGCCGGCGCGGGATCGCCGGCGCTGATCGATTTCATCAGCTCGGCGGGAACGGTGGCCGGCATGGTGAGATGAATGCCGAGCAGGCCCGATGGCGCCTGGCGCGCCAGGGCATCGGAGATCACCGACCCGTGATCCCCTCCTTGCGAGACGTAATGGGTATAGCCCAGCCGCTTCATCAATACGTCCCAGGCGCGTGCGACGCGGTCGGGGTTCCAGCCCAGGTCGGTTGGGCGGCTCGAAAAGCCATAGCCGGGAATCGCGGGAATCACGACGTCGAACGCGTCCTCGGCGCGGCCGCCATAGGCCACCGGATCGGTGAGCGGGCCGATGGCTTTCAGGAATTCCAGTGGCGAACCGGGCCAGCCATGCGTAAGGATCAATGGCATCGCGTTGGGTTCACGCGAGCGTACGTGGATGAATTGGACGTCCAAACCATCGATCGTGGTGATGAACTCCGGCAGCGCATTCAACTTCGCCTCCAGCCGGCGCCAGTCATAGCCGTTGCCCCAATAGCGCACCAGCTCCTGCACTTGAGCCAGCTGGATACCCTGGGATTCATCCTTGACCGTTTCTTCGTCAGGCCAGCGAGTTTGCGCAATACGCCGGCGCAGGTCGTCCAGTTGCGCCTGCGGCACGTGGACATGGAATGGTCGGATACGAGTATCGTCCTGCCTGCCTTCACTGGAAGCAGGCCGGTCAGGATTGCTTTGCGCCAGCGGCGGCGCCGCGGCAACCGGTCCCGCGGCGCTGAAGAACGCAAGCCCGCAGGCAAGCGTGATGGCGCCTGGGGCAAATCGACCGCTGCGTAGCGGGGAGAGACAAGGGGACATGGGGCGCTCCGGTGGATCGGGTTGGTCTGAACGCGTTCGTCGCTCGGTTGCAAGCGATGGATGCCGCGCAGAGTCGATAAGAACAGACGAAGGCGATGGCGGCGATTGCACGTTGGTATCGGTCGATACCTTTGGATAATGCGCAGGAAAATTGCCGCACTCATCGCGCTGGGGCAGCAGCAAACGCGTGCTGAAAACCAACACCAAAGTATGATGGGCATGCACCGATGGTTGGTGCATGCTCGACTGACGGCGATCGCCGAGTGAGGCCGGTATGAAAATGGAGCTCAGCAGCGTTGTCGATGCGCTGCCGGGGTTGGTGTGGACTGCTCTTCCCGACGGGCGCGTGGACTACGTCAATCACGCCTGGCGCGAATACACAGGCCACCACGGCGACGGCCAGCACGTACCCGGGTGGGAAGCCATCGTCCATCCCGACGATCTGGGCGACGTGCTCGGCACCTGGCGATCAGGTCCCTATTCGGGCTCTCCGTTCGAAACGGAAGCACGGCTGAGACGCTTCGATGGCACCTATCGCCGCTTTGTCTTGCGCATGCGTCCGCTCGAAGACGGTACGGGCAAGACGGTGAAATGGTGTGGCGTGGGTACCGATATTGACTCCTACACGCGAACCGATCGGCCCACGGACGTGCGTGACGTGGATCTGCGCGCGATCGTGGATAGCATCCCGGCGTTCATCGGCCTGGCCTCCCCTGCTGGCCAGGGTGAGTACTTCAATCGTTTTGCGCGGGAGTACCTGGGGGCGACGCTCGATGACCTGACGGGTTCGAAAGCGGCGGACACCGTTCATCCCGAGGATCTCCCAGCGGCCCTGGACGGCTGGAAGCGCGCGGTGGAATCCGGCGAACCCTACGATTCCGTGCATCGCGTCCGCCGCGCCGATGGCATCTATCGCTGGTTCCAGGCGCGCGGCCTGCCGCTGCGCAGCAGCAACGGCAGCATCGCCCGCTGGTTCCTCGTCGATGCCGACATCGAAGAACAGAAACGCGGAGAAGCACTGCTGGCTGGCGAGAAGCAGCTGTTGGAAATGGTTGCGCGGGGACAGCCACATGCGGACATACTCGACGCCTTCTGCCGCCTGGTGGAAACCACGGTCTCGGATTGTCGCTGCAGCGTCATGCTGCTGGATGCCGGCGGCTCGCGCATGGAACTCAGTGCGGGGCCGAGCCTTCCCTCTGACTTCGTTTCGGTCATCTCGGGCTGCACCATCGGCACTGAAATAGGCCCGTGCCCGATGGCCATCCGCCTTCGTGAACAGGTCATCGCACCGGACCTTGCCGCGGAAACGCGCTGGACTGCTACCCGTTGGCCAGCCCTGGCCATGAAGCATGGCCTGCGTGCCTGCTGGTCGACGCCGGTCATCGCCGCATCGGGCGAGGTTCTCGGCGTCTTTGCGATCTACTACGGCCAGCCCAAGGCACCCACGCCGCAAGACCTCGCACTGATTCACCAACTCACGCACATCGCGAGCATCGCGATCGAACGCATGCGGTCGCAGCAATCCATCGAGCAGGCGCTGGAAGACGTACGCGCCTCGGAAGACCGGCTGCGCAGCATCATCGATGCCGTGCCGGGATTCGTATGGAGCACGGCGCCTGATGGCAGCGTGGACTTTCTCAACCAGCGCTGGCGCGAATACACCGGCATGAGCATGGAAGAAGCACGCGGCTTCGGCTGGACGACGGCGGTTCACCCGGACGACGCGGCCGCGCTGGCCGCCTATTGGCAGGCGCTCCTCGCATCGGGCCAACCCGGCGAATACGAAGCCCGCTTGCGCCGGCACGATGACGCCTACCGCTGGTTCCTGATCCGCGCCGTGCCGCAACGGGACGCGGCCGGCCGCGTGGTGAAGTGGTACGGCGCGAACACCGACATCGAAGACCGCAAGCAGGCCGAAGCGCTGCTGGCCGGCGAGAAGAAACTGCTGGCCATGATGGCGGCAGGCACGTCGCTGGGCCCGATACTGGATGAAGTCTGCCAGCTGATCGAAACGATCATGGATGGCGCCATGTGCAGCATCGTGCTGGTCGATCCGCGCCGCTCACAGCCATTGCGCGAAGAAGGGCCGCTGCTGTTCCTGCAGGCAGGCGCGTCGCCCAACGTGCCTCCCGCACTGATGGAACGCATGCTTGCCCGCATCGCGGACGCCGATGCCGACCCGGTGGCGTGGAGCGCGCTCGCCGCGCAACCCATGCTATTGCCCGATATCGCGCAGGAAGCGCGCTGGGAAGCATGGCGTTCGGTGGCCATGTCGCATGGCATTCGAGCGAACTGGTCGATGCCCATCACCTGTGTCGACGGCATGGTGGCCGGTATTCTCTCCATTCTCTATCGCGAAGCGCGCAGCCCCGAACCCGCACACCTGGCCCTCCTCGCGCGGTTCACGCACCTGGTGCACATCGCCATCGAATGCGCGTGGTGGGAAACGGCGCTCAGGCAAAGCGAAGCGTTCCTGGCCAAGGCCCAGCGCCTCAGCCTGACCGGTACATTTTCCTGGCGCGTCAGCACCGACGAGATCACCTGGTCTGACGAAATCTATCGCATCGTCGAAGTCGACGTGGAGGAAACGCCGACGCTCGACGTGATGTATGCGCGCATCCACCCCGAGGATTTGCCATCCGTGCAGGATGTCTGGAAGCGGCAACGGATCGACGGCCGGGATTTCGAACACGAGCACCGCCTGTTGATGCCCGATGGCCGGGTAAAACATGTGCACCTCGTCGCCCATGCCACACAAAACGAGGAAGGCGGCCTGGAATACATCGCAGCGATGCAGGACATCACCCAGCGCAAACAATCCGAAGAAACCCTTGCCAAAATGCGCTCCGAACTCAACCACGTGGCTCGCGTGGCCAGTCTTGGCGCGCTGACAGCGTCCATTGCCCATGAAGTGAACCAGCCGCTTGCAGGCATCATCACCAACGCCAACACCTGCCTGCGCATGCTCGCATCGGACCCGCCCAATGTCGACGGTGCGCGCGAGACGGCCCGCCGCACCATCCGCGACGGCAATCGTGCGTCCGAGGTGATCCAGCGCCTGCGGGCAATGTTCACGAAGAAGGATCTGGCGGCGGAGTCGGTCGATCTCAACGAAGCCACGCGCGAGGTGCTAGCCATGCTGCTTGGCGAACTGCAGCTCAACAGCGTGATACTTCAAGCCGAATATGCCGAGGGTCTTCCTTCGATTCGCGGCGACCGCGTGCAACTTCAGCAAGTCGTCGTCAACCTGGTACTCAACGCCATGGACGCCATGCATGCCATCTCTGACCGCCCACGCCATCTGCATGTGAGTACGCGACTTGATGGCGACGAGCGCGTTTGCCTCGCCGTTCGCGACAATGGCGTCGGCTTCGACGTGCAGGACGCCGAGCACGTATTCCATGCTTTCTATACGACCAAGAGCTCGGGCATGGGCATCGGTCTGTCGGTGAGCCGCTCCATTCTCGAACGCCATGGCGGCGAACTGTGGGCCACTCCCAACGACGGGCCCGGTGCCTGCTTCGCTTTCGCCATTCCTGCATGCTCGGCAACCGCCGATGCCATGTCGGAGGATGGCTCGGCCCCGCCCGTTGCTTCCGTACGTTCCGGTTCTGCCAGGGAAGTGCAGTGATGGGAGAACAGTTGCTTATTTCGGTCATCGACGACGACGAGTCGGTGCGCGAATCCTTACCGGACCTGCTGAGGGAATTCGGCTTCACGGTGGCGGCCTTCAGTTCGGCGGAATCGTTCCTTGCTTCCGCGCACGTTGACGCAACGCGCTGCCTGATCCTGGATGTCGCCATGCCAGGCATGGGCGGCCCGGCACTGCAGCAGGAGCTGCAACGGAGCGGCCGCGACATTCCGGTCATCTTCATCACCGCTCACGGCGATGCCGGCGACCGCCCGCGACTGATGCGCCACGGCGCGGTCGACTGCCTGTTCAAGCCCTTCAGCGAAGCCGCCCTGCTTCGGGCTCTCAGCGCCGCATTGCCGGTCACCTGATGCCGAATCGACAGCATGAGGAAGCCATGGCATGTTGAACGCACACCTTCACCCCGCAAGCGAACCCACCCCCATGGCCATGCCTGCACCGGTACCTGTCGTATACGTGGTCGATGATGATCTCTCCGTGCGCGAGTCACTGGAGTTGATGATTCGCCATGCGGGCTGGCAACCGGTACTGCTGGAATCGGCGCAAGCTTTCCTGTCCCAACCCGAATCGCCGGCACCCAGCTGCCTGCTGCTGGATGTCCATTTGCCGGACCTGAACGGCCTGGATTTACAGGCGCGCATTGCCAGCGAGCGGCCCGGCATGCCGATCATCTTCATCACCGGCTATGGAGACGTTCCGCTTACGGTGCGGGCGATGAAGGCGGGCGCCGTCGAGGTACTGACCAAACCTTATGACAGTGACGTGCTGCTGCGTGCGATCGCCGACGCGATCGAAGCCAGCCGGACCGCACTGGGGCATGAAAGCCAGTTGCGTGCGCTGCGCACGAATTACGCTTCGCTGACGCGGCGCGAACAGGAAGTGCTTGCGATGGTGGTGATGGGCCGACTCAACAAGCAGATCGCCGCGGATCTTGGCATCAGCGAGATCACCGTGAAGGCCCATCGTGGCAAGGTGATGCGCAAGATGGGTGCGCGCTCGCTGCCTGAGCTGGTGAAGATGGCCGACTTGCTTGGCCAAAGCATGGCGTGGCCTGTTTAAGGCCGATGGCATTGAGGGTAATGGCACTAGCTTAAGCGTGTATCTCGACGCTTGTAGTGATATGCGCCCTCCCCTGCGAAGTAGGGTGAGGGTTGGGGTGGGGTGCGAGCGCAGCGAGCGGAACCAGACGCCGCCATGTGCTTCTTGCTATCCGAAATCACAGCGACATTCGGCTATACGCTAAAGCACAGGCAACCCCACCCCGGCCCTCCCCTACTGTCGCAGGGGAGGGAGCGGATCGCGGCAGCAACAAGCTTCATGGCTTAAGTTAGTGCCATTACCCTCAAGCCAAGAAACTTGTTGTTTACCATGATCCACACCAATACCTTCGTTCGATTGCCCGGCAAAGGCATCTTCGCTTCAATGGCTTTGCGTTGCGCAAAGCGAGGTCATGCCATGAACGTAGAACGTTGCCTGATGTCCACCGCTCCACCTGTTCCGGCAGCACGCGGATCAGTCCGCGACATCCTGGATGCGAACGTCCTGGCAGTGCTCAAGGCTGCCATGCGGATCGAGCCGGACATCGTCGCGATCCTGTCCTGGTACCGCAGCACACCTATCGCTGCGTTGGACGAGATGACGGCCGAGTCGTTGGTACGCAGCGGCCGTCTCGGCGATGTTCTGGCATTCCTGGGCGATATTGAGGACGAGTGCCGAGGGTGACCCAGCTCGCGCGTGCCTGCTCGACAAAGCACGGGCTCGCCGATAGCCGTCAGGTTAAGCGACGTCCTGCGTGTCCTTCCAAAGCCGCGCCAAGGCACGGCGATCCATGCTGTCGGCGCCCTCCCCTGCAATGGCCTGCCATGGCGCCAGCATGTCCAGCGCAACGGATGGCTTGCCTTCCTCAAGCGACAAGCGGGCCAAATCCATGGTGGTGCGCAACTCCCATGCACGCGCGCCCTGGCTTCGGCTCAGCGCCAGCGATTCCTGCAGCACGGCTTCGATGGACGCACCGTCCCCATCGCCGCGCGCCTTGAAGATGCCCGCCTTGACGCGCAGCAATTCGGGCAACGCGAACGCGTCGCCACTCTTGCGGCAGTGATCGATCGTGCCGTCCAGCAAACGTTCGGCGTCGTTGTAACGACCGCGGAGGATCAGGCCTTCAGCCAGTGCAAGTTCGAATGTCGTGGTAAGCAACTCGTAACGCATGCCGTGCAACCGCGCCAGGCTTTCTTCCAGCCAACCAATCGCTTCGTCCGGTTGGCCTGCCCGGATGGCGATGGCGCCACGCATGCCCAGTGATGCTGCGATGTAGGGCGCAAGCATGTTTGCTTCGGCGATTGCCGAGAAGGTTTGCAGGCTTGCCTCTGCCCTTTCCAGATCACCCAGCCAGATGTAGATACCCAGCGTCCAGACCAAGGCAATGCAATGGGTCACCGGATGATCCAGCGTGGCCGCTTCGCTCTCCACGCGTATCGCCCATTGCCGTGCTTCGTCCGGGAAATCCAGCAGCCACAGCGTACGGGCCAGCGCCAGGCAGGTGCGGTTGCGATGGTCAAAACCATAGTGGATGGTATGGCTTCGGCGCGGCGGCAGGCTGTGCTTGAGTGACTTCTCCAGTTCGCTGCGCGCCAGCACCTGGTTGCCGAGCAAGTGATGGGAAACACCTGCGAGCGAGGCCGCCACCGAAATGGCTTCCGGCTCGCCGATGGCGTCACCTACGCCCATGGCCTGTTCCGCCCAGGACAGCGACGAGGCGAAATCGCCGATGCGTTCGTAGAAGATCTGCAGACGCCCCAAAAGACGCAGCTGCGACCAGTAATCCCCGAGCGCCACGGCGATATCCATGGCGCGTAACAGTGCGGCCTCGGCGGGGCCGCTGTTGCCCCTCGTAAACATCAGCACCAGCCCGAGCGCTGCTTGCAGCTCCATTTCGGCGGGCGTGCCGAAATAACCAAGCTCAAGCAATTCGACTGCTCGCGCACACCAGGTGCGGCATTCCACCAGCAGGGAAAAATGCAGGAACAAGGGCGCGCTGGCCGCCGCGAGCGGAAGCGCCAGGCCGGGATCGCCCTGTGGGCCGAAGCTCCACTCCAACGCGCTGCGGATGTTGCCCAGCTGGCTCGCCAATCGCGCCGAGTTCTCGAATATCTCGTCGGGCGAAGAGCCCAGTCTGCCCAATAGTTCTGCGTAATAGGCCGCGTGCCGGAAGGCAACTGCATGCGCCTCATCCTGTCCGTGGGAAGCCAGGCGCTCTTTGGCATAGGCGCGCGTCATTTCAAGAAGCCGATACGAATGGACGGCTTCGGAATGGTCGATCGCCACCAAACCCTTCGCCGCCAGCTGATCCAGTACCGCCGCCGCGCTCATCTGGTCGATGTGCGTATCGGCAACGACTTGCGCGGCAGCGTCCTGCGAAAACGGCCCCACGAAGATGGCCAGGCGATCGAACACAAGGCGCTCGACGTGCGACAGCAAGCCATAGCTCCAGTCGAGCGTCGCACGCAGGGTCTGCTGTCGCGGCAGCGCCGTGCGCCGGCCGGCCCAACCCAGCGAAAAGCGTTGACCCAGCATGGCATGGGTAGCCTGGATGCCATGCGTCGCCACGCGTCCGGCAGCAAGTTCGATGGGCAACGCCATGCCATCAAGGCGGCGGCACATGTCGGCGACGAGGCGGACATCGTCGTCATTCAATATCAGTGAGGCATGGCCAGCCGATGCACGCTCTACAAAAAGCTTCACCGCAGGGAATGCCAGCAGGCCATCCACGGACCGGCCATCAATCTCCGTCGGAAAATCCAACGGGTTGAGCCAGTGCATCTGCTCGTGACGTGCCCTGAGCGGCTCCCGGCTGGTCGCCAGCACGGCCGTTGCCGGCGCGCTTTCCCGGAGGCGCTCGACCAGGCTCGACACCGCTTCGACGAGATGTTCGCAGTTGTCGATGACGAACAGGACATGGCGTGACTGCAGGTGTGCCAGGAGCACGAAAACCGGATCGTCCGCCTGCACGGGAACGCCGGCCGCGCCCGCAAGGGCCGATGGCACGAGCAAGGGATCTTCCACCTGGGCCAGATCGACGAAATACACCCGCTCGTAGTTGCTGCCCGCGAGTCGATAGGCCGCTTCAACAGCCAGGCTGGTCTTGCCGACGCCACCGGCGCCGACGATGTTGAACAAGCCCGGCATGGCAAGCCGATCGACGATCAACTGGATATCGTCATCGCGCCCGATCAGCCGCATGCGCGGCGGCAAGCCACTCACCCTGCTTGTCTTGCCTGCAACGGCAGGCAAGGAGTTGCCAGCTGCCGAGGGGCGCCGTTCGACGGGAGCCACAAACGCATAGCCCACACCCACCTGCGTACTGATGTATCGGGCGCCGCCCTCGCCGTCACCCAGCGCCCGGCGCAGGCCATTCATATGGAAGCGCAGGCTGCCTTCCTCGACGATGGCGTCGGGCCACACGCGCCGTAACAATTCCCGTTTGGAAACGACCCGGCCAGGCTGCTCCACCAGGGCGACCAGCAGGTCCAGCGCGCGTCCACCGATGTCTACCGGCACGCCGTCCCTGGTCAGCAGGCGCTTGGCGGGGATGATCTGGAATGGGCCAACGACAATGGCCATGTCGCCTGCATCGTGCAGTTCGTCGGGGGCGGACTCCACGGAAATCGCTCTCTGGATCGTCTGGCGTGGGAAGAAAACCGCGACCCCGCAGGGTTCGCAAGTTCCTGCATGATAGGCGATCCCTGGCTCTTCAAACCAGTTGAAAGTACCGATCAAACGAGGCTGATGGCGACGTCGATATTGCCGCGCGTCGCCTTTGAATAGGGGCAGTTCTGATGGGCCGCATCGATCAGCTGTTGAGCAACAGGGGGATCCAGCTCAGGCAGGCACACGGAAAGCCGGGCTTGTAGAAAGAAGCCTTGTTCGCCATGCCCCAGGTCCACCTCTGCAACGACCGACGCGTCGGCGGGAAAACCGATCTTGCGCGCATGCGCCGCCTGACGAAGTGCGCCGATGAAACACGCCGACCAGCAAGCCGCGAACAGCTGCTCGGGATTGGTGCCGGCGCCCGGCGCACCCGGCGGCGAGAGCGTGACGTCCAGGCGGCCATCCTCACTGCGGGCTACGCCGTCGCGGCCGCCCGTGGTGTGGATCTTGCCGCTGTGAAGAATTTTCCGGACCGTGATCATCGTGTTTCCGTGGAGCTCAAGCAGACGTGGGGATGCGTATGTGACGTGCGCCGCTGACCTGGCCCAAGGCAAGCTTGCGAAGAAGGTTTATGCACTCGCTATCGGCATCGCTCGCGGATGTATCCCGAGCTTTTCCGAACGCCGAAGGGCCATGCTCGCCACGCAGGTAGCTGGCTGCCCGCAGTCGCGCCAGTCCAAGCAGCCAGGCACGAAACGGTTGGCTCCGCTCATAGCTCGCACGCTGGCGGTAGACCTCAACAAGGGTCTCCATGACCAATCGATCCAGGTCGGCCCTGCGCCCTTGCAGTTGGCCCTCGAAAAACGCGAAGAGCAAGGGCGTCATCGCCTGGAACAGCAACTGAAACGACCGGCTGTCACTCGCTGCATCGGCATCCAGCCAGGCGCACAGCTTTTCATTGGACACGCGCCCTTTCGTTTCAAGCCAGGCCCCGTGATACCCATCGCACATGATTCCGTCCTCCCCGCCACAACCATCGCCGCCACCTGTTCGGCCACCCTTGTCAAGCAAAAGGCAGACAGCCCGTTGCGTTTGCTGTGGTGACTAGCCTGGAGATCGGCCAGCGGATTCGCCAGTTATTTGGTGTTAGGTCCCGTTAGCGAATGGCGCGCGGGCTGGGGCCTCATCAGCAACCGATTTCCGTGCACCGCAAAATCGATTCATTTTCCAGCCAGCTACTGCACGCGCATCCCTGTAACCTTGCCGCGCACTTCAGGGGTTACTCACACAACATGCATTCACCCGATAACGAATCGCACAGCCGCGCCTCGGTTCCACTGGCGCCCTCGCTCGATCCCACGCTTGCCGCCGCACACATGCCGCGCCAGTTCCGGCCGCTGGATGGGCGGGTGCTGTGGATCGGTTTTGTGGCCATGCTGCTGGGCGGGGTCGTGGCGATCGTCGCCAAGGTCCTGACGGCGCTGATCGGCCTGATCACCAACCTCGCCTTCTACGGACGCTGGAGCGACGACTTCAGCAGCCCGGCTGGCAATCACCTGGGGTTGTGGGTGATCGCGGTGCCGGCCATCGGCGGCCTGATCGTCGGCGTGATGGCGCGCTGGGGCTCGCGTGCGATTCGCGGCCACGGCATTCCCGAGGCGATGGAGCAGGTGCTGCTCAACGAAAGCCGTATCCCGCCGCGCATCACCTGGCTGAAACCGGTGTCCTCGGCGATCGCCATCGGCACCGGCGGACCGTTCGGCGCGGAAGGTCCGATCATCGCCACCGGCGGCGCGCTGGGCTCGCTGATTGCGCAGCTGATGCACGTCACTGCCGACGAGCGCAAGACGCTGCTCGCGGCCGGTGCCGCCGCGGGTATGGCGGCGGTGTTCTCGGCGCCGATTTCAGCGGTGCTGCTGGCGATCGAACTGCTGCTGTTCGAACGCCGCGCACGCTCGCTGATTCCGGTGGCGCTGGCCGCCACCATCGGCACCGGCGTGCGCTACGTGCTCGAAGGCAATGCGCCGATGTTCTCGATGCCGGTGGTGGCCACGCCTACCCTGCCCGCCATGGCGGCATACATGGTGCTGGGCGTGCTGGTGGGCATCGTCAGCGTGTGGATCACCAAGCTTACCTACGCCATCGAAGACCGTTTCGAGAAACTGCCGATCCACTGGATGTGGTGGCCGACGCTGGGCGGCATTGTGGTGGGCGTGGTCGGTTACTACATGCCGCTTACGCTGGGCGTGGGCTACACCAATATTTCCGCGGTGCTGAGCGGCAGCATCGGCCTTGGCGCGATGCTCGCGCTGTGCCTGCTGAAACTGCTGTCGTGGTCGGTGGCGCTGGGCAGCGGCACATCGGGCGGTACGCTGGCGCCGCTGTTCACCATCGGCGGCGCCATGGGCGGCGTGTTCGGCATGCTGCTGGCCAAGGTGGCGCCGTGGCTGCAGGTCGATCCGCATCTGGCGGCCCTGGTGTGCATGGCCGCGATCTTCGCCGGCGCATCGCGCGCGTTTCTTACTTCGGTGGTGTTCGCCTTCGAGACCACGCAGCAGCCGCACGGCCTGCTGCCCTTGCTCGGCGCCTGCGCGGCGGCGTACCTGGTTTCCGGCTTGCTGATGCGCAACACCATCATGACCGAGAAGATCGTGCGCCGCGGCGTGCGCGTACCTTCCGACTATGCGGCCGACTACCTGGACCAGATCTATGTGCGCGACGCCTGCAGCCGCGACGTGGTGAACCTGGCGGCCGGACAGACGATTGCGGACGTACGCCAGTGGCTGGCCTCGCAAGGTGCCAGCACCAAGCACCAGGGTTTCCCCGTGCTCGATGCGCAGGGCCAGGTGATGGGCGTGATTACGCGGCGCCAGCTTTACGACGCCAGCGTCGACATCCACACCTCCGTGCAATCCTTGATCAAGGTGCCGCCGATCGTGGTGCGCGAAGACCACACCCTGCGCGAAGCCGCCGATCACATGGTGGAACGCGAAGTGGGCCGCCTGGTGGTGGTGAGCAAGGAGCAACCGCACCGGATGGTGGGCATCATCACGCGCGGCGATTTGCTGGCGGCGCATGCACAACGGTTGCGCGAGGCGCGGCATGCGTCGCGGCATTTGGATCTGGGCATGAAGCCGGCCGCAAGATAATCGGCCTTGCGGGGGATGCGTAGGCTGGGATGCAATCCCAGCTTACGTCACACCAAGGCATCGTCCGCTGCGACGAAGCCGCCGGTCTGCCGCTGCCACAGGCGCGCATACAAGCCGCCGTGCGTAATCAGCTCCGCATGCGTGCCGGTTTCCACCACCTTGCCCTTGTCCATCACCACCAGGCGATCCATGCGCGCGATGGTGGAAAGACGGTGCGCGATGGCGATGACGGTCTTGCCTTCCATCAGCAGTTCCAGGCTTTCCTGGATGGCGGCTTCCACTTCCGAATCCAGCGCGGAGGTTGCTTCGTCCAGCACCAGGATCGGCGCATCCTTCAGCAGCACGCGCGCGATCGCCACGCGCTGGCGCTGGCCGCCGGAAAGCTTGACGCCGCGTTCGCCGACCAGCGCTTCCAGCCCCAGCCGGCCTTCGCCATCCACCAGGGTGGGAATGAACTCGTCGGCGCGGGCCTTGCGGATCGCATCGTTGAGCTGCGCCTCGGTGGCGTCCGGGCGGCCGTAGAGCAGGTTGTCGCGCACGGAGCGGTGCAGCAGCGAGGTGTCCTGCGTCACCACGCCGATCTGCGAACGCAGGCTTTCCTGCGTCACCTGCGAGATATCGGTGCCGTCGATGCGGATGTGGCCGCCTTCCAGGTCGTACAGGCGCAGCAGTACGTTGACCAGGGTGGATTTGCCCGCGCCGGAGGGGCCGACCAGGCCGATTTTTTCGCCGGGACGCACCACCAGGTTGAGGCCGGAAATCACGCCGCCCTTCTTGCCGTAGTGGAAGTGGATGTCCTCGAAGCGCACTTCGCCGGCCACCACTTCCAGCGGCATGGCGCCTTCCTTGTCCTGCACGGCGCGCGGCTGCGCGATGCTGGTGATGCCGTCCTGCACGGTGCCGATGTTTTCGAAGATGCCGTTCACCACCCACATGATCCAGCCGGACATGTTGTTGATGCGGATCACCAGGCCGGTCGACAGCGCAATCGCGCCCACCGTCACCCTGCCCTGGCTCCACAGCCACACCGCCAGCGCCGAGGTGCCCACGATGAGGAAACCGTTGAGCGCGGTGATGGAGATGTCCATGCCGGTGGTGAGGCGCGTCATGCTGCGCAGCTTGCCGGTCTGCTCGGCCATCGCCTCGGCCACGTACGCCTCTTCGCGCCGCGTGTGCGCGAACAGCTTGAGCGTGAGGACGTTGCTGTAGCCGTCGACGATGCGGCCCATCAGTTTCGAACGCGCCTCGGAGGCTGCCCAGGAACGCTTGCGCGTGCGCGGAATGAAGATGTACAGCGTGGCCACGTAGCCGACCAGCCACACCACCAGCGGCGCGGCCAGCCACCAGTCGGCATGCGCGAACATCACCACCGCGCTGCCGTAGTAGATCGCCACGTACCAGATCGCATCCACGATCTGCACCGCCGACTCGCGCAGCGAGGCGCCCGTCTGCATGATGCGGTTGGCGATGCGGCCGGCGTAGTCGTTCTGGAAGAAGCCCAGGCTCTGGCGGATCACGTAGCGGTGGTTCTGCCAGCGAATGCGGTTGGTGAGGCTGGGCACGATCGCCTGGTTCACCAGCATGTCGTGCGCGCCGATGAAGATCGGGCGCAGCGCCAGCGCAACAAAGGCCATCCACGCCAGCTCGCGCCCGTGGACCGCGAAAAAGTCCTTGCCCGGCACGCCCTTGGCCATGTCGACGATGCGGCCGACGAAACCGAACAGCGACACTTCCACGATCGCCACGCCGAAACCCACCAGGATCGCCGCGACGAACACGGGCCACACCTGGCGCAGGTAGAATACGTAGAAGCGCCCGACGGACTGGGGCGGCATCGTGTCCACCGGGTCCTTGAAGGCGTCGATGAAGGATTCGAACCAGCGGAAGATCATGGCGCGGAGTCCATTTGGCGGGCCAATGAGATGGGGGTCGAAGCGCGCACTATACAGGGGCGATCCGATGGCGCTAGCGATACGGGAACCAGCCTGAATGCTAACCCTGCGTGAAGCCCGCATGCATGAAGTAACAATTGACCGTCGGCGACGCCATTCGGATGATGCCCGCCATGCCACATTCCCTTCGTAAGCTCATCGCCCCAGCCCTGCTGGCCAGTTTGCTGCTGTGGGTCGCGCATCCGGCCTTCGCGCAGAACACGCCGGACGTCTCCAGCCCCCCTGCTGCTGCCCCCACCCAAGATCCGGCGCAGACACTGGCCGCGCTCAGCAAGCAGTTGGACGACATCAAGACCGCCTTCAACAGCAAGGACGGCAACGCCTCGTTGAACGACTTGCGCAATCAGGCCGGCGAGATCCAGCAGCAAGCCGATCAACTGGTGCAAACCCTCACGCCCGAGCTGGAAAGCCTGCAGACGCGGCTGACCGTGCTCGGCCCCGCGCCTGCCGCCGGCGCGCCGCCGGAAACGCCCGCGGTGAGCCAGCAGCGCCGTCAGCTGGAGCGCAGCAAATCCAGGCTGGATGGGCAGATCAAGCAGGCGCAACTGTTGAGCCAGGACGCGGTGAAATTCGCCTCGCAAGTGGTCGAGGCGCACAACGCGCAATTCCAGGCGCAGCTCGGCTCGCGTACCAATTCGCCCTTGGGCATCGCCTTCTGGCGCGACCTGAAAAAGACGTTTCCGGATGACATCGCGCGCATCGGGCGCGCCAAGGACCTGCTGCTCGAAAATGCCGGCGTTGCCTGGCAGCCCGACAACCGCCAACCGTTGCTGCTGTGCCTGGTCGGCGCCTTGCTGCTGATCGTGCCCGGCCGCTGGCTGGCCGAACGCCTGGCGCTGGCGATCGCCAGCCGCTACTTGCCCGAGGGGCATCTGCGGCGCAGCGCGATGACGACTGTCTTCACGCTGACGGTAACCTTGTCGATCGGCTTGGCCGCATGGCTGGCGTACCTCGGCTTCAACTGGAACGACACGCTCGACGACGAAGTGCAGGGCTTTGCGCAAGCCATCGTGCGCGCGGTGTTCTTCGCCGCCTTCGTGGCCGGACTGGGGCGCGCGCTGCTTTCGGTGCAGCGCCCTTCCTGGCGCCTGCCGCCGCTGACCAAGTTCACCGCCCGCAGCCTGCGCTGGTTTCCGTGGCTGCTGGGCGGCGCGTTCCTGTTGCTGGGCTTGCTGGGGCGCCTGAACACGCTGGCCGGGGCCAGTTTGCCGGCCACCGTGTGCACACGTGCCTTCCTCGCCTTGCTGATCACCGGCCTGGCCGGCGTCGCGCTGACGCACGCCAAGCGCGCGCGCACCCTGCAGCGGCAGCAAGGCGAAAAGCCGCCCCAGCATGCCCTATGGGTCGGCGCGCTGTTCGGGCTGGCCATGCTTGGCGTGGTGGTGGCGTGGCTGGCCGTGCTGACCGGCTTCGTGGCGCTGGGTTTCTTCCTGTCGTGGCAGATGCTGTGGATCGGCATGATCGTGGCATCGCTGTACGTGCTGTCGCATTTGCAGCGCGACCTGTTCTACACGCTGCTCAATCCGCACGGACGCAGCGGCCAGCGCCTGCAGTCCACCTTCAGCATCCAGGTGCATACGCTGGAGCAGGCATCGACGGTGCTCTCCGCCGCCGCCCAGATCCTGTTGCTGCTGATGGCGGTGGGCACCTTGCTGGTGCCGTTCGGCGGCGGTCCGCAGGACATCTTTGCGCACATCGGCAACGTGTTCTCCAGCCTCAAGGTGGGCCAGCTCACCATCAAGCCGGGGGCGATCTTCAATGCCTTGCTGGTATTCGCGCTGGGCATGGTGGCGGTGCGCATCGTGCGCAGGTGGCTGGCCGAGCAACTGCTGCCCAAGACCACGCTCGACGTCGGCATGCAGAACTCCCTCGTTACGCTGATCAATTACGTAGCGGTGGTAATCGTGGTGGCGCTGGCGCTGCGCACCGCCGACGTCAGCCTGGAAAGCCTCACGTGGATCGCCAGCGCGTTATCGGTGGGCATCGGCTTCGGCTTGCAGGCGATCGTGTCGAATTTCATTTCCGGCCTGATCCTGCTTGCCGAACGCCCGGTGAAAGTGGGTGACTGGGTGAGCATGCCCGGCGTGGAAGGCGATATCCGCCGCATCAACGTGCGCGCCACCGAAATCCAGTTGAGCGACCGCTCCACCATGATCGTGCCCAACTCGCAGTTCATCACGCAGAACCTGCGCAACGTCACGCATGGCAACGCATTGGGCCGCGTGAAGCTGAGCCTGCCGATGCCGCTGGATACCGATGCGGCAAAAGTGCGCGAGATCATGCTTGAAGCACTGCATGCAAACGAATCCACCATGGACACGCCGTCGCCGTCGGTCACGCTGGACGATGTCACCACCACGGCGATGACCTTCAGCGGCGTGGCCTACGTGCACAGCCCGCGCGAGGCGTCCGCGGTGAAGAGCGCCTTGCTGTTCGACATCCTTGCCCGCCTGGCGAAAGCGCAGCTGCCGTTGTCAACGCCGCAGAGCATGATCGTGCGGAATCTGGGGCCGCTGGGAGAGGACAGTCCCGCGGCGCCGATGTAGGCTCAGATGCCATTCGTAGCGAAGCTGGTCAATCCAGCCTAAATACGCTGCGCGAAGCACACAAAACCCTTTTATATTGTGTGCCGAGCACGTCATTCTTCACTGGATTCCGGCGTTCGCCGGAATGACGAGCATTTGATTCCCCGCAAGCAGCAGAAACAGCCCCTACCAGCCTACTCAGCTAATCAGGGCGGGTCGTCATCCCGACGACAAACATCGCAGTACCCTATCGCCGTCCGCCCCAAAGAGATCGCTCCCATGGGCCTCCTGCGCATCGTCCCCGCCCCGCCGCTCGCGGCCATCATCGAGGCCATTTGGGATTGGGACATGCCTGCCGATGCGTTCCGCTACGAAAGCATCCTGCCCGGTCCGGGCGCCGGGCTGATCATCAACCTGCTCGAAGACGAAACCCGCATCTACCAGGACGATGCACAACGCCATTGCACGCGCGCTTCGGGCAGCGTCATCGGTGGGCCTTACCGGCATAGCTGGATCATCGACAGCGCCGAGCAGGTGCGCGTGATGGGCGTGAATTTCCGGCCCGGCGGCGTGCATGCATTGCTTGGCATCGGCACCGAAGAACTTGGCCTGCGGGATATCGATCTTGAGGATCTGTTCGGCACCGGCGCGCGCCGCCTGCGCCAGCGCCTGCTGGAAACCGCCTGCCCTATACAGCGGCTTGCACAGCTGGAGCAATGGTTGCACACGCTGTGCATGCGCTATCGCGACGCGCACGCGGCCATCGACTGGCTGTGCAAAGCCTTCGGTTTCGAAAGACATGCCGTCTACGAGAACGAACAGGGGCGCGTGATGCACGCCCAGCTGGTGCACGGCAACGGCATGCTGATGTTGAGCGATGCCAGGCCGGAAGGCGTCGGCCAATACATGGCGCAGCCCGATGAGATCGGTGGCCGCGAAACGCAATGCGTGTACGTGGTGGTGAGCGACTGCAAGGCGCATTACGAGCGCGCGAAGGCGGCAGGTGCCGAGATCATCGAAGAATATGCAGAGAAGGATTATGGCGGTGCGGGTTATGCCTGCCGCGATCCACAGGGGCATCTGTGGTGGTTCGGCAGTTATGACCCGTGGCAGCCGGCGTAACTGTGCTGCCATGTAGACCTGATGCTCCGAACCTGGGCGTCGCGCGGGAAGCTGGCGTAGGCTCCGTCTTACGTTCAATGGCGCTAACTCAAGCCTCATTGCTTCATGGCTTGCCGCGATTTGCCCCCTCCCCTGCGACAGTAGGGGAGGGCTGGGGTGGGGTTGCTTGTGCTTTAGCGTGCAGCCGAATGTCGCTATGGCCTCTCATAACAAGAAGCCATGTGTCAACGTCAGGCTCTTGCCGCTCGCTACGCTCGCACCCCGCCCCAACCCTCCCCTACTTCGCAGGGAGGGAGCACATCACTACAAGCGTCGAGATACACGCTTAAGTTAGTGCCATTGGTCTTAGGTTCGGAACCTACGATTCAACCCTCTCCTACGTCGCGTAGGAGAGGGCGCGAATCACGGCGAGCAACGAAGCACTCGCCTCAGGAACACTTCTCGTTCTTTGCCGCGTGATAGCCGGCGGCCTGTGCATCCGCCGCGCTCATGTACTTGCCTTGCTTGGTCTTGCCGTACCACTTGCTGCCTTCGCAGTGATAGGTCTTGGTCTTGGAACCGGTGTTCACCCACACCTGGCCAGCGCCGCCGCCGGCTGCCGGTGTGGCGGCGGGCTCCGGTTTGGCCATCGGCTTGGAAGCAGCGGCTGGCGCGGCGGCAGGCGCCGCGGCCGGCGTGCTGGAAGCAGCCGTGTTGCCGGCCGACTTGTCGATGCCCTTGTGGCCGTGGCAGGCGCCCTTGGTGGTGCTTACCGTCTGCGTGGTGCCGTCTTTGCAATGCACCGTCATGCTGCCCGCGGCGGCGGGTGCTTCTTGTGCGAAAACCGGTGCCGCCATCAGCGCGGCGGCGAGTACTGCGATCAGACCGAACGATTTCATGTGATTCCCTCCAGCTTTGACTTGCTAACAGGAAGCGCCGTCCATGATGAACGGGGTTCCCCTATGTGCCGCTCCATGCGAAGACGACACCCCAAAGCGCCAGTCACCTACAGCGCTTGCGGCGGCAACTATGCCTGAAAACAAGTCAGCCGACATGACAGCCGACACCCGCTACCGGCCCTGGTTTACCTTCAGTTTTGGCTCGGCCGCGGGCCTGGCCACCGCGTACATGGCCCAGCTGATGTCCTTGTACAAGCCGTAGCGATCGTCGCCCACCTTGTACAGATCGAAGTGCGTGCGGTCCGGAATGAAACGGAAGTCGCTATGCGCACCGAGGCCATCCAGCACCGCCTTCAAGCGATGCGCCGCGCCATCCAGGTAGAACGTGTCGGCCGTCCCAACGTACAGATGGATCTTGCCGTCCAGATCGGGCTTCAACGCCGGCCAGTTGCTCTGCAGGCGATAGGCAATGTCGTAGTGATCGTGCCAATAGGCCACCACCTGCGGATCCACGTCGCCGGTGTCGCGGTTGAACATCTGCTCCGGCCGGCCATCCTTGCCGCGCGGTGAGAACACCCATTCGAACGAGGCCAGCTGTCCGCCGTACGGCCCCAGCACGCGTTCCATCTTGGCGAACTGCTCGAAGGTACCCAGCACCTTGCCTTTGTCGCGCACCAGCGGCCACGGCGTGCCATCGGGCTTGTGATAGACGTTGGCGTGCGGCGCGTACAGGTCCGGACCGGTGAAGTCGTGGAAGTCGCTGGGGTCCGGCGAGGTGGACCAGGTGCCGCCGAAGATTTTCGGATAGCGCGTCTGCAACCACAGCGTGGCCCAGCCGCCCGAAGAATGACCGTTGAGGAAGCGGCCGTTGACGTCGGCGTCCATGCGGTACTTCGATTCCAGATAGGGAATCAGCTCGGTGGTCAGCGCCTGCCCCCATGGCCCGTTGTTTACCGAATCGGCGAACTCGTGCGTGCCGGTGGCGCTGGATTCGTCCAGGAACACCCAGATCATCGGCGGCATCTGGCCGCTGCTCATGCCCGCTTCGACATACGCCATCGGCCGTAGCAGGCGATCCTTGTTGCCGGTAAAGCCATGCGTGAAATACACGGTGGGGTAACGCTTGCCGGAAGCCGGGTCGTACCCCGGCGGCAGCACCACGTAGCCGTACATGTGGATGTCGCGGCCCCAATACTGCGACAGCGCGGGGCTTACGAAATCGATCGGCTGCGCTTGCTCATGCACCACCTTCGCCGCTTCGCGCAAGTTGGCGGGCGCGGAGTCCGGCACGGCCCACGGGTCCTGCGCCGGCACGGTGGCATCCAGCGTGATGGTGGGGATATCGGTGGCCGGCAGGTGCACGGTCTGCACGGCGCTGATCAAATCACCGGCATCGCGCCCCAGGTAGTTGTAGTTGTGATGCACATCCAGCACCGCCTGCACCACATAATCGCCGGCCGGAAGCTTGGACCATGCATCGGGAAAAGCGCGCATGTCGGCGTCGATGTCGATCGTCTGGCCGGGCGCGAGCCGATCGACTTCCTGCGCGGCGATGGCCACGTCCGTGGGATGGAACGGATTGGCGTCCACTTCCGTCACCTTGCCGTCCTTGGCATCGGCCTTGGCGGCATTGGCCTCTTGTGCGAACAACAGCAAGCGCCCCGAGACAGGCTGCGTTTCCTGGCTGGCAAGCTGGACATGGAAGAAGCGATGCACCGATGCAACCGGTGCGGCAGGCTGCGAGCAGGCCGCCAGCAGGCCAAGGCTCAGCAGTGCAACCAGAACAAATGGACGTGAACGCATCAATGTCTCCGTTGGTCATGCGTAGCTGGGATGCAAGGTAGGCCGGGATTAAATCCCAGCACCGCCATGCACATCGAAGCTGGGATTTCATCCCGGCCTACGTTTTTCCGCGAGATCGCTAATCCGCCTGCGCCGGCGTCAAGCGCAAATCCTGAAAATCGAAACTGAAATCCGTCAGCGGCGAAATCGGCGCCATGCGTACTTCGCGCACGTGGCCGTCCACATCCAGCGCAAAGTTCACGAAGGCGTCCGCGTTCAAGGCGCGATCGTCCCAGCGCACGATAAAGCTGTCGTGCTGCCATGGCGTCATCGTTCCAACCAATTGCGCGGTCTTGCTGAAACGCAGGCGCAGCTTGCCGCCCTCCTTGCTGATGATGACGTCGCCGTACCAGGGATCGCGATAGGTGCCGGCATAGTTCGCCAGCGGCAGCGAGGGCTTGCTCTTCGCATCGCGCGCCGCTTCGTGCTTCTTCCAGCTTTCGTCCGCGTCACCTTGCGCATGCTTCACTGCCTTGTCGTACACCGCCACCCAATCGGTCTTGTGCGCGGGGTTGAGATAGGCATCCAGCACGCGATAGGTAATGGCATTGAACGCGGCGCCCGATTCCTGGTTGGTCAGCACCACCACGCCCAGCTTCAAGCCCGGCACCAGGGTGACGCGCGACACCATGCCCGGCCAGCCGCCGGTATGCCATACCAGTTTCTGGCCGTGGTAATCGCTCAGGAACCAGCCTTCGCCGTAGCCGGAGAAATTCGGCATCAGCGGCTTCAATTCGGGGATCGGCGGATCCTTCACCGGAATCGGCGTGAGCATCGTCCACATCTGGTTCTGGCTGTCCTGCGAGAACAGGCGGCGCGGCCTGCCTTCGCCATCCGCACCGGGCAGCTCGCCGCCGTTGAGCTGCACGTTCATCCATTTCGCCATGTCGTGCACGCTGGCGTAGATGCCGCCGGCGCCCGGGTTGTTGGTCCATGCCATCGGCGGCACTGGCTTCAGGTCCTTGAAGTTGTACAGCGCGTGGCCGGTGGCGACATCCATGCCGGGCTTCAAGTACGTCATGTCGACCAGCGACTCGTCCATGCCCACGGGTTTGAAGATGTGTTCGCGAATGAAATCGGCATAGCGCTCCCCGGAGACGTTTTCGATCACCAGCGTAGCCACGGCGAACAGGATGTTGTCGTAGGCGTAGTGGCTGCGGAAACCGTTGGCGATCGGGACCTTCGCCAGGTGCTCCACCACTTCCTTGGTGGTGTAGCTGGTCGGCGGCCAGTACAGCAGGTCGCCCGCGCCCAGGCTCAAGCCGCTGCGATGCGCCAGCAGGTCGCGCACGCGCATGTCGTGCGTCACATACGGGTCGGACATCTGGAACCACGGCAGGTAATCGGTGACCCGGCCGTCCATGTCCAGCTTCTTCTGCTCGGCCAGCATCTGCAGCGAGGCGGCCGTAAACGCCTTGGTGTTGGAGGCGATGGCGAATAGCGTATGCGCATCCACCTTGTCCGGCTTGCCGATCTCCCGCAGGCCGTAGCCTTGTTCCAGCACCACCTTGCCGTCCTTGACGATCGCCACCGCGATGCCGGGCACGTTGAAGGTTTTGCGTGCGTCGTCCACATAGGCGCCGAAGTCCTGCAGCATCGGCGCAGGCGCAGGTGCTGCGCTATCGGCTGTCCTTGCTGGCGGCGCTTCGTCAGGCCACGCCGGCGTGGCGGAGGCGAACGCCAGCAACATGCAGCCGGCGATCACGCGCAAGGACAAGGATGGAAGGGACATGGCGGCTCCGCGGCGAATAAAGCCGCAGTCTAGCCGGTGCACCGGAGATCAGGGTTGGCATGTACAACCCTCTCCGGAAACCGTCACCCCGGCGAAGGCCGGGGCCCAGTGGCTTTGGCTTTGGGTGTGTATCGGGATCAGATGAAAAATCGCTGGACCCCGGCATGCGCCGGGGTGACGAATCAGAAAGCACCCGACGTCACCGTGCGTGATGCGCATCCAGCCACGGCCCCAACGACACGTACCAGATGTTGTCGCTGCCGTTGTCCCAGCTCTGCATGCGCGCCAGCGCCGCCTTGGCGCGTTCCTGCGTAAGCGGAAAGCTCAGCTCCGTGCGCCGGTCGCTGGTGTAGTAAAGCGTGCGCCGGTCCGGCCCTATATGCGCGCCCCATTGGCTCCACTTGCCCGGCTTGCCATTGATGGTTTCGCCCAGGTCGATCGGCTTGCTCCAATGATCGCCTTCGCGAAAGGCGATATAGAAATCGCCCATGGCACCCGCCTTGGCATCCTCGCTGAGGTTGAAGACCATGAACGATTGATCGGGCGCGATCGCCGGATCATGGGTGGATGCCGACGGATCACCCACGTTCACCCGTGCAGCGGGCTGATAAACGCCCTGCGCGTACGCCGAGCGGTAGATATGGAACACGCCCTGCTCATCCGGATGGATGAAATACAGGCTGCCATCCGCAGCGATGCTCGGCGCATAGGTGCGATCGCTGGCATTGACGGCGTCGGGCAGATGCACCGGCGCGCCCCAGCCGTCACCCTTGCGATCCACGCGCCACAGATGACCGCCGCGCCCCGGAAAAACCTTGCCATGCACGGTCGCCGCCAACGCATCGGCACCCGGCTTCACCGGCCGGTCGGATACGAACACGAGATACGAACCATCCGGCGACATGGTCGGATCGTGATCGAGCCATTGCCCGGAGAACGGCGCGATCACCGGCTTGGACCAGGCACCATGTTCGCGATGCGACACCAGGATCATGGAACCGACATCGAAATACATGGTGTCGCCATCCGGCGTAAACGCCGGACACGCTTCGCCGGCCGGCCCCGAAATCACGCCGGGCGCAAGCACCTGGGGTTGCGCAGCCGGAACATCTGCGGCAAACGACGAAGACACTGCACCGAACAAACCGACTGCGATCATCCAGCTCAAAGGCGTGCGGATCATGGCCGTGTTTTTCCTTGGAATGGGTAGGCGCTATATAGGGCCAGGCACAAGCCGCCGCATGTCCTTAAAGTCATTGCGCCGAACAGGCAAGCCGCCGCGCGACGCACTACACTGCGCGGATCGCCAACAAGGAGCCCGTGGTGTCTCTGTCTCGCTTCATCCCCCTGGTGCTGCTCGCTGCGCTGATCGCTGCGATCGTCTTCTGGAACCGGCATCCGGCACCGCCGGCCAGCATGGAATCGCACGGCAACGTCACGCTTCCGGCCGTGGGCCACGACAACTGCCCTGCCGCACACAGCAACCTGCCAGCCTTCATGCCGCCGGAAGCCTGCGTGACGCTCACGGCCATTCTGCAAGGCGGTCCGTTTCCGTATGCACAGGACGGCGTGGTGTTCGGTAACTACGAAGGCCTGCTGCCGCAGCAGCCGCGCGGCTATTACCACGAATACACCGTCGCCACGCCGGGCGCGCGCGACCGCGGCGCACGGCGCATCATTACCGGCGGCACGCCACCGTCGGTGTTCTATTACACCGACGATCACTACCGCAGCTTCAAGCCGTTCCAGGTGAACCGATGAGCGCAGAAGGCGCCCTGGACCTTACGCAGGCGAACGACGGCGGCGTGTATTTCGTCGACGCGGCCGACTTCGATGCGCTGGTTGCCGCGGCCGAGCAAGGTCAGCTTTACGTATGCCGCACCGACCTCGCCGGCTGCCACGACAAGGGCGAACTGCTGCGCCGCCTGGCCGCCGTGCTCAACGTACCCAACGGCTTCGGCCAGAACTGGGATGCGCTGCTGGATACGCTGCGCGACCTGGAATGGCTGCATGGCGCAGGCCATGTGTTGCTGCTGGACCACGCCAGCGATCTGCGCGCGACCGTGCCGAAGGATTTCGATACCCTGCTGGCGATCCTGCACGAGTCGGCCCGCTTCGCCATCGACCAGCATCGCCCGTTCTTTGCGTTTCTCAGCCTGCCCGAACATCCCATGGCCTTGCCCTCGCACCGATGACCCAGCGCATTGCATTCGAACTCGACCGCGAATACGTGGAACTCAACCAATTGCTCAAGCTGACTGGCCTATGCGACAGCGGCGGCCAAGGCAAGCAGATCGTCGCCAGCGGCGCGGTGTATGTCGATGGGCAGCAGGAACTGCGCAAGACCTGCAAGATCCACGCGGGGCAGATCGTGCAGCTCGACGATGTCGAGATCCACGTGGTGGCGATGTAGGCCGGGCTGAAATCCCAGCCCGAACGACAGCGGCACGGTGTAACCGCGTGACAGGTGCAGGCGAATAGCAAGCAGGTCCCCACGGAGCCACGCCATGCAAGCCCGTCGTTTCGCCGCCCTTTTCGCCCTGCTCGGCCTGACCGCCTGCGCCGCCTCGGCCACCAACGCGCCCTTCCCCAACCCTGCTTACGACGAACCCAAGACCACCACGCACGGCACCGAAACCGCGGTGCTTGCGGGCGGCTGCTTCTGGGGCATGCAATCGGTGTTCGAGCACGTGCGCGGCGTGCGGCAAGTATGGGCCGGCTACAGCGGCGGCAATGCCAGCACCGCCGAGTACGACACGGTCAGCGAGGGCAATACCGGCCATGCCGAATCGGTGAAGATCGCCTTCGATCCGGCCGTGCTCAGCTACGGGCAATTGCTGAAGATCTATTTCGCCATCGCGCACGATCCCACCACGCTCAACCGCCAGGGACCGGATGCCGGCACGCAATACCGTTCGGAAATCTTCTACGCCAATCCGGAACAGAAAAAGATCGCCGACGCCTATATCGCACAGATCGATGCCGCCAAGGTATTTGAGGACCGTATCGTGACGCAGGTGCAGCCGTTGACGGGTTTCTATCCCGCCGAGGATTACCATCAGGATTACGCGCGCAAGCACCCCAATAACCCGTACATCGTGATCAACGATGCGCCGAAGGTGGCGCACCTGAAGCAGGCGTTTCCGGGGATGTATCAGGATGAGCAGATGGTGGTGGATGTGAGGCTTTGAAGAGCCGTCAATCGGGAATCGTGAATCGTTAAAAAGCGCTCCAGTGCTCCGAACTTAAGTTCAATGGCACTAACTTGAGCGTGTACCTCGACGCATGCAGTGATGTGCCCCTCCCCTACTCCGCAGGGGAGGGAGCACATCGCGGCGAGTATCAAGTTGCACCGGCTGTCACGCTATTAGACGAGTAACAGGCAATTTATAGAAGTGCCCTTAAGCGTCATTGCTCCATGGCCTGCCGCGATTTGCTCCCTCCCCTGCGACAGTAGGGGAGGGCTGGGGTGGGGTTGCTGGGGCTTTAGCGTGCAGCCGAATGTCGCTATGACTTCTGATAACAAGCAGCAATGCTGCAACGTCGGGCTCTTGCCACTCGCTGCGCTCGCGCCCTACCCCAACCCAACCCTCCCCTACGTGTAGTAGGGGAGGGGGCTATGTGCATCACCCCGAAGACTTGCAGGATCTGCTCTTACGATTCCCGATTTACGATTGACGATTCCCGCTACTTGGGAGGCACCAACCGCAACCGCGACGCCTCGTGCCGCGGATTGGGCGACAACATCCGCTCGATCTCCACCGGCGGCAAACCGCGCGAGTAGAAGTAACCCTGCCCTTCCACGCAGCCGGCGCGCAGCAGGAATTCGTGCTGGGCGGCGGTTTCGATGCCTTCGGCGATGGTGCACATCCCCAGGCTCTTGGCGATGGCAAGCATGGCCTCCACGATGGCCACGTCGTTGGCGCTGTCCGGCAGGTCGGTGACGAAGGAGCGATCGATCTTCAGATAATCGATGCCGGACAGTTTCAAATACGCCAGCGAGGAATAACCGGTACCGAAATCGTCGATGGCGATGCCGATGCCGAGCGCATGCAGGGCATGCATGGTTTGTTCGGTGGCCTCGCCCAGGCGCAGAATTGCGCTCTCGGTGATTTCGAACAAGATGCGCTTGGGCGAGATGCCGCTGGCCTGCAGCGCCTGCTTGACGCTGTCGAGGAAACCGGGATGGCCGAACGTGGCGGCCGAGGCGTTGACCGCCACCCGGATCGGCGGCAGCTTGGCCTGGTCCCATGCGCGAATCTGGGCGCACACGGCGCGCAAGGTCCAGGCGTCCAGGCGCCGGATCAGGCCCAGGCTTTCGGCCAGCGGAATGAACTCGTCCGGCATCAGTTCGCCGCGCTCGGGATGGCGCCAGCGGATCAGCGCTTCCACCGCCACGATGCGGCCGGTGCGCAGTTCCACGCTGGGCTGGAACACAAGATGGAATTCGTCGCGGATCAGCGCCTGCCGCAAATCGGCGCCGAGCATCAGGCGCATGCGCGCATCGGCGTGCATCAGCGGCGTATAGAAGCGGAACGTGTTGCGCTCCTGCGTCTTGGCGGCATACATCGCCGCATCCGCATTGGCGATCAGGGTGACCGGATCGCTGCCGTCCAGCGGATAGCCGGCAATGCCGATGCTGGCGCTCATCACGATTTCGTAGTCGCCGATCAGCATCGGCTCCGACAGGCTCTGCAGCAGGCGGCTGGCGAATTGCGCGGCTTGTTCGCGCGTGCGCAGGCCACCCAGCAGCACGGTGAATTCGTCGCCGCCGATGCGGCTGGCGATGTCGTTTTCGCCCAGTTCGCGGCGGATGCGTTGCGCTACTTTCACCAGCAGGCGGTCGCCGATGGCATGGCTGTAGCTGTCGTTCACCGCCTTGAACGCATCCAGGTCCACGAACAACACTGCCGTCGCGCCGTTGATGCGTGCCGACACTTCGATCGCCTGCGCGCAATGGCGCTGGAATTCGCTGCGATTGGCCAGGCCGGTAAGCGGATCGTGCGCCACCATGTATTCCAGGCGCTGGCGATCGGCCTTGCTGCGGGTGATGTCGGTGATCACCGCCACATAATGCTGCACGCGTCCTTCGCCATTGCGGATGGCGCTGATGCTGAGCAGCTCCGGATACGAGGAGCCATCCGAACGCCAGCTCTGTACTTCGCCCACCCAGTTGCCGCCTTCGGCCACCATGTCCCAGATGGAGGCCGGCAGCGGCGAGCCGTCCGGCATGCGGCGCAATTCGTCGAAACGATGGTGCTGCAGGTACGGCAGGGTGTAGCCGGTAATGCGCGTGTGCGCGGCATTGACGGTGGTCACGCGCCGGTCCGCATCGGCAATGATCACGCCTTCGGCGACGCTGGCCAGTGCTTCGGAGGCGATGCGCCGCTCCTGCTCCATCGCGATACGGTCCGATACGTCGCGCATGATCGCCTGGCGCACCGGCTGCGAACCCCAGGTGGTCAGGCTGCTGTGTGTTTCCACGCTGCGGATCATGCCGTTGACGGCGCGCAGCAGGCCGACGGTGGAAGAACCCGCCGAACGCATGCTGCCTTCCACGAACAGGTCATGGAAATGCTGCCCGGTCAGTTCGTGCGGCTCGCGGCCGGTCCACGCGCCGGCGGTGCGGTTGGCGCCAAGGACGCGGCCGTGCACTTCATCCACCATCACGATGGCGTCGGCGGCGCTGTCGAACAGCAGGCGATAGCGTTCCTCGGTGCCACGGATACCGGCCAGGATGCGCTGCGCCGTGCGTATCCACAGCATGGAGGCCAGCATGGCCATCACCACCACGCTGGCGAACAGCACCCGCCCCAGCCAGGCGGCGCCCAGGGCAATCTGCAGCGAAAAATCGTCGCTGCGCGGTTCAATGTATGTATTGAGCGCTTCGATGCGCGCGCGTTGCCGGTTGGTCTCGTCGTGCGGCGGCGTGCCTTGCGCATACGCGTGCTGCAACTGCCCTGCAATGCCGTTCAATTCGTCGATGGCGCCATCGACCGAGCGCCAGTCGCGCAGCGCCGGCCCCACATAGGGCAGCGACGCAAAGTGATCGAGGATGAAGACCATGCCGGGAATCGCCGCGGGAATCACCCCGCCGCGCCGGAACGCGTCGTATACCGCATGCCGGTCGTAATGGCCCGTGGCGATGGCGTCGCGCGCCCAGCGGTCGGTACTCACTACATTGTAGTTTTGGCGAAAACGTTCGAGCCGGTCCGGATCGCCGGTGCGGGCATAGCCGGTGAGCTCGATCACCGCCTGCTTTTGCGCCTTCGACCATAGGCTTTCGCCATTCAAGAAACCGGCCAGCGTCACCTGTACCTGCAGCGCCCCCCAGGTCAGGCACAAAACCAAGCCAACGACCGCCGCCAAGCCGTATGCCAATGGCATAAGGCGCTGTGACAGCGGTCGTTGCTTTGCATGGTGGGCGGTACGCATCGTGCCCCTATCTTAAGAGCCTGTCATCCACAGTAAAAAAACTGCTGACCCGACGTGTATCGCCCCACCGGCACTTTACTTAAGCGGCCGCTTCACTGGCTGCCCATGGGTCACGACGCACATCCAGACACCGATCCAGGGTGATCCTCATGCTTACGTAACTACGCTTGACGCATTCTTGCAGATACGCCACTTCATCCGGACGCGGTGAAGTGCCAACCAGGGTGCATACGATCTCCAGCGCCTCCCATGGATGAGTATCATCATACGCGGCGTGAAGTTGAAGCCAACGCAACGTGCCTGCGCGGCTCGCCTTGGGGAAGCTTTCCGTATAGGTCGCGCTGTCGAAAACCCATTGCGACCATTCCCCGGTTGCCCCTTCCACCGCGTAATTGGTAGCCAGCATGCCGGCTGCCAGCGGACCGCTGCGGCTTACTTCCTCGCACCAGTTGGCCAGCGCGTCCGTCCCGTAAGGGGAGGTGCCGTTCAATACCTCGCTTTGGGGCACCCCTGCTCCTTCGGCCCAATTGAGCCAGTATTCGGCATGATTCTGCTCCACTCGGATGTTGCGTACCAGCCAGCGGCGGGCCATGTTTTCGCCTGGGCTGCGGCCGTAGCGGGTTTTCAGCAGGTTGAGCGCCATATAGCCGGGAAAACGCTCGATCACCGGCCACACGCCCACCATGAAATCGCGCGTGCCGGTGGCATCCAGACGATTCTCGCGCATCAGTGTCCACAGCTCGTGCTTCACCACGGCCTGCTTGGTCGGTTCGCAGGCGGCGATCAGGTCTTGCGCCCAGCGCGGATAGCTGGAAAGTTCGGTCAGCGAGCCGGTGCGTTCGAAATGTGCGTACATAAGTTAAATCTCCACTAGGGTTACGGATGGGTTTTCGGCCCGGAAATGGGCCTCGACTGGGCGCCGGAGCGGCTGCCCAGCACCACCATAGTGGGCGCCCGGCTTAGCGGTTGCGACTCTCCCTTGGCTTGGCGGGGGGCTGGCGGTGAGCGCAAGCGCGTAGGTTGGGGTGAGGCAACGCCGAACCCCAATGTTGCGTTCTGCATGGCAATGTTGGGGTTCGCTTGCGCTCACCGCCAACCTACGTCAGGTGCTAATGCCAGCCGAATCCGCGGTGCGGGCGCGTGCCCGGGGTGAACGACACCCCGCGCAGCACTTCGCCAAACCCGGCCGAACGCAGCGTCGCGAAGCGCTCGTTCGCAGCGCCTGCCGCGGTGGTGTTCGACAGCACGTCGCGGATGGCGACCAGCTTGTCCGGATCGGCACCCGTATCGCCGTTGCCGCTGATGGTGGAGGTCACCGCCCAAAGGGTGACCTTGCCGTCTTCATCCACGCGCCCGGTGATCTGGCGCAGGCCGTCGGTCGCCGGCGACCACGGCAGGCCGGTGGCGGGGTTGTTGCCGGTGGGATAGCCCTTCACCGTATACGGCTGGCCGAGGTCCAGGCCGGCTTGCAGCGTGTAGGCCAGTGTCCAGGATTGCGTGGCGGCGTTGAACACCCATTTCTGCAAGCCGGCCATGGCCTGCGCTGCGGCGTGCGCATACAGATCGGCGCCGCCGGTATAGCCATCGCCTTCGTCGGCCACGTACAAGGTGTCGGCGTCGGCGAACCAGAGGGCGAAGGGATACGCCAGCGTCGTGGCTTTCTTGTTCGGCGTCGAGGGAAAGCCTGCCAGCACGCACATGTTGGTAGGCAAGCCGCTGGCCTGCAGCGTGGATGCGTCATAGGCAAGCGGCACCGTCGGCAGCGCCGCGCCCGGCACCGGCACGCCCACGCCATTGGGGCATGCCTTGCCGGTGGTGTCGATGAAGTAAACCGTATTCACGCCATTGCCGCCGCTGCCCTTGGTGACATACACCACGTTGTTGAACACGGTGATGCCGCGGAAGTTGTCGTCCTTGCCGACCTTGTCGGCCTTGGCACCCAGCGCCATCACCGAAAAACTCGCCAGCGGCGTGGGCAGCGCCGGGTTCTGCAGCGACTCGGGCAGCGGCGAAGCGGCGATGGCTTGCGCGCCGGCGCCGAGGATCACGCCATCCGGCTGCGGGTTCCCGCCGTTGCCGGCGTTGCCCACGGTGTAGAAAAGATCAGTCCCGTTGAGGTTGTTGTAGATCGCCGCGCGGCCGTTGTTGCCGCTGTACGCATTGGTTTCGGTAAAGCGGAAATGCCCGTCGCGATCCAGCAGCGCCACGGCGCGATAGAACACCTGGCCGTCCGGATTGGTGTTGTCGATCGCCAGCGGCGTATTGGCATTGGAAACGTCGATGGTATCGACCGGCGCCACATAACCCATGAAGCTGAGATACCGTCCATCCAGCGACAGATGCAGGCCGAGTTCGGATTTGGAGCTGAAGCTGGTGACGAGCTGCCCGGCGCGCGACGACGGATGCAGGCTGTTGGGCACTTCCAGCGAATCGATCAACCAGCCGCTGGGCGTGATCTGATCCAGGTAGATGCGCGAGGTGATGCCGAAGCTGGCGTCGTAGGCATCGTTGTTCCACACGTAAGGATAGCTACCATCGTAGGGCGCACCGCCAGCAGCCCCGCACGCACCGCTGGCCGCCGGGCAACTTGGCGGCAGCACTTCACCCACGGCCACGTTGCCGGCCTTGTTGTCGTACACGCTGCGGCTTACCACCAGGTTGCCGGGCCAAAAGTGGAACGCATGGTTCTGCCATGCATCGTCGGCATAAACCATGGCAGCTGCGGCCAGCGCGGTGATGGCAAGCGCGGCGGCAATGGGCGTGCGGCGAAAACGGAAGCGGGAAGTCGCGGTCATCGTGGTCTCCGGAGCGTGTGTGGTGGAACGGAGTACTGCGCACAACCCGAAGCACGTTAATGCGGCTAAATGAAGGCCTGTTGACAATGACCCCGCCTGAAAACGTGAAGACCGCGTGAATTTCCACTACGCCACGCGCGTAAAGCCATCCGCATTCCAGCGCTCGCTCCCTACGCCGTGGTGCACGAAGAACAAGCCGTCCGGATCGTATCGGCGCTTTACGGCCGCCAGGCGCGGATAGTTCGTGCCCCAGAACGCATGCTGCCAATCGCGCTGGAAATAATCGCTTTCCGATACATAGGCACCGGCGTTCGGCGCCAGCTTCAACAAGGCATCCATTGCACCGCCGATCGCGGTGGCTTCCGCGCGTGCCTTCGGCAAGTCCTGGTCGGCGCCGGGCATGCCCGGGTACGCCGGCGCACCGTTGCCGGCGATGATCGCCAGCGCGAAGGCATCCAGCACCTGCGGATGGGTGGCGGTGTCGCGCGCCGCGGCGATGGCGTCGGGCGGCGCGCCGGCCAGGCCTTTGTTGAAGTGGAATTCCACGTCCCATTGGCGTGTGCACGCAAAGATCGCATCGGCCAATGCCGCCTGCCGGCCTTTGCGCAACAACGCAGCCGGCAGCCATGCGGATTTGAAGCTGTGGATGAACCAGCCGACCTGACCCTGGTCGCCCGCCCACAGCACATGGTTGCGCGGCGCGCCGTCGCGGTCATCGGGAATCATGGCGCCGGGTACGTGTTGCCGGAAATATTCCGCATCCCAAAAATGCTGCGCGGGCACTGCCAGAACCTGCACCGGCTTGGTGAATCGGTAATCGCCGCTTGCATGCACCCAATCCAGGAACGGCTGCCAGGTCGCCTGCGCCTGTTGCTGGTTCAAGCCCTGGAACACCATGGAAATGTTCAGTACGTTTTCGCCGCGAAAGCGCATCTGCTCGCCCCAATGCGGGTTGAACAGTTCGCTCTGGTAGAAGCCGATGGCTTTGGCGATCAAGGCGTGAAACGCGGCATCCGAAGCCGCCTTGATTTCGCCGAACACCCCGCCGAAGAATTCCGGCAGCGCATGCGTGCGCAGCGTAAGGCGCGTCACCACGCCAAGGCAGCCGCCACCGCCGCCCTTGATACCCCAGAAAAGGTCGGGATTCGTGCACGCGTTGGCGATGCGCACCTCGCCGTCCGCCGTGACGATTTCCGCTTCGATCAACCCCGCCGCCGCCGTGCCGAACCGCTTGGAGAAACTGCCGAAGCCGCCGCTTTGGATCAATCCCGCCACGCCCACCGTGCAACAGCCGCCACCTTGCACATAACGCCCGGCATGCGTGGTCACGGCATCGTAAGCATCGATCCACATGGCGCCCGCCTGCACGCTTACCGCCGGCTGCGGTGGTTGCACGCCTGCGCAGCCCTGCCCCACAAAGTCGTCGTGCACGCTGATGGCGTTCATGTGCCGCGTCCAGATCAGCAAGGAATCGGGTGCATCGGAGGTACCCTGGTAACTGTGCCCGCCACCTTTCACCACCAGCCGCAGGCGATGCCTGCTGGCAAAGCGGACAGCCGCGGCCACATCGGCCGTGCTTTCGGCCGCCACGGCGTATGCGCTGGGCTGCGACAGCCAGGCATCGGCCCAACCGCTGGTCTGGGTCAGGCCCGGCTGGTCGCCTATATAGAACGGGTTCTTGATGTGCTTGAGCGCTTCGTCGCAGGCCGCCTTGGAAGCCGTGAAAGGTGATTGCGGCTGGAGCAGGCGCCCGCCCACGGCGCGACGAAGTTCATCCCATTGCGCGAGCGACGGCCAGCCGGCCTGGCCGGGGCGAACGCGTGCAAAGGAGCTGCCGGCCAGGGCGGAGCCGATGCCACCGGCCACCACGCCTGGCAAGAATGGAATCGCCAATGCCGCCTTCAACAACTCGCGCCTGTTCATGGGTCCCGCTCCCGTCGATGGAATGGGGCGATTCTTGGCGTGAGCCGGCGATTCCGCCATCGCAAAGGGATATGTGGCGAGGCGCTGGGGACGAGTGGTGGCGTGCTAGGGGTGAAATGCTTTGCTGAATCGCCAACGCGCCAAAGTACCTGGTTAGCGTCGAGTCTCAGTTCGCCGGATCCGCCCCCTCCCCTACGTGCAGTAGGGGAGGGTTGAGGTGGGGCGAAGCAAGCTCGCGACACGTTCAAATCGTGCTGCAAGCTCGAACAACCCCACCCCCGCCCTCCCTACTTCGCAGGGGAGGGAGCTATATGTCGCGCAACTGAGACATAGCGCTAATCAGGTACTTCGCAGGGGAGGGAACCGTTTGTTGCGATGATCCAGATGTCCACTTCGATCGCGCGCGCAGTCAAAAAACTCACCGCCCGCGCCGCGCCTCATACGCCTTCAAATGCACATAAGCCAACCGCAACACCGGCAACGCCAGCCCGGCCGCTTCCCCACGCGCCAGCAGATCGCCGATCACATGATCGGCCTCCACCGCACTGCCCTGCTCCAGGTCGCGCAGCATGGAAGCGCTCATGCTCGAACCTGCTTCGGTCAACATCTTGTGGGCGCGCAGCATGGCAGCCTCCTTGGGTGTGTGGCCATTCGCTTCGGCCACACGGCGGCATTCCTCCAGCAGAGCGAGGATGGCGCGCTCACCGCCCGGCGCCGCGACAATGTCGCCGATCGGCGCGCGCATCATGCAGGTGATGCCGGCGAGCGTGGCGAGGAATACCCATTTGTCCCACATGTCCTGCAGGATGGTGGTGCTCAGGCGCGTATCGAAACGCGCATTGGCCATCGCCTGCGCGATGCGCTCCACGCGCGGCGAACGGTTGCCGTCACGCTCGCCGAAACTCAAGCCGGCCGTGGGCCCGAGGTGGCGCACCACGCCCTCGGCATCCAGCGTTACCGGAATCACGCATTGGCCGCCGAGTACATGTTCGGCGCCAAAGCGCGCATCGAGCAGATCCAGGTGCCGCATGCCGTTGAGCAGCGGCAGGATGGCGGTGTGCTTGCTCACCGCAGGCGCCGTGTCTTCCATCGCCTGCGGCAAGTGATAGGCCTTGCAGCTCAGCATGACCAGGTCGAACGTTTCGTGCAGCGCATGCGCCTGCAGCGTGCGCGGCGGCGGCAGGTCGACATCGCCCTGCGCGCTGCGAATCTGCAAGCCGTTGCGCGCGAGCGTTTCCGCCCGCGCCTTGCGCACCAGAAACGTGACGTCCTGGCCGCTTTCCAGCAGACGGCCACCGAAATAGCCGCCGATGGCACCCGCACCCACTACCAATATCTTCATTGTCGCATGGCCTTTGTTTGAGCATGTCCATGATGGGTACGCAGTGCCCTGATGCAAAGTGCCTGTCGATGCTGCTGGTGTGGGTGGTGGAACGCTATGGCTTGCAGCGGTGGGCGCGGGCGAGCGCGTTCCTGGGGCTGATGCACCGCTGACACCGAAACAGAATCGGCGCAAGATAGCCGCGATTCGGCTTGCCGGCTCGCACGGCATCCTTCGAGGTGATCGTCATGTCCATTCAGCGTATCGTCGCCTGCGCATGCTTCGGCCTGGGTTCCATCGCTGCCGCCCACGCCGGCGATAACAACGCCTTCACCGTGGCGCAACAGAACGGCAGCGGCAAGCCGCTCGTGTTCCAGAGCACGGCTGCCTTGAAAAAAGGCGACACCATCAAGGTGTACGTTTCCAACGCACGGCCCATTCTGGTGATGCAGATGGCGATGTGCGACAGCGGCTGCCAACATCCGCGCGTGGTGGAATCGTTGCCGCTCGGCCCGTACGAAGCGGGCGCATCGCACAACAGCCAGCGCTTCGTGGTGCCCGAGGACGGCCAGGTGTCGTTCTGGGTGCAGCGGCTGGGCGACCTGCCGAGTTCGCCGGTCAATACGGCGAGCGGCCAGTGGTCGCTGCAATACGTCGATCCCTTCCTGCGGGTGGCGACGCAGCCGCCTTATGCATCCGTGCAGCCGGTGCCGGCCGATGCGTTTTCACTGAATGACGCGACGCTGCGGGCGCGTTTCTCCCATCGCACGTTCGTCACGGTCAGCCTGGCGGACGCGGACCACTGATACCCATGCAGCGCCGCCACACGCGCATCGGCCTTGCCCTGCTGCTGCAAGCCGCAGCGACGTGCGCCTCGACCACTTTCCCCGTCAGCAGCAGCAGTTTCACGGATGGCGGCACGATGCCGTCCAGGCTCAGTTGCGATGGCGCCGATCTGTCGCCGGAGCTTCGCCTGCCGACGCCCCCCATCGGCACGCGCAGCCTGGCGATCCTGATGGAAGACCCGGATGCGCCGATCGCTTTCGCGCACTGGCTGGCCTATGGCCTTCCCGCCGATACGCGCGAACTGCGCGAAGGCGCATCCACGCCGTCGCAACGGCTGGAGCATGCGGCGGAAGGCATCAACAGTTTCGGCCGCATCGGCTACGGCGGCCCCTGTCCACCGTCGGGCTCGACGCACCACTATGTGTTGCACGTGTACGCGCTGGACAACGTGCCTGCGCTGCCGACCGGCGCCAGCGCGCAACAGCTGCAGGCCGCCATGCAGGGGCACGTGCTGGCGGAGGGCCGCATCACCGGCTTGTATACGCGCGACTGAATCGGGTCCATTCAGCAATTTCGGTCAGGCGTGCGCCGCGATCGATGCCTACACTGGCGATCGCCAAGGAGATACTGCATTGAACCCACGCCCCACGGACGCCTACCTCGCCCGCTTCCAAAAAGTGCTCGCCTACATCGACGCGCATCTGCACGACGAGCTTGGCCTGGTGCAGCTCAGCGAAGTGGCGATGTTCTCCAAGCATCACTTCCTGCGGCAGTTTTCCGAACTGTTCGGCCTGGGCGTGTACCAGTACGTGCAGCTGTGCCGGCTGAAGCGCGCCTCCCACCAACTGGCATTCCGGCGCGACCGGTCGGTGATCGAGATCGCGTTGGACAGCGGCTACGAGCATGCCGAATCGTTTTCCCGCGCATTCAAGAAAATCGCCGAGCAAACGCCCAGCGAGTTCCGCAAGCAGCCGCAATGGGAATCTTGGCACGACACCTACCAGCCGCTCACCGCGCTAAGGACCCGCTACATGCATACCACCCCATCAAGCCGCGACATCCGCATCGTCGATTTTCCGCAGACCCGCCTTGCCGTACTGGAACACCGCGGCGACCCGAATCGCATCGGCGACTCGATCCGCGCCTTCATCGCCTGGCGCAAAGCGCACCATCTGCATCCCAGCCGATATGCCACCTTCAACATCTTCTACGACGACCCTTACCAGGTGCCGCCGCAGGACTACCGCTTCGATCTGGGCGTTGCGGTGGATCGCGACATGTCCGGCGACGGCATTGTCGACAAGCTCATTCCCTCCGGCCGTTGTGCGGTATTGCGGCACGTCGGTTCGGATGATCATCTGCATGCTTCGATTTCTGCGTTGTATGCGCAATGGCTGCCGCACAGCGGCGAGGAACCGCGGGATTTTCCTTTGTTCGTGCAGCGGCTGGCGTTCTTTCCCGACGTGCCGGAGCATGAAGCAGTGGTGGATATTTTCCTGCCCTTGCAGTGATGCGTGAGCGCGTAGGTTGGCGGTGAGCCCAAGCGAACCCCAACGTCGCCATGCGGAACACCGTGTTGGGGTTCGGCTACGCCTCACCGCCAACCTACGAGGCTCCGCGCCACGACTCAATGCTCGGCATGCATGCGGCGAATCCTTACCGTCGTGCCATCGGCATAAGTCACGACGAAGGTCGAGCCTTCATGCGATTGCGTTTTTACCGGCACCGGATCCTGCTCGCGCGCAGCCACCAATGCTTCGCGGTTATACGCTGCCAGTTCGCCGCTGGGCATCAGCACCATCGGCGGGCTGAACGGTTCGAAGCTGGTGTAGAAATGCTCATCGTTGCAATCGGCGCAGCCCATGGTCGAGGCGAGCGGCAGGCGCTTTACCCAGATCCAATACTTGTTCTCGTGCCGGATCAGGATGCGGTCGGGGTCGTTCTGGATAGCCGTGGCCACGCCGCCGGGATGCCACACGCGCACCAGGCTGGCACGGCTGCAGTCGTCTGCCGCGCATTCCTGCACCACGAGATAATCGTCATTTGCCAGGTACACCGGCTCGACGCTGAGAATGTCCTCGGCGACCAGCGGTTGCGATGGAAACACGATGAACGGCATGCGCGGATCGACCTTGAAGTCGCCCGAGATGAGATAGCCGCCATGATGCGAGGTGTAAGCCGGTGCAGTGACCCGCACGGGCGACAACGTCTTCTGGTCCGCTGCCAGCCCCGGCAGGCAGACCAGGGTGAGCAGCCACCCGTAGCGCGATGCCATGCGTTTCATGCGACCTCGCTGCCGAAAACAGGACCGAGGGTGAGATCGTACCTCGCAGTCCGTTCCTATGCTCCGAACTTATGCGTCACTTCGTCTTGTAGCGACACAAACCACCGCATGTGCGCAAAGCCCCGCTTATCGCCTCCCGGGCGTTCTTGCTATAACTCTCCGATCCGACCGCCAAAACCCCGGGGAGCATCTATGTCGAAGCATCGGTTCCCACGCCTCGCCGCCTTGTTCGGCAGCATGCTGATGGCTTGCACCATCGGCGCATCCGCTGCAACTGCCGATGTCGCATCCCCGCCCAAACCCGCCGATCACGCCTGGCTGCTCAAGGCAGACCGCGTGTTCGACGCACGCAGCGAACAAGCGCATGCCGGCTGGGTAGTGCTGGTGCAAAGCGACAAGATCGCCGCGGTAGGTCCTGCCGCGGACGTGCACGCACCACCCAACACGCAGACCATCGACCTGCCCGGCACTACCTTGCTGCCCGGCCTGATCGATGCGCATTCGCACATCTTCCTGCACCCCTATAACGAAACGCTGTGGAACGACCAGGTGCTGAAGGAGACCGAGGCGTATCGCACCATCGAAGCCGTGAAGCACGTCCACGACACGCTGATGGCGGGCTTCACCACCCTGCGCGATCTGGGCACCGAAGGCGCCGGCTATGCCGACGTGGACGTGCAGCGCGCCATCAACGACGGCCTGATCCCCGGCCCGCATCTGTTCGTCGCCACGCGCGCCACCATCGCCGCCCATTGCTACGGACCGGGCCCCATGGGCTTTCGCACCGACCTCGACCTGCCGCAAGGCGGCATGCCCGTTGCCGGCGTACCAGCCATGATCGACGCCGTGCGCGACCAGGCCGGCCACGGCGCCGACTGGATCAAGATCTACGCCGACTACCACTGCGGCAAAAGCAAGGGCGCAGTGCCCACCTTCAGCGAAGAAGAGCTGAAAGCCGGCGTCGACACCGCCCACTCCTTGGGCCTGCCCGTCTCCATGCATTCCACCACCGCCGAAGGCATGCGCCGCGCCGTGCTGGCTGGCGTCGACACCATCGAACACGGCTACAACGGCACGCCCGAAGTGTTCGCATTGATGAAACAGCACAACGTCGCCTACCTGCCCACCCTGGAAGCCGAAGCAGCCTATGCCGAATACTTCCACGGCTGGAAACCCGGCCAACCACCCACCGCCGACATGCAGCAAGCCGCCAACGCCTTCCAATACGCCATGCAAGCCGGCGTCACCATCGGCTGCGGCAGCGACGTAGGCGTATTCACCCACGGTACCAATTACAAGGAACTGGAATGGATGGTGCGCGATGGCATGTCACCCGCAAGCGCGCTACTGGCGGCAACCGCGGTGGATGCGAAGATCTTGCGGCAGCAGGATAGATTCGGGCAGCTGAAAGCCGGGCTGGATGCGGATGTGATCGCCGTGCAAGGCGATCCGACGGCGGACATCAGCGCAACGGAACACGTCCCGTTCGTGATGAAAGGCGGCGTGATCTACAAACAACCCTTGCCTTGACCCCGGCGACAACCAGAAATTCGTCGCCACGTACGCGATACACCAGAGAAAACGGAAATCGGCGAAGCAGAACTCTGCGACAACTGCCACTGACGAGCGCAAACGCCTCCGGATTGCGGACGGCCGACGCGACAGCTGCATCCAGGGAACGGGCGAACTCAAGGCCAAGGCCAGTTGCCCTCGATTCATACCAAGCTTGCGCCTCCAAGAACCTCGTCCCTGGCCTGAGGCCGAAAGATAACGCGCATCAGTGATTACGCTGGAACAACTCGGAGCGAAGCTGCTCGCAGGTTACGGCTGTGGGCGGATCCTGATCGTGCGCGTCCAGACGGGCCTGGAGCTCTTGTACCTGGGCCGGCGAAAGGGTTGCCGCCTCAGGATTTTCAGCCGCAATGCTGTCCCAAATGTCTTCCGCGAGCTGGATTCGCTCGGCCACGGAAAGATTAAGAAAATCGGGTTTTGGCTGGCTCGTGAGTGGATTCTAGACCGACGCGCGCTTTCAAGGTAACACCTCAGCATGCATGCCGGGACGCCATCCCAGCATCGCCGTCCATCCGGTCAGCTGGGATTGCATCCCAGCCTACGCCCCATTTTGCGCACGCATTCACGCATCGATATATACAGTTAAACTGTACAGATTATCTGCAGTCATGGTAACCTCCCTGCATGACCAAGCCATCACGCACCTCCGAACCCCCTCAGCTGGCCGCCTTGGCGGGCGAGCTGCGCATTTCCGTGGGAAAACTGATTCGACGATTGCGCGCACACGCGCATCCAGGCGATTTCACCTCCGCCCAGAAGTCGGTGCTGCTGCGCCTGGAGCGTGACGGGCCCGCAACCGTGTCCGCCCTGGCGCGCGCGGAGAGCGTTCGCCCGCAATCCATGCGCATCACCGTGGCCGGGCTGGAGGCGATGAAGGCCGTCAGCGGCAAACCCGACCCCGCCGATGGGCGGCAAACGCTGATCGCATTGACGCCTGGTTTCCAGAAAACCCTCAAGGCAAGCCGCGCCGCCAAGGAGGACTGGCTGTTGCATGCGCTGGAAGCGCAACTATCCCCCCAGGAACACGCCGAACTTGCGGCCGCGGTGAAGTTGCTGGAACGCCTCGCCGACTTCCAGCCCGTTGGGAAATGACATGGCCATTACCGCGCTCGACCGGAACACCGCCCTCATCGTCGTCGACCTGCAGAAAGGCATCGTCGGCTACCCTTTCGTTACCCCCGTAGAAGAAGTCGTGAATCGTTCGCGCGCGCTGCTCGATGCGTTTCGTCAACGCCGTTTGCCGGTGGTGCTGGTCAACGTCGCCGGCTCGGCGCCGGGCCGTACCGAGCGGCCACGCCGCAGCGAACCGTTGCCTGCCGGATGGACCGACTTCATTCCCGAACTCGGTCAACAGCCGGACGACATCGTCGTGACGAAACGGACCTGGGGCGCCTTCGCCAGCACCGACCTCGAAGACCGGTTGAAGTCACTGGGCGTCACCCAGGTCGTCGTGGCCGGCGTCGCCACCGCAACCGGCGTCGAGTCGACCGCGCGCCAGGCGTATGAGCACGGCTTCAACGTTGCCCTGGCCATCGACGCCATGACGGACCTGCGCCCCGAAGCGCACGACTACAGCATCAAGCACGTTTTCCCCAAGCTGGGTGAAACAGGCATGACCCAGGACATCATCGATCGGCTCGAAACGCGGAGTATCTGAAATGGAATGGCTACAGCTTGTTGTCTACTTCTTCGGCGGCGCCTGCCTGGCCAACGCCGTGCCGCACTTCGTCAGCGGCGTCATGGGCAAACCGTTCCAGAGTCCGTTCGCGAAACCGCCGGGCCAGGGATTGTCTTCATCGACGGTGAATGTGCTTTGGGGCTTCTTCAACATCGTCGTCGGCTACGTACTGCTGTGCCGCGTCGGCGATTTCGCATTGCGCCATGCCGGCGACGCCGCGGCGTTCGGCTTGGGCATCCTGGTCATCGGCGTGTTTTCCGCGCAACACTTCGGCCGTTTCCACGGCGGCAAAACGCCGGAGCAATCGTGAGTGTTGCAGCAGCCGGCGTCTTCCGCTCGCTGAGGAGTTTCAACTACCGCGTCTGGGCTGCCGGCGCCCTGATTTCCAACATCGGCACCTGGATGCAGCGCACGGCGCAGGACTGGCTGGTCCTCACCCGCCTCACCCACCACAATGCTTCGGCGGTGGGCACGGTGATGGCGCTGCAATTTGGGCCACAGCTTTTGTTGCTCCCCTGGACGGGCGTTGCGGCCGACCATTACAACCAGCGCAAGCTGCTGATCGCTACGCAGGCAACCATGGGTGCGCTTGCCGTGGCGCTGGGCGTGCTGATCGTGACAGGCGTCGTGCAGCTCTGGCACGTTTATGTATTGGCCTTTTTGTCCGGCTGCGCGGCGGCATTCGATGCGCCGGTGCGCCAGACCTTCGTAGCTGAGCTCGTCGGCGATGCGGATCTGCCGAACGCGGTCGCGCTCAATTCAACCTCCTTCAACGCCGCGCGCATGATCGGGCCTGCGGTTGCCGGCCTGGTCATCGCCTCGGTCGGCATCGGTTGGGCGTTCCTGATCAATGGTGCCAGCTTTGTCGCCGTGCTGGCCTCGCTGTTCCTGCTACGCGTGTCCGCGTTGCATGCGAATGCGAGGGCTCGCCGCACCAAGGGCAGTTTCATCGAGGGATTCCGCTATGTGTGGCATCGATCGGACCTGAAGGCGATCCTGCTCATGCTGTTCCTGATCGGCACGTTCGGATTGAATTTCCCGATCTTCATCTCGACCATGGCGGTCGGCGTGTTCCACACGGATGCGCGTGGCTACGGGATGCTTTCTTCGATCCTTGGCGTCGGCACCATTGGCGGCGCGCTGCTTGCCGCCGGTCGCGAACGACCAGGTTTTACATCCCTGCTGATCGGCGCGGCAGCGTTCGGACTCGGTTGCACGCTGGCTGCCCTCGCCCCGCGCTACGGGTTGTTCGCCTGTGCACTCGTAGTGATCGGGATGTCCGCCATGACGTTTACCAATGGCACCAATGCGCTGATGCAGCTCTCGACCGAGCCCAGCATGCGCGGACGCGTCATGGCATTGCGCGTAGCCATCGCGCTCGGGGGTGCGCCGATCGGCGCGCCCATCGTGGGCTGGGTGGCCGATCATCTCGGCCCGCGCTGGGCGCTCGGCATCGGCGCGGCATCAGGCTTTGCCGCCGCCATCGTGGCGACATGCGTGATGGCGAAACAGATGCATGTGCCACGTCAGCACAGAACGGAAGAAATGCTTTTGCGCGGCCAGCCCCACGGGGGTCCACCTGAAACGAAGTAGCACCGTGGGCTGGGATGCAATCCCAGCATGACGAGCACGCGGACATTGCGAAGCTAGGATTGCATCCCAGCCTACGCCTCCAACAAATCCAACGCCTGCAACTGACTCTCCAGTTCCTCCACCGAACTCCATGGAAGAATGGGCGAGTTCTTCCTCTCGTCCGGCGGATTTTGCAACAGCCCATCCGACCAGCCGCCACAACCTACCAGCGGCAACAGTGGCCGGCGATGCAACCACGCAAGACAAACCTCCGAGATCGTGCCCGCACGACCGCCGATGACGATGCACGCATCGCCGGCAAGCGCCATCAGTAGATTTCTCGCATCGCCCACGCCGCTGGGTATGACCACCGTTGCCGGCCAATCCGGCGCGGGCATCTCCGAATCCGGAATGATGCTTATCACCAGGCCGCCTGCAGCGTGAGCACGCTGCGCGGCAACACGCGTAGCCGGGCTTCCGCATCCGCTGACTACGGTTATGCCCAGGCGGGCAAGCAGCTCGCCGGCATGCCCGGCCAGATCGTATGCCTGCGATCCAGGCTCTGCGCTTCCCAACACGCAAACCTGGGGACGACGGATGCTGGTCATGGTTTTTTCATTCCGGGCGGCGAATAGGCTTCGATATCGGACATGACGACTCCTGGTGGGATTGCGCGGGAATACGTGCTCAGCCCTCGGGCTCGTGGCAGACCACTTCGATGTTATGCCCGTCCGGACCAATCACGAAAGCGGCATAGTATTTCCCGCTGTAGTTCGGGCGAAGCCCAGGCGCACCGTTGTCTTTGGCGCCCGCCGCCAGCGCCGCGCGATGGAAAGCATCCACCTGCTGGCGATTCTCCGCGACGAAAGCCAAGTGAAGATACGCGGGTTTCTCATCCGTCTGGCGAATGCACAGCGAGGTCTTTCCATCTGCGCTGAGTTCGATGCCAAGCGGCCCCTCGGCCACCACCGCCATGCCGATGGGTTCGAGTGCCTTGAGGAAGAACGCTTTGCTCGCGGCATAATCGCTGACGCCGAACAGGATGTGGTCGAACATGAGTGCTCCAGATGTGTGGTTTTCGCAAGTTGCAACGTCTTGATCAGACGTAGACCCAGGCAGCCAGATCGAGATCGCACAAGATCACGCCGCCCGCCTCACGTAATCGGTGGGCGTAACACCAAGCACACGATGAAACATGCTGCTGAATGCGCTGCAGCTAGCATAGCCGGCCTCCCGCGCCACCGTCTTGATGGAATGCCCAAGGCTTATCTGGCTAAGCGCCTTGGCCAGGCGAACATGCTGTCGCCAACGCACGAACGACATCTGCAGTTCGCTCTCGAACAAGCGCGCCACGGTACGGCTGCTTGCACCCGCGTGGATCGCCAGTTGCTCCAGCGTTTCCGCGCGCGACGTACCCGCAAGCAAACGCTGGCACACCTTCTTGAGGCGAGGATCCGAGGGCACCGGAATACGCAAGGCAGTCTCTTCCGCCACCTGCAATTCGTGCAACAGCAGCGGCGCAAGCATCGTCATGCGTTCCCTGCGTTTTTCCGCATAGGCCTGCACAGCGGCCAAGACCAGCTCGCGCAGCAGCGACGACACCGCCAATACCTTGCAATGCGTTCCCAACAAGGCACTGTTCGCACGATCGAGATACAGCATGCGCACGGACACCTGCCCTTCCATGTGAATCTCATGCTCCATGCCAAGCGGCACCCACAGCGAACGTTGCGGCGGGACGATCCAGATGCCTTCGCGCGTAGTCACATGCATCACGCCCGACTTGGCGTAGATGAGCTGCCCGCGGCGATGCCGATGCCTGGGCACGTGCCATCCCTGCGGATAATCCTTGGCGAGCGCCGTGATCGGCCACGCCTTCATGCGTGCAGGTTGCTGTCTGAAACGCGACACAAGATGGCCACCTTTCGAAAGACGGACGGCCCTAGGCTACGTCTGAAACCACGACACGGGCAACCACGTCCAATGGGCTACTCGCTTGCAATGTCGCAACGAAACAGAGGCACCCCATGAATGCAGCGATGACACGGCGCACGTTTCTCAGGGCGGGCGCGGCCGTGGCCGGCGCGCTTGCGCTGGGCGATCTGGAGCTGACGGCGAAACCTCATCGCCCTGCCGAACGCCCTACGCTGGTGGTGCTCTGGTTGAACGGCGGCCCTGCCGGTCTGTTCAACAGTGCGGATGCCTTCCTGGCCAATGGCGCCTTCGGTGTAACGCCGGACAACATACGCGCGCTCGGCAATGGGCTTTACGTGGATGCCGGTTCGCTGGGCAGTTTGCCTGCGGTCGCCCTCAACCATATGGCGTCGGTGCATTTCCGGCATGGGCTTTATCCCCACAATGATTCGCGTGCAGCCGTGCTGCAGGCTGGCACACACAGCCAGCTATTGCGGATGGCCGCAGCCATGCCACGCAGCGCCATACCCTGCGCCATCGTCAATAACCTTGGCCTGCCGACGGGCGTCACGGCCACGCCAGCAAGCGAACACGGCATGAGTTTCGACCACATCCTGAAGCTCGGCGACGCGCGGCGCTCCCTGCAAGCGGCGCAATTCAACGACATCTGCAATACCTATGGCGTCATCGCCACAAACCTTGCCATCGATAATCAGCGCGCCACCTTTGCCGCCGCCGAAATGCTGGTTCAAGAAGGTGCCAGCGTCGTCTTCGCGCAGCCGGCATACAGCGGCCGGCAGGATCGCCAGTTCGACACCCACCACGACGACACCGGAAAAATCGCGCGCGAGATCATGGCTCCCATCACGCCATCGTTGCGCATCTTCTTGAGCCGCGTCATGGCCATGCCCCACCGCAACGTCGTGACACTGCTGATCGGCGAATTCAGCCGCACGCTCCCGGGCGCCGACCACGCCAAAGGCGGCACCGCCACTATGATCGGCAAATACGTCAAAACCGGTGCCATGGGTCGCCAGCGCCCCGACGGTTCGCCCTCCGACAACGCACCGCCGCCCGAGGCGCTGTGGGCTTACGTTGCATCGGCCCTGCGGATAGGCGCACATGCACCGTTCGGCAGCAATCCGCACGCCTATTTGCTGGCGTCAGCGCTGTAGGCTGGGATGCAATCCCAGCATGAGATGCATGCAAACATCGCGAAGCTGGGATTCCGCGTAAAAGCTGTGTTGAGCGGGAAATGTCTTTCGGCTCAGAACTTCAATGTCCCCTTTGGGAACATTGTCTTCACTGATAGAACGTCAGAGCTCAATAACCCTCTGACCACAACGCCTTTGTACCAAAGGATATCGCCATCAGCATCGATGCCCTGAAATCCCGTTTTCTTGTTGTAGTTATAGTAGTAATCCATGGAATTGATTACCGCCGCCCCTTCTGTAGGGGCTCCTTCGCCGTTATCCACGACGTATTTCGCTATCTTCCCCAAGGCATTCTCGAAATTTTCGTCGATCGTAAATAGCCAGTTTGGATTAAAAACCCCCTTGTTCCTGGCAAATGATTCCTTTTGATCGAGGCGCACGTGGTCCGTCATGATATGCGCCATATCCAACACGGAAATCGACGTGATCGGCATTGCATTTCCTCCGGCAAAATCACCACTTTGTTGTCGAGTCACGATGTCGCCGAGCGACCGACTGCTTGGAAAAGCGCTTCGTTGGATTAGCCGCGCGAGCGTACCCTTTGGCTAAACCAGATGGAAGTGCTCAGGCCAGCTGATCTGGCGCCTGACGCTGGATATAAGCGACGACTAGAAGAGTGACGCTTTCATTCGGCATGCTCCTACAAGAAAGGGGTCAACCCGTTTTGCAATAAAACATGAGACCTTCTATAGCATCACCTCAGGCCAATAGCCGACTTCCTCATCAACAGCACCGATCAGCCAATGCAATTGCAGTATGGACCTCTGATCACTTACGATCTGCAGCCAAGGCGGCTCTACCAAAGCCGCTTTTTATGTAGTTCCTTGAGCTTCGTTCCAATTTTTACCATGTGAACAAGGAAGAAAGGCTCCCTATGTCAAAACTGCACTACGACGGTGAAAAACACCAAGTTTCCTTGATAGGCAAAGACGGCAAGACCATCGGCAGGTAGACTGCCTATAACAACGTCGACAGCCACGCCACGGTAAAACCTCACCTGCCTAATGGCAGCTATCAGGTCCAAGACAAAACCGCCCCGCATCGCCACGCCGCAAACGCCAATGGACCTTACGGCTCATATGGCATCATCCGTTTCGACGTACCCGGTCATGCTGGCATTGGCCTGCATTCCGGTCGAGCCAATGCGAAGCACCTGCCAGGCCCTCAACATCCAACCATGGGCTGTATTCGTACCTCCGATGAGGCCATGTTGGCTATCAAGAATGCCATCGCCGGTGATCCGCTTACGACCATGGAAGTGACCGGTAACCGGCAATCACAGGCGCATTACGGCCATCACCTGCATGGACACAAAACCCATGTTCATCCGTAATCTTGTCTTCATCGCGATTTTTTTGCTTGCCGGCGGGAATGCTGCGGCACAATCGCACGCAATCACTTGCACCCCCGCTCAAGCTGAGGCTGCTGACGCTGCTGTAGATACGCTCAATAATTGGGAGGCCATTGCCGCATTTCGAACGAAATTTCGGCAGTGCGACGATGGAAGCATCGCTGAAGGCAGTTCCGAAGCCGTGGCCCGCCTTCTGGTCGATCATTGGGATACCTTACCTGCCCTCTCCCACCTCATAGCGAAGACACCCGCGCTCCGCCCGTTTGTGCTTAGGCATATCAATTCGACGCTGGATACTGGCGATCTGGAAAAGATCAAACAGAACGCTGCACATTGCCCGGGCAGCATGCAGTCGCTTTGCAAGAGCATTGCCCAAGCGGCAACAGAGGCTGCAAACGCACCCCAATAACCTTTCTGGTTTTGTCATCATGGTTCTGGGGCTGGGCTATCGTCCCAGTCCTCTCTTAATGTTGCCCAGGGGTCTCAGCCACTTCCACCCGAGCGGCGCGTACACCCGCTTGAATGATGAATTAGGCGCTGACGTCATTGCTTGAATTCTTTTCGCCCCCTGACTAGCTTCTTTAAGCTCTTTAGCTTTCTCGGCTTATGCTCGGCCCACGCTATTTCGGACCCGTCTTCCAAGTGTTCATAAATGGGAAGAAGTTCTGTAACACCCTCAAAGACCCACCTGACCGGAATGCCCGCTTCGCCGCCTCTGTAAGGCCGGGTTGCAGTTTTGGCAATTTTTACAACTTTGTCGTATGCCTTGGATAGGCTATCCGCTTTGACAATGACCGTGTTTTCCCAAGATAGAAAGCGCGCTTCGGGGTCATCGTTATGCTTGGCGTCCATCTCGATAAACCTGATGAGATAAGTTCCGACGTACCAGCCGACTGGAGAAATGTTTTTTTCATAAGGCATAGCTAAATCCAACCCCTGAGTTAGGCCGTAGCCACGTGCGGACACTTCGTCTCAATCAGCAAGGGGGACTGCGAGCTGGCGCCCTATCAAGACTGCTCTGCAGCAATCACCGGCTCCACAGGTGCACCAAGCTTCTTCCTTCGCAACAAGAACAAGATTGCGCCAAGCGGAAGTGAGACGGAAATGATCCATGTTCCATACTGCGGAGCAAGTGCGCTTGCGCTGAACAGTTGAACGGATATCGGCCTAAATCCCCAGTGGCCGGTAGCCCAATTGACGGAAAAAGTGCCTACGCCTAACAAGATGGCAATGATCCAAAGCCACTTCTTGCCGCGCATTTTTGTGCGAATGCACAGGATAAGCGCGTACAAGCTGAAAAGAGGCGCGATCACGGCGGCGGACAGCACCGTGTATTGCAAAGCGCTCTTGCCACTCAAACCAAACGTGTTGCCAGCTTCCTCGGCACCGGACAGCTTTCTCACATTGAAACCAATGATGGTCGAAACACCGTCCTTCTTTTGTACGGCTACGCGCACCAGGATCGACTGGCTTGGGTACTGGTACTCATATGTGAGATCGCTCTTATGTTGCTTGGCCCCGTTGAGAAAACTCGCCCCCACCAACTTGACCGACATAGGACTCTGCGCCGGGATCATATCCGCCATGCCGAGCAGTGTCTGATGAAGATCGGCCGATTTAGCTTTGATCGCGGGATCGAGATCATTTTCGATCTGGTCGAATTTCCTTTGCTGCAACAGAGCGATGTAGTCCTTGGCAACTTTCTCGTCTTCCGGCGAGGTGAACCTCTTCAGCATACTTTCCTGGCTGCAGCCCGCGATAAGCATGATGAACACCAGGCTGGTCAAGATAAAAAGTAGAGCGCGCATCAAATCCCTCCCCTTCTGCACATCGCAATGTAGGTAAACAGAACCATCACGGCGGGCTGCATGGCAGCTTGGCGTGCCTGCCGGTTGAATAAATAACGAAACGGTCGCTCTAAACCAATTCGGCATCAGAAACGCTGGGATTATCATCCCAGCCTACGAGCTGACTTTCGTTCTTGTAGTACGTGCGCCGCCGCAAGTCATGGCTCATGCCGCCCGAATGACAAATTCGCTAACCTTGGCAATCGGACGCACGTTTCTCTCGGTCTTGCGCATTTCCACAATCCCATAGTGCTCCATGGTGCGCAGAGTACGGGACAGGTTACCCGGCGCGCGCCCCGTCAATTCGGCAAGGCGACTTAGGGACTCCGGTTTTTGCTCCCGCATGACACGCAACAAGGCACGGTTTTCATCCGATAGCACCTCGGCAAGCGAGCGCATGGATGCAAACCATATCTTCGGCTCTCCCGGTCGCGGACGATGCTCTCCGCGAGCGATAGCCTGGGCCCGCTTGCGAATGTCCTGCTGGGAAGCAACGCCAATGACCAACTCTTTCATGATTGCGGTTTCTCCAGCACCCAGTCAGCCTCATTAAACATACCATTTGCGCTGACTGTCTTGCGACTTTGCAGGTTGCTTTGGCTTAGGCTGCGACATACGCAGCCCCGGCTGGAACCCAGCGTCAATCACCTGAGTTACTTCGACACGAAAAATACGACCAGTTTTGCCAGATTTGATGTCCCGTACCGCTTTCAGCAACTCGCCACCAACGTCGCGCCGGCGATCACGTGCAGCCGTGCTCACTTGATTCCTATTCGCCATAGCGGATTATTTCCTTACAGTGTCTTGAAGATAGCGCTGGAATAATTTCCAGCGCATTCTTGCTGTAGTGGCTGGCAATAAGATACATCCATCACGCTACGTCGCCCAGTCAGCCTGACCTCGTGGTTATGCGTCCTTCTCGAAGCGAGACACCAGGAGATCAACGAACGCCGCATCGTTCGCGAGGTCAGATGCTTCCTCGTCATCAATCTCTCCCGAATACAGTTGATCCTCAAGTTCCCTCAAAAAACGCCGCAAGGCCACCAAAATAACTTGTTTCTCTTTTACGCCAAGGTCCATGTCACTTCACCTGCTCGGCAGGCACGGAAAAGTTGGGACGTCGGGGCTGGCACTCGTGCTCAATGTACAGTTAGGCCTCAATGGGGATGAACCCACCAAGGCTATTGGGCCGCTGCAATGTGATCACGCATCTGCTCATACTTATGCAGAAGAATTTCGACGTATGCCAGATCATTCATATGATCAGAGCGCTCATCTTCATCGATGGAGGCATCAGCAAGGATGCCCTTATGCTTGGACACCAAGAGCTCAAGCGCTTCTATTAGGCAATTGACTTCGGACCATTCAATGGTGTTCATTTCTATCTCTTCTCCCAGCGCCCACCGAGTTCGATTGCACGTTCTATCGGCAATTTTTCGACATTCAACAGGGACTGAAGTTGTGCAATGAATTCAGTCAAAAATATGTCTGATTCTGGGCGAATTGTGTAGTGGGTAATATTGGTTTTAGGGTCTGTCGTATCACGCGTAATGACCAGCTTGGCAGGGACGGGAGTACCCGCCTTGATCCACCACCAATTGGCCTCCGGCTTGGGCGCGGTGAAAGTCGAGATTCCCCCGGACATGCCTTTGACCTTTGTAAGCCCCGTAGACACGTCCTTGTATTTGACAACGTCCTTATCCCGAACGTTATCCAAGCGTGGCGATGTGGAATTTCCACCTCTGTAAAGGTCGATGTCGATCTTCATGGCTGCTTCGATACGAACTAGATATTTGCTATCTCCCATGCGCTCCTCCTGAGTATGTTTGCGTGTCACGTCGGGTCCTAAAGATCAACCTGCACCCCTGTTTTGATTGCCAAACCTCGCGTTCGGTATATTGAACGTAGACATTCCCACAAAGTGAACCTGGAACCGCTTCGGGAGCCGTTTCTGGCGTGTCAGGTCGGCCTTGAAAAAGACCGACCCGCTCCCTGCTTCGCCAACAAATGAACATGGAACCGTACCTGCGGATCTACGCCGGCTTGTTGGAAAGCAAGTAGTTAAATCTCGCCAAACGGAAGAGTTTTTACAAACGCCGCGAAGCGTGCTGCCTCCTGCTCAGAAAGATCGACTGGCAACTCAATTGAAATGGGGAGATCAGGGCGGAGCACGAAAGAATGCTCAATAAATTCAATGTCCTCCGATTCGCTCAAATCGTCATCAGACACATTGTCACTAATCAGTGGCTCTGCTCCCGTTGCCGTCGAAGAGACATGTAGGCTCTTTGCCTCCCATACGAAGCGGGATGGCCAGCCATGACGGCCTTCAATGTATTTTCCGCACCCTGCTGTCTCAAGGTCTCGGAAAGCACTTATAACTTCCCCGCGTTTGAAATCGAAACCGTCATTTTCAAGATGACTCAACATTCGATGAAGTTTCGTCTCAGTTTGATTTTTATCACGACTTGCCATGTGGTCGCATATGGCTTGAACCGCCGGCTTATTCAAATAAGCTTGCCTCAACTCCTCGACTTCCATATAGAACTCCTTTGGTTGATGAAGCTAAAAGTTACGATAAAACGCTTTTAAAACTACCACCATCTCAACTATGACTTCAATGCTTAATCGCCACTGATTGCTTGCCGAATATCATCGCGATCTGACGCCAAGCCGAGGGATGACGCCTAAAACCGTATTCCAGTCCATACTTCTTCTTTAATTAATTAGTCGGCCCTGCAAAATTCACCCAAGCGCCGTCAGCCCTGACGCAACACCGATCGCAACCGTCGCGCGACGCCATGAACGGGCGCATTGCCTGCGATATTCGTCGATAAACGCCCCTATCTGGCGCCAAATGGCGCGCGCAAAAAGAAGCGGTATGCCTAAAGGGGCAATCGCCCTCATCAGCCAACAGATGTTATAGCCGGCCGCGCACAGCACGGCATGCAGGGCGTCGCCCTGAGCCCCTTTCAACCAGCAGCGCTCCATCCGGTTGTCCTGCTTGAGATGACCGATCGCCGGCTCAATCGCCTGTCGTCGTTTCAACCAGCGCCGTTGTCGGGCCGTCTGCGATCGATGCTTGCCGCGGTGATGGATCTCCACGCCTGGACAGTCCACTCCGCGATAGCCCAGATCGACCGCGACGCGCTTGGGCGTCACGCCGATGTCCTGCAGCAAGATCGTGGTCTGCTCCAGTTGTTGATGCAACGTGTGACCATCGTAGGGATTGCCCGGAAACGTGCGGGCGCCGACCATCAGTCCCTGCTTGTAGGTAACCGCCAGGCTAACCTTCACGCCGAACTCGTAAGGCTTGCGTGCCCTGCCTTTGCCGATGCATTCCACTTCCAGCGCATGCATGGCGTAGAGCTTGTTCTTGTCGTTCTTGCGTTGCGTGCGGATGCGCTCGGCACGTTCCATTACGGTCGCAAGGTGGTTCAAGGTGAAAGGCATGGCCGTCGTAGCCTGATCGAGTTTGCACCGCACCTCGCGCAGCACGATGCCCAGGATCGTGCGCCGGCGCTTGAGCACCCGGCGAAAGCGTTTGAACTGCTTGGCATGCGCGTAGCCACCTGCCTTGCGCCGCAAGGTCTTCCCTTCCTTGGCGAAGGTCTGTTTCAACACGATGCCTGCGGCCTTGGCCGCCTTGACCACTTTGTACCGCGCGATCTCCAGCAAGCGGCTATCCACGGGATGAGCGATCGCCTTCTCCTGCACCGTACTGTCGACAATGATTTCCTCGAACTCAGCCGGCTTGATCGCCCTGGACGCGACCGCCGTGTCGATCGTGGCTTTCAACAGTTCTTCGACACCGGCCTCTGCGATCGCACGCCGAAAGCGCCCGATCTGTGTGGCGTCGCAAGGCAGCCGTGGCTCGAAATACGTCATGCCGCTGAAGTGTTGCCAGTAGACGTTTTCCGACCAGCGCGCCACCACCTCTTCATCGCTCAGATCGAAGGCGTGCTTGAGGTAAAGCAGACTGAGCATCAACCGTATTGGCAAACGGGAGCGGCCCGCTGCGCTCACGCCCGCACCGGCGATCTGTACATGGGGGCCAAACAGATCCTCACCCTCGCATGGCTTCGCCCTCACGCACGCGCCGTGCGAACGACGGCTTCCACGCCGGACCACGGTATGCGCGTTGCCAACACCGCCAGCGGGTGGCGCGGATCGATCATCTGATCCAGGCGGGCACGAAACAAATCTTCGGTACTCATGTGCGGAATTCCCTCAGGAATCGACGTGATAGAAACGATTTTCGCGGGATTGAGCGTGTTTGCCAAGCGGGAAAGTGGCTAAAAATATGGGGTCTTCCACATTTCGCAGGGCCGACTAATTACATCCAAATAGCTTGAAAAAAAACATCCCTTATTTGTTTGACGCGAACATTTCCAATGTAATCAATATCATCTAACTCTTCATCCGTCTTTTTCGCGATATCTCCAACTGTCGATATACCTGCTTGCTTTAATCTCACAATTACTGAGTCCCCCAAACCATATGGATATGCAGATGACCTGCCGAGCGTCCCTATATCTTTTTCCAAAATTGCAAGCCCATGCTCTTCAGGCAAGGTAGGCAAACAAATTTCATCCAAAGCCTGGCCTGAAACATGTATTTCCGCGGCTTCCTGATACCCGGACAGCCATTCCTCAATCATCTCCGTAGTTAACCTTGTGCTTGGAATAGCATCAAGCAAACTGCAAAGATTAATGGCAAAGACCGGCCCTCGCCCGCCTGACTTCATAGCCCTCGAAGCCTCCCTTCTTGCTAAAAAACCTAAATACTCCAGTATTTCGAAAAGCTTTATAAATTTGGAAACGAGTTGCCTATGAATTAGTACCCTATCTTGAGCAACCAGACGAACCCTATCCCTAACAGGTCTAGCAACACTGTCAACAATAGCCTCCATCAGCTCCCTAGCCGGATCAATAAGTGGCTCATAAATTCCTAATTTTGGCGCAACCTCATCCATCAACGGCCAATAGTAATCCTGTGCCATCTCTAACATACATTTATTCATTTCGGGGATACCTATTCTCTCCTGGGCATTAAATCTATTGCAGGCCAGTATAAACCCTCGCATATTGCCAACTACCGACCTACCAAGCAAATTAGCAAAATGCACCGGCGAGAATCTATCAGAAAAGCTCGTACGCTCCGCTAAACGCGGGTATCTAGCTCGCACTACCGATGGAAAAAAATTGGAAAATCGGTTGACGTCAGATCGATCTATGTCTATTACCGTAGAGTCATTAAACACATCAAAACGGACCCCAAATTTTGTTACCCCCGGGTATATAGATGCTTTACAAGAGACGAGACTGCTCGAAAGAGTACGAAACAAATCAAAAAAAACTTCTAACGGTTTCTCACGACCTATATGGGCGGCATCATCAAACAAAAGGACAATTCGCTTATTTATTATCTGACCCAAATGCCCAAGAGCCATTTGAAGCCTAACCTGATCGTTGGTCTTGATAAAATCATCACCACTTTCCAAACCATTAAGCTCATCCTGGATTTGCTCAGAAAGCAGTCCACAAAAGTGTCGAATATATTCCTCACCATCCGATTGAAGTAATGGCAAGTATCTAAGACTGACATACACGGGAAATACGCTCTGATCTCCCGTCATACGACGATAGGCCTCCAGCAGCAACGCACTTTTCCCACTTCCGCGTCCGCCACGAACAAGTACCGGGCCATGCGCCGTCAATTTTCGAATTACGACTTCGTCCAACGGAGAAAATCTATGATACTTATCAAACATTTCTGGCGGGCACTCTTCCGCTGCGAGAATAAGCCCAGACTCTTCAGTACTGTCAACACTCATGGCATTACCTTTCTAAAGGCTCGGTAAGCATTCAACGCCTTGGCGGGTGGCAAAGAAGCGCATGCAGTAGGGATGAAGTGAGATATCAAGCCAAGTTGCGCAATCAATATGCAAGTATCTCTTATCAAAGTTCTTATAGTGGCCTCATCAAAAATCAAAACACTTGTAAAAAACTCCCAGTGCACACCTTTCGATAGGCTGGAATGCAATTGCGCACCCCTACCCCTTACTGAACTTATAAAATTATCAGAATCTATTGCCATCAAATCCGGCATTTGCTGCGGAACCGGCCTGGTCGCCAAGAAATCAAGCAACCCATCAATTGCCGGCTTCCAAAAAACATGATCCGCATATTTTGACAATAGCGCCCTACTGATCTTTGGAATATCGTGATGAACGCTCCACATCTCCTGTCCTTCAGCATCGGGAATTACATCACCATTCCATGAAAATGAAGATCGCGCACGCTTTCCGACTTCATATTGTGGCTGAGCTTGAAATTCGCTCAGATATGACAATCTAAACGAGTCTAATCGCCCAACCAATGCTGCACAGCCATTTTCAAGAAGCACCCTCGCACAAAAAGGCCCAAAGCTAACCGCCTCTTTGGTTGATCCTTCGTTAAAATAGGTAATTGCCTTTCCGGAAAAATTATTTATAGACGCCGATAGTTGCCTTAGGGCAGCTCCCGCAATGCCAGGTACTCTCAACTCTCCACATAACAACACCCCCAGTTCCTTCATTGGCGCCCCCGACGTCATCCACGGTTGAGAGTTGTTACATATTGAGTTCAAACCATCGGCAACTTCAACCCCTGCTCCTTCGCACACTGCACCGCAATCTCATACCCCGCATCCGCATGCCGCATCACGCCGGTACCCGGATCGTTCCACAGCACACGCGCAATACGCTTGTCGGCGGCTTCGCTGCCATCACACACGATTACCACGCCGCTGTGTTGGCTATAGCCCATGCCTACGCCGCCACCATGGTGGAAGCTCACCCAGGTAGCGCCACCGGCGGTATTGAGCAACGCATTGAGCAACGGCCAATCGCTCACTGCATCGCTGCCATCCTTCATCGCTTCGGTTTCGCGGTTGGGGCTGGCGACGGAGCCGGAGTCCAGGTGATCGCGGCCAATCACGATCGGTGCTTTCAGTTCGCCTTTGCGCACCATTTCGTTGAACGCCAGACCCAGCTTGTGGCGCTGCCCTAACCCCACCCAGCAAATGCGCGCAGGCAGGCCCTGGAAGCTGATGCGCTGTTCGGCCATGTCCAACCAGTTGTGGAGGTGCGGATCGTCGGGGATCAGTTCCTTGACCTTGGCATCGGTTTTCATGATGTCTTCCGGATCGCCGGAGAGTGCCACCCAGCGGAACGGGCCGATGCCGCGGCAGAACAGCGGGCGCACGAAGGCGGGGACGAAGCCGGGGAAGTCGAAGGCGTTGGCGCAGCCTTCGTCTTTGGCCATCTGGCGGATGTTGTTGCCGTAGTCGAAGGTGGGGATGCCTTGCTGATGGAAGGCGAGCATGGCTTCCACGTGTTTCTTCATGGATTGCTTGGCGGCTTTGGCGGTGCCGGCGGGATCGCTCTTGCGGCGCTCGAACCACTGCTCCACCGTCCAGCCTTGCGGTAGGTAGCCGTTGACAGGGTCGTGTGCGCTGGTCTGGTCGGTGACGGCATCGGGTTTTACGCCGCGGCGTACGAGTTCGGGCAGCACGTCGGCGGCGTTGCCGAGCAGTGCGATGGATTTGGCTTCGCCGGCTTTGGTGTATTTCTCGATGCGGGCGAGTGCGTCGTCGAGGTCGCTGGCTTGTTCGTCGACGTAGCGCGTCTTCAGGCGGAAATCGATGCGGCTTTGCTGGCATTCGATGTTCAAGCTGCATGCGCCGGCCAGCGATGCGGCCAGCGGTTGCGCGCCGCCCATGCCGCCGAGGCCCGCGGTGAGTATCCATTTGCCTTTCAGGCTTCCGTTGTAGTGTTGGCGCCCCATTTCCACGAAGGTTTCGTAGGTGCCCTGCACGATGCCTTGCGAGCCGATGTAGATCCACGAACCGGCCGTCATCTGGCCGTACATCATCAGGCCTTTCTTATCCAGCTCGTTGAAGTGTTCCCAGTTCGCCCAGGCCGGCACCAGGTTGGAGTTGGCGATGAGCACGCGCGGTGCGTCGGGATGGGTGGGGAACACGCCGACCGGTTTGCCGGATTGCACCAGCAGGGTTTCGTCGTCGTTGAGTTCGCGCAGGGCGCGCAGGATGGCGTCGAAGCATTCCCAGTTGCGCGCGGCGCGGCCGATGCCGCCGTATACCACCAGTTCCGCCGGGTTTTCCGCCACGGCCGGGTCCAGGTTGTTCTGGATCATGCGGTACGGGGCTTCGGTGAGCCAGCTTTTGCAGGTGAGCTCGGTGCCGCGCGGGGCGTGGATGGTGCGGGAGGTGTCGATGCGGGTGGGGGCGTTCATCGGGGTTCCTGCGACTGCGATGGGAAACGCTCATTATGGTCGCGCCGTTTCCAGGCCGCCAACTGCGGTGCGGCAAAAAACCGGCGTGCCCGCTGCCAATTGACAGGCCTTTGACAGGCGCCCAGACTCGCTGGCGGAATCCGGGATTGGCCTGCTCAACCGAAGCGGGAGGCCTTATGCGTACGATCCGCTTGATCTACCGGTCCGCCGCCGTCGCCGCCATGCTCGTTGCCGCGAGCGCACTGTCGGCCGCCGACAAGCAAACACCCACCGATGCCCAATTGATCGCCAGCGCCATGCGGGCGGCGCCTGCGGGTGTCGCCAAAGGGGCAACCATTGTCGCCGTGAATCCCGATGGCAGCATGCGCACCTTGCGCGAGGGCAACAACGGTTACACCTGCATGCCGGACAACCCGACCACGCCAGGTCCGGACCCGATGTGCATGGACAAGAATGCGCTGGAATGGGCGCAGGCATGGATGGCCCACAAGCCGCCGCCCAGCGGCAAGATCGGCGTGATGTACATGCTCCAAGGCGGCACCGATGCCAGCAATACCGATCCCTACGCGAAGAAACCGCTGCCGAACAATCACTGGGTCAAGACCGGGCCGCATTTCATGGTCGTGGGAGCGGATGCTGCTTTTTACGACATGTATCCGAAGAGTCCCGATCCCGACACGTCCATGCCATATGTGATGTGGGCGGGAACGCCGTATCAGCATTTGATGGCCCCGGTGAAATAGCCGGCACCAAGGAAACTGCGGCCCGGCAGTTTCGCCGTGGAGACGTCCGGCGCATGACCGCGGCGTTTTGTCGAACAGGCATGGGAATACCTGGTGGGGGATGGCGTGTGTGCTGAAGTTCTTGATGTGCATTCGATTCAGATGGAAAGTCGCTGCGCCCGGCCTTCGCCGGGGTGACGAATGAATCAGGCGATGTAACCGCAGGTCCACCGCGCACGAACATAACCGGCATCATCCATTCCAGGGACATGATCCATGCATGCGCCACCTCCCCTCTCAAAGCGCCGCGTACGTTTGCGATTCGCGCTTATCGCCGCCGTGCTGTTGATGATCGTGCTCGCCTTTGGCTACGTCGGCGGCTGGCTGGCGCCGCAGCGGCTTACCGCGCAGCGGCTGGTCAATCAGCTGCAGGCCAATGCGGGGGTGTTTTCCGGTTATCGCCGCAACCACGCCAAAGGCGTGTGCGTGGCGGGTTATTTCGATAGCAGCGGCCAGGCGCAAACGTATTCGGTGGCGCAGGTGTTCGCGCCGGGCCGAACGCCGGTGGTGGGGCGTTTTGCGATTCCCGGCGGCAATCCGTATGCGCCGGACAGCAGCGTGCCGATCCGCAGTTTTGCGTTGCGCTTCACGCAAGCGAACGGACAGCAATGGCGTACGGGCATGAACAGCATGCCGGTGTTTCCGGTGGCGACACCGCAGGCGTTCTACGCGCAACTGCAGGCGCAGCAGCCTGACCCGGCCACCGGCAAGCCCAATCCGGCCAAGGTCAAGGCATTTTTTACTGCGCACCCGGAAACCGCCGCGTTTCTGGCCTGGGTGAAAACGGCCAGGCCTTCCGCCAGCTACGCCACGGAAACGTATTGGAGCTTGAACGCTTTCGAGTTCGTCGATGCCAATGGCGAGCAACACGCGGTGCGCTGGCGCATGGTGCCGGAAGCCAGCGACGCGGCAACCGGCGGCGGCGATGCGAATTACCTGGATGCCGATCTCGCACAGCGGCTTGCGGAGGGGCCGCAGCGTTGGCACTTACTGGTGACGCTGGCCAACCCCGGCGACCCCACCCATGACGCCACCAAGCAGTGGCCAGCCGATCGGCGCGAGATCGATGCCGGCACGCTGGTGCTGACCAGCACCGAGCCGCAGCAAAGCGGCGATTGCCGCGATATCAATTACGACCCGACCGTGTTGCCGCAAGGCATCGAGATTTCCGACGACCCGCTGCTGCCGGCACGATCTGCTGCGTACGCCACCTCGTATCTGCGCCGCACCAGCGAAGAAGCGCATCTGCCCGGCACCGCCGCCCCCGCCACCAAGCCGGAGACCAAGTAATGGCGCGCTTCCCCGCTCGGTTCGTACTGGCTGCACGTGTATTGCATTGGCTGATGGCGATCATGATCGTGTCGATGTTGTTCATCGGCGTGGGCATGGTGGCATCCGTCTCCGAACTGCATGCATGGTTGCTGGCGATCCACAAGCCGCTTGGCATCGCGATACTGGTGCTTGCCGTGATTCGGCTTGTCGTGCGCCTGCTCAATCCACCACCACCCTTGCCCGCCGATCTGCCGGCCATCCAGAAACTCGCCGCGCATGCGTCACATTACTTGCTGTATGCGCTGATGCTGGCGATGCCCTTGGTGGGCTGGGCGATGCTGTCGGCGGGTGGTTATCCGGTCATGCTCAGCCACTCGCTGCGCTTGCCGCCGATTTTCCCAGTGAATGCGGCGGCGTTTGCGATCCTGCGGCATGCGCATGCGTGGCTGGCGATGCTGCTTTTCCTCACCTTTCTCGCGCACCTGGGTGCTGCGCTGTATCACGGCTTGATCCGGCGTGATGGGGTGTTGTCGAGCATGACGGGTTTTAGGCGTAGGTTGGGGTGAGGTATCGCCAAACCTCAACGTGCACGTGTGAGTGGCGATGTTGGGCTTGCACCCCAACCTACCGGCTGCACGCTAAGCACAAGCAACCCCACCCCAGCCCTCCCCTACTGACGCAGGGGAGGGAGCGCATCCTGGCTAGCGTCGAGGCACGCGCTTACATAGACACCTCACCTACCCGCGCTTGAAACACACCACTTTGGGTTGCGACATCTCCGCCATGGCGAAGCGCACGCCCTCGCGGCCGAGCGATCCATATTTGAATCCGCCGAACGGCATGCCATCGAAACGGTAATCGGAAGAATCGTTGATCATCACCCCGCCGGCCTGGAGCTGCCTGGCGGCATCGAGGGCGATGTCCAGACGGTTGGTGAAGATGCCCGCCTGAAGCATGCTTTCGGTGTCGTTCGCCATGGCCAAGGCCTGCTGCAAGTCGGTGAATGCCGCGATCGACACCACCGGTGCGAAGACCTCCTCGTTCCATATGCGCGCATCGCAAGGTACGTCCACCAATACCGTGGGCGAGTAAAGCGCGCCTTCGCGGCGATGTCCGGTCAACAGCGTGGCGCCCGCCGCGATGGCCTCGTCCACCCACTGCTGGATGCGGATCGCCGCCTGCTCATGGATCATCGGCCCCACGTCGGTGGTTTCTTCGAGCGGGTTTCCAACTACCAACCGTTCGGTCGATTCGATGCAATAACGCACGAATTCGTCGTGAATGGACGCTTCCACCAGAATGCGCTGCGTACCGATGCAATTCTGGCCCGCCGCCCAGAACGCACCGGACATGCATGATTCGGCCGCTTCCCGGAGACGGGCGTCGGCCAGCACGATGACTGGCGCGTTTCCGCCCAGGTCCATCGCGATTTTCTTCAAGCCTGCTTCGCGCGTAATCGCCTCGCCGGTGGTCGAGCCGCCGGTGAAGCTGATCATGCGCACGGCTCGCTCGCGCACCAATGCCGAGCCCAGATCAGCATCGCCATGCACAACCTGCAGCGCCTGCCGCGGCAAGCCAGCCTCCCACAAGGTTTCGGCAAGCGCCTGCGCCGATAGCGGCGCAAGCAGCGATGGCTTGAGGATCACAGCGTTGCCTGCCGCGATGGCCGGCCCCAGTTTGTGCGCGGCCAGGTTCAACGGATCGTTGAAAGGCGTGATGGCCAGGATGATGCCGAGCGGCTCAAGCGTGTAGTAACCGAGACGATCTTCGGAGCCTGCATAGGCATCGAAAGGAATCATCTCGCCCACGTGACGTTTCGCCTCTTCGCCGGAAAGGCGCAGCGTATTGATGCAGCGTGCCACTTCCTTGCGCGCCTGCCGGATCGTTTTGCCGGCTTCGAGTGCAATCGTGCGGGCAAACGCGGCGGCACGCTCTTCGATCAACGCCGCCGCCTTGATCAAGACATCGGCACGGCGTGCACGGCTGAGGTGCGCCGCCACGCCGGCGCCGATGCGAGCACGCTCGATGATTTGCGCGACATCGTCCGGCGAGGACAGCGGAACCTGCCCCACGTACCGCCCATCATAAGGGGCATGCACCGCAAACGAAGGCCGTTTGTCTGCTTCGATCGTTAGGGATTGCTGCGCTTTCATGCGGCCACCGCCTTGGTGCGAATGCGCAGTTCCTCGCCCAGTTCGATCAGGTCGGAAAGAATCGCAAAGGCCGTTTCGCGGCGCCCCGCCCCCGGTCCGCTGACGGTGACGCGACCAAGCAGATCCGTATCGAAGGCGATCGCGTTCGTCACGCCGCTGGCCGCCAGCAAGGGATGACCGAGCGGCAGCATGCGAGGCTCCACGGTGGCTCGCACGCTGCCGTCCTCATGGCGCGTGGCCGAGCCGATCAGCCGCCACGCCAAACCATCCTTTCGCGCATCCCTGATCACCTGCTCCGTGAGGCCCGTAATGCCTCGGCATGCGATCTGCGCCGGAGTCACGCCGGCGCTCCAGAGCGCATGGGCGAGAATCGCCGTTTTCAGGCGCACATCATGGCCTTCGATGTCGGCCGAAGGATCGGCTTCGGCATAGCCCATGCGCTGAGCCTCCTTCACCGCATCGTGAAAACCGTAACCCTGCTCCACCAGGCCGAGCACGAAGTTGGAGGTGCCGTTCAAGATGCCTTCAAACGCCGTGACTTCGCAGCCGCGCAACGTGGTGGTGATCTGGCGCAGCACCGGCGTTCCGCTCATCACGGTGCCTTCGCACTTCAGCAACACGCCTGCCCGCTTCGCATCGCGCTGCAGGCCGTTGTACGCGAACGCGATCGGTCCCTTGTTGACCGTGATGACGTGCTTGCCATGCTGCAGCGCCGTCCGGCAATGCGATAGCGCGGGCTCTCCGCCATGCGGATTGGTGAAGGTGGCTTCGACGAGCACGTCCACGCACGGCGATGCAATGGCGCGAAGTACGTCGTCGGTATCGGCATTCGGCATGAAATCCACACGTGCACTCGTTGCCAGCGCCGCGACATCGCATCCATTGGCCGCCATTTCGACGAGCTGCGCCGGGTCGATCCCTTCCGGATTCATCACTACGCCAAACTTCGCATCCGCCACGACGGTAACCGCCACCTCGATGCCGTGCGTCGCCAGGTTCGTCCGTTTTTCCCCGAGCAGGTCGACCAGTGCCTGGTTCACACCGCCGTACCCCACCAGAGCCAATCTGAGTTTCATCGCCATCACCTGTTGAAAAACACAGGGATTAACTTAGCCATGGCGCATGGCCGATACACGTTGCGATTCGACCGTCAGCGTCGTGGTGCGATTGCGTTTTGTCCGGGGCGTGGACGAACCGTCAGCCACGGCGTGCAACATAGGCTGGGATGAAATCCAGCCTACGCGGCCATTACCTCAGAGGCGGCCTTTCCACCACGGAAGAAAGAATGAAGCTGGTGTGCGTGTCGACCACGCCCGGCAGATTGGCAATGGTCTGCCAGATGTCGGTGAGCTTGTCCTGCGACGGCGCCCTTACCTGCACGAGCAAGTCGAATTGACCGCTCAGCACGGAGCACCGAATCACTTCAGGTATTTTTGCAATGGCCTTGGTGACGTCGGCGCCGCGCATGCGATCGCGCCGGTACACCATGATGATCGCTTCCACGGCGGCTTCCTCGCCATGCGCCGGCCCAAGGCGCACGGTATAGCCGACGATGATCTTGGCCTTCTCCAGCCGGTCCATGCGCATCCGCACCGCCTGGCGCGAAAGGCCAATCCGCGCAGCCATCGCCGCGGTCGGCATGCGCGCATCCTCCCTCAGCAAATCGATGATCTTCTTGTCGATGGCGTCCAGGTCGTGCTGCATGCGTGGTTGAACTGTGTAAGCGTGGCGCCTGATCTTACTCTAGGGCCTGTTTACACTATTAGGGTGGCTCGCCAATAGGGTAAACAGGCGCTAGGACCAATGGCACTAACTTAAGCGTGTATCTCGACGCTTGCAGTGATGCACCCCCTCCCCTGCGAAGTAGGGGAGGGTTGGGGTGGGGTGCGAGCGTAGCGAGCGGCAAGAGCCTGCCGTTGGCACGTTGCTTTTTGTTATTAGAAGCCATAGCGACATTCGGCTGCACGCTAAAGCACAAGCAACCCCACCCCAACCCTCCCCTACTGTCGCAGGGGAGGGGGCAAATCGTGGCGAGCCATGGAGCAATAACGCTTAAGTTAGCGGCCATTGGCCCTAGGACCGTTGATGTCCGAAAACGGCGAGTTTCGTCCCGGCGGCGGTGCTAGCCTTGGCTTATGTCGAACATCCTTCCCATCCCAGCACTGGACCCGCAGGCATGCGAACGCGCTCGACTGAGCCGCGACGCACGCTTCGACGGGCTGTTCTTCATTGCCGTCAGCACCACCCGCATCTACTGCCGCCCGGTGTGCCCTGCATCACCGTCGCCCAAGCGCGAGAACGTTGCGTATTACACCACGGCGGCCGCGGCGGAAGCGGCCGGGTTCCGGCCGTGCCTGCGTTGCCGGCCGGAGTTGGCGCCGGGCAACGATGCCTGGCAGCGCGGCGACCATGTCGTGACGCGCGCCTTGAAACTGATCGATGGCGGGCTGCTGCAGGAGCATCCGGTGGATGAGCTTGCGCGGCGCGTGGGTGTCGGCGCGCGGCAATTGCGCCGCTTGTTTTTGGAACGTCTGGGCGCGCCGCCTATCGATGTGCACACCACGCGCCGCCTGCTGTTTGCCAAGCAGTTGCTGACCGAAACGAATATGCCGGTGACCGACGTGGCGCTCGCGGCGGGGTTCGGCAGTTTGCGGCGCTTCAATGCGGCATTCGCGCAGGCCAACCGCATGGCGCCGCGCGAGCTGCGCCGAAAGCCGCATGCCGGCAGCAGCGACAGCCTGGTGCTGCGCCTGCATTACCGGCCACCCTACGATTTTGCTTCGCTGCTGGCTTTTCTGCGCGGCCGAGCGCTGCCCGGCATTGAAGTGGTCGACGATGAAAGCTACTCGCGCGTCTTCGGTCCTGCCCAGGCCCCGGGCTGGCTGCGGCTGAGCGCGTGGCCGGGACAGGAGCATGCGCTGCGGCTGCAACTGCATTGCCCGCAGCCGGCAGACATGTTGCCGGTGGTGACGCGCATACGCCGCATGTTCGACCTGGATGCCGACCCGCAGGCCATTGCGACAGCCTTGCAGACGACCGCGCCGATGCGCGCATCCGTGCGTAAATATCCAGGCCTGCGTCTGCCCGGCAGCTGGGATGGTTTCGAGGTGGCGGTGCGCGCCATTCTCGGCCAACAGGTCAGCGTGGCGGCGGCGCGCACGCTGGCGTCGCGCGTGGTGCATCGCTATGGCAAAGTGCTTCCCGTTCCGGTCGCACCAGGCTTGGAGTGCCTGTTTCCTGCACCGGACGTGCTGGCCGATGCGGACCTCAATGCCTTGGGCATTACCACGGCGCGTGCGCAGAGCATCCGCGGCGTGGCGCGTGCGGTGCTGGATGGACGCGTGGATTTTCGGGTCGAACAATCCCTGGATGAATTCGTGCAGCGCTGGGTGGCGCTGCCCGGCATCGGCGAATGGACGGCGCATTACATGGCGATGCGCGGCTTGAGCCATCCGGATGCCTTCCCCGCCGCCGACCTCATCCTGCGCCGCGCCGCCGCCAGCGATGGCAACCCCCTCAGTACCAAGGCCTTGATGCAGATGGCCGAAGCTTGGCGGCCTTGGCGGGCTTATGCAGTGATGCATCTATGGCGTAGCGCAAGCGTGCCGGCCAAGCTGCCCGCTGCAACGCGAAAGAGAGCTGTGGCATGACGACATCGAACGACATATGGTACGACTACCTCTCTACGCCGATCGGCAAGCTGTTGCTGGCGGTGGATGCGCAAGGACTGCGCGAAGTGTGGTTTGAAACGGGCAAGCACCGGAAGCAACCTGATCCATCGTGGCAGCACGATCCGCTCAGGCTCGCGTTCGCACGCAAGCAATTGGAAGAATATTTCGGCGGCACGCGCACGGTTTTCGATCTGCCGTTGCATCCTATCGGCACACCGTTTCAGGTCGCGGTGTGGCGCGCGCTGGCGAATATTCCCTACGGCACCACCATCAGCTACGGCGAGATGGCCAGGCGCATCGGGCAGCCGCAGGCGGTACGCGCGGTGGGCGCGGCCAACGGCCGCAATCCATTGCCGATCGTATTGCCGTGTCATCGGGTGATCGGGGCGGATGGCAGCTTGACCGGGTTTGGCGGCGGCTTGCCGACCAAGCGGTATTTGTTGGCGATGGAAGACCAGGTGGCGCGCGGGGATTTGTTCGGAGCGGCTGCCCTGCCCGGTGCCACGCGTAGACTGGGGTGAAATCCGGGGCGTCGTGGGATAACTTGCGTGTCGATCACGCCCTTGCGTGCTTCGAAGGCCATCGCATGACAGCTTCCGTTGTCGAAGACATCATCCAGAGACTCGGTCTGCAGCCACACCCGGAAGGCGGTTTCTATCGCCGCACCTATTGCGCCGACGAGCGGGTTGCGAAGGCGGACGGCACGCAGCGCCATGCATCACCGGCATCTACTACCTGCTGCACGATCAGGCTTATTCCGCCTGGCACCGCATCGATTCGGATGAAATGTGGCACTTCTATGCCGGCGATCCGTTATTGATCCACACCCTGGACTCGCACGGCGCGTGGAACGTGCAGCGGCTGGGCAACATGCTGCATCAGCCGGACGCCGTGTTCCAGTGCGTGGTACCTGCCGGCTGCTGGTTTGCCGCGCAACGCGAAGGATCGCAAGGCTATTCGCTGGTGGGTTGCACGGTGGCGCCGGGGTTTGAATTCGCCACCTTCGAGCTGGCGGACGCGCAGGCGCTGATCCGCCGCCATCCAGAGCATCAGGCGATGATCCGGCGGCTGGCGCCACGCTGAAACAACGCGTAGCTCTTTTACAATGCACGGTCTTCCACACACCGTGGCCGCGCATGTCCCCAACGCGTTCTTCCATGATCATCATCGGCGGCGGCCCGGCGGGGCTGATGGCTGCCGAGACGGCGCGTGCCCAAGGCATCGACGTGGACCTGTACGAGGCAAAGGGTTCGGTCGGGCGCAAGTTTCTGATCGCCGGCAAGGGCGGCATGAACCTGACGCACAGCGAGCCGCGCCCAGCCTTCGATGGCCGGTATGGCGAGCGCACCAGGGAAATCGGCGCATGGCTGGATGATTTCGACGCCGAGGCATTGCGCACATGGGCACGCCGCCTTGGCGTGGATACCTTCGTCGGCAGTTCGGGGCGCGTGTTTCCCAACGATTTGAAAGCGGCGCCGTTGTTGCGCGGCTGGGTGCATCGGCTGCGCGAAAGCGGCGTGCGGTTTCATGTGCATCATCGCTGGCTGGGTTGGCGCAGCGATGGCGCCTGGCATTTCGCAACGGCCGACGGCGAGAGCTTCGTGCATGCCGATGCGGCGGTGCTGGCATTGGGTGGCGGCAGCTGGCCGCAACTGGGTTCGGATGGTGCGTGGCAAGCGCAACTGCTTGAGCGTGGCGTCGACGTGGCGCCGTTGCAACCGGCCAACTGCGGCTTCGATATCGGGTGGAGCGCGTATATGTCTTCGCGTTTTGCCGGCACGCCGCTGAAGCCGGTTGCGGCGCGCCTGCACGGTGCCTCCGGGCGCACGCCCATGCTGCAAGGCGAATGCGTGATCACGCAGAGCGGCATCGAAGGCAGCCTGATCTACGCGCTATCCGCCCGTTTGCGCGACGCCATCGCGCGGCAAGGCCACGCCGTACTGGAGCTGGACCTGGCGCCGGATCGCACATTGGATCGTCTGCGCCACGATCTGGCCAAGCCGCGCGCAAGCCGCACGCTGAGCGAGCACCTGCGGCGCCAGGCCGGTTTGGCGGGCGTGAAGACGGCTTTGTTGCACGAGGTGCTGGAACCCGCGCAACGCCATGATCCGGACATCCTGGCACGCACCATCAAATGCCTGCCCTTGCGCCTGCAACGGGCACGACCGCTGGCCGAGGCCATCAGCAGCGCCGGTGGCGTGCGGCTGGAAGCCTTGGACGATGCGCTGATGCTGACGGCGCTGCCCGGCGTGTTTTGCGCGGGCGAGATGCTGGATTGGGAAGCCCCGACAGGCGGTTATCTGCTGACGGCGTGCTTTGCGAGCGGCCATCGCGCGGGCATGGGTGCAGCGCGTTGGTTGAAGGATGGCCTGGACCGGCGGCCAACCACGTAACCCCAGAGTCGTCATTCCCGCAGCGCTTGCAATACCTGGCATCTTGACGCTATATCCACGTCCGGTGCTGCCACTATGCGCGTCCAGGGCAGCAAGCACTCCATAGAGCCTGTTTACCCTATTGGCGCGGCTCGCCAATAGGGTAAACAGGCTCTAGAACCTCGCACCTCGCTGAAAAAAGCTTTTAAGGCTCTTTCACGTCCATGCAGGCAACCCAAGGAGATGGCTCATGTGCGATCACCCTTCGCATGCGTTGCAGTCGCGTCGCCGATTTCTCGAAGCCGGGCTTGGATGGATAGCCTTCAGTGCCATCGCGCCGCGGCACGCATGGGCGGCCGATTCACCGCCGCCAAACGCGATCTCGCCCGACGCCGCGCTGCGCCGCCTGCTGGAAGGCAACGCGCTTTATGCTTCCAACAAGCTCGACGTGAAGGACTTTTCCGCCGGTCGCGCCGCGCGCGCCAAGGCGCAATATCCCATCGCGGCCATATTGAGCTGCGCCGATTCACGCGTAGCGCCGGAACTGGTGTTCGACCAATTGCCGGGCGATCTTTTCGTGGTGCGCGTGGCGGGCAATTACCTCAGCGGCGACAGCCTGGCCAGCCTGGAATATGCGGTAGGCGTGCTCAAGGTGCCGCTGATCATGGTGCTGGGCCATACCGAATGCGGTGCAATCAAGGCGACCATCAGCGAAATGAAGGAATCCGCGCCGCTGCCCGGACATATCTGGGACATCGTCGATGCAGTGCGTCCAGGCATCGCCAGGACAGTGGAAGCTGGCGGCGACAACGTACTGCTCAACGCCATCGGCGCCAATGTGGATTACAACGTATCGCGCATCGCGACGGCGCAGCCTGTCGTTTCCGAAGCCGTGAAGAGTGGCCGCGTCAAAGTGGTGGGTGCGGTGTACCAGCTCGCCACGGGCAAGGTGCAGATGCGAGCGGCATGATGCTGCAGCCAGATGCCCATGGATACGGCTACAAACCAAGCTCGCTCAGCGATGGATGATCGTCCGGCCGGCGCCCCTGCGGCCAGCGATACTTGCGCTCCGCTTCGCTGATGGACAAATCGTTGATGCTCGCATGCCGCTCCGCCATCAAGCCGTTTTCGTCGAACTGCCAGTTCTCGTTGCCGTAGGAACGAAACCAGTTGCCGGAATCGTCGTGCCACTCGTACGCAAAGCGCACGGCAATGCGATGTCCGTCGAACGCCCAGAGCTCCTTGATCAAGCGGTATTCCAGCTCGCGCGCCCATTTGCGCGTGAGGAAGGCGACGATCGCTTCGCGGCCGCTGACGAATTCCGAGCGGTTGCGCCAGCGGCTGTCGGGCGTATAGGCCAGCGCGACGCGGCCAGGATCGCGCGTGTTCCAGGCATCCTCGGCCAGGCGTACTTTCTGGATCGCCGTCTCGCGCGTAAACGGCGGCAAGGGCAGGCGTTGTTCGATCGCGGGCATGATGGACGACTCCGAACCGGGACTTTCTCGAGGTGCGAATTGTAGACCCGGCCGCCGACGGCAATGCCATCGCCCAGCGAGAACTTGCGATCTTCGATGGCGTGATGCCCCTATCACGGGAGGTGCTGATTTGGTCACATAACTGCGCCATCATTGGCGACTTTCGCTTGAACCGAACGGATTGCCTGCTCCATGAAATACCTGTCCCGCCTGCTGCTTTGTACATTTGTCGCCCTCGGCGCCGGCTGCGCGACCCAACCTGCCGCGCTTACCCCGCAAGCCCAGGCGCAACAGGCCAAGGCGGCCGCCACCACGCCGCTGCTGCTGATTTCCATCGACGGTTATCGCGCCGACTACATCGACCGCGGCCTCAGCCCGACCCTGCAGCAACTGGCGGCCACCGGCGTGCATGCCGACTCGATGCAACCCTCGTTTCCCTCGCTGACCTTCCCCAATCACTATGCGATCGTGACCGGCCTGGTGCCGGACCATAACGGCATCGTCAACAACAGCATGTTCGATGCGCAGCTGGGCAAGTTTTCGCTGAGCGACCGCAAGGCGGTGAGCAACGGCCTGTGGTGGGACCAGGCCACGCCGCTGTGGGTTACCGCCGATGCGAACGGCATGCGCACCGCCACCATGTTCTGGCCCGGCTCCGAAGCAGACATCCAGGGCAGGCATCCGGATTACTGGAAGCCCTTCAACGCCAAAGTTACGCCCAACCAGCGCGTCGACCAGATCCTGGCCTGGCTGGACCTGCCGCCCGGCAAGCGCCCCACCTTTCTCACCTTGTACTTCGATGCGGTCGACCACGAAGGCCATATGCACGGCCCGGACTCACCGGAAGTGAACCAGGCGCTGCGCCAGACCGACGTGGCCATGGCGCGCCTGGTCGAGGGACTGCGCCAACGCGGCCTGTTCGACCGGATCAACATCATCGTGCTGGCCGACCATGGCATGGCCAGCGTGCCGCTGGATCACTCCATCCTGATCGACAAGCTGATTCCGATGGATGACGTGGAACAGGCGGTGCTGGGCGAAGTGGCCGGCTTCAACCCCAAGCGCGGGCATGATTTCAACGCCATCGAAGAACAGCTGGAACAGCCGCAGCAGCATATGCACTGCTGGGACAAGACGCGCATTCCCGCACGCTTCAACTACGGCTCCAACGCACGCGTGCCGCGGCTGGTGTGCCTGGCCGATGTGGGCTGGCGCATCACCACCAGCGATTACCTGGCCAAGAAAAAAGGCCACATAAGCCTTGGCGAACACGGCTACGACAATGCCGACCCGCTGATGCAGGCGCTGTTCATTGCGCATGGCCCGGCGTTCCAGAGCGGCATTCGCTACCACAGCTTTCCCAATGTGGACGTGTATCCGCTGATGGCGCATTTGCTGGGGATCACGCCGAAGTTCAATGATGGGAAGTTCGAGGATGTGCAGGGGATGTTGAAGCCTGCGCCGGGGCAGTGATGCTTGGCGCGATGCGCTCCCTCCCTTGCGATAGTAGGGGAGGGTTGCCATTTCGCCGCCGGAGTCAATAGGCCCAAAAAATCTCCGCTCTGAGCTTGTCAGAGGAACTTGATGGAAGAAACAAGGCCGATGCCGTCAAGGGCGGCCGCAGGCCGGCGA